>Ga0207828_100040_pt1 | contig 254776 bp, 263 predicted proteins | sample TtaePargueraPR_11_FD_187276 | JGI IMG/M metagenome (GOLD analysis project Ga0207828, IMG submission 187276) | Aerobic enrichment media microbial communities from Bioluminiscent Bay, La Parguera, Puerto Rico - Tt and P2 (3) (SPAdes) | ecosystem: Environmental > Aquatic > Marine > Unclassified ...
TAAACTGTCACCGCCCGTTTCTTTTAAGGATGCTCCTGCACGGAGAATGTGTCACGCTGATTTCGAATGGTCTTCAGCAGAATTATTTTGCATCGTCTGCAATTGGTTTGCGGCTCCAGTATCCGGCAAGAAGGGAGCCCGAAATATTGTGCCAGACGCTGAAAAGCGTACCGGGAAGGGCAGCTGTCGGGGTGAAAAATTTCAGTGCCAGAGCCGTGGCAAGGCCGGAATTCTGCAGGCCGACTTCAAAGGCAATGGTGCGGCAAATCTTGCGGTCAAATCCAAGCAGGGCTGTGATGCCGTAACCAAGAGCAAGACCGATGGCATTGTGCAGGATAACGGCAAAAGCGACAATCAGACCGACCGTAGCGATCTTGCCGGCATTGAGAGCAACAACAATTGCAATGATCAGAAGGATCGCGGACATCGAGACATAGGGGAAAAGCCCTTCGATTTTGCGGATCCATTTCGAAGCGAATTCATTCAGCGCCACTCCGATCGCAACAGGGACAAGAACCACCTGAAGAAGCGTCATCAGCATCGGTTGAACCGGTACATCAATGCTTTGCCCGGCAAAGAAGGATGCCAGAACCGGGGTCAGGAAAACACCGATAATGGTTGAAGCCGCGGTCATCGAAATCGACAGCGCCGTATCCCCTTTGGCCAGATAGCACATGACGTTTGACGATGTTCCACCTGCAACGCTACCGACCAGCAGCATGCCGATCATCAGTTCAGGTCCGAAACCAAATAGGGTTGCTACAGTCCATGCCGCGGCAGGCATGATTAGAAATTGCAGCACTACTCCAACCGCCATTGCTTTGCGGCTTTTTGCAACATTTGCAAAATCGCGCGTGGTCAGTGTCAGGCCCATTGCCAGCATAATGACCGTTAGAAGCGGGATGATCGCCCCACTCATGGATGTAAAAGCCCCCGGTACAAAATAGGCCAGCAACGACAGAAGTGCGGCCCATAGAGGGAAAAGTTGAAGAAGCACGGATGTTCCTCCTGCCCGTTTGTGTTTGTGTTGTGTAATTGTAGTATTCAACGGTCTGGGTGTGTTCAAACCTGTATCGCAGATACCCGTTATCTAAGCGTTTGATCTGTATACAACATTTTGCGTTACAGCAAGCGACGTATGGTCCTTTCCAATACTGAGATTTGCTTCACACTCACAAGGTTGTGTTGGGGAACGTCCTTGCCTCGGCCACGTTTGGATAACAATCATCAATATTCAGGCAAGGATCGGGGACACGGGACTGAAGATCTTATGCGCTGGGCATGTTCCCTGTCTGACATAGAAGGAGAGGCCGCAATGATATATGTTGCAGCAGACCACGGAAAGGCAGTCTTTGCGGGTGCCGTGATAATGACAGTATTCGCAATTTTCCCTCTTGTTTGTGCCCAAGGTGCTGAAATCCACCGTGAACAGACCGGGTATGGCACAATCATTGTCGAAGAAGTCGCAACCGGTCTTAACCATCCTTGGGCGATGGCTTTTCTGCCGGATGGATCGGCCCTGATTACCGAACGGGAAGGTGATCTTCGCCTGATGAAACCGGATGGAAGCTTGTCCGTGGGGCTAAGTGGCGTGCCCGAGGTTTATGCTTCGGGGCAGGGCGGGTTGCTTGATGTTGCGCTTGATCCCGATTTTGAAAGCAACCGACAGATTTATCTGAGTTACGCCGAACCGCGCAGTCAGGGAGAAAATGCGACGGCGGTGGCGCGTGCGGTTCTTGATGTCAGCAACAAGTGGCTATCGAACGTCGAAGTCATCTTTCAACAGCAACCATCCTATAGCGGCAACAAGCATTTTGGATCGCGGCTGGTATTTGCGCCGGACGGCAATCTGTTTGTGACGTTGGGTGAACGATCTTCATTGCGAGACGAGGCACAAAACCTGAGCAATCATCTTGGAGCGGTAGTGCGTATAGCACCGGACGGTTCCGTGCCAGATGACAATCCATTTGTCGGGCCGGACGGGGTAATGCCAGAAATCTGGTCTTATGGCCATCGTAATCCGCAAGGCGCTGCATTGAACCCTGAAAGCGGGGAGTTATGGCTTCATGAACACGGCCCCCGCGGCGGAGACGAGGTGAACATACCCAAAGCCGGAAAGAATTATGGCTGGCCGGTCATAACCCACGGGCAGGAGTATTTTGGCGGCGAGATAGGTGTCGGAACAGAGAAAGAAGGCATGGAACAGCCAGTCCATTATTGGGTCCCCTCTATCGCACCGTCGGGCATGGTATTTTATACCGGTGATGAGGTAGATGAATGGCAGGGGGATATCTTTGTCGGGGCGCTTGCCGGTCGTTTGCTGGTACGACTGGACCGGGATGGCGACCGGATTACCGGTGAGGAAAGAATGCTAGAGGATTTGGGGGAACGTATCCGTGATGTTCGTATGGGGCCGGATGGCATGATATATTTACTGACGGATTCCTCGTCGGGACGGGTTCTGCGTATCCGTCCCGGTGAATAAGGCGGCATATCGTCTTGGCCTATGGGGGCATCCGTGATAGCAGTTGGGTAGCATTGCGGTTCGCCAGCAAAAGATGATATTTCTTCATCTGATTTATGATGGTCACCGATGGTTTCGCAAGTGCGAGAAAATCCCTGAAATCATGACATTTTTGCGTCCTTTTGCTCTCTTCTGTTGACAAAATCCGATAGGTTCAATACATGCTGTTAGCACTCGCCGGGGGTGAGTGCTAATACGGGCTCATCCCGGTTAGTTTTGTACTTAATCGAGCCATACTTAAACACGGAGTTGTCTAACATGAAGTTCCGTCCGTTACATGATCGTGTGCTGGTGCGTCGTGTCGAATCCGACACCAAGACTGCCGGTGGCATCATTATCCCGGATACCGCGAAAGAAAAACCGCAGGAAGGCGAGATCATCGCTGTCGGTTCCGGTGTTCGCAAAGAAGACGGCTCACTTGTCGCGCTTGACGTCAAGGCTGGTGACAAGGTTCTGTTCGGCAAATGGTCGGGCACCGAAGTCAAGGTCGATGGCGAAGAGCTGCTGATCATGAAAGAGTCCGACATTATGGGCATCATGGAATAAGTCAGCCTTCTGGTGACTTAAATCCACGTTCATCCGTCTCATAGAGAGGAAAGAATATTATGGCTGCTAAAGAAGTAAAATTCTCCACCGACGCACGCGCGAAAATGCTGCGTGGTGTCGACATCCTTGCTGATGCCGTTAAAGTGACGCTTGGCCCGAAAGGCCGTAACGTTGTCATCGAAAAGTCCTTCGGCGCACCGCGCGTGACCAAGGACGGTGTTTCGGTCGCCAAGGAAATCGAACTTTCTGACAAGTTCGAAAACATGGGCGCACAGATGCTGCGCGAAGTGGCTTCCAAAACCGCCGATCTGGCTGGTGACGGCACCACCACTGCAACCGTTCTCGCACAGGCAATCGTTCGTGAAGGCAACAAATCCGTTGCTGCCGGCATGAACCCGATGGACCTGAAACGCGGTATTGATCTTGCGACCACCAAAGTAATCGAAGCCATCCAGGGCCGTGCACGTAAGGTGTCGGGCAAGGATGAGATTGCTCAGGTCGGTAACATTTCGGCTAACGGTGACCGTGAAGTCGGCGACATGATCGCTGAAGCCATGGAAAAGGTTGGCAACGAAGGCGTTATCACCGTCGAGGAAGCCAAAGGCCTGCACACTGAACTCGATGTTGTCGAAGGCATGCAGTTCGACCGTGGTTACCTGTCGCCGTACTTCGTAACCAATCCGGAAAAGATGGTTGCGGAACTCGACAACCCGTATGTTCTTCTGTTCGACAAAAAAGTTTCCTCGCTGCAGCCGTTGCTGCCGCTTCTGGAAGCTGCCGTTCAGTCGGGCAAGCCGCTTCTTATCATTGCTGAAGATGTCGAAGGCGAAGCTCTTGCAACGCTGGTCGTCAACAAGCTGCGTGGTGGTCTGAAAATCGCTGCTGTCAAAGCACCGGGCTTCGGCGACCGTCGTAAAGCAATGCTCGAAGACATCGCCATCCTTACCGGTGGTCAGGTTGTCTCCGAAGATCTCGGCATCAAGCTTGAGAGCGTTACGCTCGATATGCTTGGTACCGCGAAGTCGATCACCATCACCAAAGAAGAAACCACCATTGTTGATGGTGCCGGTGAGAAAGCCCAGATCGAAGCCCGCGTTGGCCAGATCCGTGCACAGATCGAAGAAACCTCTTCGGATTACGACCGTGAAAAACTGCAGGAACGTCTGGCGAAACTCGCTGGCGGTGTTGCCGTGATCAAAATCGGTGGTGCTTCGGAAATCGAAGTGAAAGAACGCAAAGACCGCGTTGATGATGCCCTGCACGCAACCCGCGCTGCTGTCGAAGAAGGCATTGTTGCTGGTGGTGGTACGGCCCTGCTGTACGCAACCCGTGCTCTTGACGGTCTTGAAGGTGCAAACCACGACCAGACCATCGGTGTCGACATCGTTCGTCGCGCACTGCAGGCTCCGGTCCGTCAGATCGCTCAGAACGCAGGTGTTGATGGCGCGGTTGTCGCTGGCAAGCTGCTTGAGCAGGATGATGTTGAATTCGGCTTCGATGCCCAGAAAGGTGAATACACCAATTTGGTCAAAGCTGGCATCATCGATCCGGCCAAAGTTGTTCGTACTGCCCTGCAGGACGCAGCATCGGTCGCAGGTCTGCTGATCACCACCGAATGCATGATCGCTGAAAAGCCGGAAGACAAATCCTCCGGTGGCGCGCCTGACATGGGCGGCATGGGTGGTATGGGCGGCATGGGCGGTATGGGCTTCTAAGCCTTACCACCAACCGACCTTCTCACTACGGAAAGGGCCTCGCAGTGCGAGGCCCTTTTTGTTTCGGTATCGATTGAGATAATAATCCCCGCAACCAGATGAGATGTGGGGATTTTCCGGATTAACCGAACAATTTTTTCAGCGTTCTTGGCTGACAGCGCAGATACTGATTGGCAGCCTTGACCTCGGCACCAAGTGCTGCAGCAGCATGCCATGGCCAGCGCGGGTTATAGAGTATGCCGCGCGCAAGCGCTATGGCATCGGCCTGACCGGTGAAGACGATGGCTTCTGCCTGTTCTGGTTCCGTGATCAGGCCAACCGCGATGGTGGTCATGCCGGTTTCCGATTTGATGCGTTCTGCAAAGGGAACCTGATAGTTCGGACCAAGGGGGATTTTCTGGTCGATGTGAAGACCGCCGGATGACACATCAATAAAATCGCAGCCGCGTTCCTTGAGGACGCGCGCCAGTTGGACGCTCTGGTCAATATCCCAGCCACCATCGACCCAGTCGGATGCCGAAATGCGAATGCCGACCGGTTTGGAAGGATCGAACGCGGCGCGAACTGCATCATAAACCTCGATCACGATCCGCATGCGGTTTTCAAGCGACCCGCCATAGTCATCCTGACGTTTGTTGGAATGCGGAGACAGGAATTGATGCAGCAAATAGCCATGTGCCGCATGGACCTCGATCGCGTCGATACCAAGGCGATCCGCACGCTTTGCGGCATCCGCGAAGCTCTGAATGATTTCTCGAATGCGTGTGGTGCTTAGTGCTTCGGGGGCCGGGTCACCTGCACGGAACGGAACTGTAGACGGTGCAACAACCTGCCAGCCATTTTTGTGATCCGGCGCGATGGCGCCGCCGCCATCCCAGGGCTTTTCGCAGGATGCCTTGCGTCCAGCATGGGCAAGCTGAATGGCAATCGGAATGTCGGAATGGCTGCGCACAGCGGTAATGGTTTTGCCAAGAGCTGCTTCGGTTTCATCATCCCACAATCCAACATCACCATAGGTAATGCGACCTTCCGGTTCGATTGCGGTGGCTTCTATAATCAGAAGGCCGGCGCCTGATTGGGCCAAATTGCCCAGATGCATGTCATGCCATGCGGTAAACTTGCCGTTCACGGCGGAATACTGGCACATCGGTGCGATGACAATGCGGTTTTCCAGTTCAAGCTTTCCAATGGAGAGCGGCGTAAAAAGGTGGCTCATGGAGGTGTCCTGTATCAGTGGGGGCAGGGGTTCCTGCCGACAATGACATGAAGCTAGTTGGAAATTGCTGTTCGCGCCATAGGGGGGGGCAAGGGTTTTCCGTCTTGTGGAATGATCGGGCAGATAAGGGCAGGGAGGATAGTGAAGTAAGGTGCAAAAATTTTTCAAAAAAATGCGTGCGCCTACTTGCGGAAAAATCGCCCTGATCTATTTGTTGAATTGAAGGGCCATGGTGGCCTTATACGCGTCAAGGTTGCGGCATGACTGGACCTGCGGCGCAAGAACTACCTGTCTGTTTAGGAGGGTAATTATGACTGGTCTTCAGACTGTAAATGGTACTGCTCGTCGTTTGGCTTCGCGTCCGGCATATGGTGATCCGTTTGGTGTTTTCGGACGTGATTTTGATCGTATGATCGGTTCGATCTTTGGACGTGACGGGCTTGTGAATTCTGCCGATACAAATGGCAATGAAGCGCCGCAAAAGCTTTTGACCCCGCGTATCGATGTCCATGAGACCGATGACAATATCGAACTTTCCGCCGAACTCCCGGGTGTTGAACAGGGCGATGTTGATGTCTCGGTTCTTGAAGGTGTCCTGACGATTACGGGTGAAAAGAAATCAACCCGTGAAAGCAATGATGGTGCCCGCGTTGTCGAACGCACCTATGGCAGCTTCAAACGTTCATTCCGTCTGCCCGATACTGTCGATGCAGACAAGATTGCGGCATCGTTCAAGAACGGTGTCCTGACGCTCACTCTCCCTAAAGTAGCGGAAGTGAAGCCGGAGCCGCGCAAGATCGCGATTTCGGGCTAAGTTTTGCCTCAACCTTGATGAAGCACCTGAACGGGCGGAGAAATCCGCCCGTCTTTTTTGTTTCCAGTCACATGGCGATGGTCAGTGAGCCGTGCAGCAATCCATTGGCATTTCAAACACACCGGTTTTATCAAAGGCTTCGAGGGCCGCATGCCAAGGTGCAAGGTCGATGCCCTGTCTGGCGATCCAGTCCGGGTTGTAATAGGTGTCGCGATAGCGGTCACCGCCATCACACAGCAGGGTCACGACCGATCCGGTTTCACCGGCCTTTTTCATCTGACTGATCAGTGACAGGGTGGCGATCAGGTTAGTGCCGGTCGACCCGCCACAACGACGGCCCATGTGTCTTTCGAGATATTGCAGGGCGGCAAAACTGCCAGCATCAGGCACCCGGATCATGTGATCAACCACAGTCGGGTTGAAACTGGGTTCGACCCGGGGGCGGCCGATGCCTTCGACGCGCGATGCCTTTTCCCCGGTGATATCGCATTTGCCGGTTTCATAGGCATCATAGAAAACCGAGTTTTCCGGGTCGGCGACGCAAAGTTCGCATCCCATGCCAAGGATTTGTCCGTAACGGATATAGCGGCCGATGGTTGAAGATGTCCCGCCCGTACCGGCACCGACCACGATCCAGCGCGGAACCGGATGGGGTTCGCGTTTGAGCTGATCAAAGATACTTTCGGCGATATTGTTGTTGCCTCGCCAATCGGTTGCGCGTTCGGCATAGGTGAACTGATCCATGTAATGGCCGCCCAGCTCGCGCGCGAGGCGCTGTGATTCGGCATAAATCTGACCGCTGTGATCGACCAGGTGGCTTTCGCCACCATAAAAGGCGATCTGATCGATTTTCTGCTGCGACGTTGATTTAGGCATCACGGCAATGAAGCGCAGCCCCAGAAGGCGGGCAAAATAGGCTTCGGACACGGCAGTGGAGCCGCTTGATGCCTCGATGATCGGGGTGTCTTTGGATATCCAGCCATTGCAAAGGCCATACAGGAACAACGAGCGCGCCAGACGGTGTTTCAGGCTGCCGGAAGGATGGGTCGATTCATCCTTCAGGTAAAGCCCTATGCCATCAAGTGACGGCAGATCAAGACGGATCAGATGGGTGTCGGCAGACCGGTTGAAGTCCGCTTCGATGATGTTGATGGCATCAGCCACCCATTGGCGATCGTAGCTCATGAAAAGTCCTGTATTTCTGTTTGGCGCTGGTGACGCGGATCGTTGAAGGGTTCTTGATGTAGGCGATTATTATACAGAAAACTACCGTAAATTTTACGAATAAGCTTGCTAACACTTTTTTCAAAGCTAACCTCTAGAATAGAGTTTAACGATTCTTCCACTTTATCCGGGTGATCTGGTTACCATGGCCAATAACGACGACGATCCCTTTGCCAAACGTCATGCCGCATCTGAAATCGGGGCGGCGTATGATGTGCCGGTACGCGTATCGACGGTGATCGGCAAAAGCCAGATACAGGTCGCGCAATTGATGCGCCTGACCCGTGGTGCTGTACTTGAACTGGATCGCAAGGTCGGGGAACCGGTTGATATTTACGTCAACAACCGGCTGGTGGCGCGCGGCGAACTTGTCGTTGTTGATGAAAACCTTGGCGTAACGATCACCGAAGTTGTCAAGTCCGGCACTATTATTGAGACCCATCACTAGGCCTTTTCCGGACAAATTCCAAATGGCTGCTGACCACCGGATTTATTCAAACCGGTGGTTTTTTATTTTTTTCCAAACGCTTGTTGGAACCGGGATGCGCGTTTGCACGTTTCCGAATGAATGCCAATATTGCCTTTAGCCTGCCATCTTGTGGCCAAAGGCTGTGTTGGTATGTCCCGCTTTTTGTGCAACGAGGACAATCTCATGATCAATATTCTGACATCCGGGTTGATGGCTTTGATCGGATTGGCGCTTGGTGCAGGTGGCGTCTGGCTGATTTTGCTGGGCGGTAGCTGGTATTATGCGCTGGCCGGATTGGCGTTTCTGATTGCCGCAGCCCTATCATTTGCAAAGCGCCCTGTCGTTTTACCGTTTTACGCCCTCTTCATGCTTGCAAGCCTTGGCTGGGCTGTTTGGGAAGTCGGGTTTGACTGGTGGCAATTGGGGCCGCGTGGTGGTTTGACCGTCCTGATCGGTGTGTGGCTGGCAATGCCGGTCTATCGCAAGACACTTTCGGTCGGACAGCCGGTGCCGGAAGTCAAGCCGGCACGATCATTCGTTCTGGAAGGCAGTGTTGTCCTGGCAATTGTCGTTGCTGTGTATTCAATGATGAATAATCCCAACGCGATCGAAGGCCAACTTAATAACACCCCGGTCGTCAGTAACCCGGATCTGGGCGGCGATGTTCCGGCAGGCGATTGGCATCAATATGGACGTACGCCTTATGGGCAACGTTATTCGCCACTTGATCAGATCAATGCCGATAACGTTGCGACCCTTGAACAGGCCTGGGTCTTTCAGACCGGCGATGTAAGGCGATCCGAGGATGTGCCTGAAACAACCTATCAGGTGACGCCACTTAAGATCAAAGACACGCTTTATCTTTGCACACCGCATAGCTGGGCAATAGCGATTGATGCCAAAACCGGGCAGGAAAAATGGCGGTTCAATCCAGAGGTCCCCGACAATACGGACCGACAGCATCAAACATGTCGAGGAGTAACTTATTATCAGGATAGCGCGATGGCTGCGGATGCGCCCTGTGCATCACGGGTGTATCTGCCGACATCGGATGCGCGTCTGATTGCCCTTGATGCCAATAACGGCGAGGTTTGCCCGGACTTTGGTGATCAGGGGACCGTGCATCTGGAAGAAGGCATGCCTTATAATCCGGCCGGATACTATTATTCGACCTCGCCGCCGGTTATTGCCGATGGCAAGATCATTATTGGCGGGGCGGTGAATGACAATTATTCGACCAAATCGCAGTCTGGCGTCATTCGTGCTTATGACGTTGATAGTGGGGAATTGATCTGGAATTGGGATTCCGGCAATCCGGAACAGACTGAACCAATTCCCGAAGGTCAGACCTATACCGCCAATTCGCCCAATAGCTGGTCGGTGTCGAGTGCTGACGAGGAACTCGGCATGATCTATGTGCCGCTTGGCAACAAAGTGCCCGATCAACTGGGCATGGGGCGCAGCGAAGAAGTAGAAACCTATTCATCCTCGATCGTGGCACTTAGCCTTGAAACCGGGCAGGTTCAGTGGGTACGCCAGACGGTGCATCATGACCTTTGGGACATGGATGTTCCGGCCCAGCCCGCGTTGCTTGATATCACCACAGACGATGGTGAAAATGTCCCGGCACTTGTCGGGCCGACCAAGCAGGGGGATATCTATGTCCTTGATCGCCGGACGGGTGAGCCGATCATTCCGGTGAAAGAGGTTCCGGCCCCGGGGGGCGCCATTCCGGAAGATTTCACCGCGCCGACACAGCCGGTTTCGGATCTTACCTTCATGCCTGAACCGCTGACGGAAAAGGATATGTGGGGCATTACGCTGTTTGATCAGCTTGCATGTCGCATCCAGTTCCATCAGCTGAAATATGAAGGTCGCTATACCCCGCCATCCTTGCAGGGGACGCTGGTTTATCCCGGCAACTTCGGCACATTCAATTGGGGCAGTGTGGCGATTGATCCGGAAAAACAGATCATGTTCGGCATGCCAACATATCTTGCTTTCACATCGCAACTGATCCCGCGCGACGAAGTGCCGCCGCGCGGTACGGAAAAGGCCAGCGAGATGGGAATCAACCGAAATGAAGGTGCGCCTTATGCCGTCAGTATGGGGCCGTTCCTGTCACCAGTTGGCGTACCGTGCCAAGCTCCGCCATGGGGCTATGTCGCGGGCGCGGACCTTCGTACTGGCGAGGTTGTTTACAAGCATAAAAACGGTACGGTCGAGGATATGACGCCCCTGCCATTGCCGTTCAAGCTTGGTGTGCCAGGTATCGGGGGCCCGATCATCACCAAGGGTGGTGTGGCGTTTCTTGGTGCGGCGGTTGATAACTACTTCCGTGCCTATGACGTCACCACGGGCAAACAGCTTTGGGAAACGCGACTGCCCGCTGGCGGGCAGTCAACACCGATGACCTACACCACAGATGACGGTACGCAATATGTGCTGATCGTTGCAGGTGGGCATGGTTCCATCGGGACCAAGGCCGGGGATTACGTGATGGCCTACAAGCTGCCCTAAGCATGTTTTGAGTATCTGCAAAAAGCGCCCGGTTTGTCCGGGCGCTTTTTGTTTGGGGCAATTCAAATCGGGAATCGCGACTGGTATTTTACGAATTTGAGGGATGCCGATCACCCCAAACTCAACCTTTGGGATCAAGCAGTTCGCAAAAATTTTGCTGATCTTTTGCTTGACCGAAGGGCGCGCCAGAAGCGCCTTTGCCGCGAATCATTGGATATCCGGGATTGTAACGGAACTGATACAATCGATTGACGGTTTTTTATCTATTCCCACTACATATTGTGTTTTCAATCCGGTCCTGAGCAGGCATAACCATTTTCAAACGGGCATTGGAAACGGCGATTTTGGTGATCTGGCAGACCGTCAATCGGGTCAGGATCAGGCAAGTGCCGTTTGATGAAGATAACAAACAGGAAGCGGATCGCCGCCAACGGGCGACCGTTCAGGTAAGGGGACTACAAGCATGAAGATGCTGGATGTGGTGCAGCACGAAAAAGGTGCGCGCGTCATTGTTGATCGTTCGCGCGATGCATTGCTGACCGATTTTGGCAAGGCGGTTTTGAATGACCGCTATCTGATGCCGGGCGAAAGCTATCAGGATCTGTTTGCGCGCGTCGCCAGTTACTATGGTGATAACGAAGCGCATGCGCAGCGTCTTTATGACTATATTTCAAAGCTTTGGTTCATGCCGGCAACCCCGATCCTGTCGAATGGCGGAACGACCCGCGGCTTGCCTATTTCCTGCTTTTTGAACGAGGCGGACGACAACCTTGGCGGTATTGTCGATATCTGGACCGAGAATGTCTGGCTTGCGGCGCGTGGCGGCGGGATCGGTTCGTATTGGGGCAATCTGCGTTCGATCGGTGAAAAGGTCGGAAAGAACGGCAAGACATCGGGCGTGGTGCCGTTTATCCGTGTGATGGACAGTCTGACACTGGCGATCAGCCAAGGGTCCCTGCGCCGCGGATCGGCTGCGGTTTACATGCCGGTCAGCCATCCCGAGATCGAAGAATTTTCCGAAATGCGTCGTCCGACCGGTGGTGACCCGAACCGCAAGACACCCAACCTGCATCAGGGCGTTGCGATTTCGGATGCCTTCATGCGTGCGGTTGAAAATGACGAGGAATGGGCGCTGACATCGCCGAAAGACGGGCATGTTGTCCGCAAGATTAGCGCGCGTTCATTGTGGATACGTTTGCTGACGTCGCGGGTTGAAACTGGCGAGCCCTATATGCTGTTCATCGATACCGTGAACCGTGCGGTGCCGGAACACCACAAGCTGGCCGGGCTGAGTGTAAAGACATCGAACCTGTGTTCGGAAATCACATTGCCGACCGGTAAGGATCATCTGGGCGGGGATCGTACTGCTGTTTGCTGCCTGTCGTCGCTGAACCTTGAACATTATCTGACCTGGAAGGATGACACGCAGTTCGTCGAAGATATTCTGCGTTTCCTTGATAACGTGCTTCAGGACTTTATCGATCATGCGCCCGATACGATGGCGCGCGCGAAATATTCCGCGATGCGTGAACGTTCGGTTGGTCTTGGCGTGATGGGCTTCCATTCCTTCCTGCAGGCGCAGAAAGTGCCGCTTGAAGGGGTGATGAGCAAGGTCTGGAACAAGCAGATTTTCGATCACGTCAAAAAACATGCCGATGCGGCATCCGAGAAGCTGGCCGAAGAACGTGGTTCCTGCCCGGATGCGGCCGAATACGGTATCAAAGCACGTTTTTCGAACAAGACAGCAATTGCGCCGACAGCATCGATCTCGATCATTTGTGGTGGTGCTTCGCCGGGGATCGAGCCGATGGCGGCAAATTCCTATACCCACAAGACGCTTTCAGGCTCGTTTAACGTGCGCAACAAGTATCTTGCCGAGGTACTTGAGGAAAAAGGCCGGAATAACGAGGAAGTCTGGACTTCGATCACTGTGCATGAAGGATCGGTTCAGCATCTGGATTTCCTGTCCGATCTGGAAAAAGACATCTTCAAGACCGCGTTCGAGCTTGATCAGCGCTGGTTGATCGAACTGGCCGGTGATCGCACCCCGATGATCGATCAGGCACAGTCATTGAACATCTTCCTGGCATCGAACGTTCATAAGCGCGATCTGCATCAGATCCATTTTCAGGCATGGAAGAAGGGTGTCAAAAGCCTTTATTACTGTCGGTCGAAATCGATCCAGCGGGCCGAGGTGGTTGCGAATATTCCGGGGCGGGCAAAGTCGAATGACGACGATATGCCAAGCCCGGAAAGCTCGTTCGAAATCCCGGCACTGGTTGCGGCTGCCACCGCACAGGCTGCCAGTGAACCTGATTATGATGAATGCCTCGCCTGCCAGTAAGGCGGCTTGAGGGCACGGAAATTTTTGCGAGAAGTGACGATATGTCTGACGATAAAGTAATTGATCTTCTGACGGAAAACCCGGTTTACAAGCCATTCCGTTATCCTTGGGCCTACGAGGCATGGCTGACCCAGCAGCAGATTCACTGGCTGCCCGAAGAAGTGCCGCTGGCTGATGATGTCAAGGATTGGAACCACACGATTTCCGATGCCGAGCGTAACCTGCTGACGCAGATTTTCCGCTTTTTCACCCAGTCGGATATCGAGGTGAATAATTGCTACATGCGTCATTACACGCGCGTGTTCAAACCGACCGAAGTCCAGATGATGCTGGCGGCGTTTTCGAACATGGAAACCATCCATGTCGCGGCTTATTCGCATCTTCTCGATACCATCGGTATGCCCGAAGCCGAGTATGAGGCCTTCCTCCAATACAAGGAGATGAAGGATAAATACGATTACATGCAGATTTGGGGCATCGGCCCGGAAGATGAATATACCGACGAACATGGTGATTTGCGTCTAACGGCACAGGGCAAACGCAACATCGCCAAGACGCTTGCGGTATTTGGCGCATTTACCGAAGGTCTGCAGCTGTTTGCATCATTCGCGATGCTGATGAACTTCCCACGCTTCAATAAGATGAAGGGCATGGGGCAAATCGTGACATGGTCGGTGCGCGACGAAAGCCTGCATTGCGAGAGTATCATTCGGCTGTTTCGGACATTCTGCAAAGAAAACCCGGAAATCTGGGATGACGAAATGCGCAGCGACCTGATCGAGGCCTGCAAAACCATCGTCAGCCACGAAGATGCGTTTATTGATCTGTCGTTCGAAGCAGGTGCCGTGCAGGGCCTGACGGCGGAAGATATCAAGAAGTACATCCGCTATATCGCAGATCGTCGCCTTAGCCAGCTTGGACTTGAAGAGCAATACGGGATCGAACAGAACCCGTTGCCGTGGATGGACGCGATGCTGAATGCGGTCGAGCACACCAACTTCTTTGAAAATCGTGCGACCGAGTATTCCAAGGCCGCGACACGCGGTACATGGGATGAGGCATTTTCCTGATCTAGATCACGGAATGAATATTATGCAAAAGGCCGCCTTTGGGGCGGTCTTTTGGTTTTGGGGTTCAAGGAGCAGAGAGTTCCTGAAGTCGTTTATCGACGCGTCTGATTTCTTCCAGACGCAGCTTTGGTTCCAGATTGGCGATTGCGGTTGCCGGGTCCATTTCAAGTTCGACACCGGGCGGCAGGGTCAGGGGGCCAAGTGCCGAACGGCGCAGCCAGTAATAGGCATCGGCATAATCGGGTTCAACACCCCAGCCTCGTTCAGTCATGGCGCCTAATAGAAACTGGGCAGCATGCATGCCGTTTTCGGCGGCGATCCTGTAATAGTGGGCGGCTTCGACATAGTTTTGTTCTGCCCCGCGTCCGTGAAAATATTGTTCGCCAATCAAAAAGGCTGCATCGGAATTACCGGGTGCAGCGCGAAGAGCACGCTTGAAGAACTCGGTTGCGCGAAACTGGTCATAGCGCAGTCCCCAGCCATTGAAATACATCAGGCCAAGATAGTAGATCGCATTGGGATGATTGGCGCGCGCGGCCAGAGCAAACCATTCGGCAGCCTGCCGGTAATCCTGTGGCCCGGCAAGTCCACGGTAATAAAGCAGCCCAAGGGCATATTGTGCACGGGGATCGTCTTCCTGTGCGGCAACGCGCCATTGCGCGCGGGCCATTTCATAATTGCCAGCCTGATAGGCCTTGTAGCCGCTTGTGTAATCTGCGCGGGCCGGAGGCGCGTGACATGCGAATGCCAAGGCAAGCAGGCCGTATACAAAAGGGCGAATGCCGCGAACGGGCGCACGGAAGAAAAAAATGGAAAGGGGCAAAAGGCGGGACCGATCTTTAACGGGATTTGAACAGCGGGACGACTTTGCGGGCGCGTTTTTCAACGGCATCAAGAACGTTCTGGATTTCGGAGCTTTGTTTGATTTTTTCACCGCTGTGAAGTGCAACGAAATGCCCGGCATTCTTGTGATCTGCACCAAGCTTGATGACGGTGAAGATGGCTGTTTCGTGCGAGGAACGGAAGATCGAGAACATGGCCATGCCATCAAGATGATCAATGGCGTAGTCACGCCATGCACCACTTGCGACCTGTCTGGAATAGGTATTCATGAGTTGCATCAGTTCAGTCCGGTCGAAATGCACAAAGCTTTTGGCTTTGCGGTATTGAGCCAGATTGAACAATGTACCCATGTCTTTCTCCGGACGTAATTTCAGAAGGCCGGGTTCGGGCATTTGTGACGCCCTTATGACACGGTAGCGCGCTTTGTCCGCAGCCTCAAGTTTGAATAGGCTGTTGGGGCAAAGTTTTTACAAATATCGTTGGAATTTCAGATGGTTGTCCGAGTTACAGGCTGCGTGATCGGGTCGGTGGCCAGTCAACGGTTTGGGCGCCGGTATTATATGGATCAGGCGTACGATAGCAGCTGACCGAGGCCAGAGTGCGATAGCAATAAAGCGGAGGTTCGGGAACCGGGTCCTTTTTGCAATAGGATTTGCCGTCAATCTTGCGGATGGTTGAGCAATCCCGGCCGGTCGAAAGGGAAACGACGTGATCGACAAGTGTTTTGTCGGTGTTGATGATGCTGACAACATCAAGGGCGATATACCATTCAACGCCTGTGAACAGATTGGTACCCGCAACGTCGGATGCGGTGGTGTCGCAGCCAGAGACCCCGGCGCCAAGCAGCGTTGCGAATAATCCAGCCAGAATGCGCTGGCGGATCATCCGTTTCGCCTCTTGACGGCTATGCGCCTTGTACAAGCTTTTCATCCTGATCTCCGTGCATCGACCGGTCACTATTTGCCCGGTGACGATTAAAATTCCGTTTCCCGAATTTACAAATGCAATCCACGTGCCGTTTTGGCCAACCCAAAAGCCCTCTTTAAATGTCGGGGCAGTTTGGCCACATTTCAGCCGGTTTTACCGATTATTCGAACACAGACATTCATTCCGGTAATGGTTCCGGTTCGTTTTCAGGCATCGTTATCTGTCTCAGGCGGCAATTCTTTCCTGCGATATGTGTTTACATCACCCAAAACAGGGTGACCGGGGGCCCTTTGGGGTATGAAAACCGGACTTGCGGGATTTAATTGCGATATTGGCGGTTCCGGATGTCCAGCGGACTTGACCCCTTGCGTACTGGCGCGTTAAATCCTTGCCGGAATTAATTCTGATAAGCGGGCAGGTTGCCCGCTTTCTTTTGATCGGATTGGAGCGGTTTTCGTGGTTGATATTTTCCAGGAAGTCGAAGAAGACCTCAAGCGCGAGCGCAATGAAGCGCTGTGGCGCAAATACGGCAAATACATCGTTGGCGTGGCCGCCGTGATCGTGCTGGGTGTTGCCGGACGTGAAGGCTGGAAAAGCTACGAGGAAAATTCGCGCATCGAAAACGGTACGCGCATGGCAAACGCCATCGAACTGGCACAGGCAGGCGAAGAGAAACAGGATGCGGCACTTGGTGCGCTTGACGCGATCATCGCGGATGGCAATGCCGGTTTTGTCGCCCTTGGTCATTTCCAGAAGGCTGCTGTCTATCTGCGGGCCGGAGCAAAGGATTCTGCTGTTGCCGAGCTTGAGGCAATCGCAGGTAATAGCGACGTCGAAAAGATTTATCGTGATCTTGCCGTGGTTCAGATCGCGATGAACAATGCCGATGGTGCAAATTCAAAAGACTTGATTGCGCGTCTTGAACCAATCGCTGTGCCGGAAAATCCCTGGTACTACTCTGCGCGTGAAATGATTGCGATGTTGCATATTGCTGCCGGCGAAATTGAGGCAGCCAAGCCGCTGTTGACCGAAATCGCCGATGACAGCGAAGCACCGTCGGGCATGCGTGCACGTGCGAGTGAAATTCTGAAGGCCGTTGACGCCTGATTGGCGTAATTAAAGCGGCAACCTGTTCACAGGGACTGGATCAGAGGATATGGTTTTGAGACCACGCAACATTAAATCCCTTTTGTGCGTCATGGGCATGTCGGTTGCCGTTTCGGCATGTTCCAGCTGGCTTGGTGAATCCGAAGATCCGCCGCTTCCCGGTGAACGTCTTGCCGTGCTGTCACTTGAAAGCACGGTTCAGCCGGATGTGGCACTAAGCGACCAGCGTGTGGTCCTGCCGGAACCGGAGCCGATGGTCGACTGGCCCCAGAATGGTGGTCTGCCAAGCCATGCCTTGCATCATGTCGGTCTTGAAAACGACGTCTTGCGACAGGATTGGTCGGTTGGCATCGGCGAAGGGTCGATGGATGACAATCTTCTGCTGAACCAAGCGATTGTTGCGCGCGGTGTTGTCTTTACCATTGATGCCGATGCCGTTGTTCGTGCCTTCAGTGCCAAATCCGGCAAACGTATCTGGTCGCTTGAACTGGCGAAGGACGAGGACGAAGACAGCACCCTTTTGGGGGGCGGTCTTGCGTATGAAAACGGTATTCTGTACGCGACGACGGGCTTTGCCGAGGTCATCGCGATTGATGCGCCAAGTGCGACCGTCATGTGGCGTACGCAGGTGACCGCCCCGATGCGCGGTGCGCCGACAGTCCGTGGCGGGCGTGTCTTTGTCGTGACGGTCGATAACCAGACTGTCGCACTGAATGCGATGACTGGTGATACGCTTTGGTCCCATCGTGGTGCATCAGAAGGCGCATCCTTTATCGGCGGTGCGAGCCCGGCCGTGGATCAGGGGGTTGTTATTTCTGCCTACACCACTGGTGAAATGTACGCGCTGCGTGTTGAAAACGGTCAGGTGATCTGGTCCGATGCGCTGGCATCTGCCGGGCGTACCGATGCGGTGTCGGCCATTGCCGATATTCGTGGCCTTCCGGTGATCGACAACAATCTGGTAATTGCGACAAGCAACGCTGGCCTGACCGTTGCGATTGACCTGCGTACTGGGTATCGCGTCTGGGAACTGGAGGCCGGTGGCATTCAATCACCGTGGGTTGCTGGCGACTATGTTTTCGTTCTTACCAACACAAATGATCTGATTGCCTTGCGTCGGGACACCGGACAGGTTAAATGGGTGACCGCTTTGCCGCGTTTTGTCGATCCTGAAGATCAGGAAGAGCCGATGGTATGGACCGGTCCGGTTCTGGTTGGTGATCGGTTGATCGTCGGAAACGAGCAGGGCGAAATCATGACCGTTTCCCCGTATAGCGGCGAGATCATGGGCAAGGATGAAGTTTCCGGCCCGATCACCTTGCCGCCCTCTGTTGCGGGTGACAGTCTTTACTTCCTGACTGCGGATGCCGATCTAATCGCGTATCGCTGACGGGTCGAACACAGTTTTTCGCAAAAGATCCGATCTTTTGCCTGATATGCGCGTGCGCCGGAACGGGGTAAACTGCCCCTCGGCGCACATCGCCGTTTTATAACAATGAGTCTGAAAGTCAGATGTCGCTGAAAGTAGCCATTATCGGTCGCCCCAATGTTGGGAAGTCGACCCTGTTTAACCGTCTGGTCGGCAAGAAGCTGGCGCTGGTCGATGACCAGCCGGGCGTCACGCGTGATCGCCGTTATGGCAAGGCGCGTCTTGGCCATATGGGATTCGACATTATCGATACCGCCGGTCTGGAAGAGGCGTTTGACGATTCCATCGAAGGCAAAATGCGCCAGCAAAGCGAAATGGCCTTCGAGGAATGCGACATAGCATTTTTCCTGATTGATGCACGTGCGGGCCTCACCCCGCTTGACAATCACTTTGCCGACTGGTTGCGCAAGCGCAAGAAACCGGTCTATGTGATTGCCAACAAGCACGAGGGCAAGGATCAGGATGCCGGCCTTTACGAGGCCTATGGTCTTGGTCTTGGCGATGTTGCACCGATCTCGGCCGAGCATGGGCTTGGCATGGAATTGCTGATCGATATCATGCGCCCTCATTGGGAAGAATATCGCGACAAGCAGCGCAAGGCACGGCAGGAAGGCGATCTTGCCGCCATTGATGACGATTTTGAAGATGACGAAATGGACGAGGATGATGGTTCGTTCCCGTCCTTTGAAATCGAATATGACGAAGACGATGAAGGCGAGGAAGAAGTTGTTCGCAAGGACAATTCGAAAATCCAGCTTGCGATTGTCGGTCGTCCGAATGTGGGCAAATCGACCCTTCTGAACCAACTTCTGGGTGAAAACCGTGTCATGACCGGGCCGCAGGCCGGTTTAACCCGTGACTCCATCGCGGTTGACTGGTCCTATGAAGGGCGTCCGGTCCGTCTGGTCGATACCGCCGGGATGCGCCGCAAGAAGAAGATCGATGATCGCGTTGAAAAACTTTCAGTCACTGATACCCTGCGTGTGATCCGTTATGCACAGGTCGTTGTCATCATGCTTGATGCGACCAATACGCTTGATAAGCAGGATCTGACGATTGCACGCATGGTCCTTGAAGAAGGCCGTGCGCTGATCATTGCTGTGAACAAGTGGGACGCGGTCAAAGACAAGGCCGGTGTGATGTCGGCACTGCGTGACAAGCTTGATACGTCCTTTGCGCAGGCCAAGGGCATTCCGATCCTGACATTCTCGGCCCTGACCGGGCGTGGCACGGACAGCCTGATGCCGACCGTTCTTGATATCTATGATATCTGGAGCCGCCGTATTCCGACATCGCAGCTTAACCGCTGGCTCGAAGCCATTACCGAACGCCATTTGCCGCCGGTCATTTCGGGGCGTCGTATCCGCCTGCGGTATATGACCCAGGCCAAATCGCGTCCGCCAAGTTTCTTTATCAACTGTTCCAAGGCGGCAGAACTGCCCGAAAGTTATACGCGCTACCTGATCAATGGGCTTCGCGAAGATTTCGACATGCCTGGCGTTCCGATCCGCATTTATCTGCGCAGCAGTGATAACCCCTATGGCAACAAGAAGAAAAAGCGCTAGGACTTGATCGATAAACATCAAACGGGGCAGGAATGCCCCCGTTTTTATTTGGCAGCTTCCAAAAGGCGGTCAATGAAATCCGCGGCATCGTCTGACTGCCAATCGACCAGTCCCGATATATAGCCAAGAATACGGCCATCACGATCTAGGGCATATGTGATCGGCAGGCCATAAAGGGCAAATTCGGCATCCCTGGGATTATCTCGGTCGCCATAGGCTGTTTCGCCCGTCGGGTCGACAAAAAGATCAAGGTTTTGAAGGCCCAAACGGCGGTAAAAGGGAATAGCCGCCAACAACCCGTCTTCATCTATCGAGATTGGAATGATGGCGAGATCATCATTGGAATGATCATTGGCCAACCGATCAAGCGACGGCATTTCTGCCATGCAGGGCAGGCACCAGCTGGCCCAGAAATTGACCAGAACCACCTTGCCGCGATAGGCGCTGATATCGGTCGGGTGATTTCGCCGGTCATAAAATCGGGTGTTGCGTGCGATCCGTTGGGGATCAAGTTCGACAAACTGGCTGCTTTCACCCATCAGCGTCAGCGGTGATGCTTCAGTCCCCCCGAAGGCAGGTGCTGTGGCGGCAAATATTGCAGAAACGATAAGGCAGCGCAGAAATCGCATCGGGTATCCATGGCATGATCAAACCGGATATTCGGACTAGCCGTTGATGTTGGCAAAGACAAGTCAGAGCCGATCAATCCGTTGTGATCAACACCGGATAATCGGCTCTATGACAGGTATTTATAACCCTTATGCAAATAGGGGTGGGTTTAGTCGGGCGAAGCCTTCCTGAATGTAATAGGGGTAATGCGGGTAGGGCGGCTGCCTTTTGCTGACGGCATCAAGGCGGGTGATTTGATCACTGGATAGGGACCAGCCAACCGCACCCAGATTGTCGCGCAATTGCTGCTCATTGCGGGCCCCGATAATCACCGACGCCACGGTGGGGCGCTGCAGCAGCCAGTTGATGGCAATCTGTGGGACGGTTTTGCCGGTTTCGGCACTCAGTTCATCAAGCAAATCGACAATGTCATATAGATGATCTTCTTCGACCGGCGGGCCGAATTGTGCGGTTTCATGCAGGCGGCTGCCATCCGGTATCGGTGTGCCGCGGCGGATTTTGCCAGTCAACCGGCCCCATCCCAAGGGGCTCCAGACCAGTGCGCCCAGTCCCTGATCCTGTGCCAGCGGCATCAGATCCCATTCGTAATCGCGCCCGACCAGTGAATAGTAAACCTGATGGGCGACATAGCGGCTGTAACCAAGGCGATCAGACACGGCGAGCGACTTCATGATCTGCCACCCGGCAAAGTTCGATGCGCCGATATAGCGCAGCTTCCCGGAACGTACGAGGTCATCAAGTGTTGATAAGACTTCCTCGATCGGGGTGAAGGCATCAAAGGCGTGAAGTTGCAGCAGGTCGATATAATCGGTTCCCAGCCGCTTCAGGGCGGCATCGGTTGCCGTGATCAGGCGGTGGCGCGAGGTGCCAAAGTCATTCGGGCCATCGCCAACAGGCAGGGCAAGCTTCGTCGACAGAATAATCCTGTCGCGGCGTCCCTTGATGGCTTCGCCCAGAACCTGTTCGGATGCACCATCGGAATAGACGTCGGCACTGTCGAACATGTTCAGGCCTGCTTCAAGGCTGATATCGATCATGCGGCTGGCTTCACGGGCGTCAATTGTACCCCACGCGCCGAACAGGGGACCCTGACCGCCAAAGGTGCCGGCGCCAAAGCTAAGTGCGGGAACGCGCAAACCGGAATTCCCCAATTGCCTGTATTCCATTGTCTTCTCCGTCGCTGGAAATGGTTCATGGACGGAATATGGACAAAGGGCACATTTTCAACTAGGGATATTCTAAGAAGAATATTTGTGAGTTGAATTCACTATGGCTCGACTTGAAACCAATCGATCCGGCGAGATGGAAGTCTTTGTGCGTGTCGTTGAACGCGGCGGGTTTTCGGCTGCGTCGGGCGATTTCAACATGACACCATCCGCCGTTAGCAAGCTTGTTGGCCGGTTGGAAGACCGGCTGGGAACGCGATTGTTCAATCGATCAACCCGCAAGTTGCACCTGACATCCGAAGGGCAGCGTTTTTATGAGCGGGCACTTGATATCATTGCCGGTCTGAATGAGGCAGAACAGGAAGCCGCAACTGCAATGACACCGCGCGGACGGTTGCGCGTGACGGCCAACGTGCCGGTCGGCCTGCACCGCCTTTTGCCACTGGTACCGCGATTTCGGGAAAAGTATCCCGATATCACGCTGGATGTGACGGTCAGCGATAAGGTGATGGATCTGTATGAGGAACGCGCTGATGTCGCGATCCGAAGTGGTCCATTACAGTCATCCGGACTGATTGCGCGCAAGCTTGGCCAATGCCGGATGGTGATTGCCGCGTCCCCGGCATACCTTGAAAAACACGGGCGACCAACGACCGTAGATGCACTGCAAGGTCATACATTGATCGGGTACAACTTTCAGCGTGTTATTCCGGACTGGCCGTTTCGGGTAAACGGGCAGGAGGTGTCTGTAATGCCGGGCGGCGTATTTGATGTTGGGGATGCCGAAAGCGCGCGTCAATTGGCCGTTGCCGGCGGCGGCATCGTTCGGCTTGCCCGGTTTCACATCGAAAACGATCTGGCAAATGGCGGGCTTGAGCCTTTGCTGGAGGAATTTTATCCCGGTGGCGGTGTCGATATTAACGCCGTTTATATCGGCGGGCGCGGGCATTTGCCGGCCCGTGTTCGGGCATTTCTCGATTTCTGTGCCGAAAACATCCGCCTGAATTGAAAAAGGTCGGACAATCAACCTGTCCGACCTTCGCAATCTCGATCACTGTCGTATCAGTAGGCGTCGACGACTTCTGCATGACGTGTACAATCAGCCGCAGCCAGATCGACAAACACGTCAGTGATGCTTTCAGCAGTCGGGAGCGTTTCGGGATTTTCACCCGGATAGGCTTCGGCGCGCATCTTGGTGCGGATACGGCCCGGATTGATCAGATTAACGCGCACAGGCGTTTCTTCGAGCTCCTGGGCATAGGACAGCACCAGACTTTCAAGGGCTGCCTTGGTCGAAGCATAAAGGCCCCAGAAGGCACGCCCCTTGGACGATGCATTCGAGGTCACGAAAATCGCACGCCCGGCATCGGAAAGACGCAGGAGTTTATCGACACTGCGGATCAGACGAAAGTTCGCCGTGACGTTGGTCGCATACGTGTTTTCAAACACCTGTGTATCGATATGACCGACCGGGGCAAGTTCACCCAGAAGTCCGGCATTGCCAACGACGATATCAAGCTTGCCAAAGCGTTCATAAATCGATGCACCCATGGCATCGATCTTTTCGTACATGGTCAAGTCCATCGGCAGCAGTACAAGTTTGCCGCCGTCAGCCCGGATTTCGTCATCAAGTTCTTCAAGCGCACCGACATTGCGACCCAGCGCAATGACAGTGGCACCTTCGGCGGCAAAACGTTTTGCAACCGCGCGACCGATCCCGTGCGAGGCCCCTGTGATCAGGGCAACGCGGCCTTCAAGGCGCTTGGTCTCACTCATGCGGACTGCCTTTCGACAAGCTGGCTGAGTTTACGGTCCTTGTTCTCGGCCTGATGATCGACCAGACGGATCGGGTAATCACCAGTGAAGCAGGCATCGCAGAAGGCCGGACTGTCATTGTCGCGTCCCGGAAGACCGGCAGCGCGATAAAGGCCATCAATGGTGACAAAGGCAAGGCTGTCGACACCAATGATCTTTGCCATGCTTTCAATGTCGTGATTGGCCGCCATCAGTTTCTCCTTCGACGGTGTATCAACACCATAGAAGCACGGATTGGTGGTCGGCGGGCTTGCGATGCGCATATGGACTTCCGCAGCACCCGCTTGACGGACCAGATCGACAATCTTGGTCGATGTGGTGCCGCGAACAATGGAATCGTCGACCAGAATAACGCGTTTGCCCTTGAGCTTGCCGGGGTTGGCGTTGTGTTTCAGCTTCACGCCAAGGTGGCGAATCTGATCTGTCGGCTCGATAAAGGTCCGGCCGACATAATGGTTGCGGATGATGCCCAGTTCAAATGGAACACCGCTGGCCTCGGCATAGCCAAGGGCGGACGGAACGCCGGAATCGGGGATCGGCACGACCACATCGGCTTCAACACCGGATTCCAGTGCCAGTTCGCGACCGATATTTTTGCGCACGTCATAGACGCTTGTGCCTTCGACAATGCTGTCGGGGCGGGCGAAATAGACATGTTCGAAAATGCAGAAACGCGATTTCACCGGTTTGAACGGTTTGATCGATTTGAGGCCATCATCGGTGATTTCAACGATCTCGCCCGGTTCGACGTCGCGAATGAATTCCGCGCCAACGATATCAAGGCCAACCGTTTCTGAAGACAGGATGTAGCTGTCATTCAGCTTGCCCAGAACCAGCGGACGGACACCCAGGGGATCACGTACACCGATCAGTTTCTTCTGGGTCATGACCACAAGGCTGTATGCGCCTTCGACCTGACGGACAGCATCAATCAGACGATCAACGATCTTCTCGTACAGGCTGGTTGCGATCAGGTGAATGAAGGTTTCGGTATCGGAGGTCGACTGGAAAATCGAACCACGTTTGACCAGACGTTCACGCACGGCAAGCGCGTTGGTTAGGTTACCGTTATGCGCAATTGCCAGCCCGCCGAATTCGAAATCGGCAAATAGCGGCTGCACGTTGCGAAGGCCTTTGCCCCCGGCTGTGGAGTAGCGCACATGGCCGATCGCACGATGGCCTTGCAGGCTTTTGATTACGTCTTGAGAACCGAAGATGTCCCCGACCTGACCGGACGCCCGGTGTGCCGGAAAATCTTCGCCGTCATAGGAAACGATGCCAGCGGCTTCCTGTCCGCGATGCTGAAGCGCATGCAGGCCAAGGGCCGTTAGGGCCGCCGCATCGGGCGATCCGAAAACACCGAAAACACCGCATTCTTCACGCAGCTTGTCGTCGTCAAATGGATTGGTGGTCAGCATGAGTGGGTTCCGCTCTCTCGCCGGTGGCGCAGGATGCCGCACCCATGCGAAACCCTGTCGCCTCACTCGTTGGTGGTCGCCTCTATCAGACGATCCAAATCATCGCGCGAGGGCCTTGTATACCCGTTTAGGGGCTTGGGTCCAGCACCTTTTGGCTCGGGACCCAGAAGTTGACGGTATGTCTGATCGTTGATTTCTGCATCACGTTGCGCACGGGCCATTTCTTCGGCCGTTGTGTCAAAGATTTCATCGGGCATTGCGCGCATCAGAAGGAACGCGCCTTCTTCCAGAACCGGGCGTGTACGGGCATCGCGAACCCAGTCTGGCTGCGAGGTTGCTGGCAAAAGCCATGACAGTGCCAGAAAGCCGATACAGACGATAAGACCGCCACGCAAAAGACCAAAGACAAAGCCAAGGGTGCTGTCGAGGCTATCAAGTCCGGAATTCTGAACTGCACGGCCAATCCGGCCGCTGATGAAGGAAAAGATCAGGAAGGTGATCAGAAACAGACCAACCCCGGTTGCTAGATCGGCAATCAGTTCAGAAGGGATCAGATCGCGGACATAGGGACGTGCAATCGGGTACCCGTAAAGCGCACAGACACCAGCCCCGACCCAGCCCATCATCGACAGGGTTTCATGGATAAAGCCCCGGAAAAATGCAAACAGACCCGAGATCAGGACAATGCCCACAATCACCAGATCGAATACGTCCCGTGCACCAAGATCGGGCAGGCTGGAGAAATCCATAATTCAGTAAATCCTGTTGGTCAGTCTGTTCGCAAGCGCGCACATAAAGGCAGGCAATGATCAATACATGCCTTCGCGTGGACGCACCTTGTCGCGGACATCGTCGCCGAAGAGATTTACCAAATCCTGAAGATGGCCGATTTCGCGCTGGTTCAGGCCCTTTATCGTGATCTTCTTCTTGCCGTTTGCACCGGTACGCGGCGAATAGGCATTGGCAAAGCCGAGTTTGGCGGCTTCTTTCAGGCGCGATTCGATTTGACCGACGGGGCGGACTTCGCCTGAAAGGCCTATTTCCCCGACAATAACGGTTTCGGCGGGAACAGGTGCATCTGCGACCGCCGATATCAGGGCGGCAGCCACCGCAAGGTCGGCCGCGGGCTCACCGACGCGCATACCGCCCGCAACGTTCAGATAAACGTCAAACTGGCTAAGCGGCAAACCGCAACGGGCATCAAGAACCGCAAGGATCATGTTCATACGGGCCGAATCCCAGCCAACAACCGCACGGCGCGGTGTGGCGAGTGCTGATTGCGCGACCAGTGCCTGTATCTCGACCAGCATCGGGCGGGTGCCTTCAAGTCCGGCAAACACGGCGGTGCCCGATACCGGCGCTTCGCGGTCAGCAAGGAAAAGGGCCGACGGGTTCGGGACTTCGACGAGGCCCGCATCACCCATTTCAAACACACCGATTTCATCGGTGGCACCGAAACGGTTTTTGACCGCGCGCAAAATACGGAACTGATGGCCGCGTTCGCCTTCGAAATAAAGAACCGTATCGACCATATGTTCCAGAACACGTGGGCCAGCAATCTGCCCTTCCTTGGTGACATGACCAACAAGGATCACGGCAAATCCCTTGCGCTTGGCAAGGCGGATCAGTTCAAGCGCACACGCGCGGACCTGTGAAACGGTACCCGGGGCGCTATCAAGAGTATCGGCATACATGGTTTGAATGGAATCGATGACCACGACTTCATGCGCGCTTTGATCCAGTGTGGCGATAATATCGCGCAGGCTGGTGGCGGCGGCGAAATCGACCTTGGATTTTTCAAGTCCAAGACGGGCGGCACGCATGCGCACCTGATCAACCGCTTCCTCGCCCGATATATAGGCGCATTTATGTCTGGCTGACAGGACGCCGACGGCCTGCAACAGGATCGTCGATTTACCAATCCCCGGATCGCCGCCTACCAGAAGGGCGGAACCGGGCACCAGCCCACCACCAACAGCGCGATCAAGTTCGGCAATACCGGTAATGATACGCGGCGGGCTTGCGCTTTCACCTTCAAGGGCTACAAAATCAAGCTGCTTTCCCTTGGACCCTGTCGCGATGCCGCCGGTCGCCTTTGGTCCTGCTTCAATGCGTTCTTCCTCAATCGAATTCCATTCACCGCACGCATCACAACGCCCGGTCCATTTTCGGTATTCGGCACCGCAATTCTGGCAAATGAAACGACTTTGGGTTTTGGCCACTGGTGGCTCCGCGCATAAGGATGGAACGAAACGGGCGAGGGGCTTGATCGGTAATCAGAGATGCTTCAGATCAAGATCCAGCGGACCTTCGATATCACCCGAAACGAACTGTTGCAAATAGGGGTTATCGGCCTTGTCGATTTCAGAAACCGGACCATCCCAGATGATTTTTCCCTGATAGAGCATGGCAACGCGATCAGCTATCTTGCGGGCACTTGCCATGTCATGGGTGATGGTCATGGCGCAGGCTCCAAGTTCACGGGTGCATTTGACAATCAGGTCGTTGATCACATCGCCCATGATCGGATCGATACCGGTGGTCGGTTCGTCAAAAAACAGGATTTCCGGCTCGGTCGCAATGGCACGTGCCAGACCGACACGTTTTTGCATACCCCCTGAAAGGGACGCGGGGGACATGTTGGCGACTTCGGAACCAAGGCCGACATCGGCAAGGCGTGCAATCGCAATATCACGGGCCTGTTTGCGTTTCATACCGCGGCCTTCGATCAGCCCAAAGGCGACATTTTCCCAAACCGGCAGGGAGTCAAACAATGCTGCCCCCTGAAACAGCATGCCGGTATGGGCGAGCATGTCTTCGCTGGTTGAACGCGATGCGCCAACCATTTCCGTCCCATTGACCTTGATGGATCCCTGTTCGGGAAGAAGCAGGCCCAGAACACATTTCAACGTGACAGATTTGCCGGTGCCCGAACCGCCGATAATGGCAACAGATTCGCCGGGCCCGACATCCAGATTGACACCCTGCAGCACCTTTTTCGGGCCAAAGGACTTGTGCACATCACGAAGCGAGATTTTGGCTGTGTCGCTCATATCCCGCCCTTAGCGTGTGAAGAAGAGTTCGGTGACGATATAGTTCGAAATCAGGATCAGGATGGAGCTTGAAACCACGGCATTGGTCGTTGCCTGGCCCACACCCTGTGCACCGCCTCGTGAATGATAGCCGTGATAGCAGCCCATCAGCGTGATCAGGAACCCGAATACAGAGGCCTTCACCAGACCCGAAATCACGTCAAGCTGTTCAAGATACTGGAACGTATTGCGGATATAGGACCCGTCGTTGAAGCCAAGCTTGTTGACCCCGACAAGATACCCGCCCAGCACCCCGATGATATCACCGATCAGAACAAGCACCGGCAGGGTTACCAGCCCGGCAATGACGCGCGGCACAACCAGATATTTGAACGGATTGGTCGAAAGCGTCACCAGCGCATCGATCTGTTCGGTAACGCGCATCGTGCCGATTTCAGCAGCAATGGCCGCACCGACACGTCCGGCAACCATGAGCCCCGCCAAAACCGGGCCAAGTTCACGTGTCATCGAAATGACGACAACCGTGGCAACCGCGCTTTCGGCAGAAAAGCGTGAGAATCCTGAATAGGATTGCAGGGCCAAAACCATCCCGGCAAACAGGGTCGTCATGGCGACGACCGGCAACGAGAAATAGCCGATCTCGCACATCTGTTTGAATATAAGTCGGAAATAGAATGGCGGTGTTACCATATGGCCAATGGTACGCCCGGCAAAGACCGTGACGCGACCGACAAGGGCCAAAAAGGCAAGGAACATACGGCCAACCGGCGCAAAGATCGGCATTGGAATTATTATTTCCCCTGTTGCAGGCCAGTCAGTGGCGTTGGCCGATTTATTCAAGTCAGCTTTCTGTATAGACCCGCCGGTAGCGATGTCCAAGAGAAGTCAGTACCTCATAACCGATTGTACCCGCAGCACTTGCGATGTCGTCAACTGTCATTTTGTCATCAATCAGCGGAATCATGTCGCCGGGTTGCAACGGCTTGCCCGGAAGATCGGTGATGTCGATGCTGATGGCATCCATCGAAACCCGCCCGACGTAAGGCACTTCGTGCCCCTTGATGCGGACTTTACCCGCATTTGAAAGCGAACGTAGCCAGCCATCGGCATAGCCAACCGCAATCGTCGCGATGCGACTTGCACGTTCGGCGCGCCAGGTATTGCCATAACCAACCGCTTCGCCAGCGTCGATCTGACGAGTCTGAAGCACCTTGGCCGTCAGTTTGACTACTGGTCGCATCGGGTTGGTGGTTTCCGGGGTCGGATTTCCGCCCCAAAGTGCAAATCCAGGGCGGCAGAATTCAAGATGGTAATCGTTATTGCGGAAAATCGCCGAAGAATTACAGAAACCGCGCGGGGCTGGCGGCAGGCGGCGATACCATTTCATGAACAGTTCGTACTGCTCGGCCGTGACCGGATTTTCAGCCTCGTCGGCGGCCGCAGGGTGGGTCATGTAACCCGCCTTTTCAAAGCCGTACAAAAGAGACGAATAGCGATCAACCAGCTCACCGATCTCACGCGGGGCAAGACCCAGACGGTTCATCCCGGTATCAAGATGGATGAAGGCTGGTGCCGGGCGTTCATGTTCGCGGCACAGATTTGACCAGCGTTCGATCTGGCCAAGGTCATTGAGAACCGGAATGACGTCGTTCTCGATAAAGAATTCTTCGTCGCCGGGAAGAACACCGTTCAGGACAGCAATGCGACCGCCGCCTCGTAACAACGGAAACAGATCTGCTGCCTCGTTTGCCTGCGCGACAAAGAAAAGACGGCAACCCTGCTTTTTCAGAACCGGCACAATGGTTTGTGCGCCAAGGCCATAGGCATCTGCTTTGACAACCGCACCACAAGTCCGCCCTTTATAGCGTTTCTTGATGATCTGGTAGTTATCTGCAATCGCCCTCAGATTGATCTGAAGTTCGGCACACTCAGCAGCACGGCCGGCGGCGGGAAGAACGCTCATTCGCAATACCCCGTGGAGTCCGTTTCGGTTCAGGCCCAAGGCCTATTCATATTCTTCTTCGATATGGTCAAGGTCGCCAAACTTGGTGTAGTTCCCGTCAAAGAACAGGCGCACGTTGCCCACCGGGCCGTGACGCTGTTTGGCAACAATGACTTCTGCGGTGTTGTAGACGTGGTTCAGACGTTCCTGCCACTGGGAGTAGCGCTCGCCGAACTTGTCGGTTGCTTCTTCCGGGCGTTGTGCCGGTTCCGCACGTTCGAGGTAATATTGTTCACGATAAATGAACATGACGACGTCGGCGTCCTGCTCAATCGAGCCCGATTCACGCAAGTCGGAAAGCTGCGGACGTTTATCTTCGCGCTGTTCGACGGCACGTGAGAGCTGCGACAGGGCAAGGACCGGAACTTCGAGTTCCTTGGCGATTGCCTTGAGCATACGGGTGATTTCGGAAACTTCCTGCACACGACCGTCACCGCGGAAGTTGGTTGGCGGTGCCAGAAGCTGAAGATAATCGACGACGATCATCGCAAGGCCGTGCTGGCGTTTCAGTCGACGGCAACGTGTGCGCAGGGTCGAAACCGGAAGGGCTGGCGTATCGTCGATGTAAAGCGGAACGGTGTTGAGTTCCTGGGTGGCAACGACAAGACGCTGGAAATCGTCTTCGTTCAAATCACCGCGGCGCATATTGTCGCCGGAAACTTCGGCCGCCTGGGACAGAAGTCGCCCGGCAAGCTGTTCCGCCGCCATCTCGAGCGAGAAGACTGCAACTGCACCGGTTTTTAGTTCGTCACCCGTGTCTGTACCGGCACGGCGGTTCTGATGCGATGCAATCGCTGCATTAAACGCGACGTTCATTGCAAGGGCGGTTTTACCCATTGAAGGGCGTCCGGCAAGGATCAGAAGGTCGGACGGATGCAGACCACCAAGCTTGCGGTCGATATCGCGCAGGCCGGTGGTAACCCCGACAACCTTGCCAGCGTTTTTATAGGCATGTTCGATATTCTCGTACGCCTTGGTCAAGGCAGGGCCGAACGCAACGAAACCGGATTCTGCCGCACCCGCTGTCGCCAGAGAGAAAAGTTTTTGTTCGGCTTTCTCTATCTGATTGGCGGCGTCGGTTTCAATCTCGTAGCGATAGGCTTCGTTGACGGTGTCTTCGCCGATTTCGATCAGTTCGCGGCGCAGATACAGGTCATAGACGAGCTTGCCGTAATCGCCGGCATTGATCACCGAGACAAGGTTGTTGGACAATTCTGCCAGATACTGCGCGCCACCGATTTCGGCGAGATGTTCGTCCTGACGGAAGAACGCCGACAGGGTCACCGGGTTGGCAAGCTGTCCGCGTTCGATCAACTTGCCGCAGGCCTCAAAGATACGACCGTGGCGGGCGTCCGCGAAATGTTCGGGGCGCAGGATATCTGAAACGCGCTCGTAGGCAGCGTTATTATTGAGGATAGCCCCAAGCAAAGCAGCCTCTGCCTCGAAGTTATGAGGCGGAGTCCGTTCGAGCACCATTCCGGTGTTGCCACCGTGGTTTTCTTCGAGGGGTGCGAACAGGGCATCTAGCTGGGGATCAGTCATGACGTAAAAAGGTATCAGTCATCTTGTTGGGCCGAAAGGGCTAATCGGTATAACTCATAGCCGGTATACCGCAAGCGCAGAGGTGACTTTAGGGATAAAAAGCTGAAATATATTACAAAACCATAAGAAAACGGCGCATCCTTGCGGATACGCCGTTTCCAAAATGGCTTCGAATGAAAGGCAACGATTAAACGTTGGCTTCTTCTTCGCCTTCAACTTCATCAGCAATGTCAGCCGGAACGTCTTCTTCGAAGAGTTCTTCAGCAGCTTCCAGAGCTTCTTCAGCTTCCATTTCGTCGATGGTGCCCAGAACGGCGCCGCCCTTACGAAGCTGCTCGGCGGCATCTTCTTCGGAACGTGCGACGTTGGCGGTCACTTCAACGGAAACTTCCGGGTGAAGGTTGATTTTGACCTGGTGCAGACCAAGGGTCTTGATCGGCTGATCAAGAACGACCTGGGTACGGGCAACAGTGAAACCTGCTTCGGTAACCGCGTTCGAGATATCACGAGCGGTAACCGAACCGTAAAGCTGACCGACGTCAGATGCCTGACGAACGAGGGTAACAGCAAGTTCACCCATGTTCTCGGCAACCGCTTCGGCTTCTTTGCGGCGTTCCAGGTTGTCAGCTTCCAGCTGTACTTTCTTTGCTTCGAAAGCAGCAAGGTTCGCTTTGTTTGCGCGAAGGGCCATGCCCTGCGGCAGCAAACGGTTGCGGGCGTGGCCCGGCTTGACGGTGACTACGTCACCCATCTGACCGAGTTTTTCTACCCGCTGGAGCAGAATAACTTCCATCACCGATCCTCCTCATTGCTACGGGTCATCGGTTGTTTCCCCCGCAGCCTGATTAAATGCTCTACAATTCCAAGTCCGGTGATCGCGACAAACGACCACGTGGACAGAACCGCGACGATATAGAATACCGTCAGTATCATACGTTTTTGCGGCCAACGGGCTGCCTGCCCATGCACCAGCGCCAATCCCTGCAAAAGGAACGGCACTGCTAGCACCACCGCGACGTTTCGCGCCACATAGGCCAGAGAGCCATCGGCAAAACCGACAAGAAACCCGGCCAGGGCAAACGCAAACAGTGACCAGCCAGGCAAGGCCATCGAGGCCAGATCGGGCGACGGGCGCAAATTGCGACCGGAGCGCACCAGAATTGCCTGTGCGATCGCAGCATTGGCAAACAGCATAAGAAGCCAGCTTACCGCTACAATCGCCGGGAAGTATGTCTGGAACATACCGATGACATTCTGGACTTCCGGCGTCATTGGGACGCCCATTTCCGAATACATCTGGCCCAGGAACTGCGAAATGAATTCCTGAATGTCCAAACCTTCCGCCGTTACGCTGCCGGTGATGATAATCATCACCATTGCAATCATCACGGCCATGGCACTGACCAGTATTCCGGTCGGAACAAAACCCGGTTTCCCGTTTTCGTCCTTGCGGATGACCAGCGCCATGCGGGTCAACAACATCGCCGGTCCGGCAAACACGACCATAAAGACCGTGAAAGGCAGCAGTCCCCCCAACAGAACCAGGGCACTGCATGCGGCAATTGCCGCAACCAGCAGGCGTTTTGGACCTTGCCAAAATCCAATAAGGAAAAGTGGCAGATGCCCGAAATAGGAGAGCAGCAGCGCCAACGGATTCCCCGACAACACCAGCAGAAACAGGACAGAACTGCCCAGACCTGCACCGACCGCCATTAGGGTATTACGCGACATCAGCTACTCCTGGCCCGAGACCGCAAAAGGATCTCTTGCCGACTGCCTCAGATCTGGTCTGCGTAAGGCAGCAGCGCCAGGAAGCGTGCACGTTTGATGGCTTTCGCCAGCTCGCGCTGCTTCTTGGCCGAAACCGCTGTGATACGGCTCGGAACGATTTTGCCGCGTTCGGAAACGAAACGCTGCAGCAGTTTGACATCTTTGTAGTCAATCTTCGGCGCATCCGCACCCGAGAACGGGCAGGTTTTGCGGCGACGGAAAAACAGACGACGTCCAGCCATAATATATTCTCCTCGCTATCTGTTAGCCGTGCTGACGGGGACCGCCGCGACGATTACCGCCACGACCACCGCGCTCGTCGCGATTACGCAGAATGGCTGACTGTTCTTCTTCGAACTCTTCAACCTTGACAGTCATCTGACGCAGAACGTCTTCGTTCAGGCGCATCTGACGCTCGTATTCCGCAATCGTTGCGTTGTCGGCTTCGATCTGGAAGAGGGTATAGTGGCCTTTACGGTTCTTCTTGACACGGTATGCCAGGGAACGCAGACCCCAATATTCGGTTTTGGCAACTTTGCCACCGAGACCTTCGACGGTTTGGGTGAGTTTTTCATTCAGGGCTTCGACCTGTGCGGTCGAGAAGTCCTGACGTGCGATAAACACGCTCTCGTACTTGCTCATAATACTCCTATTACTCCTTGTGGCTTATCTCTTCCTTACATGACCTCGTGCCATGCAGGCATAGCCGGGCAATCCCGGCAAGGAGCCGTGAGACGGCGGAATATACACTTTTCCACAGGGCATGCAACCGTAAATGCCCGCCGGAACTTCTGGTGAAATCTGACTTAAATCGCCGGTGCCAAAACGGGTGCCGTTGTCATGGACGTATTTCTCTGAATCGACGGAAATCAGTGCTTTTTGTGGCCGGTTGCAGGATGCGACCGACATTATATATATGGGGTGACACATGCCAGTCGCCAAAGCCGTTACATTGCACCGCGCAACAAGGTTTTGTTTTCGACGTTTGGCAAGTCTGTTACTTTGCGGGCAACAAAGCGACGGAAAGTCGCATGACATTGTCGTCTGTTCTTGACACGGGGCTTGCGGGCAGTATCAAGGGTAGCTCGAAAAGGGGACCTGACAGAAGCGGGTCCTTACGAAAGCAGACAAGGGTAAATTATATATAATGACACGCGCATTCGTTTTCCCCGGTCAGGGGTCGCAAGCGGTAGGTATGGGCAAGGAACTGGCTGACGCATTTCCGGTCGCCCGCGAAGTTTTCCAGGAAGTTGATGATGCGCTGTCGCAGAAACTCAGCACCCTGATGTTCGAAGGCCCTGAAAACGAATTGACGCTTACTGAAAATGCGCAGCCAGCCCTAATGGCGGTCAGCCTTGCGGTTACACGCGTTCTGGAAGCCGAAGGCGGTTTCAAACTGACCGACAAATGCGATCTGGTTGCTGGGCATTCGCTGGGTGAATATTCCGCCCTTGCTGCTACCGATACCTTTGCGATTGCTGATGCGGCCCGCCTTCTTAAAATCCGCGGGCAGGCAATGCAGGCAGCCGTTCCGGTCGGGGTTGGCGCGATGGCAGCCCTTCTGGGGCTTAACTATGTCGACGCCGTTGCCGTTGCCGAAGAAGCCGCCCAAGGCGATGTTTGTACCGCTGCAAATGACAATGCCGACGGACAGGTCGTTGTATCGGGTCATAAAGCGGCTGTTGAACGCGCGATCGAGATCGCCAAGGAAAAGGGTGCAAAGCGTGCCGTTTTGCTGCCGGTATCGGCACCCTTCCATTGCCCGCTGATGCAACCGGCTGCGGATCGTATGGCCGAAGCATTGGCTTCGGTAACGATGAATGCCCCGGGTAAACCGGTTGTCGCAAACGTGATTGCGGAAAAAACTGCTGATCCGGAAACCATTCGTAAACTCCTTGTGGAGCAGGTTTGCGGAACCGTGCGCTGGCGTGAGTCTGTTCTTTATATGAAAGAGCAGGGTATCACCGATCTGGTGGAGTTGGGCGCAGGTAAAGTTTTGAGTGGTATGGTTCGCCGTATTGACCGTGACCTGACCGGTTCGGCTGTTAACGGTCCGGCCGATATTGAAAGCTTCCTCAGCACGCTTTAAGTGTTGCGCGAAACAGACGAACCCAAAGGGATGGATTGATGTTTGATCTTGCAGGCAAAACCGCACTCGTAACCGGTGCGACCGGTGGTATCGGCGGTGATATTGCCAAACTTCTGGCTTCGGCTGGTGCAAAGGTTGCTCTTTCAGGTACGCGTGCTGAACGTCTTCAGGCGGTTGCTGCGGAAATCGGCGAAAATGCTGTCGTCGTTCCGGGTAACCTGTCTGATCCGGAATCGGTCGCCGGTTTGATCAAGGAAGCAGAAGAGGCCCTTGGCGGGCAGCTTGATATTCTGGTCAATAATGCCGGGATCACCCGTGATCAGCTGGCGATGCGTTTGAAAGACGAAGACTGGCAGGCGGTCCTTGATGTCAACCTGACTGCGGCATTCAAACTTGCGCGCAACTCGTTGCGCGGCATGATGAAGCGCCGCCATGGCCGCATTATCAATATTACCTCGATCGTTGGTGTGACCGGGAATCCGGGGCAAACCAACTATTCTGCAGCGAAGGCTGGCATGATCGGTTGGTCAAAATCGCTTGCACAAGAAGTTGCATCTCGCGGAATTACTGTTAACTGTGTTGCACCGGGATTCATTACCACGGCGATGACCGACGAGCTTGATGATGGGCAGAAAGAAAAGCTTCTGGCCAACATTCCGGCGGGGCGCATGGGGGAAAGCAAGGAGATCGCAGCAGCGGTTCTGTATCTGGCAAGCGACGAAGCCGCTTATGTTACCGGGCAGACCTTGCATGTGAATGGCGGAATGGCGATGATTTAACCCGTTGCGGGTTGCTTGCTTTTCTGTTTAAAAGAGGCCGCTATACAAAATCACGAAACCGGCAATTGCGGTTGTCGGATTCCGGTCCTCGCAAGTTCCTTCAATAGGGGGAAGGCGCGAAGAACCAACCAAAACCAACTGACAGAAAACCTATTGAAGGATTTGAGCTATGAGTGATGTCGCAGATCGCGTGAAGAAGATCGTTGTCGAGCACCTCGGTGTCGAGGAAGACAAGGTCACCGAAAACGCAAGCTTCATCGACGATCTGGGCGCCGACAGCCTGGACACTGTCGAGCTGGTCATGGCGTTTGAAGAAGAATTCGGTTGCGAAATTCCTGATGACGCAGCAGAAAAAATTCTGACCGTTAAAGACGCGATCGACTTCATCGAAAAGGCGAACGGCTAATCTTGCCGTGAGACATGGGCGCCAGAGGGCATCCTCAGGCGCCCTTTTCGTCTTTGCTGTATTCATAAAATAAAGGCGTAGTGCGGGATGAGACGCGTAGTTGTTACCGGTATTGGTGCTGTTACTCCGCTTGCCAGCGGTGCACAGAACACCTGGCAGAAATTGCTGGACAGCCAATCCGGAATCAAAAGCATCGACACCTTCGATGTGTCCGATATCCCGGCCAAGATCGCAGGCCTTGTGCCGCGTGGTGTGGGTGACGGACTTTTCAACGCGGAAGATCATGTCTCGGTTAAAGACATGAAGAAAATGGACGATTTTATCGTCTATGGTGTTGCCGCTGCCGATCAGGCATTGGCCGATTCCGGATGGAAACCCGAAACCGACGAAGACCAGGAAAATACCGGTGTTCTGATTGGTTCGGGTATTGGTGGTCTGCCTAAGATCTCCGAAGCCACGGAACTGGTGAATAACGGCAAGACCCGCCGTGTCAGCCCATTCTTCATTCCGTCCTGCCTGATCAATCTGGTTTCTGGTCAGGTTTCGATCAAACATGGTCTTAAAGGTCCGAACCATGCCGTCGTGACCGCATGTTCAACCGGTGCACACGCCATTGGCGATGCATCGCGCATGATCATGCTTGGTGATGCCGACGTCATGGTTGCTGGTGGTGCCGAAGCCGCTGTTTGCCGTTTGGGTATGGCTGGCTTTGCCGCAGCACGTGCGCTGTCGACCGGTTACAATGATACCCCGACCGAGGCATCGCGCCCCTGGGATCAGGGCCGTGACGGTTTCGTCATGGGTGAGGGTGCCGGTTGCGTGGTGCTTGAAGAATATGAACATGCCAAAGCACGTGGTGCGAAAATCTATGCCGAAGTTGCCGGTTATGGCATGTCGGGCGACGCTTATCACATCACGGCTCCGGCCGAAGATGGCAACGGTGGTTTCCGTTCGATGCGCAATGCCCTTCGCAATGCCGGCATCAACCCGGAAGACGTCGATTATGTGAACGCACATGGCACGTCGACTCCGCTGGGTGATGAAATCGAACTGGGTGCGGTAAAACGTTTGTTCGGGGACGCGGTATCGAAACTTTCGATGTCCTCGACCAAATCGGCAACGGGTCATCTTCTTGGTGCCGCAGGTGCAATCGAGGCCGTGTTCTCGATCCTTGCTATCCATGAAGGTGTGGTTCCGCCAACCCTTAACCTTCGCAATCCGTCCGAAGCTTGCCTCGGGATTGATCTGGTTCCGCTCGAAGCAAAGAAACGCAAAGTCAATGTCGCATTGTCGAACTCGTTTGGCTTTGGCGGTACCAATGCTTCGCTGGTCTTCAAAGGCGTTTAAGACAGCAGATTCAACCTGACAGAGGGAAACCCCTTGAAGCGTTTTCTGCTTGTTCTTGGCTTTTTATGCATCACCGCCGCTCTCACCATTGGTGGGGCGGCGGTGTATGTTTATGTGCAATATACATCGCCCAGCAAACTGGTGCAGGGCAGTGATGTTGTCATCCCGCAGGGTACAGGTGTTCGCGGGATTGCGGACATATTCCGTCGTGAAAACATCATTCAGGAACCTCTTGTATTTCTGCTTGGGGTACGTATTGCCGGACTGGATCGTTCGTTGCGTGCCGGTGAATATCATTTCCCCGCACGGGTCAGTCCAAAGCAGGCGGCTGAAATTCTTGCCGCCGGTGATACCGTCAAACGGTTTGTGACCATCCCCGAAGGACTGCGGTCTAGCGAAATCGTTGCTCGTATCAATCTTGTCGATGGTCTGACAGGTGAAATTTCCGACATCCCGCCCGACGGTATGCTGTTACCCGAAACCTATCAATTCTCGTTTGGTGATACGAAACAGAGCATTATTGATCGTATGGCGGCGGCTCATGATGCGCTGGTGGCGCAATTATGGCCGGGGCGAGAGGCCAATCTACCGTTTGATACCATCGACGAAGCCATTGTTCTGGCGTCTATCGTAGAGCGGGAAACCGGTATTGCCGCCGAACGCCCGCATGTTGCAGGTGTATTCGTCAATCGGCTCAGGATGAACATGCGTTTGCAGTCCGATCCGACGGTTGCCTATGCCATCAGCCCGAATGAACCGCTTGATCGAGCATTGACCCGGGCTGATCTGAAATTCGACAGCCCCTATAATACCTATGTTTCGGCGGGATTGCCTCCCGGACCAATAACCAATCCGGGCCGGGACGCGATATTTGCGGTTCTGCATCCTGCAGAAACTGACGAGATCTACTTTGTTGCTGATGGCACCGGTGGTCATGCGTTTGCCCGGACACTGGACGAACACAACCGCAATGTCGCACGCTGGCGTCGTATCCGGGACGGCCAATAGGTAACGGGTTATGCTCCCTGTTATTGACGGGGCTGTGCATGTTCGGGGGGGGACTCCAGTCTTTGACGGGCCTCATTTTTCGAAACCTTGCGCGGGATGCGTGATGCTGTCAGGTCGAGTAACGATTGCGGCACAATCTTCAAAACACCGATCAGGATATTCATCTGCCAGGGGAATGCGATCATCCCTCTATTCTTCGTGAGTCCTTTGTCGATCTTAATTGCGGCTTTGTCCGCCTGCATGAAGAATGGCATGGGGAAGTCGTTGGCATCGGTGATGCGACTTTTTACAAAGCCCGGGCAAATCACATTAACCTTGATTCCGAACGGGGCAAGGGCGCCGCGCAGTCCTTCGCCATAGGTCCTTACCGCGGCCTTGCTGGCACAATAGGCCGGTGCGGATGGCAGCCCTCGCCATGATGCCTGCGACGAAACCAGTGCGATCTGTCCGTGCCCGCGTGCAGACATGAAAGTGATCGCAGGATCAATTGTGTTCAGAACACCCGCGACATTTGTTGCAAAGATATCGCGTACCTGATCGGGGTCCTCGCCTTCGCTGCCGGTTCCTGCAGAAACACCTGCATTGGCGACAATCAGGCTCAGCGGTGTGATCTGATCACATTTGGTGACATATTCCGCCATCGTTTCGCGCTCAGTTACGTCAAGCACGTCGGCAAAAACGTTCGCGCCTGCCGCCCGGCATTCATTTTCGACCAGTTTCAGACGTGTTTGATCGCGGCCGCTGATGAAAAGAGTAACCCCGGTTCTGGCATAATGACGGGCAAGTGCGGCCCCGATGCCCGAGCTGGCACCGGTAATCAGGATGGCGTGGTATTGCAATGACATGGTTGCTCGTGATCCTGTTGGACGATGTTCCGGATTGTTTGGGCGGACCATGGGACAGCATTAGGGCAGCATTATGAAATGCGGGCAATAACAGCTTGTCTTCATGATCTGCTATCAAACGACAATCCCTTGGCGCGTCGGGGTACAACCGTTATAAACGGGCAACCGACAATTCAGACTGGATTAGGAATATGACCGTATCAAGCATGACCGGGTTCGCACGTACCGATGGCGGCGCAGAAGGCTTTGGCTGGACCTGGGAGCTGCGCAGTGTCAATGGCAAGGGGCTGGATGTTCGCACACGCCTGAATGGTGGTTTTGAACGTCTGGAGCCAACGGTTCGAGAGGCAATCTCCAAGCGATTCAAACGGGGAAATATGGGCGTAACATTAAATGTTGTTCGTCCCGGGGAAAGCAGTGCCTATCGTATCAATCGGGACCTGCTTGCCGAACTGGTTGCTCTGGCCGAGGAATTTGACCTTGCCAGCAGTCTTTCGGCTGGCACCATAGCCGATCTGATGAATGTGCGCGGTGTGCTTGAAGCCGTTGAACAGCAGGAAGACGACGACAGTCGCGAAACACTTGATGCCGCAATCCTCAAAAGTTTCGGCGAGGCGCTTGATCAGATGGAAGCCCATCGCGCCGAAGAAGGCGCTAAGCTTGATGAAATGCTGCGTGGTCATATCGATCGTATCGAGGAAACTGTTTTGCAGGCGGAGAGCTGTGCATCGGTTCGAAGCGACGCGATCAAGACAAAGCTCAAACGCCAGATCGACGAGTTGATGGAAGCCGGTAAATTCGACCCCGAACGGCTTCATCAGGAAGCGGCGCTGCTTGCGACCAAGGTTGATGTCCGCGAGGAAATTGATCGGCTGAAGGCTCATATCGTTGCTGCACGTGACATGATCAAAAAGGGCGGAGCAATTGGCCGCAAGCTTGATTTCCAGTGTCAGGAGTTCAATCGCGAGGCCAATACATTGTGTTCCAAGGCGAACGATATCGAACTGACCAATTGCGGTATGGAATTGAAGGTGATTATCGATCAGCTGCGCGAGCAGGTTCAGAACGTTGAATAAGGATACCCCGATGACTGATCAGGTAAAACGTCGTGGTGTAATGCTGGTGTTCTGTGCGCCCTCTGGCGCCGGGAAAACCACAATCACGCGTCAGCTTCTGGAAAAGGATAGCCAGATTTCACTTTCGGTTTCAGCAACAACACGTGCGGCACGTCCGGGAGAGGAAGAGGGCATCCATTACTTCTTCAAATCCGTTGACGCGTTCAAGCATATGATTGCCGATGACGAATTGCTGGAATGGGCCGAAGTGTTTGGCAATTATTACGGTACGCCAAGCGGCCCGGTCGAAAAGGCGCTTTCGGAAGGACACGACGTTCTATTTGATATCGATTGGCAGGGGGCACGGCAAATACGCGAGAAGGGCGGTGATGATGTTGTGTCTGTCTTCATTTTGCCGCCCTCATCGGCCGAACTGGAACGTCGTCTTCGAGACCGAGGGCAGGATGCTGACGATGTGATTATGAAGCGTATGGCGAAGGCCGGTGCCGAAATCAGCCATTGGGAAGAATTTGATTATGTGCTGATCAACGATGACCTAGATCGTTGTCTTGCCGATGTTCAGCATATTATCGGGGCAGAGCGCGTAAAGCGTGAACGCCAATCCCAATTGCCGGGGTTCGTTAAAAAGCTTTTGACAGATTGATGATCTGAAATGGCCGCCTGTTCAGGCGGCCATTTCATCATGAATACGTGTCAACCGGACGAAATCGGCCACGCTTAATTCTTCAGCACGTGCAGTCTCTGTAATTTGTGCACGTTCTAATAAAATCCCGACATCCATGTTCAATGTTTTCAAGCTGGCGCGCAACATTTTGCGTCTTTGGCCGAAGGCTGCCTGTGTGACCTTACCCAGACTGACAAGATTTACAGCTTCTCCACGATCTGTTTTCGGTCGTAGTTGAACGACGGCAGAGGTTACCTTGGGCGGTGGAGTAAATGCACTGCGATGGACATCGAACAGTATCTGACAGTCACATAGATACTGGCACAGGACTGAAAGACGGCCATAGGCTTTGCTTTTCGGAGCAGCAACAACACGTTCTGCAACTTCTTTCTGGAACATCAAAGTCAGACTGGCAAACTGGTCAATCTGCATCAGCCAGCCCAGCAACAGTTGAGTGCCCACATTGTAGGGAAGGTTGGCGACAATCTTTCGTGGGGCCGGACCAAGTGAGGTGACGTCAACTTCCAGTGCATCACCGTCAATCACATGAAGTGCGCCGGGGTAATGATTGCTGATTTGTTCAAGGACAGGCTGGCAGCGGGGATCACGCTCGATAACTGTTAGGCTTTTGGCTCCATTATAAAGCAGGGCACGTGTCAGGCCGCCCGGACCCGGACCAATTTCGATTACAGTGGCATCCTCAAGTGGTGCCGCCGCACGTGCGATCCGCCCCGTCAGGTTGAGATCAAAAAGAAAATTCTGGCCGAACTTCTTTTGAGCCGACAGACCATGTGTTGCAATGACGTCGCGCAAGGGCGGGAGCCCGTCATTGGCAAGGTTGGCGGTTTCATTTTTCTGGTCTGACACGATGTCAGGCTCCTTGTGCGGCGGCTTTGCCGGCTGCTCGTTTTTGTGCCATGTCCGCCGCCATTTTGATCGCAGCGATCAGGCTGTCCGGTCGTGCGATGCCCTTACCTGCAATATCAAGAGCCGTTCCATGATCCGGGGACGTTCTGATGAAAGGCAATCCGAGCGTGACATTCACACCACCATGGAAATCAAGTGTTTTGACGGGGATCAGGGCCTGATCATGATAGGGGCATAGGGCCACATCGTAGTTTGCACGTGCTTCGGCATGAAACATGGTATCGGCGGGCAGGGGACCAACAACATCGAAGCCCTCATCCCGCAATGCCATGATGGCGGGGCGCATGACCTTGATTTCTTCATCCCCCATCGATCCGTCTTCACCTGCATGTGGGTTTAATCCGGCAATGGCGAGCCTCGGTTTTTTCAATCCGAAATCCCGTTGCATTGACGCTGCTGTGATGCGGACCAATTGTTTGATCATCTCCCCGGTCAGTTGTTTCGGAACCTCGGAAAGGGCGATATGGATCGTCATCGGTACGACGCGTAACTTGCTGTTTGCCAGCATCATGACCGGAATCGCATCCGGACCGGAAAGTTCTGCGAGAAATTCGGTATGACCGGGATGTTTAAAGCCCGCCTGATAAAGTGCACTCTTCTGGATCGGGTTGGTCACTACAGCACTTGCGGCTCCTGATCGTGTCAGGTTAACGGCATGGGTAATGCTATCTATGACAATGTACGCGGTTTTACTGGATGCCGTCCCGGGTTTGATATCCTCAGCGTTACCGGGAGTCTCAAAAACGGGAAGTGCATCCTCGAAGAACTCGCCTGTCTGGGGGGCTTCGTATATCACCTTGGTTTTTACACGTAGTCCAAGACTTTCGATGGTTCGATCCATGATTGTCTTGGGACTCAGAATAAAAAACGGCGGCAGATTATGGTCGGAGCGCGCAAGCCACGCCTTGATGGCAAGCTCCGGCCCGATGCCGCCCGGTTCGCCCAGTGTCATTGCGATCGGCTTGATATCGCTCATAGGCTTGCGTCCTTTCCGGATCACATCCGGATATCGATAAACGCATTGCGGCGCAATTCGCGCAGTTTGCGGCGTGCAAGAATTTCAAGGCGTTCCATTTCAAGGCGTTCCCGAATGTTTTCCCTGTCCGGAAGCGTACTTTCTTCGGTTTTGTCACAGACCATAACAAGGAGCGCGCCGCCATCTACCTTGATCAGGTCGGAAATGCCGCCTTTGTCCAGGTTTGCAACTGCATTTCTTACCGGACCGGCGAGGTCATTTGGAGAAATGCCTTCGGTCTTGCCACTCATTTCCGATCCGAGATCAACTGCAACATTGGCCAGTGATTGACAGCTATCGGCGTTCTCTTTGGCATTTTGCAGGATACCGAGTTTGGTATTTACCTCATCCTGCGGGGTGTTGGCCGCTATCGGGACAAACAACTGGTAAAGATCAAGTCGGACATCTGTCAGAGCATTAGCATCGCCTCGGCGACGATCAAGTAATTTCAGGATGTAATATCCGCGAATGGTTCTGATAGGATCGCTTACATCACCGGGCTGCATCTGATTGACGGCTTGCTGCAGTTCTCCGGCCATTTCGCCGGAATAAAGCCAGCCAAGATTGCCACCGTTTGCCGCACTGGAACTTGCCGAAAACTGCCGCGCAAGGCCACCAAAGTTGGCACCCTGTTCCAGAGCCCGGATCACCTCGCGGGCATTTTGATAAACTTTCGTCTCGTCCTGGGGATTGTCGACAGGCAGGAAAATTTCCTGAACATTGTTTCGCGGCTTTCCCTGATTGCTTCGAATACGTTCAAGATTGTCATCAATCTCGGTATCGGAAATCTGGATTTCGCGTCGCATTGATCCTAGAAGTTTCTGCCATGCAATTTGTGGACGGATTTGATTTCGGATGGTTTCCGTTGCGATGCCATTCTGAGCCAGAAACTGGTCCAATCCTCCGGGGGGTAATCCCGAATTTTGCTCGATCAGGTTTTGGGCCCGTTCAATGTCTGCGTCGGTTACCTCAAAACCACGACGTTCTGCTTCCTGCAGTTGCAGCTTCTCGTTGATCAGCTGCTGTAAGATTTGCGGTGCCATTTCCTGACTGCGCTGCGGGCTCATCGGGATGTTTGAGGAGGCGGCTACAAGCTTGATACGTTCGACCAGATCCACCACCGAAATCGGAGCATCGTTGACGACGGCTGCAACGCCTATGGTGCTTTGAGCTCGCGCTGTCGAAATTGAAACAACGGTAAAAAGCACAACAGCAATTGCTGCGACGAGATGGGAAAGTCTGGTGATATGCAAAGCTGTACTGCCTTATAATCCGGCTGCTGACGCAAATTCGCCAAGTGTTTTGAATACCAGTCGGAAAAGAATCTCATCCGACTGACCAAGATCTTGATCTTCGTAGAATGTTCTTCTGACCCGGCCGTCAAACACGAAGCATTCATCTTCGTAAACAAAGCCGAAACCGTATTCAAGAGGGTCGTTCTGATCAAGATCATAACGACTATAAGCCATTCCCGACCAGAATTCACCGAACTGGCGTTCAGCACGGAAGTAAACCTCTTCACGCTGCCCGAATTCATCCGTACCGGCATCCTCGGAAAAATGAACATAGTCAAGGTTGAGGCGTAAAGTTTTCTTCTCACCTAATCCCGCTGATACCTGATTCCGACGTGTCGAGAAATCCTCGTTATCAAGGCGGTAACGGTAGGTTAAATCGACATATTTGTTGGGAGCAACAGTTATCCGGCCAACATAGTCCGATAGATGATCCTCGAGGCCGGATCCTTCGGCAAAGGTGTCACCTTTATTGGCACGATAGCTTTGCCCGAACATCGCACTGGTATAACCACCATCTTCCCCGTAAACGCCCCATTCAAGGCCATAACTGGTCCTGAATCCGTCTTCGGCGCGGTCAAGGCCACTATACCTGTCATGCGAGAAAATATTGATGTCATCAAATTCAAATGACTGGGAATCCTCGTTTGGAATCTCGTCCGGATTGCCACCATTGGGGGACCATGCGGCCATAACCATGGGTTTTACGATATGGTGATAGCTGCCTTGGTTGTTTACAAACGGCATGTTCCAGTCAACAGCTGCCAAAGGAAGAATACGACCCGCATATCCGTCATAATTTTGCTGTCCGTCCCGGGACACATCAGAGACCATGTAATTATCCGTACGGATAGACATCGAGAGTTTGGTTACGTCTCCCAGTGTTCCTATATATGGCAGCGCCCAGCCGGCCTTGGCCGACAGGCGGTGAGAATCTGTTCCCTCTTCTCGTGTCAGCGAAAGAGCGTCTAGGTCAAGGGTTGTGTAGCTGCCATATTTTGCGGGGGCTGTTTGACCATGAAATTGTGCGTGAGGCAAAATAATGGGGGTCGTATCCCGGTCATCTTCGGCTTTTAGCCCTTGGAAATAATAACCATCGACACGGCTATAGCTAGAGCCTCTGAAGCCTTCGGTAAACAGGTTGGACGTCAATACGGATGGCGATCCAAAACCGTAACGGTTCATGTAGGTCTTTTCAGAAGCCTGCTCAGCATCAAAGCCCCAGCGCCAGGTCTCGTCTATGTCGAAGCGCCCCTCTGCATCAATATGGCCTTGCCAGTCGTCATTACTGTCGCTGGTAACGCTGCTGACGACGTCCATTTCTCCGCTATCAAAGCGTTGCCGGTATTCGCTTGCAAGAACCGGACCCTCGTCAGTTGTATAAATCGGACGAAGTGTAAGGTCTTTGCTTGGATCAATTGCCCAGTAATAGGGTAACTCGAAGAACGAGCCGACATAACTTGTACTGCCAAAGGATGGTGCCAAAAGGCCTGATTGGCGTTTTACGGTCGGATCGGGATGCTGGAAATAGGGCGAATAAAGAACAGGAACTCCTGCAAATTCCAGTCGCGCATCTTTGTATTCGACCGTTTTGGCGTTGGCGTCATGAAGAACGCGTGCAGCTTTGATCCGCCATAGAGGAGGCGTTTCCGGATCGTCTTCGCAAACCTTGCAGGGAGAATAAACGGCTTTGGCTATTTCAGTGAAATTTCCCCCACTGCGCCGTGCACCGGTTCCGGCAATGCGCGTGTTTTCATCAAGAAGAACATAGATGTCTTCGACGATGCCTTCTTTGAAGTCACCCGTGAGTTCAACATAGCTTGCAAATGTAACTTCACCAGTGGGTTCCGTTATACTGACATTGCCAGATGCAGTGAGCACGTCTTGCGATCTGTCATAGCTGACGGTATCGGCAAGTAAAATCCGCCCATCTCGGGAAATTTCAACATTTCCGCGTGCAGTTACAGTTTGCAGTTCGCGGTTATAGTCAACCTCGTCTGCGCTGAACAGAATCTTGGATTGTTCTTTGTTTCCGGTTGTGACTTCATCTGATTGCTGGGCTTTGGCGGCAATCGAATAGGTCCCGGCCAGCGCAAATGCGCAGCCAAGTATCGTCCCCGTTGCCAGTCTTTTTATCATTCCCCCTGTACACGCCATTCAGCTAGCCATCCTCCAGATGCAGCAAGGTTGAAACTCCCAATAGCAACGATATACCTGCAGGTGCCCACGCAGACAGAACAGGCGGGATGCCACCCGAAACGCCAAGTGCTGAAATGACATCGGTACAGAAGTAAAGAATGAAACCGGTCGCGACACCACCACCGATAACAAGAGATGCACGGCGTCGTCGAGAAAATTTAAGACAGAATGCTGCGGCAATCAAAACCATCGCGCAAAGAAGCAAAGGACGCGACAGCAAGCTATGAAAATGTATTCGATGGCGAGTTGCGTTAAAACCTGCACGTTCAAGAAGATTGATGAACGGTTTCAAATCCCAGAAAGACATCGTTTCGGGAGATGCAAAGCTGTCCTGTATTTTGCGGGCAGTAAGGTTCGTGGGTAACATTAACTCGGGCGAAAATTCACTGACCTGTCCGGGATGGAAAGTCCAGGCATCGAAGAAATGCCATGTACCGGGTTCCAGGACGGCTCGTTCTGCATCAATTCGCGTTGTGAAATCATCCGCGTTCTGAAACCGAAAGACTGTCACATTCCGCAAGTCTACACGATCTGTAGCCTGACCACGCACTTCTCGGGCATAGATTACGGCCTGTCCGTCCTGCGTGCCCTGGCGCAACCACAGCCCACTGGAGGAAAGGTTCATGATACTGCTATTGCCTTGAAGATAACGGGCTTCAAGTGTTTCATAGCGTTGCAGCAAAATTGAAGATAGTGGATTAAGTGCCATTACCTGAATGGAGCCGAGCAAAATCGCGCACATGATAGGCGGTAGCAAAAACTGCCATGCGGAAACACCGGCCGCGCGTGTCACAACAAGTTCCTGATTGCCAGTCAGCTTCCAGAACGAAAACATTGATCCAAACAGGACCGCAAACGGTAGGACCTTTTCTGTCATGAACGGGATTCTGCTGGTAGCCATCTGAAAAACGATGCTCACCGTCGCATCAGGTTTGCCGCCTGCGCGTCTTAGCAGCTCAATGGTATCACCAATCAGTATTAACCCGATGAGAAGGGCAAGAATCCCCAAAATCGAGATCAGGACATGTTTGCCAAAATACCAAGTCAGGATCGGGGAGATTCTCATACCGTAACCTCGTTACGGTTTGCGGCTTTTGCCTGTATTTGTGGTCCCCGGAATGTCCAGTATAGGCCGCCGACGATTGGAATAAATGCGTTAAGATACATAAGAGGCACAAGGTCGGGATTCTTTGCGGACAGGTTTTTCATTGCGATGCCGATTGCCTGAAAAACAATCATGGCGGCAATAGCAAGCAATAGCCGACCTGTTTGTCCCCTGCGGGAGAAACTGCTGGAAACCAGGACGGCCAATGCAATGCTGGCGAACCCAATTGAATAAAGTGGTGAAATCAGACGATCATGCCCTTCTGCACGAAATGCGCCAACATCGTTAGGCAATACATCCGGGGGGATTGCGGTTAACAGATTGGAGACACTTCGTTCACGTGCTTCACGATAACGAAGGGCAGGGTCTTCTGTACTATGCGCAATATCAACGGCGTAACGGTCAAAATAGAGGATCGACATCGTGCCGTCCTTTGTATTGACTTCCTGCCGGTTTCCGTCAAGCAACACGATCCTTGGGCCGTTTTCGGTGCGGACAAGAGCCCCGTTTTTGGCCATCATTGTTGCCTGCGCAGCAGGATTTCTTGAATCGTGCACCAGAATTCCAAGCAGCTCGTTATCCTGCCCGACTTCCCGAATGTAAACAGTCAAACCGTCCAGATCGGTAAAGCTGCCTTCCTGCAAAAGCACCGAAGAGAAATCATTCCGGATCGAGTATTGGAGTTCTTTGAACTGCTGATAGCTGTAAGGCAGATAAAACAGCGTGAGAAAATAACCGAACGCCGCAGTCAGGCATGCAAGGATGAGTGTTGGTTTTGCAAGAGCCCACTGACTGAGGCCCGCAGATCGCATAACGATAAGCTCTCGATCCTGAATCAGCTTGTTGTATGTGAAAACAACAACAAAAAAGAGTGATATTGGCAGAATAATTGCCAGAAAGCTGGGAAGCAGCAGCGATGTCAGTTGTAAAAATACCGAGACGGAAAGGCCCCGGTTTACAATCATTTCAATGAAACGCAGGCTCTGCGACAGCCATATGACACAAAGCAAGCCAAGTGTCACAAACACCATCATAATAAACTGCTGTTTCAGCATATATCGGGTTAAACGATTCATTGGCCGGATTATAGAGAAGCGTTCGGAAACCGAAACAGGAAATTAGGGGCGAAGCCCGGCAATTGTACTGTTGCGCGTTGAGGCAGGGTGGTCACGGTGGAGCAGGTGGCAACCGATTGTCGTTAAAGGCGAAAACTGATACCTCGCGATGCACTATGCCCAGCGAGGTATCAAGGGATTACAACGCCACGGCTGTGTCAGAATAATGGCGCTGTTTCATGTAGCAGGTCGTTTTCTGTATTGGCAATCTGACGTGCCATACAGTCGCTTTCCGGGAGCACTTGCCCGAAAAAGAAATCGCAACTCAAATGCTTCGCATCGGTGAAGCCCGGTTCGACATCGCCTTCAAACAACTTCTTCTGTGAGCGATACATCAACCAGCCTGCGACACAAATCGACGCTTGTCGGAGATAAGGAGAGGCGACAGCTTGTGCCAGGGTCGGGGAAGCTTCGCATCTGGCAAGGATGTCTATCGTTGTTTTTTCAAGTTGATCAATTGCATTGCCCAGCATCTTTGCCGGTTTTTCCATTTCATCAGCATCGGCTGTTTGAACGAAGGTTTCACGCATTTCGGCGATAAGCCTCTGCATCGCTGATCCCTTGTCGCGCAAGAGTTTTCGACCAATGAGATCCATCGCCTGAATGCCATTTGTACCTTCGTAAATAGGCGCAATGCGCGCATCGCGCAGATGTTGGGCTGCGCCGGTTTCTTCAATAAAGCCCATTCCGCCGTGAACCTGAATTCCAAGGGAAGCATTTTCGACCCCCAAATCTGTTGACCAGCCCTTGACCATCGGAATCAGGAGGTCGGCCCGTACCTGTGCTGCCGCGCGGGCATCCGGGTCTTCATGATGATGAGCGATATCAAGATGAACGGCAGCATAAAGCGATAGCGCGCGTGCTGCCTCGGTTGTTGACCGCATTCGGATCAGCATGCGTTGAATATCACCGTGATGAATAATGGTATCATCCTGCCCCGTAGTCGGGGACTTACCCTGTTTGCGGTCACGTGCATAAGACACTGCCTGCTGATAGGCACGTTCAGAGATCGCAACACCCTGCTGACCAACCGAAAGACGCGCATTATTCATCATGGTAAACATGCAGGCGAGGCCTTGTCCCTCCGCGCCGACCAGATATCCGGTGGCCCCCCCCTGATCCCCAAATGAAAGCACAGCAGTCGGGCTGCCATGAATACCAAGCTTGTGTTCGAGCGATACGCATTTCACGTCGTTGCGTTTGCCTGTCGTGCCGTCCGCGTTAACAAGGAACTTGGGTACAATAAACAGTGAAATCCCTTTGACGCCCTCAGGTGCATTGGGAGTTCGGGCAAGAACAAGATGGACAATATTATCTGTCATCCCGTGATCGCCGTAGGTGATGAAAATCTTTTGCCCCGTTAAGCGATAGCTACCGTCATCGGCTGGAATTGCCATGCTGCGAACTTTTGAAAGATCCGAACCTGCCTGGGGTTCTGTCAGGTTCATGGTGCCGGTCCATTCCCCAGAGATCATTCGTGACAGATAAAGTTTGCGCTGCTGCTCAGACCCGTGTGCCGACAGAAGTTCGATGGCACCAGCAGTCAGCATCGGGCAAAGAGCAAATGCCATATTTGCCGAATGCCAAAGCTCGCCAACCGCGGCTCCGACAAGCAGGGGAAGGCCCATACCTCCATCAGCTTCAGGGGCGCTGATGCCTTGCCATCCACCGTCGCAGAATTTTCCATAGGCGTCTTTCCAGCCAGTCGGGGTGCGGACACTGCCATCGTCCTGAAGAACGGAACCTTCCTTATCCCCAACGCGGTTTAACGGTGCCAGCACACCTGCTGCCAGTTTACCTGCTTCCTCAAGGATCGCATCGATAAGGTCAGGAGTGGTTTCCGCAAAGGCCGGAATATCTGAAACGGTTTCCAAACCGATCACATTATGGATCAGAAACCGCAGATCATCGATTGGTGGTGTGTAATCGCTCATGGAAAAGACGTCTCCCTGAATTGTGAGGCGCCCGCTCGGTATCGCCCTCATTACGGGACGTTGTTCTTGCAGCACAGCATAATCAGATGCGCGAGCAAGATCGAGTCCGTTTCCGTCAAAATGTGACAAATTCTTCTCAGACATTCGTCGTGTATTATTGCTTTCAATCCGCAAACGTTGCACTGCAGTACTGGCAATAATACATACAGGTTCCGATATAAATCGGATCGGTACGTGGTTGCGGGGTCGCCATTCAGGGTTTGGCAGGCTAAACTGCCCTACCGGTAATCGGGACACGATATAAAAGAATGAGAAAACACAGGAGTATGGCCGTGCTGCGCAAAGGAATATTGCCAATCTTACTTGCAGTGGTGATTTCATTTGCCGGGACCAGGTTGGTGGCATGTGCCGGTCCGGTGTGGCCAAGCGATGATGAACAGCTATTTCTGGATGCCTATCGCGATTATGTCGCAGATAGTGCAACCAGTGATCAGTATGATCGTGCAGACAAGCTGTTTGTCGAAGCCGTGCAGGTTCTCTCTGACACTTATGTCGAAAACATTGATCGCCCTGCCTTTGTCGAGCGGGCGATTGCAAGTTTGCCGGAACTCGAAGCAGAAGATAACACGCCATCTGCTATCGTCGGGGCGGCGCTTGATGAGAGCCTGCACGACCTTGATCCGCATAGTGCTTATATGACAGACGAGATGTTCCGCCGTTTACAGGAAAGCACCGAAGGAAGTTTTGCCGGTGTCGGTATCGTTATTTCTCAGGACGAAGACAAACTGATCCGTATTGTGTCGCCGATTGACGATACGCCTGCCGCACGGGCCGGATTGCAGCCCAACGACCGGATTACTCATATCGATGGTCATGATATGAAGGGCGAGCCGATTGCAGAGGCCGTTCGTCTGATGCGCGGGCGGATTGGTGATCCCGTGACACTGACAATCCAGCGCAAGCAGGAAAATTTTGATGTTACCGTCAAACGCGCCCGGATCGAGGTCCCGTCTGTGACAGCGTCAATCATTGATAATGATCTCGCCTATGTTCGGGTATCGCGTTTTGATGCAAGCACACTTGATCAGACACGCGAATATCTTGAAATGCTGGAGGACCAGATCGGGAACCCGCGTGGGATCATTGTCGATTTGCGCCGCAACCCGGGCGGTTTACTTGACAGTGCCGCAGACATTGCCGATCAGTTCCTGAGCGACGGTCTGATTGTCGCGACCGAAGGGCGGGGTGAACGCAAGCTGCGCAGTTATGAAGCTGACAGCAGTGATTATTTCGATGGTGTGCCCATGGCGATCCTGCTGGATCGCGGGTCGGCATCCGGGGCTGAACTGATGGCAGCGGCTCTTCGTGAAAACGGGCGAGGCGTTATCATTGGTGAACAGTCATTCGGCAAAGGGTCAATGCAGCGCATCATGCCCTTGACGTCGGGCGGCGGGCTTAAAATCACGACTGGGTATTACACAACGCCGGAAAACCATATCGTTCAGGGTAACGGCGTCATTCCGGATATCGAGGTCAAACTTCAGGATGCCGAGCCGTTCGAACGCGAAGTCGATCTGGAGCACGCATTGCCGCCGCGCCGTCGTGACCCGCGCAAGGTTCTGGCATCTATGGATGCGGCAAGTTGCGAACGCGATATCAATGTTGCGCGGATCGGGAAATCCGCGACCAGTGAGGCCCCGGTTGAGGCCGAAGGTGACGGAGAGGCCAAGGAACTGCAGCGCGACACGGTTCTGGAATGTGCTGTTGGCTATTTCAGTGATGGTCAGCTTGCCGTTTACCGTGATCAGGTGGAACCGCTTCTGCGGGCCGGTCTGTAAGGTTTCACCTAATTATCGAAAACAAAAACGCGGCCAGAGCAACTGGCCGCGTTTTTGTTTCTTAGAACCGGATAACAGGTTATCCGCGTGCCAGAAGATCAATCAGGCTGGAGGTATCCCAGCGATTGCCACCACGTTCCTGTACCTGGGCATAGAACTGGTCAACGAGCGCTGTCACCGGAAGGCGGGCACCATTACGCTTGGATTCTTCAAGACAGATGCCAAGATCCTTGCGCATCCAGTCAACCGCAAACCCGAAATCAAACTTGTTTTCGACCATGGTCTTGCCGCGGTTTTCCATTTGCCAGCTACCGGCGGCACCCTTGGAAATCACGTCAAGGACCTTTGCCATATCAAGTCCGGCCTTGCGCCCGAAATTGACACCTTCGGAAAGCCCCTGAACCAGACCGGCAATGCAAATCTGGTTCACCATCTTGGTCAGTTGACCGGATCCGCTTTCACCCATCAACTGGCAGGAGCGGGCAAAGGCATCAATTACCGGGGCCGCGCGATCAAACGCTGCCTGATCACCGCCGCACATGACGGTAAGAACGCCGTTTTCGGCCCCTGCCTGTCCACCGGAAACCGGGGCGTCGATAAAGGCAACACCCGCCGCTTTGGCCGCAGTATAAAGTTCGCGCGCAACATCGGCCGAGGCGGTCGTGTTGTCGATGACAACAACGCCCTTTTCCGTACCGGCAAGTGCCCCGGTATCGCCCAGCACAACACTGCGCAGATCTTCGTCATTGCCAACGCAGATGAAAACAAACTCTGCCCCCTTTGCGGCATCGGCCGGGGTGGGGGCGGATTTTCCGCCGTATTCACCCGCCCATTTATCTGCCTTTGCGGCGGTGCGGTTGAAAACGGTAACGTCGTGACCTGCCTTTTGCAGGTGGCCGGCCATGGGGTATCCCATGACTCCCAGCCCGATAAATGCACATTTTGCCATTTCGTGCCTCCCGTGAATTGGTCGTACCAGTAAAGGAGGCAGCCTTCGGAATGTCAATGCAAGGGAATGTCACGGATACAATGTTTCCACGATCCGGAATACATCCAAAGCGGAACGGTCAGTCTTCAAGCGAGAGTTCTTCGCTGACGGTATGAATAACCCTGCGATCATAAGTCAGAAGTTCGGTGCGTTTCTCCGGATATTCGAACTGAGACAGATAATATCGGATCGCATTCACACGGGCACGTTTCTTGTCATCGGATTTGACAATGATCCACGGGCTATCGGCAGTCGAAGTATGGAAGAACATCTCGGTCTTCGCTTCGGTATAGGCATCCCAAAGATTCTGGGATGCCAGATCAACCGGGCTCAGCTTCCATTGTTTGAGCGGATCCCGCTTGCGCTGGTCAAACCGGCGTGCCTGTTCTTTTTTGCTGACCGAAAAATAGAATTTGGTCATGTGGATTTCGGAACGGATCAGCATGCGTTCCAAAGCTGGAACCGATTGCAGGAACTCGCTGACTTCGAACATGTTGCAGAAGCCCATGACCCGTTCAACCATCGCCCTGTTATACCAGGACCGGTCAAACAGGACGATTTCCCCGCCGGACGGCAGATGTTCGACATAACGCTGGAAATACCATTGGGTCACTTCCCGGTCGTTCGGTTTGCCCAGTGCGACGACACGTGCACCGCGCGGATTAAGATGTTCGGTAAAGCGTTTGATCGTGCCGCCTTTGCCTGCTGCATCGCGGCCTTCGAAGATGACCAGGGATTTGATATTTTCGGATTTGATCCAGTTTTGCAGTTTGAGAAGTTCGATATGCAGGGGCGCAATCAACTCAAGATACTGTTTGCCATGCATCTTTTTGGCATGTGAATTGGGATCAAGATCAACATCCGGAGGAAGATCGTCGCCGGAAGGTGTTCTTTCAGAAGCACTGTGTTTTCTTGAAGGAAGGTCATCAAGGCGATCCATCGTCATGTTTTCGGCATCCAGCAAAAAACGGTCGCGGGCTTCGCTATCAAGACTGGAAAGATCGGGATGCTGTTTTGAGGCCTTGCGGCTGCGTGCAGTATGTTTCACTGCATTGCGGATCGTATTGTCGCTGCTTCCTGTCTTCTTTGTCGGGGTGCCTTGCTTTTTCACGGCCATTCTGCTGATGCCTCTGCAACCTTGATGGGAAATTACAGTGGCATAAATGCGCCATGATCGAAAGGGGGCGCAAGGAGGTATGTCAAATCCGTGGGGGCGGATCGGGTTTTCGATCATGGCGCAGTCGGTGGTCTCGTCTGATCAGATCGGATAGGATTTCCGATATTCGGCTTCGGCATCGGTGCGTGACAGGCCGATATCGGCAAGCTGGCTGTCGCTCAACCGCATAAGGGCACGACGTTGCGACCTTTTGGCCATGGTGGCGGCAATAATGTTCAGTGCCGTGTTTAGTCCCTGCTGCAGGTTTCCAGAAAATTGCAGAAAGCCGCTGATATGGTTGTGGCGTGTCGTGTGCTGGCCAGAAGTCGTCTGGCAGATTGAATGTGCCATGTTCGTTCTCCTGAATTAAGTTCCTCTAATGAGAGGTTTCTATGGTTGAGACCCATATTCACGCCAAACGTCTTGCGTGACAAACGAGTATTTCTGGGGTTAAGTATTAGTTGACCTAATGATTGACTGGCTTGAGGCAAAAAAATGCGTTTACCCCCGTTACAGTCCCTGCGTGCGTTTGATGCGGCTGCCCGGCATCTTAATTTTACCCGTGCAGCCGAGGAACTTTTTGTGACCCAGGGGGCTATTAGCCAACAGATCCGCCAGCTCGAGGAATATTTGGGTTTTCGGCTGTTCTTTCGGTTGCCGCGGCGATTGCAATTGACTGACGAAGGTGACCGTCTGGCGCGGGCAACGTATGAAGGCTTTTCACGCATTGCCGGGGAAATCGAAAGTCTCCGGGCGTTGGAGGAGGCCGGGGTCGTCACGGTCAGCGTATTGCAATCCTTTGCCGTTAAATGGCTGGTGCCGCGTCTGGGGCATTTTCGCGAGGCACATCCTGATATCGATGTACGCATTCACGCTGATGACCGTCTTGTTGATTTCCGTAACGAAGGCATTGATCTGGCGGTACGCTTTGGGCGAGGGCGCTATCCCAATCTCTACACCGAACTGTTGATGCGTGACGAGGTTTTCCCGGTTTGCAGTCCGGATTATCTGGCATCAAGCCCTCCTTTGAATAAACCGGCCGACATAGCAGGGCACCAACTGTTGCATGATGCGACTTCACATATAGAACAGCCCCGTGCTGCGGATTGGCAGTTCTGGTTGGAAGGGGTGGGCGTCAAGGGTATTGATCTGCGTCGCGGGCTACGCTTCAATTCCGGCGACATGGTTATTCAGGCGGCCCTGATGGGGCATGGTGTTGGTATGGCACGCACCAGTCTGGCTGCGCAGGACCTGAAGGCCGGTTTGCTTGTCCGGCCGTTTCCGCAAACCGTCGCGTCAAGCTATGCCTATTATCTGACCTGTCCCGAGGAAAACCTGAACCGGCCGCGTGTGCAGGCCTTTATCCGCTGGTTAAAGGATGAAGTTGCCGCAACGCTTACGGATATCGAGGAAAGTCAGCCAGCATTGACAATCATTACGCCCAATCCCGATGCCTGAATTCAGATCAGGCCAAGTTCGCGCAATTCGTCTGCCATGTCTTCGGGAAGTGCTTCTGCGCCACCGGCCTGCTTTTCATCCGGTGGGCATTTGTCTTCGGTAAGGTATCGCCAGCCCTGAAATGCGCGGTGGGGCCATGTGCGGGTTTCGACCAGTTCGGGATCAAGGACGATGCGGCAATGTTTGATGCCTTCCTCGTCAATGAATTCTTCAAGATCGACAATGTGCTGGCGGGCACGAATTGCCCCCTTGATCACCCAATAGATCGAACCGCCATCAAGAATCTCCGTCTTGCGTTTTGGAGTCATTCGTGTGGTGTGGTAAATCCGGCCGTGAAGCCCGCCAAAATAGGCCTGCCATTGACGCAGGGTTTCAGGGCTTTCTGTACCGACGCTGAGTTTGATCAGGTGAAGGGGCATGGTTTGTTCGTATTCTTTCGGGCGAGACAGGGTGTTATCTGACCTAGAAGTCATGCGTGGTTTGGTCAAGGGGTGATTAATAATTACAGATAAAAATTGTAATTATATGTATTTCACAAAAAAACTTGACCAATAGTGTATAATCATCCAAATTCTGATGCAGAAAATGTCCACAGACAGGGCATCACCCAGAGAGATTTACAGGCTGAGAGAACCGAATGTCCCTGCAAGTTGTCACGGCAAACCGTCTTGATGACGGGTTGGTCGTTTTCCTGACCGCAGATGGCGGTTGGAGTGAAAATATAGACCAGTCGCGTATTGCCGATGGAAAAGAGGCGGGTGACGCCTTGCTGGCCGAGGCCAGTGTGCCCGAGCTCGATACTGTCATCGTCGGCCCGTATCTGATCGAGGTCGAGCAACAGGACGGCGGACTGGTTCCGACGAAATACCGTGAAGTCCTGCGCACCAAGGGTCCCAGCGTGCGGCAGGATCTCGGCTATCAGGCCGGGTAAGGAGGATACACCATGTATCGCTATGATGATTTCGACCGCCAACTGGTGCTGGAACGTACCGAGCAATTCCGCGAGCAGGTCAAACGTCGCCTGTCCGGCGACATTACCGAGGATCAGTTCCGCCCGCTGCGTCTGATGAACGGTGTTTATCTCCAGCTTCACGCCTATATGCTGCGCGTCGCCGTTCCTTATGGTACGCTGCGCGCTGATCAGTTGCGCCAGCTTGGCTATATCGCGCGCCGCTATGACAAGGGTTATGGCCATTTCACGACCCGACAGAATATCCAGTATAACTGGCCGAAGCTTGCCGAAATTCCCGATGCGCTGCTTGACCTTGCCAAGGTTGAAATGCACGCAATTCAGACATCAGGCAACTGTATTCGCAACACGACCACCGATCAGTATGCCGGTGCCGCCGCCGACGAGATCGAAGATCCGCGTCCCTATTGCGAACTGATCCGCCAGTGGTCGACCTTCCATCCGGAATTCACCTATCTGCCGCGCAAGTTCAAGATCGCGGTGACCGGATCGCCAAACGACCGTGCTGCGGTCAAGGTGCATGATATCGGGCTTCGGATGCATCAGGACGATGCGGGCGAGGTTGGGTTTGAAGTCATCGTCGGTGGTGGACTTGGCCGCACGCCGTTCGTTGGCAAGACCGTGCGTGACTTTATCGGCAAGAACGATCTGTTCTCGTATCTTGAGGCGATCCTGCGCGTTTACAACCGGTTTGGCCGTCGCGACAACAAGTACAAGGCGCGCATCAAAATCCTCGTCCATGAAATCGGGGTCGAGGAAATGCAGCGTCTGGTCGAAGAAGAATGGGCACAGATCAAGGACGGATCACTGCGCGTCGATGATGCCGAAATTGCACATTACATCGAACAGTTCGCGCCGCCAGCATTTGAAACCCTTTCCGACGATGATGCCGAGTTTGAACGCCGCAAGGCTGAAAACCGGGAATTTGCTAACTGGGTGCGTTCGAACGTGATCGCACACAAGCAGCCGGGCTATGCCATTGCCAACGTATCGCTAAAACCGATTGGCGGTATTCCGGGTGATGCAACCGATACCCAGATGGAGCTGGTTGCTGATCTGTCCGAGCAATACAGCTTTGGCGATGTTCGTGTGACCCACGAACAGAACCTGGTTTTGCCGCACGTGAAAAAGGCTGATCTGTTCTCGCTTTGGGCGGAACTGAAGAATGCCAATCTGGCGACGGCAAACCTTGGCTATGTTACCGACATCATTTCCTGCCCAGGGCTGGATTACTGCGCACTGGCAACAGCGCGTTCGATCCCGCTTTCACAGCGCATTTCGGAACGTTTTTCCGATCTGGATCGTCAGCATGATATCGGCGAACTCAAGATCAAGATTTCCGGCTGCATCAATGCCTGCGGGCATCACCATGTCGGTCATATCGGCATTCTGGGCCTCGATAAACGTGGCAAGGAATTCTATCAGATTACCCTTGGCGGTGATGCCAGCGAGAATGCAGAAATCGGCAAAATCGCCGGTGCCGGTTTCTCCGAAGCCGAAGTTGTCGATGCCATTGAAAGTCTGGTGACCAAATATCTTGGCATTCGTGAAACTGGCGAACGCTTTATCGATACTTATCGCCGTGTCGGCATGGACCCGTTCAAGGAGGTGCTTTATGGCGATCGTTAAGAATGACAGTGTGATCGATCAGGAATGGGTCACGCTTGATGCCGAAGCGGACCTGCCGTCGGGCGAGGAAAACATCATTGTGCCACTTGCGCGTTTTAAGGAAGAACGCGAAACGCTGATCGGGCGTAATGGCGGACTTGGTGTCCAGCTCAATCCGGGCGACGCCCCCGAAGATCTGGCTAATGATCTTGATCGTCTTTCGATCATCACGGTCAATTTCCCGGCCTATACGGACGGGCGCGGATATTCCTACGCCCGTGTTTTGCGAGAACGTCTGGGTTTCAAGGGCGAACTTCGCGCAATCGGTGACGTGCTGCGTGACCAGATTCTGTATATGCATCGTTGCGGTTTTGATGCGTATGAGCTGAAAAATGATGATGATGTTTCACTGACAAAAGTTCGCGCAGCATTGAAGGAAATGACAGTTTACTACCAGCCGACAGGAGACGGGCGTGCCACGGCCGCATCGCTTCGTGAACGGCGTCGGGCAGCTCTTAAATCTGCGTCCTGATTTATCTTTTTCGTCAGATCGAGCTTTGAATAGCTTTGCCTTGGAGGCGCCCGTTTCGGGCGCCTTTTCTTTTGCCCTTATAATGCCGGCATTTTCTGTTAGGGATTGCGCTGCTCCGGTTTTCATTCTTGGCGGAGTATGGATATTAGTTGGGCAAAGATTATTCTTTTGTATATGAAAGTCGGACCAGAATTCACCTTTAGGGTGGTGTTGTTACCGGTTTCAAGCTATACACTTATTAGCTGTTTAAATGGCACTATGTGGCAACCATTATAAAACAATAGGTTGTCACTTTAGGCCAAAAAGGAGAGCCTGAAAACATTAATCCCAACAGCAGGATGCATCCTTCCAAGCGGATTGGGGAATTCACGCATTGCCTGACAGTTGGCATCGGTAACGCTCCGATGCAAGGAAGCAGGTTCGCATTTCTGGGACTAGCAGGAAAAGGCAACCAATGTCGATTGAGCAAAGCCTTACAGGAATTGGAGACAGTTGTGTGATTACGCGGGATTTTACGCGTTACGATCACGGCTATCAGGACAAGGCGCTCAAATATATCGATTATCTGGGGGCCTTATCGCTCGCGCTGCGTAAATTTTCCGAATACAGCCGGACAATGCTGGCGTCCCAGCAATTGTATATCTATGCCAAATGGTTGGCGCGATACACGGCATACTGGCCGGAACTTGACCAACTTGTCGACAGACTGGAAAACAGCTTTGATGAAGTCGATCAAAGCTATGTCGCAAGTCAGTCTGCCGTCGATGGCTCGTGGGGCTGGCAATATAACGAATTCCACCACAAATTTGATGCGACCATCGTGCGTTTGCATGAATTGGCTAATGAGGGCCGCGCGCCGCGTTATCCGCTGCACTTTCTTGAGCCGATCGCAACCGCATCGGCGATGCGCGGTTATCTGGAAAAGCTACTGGTTTCCGATATCGCAGCGACCGGACGCAATCAGCGTGATGAATTTGGCAGTGTGATCTGCTGTCTGGCACAGCTTTGCTTCAAACCGTCCTTGCGGCGCTATGCGCAGGAACATGTGCGTGGCATCGATCTTGACCAAAGCTATGTTGATGCGTTCCGTGAATTCCTTGATGAAATCCAGAACCCCGAAACCGGTTATTGGGGGCCATGGTATGTGTCGGATGGCAAGACGCATCGTTACGATGATCTTAGCTATACATTCCATATCGTATCCTATCGCAAGGGGCGGGTCGGGCATTGGTCCGATATCATCCGCACCACGCTTGAAAGCCGGCAATTGGAATATCCGCAAGGATGGCTCAGCCGAGGTGAATTCAACAATCATAACAACTATGACGTTGCGAAAATCTTTCGCTATGGGTGGCCGCATATGCAGTCGGCAGAACGTGCTTTAGCGCGCGAACAGATTGCCGAAATGCTGGACTGGTGTGTCGGTCATTCGCTCAGACGCGATGGCAGCTTTGTTCCGGACAGTCATTTTTATAACTCGCTGGAGTCATGCTACTATTTCGGTGTCTCGTTCCTGGATGAAGTCGGATATTTTCAACCTTCGAAACGTTTCTGGACCCAGCAGAAATTCCCCTATGCGCCGGTTCTGCAGTCTCGTATCTGGCGCAAACTTGACGAATTTGATGCCGAGAACCCCAGTGTCATCGCTGCGAAATGGAAAATCGGCCCGGATGCCGCCCGGATATCGGCATCGCCAGTTAACCGGGAGGGGCTTTCGCGCATGCCGCTGCTTTCCGGGGATGATTGTGCAACAACCGAAGAACGCGAATTCGAATTTATCCTGCGACCAAATAACGATGGTTGATCCTGCCGTCCCGTTCTCTTCTGTGTGAAATCCGATGGCCATGCAGTCGCAATATTTTGTGTCAGGTTCAATCCTGCGTCACATATTTTCAATGGCGCATACCAGCATGCTTGCACTTGTGGCGATGGTGCTGGTTGATGCGCTTGATCTGTTTTTCCTGAGCCTTCTGGGCGATGTTGAAATCATCGCTGGTCTTGGCTTTGCGTGGCCGATTATCTTTTTTACCCTTGCGGTTTCATTGGGTATCTCGACCGCGATGACGGCACTTGTTTCCCGTGCCGAGGGGCTTGGTGATCGGAACCGGGCAAAAATTTATGCCACGCATATTCTGGTATTCGGTCTTGTGCTATCTGGTGTGATGACAGTTGTTTTGTGGCTGTCGGCACCTTGGATGCTTGATATGTTTGGGGCGGTCGGCAAGGCGCGCGACGTTGGTGTCACATATGTGCAGATCGTGATCCTGTGTTTGCCGGTTTTGGTTCTGAGCATGTCATCAGGGGCATTGTTGCGTGCGATCGGGGCGAAGCAACGTGCCATGTGGTCGAAAATGACCGGTGCCGCAGTCAATGCGATCCTTGATCCCATTTTCATCTTTGGTTTTGATTGGGGTGTCGAAGGGGCGGCATGGGCAACCGTCGTGTCACGGATCGCGATCATGGCGGTGGCCTTTTATGGTGTTCGTAACGTTCATCACATGCTTGGCCGGTTTGATGCGACGATGTTTCGGAAGGACATCCGTGATATTGCGCGTGTAACCGTACCGGTCGGATTGGCAAAGATCGGCCCGCCAATCGCCAGTGCCTTTATCATGTCCAGCATGGCAAAGTTTGGGCCCGATGCGGTGGCGGCTATGGCGATCATTGAACGTATCGGGCCGTTCGTATTTGTTGGTTACATGGCGTTGCCCCAGGCAATCGGCCCGATCATTGGCCAGAACTTTGCCGCAGCAAAGGCTGGGCGGGTACGCAGCATCTGGCACAATGTCTGGGGGCTGGTGGTGGTTTACGGGGCGATTGTCTGCACTGCCCTGTTCCTGTTTCAGGGCCAGATTGCAGCGCTTTTCAGCGCAACCGATCAAACAGCAGCGTATCTTTCGATCTTTTGCAGTTTTACGGCTCCCTTTTATGTGTTCCTTGGTCTGCAGTTTTCATCGCATACGTTCTTTAACGTCACCGGGCGGCCCAATCTTGCAATGACATTTGATCTTACTAAGGAACTTTTGGGGGTAATCCCCCTGGTCTGGCTGGGGAGCTACTATATGGGCGCCCCCGGGGTTCTGGCGGGGCAGGCTGCGGGCATTGTCTTGTTCGGTACGATCACAGCTGTTGTCAGTTATCGTCTCGCGTGCGGGAGGTGGTCGGCTGAGGCGTATAATCTTTCCGGATCAACTTAAGGTAAGTGAAGTTTAAAGCGGATTTCTGGTGAGATGTCCGGATTTGTTTGGTGTGAATAAGGTCACATTATTCACAATGAAATCATTTTTCTGTATCCCATATAACGCGAAGGGTGGCGAAACATTATGGGGTACGGAAAATGACAAATATTCTAAAACGATTTAAAATTGCACCGAAGGTCTTTGGTGGATTTGGTATTGTTCTCCTTTTACTTGTATTGATGTCGGTGTTGGCGGTCGCATCCTTAAGCAGTGCAGATGACGATTTTACGCGTTATCGGGCGACAGCGCTGCAATCCAATCAAGCCGGGCGGGTTCAGGCCAATTTGCTGGAAGCACGTGTGGCGGTGAAAGATTTTCTGCTTAGCGGAAAGCAAGCGTCAAAAGACACGGTATCGAGCCGGTTGCAGTCGGCAATTGATTTGAATAACGAACTTGCAACCATGATTGACGAACCTGCCCGCCGCGAAGTTGCGGTTTCAGCAGATGCTGCTTTAAAAGAATATCTTGAAACCTTTAACAAAGTCGCCGCCATGGACGCATCGGATGCTGGGCGTGATGCTCTTGTGTCTGGTGCGCTTGACCGTATCGGGCCTGTCATTGCCCAAAATCTGGAAAAGCTCAAGCTCGAGATCAAGGCGGAACAGGACCAGCTTGGTCCTAATGCTGCCAAGGCTCTTGAGGATGCTGTTATTACAGCCGAAGTTCTCGCGGCAATTGCTGTCTTGATCGGGATACTCGCAGCGTGGCTCATTGGTGCTGGCATTTCAAGGCCTGTGCGTGCCATCACGGATGCAATGAATAAGTTGGCAAGTGGTGACAAAACAATAGGCATTCCCGGTCAGGATCACCGTGACGAGATTGGTGATATGGCAAAAGCAGTTCTGGTCTTTAAAGAAAACATGATCCGAGCAGAACAGCTTGCAGGGCAGGAAGCAGAAGCTCAGAGACAGCGGGAAGCCCGTGCAAAAACAATTGAGAAGCTGACCAACGATTTTGATGCGGATGTTTCTGCTGTACTGAATAGTGTTTCTTCGGCCGCGACAGAAATGCAGGCGACAGCAACGTCAATGACGGCGACGGCTGAGGAAACCAGCCGACAGGCGACGGTAGTTTCGGCTGCAGCCGAGCAGGCGTCAAACAACGTTCAAACCGTCGCTAGCGCGTCTGAGGAGCTCAGCGCCTCGATTTCCGAAATCAGTCACCAAGTCAATCAATCTGCACAAGTGGCAAGCAAGGCCGTTTCCGAGGCGGAGAATACCAACGCGCAGGTGCGCGGGCTTGCAGAAGCTGCCCAGAAGATCGGTGATGTGGTTGGATTGATCAGCGACATTGCCGCGCAAACCAACCTTCTGGCGTTGAATGCAACGATTGAAGCCGCGCGGGCAGGCGAGGCGGGCAAAGGTTTTGCTGTTGTTGCTGCCGAGGTCAAGAATCTTGCCAATGCGACATCAAAGGCAACTGAACAAATTACCGCCCAGATCACCGGAATTCAGACAGAAACAGAAGGTGCGGTGGTTGCGATTGATTCCATCGGCAGTACGATTGCCGAAATCAGCGAGATTGCAGCAACGATTGCAAGCGCGGTCGAGCAGCAGGGGGCTGCGACCGAGGAGATCACTCGAAATGTTCAGCAGGCATCTGCCGGAACAAGCGAGGTAACTGAAAATATTCACGGTGTTAATGAAGCTGCAACATCAACCGGTGCCGCTGCTGAGCAAGTTTTGAATGCGTCGGGTGAGCTGTCCGAACAGGCTGAAACCCTGCGGCTAAAGGTTGAAACTTTCCTGACTGCAGTCAAGGCGGCCTAGTCTATCTATGGCTTGAACTGCATCAAAACACAGGGGCCATCGCCGGTTTCGTATTCGGTGTCACCAATGAAACCGGCGGCCTCATAGCTTTTGCGGGCACGTACATTTTCCGGGTCGGGATCAATCGCAACCAACGGTGCACCGCGATCAATCAGCATTTGCGCCAACAATCGCAGGAACATCTTCCCATGGCCGCATCCCATCATGTCGGGGGCGCCAATGAACGCGTCGATGCAGCGCGTGCCTTTGGGCAAATGGGATAAATGGGGTTGGGGCCATTGATGCGCGTCATAATGCTGTGCAAAGGCAAAGGGGCGGTTGCGGTAGGATACAATCAGGGTTGCCATTTCCGGCAGTTCGATGTCTTCGGTGATCAGTTCGATTTGCTCAGCAGGGTCCCCCCACCAACGCGCGACTTCCGGCACACGCAGCCAGCGCCGTATCATGGGTAAATCACTGGGGAGGGCCCGCCGGAAACGATATGTCTCGGCGCTGGCCATAGCGATCAGGCCCCGACAGTATCGCGTTTGGCGGCAAGCGCCAGATTGGCCTTTGATCCGGATGCCCTACCGATCTTTGCCGTGATCCAGCTACCGGTTTCGGCAAGCTTTTCCAAATCGACACCGGTTTCAATACCAAGACCGTTAAGCATATAGACGACATCCTCGGTCGCGACATTGCCGCTTGCACCCTTGGCATAGGGGCATCCGCCAAGCCCGGCGACCGAGCTGTCAATCGTTGCAATCCCCATCTGCAGAACGGCAAGAAGGTTTGCCAATGCCTGGCCATAAGTATCGTGGAAATGAGCGGCGAGGTTTTCGATGGCGACATGGGTTGCGACGGCTTCGATCATCGCCTGCGCCTTGCCCGGTGTGCCGGTGCCGATGGTATCGCCAAGACTGATTTCATATGCCCCCATGTCAGACAGGGCCTTTGCGACATCGGTGACCTTTTGCGGGGCAATCTCGCCCTCGTACGGGCAGCCAAGAACGCAGGAAACATACCCGCGCACGGCAATGTTGGCATCACGTGCGGCGGTCACAACCGGACGGAACCGATCAAGGCTTTCGGCAATGGAACAATTGATGTTCTTCTGCGAAAAGCTCTCCGATGCCGCCCCAAAAACCGCGACTTCGGTTGCACCTGCCTCAATCGCGGCTTCAAGCCCTTTCAAATTGGGGGCAAGAACCGGATAGGTGATGCCCGGTTTGCGCGAGATGCGGGCCATGACGTCCGATGCGTCGGCCATTTGTGGCACCCATTTCGGGCTGACAAAGGCGGTGGCTTCGATGACCGAAAGGCTTGCATCGCAAAGGCGATGGATCAGTTCGACCTTGATGTCGGTCGATACCATGGTCTTTTCGTTCTGCAATCCGTCACGCGGACCGACTTCGACGATCTTGACCTGTTTTGGCAGACCGGAAAGGCGAGGCATTCTACTCTGCCTCCTCAATGGCAATCAATTCGGCACCGTCATCAACCTGATCGCCAACAGCAAAGAATATCTCGCGAACCTTGCCCGAAACCGGTGCTGAAATGGTGTGTTCCATTTTCATTGCTTCCATCACAACAAGCTTGTCGCCTGCCGCAACAGATTGCCCCGGTTCGGCCAGCACGGCAATGATTTTACCGGGCATCGGTGCGGTTAACCCGCCGCCGGTACCTTCATGGCCGCCCGCGGCGGCAACCGGATCAAAAATCTCCAGCCGGTCAGAACGCCCGTCGCGGAAAATCGTCAGGCGGTTACCATCACGAAGGACGCTGGCGCGTTTTCGGACCTTGTCAAAGGTAGCTTGAATGGTGCCATCAACGGCAATCTCGGCGTGGGCTGTGATCGAACTGCCGTCGGGCATATCAATCACATAACCGGCTGCGCGATAATGCACCTTGATCTTCAGGTCCGCCCCGTCATGACGGAGGATCAGGTCATGGTGATTATCATCGTTCAGACGCCATCCCGATGTGCTGTGCCATGGGGAATAGGGATCGCTGCTTTGTGCGGCATGGCTTTTGGCCTCGGCATCACGAAGCATCAGGATATCGAGTGCGGCAAAGGCAAGCGCATCATTGTCAGGCGCCGCCGGGGCGGGGATCAGATCGTCGAGATACTGACCGATGAAACCGGTTTCGACCTCGCCGCCCACGAAGGCCGGGTGGCGGGCAATATTGGCAAGGAAGCCGGTATTGGTCGTCACGCCGACAATCTGCACATCATTAAGGGCCGTTGCCATCCGGCGCAGTGCCGATGTACGATCCGTATCCCAGGTGATCAGCTTTGCGATCATCGGGTCATAATGAATGGATACCTCGCCGCCTTCATAAACGCCCGTATCGATCCGCACGTGATCATTCGCTGCAGGCATACGCATATGCACAAGCCTGCCCGTAGCGGGCAGAAAATCATTATGCGGGTCTTCGGCATACAGGCGGACTTCGAAGGCATGCCCGTTAATGGTCAGTTCTTCCTGTAACTTGGGAAGTTTTTCACCGTCAGCAACACGCAATTGCCATTCGACAAGATCCTCGCCGGTGATCATCTCGGTCACCGGATGTTCGACCTGAAGCCGCGTGTTCATTTCCATGAAATAGAACGCACCCAACGCATCAAGCAGGAATTCAACCGTGCCAGCCCCCTGATAGCCAATCGCCTTGGCGGCATCGACGGCGGCCTTGCCCATCTCGGCGCGAAGATCTTCGGGCATATTCGGGGCAGGGGCTTCCTCAATAACTTTCTGATGGCGGCGTTGTAGGGAACAGTCACGTTCAAACAGATAAACCGCATTGCCATGGCTGTCGGCAAAGACCTGAATTTCAACATGGCGCGGTTTGACGATCAGCTTTTCAATCAGGCAATGATCATCTCCAAAGCTGCTTGCAGCCTCGCGCTTGCAACTGATCAACGCATCCCTGAAATCGGCGGATTTTTCAACCGCACGCATGCCTTTGCCGCCGCCACCTGCCGACGCCTTGATCAGGACCGGATAACCGATCTTGTCCGCCTCGGCAGCCAGAAGGTCCGGGTCCTGATCCTCACCGTGATAGCCCGGCACCAGCGGCACACCGGCCTTGCCCATGATTTTCTTGGCTTCGGATTTTGAACCCATCGCACGGATCGCACTTGCCGGCGGGCCGACAAAGACGCAGCCGGCTTTTTCCAGCGCATCGGCAAAAACGGCATTTTCCGACAGGAAGCCATAACCCGGATGAACCGCATCGGCACCCGATTGCGCAATGACTTCAAGTAAACGATCAACGCGCAGATAGCTGTCTTTCGGGGCCGGACCACCGATGTGATAGGCTTCGTCGGCACGTTTGACATGCAGGGCATTGGCATCCGCGTCGGAATAAACTGCGACGGTCTGGATGCCCATGCGGCGTGCGGTTTCAATCACGCGGCAGGCAATTTCACCACGGTTGGCGATCAGTATTTTGCGCGGCATGATTAATTCTCACTCCACTTCGGGGGGCGTTTTTCAAGAAATGCACTGACACCTTCACGGCCTTCGGCGCTTGCGCGCTGATCGGCAATGCGTCGTGCGGTATCGTCAATGACATCATCGTCAATCGGTTTGTTGGCAACCGCATAAATCAGCGATTTTGCTGCATTCATGGCACCCGGCCCATTGGCCAGTAACAGCTTTGCCATGGCATCACCCCGTGCGGTCAAATCGTCACCTGAAACAATTTCATGTACCAATCCGATGGCAAGGGCGGTCTCGGCATCAAAGCGTTCCGCCGTCAGAAAATAGCGACGGGCCTGCGATACGCCGATGGCCTCGACCACATAGGGCGAAATAACCGCCGGAATCAGGCCGAGCTTGACCTCTGACAGGCAGAAACTGGCCCGATCAGATGCAATCACGATGTCACAGCACGCGGCCAACCCAACTCCGCCGCCAAATGCGGCCCCGTTGATAAGCCCGATGGTCGGTTTGCTGCAGAAATTAAGCGTCTTCATCAACCGCGCCAATGCACGAGAATCGGCAAGGTTTTCCGTATGGCTGTAACCCGCCATGCGTTTCATCCAGTTAAGGTCGGCACCAGCAGAAAAGCTTTTGCCTGCACCTGTCAGGATCACCACGCGCACCACCGGATCGGCATTCAGCGCATCCAGCTTGGCTGTCAGATCGCCGATCAGGACATCGTCAAACGCGTTGTGGATTTCCGGACGATTCAACGTAATGCGGGCAACACCCGATGCGCTGATCTGGCATATCACGGCATCGGTAGATGGATCGGTGTTATCGGTGTTTACATTGCTCATGCCAGCCTCACATCCGGAACACGCCAAAGCGTGTTTCCTCAACCGGTTTGTTGAGTGCCGCCGAAAGGCCAAGACCAAGAACCATGCGGGTATCGGCCGGGTCAATTACCCCGTCATCCCAAAGTCGCGCAGACGCGTAATAGGGGTGACCCTGTTCTTCATACTGGTCGCGGATCGGGCCTTTGAAGGCTTCCTGTTCTTCTATGGGCCATGTTTCACCGCGCTTTTCCTGTGCATCGGCGCGGATTTGGGTCAAAACATTTGCCGCCTGTTCCCCGCCCATGACTGAAATGCGGGCATTGGGCCACATCCACAGGAAGCGGGGGCTATAGGCGCGACCACACATACCATAGTTGCCTGCGCCAAATGATCCACCGATCAGAACCGTGAATTTAGGAACCTTGGCTGTTGCAACGGCGGTAACCAGTTTCGCGCCATCCTTGGCAATCCCGCCGCTTTCATATTTGCGGCCAATCATGAATCCGGTGATGTTTTGCAGGAACACCAATGGAATACCGCGCTGGCAGCAAAGTTCGATGAAATGCGCGCCTTTAAGCGCACTTTCGGAAAACAGGATACCGTTATTGGCAATAATCCCGACCGGATAGCCGAAAATGCGGGCAAAGCCGGTAACCAGTGTCGTGCCATACTGAGCCTTGAACTCGTCAAAGTCCGATCCGTCAACGATGCGGGCAATGACTTCGCGCACGTCATAGGGTTTTTTGGAATCGCTTGGAATGACGCCATAAATCTCGCGCGGGTCATATGCCGGGTCGCGCGGCGCAGTCAGGGTCAGGCCGGGATTTTTCGTCCAGTTAAGGTTCTTGACGATATCACGTGCGATGGACAATGCATGCGCGTCATCCTGTGCATAATGATCGGTGACGCCGGATGTTTTACAGTGAACATCCGCACCGCCAAGGTCTTCGGCTGAAACGACTTCGCCGGTTGCAGCCTTCACCAGAGGCGGCCCCCCCAAAAAGATCGTGCCCTGTTTGCGGACGATAATACTTTCATCCGACATGGCGGGGACATAGGCCCCGCCCGCCGTACAGGACCCCATGACAACCGCGATCTGCGGAATGCCTTTGGATGACATGGTTGCCTGATTGAAAAAGATGCGGCCAAAATGATCGCGATCCGGGAAAACATCGTCCTGACGGGGCAGGTTCGCCCCGCCACTATCCACCAGATAAATGCAGGGCAGGTTGTTTTCGAGTGCGATTTCCTGTGCGCGCAGATGCTTTTTGACCGTCATCGGGTAATAGGAACCACCCTTGACCGTTGCATCATTGGCAACGATGACGCATTCAACGCCTGAAACCCTGCCAATGCCGGTGATGATGCCCGCCGCAGGAACGTCTTCATCGTCATACATGCCATAGGCGGCAAGCTGGGAAAGCTCAAGGAGCGGGGACCCGATATCGAGCAATTGACGGATACGTTCGCGGGGCAAAAGTTTGCCGCGGCCGGTGTGGCGATCACGTGCGCGCTCACCACCGCCAAGCTTGATCTGCGTGATCTGATCACGAAGATCGGCAACCAGTTGTTCCATCTGCTGGGCATTGTTGCGGAAATCTTCCGAGCGGGGATTTACCGCAGATTTCAGAACCGTCATCGTCAATCGACACCGTCTGTTGCAGGGATCGATTTCATAAGGAATCGATCCCGAAGTGAATGGCGTTTATGACTGCTGTTATGGTGGAAGTTTACGTAAACGTCAAGATTAAATAGGTAATCCAGTACCGAATTTACTTATATCAAAAAAACAGCGTGAATTCGGGGCGGCAGACGATATTCCGAATGTGTGATTTTATCGAAAAAGTCGTAGATGTTTCAATTGACTAGGTGGCCGTGATTGCGATGGTTTTCTGGCGCAATCAGTCGCTGATCTGTTTGCGCAGCTTGATCCAGCGTTCAAGATGTTCAAGCCGGTCATTCCCGAAAAAGGCTTCTTCTTCATAGAAGAAGAACGGTGACCCGAACGCGCCTTGCGCAATGGCTTCGTCGGTAACTTCGCGGACGTGCTGCTTCCATTTCGGGTTTTCGACAGCTGCGCGGATTTCCCCGGCATCAATGGAATGTCGGGTGGCTGTGGCAAAGACAACTTCCGGGTCGGACATATCCAGTCCGTCTGCGAAATATCCGCGATAGACGTCCTTGGCAAACTTGATCGCCAATGCCGGTTTTGTTGACGCAATCCAGTAATAGGCGCGGGTCGGTACCAGTGCGGAATAGGGGAATTTTTCCGGGACCTGAAACGGCGTACTTTGCATTTTTGCGCAGCGTTCCATGTCGCGTTTGAAATAATCGCCGCGAATGGGTTGGCTCAATAACGGGCTTTGTCCGGTCTGTTTGAAGGCCGCACCGATCATGAACGGGTACCAGTTGACCGTAACACCGGTTCTGGCCTCAAAGGCATCAATGCGTTCAGCTGCGAGATAACCGTAAGGTGACGAGAAATCGAAGTAAAAAGAGACTTCCGACATGCTGTGGGGCCCGTAATTAATGACGCAAAACAGAGTGCCATGTGGCGATACCGGCAAAGCCATCGGAAAGATGGCTTGGTGATAGTGCGCTACTAAGCAATTGTATTGCAACAAAATTTATCGAATTTACGGGATCGTGATGCCGGGGCGTACTTTTACTTCTTCCATCACGACATATGTATGAGTCTGGCTGACACCCTGAACAGAGGACAGGCGTTCAAGGAATTCGCGATAGGCATACATATCGGCAACCCGAAGTTTCATCAGGTAATCAAAGCCGCCTGCGACCATGTGACATTCTTCGATTTCCGGCAGTTTGCGGATCGCTGTGGCAAACACGTCAAATACGTCCGGGGTCGTCCGATCCAGCGTTATTTCGACAAAAACCACCAGCGACTGATTGAGTTTGCGGGGGTCAAGTAGCGCCATATAACCGGTGATGAAGCCGTGTTGTTCAAGGCGGCGAACACGTTCGAGGCACGGTGTCGGGCTAAGATTGACGCGACGTGACAGTTCAACGTTCGACATGCGTCCGTCGTTTTGAAGTTCGCGCAGGATCTGTTTGTCAATCTTGTCTAGGCTTTTATGATTCTTCTGCATTTTAATCTAATAACCAGTGTTTATAACTGCACTAAAAGTTTTTCAATGGATGATATATCGTATTTTTGGGGAAAATGGCAGCACATTTTTTGAGTGCATATATATTGTCTGTGGCCACATGAGGAGAAAACTCTGCGTTCCCCATAAGGAACCGGAGAATTGCATTTGCAGGGAGAAGCCATCGCCATGTTCCGCATCGATATGCCCCAAGCCAACGAAATCCGCGCAAAAATCCGCGAAACATATCGGACTGACGAAGAAGTTGTTGTTGAACGCATGATTGAGGCTGCCCGACTGGCTCCCGAACAATCTGCGCGCGTTCAGGATCGGGCTTATCAGCTTGTAGCGCGGGTTCGAAAAGCCGATAATGGCAAAAGCGGCATCGATGCGCTGCTTCATGAGTATGAGCTTTCAAGCAAGGAAGGCGTCATCCTGATGTGCCTTGCTGAGGCACTTTTGCGCGTTCCCGATGCGGTCACCGCCGACAAGCTGATCCAGGACAAGCTGTTTGACGCCAACTGGCAAAGTCACCTTGGCCATTCCGACAGCTTCTTTGTCAATGCATCGACCTGGGGATTGATGCTAACGGGGAAGGTGATCAAGTTCGGCAAGGCGGAAAAGGCCGATCCGGGCGCGTTGCTTAAACGCATGATCGCACGCTCGGGCGAGCCGGTAATCCGTAAGGCATTCAACCATGCCATGCGTATTATGGGGCGTCAGTTCGTTATGGGCCGCACGATTGCGGAGGCCGCCGAACGGGCGAAGGCGAACGAGGAAAAAGGCTATCGCTATTCCTATGACATGCTGGGCGAGGCCGCGCGTACCATGGAAGACGCGGATCGCTATTTCAAATCCTATGTCGATGCGATCAACGATATCGGCAAGGTCGCGAATAATCGCGGCCCGATCAACAGCCCTGGCATCTCGGTAAAGCTCTCGGCGATCCATCCGCGTTATGATTTCGCCAATTATGATCGCGTCATGAATGAACTTGTGCCGCGCCTCAAACAGCTTGCGCTGCTGGCCAAGAAATATGACATCGGTTTTACTGTTGATGCCGAGGAAGCCAATCGTCTGGACCTGTCGCTTGATGTGATCGGGGCAGTGTTTGCCGATCCCGATCTTGATGGATGGGAAGGATACGGTCTTGCGGTGCAGGCCTATCAGAAACGTGCCTATCACGTGCTGGAATGGCTTGCCGACCTGTCGGTCAAGGTCGGGCGCAAAATGATGGTGCGCCTCGTAAAAGGTGCCTACTGGGATACCGAGGTCAAGAACAGTCAGGAAAACGGGTTTGAAGGGTATCCGGTCTTCACCCGCAAGGCCGCAACCGATGTTTCCTATCTGGCGTGTGCACGTTTCATGCTGTCGCGTCGCGACGCATTCTATTGCCAGTTCGCCAGCCACAATGCCCACACCGTGGCATCGGTTCTGGAAATGGCTGGCAATGACCGGACGTTTGAATTCCAGCGTCTTCATGGCATGGGCGAAGCCCTGTATGAACAGATTGTCGATAAAAATGGTGAAAACGTGCCGTGCCGTGTTTATGCACCTGTTGGTACCCACGAGGATTTGCTGGCCTATCTTGTCCGACGTCTGCTTGAAAACGGGGCGAATACCAGCTTTGTGAACCGTATTCAGGACGAACAGCTACCGATCGAGGAAATGATCGCCGATCCGGTGGAAAAGATGGCTGCCCTGCCACGCAAGGCCCATCCGAAAATTCCGGCACCGGTTGATCTTTATGGTGCTGGTCGCGTCAATTCCAAGGGCATTGATCTGACCGATACGACCAAGCTTCTGCCGTTGGCCGAAAAGCTGGCATCGATACAGGGGAAAATCTGGCATGCTGCGCCGCTGATTGATGGCCAGCCTGTTTCGGGCGAAGCGATTGATGTTTTAAACCCGTCAAACCGCAATGAGAAAGTCGGCGAACTGGTTCAGGCCGGTGAAGCGGATGTCGAGGCCGCGATCGTTGCCGCCGCCAAAGGCTATGAAATCTGGAACAAGACCCCGGCTGCGGAACGTGCGGCGTGCCTGCGTCGTCTTGGCGATCTTCTTGAAGACAACATGGACGAGTTCATTGCTCTTTGCCAACGCGAAGCAGGCAAACTGTATTCCGATGGTGTTGCCGAAGTGCGCGAAGCTGTCGATTTCTGCCGTTATTACGCGAACCGGGCAGAAGAAAGCTTCCGCGAGGGCAGTATCCTTGAAGGGCGCGGCATTTTCGTCTGCATCAGCCCGTGGAACTTCCCGCTTGCGATTTTCTTAGGCCAGGTCAGCGCGGCACTGGCGGCTGGTAACGCCGTTATCGCCAAACCGGCCGAACAGACGTCGCTTGTCGCGGCCAAGGCGGCCGAACTTATCCTTGCTGCAGGCGTGCCGGGGGCTGCATTTACGCTGCTGCCGGGGCCGGGCCGTGTGATCGGTAATATCCTGATCAACGATCCGCGCATTGGCGGGGTTGCCTTCACCGGTTCAACAGAAACCGCACAGGTCATCAATCAGGCGCTGGCAAAACGCCCGGGTGTTCCGCTGCCGCTGATTGCCGAAACCGGTGGCCAGAACGCGATGATTGTCGATTCAACTGCACTGCCCGAACAGGTGGTACAGGATGCAATCATTTCCGGCTTCCAGTCCGCCGGGCAGCGTTGTTCGGCCCTGCGTGTTCTGTTCGTTCAGGAAGATATCGCAGACAAGCTGTGCCACATGCTCGTCGGCGCGATGAAGGAACTGCGTGTCGGTGATCCGAAATTCCTTGATATCGATGTCGGACCGGTGATTGACGAAAAATCGCGCAAAACCCTTGTCGCCCATGCAGAACGCATGACCAAAGAAGCAAAGCTGCTTCATGCCTGTGATATCCTGCCAGAATGCGAAAACGGGACGTTCTTTGCGCCGCATTGCTTCGAAATTCCGTCGCTGGATGTTCTGGAACGGGAAGTATTTGGACCGGTTGTCCATGTGGTGCGTTACAAGGCACGTGATCTGGACAAGGTTCTCGATCAGATCAATGCGTCGGGCTATGGCCTGACGATGGGCATCCATTCGCGTATCGACAGCACAGTGCGCCAGATTTCGCAAAAGCTGCGTGTCGGCAACTGCTATGTGAACCGGAACATGATTGGGGCTGTTGTCGGCGTGCAGCCATTCGGTGGGCAGGGCAAATCTGGCACCGGCCCGAAGGCAGGCGGCCCGCATTATGTCGAACGGTTTGCCAAACCGGCGACCGAGGCAGGGAAAAAGGCAGCAGGCAGTGCCGCGATTGCCGATGATCGTTCGCCAATCGTGATCAAGGCGTCGCTGACGGATGATGAATATCGTGCCCTGCAGGCCGCACAGGTCAAATGGCAGGCGACAGACGGCAATGAACGCGTCCGTGTTCTGGAAAATCTTGCCGCCAAATTGGCTGGGTCGTCGAAAGGTGATCTTTCGGCAAATGCTGAACTGATCGCAAATTTTGCCGCGATTTCGGAAAACGGCTTTGTGGCTCCGACCCGGATGCCCGGGTCGACCGGTGAAACCAACGACCTTTACATGCTCGGTCGTGGTGTTTACCTGGTGCAGGCGGAAAAGGACGCCGAAGCAGCACGTGTCATCCGCCACATCGCTGCGGCCCTTGCTGCTGGCAATGCGGTGATCGTTGCCGGGGATCAAAAATGGTTGGCTGAATTTGCAAGCCTAGCGCCCGATGCCGGACTGCCCGCAGGGCTGATCCGTGTCGTGGCGTCAAAGGTCGGTATTGCCGTGATGTATGACGGCGATGTGGCTGGTGTTTCCTGTGTCGCACCGCTTGATCGCGTTACCGCCTTCAAACAGCTTCTGGCAAAGAGAGACGGTGCGATCCTGTCGCTGATTTCCGATAGCGGGGCAGACGATGACGGGGCGCTGCCTGATGAAGCTTTCCTGCATCGTTTTGCGACCGAGAAAACCGTCACGATCAATACGACGGCTGCGGGCGGTAACGCATCGCTGATGTCTATGGAAGAAAATTGATCCGGTTTATGGAAACCGGATTATCCGGCGTCCGGCAAGCCGGATGATGAGCCAGCGGATAGCTATATCCGCCACTTGTGACCGGGGTGAATAACCCCGGTCTTTTTCTTTTCTGGCCGGGGTGTGAATTGCTTCTTGGGTGAAACAGGCTGATGCAATCGTGTTAGGGCTTTTTTTTGTCATAATCGCCTGCGACAAGATGTGCCGGAACCACTGGCAGTTCAGGGCGTTAAAGCTTTATTGCGATCTGCTGTATTAGTGGTTCAGAAGAATTGGAATATGCCGATCCACCGGCATGAGAAGGAGCACAAAGATGATCACGATTTCCCGAGGCTGGCGCAACGCGATGAAGGCTGTTTCGGTATGTGCCTTGCTGGCCACACCGCTTGCGGCCTGTGGACCGTTACAGATGCCGCTGGAAGACCGGACGGGGAATGACCAGTGGCTTGATACCCAGATCAAGTCCGGCATCCTTGGCGAATTCTCCAAGGTCGACCATACCTACCTTATCGATGTGAATGTCGATATCTGGAAGCAGCAGGTGATGGTCACCGGCATGGTCGATTCCAAAGGCAAATATTATGATGTGATGTCGCTGGTCAAACAGGACAGCCGCATCAAGACTGTCTATGACCATCTTGAAGTTGCCGATGCCGCAACCATCGAGGCATATCACAAGGCTGAAGACGAATATGGCAAAAATGCCGTACCCGCGGATTCGGCCACTCAGACTGGCTCAGACGTATGGATCGAAAGTCAGATTAAGGCCTTGTTATTGGCTGAAAAAGGGGTGAGTTCGGTGAACTACCGCTGGCAGTCTGTAAACAGCATCGTCTACATCATGGGGGACGCCCAAAGCACTGAAGAACTCGACAAGGTGTTGTCGATCGTTCGCCGCATCAAGGGTGTCAAACGCGTAGTGAGCCACATCGCGACGGTCTGATCGCCTTGTGATTAAATGACTTTTTCGAAATCCCGCACAAATCTGCCGGTTTGTGCGGGATTTTTTTTCAAGCTCTGTTGCAAAAGTGTTTGAAAACTATTCGCATGTAGATTACAGGTGAGGTGCCGTAATTAATAACTGATTGCAATTACGCTGATGTATGTTTGCATTTGTAACGCGATAAAAGAACGTGACGTACGCCGTGCCGCCGAAGAAGGTGGTGCCACCCGTCCCGCAGATGTTTTCCGTTTTCATGGTTGTGCTCCGCAATGCGGGAAATGCGCCTGCCATATGCGTGCTGAATTGCTTCAGGCGAAAACCTGCGGCAATTGCGATTGCGATGATGCAGCCGCTGTCACCGCAAATGCCGCACCGATTGCTGCCGAATAGGCAGGCACAGCAATTTCATCAGTCTGATAAAAGCCTCCGTAAACGGGGGCTTTTTTGTTTTGCGGTGATGGAACTATTCGCGGTGCCGTGATGTTGTTTTTTACGAAGTAGCGCTCATAGCCCTCACCCGAAGGTTACTTCGGGTGGCTTGTTGCTTTAGTGGCGTGATCAGGATGCAGGCCAACTTGTTCAAATAGTCGTCAAGTGGTCATGATCTGCGCTTGCACCGACTGTTTATGCTGCCCCTTTGGACATCTGCATGTGATGGCCAATGCAAAATTCTTCGGGTTGCGAACAGACTGATCCGTCTGATCCCACACCCCGGCGCAACATTACATGTCCTACCTTTGCCCCGATGTTGCACCGGATACCTGAAAAGCCGAACCTTGTTTCGGCTTTTCTTTTTCTTTGAGGAAGAGCGCAAAAAAGAACCCTCGCCCAAAAGGGAGAGGGTCAAGAGCTTCGGTTCAGGGAGGAAACTCTGAGGGAGGCTCCGAAGCTATTCGACAAAGCTGTTGATGCGTTCGCTTAGTTCCGGGTTCTGAAGGGCAGCCTGGGTGATTTCGTTATATTCCTTGATAGACAATCCTTCATCCCGAATGGCTTGAACCATTTCGGCACTGGCCTGCTGACGGATTTTCTGGACCTCGGCGGGGTTGGTGCTTTTCTGGGCGCGCTTTTGCCATTTGACGTTCAGATCGCGTACCTCGACAGCCGCCGCGGCATACTCTTCCAGTTGTGTATCGCTGTAACTTGTTGCCGGTGCCGTTTGTTCGCTCTGCTGTGGCTGCGTACTTTGGGCCTGAACTGCCGAAATTCCGATCGCGGGGCTGGCTGTCCACAAGGCAAATGCGACAGAGGCCAGTAATTTGCGCTTCATGGGAATACCTCTTTGCCGGTTCATGCATTTCGATGCCGGGCTTGATGCCGACCTTCATCTGACGGACATCGCCTGAAGGCAAATGGTTCCATAAAAAATGCATTTTTCCGGAACTTAATGCCGCAACAGGCTGTTGTTGAGGCGTCATGACAAAAGCAAACGACGCAACCGATATCAAATGGCGTATTTCGCGTGAAATACCTCACTTACGCAGGTTTGCGCGGTCTCTGGTTTCTGACCGGGATCGTGCGGATGATCTTGTGCAGGACTGTCTGGAACGGGCAATTCGCAAACACCATCTTTGGCGCCGAACGGGTTCCGTTCGAAGCTGGCTGTTTAAAATTCTCTATAATGTGTTCGTAAATCAGTACCGCAAAAAGATGGCCGAGGTACCGATGGATGACGCGGTGCCGGAACTCTCCGTACCTGCGCGTCAGGAAAAGCGAATGGTCTGCATGGATATCGGACAGGCCTTGGAGAAACTGCCGCCCAATCAGAAAGCCGTCATCCTTTTGATCGCTCTTGAAGGCGTCACCTATGACGAAGCAGCCGAGGTGCTCGATATATCGGTTGGCACGGTCCGATCCAGACTATCCCGGGGGCGCGACAGTTTACGCAGCCTTTATTCCGGGAAAACAAACGTGAAGCTCAGGAGGGTGAAATGATCAAGCCACATGAGCCGGTAAATGAAATAGACCTTCTTGCCTACGCCGATGGGACTCTTGATGGCGATCCCGCGCGTCGTGCAGAGGTCGAAGAATATCTGAAACAACATCCGGAACAGGCCGAACGCATCATCGCCTTCATGCATCAGGATGACGACATTCATCGTTTGTACGACCCTGTACTTGATGAACCGGTTCCCGACAGGTTGCGCGCCGTCCTTGAACCGCCGCAACCAGGCCGTTATGCACAGATGCTTATGCGAACCGGGTTCGCAGCCAGCATTCTGCTTGCGGCCTCCGGGGGCTGGTATCTTGGCCGGACGGTCCCGTCAGACGACTTGCCGCAACGCGATAGTATCGCCGCAAGCGCACTTGACGGTTATCGCAACGGCATTGCTTTGTCGGATACCAAAATTTCGTCATCGCAGGCACCTGTTGCGACCGTTCACGCATCGGGACCGGAATGGTCAAATACCATATCGTCAATGGCAGGCCACATCATGTTGCAAATGCGGGTGCCGGATCTTTCAGCGCAAGGATATCACGTGCAGGAAAACCGTGAAATCGACACAGACGTCGGAAATGCTGTGCAAATCGGTTATGTCAACGATACGGGGGATAAACTTGTCCTGCTGCTTCAGCCACGCTGGAACACGGGCGTTCACGATCTTCGGGTCGATGAACGTGATGGCTTTTCCGTCGTGACCTGGGCCGACGGGCCGATCACGTTCGGACTGGCTTCGGGCATCAAGGCGGGGCAGGCTTATGAGCTGGCCACGTTTATCCGAAAATCAACGCAGTCTGTCGAATTTTCCGATCCTGGGCGCTTGCCCGATTTACAGACCCCCAGACAGGCATCAGAACCCGAGGTAGCCCAAAGCGATCCGGTTATCGGTTCCGAAATATCAGGCGGCGTGATCGAGGCACCTGTATTCCGTCAAAACTGACTTGCATGGGGTGTATCGTTCCTGCCCGCCTGTCGTAACAGGCGGGCAGGGTGACAATCAGGACTTCCCGAACCGTTCTTCGGCCAGCCGATCCGCGACAAAGCCGGTCGACAGGTTTTGACTGTCTGCACGTTCAAAGATTTCCCGCACGGTGTCGGCGATGCCTTCGATATGCTTGTTGGTTTCGGCTACGGGCTTGCCTTCGCGGCAATAGTAAACTTCCACCACGCCCCCGGCATTGATCACATAATCCGGTGCATAAAGAATGCCTGCCTCGCGCAGCATCTCGCCGTGGCGATCTGCTTCAAGCTGATTGTTGGCTGCTCCGGCGATGATATGGGCGCGGATTTTATCAATGCTGCGATCATTGACGACCCCGCCCAGCGCGCAAGGGGCCAGAACATCCGCATCGGTATAAAGGATTTCGTCAACGGAAACGGTGGTGGCACCGAATTCGTCAACCGCCCTGTTAACGCTGTCCGTATTCAGGTCTGAAACGACCAGACGCGCGCCCGCCGCATGCAGCATCCGGCAAAGGTGATATCCGACATTGCCAAGTCCCTGAACCGCAACGCGCAGACCCGCCAGATCTTCATGACCGTTTTTGAACCGGACTGCTTCCTTCAGGCCGATGAACACGCCATAGGCGGTAAAGGGTGACGGATCGCCAGTTCGCGCCGGGTCTTTGCCGTCATTGATCCCGCCGACATGCTGGGTCTGGCTTGCGATCTGTTCCATGTCTGCGGGGCTGGTGCCGACATCTTCGGCGACGATGTATCGCCCACCGACCCGTTCCACGGCACGGCCCATGGCACGAAACAGTTTCGGAGTTTTTTGGCTGCGCGGGTCACCTATGATGACCGACTTCCCGCCGCCAAGCGGCAGATTGGCAAGGGCTGACTTATAGGTCATGCCGCGTGACAGTCGCAGCACATCGTGAATGGCTTCCTGTTCCGATGCATAAGGCCACATGCGACATCCGCCCAGCGACGGGCCAAGATTGGTATTGTGCACGGCAATAATGGTTTTCAGACCGGTGTCGGGATCACTGGCAAAAACAACCTGTTCATGGCCGTCAAATGCAGTGTCGGAAAAAACGTTCATCCTGGTGTCGCCTCCTAGCGCAAGCTCGTTATTCTGCAAGGGTGGGTCCCTTGTTATCCCTTTATGTTTGACGCCGCGGCCATTTGATCAATTTCAAAATCGCGTCTGGGTTAAAAAAGACCGTTTCCATAAAACGGGCGACAAAAGATGGAATTTTGTGATCGTGGGGACGGTGCTTTGAAATAATCTTTCGCGTACGGAAATGCGAATTTAAGGGGTAATCGCCATTTCATCTATCGACTGTTTCGCGTCGGGTGCCCTTTTATCGATATGAACGGCACCCGAAAAACCTGCATTCCTGATAAGAAATGCCGCGAAATCGGTAAAATTGCACTGCCGCAAAAATCCATGCTGCATCACAGAATTGCGCGGTTTTGGCCCCTGCCATGCAAAACCGGCACACTTCAATCCGGATCAATTCAATTAAATATGGAATCCAGCCGGACGATTTACGGCTCGTTAAGCCACTTGTTCCACACTCGTGGTTGGGCATTTCATTTTTATGAAATTCCCGGTTCAGGACAAAGCGACGTCTGGGCGGGCGTCGCAGGCAAAAGTAAGGAGACCGGGCGGACATGTCTGCTTTTACAGACCCACGCCAGACCGTTTATCAGGTTGAATTGCACAACCAGGCCGTTCGTGAATGCGTCAAAGAAAATCGTTCCCACGAGGTTTTTGACGATCGCTGGGCGGATGTGCAGACCCACGAAGTTGCTGCCAAGGACGAATACAAGGCACTTGCCATGATCGAAAACACCTATCCGTCGTGTGACGGTTTTGTTGTCGATCACGTCAAACGCCGTGACTAACCGGCACAACGGGATTTCCGGCCAGCGGCCAAAACAACAAGGGCGGGTTTTTACCCGCCCTTGTTGTTTGATGCGATGAAGACCGGTCTTATCTGGCAAGTGCCCGATCAAGGAAATCAAGCCGGTCCTGTCCCCAGAACATCTCGCCATTGGCAAAATATGTCGGAACGCCAAAGATATTGTCGGCCTTTGCCGCCTCGCAATTGGCGTCATAGATTTTGGCGACGGACGGATAATCGGCATGTTCAAGATATTCGCCGGATAGACCATTCTTGATCAGGGCCTCGCGAACGACTTGTGGCTCTGCAATATTGCGATCTCTAAGCCAGATATCCCCCATCAGCGTTTCAATCAGTCCCGTTGGGTCCTTGCCTTCGTCCTGAACTGCGATAATGGTGCGGGCCGCCAATGTTTCATCCACCGGGAACGAGGCGGGCTGCAAATTGATCGGAATATTCAGAAAGTCTGCCCAGCGCTTCATCTCGACCATGCGATATTCCTGACGCGGTTTTGGACGCTGTGCAAGCGGAACACCGCCGCCATGCTGCCATACATCCGCAGCCCGGCAGGGTTTGTGGATTATCGGGGTGTTATGTTTGCGCGCGATTTCGACAACGCGACCAAAACCGAAAAACGACCAGGGCGACTGAACAAAGAAATAATGGATGATCGGGGTCGACATTCAAAGCCTCCGGGGGCTGCAAATCCGCAGCACATTGTTTTTACAATAATGCCAGAGTGCCCGATCTGCTCTGTCACCGTCAAATGATCAGACGGCACATCCCGGATTTGTGATGAAGCCGCGGATTAATAATCCAGCCACCAGCTGTATTCACCCAATCCACCCAGAACAACCCCGTCAAATCCAAGTTTCATGATACCGCCAAGATAACTGTTCTCGCTGCCGAACAGAATGTTCTGCCACGCCTGTGACCAGTAATAGACATGGTGTTCCTGACCCCAGCGCGCATCAAGGTTGCCCTCGCTAATAAATTCGGGGCTACCTGCACGCCAGTTGTTCTGCCAGTAATAGCGATAGGTTTCTGCCGTTCCGATATTCAGATAGGCCAGAATGGTGCGCGGCGTGCCAACCTTTTTGTAGCGCAGCCGTTTCATGTCCTCGTAAGTCAGCGGGATCGTACCGCGATGGAACGGGTCAATGATCAAGACATCGTAATTGGTGTCGATCATAGCGTTGATAAATGCTTCCTTGGTTCCGTACGGCGAACTGTCGAGCACAATCCCGTAATTCTTCGCATCACGAATATTGTCAATGACATGCGGATTGGCGCCGATTGGCGTGCGCGGCACCTTTGCCAATGTTGAAAGCTGCTTATCAGGCGGTGGGGCTGCGTAATAAAGGGCATCCAGACCGCTTAACTTTTGGCGTGCCGCCTGTTGTGCATCGCTCTTATCGGTATAGTCGAGCGCAAAATATTCAAGCCCTGCCGTCTTCAGACGTTCCAGATAGCCTAGGATATATTTGGTTTCCTCGCTATCGGTGGGTTCACCATATGTGTCGTAACCATAAAATGGTGCTTCGATCATGATACCGTCAAGTGCACGCAAATAGTTGCGCGCCGGTTCTGCAGTACCGCGCGATGCAAACAATGTGGTTTCGAGATATTCCGTCAGCTCCAGTCCGTTTAACGCAATGATTGAAAAGTCACTGCGATAGGACTTTGCCCATCGGCTGAGCTGGATGACAAGATTGCGCATTTCATCGGCGAACTGAACATCCGGCTTTTCGGTTCCGGTTGCCTCATTCCGGTTGCCCGGTGCACTCAGGCTATTCGGGGGCGGTACAAAGGGCTCAAGCTGCTGGGCACTGGCGCTGTTTGCAATCGGCATGGCGCTGGCAAACAGGACGGAGCAGGTCGCAAGGACGAATTTCCAACGAGAGCCGAACAGTAATCTCTTGGGCTCTCTGGAACGATCATCTCTGATCGGATTCCAAACTTTTCGCCAGCCTGCTTCTGCCATTATGACCTTGCCTTTACCTGCTGTCGTGACAGGATGCCCTCAACATGGTCTGCTATTGCAAGGCATGCCGTCAATCCCGGTGATTCAATGCCATAGAGTATTATCAAGCCATCAATGCCGTGTTTATCGCGATCAGAAATCAGAAAATCGCGCGCGGCTTCGCCCGGTGCCTGAATTTTTGGTCGGACACCGGCATAGCCGGTTTGCAGGGCATTTTCGTCTAGTGCCGGATAATATTTACGAATGGCTGCTGCAAACCCGGCGCGTTTTTCTTCGGGCACGTCATAGTCCGGTTCTTCAACCCAGGTAACGTCCGGGCCAAAACGTGCCTGTCCGCCTAGATCAAGGGTCAGATGAATTCCAAGCCCGGCCTGTTCGGGGGCCGGATAAATCAGGGTGGAGAAGGGCGCCTTGCCCGAAAGCGTGAAATAGCATCCGCGTGCGTAATGCTGTGGCGGAATACTTGGTTCTGGCAGGCCGGAAAAATTATGTGCCAGCGTCTGGCTGTGCAGGCCCCCCGCGATCAGAAGTTCTGCACCGGTCAGGCTCATTTCCTGACCGTCGCGATCACGCGTGTCGATGGTGAAAATGCCATTTTCAAATTTCGCGGCCACGACATCGGTATTAAGTGCCAATGTCGCCCCGCTTGCTTCGGCTTCCCCCAACAGGGTGACCATCAGCTGATGGGAATCGACAATTCCGGTCGACGGGCTTTCAAGTGCGGCCACACAATGGAGTGCCGGTTCGCGCCTTGTTGCCTCATCCCCGTCCAGCCACACAAGGTCATTCACCCCGTTTTCGCGTGCCCGTTTCTCGATATCACGTAAGGCGGGGATTTGATCCTCGTGGGTGGCAACAATCAGTTTGCCGGTGCGTTTGTGATCAATGCCGTTTTCGGCACAGTATTGATAAAGCATGTCCCGCCCGGCAACGCAGAATTTCGCCTTCAAACTGTCTTTCGGATAGTAGATGCCCGCATGAATGACTTCGCTGTTACGTGCACTGGTTTCGGTTCCGATTGCATCGTGGCGTTCAATGATCAGAACTTCCCGGCCGGTTTTGGCCAAGGCACGCGCACAGGCAAGGCCAACAACGCCAGCGCCGATGATGACGGTTTGAATATCGGTGGTCATATTGGAAAAACTGTCCGGGATTTATGAGTTGAGTTGACGGAAATAAACGGCCTGGCCCTGATTGTCCTGACCTTCGCCGGTAACGCTACCTGGATCTTCGCTGGTATAATGGCCACGCGCGGATGCCCCGTCATCACAGAACACATACCAGCTGCCAAATGGCAACGTGCCGCTTTGATAGGCCCCGCCATCATGACGCCAGATGCCTTCACAATGGCGAAGGTCGCTGTCAATAATCATCGTGCCTTCGCCCGAAGGCTGATCAAATTTAAGCATCCCCTGACCGCGCGACCCTTGCCAGTTGCTGCTGATCGGCAGACCTTCGGGCGGGGTGTTTACGGCATTGCTGTCGGGAAGAGGCGTTGCGGACGGGGTTTCCACAATTTCTGGGACAGCCTGCACGGGAGGACGCGCAACCCCCTCTGGAAGCTGTATATCAAACCGGACAAAGAAGTTGGCACCATAAAGCTGGGCGTCCACCGCATCAAGTTTCTGGGGCGGTGGTGTAAAGTCTGTCATGGTCTGGCGCAACAATGGGTCACAATAATATCCAAGCAGGCGACTGCCGCGTGTTGTCGGCGTATCGGGATTCCATTGCCCAACAAACGATACACACTGTGATCCTTCGCGAATAAACGGCGTCATTGCAATTGGGCCGTATCGGGTATCCTGTGTGAAATTGTCACCGTTGGCAGTGCTGCGACCACGTAACCCGTCGAACATTTCCAAAAGCTGCTCGGACGGCATTTCATTGTTGAATGCAAAACCCGGGGCAGATGTCGAAAAAACGCTTTCGAGAAACAGATCGCCAGCAGCACCTTTCAGGCTGCCTTCTGCCGCCGGGGACAGCCAGCGACCAACGAATACGGTACTATTTTCACGATATTGTCTCAGAAAGACGGCGTTAACCGGCATGTCCGATTTAAATGAAAGTGGACTTTGATCGGCTGGGATTTGTTCGAATCCGCCGGTATCCTGCGCATTTGCAGGCACCATACCAATCATCATCAAAGTGCCGGCCACTACGCCGCCCAACAGGGCCCCCCGATTGGTCACTTTGCGTCCTTCCTTCATGTTATTGCTGGGGAAATCACTTTTCCCTACTCCTATCTTTACCTGTACGGTGATAGATTGGCTAGGGTCCAGTAGACAACTCGCTGTCGATGAAATTCTTTGTTCTTGATTTTTACGGGCAAAGACGGTCATTGGGGTGAGGGTTTTTGTGACCCTGGGGACAGAAAATTGCCTGAATAACGGAGCAAACTGCAATGACGGTGCAAGAGACCGGCGCAACCGGGGAAAGCGCAGGCCAACAAACCGCTACCGCCAAACAGCCAGGTGCGAAGCGCGCCCATGTGATCGTGATTGGCAACGAAAAGGGCGGATCAGGAAAGTCGACCACGGCGATGCACTTGATTGTATCGCTGATGAAAATGGGTTTTTCCGTTGGATCGCTTGATATCGATGCCCGTCAGGGAACGCTGACCCGCTATGTTGAAAACCGCATCTCATTTAATGCGCAGAAAAAGCTGAAGCTGCCCGTTCCGGATCATCGTCCGATTTACCGTAGCGAACTTGAAGACGGCAATGCCGCCAAGCTTGACGAGCGTGACCGCTTTACCAGGGCGCTGGGCGAATTGGTCATGAGCTGCAATTTCGTGGTCATGGATTGCCCTGGCAGTGACAACTACCTGTCGCGTCTTGCGCATTCCTGTGCCGATACGCTGGTCACCCCGATCAATGACAGTTACATTGATCTTGATATGCTGGCGCGTATTGATCCCGATACCCTTGATATCAAGGGACCCAGCATCTATGCCGAAATGGTTTGGGATGCCCGTAAACGTCGTGCCGCGGTCGATGGCGGCACAATTGACTGGATCGTTATGCGCAATCGTCTGTCGCATCTTGATGCGCGTAACAAACGTGATATCGCCGAAATCGTCGACAAGCTGGCGGCCCGCATACGCTTCCGTGTTGCGCCGGGCTTTGGTGAACGCGTGATCTACAGGGAATTGTTCCTGAAAGGTCTGACGTTGCTGGACCTTCGCGAGAAGGGGGTTGGCATTCCGCTTAGCATGTCGCATATGGCAGCCCGGCAGGAAGTCCGTGCCCTGCTGGAAATAATCGGCTTCACACCGGCGGATGGCGAAGAGTTGCCGATCTGATATAAGCGCCCCTATATCAGGACGATCGTACACTTGCGTACCCTGAAAACTGGTTGGTGCCCGTGCCTGAAAACAAAGCAACACCCGAAACAAAAGCCAAGCAGCAAAGCCGTGTTGCGTCTGATACGTCAAGCCGTACGGACGTAACCGCCTTTGTGAGGCAGGCCCGTACATTGGCGACGGTTGCCCCGGCTTCCGGTCCGGCGCAGGGACGATTGATCTTTGCGATGGATGCAACGGCCAGCCGTCAACCGAGCTGGGACAGTGCTGCGGTTCTGCAGGCTGAAATGTTCGATGCCGTTGCTGGAATTGGCAGCACGCTGGACATTCAGCTTGTTTTTTTTCGCGGTATTTCGGAATGCAAGGCCAGTGCCTGGTATCGGGATGCGGCACGGTTGCGTGACTCCATGACAAAAGTTACCTGCCGGGCCGGGCATACGCAGCTTGCGCGTGTGCTTGGTCATGTCGAAGGGCAGGCGCGCGATAAAAAGATCAGTGCCTTGATTTATGTCGGTGATTGTCTTGAGGAAGATATCGATAATCTTGCCGGTTTGGCAGGACAACTGGCGTTGAAAGGCATCAAGGCATTCATGTTTCAGGAAGGCTATGACCCCACGGCCGAGAGAGCCTTCCGCGAGATTGCCCGGATCACCGGTGGTGCGTTTGCCCGTTTTGATACCAGTGCGGCGGATCGTTTACGAGATCTGCTTGGCGCCGTTGCGAGTTACGCGGTTGGCGGCATTAACGCGCTTGAAGAATACGGTAATAAAACATCATCGCAGGACGTCAAACTGCTGGGTTCTCAGTTACGGAAATCCCGATAATGCAATGGTTCTTGTTGGGGATAGGGCTTTTCGTCGCTGCCGGATTTATCATCAGATGGTTATCGTCAGCCGAGCCAAAGGACGTCAGAAAGATCGGGTTGTGGGTCGTTGTCCTGCTGCTGGGCGGGCTGGCAGCATGGTTGCTTCTGACCGGAAAGCTCGCCGCCATGGTTGCCGCCCTTGTTGCTGCCATACCCTTCCTCGTTAGAATCCTCAAAATCGGCTTAATGTGGCCATTATTGCGCAGGATGTTCGGTTTTGCCCGGTCATGGGGCGGCAGTGGAGGTCGATCAGGACACTCGTCTGCCGGTTCGGGCCGGGTATCTGAAATAAAAACGGATTATCTGCATATGTATCTTGATCATGATAGTGGCCAGTTGGGCGGCACGGTGGTGCAGGGCACAATGGCTGGGCGTGATCTGGATACACTCGGGCTTGACGAGCTGCAGGCACTTTATGGTGACTGTTGCGGTGCACAAGATCAAAGCCAGACAGTTCTGGAAACCTATCTGGAACGTCGTCCGGATTGTTCGGGATGGCAGAACTGGCAGGCATCCCGGGATGCGAACGATAATGGAAACGGCAGGGCCGGAAACGATAGCGAGCAAGCTGGCAGCGGATTTCGCAGCGGAGAAATGAATGCAGGCGAGGCCCGAAAAATCCTGGGTGTTTCGGAAGAAGCAACCCGCGAGGATATCAATCGGGCTTATCAGGTCTTGATCAAGGCGGTCCACCCGGATCATGGCGGATCAGATTATCTTGCATCAAAAATCAATGCAGCCCGAAGCCTCCTGTTACAGCTTTGTAAAGATTGAACTGAACAAACAGCGCGTTCGCTTGATCCGCGTTCTTGAAATGTGGCAGAAGCATAAGATTGACCGAATGCGGATGAGGCGGATATGACGCGGTCAAAACAGAGGAAAAAAGGCATGTCGAAGCGAATCAAGAAGGCTGTATTCCCCGTGGCGGGTATGGGGACCCGTTTTTTGCCAGCAACCAAGGCAATGCCCAAGGAAATGTTGCCGGTGGTGGACAAGCCGCTGATTCAGTATGCCGTTGAAGAGGCGATCGCGGCAGGCATCGAAGAATTCATTTTCGTAACCGGTCGCGGCAAAACCGCGATTGAAGACCATTTTGACCGTTCTGCCGAACTTGAAGCAATCCTGATGGAGCGCGGCAAGCATGATGCGCTGGAAACCTCGCTTGCGATGATCCCGGAAAACGGTCGTGTGACCTATACCCGTCAGGGCAATCCGCTGGGGCTTGGTCATGCCGTTCTGTGTGCGAAATCTCTTGTCGGTGACGAGCCTTTCGTCGTCTTGCTGGCAGATGACCTGATCCAGTCAAACGTGCCCTGCATGAAGCAAATGGTCGAAAGCTATGGCCGTACGGGTGGCAACATGGTTGCCGTTATGGACGTCCCGCGCGAGGAAACCCAGCGTTACGGTGTGCTTGAAGTCGAAGGTACCAACGGTCGTCTGGTCAGCGCATGTGGCATGGTCGAAAAACCGAAACCCGAAGACGCACCATCAACCCTGTCGGCCATTGGCCGCTATATTCTTGATCCGGGCATCTTTGACACCCTTGAAAATATTCCGCGCGGGGCTGGTAACGAAATCCAGTTGACCGACGCACTGGCCGCCATGATCGGAAAAGTACCGTTCTATGGCTATCGATTCGAAGGCCGTCGTTTTGACTGCGGTAACAAGATCGGCTTCCTCAAGGCGACCATGTCCTTTGCGCTCGCACGCGAAGACATGCGCGACGACGTTCGCAATCTCATTCACGAGTTCGCCGAAGGCGAAGCCGCAGAATAACAGATATCAATTTCAAATATGCTGGCAGGAGCCGGGACAGACTCCTGCCAGCTATCATCACTACCAGGGTAAAAATTCATGCGCGTAGCAATGATCGGTACCGGATATGTGGGGCTTGTTTCCGGTGCCTGTTTTTCGGAGTTCGGCACAGAAGTCATTTGTGTGGACAAGGACGAAAACAAGATTGCCCGTCTCGAAGACGGCATTATGCCGATCTACGAACCGGGGCTGGATGTTCTTGTCGAAAACAACGTGAAAGCCGGGCGCCTGAAATTCACCACCGATCTTAAGGAAGGGGTGAAAGGTGCCGAGGCAATCTTTATCGCAGTCGGAACACCGACCCGCCGTGGTGATGGTCACGCCGATCTCAGCTATGTTTATGCTGCTGCCGAAGAAATTGCCGACGCTATCGAAGGCTTCACCGTCATCGTGACCAAATCGACAGTACCTGTGGGCACGGGTCGTGAAGTCGAACGTATTATTCGTGAACGCCGTCCGGATGCGGAATTCGCCGTGGTTTCCAACCCTGAATTCCTGCGCGAAGGATCGGCAATCGGTGATTTTATGCGCCCGGACCGCGTGGTCATCGGGACAAGTGATGAACGCGCACGCGACGTCATGCGTGACTTGTATCGCCCGCTTTATCTGATCGAAACACCGATTGTTTTCACCACGCGTGAAACGTCGGAAATGATCAAATACGCAGCTAACACTTTCCTGGCCGCCAAAATCACGTTCATCAATGAAATTGCCGATCTTTGCGAGAAAGTTGGCGCCGATGTCCATGATGTGGCGCGCGGGATTGGCCTTGATGGCCGCATAGGAAAGAAATTCCTGCATCCGGGGCCGGGTTACGGCGGGTCATGCTTCCCGAAAGATACCCTGGCATTGGTTCGCACCGCGCAGGAACATAATAGCCCGTTGCGCATTATTGAAACTGTGGTCGATGTGAATGCGCGGCGCAAAAAAGCCATGGCCGATCGCGTCATTTCGGCTTGCGGCGGCTCGGTTGCGGGTAAGACCATCGGCATCCTTGGTCTGGCCTTCAAGCCAAACACCGATGATATGCGTGATGCGCCAAGCCTTGATATTGTTCCTGCCCTGATTGCTGCCGGTGCAACGGTTCGGGCATTCGACCCGGAAGCCATGGAGGAATCCAGAAAGCTTCTTGAAGACATTGTTTACTGTGAAAGCGCCTATGAAGCGCTTGAAGGTGCCGACGCGATGGTGGTCCTGACCGAGTGGAACGAGTTCCGCGGCATGGATCTGGATCGCATCAAATCAACCTTGAAACACCCGATCGTGGTGGATTTGCGAAATGTATATGACCCCGCGGAAATGGCAGAACAGGGTTTCAGCTATTCCTGCATCGGGCGAGCATCAATCGGAGGCTAAGTTAGAATATGACCATCTCTGCCGGACACAATTTTGATCCTTCCGTACTGCGCGAATATGATGTGCGCGGTGTCGTGGGCGAAACCCTGCACGCGGCCGATGCGCTTGCTCTTGGCAAGGCATTCGGTACCAAGGTGCGCCAGTCTGGCGGGAAACGTGTTGCCGTTGGCCGGGATGGACGTCTGAGTTCGCCCGAACTGGCAAGCGCCCTTGTAGAGGGGATTGCGTCGACGGGCTGCGATGTGGTCCGGATCGGGCGTGGACCAACCCCGATGCTGTATTTCACGGTTTACGATCAGAAAACCGACGCCGGCATCATGGTGACCGGTTCGCATAACCCGTCAAATTACAATGGTTTCAAGATGCTCAATGCCGGGAAATCGGTGTTTGGCGAAGCCATTCAGGAACTGGGCCGGATTGCCGCCTCGGGTGATTTCGAAACCGGAAATGGCGCAATCAGTGATATCGACATCGAAGATCGTTATGTCGAACGTTTGCTGGCCGAACTGGATTGCGATGTTGCCAAGCCGATGACAATTGTCTGGGACTGTGGCAATGGTGCTGCGGGCGACGTGGTTCGCAAACTGACCGCAAAGCTTCCGGGCAACCACCATCTGCTGTTTGACGAGATCGATGGCACTTTCCCCAATCACCATCCGGACCCGACGGTTGAAGCCAACCTGGTCGATCTGAAGGCCAAGGTGGCGTCACTGAATGCGGACTGGGGCGTTGCCTTTGATGGTGACGGTGACCGTATCGGTGTTGTTGACGGGCAGGGCCGTGTTCTGTGGGGCGATCAGCTGCTGCAGATTTATGCCGCCGACGTTCTCGGGCGCCTGCCGGGCGCATCGATTATTGCCGATGTCAAAGCCAGCCAGACACTGTTTGACGAGGTTACCCGTCTTGGCGGCAACGCCATCATGTGGAAGACTGGCCATTCACTGATCAAAACCAAAATGGTTGAATCCAAGGCGCCGATTGCCGGTGAAATGAGCGGCCATATCTTCTTTGCCGAGCGTTACTATGGCTATGATGATGCGATGTATGCTGCTGTGCGGCTGTATCGCATTCTGGTCCAGAGCGGCAAAAGCCTCGATGATTGGCGCGATGCCATGCCCGTGGCGGTCAATACCCCGGAAACCCGTATCGACTGCCCGGATGACCGCAAGTTCGCCCTGATCGAAGAGGTGCGTGGTCGCTTGTCCGAAGCCGGTGCCGAAGTCAGCGGCATTGACGGCGTTCGCGTCAGCACCGATGACGGCTGGTGGTTGCTGCGTGCATCCAACACCCAGCCTGCAATTGTCGCCCGTTGCGAGGCTGCCGATGAAAACGGTCTGAAGCGGTTGAAAACGCAAGTCACCGCTCAGCTTCAAAAAAGCGGTCTGACCTCGGATGATTTCTTTGCACCGGGCGGCGGCCACTAGGCTGTTCTGATCCGGACAACAAAAAACCCGCTGAAGCAATTCAGCGGGTTTTTTGTTGTGTATGGTCCGGGAATATTATCCCGCGTCACCGGCGTTAACCGGGATGCATGCGACCTTTTCCTTGCGAAGGGCAGCACAGGCACTGCGCGCTTCCTGTTCGCCACCAAATCCAAGCAAACGGGCGCGGTAAACAATGCCGGATCCGTTGCTTTGCTGTTCAACCGCCGCACGGGTCAGGCGCAGAACATCGGGTGCTGTGCGTGCCGCGGCAAGGACGGCTTCCTGTGCGCGTCGCTGATCGCTAAATGCACCAACCTGAATGCCCCAGCCGCCAGTTTCAGGCGAAAGGCGGGCAACAACCGTTTCAGTGTCGATGCGGCCGGGCTGTTCAACCTCGTTCGCATTGTTCTGTTTGGCCATCAAAAGCTGTGTATCAGCCGGAAGAATTTTGCCATCGGGGCTGATGCGAGGACGCGGCGCGATGATCTCGCCATCTTTCTTGAGGTCAAGATACGCCTGATCAAGAAGCTTCTTCATCTGGTCATCGCGCGACCGGGCCGTCCGGCCACCAAAGACAACACCAATCAACCGGCGGCCATTGCGATTGACCGAGGCTACAAGGTTAAAGCCCGACGCATTGATATAGCCGGTCTTGATCCCGTCGGTTCCGTAGTAGGACGCCAGAAGGTTGTTATGGTTGCCATAAGTACGCTTGCCATAGCTGAACTTCTGGGTGCTGAAATAATGGTAATAGTTGCCGTAATCCTTCCGCAGCGACACGGCAAGGCGGATCATATCGCGCGCCGTGGTCAACTGGCCGCGGTTCGGAAGACCCGATGCATTGCGGAAGGTGGTGTTTTTCATGCCGATCTGACGCGCCTTGGCTGTCATCATCTGGGCAAACTTTATCTCGGTCCCGCCAAGATGTTCGGCGACGACAACGGCAATATCATTTGCCGATTTCGTCACGAGCGCCAGAATGGCATCTTCGACCGAAATTTTTTCACCGGGCTGAAGACCAAGTTTCGAAGGCGCCTGGCCCCATGCACGTTTGGAAACTTCCATGCGGGTCGAAAGCGATACCTTGCCGGAATCAAGTGCATCAAACAGCATGTAAAGCGTCATGATCTTGGTCAGTGACGCCGGATAAACTTTATGATCGGCGCGATATTCATGCAGAACATCGCCGGTTTCGGCATCGATAACCATCGCAGTATAGGTACGCGCCATCGCAGCCGGCGTTGTAAACACAACAGCAGCAATGATCAGCATCATCACGGACAGGGCACAATAAATACTGCGACCTTGCAATTGCCACATCGATTGACTTTCATCAGTTCTAACGGTGGCCATCGCTTTTGGCCCAAGACGGGTCTTAAAACGCATTTGACGGGCTCGGCTTTACGGTGATCCCCAAGACGAAATATGATCAGTATCTCATCGCGGCATTAAAAAAATGCTTAACACGTGTCCCGGTAAACTGATCTGCCGCCTTGTTGCGGTCTCATTTTTTCGTCAGTCTCAATTTATATCCGGCAAAAGGTTAAAAATCGAGGATCGAATGCGTAAAAAAATAATGTCTGTTGTCAGTAAGATAAGAACAAAATCATCAATTTTAAGAGGAAGTGCCCTTTCTGCAGTCGGATTGATTGCTCTTTCAGCATGCAGTTTTACCGGTACAAGCGATATCGAAAATCCCCTGGTACGCAAGGGAACCTGGTTCTCGTTTATCAATGCGGATGACATTCGAACCGCCTGTTCTGCCGGGGACGCAGAAGGACGGATTCGCCTTGTCTACAATGCTGATTATTATAAGGAAACGCGCAGCTACGATCTTGTTCCCAAGAACGGCGCAGAGCAGTTTGAAATGGTGTCACGGATATTTGGTCCGCTTGACGTCAGCGAGGTGAATGTCGAGGTAACAGCACCTCTTGGTGCTTTCGGTGGTACAGAATCGCGGGAAAACCTGTCGCGCGGGCAATATCTTGCCCTAACCGACGCGCTTCAGTCCGACGGTTTCGGATATCAAAGCCGTGACGGATTGCGCCTGCATTCCGACGACTATTACTGGGTTGCGATCGGATGTTCGTCACAAAACATCACGCTGGCAGCCTGGACGTCTGCCAAGGACGATTTGCGCGCTTTGACTTTCCCGAATGTGCTGGAAAATCTTTCGGGGTTGGAAAAACCATTGCCCCAGCCGCCAGCATTCGGCACGCCAAAGCAGCCTGATCCGTTTTACAGCAAGAATGACAAGCAGGCCGAGTCTCGCTATTTCTATCGCACGGTTCGCGGAAATCAGCTGCGATAAGAATTTTCAGGGCAAATAACACCAACAAAAATGGCACGTGATATCACGTGCCATTTTTTGTTTTCAGGACTGCTGAATATAAGGATTAGCGTAACTTTCCATCTAAGCAATTGAACGAAATCCGGTTTTTGGAAATCGATTTTCGTGGTTACAGATCGTCAGGTTCATCGGCACCGAATTAACGTGATCCTTCAAATAAAAATGTCACCAAAGCTACCTTGACGGGGTGTAGTTGTTCCATCTAGGGTTATGTTGCGATGCAGCATTAATTTGAATGCCAAGCCCAGTCCTAGGAGGTCGACACATGGTGACTCCTCGCAAAAAAACTGCGCCCGGTTCAGCTAAAACAACCCGAACCAAAACCTCACCTCGTGCAAAGACAGCACAGAAAACGCCTTCCGGTGTTAGCAAAAAGTCGGCTGCAGCCCCGGCAAAGGCCGCGGCAGTCGAAATTACCGAAAGCCCGGCGGCGCGTCCAAAGCGTGTGGTCACAACTTCTAGTGCGCTGGAAGCAGAAGCCTTGCGTCAGCCCCCCATGGAAGAACCGCCAAAGGCTGTTGCCAAGACATCGAAACCCGATGATGTGAAGCCGGAGACAAAGAAAGCATCCTCTGCCGTATCACAGAATACCGCGGTCCCGGCGAAGGCCGAGGAGCCGGTAAAACCCGCTGAGACAGAAAACAAGGCTGAGGCGAAACCGCAAGCAAAACCTGAACCGGCAAACGATTCGCAGACAAAGGCAGCCGCGACCGACATTGATGCCAAAAGTTCCCCGTCAAAGGGGCGCACATCCACCGGGTCCACGTCGGCAAAGGCCAAGGGAGAAGTTTCGACAAGTCCCAAGCCTGCCAGCCGCCCCAAGGTCATTGCCAAGTCGAAAAAGCCTGCTGTTTCGACTTCAAAAACAGCAGGCACATCCAAATCGTCCGTTTCTGGCAATAAGGCACCCGCTGCCGCTGCCCAAACGGCTCAACCTGTAAAGAAGGCTACGATCGTGACAGAGGAACAGAAACCGGCTGCCACTGTTAAATCGGCTACGGTGGCGAAGGCCGTGCCGAAGGATAACCCAATCGAGAAAGCCACTGCCGAGGTCAAGGTCACGGCAAAGCCGGCAACTGCCACTGCCAAGGTCGATGCCCCTGATGTGACTGCATTTGGCATGATGACGCTTGAGCCGTTCGCGGAGCTCTGGAAGGCACCCGAAGTCGATGCCATGGTTGCCGCGACCCAGGATGCTTTCGAAGGCAGCATGACCGCTGCCAATGATGTTATCGCCCAGATGGCTGAAAAGTTCACCGAACAGGCAGATGTGTTTTCCGATGCAGGTACGCATATGATGGCCAGATACGAAGAACTGATCGAAACGCAGCAGAAAAGTCTCGACGGCGTTTGGCAGATGTCGACTGACCTGATGGAAAAAAGCGGTTCATTCGGGGCTGAACTGGTTTCCTGGGCGCAACGCGAAATGGATGCTTCGCAGGCTGACCTCGAAGCGCTTGCAAAGGTTGAAAGCCTCTCTGAACTGCAGGAACTGAACGAGCGTATCTTTAAACGCTATGTCGAATCCGGCATGTCGGAGGGCGAGAAAATTCAGAAAATGATGTTTGCAGCCTTTTCCGACGGGTTTGCCGCAATGAGCAAAGCCGCAGGAGTGCCGCTTAAATAAGCGCACCTGACGCAGGGCAAGGTTTGCTGCATTAACGTACCGGAACGGACATGGTCGGCGGATCATGTCTGTTTTTTTGTTTTTGCACTGATATTTACGGCAAAACCGATGAAGTTTTGCTGATGATCTTGCACCGCGTCAATCTCGGCCTACATGAATTTGGGATGAGGTTAATAAGCGTTTTGTCGCTGCGGACTTTGAAACAGATGTTCAATGACCTATCATGGAGACAATGCAGAACAAAAGGGTTCCGGTAAGCAGATTATGAGTGAACAGGACAATGACGGTGGTGGTCTCCCGAACACGGGGATCGTAACGAAGACACGGCCAAAGACGAAGAAGCCGTCCATGTACAAGGTGCTGTTGCTGAATGACGACTACACCCCCATGGAATTCGTTGTCCATGTGCTTGAACGGTTCTTTGAAAAAGGCCGGGAAGAGGCGACCGCGATTATGCTTCAGGTTCACCGCAAGGGGGTCGGGGTATGTGGTGTCTTTACCTATGAAATTGCGGAAACCAAGGTCAACCAGGTCATGGATCTGGCGCGGCAAAACCAGCACCCGCTGCAGTGCACGTTAGAGAAGGAGTGAAACATGCTCTCACGTAACCTTGAAGAAAGCTTACATCGTGCGCTGGCTTATGCGTCTGAACGGCGTCATGAATACGCAACGCTGGAACATCTTCTGTTGTCACTGACCGAAGATCAGGATGCGTTGTCGGTGCTGAAGGCCTGCCGGGTCGATGTTGACCGTCTGCGTTCGGATTTGCTGGAATTCGCCGATAGCGAACTTTCCGGGCTGATCAGTGCGCGTCTGGTCGATCCCAAGCCAACGGCCGGGTTCCAGCGCGTGATACAGCGCGCAGCCATTCATGTTCAATCCTCCGGACGTGAAGAAGTCACCGGGGCGAATGTGCTGGTCGCGCTGTTTTCGGAACGTGAATCGCACGCGGTTTATTATCTGCAGTTGCAGGACATGACCCGTCTGGATGCGGTCAATTACATTTCGCATGGCATTGCCAAGGCGCCGGAACTGAATGAACGCCGCATTCCACGCGGCGCCGAGGAAGAAGTTGCGCCCGGGGCAACTGCCGATACTGAGGAAGGGGCAGCAGCCGGTGAAGGTGAGGCCCTCAAGGCTTATTGCGTGAACCTCAATGTCAAGGCGCAGAAGGGCAAGATTGATCCGTTGATCGGTCGCCAGAGCGAGATCGAGCGCACCATTCAGGTCCTGTGCCGCCGCACCAAAAACAATCCGCTTTATGTCGGTGATCCGGGGGTTGGCAAAACTGCCATCGCCGAAGGTCTGGCGCGCCGGATTGTTGATGGCGATGTCCCCGAAGTTCTGGCCGATGCTACGATCTTTGCCCTTGATATGGGCGCCCTTTTGGCAGGTACCCGCTATCGTGGTGATTTCGAGGAGCGACTCAAGGCTGTCGTCAAAGAGCTTGAAGAGTTCGACGGCGCGGTTCTGTTCATTGATGAAATTCACACCGTCATCGGCGCAGGTGCGACTTCGGGCGGGGCAATGGATGCCTCGAACCTGTTGAAGCCGGCCCTTGCCAGCGGTTCGCTTCGCTGCATCGGTTCAACGACTTACAAGGAATTCCGTGGTCACTTTGAAAAGGACCGTGCCCTTGTGCGTCGTTTCCAGAAAATCGATGTCGAGGAGCCTTCACCCGAAGACACGATCAAAATACTCAAGGGGCTCAAGCCCTATTACGAGGAACATCACCACGTCAAATACACCAACGAAGCCATTCGGTCCGCGGTTGAACTTGCATCACGCTATATCAACGACCGCAAGCGTCCCGATAGCGCGATTGATGTGATCGACGAGGTCGGGGCATCCCGGATGCTGGTGGCTCCAAGCAAGCGCAAACGCACGATTTCCAAACGCGATGTCGAGGAAATCGTCGCCAAGATCGCCCGGATACCACCAAAATCGGTATCGACCGATGATCGCAAGGCGTTGGCCAATCTTGAACGTGATCTCAAGACCGTGGTCTTTGGTCAGGACAAGGCGATTGAGGCCGTCGCCAGCGCGATCAAGCTGGCACGTGCTGGTCTGCGCGAACCGGAAAAGCCGATTGGCAGCTATCTGTTTTCCGGCCCGACAGGCGTTGGCAAAACCGAGGTTACCAAACAGCTGGCGCATGTCATGGGGATCGAGTTCATCCGCTTCGACATGTCGGAATATATGGAACGCCACAGCGTTTCACGCCTGATTGGTGCGCCGCCCGGTTATGTCGGGTTTGATCAGGGCGGGCTTCTGACCGATTCCGTTGATCAGCATCCGCATGCGGTTGTCCTGCTTGATGAGATCGAAAAAGCCCATCCGGACCTGTTCAATATCCTTTTGCAGGTCATGGACCATGGCAAGCTGACGGATAATAACGGCAAGACCGTTGATTTCCGCAATGTTGTGCTGGTGATGACCACCAACGCGGGCGCATCGGATATGGCAAAACCGCCAATCGGTTTCAAACGCGAGATGCGTACCGGCGAGGACGAAGAAGCGATCAAGCGGACCTTCTCCCCGGAATTCCGGAACCGTCTGGATGCGGTCATCCCGTTTGCCAATCTGCAGCCTGATGTCGTCAAGATGGTGGTCGACAAGTTCATCCTGCAGCTTGAAGTCCAGCTTGCGGATCGGAATGTCTCGATTGAACTGACCGAAGCTGCGCGTACCTGGCTTGCCGAGCGGGGTTACGATGTTGCATTTGGGGCGCGTCCGTTGGGGCGTGTCATTCAGGAACACGTCAAAAAGCCGCTGGCCGAAGAATTGCTGTTTGGCAAGCTCGAAAAGGGCGGGGCGGTTCTGGTCGATATCGAAGACGATGCCGTTATCTTCCGCTATCCGGAAGAAAATGGTGGCGGATCGAAAAAGGAAAAAGATCCCGAGATGGCAAACTGATTGTCTCGTGATCGATTACCTTGTCATTAAGTTTTGGCAGGTTATTGTAATTGCCCGGAACAGTTGTTTCGGGCAATTGCTTTTGATGGCGCATAAAAAATAATGAACCAGGTGACACAGCGGAAATACCGGGATGAGGTCGAGACGTTTTTGTCGAGGCTTGAGACGCAGGCGCGTAAGCTTGTCGCGCTGGCGGATGTGATTGAAAAGACGGTAGATACAACCGAGGTGACCGGTTACCGGCCGTTTCGCGAAGAAGTCGATAACTTCAAAGCGCTTTCACTGGTGATTACGGACCGTCTTGCCAAACTTGAAAAGCATCCCAAAAAAGACGAGCTCGAAGAGCAGTTCCACAAGCTCCAGATCCTGATGCTTCGGATTGTGATTAAAACAAGCCTCAAGTTTTTCTTTGTGATGAGTGCCAAGCCGGTTCTGCCGCTCGGGGCGCGCGAAATGTTCCAAAGCGAGCTTCGGACTCTTTATGAAGCCGAACGCATGATCTCTCATCCGCGATATGTCAGTCATCTTGACGAGTCTGCCAAGGATGACCTTGAGGTCGCCAAGGAAATTCTCCAGGAAATTATTGAAAATGCTCCGGCTTTGCTGAATTTCAGCAAGCGCAAAAAACGAAAAGCGCCAAGTCGTAACGCTGGGTAATCGGCAATGAACAGGTCGGGACCACGGCCTTGAATCGCATTTTGCAAAATGCAAAGATTTGTGTTCGCATTTTGCAATTTTATTTGTCGCAATATGAGAATAAATTTTGAAGTAATTGTCTTTTCAATATTTTCTTGCCCGACAATCGGCACAATTCAGGGATTTTTACGCGCTTCCAAAAACTGGCACACCCTATGCATAGGTGGTGTCGGACAGTTGTTCTTTGCAGGGGCGCATCTTGCGCCTGGAACAACGTAATCTTCTGCAGTTTGCTCGTGTCCCAACCAAACTCAGCGGCGGTTTTCCCGCCGCTTTTTTCTTGTCTTCTCCGAATTCCCCATATTTTTCATGTAGATGATTTTACATCCTCTACTTGAAAGCATGCATATGAGGATTCACATAGGAATTAGGGCTTCTGCCCTTTTGGATAGGTCTGTTTGGTGGCGTAGCGTCATACCGAAACAAACAAATAAACTGCGCTACGCCGGAGAGGAAACTATGAGAACCTTTTTGCGCGCTTGCACTGCCCTGGGGGTTGCCGGAATGATCGGCTTCATACCGTTAGCAGCAGATGCAAAATCCGAACTTCCGGGCGAACCCGGTACCATGATCTCGGACGACATGATCCGCGACGTTCGTGAATGGTTGGCCAATCCCGTCGTCGAGCTTTCCATCACTTCGCAAAACCGTTTGCGCGTTGGAATGACGCAGGATCAGATTGATTCTGCCGACAAACAGTGGGTGGCAGAGCGTGAGGCGGAAGATCAGCCGCTTGTTGCCGCCATCCTGACAAACCCTCTTTCGAGTTACCTGACCCAGATACAGGCCCGGTCCGGTGGCTTGCTGGCCGAGATATTTGTGATGGACCAGATGGGGCTGAATGTCGGGCAAAGTTCGATTACGTCCGACTTTTGGCAGGGGGATGAGGCAAAATTCAAGAATACCTTCCCCAAAGGTGCCAATGCGGTCTTCATTGATGAGGCCGAATATAATGAAGAAACCGATACCTGGCGCTCGCAGCTCAATATGACGATGTCGGATGCGCAGGGGACGCCGATCGGCGCTGTTACGATCGAGGTCAACCTTAATGAACTCGCTCGCCGTCAACAGCTCTAGGGGAGATGGAAAATGAACTTCTTCAAAAACCTTTCCATACCGGCCAAGCTGACAACCTGCTTTGCTGTGATGATTGTGGTCATTCTGATGGTTGCCGGCGCCGGGATGTTCGCAACATTCCAGGTCAAATCCGCCAATGAGCAACGTGACTATCTCGCCGATTTCGAACGCGATTATCGCAATCTTGACCGTGCCTATCTGATGGCACGCCAGGAACTGGTCTATTTCCTGACAACCGGTGACCGGATCGGGCTTGAAAGTTACGAGAGATCTCTGACCGAGATCGACACCCGCACGGATGTTCTGAAAACCTATGCCACGATCAACCCGACTGTTGCCGGCCTGATCGAGGAAATGGACAGTGCCATTGACCGTTGGGAGGAAATTGCAAGTCAGCAGGCCAAGCTGATGCGTCACTATCTGACGGTCAACCACGCCCGTGCCATCGAGGCATCCGGAGAACCGCGCGAATTGTCTGACAGCGTGTCACGGATTGCCCTGGAACTTGCAAACAACATTGACCAGATGAGCCTTGCAGTCGAAAACCGTGTTGAACGGGCCATGATACTTTTCCAGACGACGCTGGGTATCGGTGTTGCCTTGCTGATTGCGATGGCGGCATTGTTTGGCGGCACCCTGTCGCGGATGATCGCAACCCCGATCCGCAAGATGACGGATGCGATGGGAAGTCTGGCATCAGGCAACCTTGATATCGAAATCCTTGATATGAAGCGTGCCGATGAAGTCGGCGCGATGGCCAAGTCGCTTGAGGTGTTCCGCGAAAACGCCCGCGAACGTGCCCGCATGGCTGAACAGGAACGGATCGAGGCAGAACGCCAGATCGAACGCAGCAAACGTATGGGAACACTGACCGCCGGGTTCGATCATAAAATCCAGGAAGTTCTTTCGGCAGTGAATGTCGCACTTGATGAAGTGCGCAGTGCGTCGGAAACGCTTTCGTCACATTCGGTTCGCGCCAATCAGGATGCGAAAAATGTGGCAGAGCAGGCACAGGAATCGTCAAGTAACATCGAAACTGTTGCATCGGCAACAGCACAGCTTTCGGCATCAATCGCCGAAATCGCCTCGCAGATTGCACGTGTTACCGAAATTACCCAGCTTGCGGTGGAAGAAACCGAACGGACCAATCAGCGTGTCGCGCTGCTTGATGATGCCGCACAAAGTGTCGGGGAAGTCGTTAGCCTGATCAGCGATATCGCTGATCAGACCAACATGCTGGCACTAAACGCGACGATTGAATCGGCACGTGCCGGTGATGCCGGCAAGGGCTTCGCGGTTGTGGCGGGCGAGGTCAAAAACCTTGCCGCCCAAACGGTGAAGGCAACCGAGCAGATCACGGCGAAAATTACCGAAATGCAGGGGGAAACGGGTGCCGCCGCCGATGCCGTTCGCGGTTTTGCCGAAACGATCCATAAAATCGACGAACTGATGTCGGTTGTTGCCAGTGCCGTCGAAGAGCAGGGGGCTGCAACCGAGGAAATTTCGCGTAGCGTCGAAGGGGCTGCCAATGGCAACGTCGCCATTTCGAACGCGGTGAAAAACGTGGCCGAGGCAACAACCGAAAGCGGTGACCTTTCGCATGGCCAGCTTGACTGCGTTGGCCGCCTCGCAGCCGCCAATGACGAGCTCAGATCCCATGTGAACGGCTTCCTGAACGACGTCAGGGCTGTCTAGAATTCCCGCTTGGTCGGGGGAACCGGAAGGGGTGCGGTGGTCATGCATCGCGCCCTTTTTGCTTGACCGTTCTGCCGGTTCATTTCTGCCTGAATGGGCTGTGTTCGGCCATGATGAATTCGCGGTCCTGTGCGATGTGGCTGCGTTCCTGATCAAGAAAACGGGCCACGGCATTGCGAAGGCCTTCATCTGCGATCAGATGGGCCGAATGGGTCAGGACAGGTTCATAGCCGCGCTGGATCTTGTGTTCACCCTGTGCCCCGGCTTCGACCGTTTTAAGGCCGCGTTCAATCGCGATATCAATTGCCTGATAATAACAGGTCTCGAAATGCAAAAGTGGTGTCCGGTCGATGGTGCCCCAGTTGCGCCCGTACAACGTATCCGATCCGATCAGGTTAAGCGCCCCGGCAACCATGTCGCCATCCCGAAAGGCCGCAACCAGAACGGTCCGGTCACGTAATCTTTCATGCAAAAGTTCGAAAAACTCCCGTGTCAGATAGGCCTGACCCCATTTGCGGTCCGATGTGTCATGGTAAAAGGCATAAAACCGGTCCCAATGCGTTGCTTTAAGGTCATCACCCGATAGCACTTCGAAACTGTATCCCGCATCGCGCACCTGTTTACGTTCCTTACGCAGGTTTTTGCGCTTGCGCGAATTAAGCGCGCCAAGGAAGTCGTCAAAGCCGGCGTAACCACGATTGTACCAATGATATTGAATGCCGGTTCGGGGCAGAAACCCGGCATCTTCCATCGCCCGGCTTTCATCACCGCTGCAAAATGTTACATGCAGGCTGGCAATGCCAAGCCGTTCGGGCAGGGCGCAAAGCCCGCTGATCAGGAGCTTGCGGATGCGTTCCGGTGCCGGATGATCGGATCGGATCAAAAGCCGCGGGCCGGGTACGGGGGAAAACGGCACGGCGGCCTGCAATTTCGGATAATAACGCCCGCCCGCGCGCTCATATGCCTCTGCCCAGCTCCAGTCGAAAACATATTCGCCGTATGAGTGGGATTTGACATAAAGCGGCACAATACCGGCAACCGCATCGTCGTCATCGGTCACCAGCAGATGAAAGGGTTGCCAACCGGTATCCGCACTGGCAGACCCGCTATCTTCCATCGCCGAAAGAAAGGCAAAGCTGACAAACGGGTTGTCTGCGCCAGCGCATCTGTCCCAGTCGGTTTGGCCAATTTTATGGATATCGGTAACGGTTCTTATCTCGGCAGGCAAGATGGGGTCCCCTGTATTCAATCCTTGGTCGCCGTCCGGACCTGCATTCTATACGCAATAGCCGGTATATGCGTTCAGAAGATAGGCGTATTGCGTGTTTGCGCAAGGGAAAGCCTTTGACGCAAGCCGTCTTAGGCCCTATTTCATTGGGCCAAGGGCGCGTAACGTTACGGCCCTACGGCTCGGGAAATGCCCGTGTCGCCCTCGCAAAGAAAAGGATGGTGCGCCGTGAACAGCAAGCTTTCGTTGGAGAAGGACAAGATCAAGATCGTCCTGCTCGAAGGTATCCATGAAAACGCTGTAAAGATGTTCAAAGAGGCCGGCTACTCTAATGTCGACCACTACCCTGCTGCTCTTGATGCGGATGAACTGAAATCCGTCGTCTCCGAAGCGCATTTTCTGGGCATCCGTTCCCGCACCAAACTGACCGAAGACGTTATCGATGCCGGCTCCAAGCTGACCTCTATCGGCTGTTTCTGTATCGGCACCAATCAGGTTGACCTGAAGGCTGCCGCGATGCGCGGTATCCCGGTCTTCAACGCACCCTATTCCAATACCCGTTCGGTCGCCGAACTGGTTCTGGGCCAGATCATCATGCTGATGCGCGGTATCCCGCAGCGCGACAAGGCGGCCCACGCCGGTGGCTGGCTTAAAAATGCCAAGGGCTCCTACGAGGCACGCGGCAAGACCCTGGGCATCATCGGCTACGGCCATATCGGGTCGCAGTTGTCGGTTCTGGCTGAATCGCTTGGCATGAATGTCATTTATTATGACGTGATCAACAAGCTTGCCATGGGCAATGCCACCTCGTGCAGCTCGATGGATGAATTGTTGGCACGTTCTGATGTTGTTTCGCTGCATGTTCCGGCCAACGAACAGACCAAAAACATGATCACCGCGGCCGAAATCGCCAAGATGAAGCCTGGCGCGCATCTGATCAACGCGGCACGCGGCAATGTCATCGTGATTGACGATCTGGCGGCTGCCCTTGAACGCGGCCATCTGGCCGGTGCAGCACTCGACGTTTTCCCGGTCGAGCCCGCAGGCAAGGATGAAGAATTCCAAAGCCCGCTTCGTGGCATGCCAAACGTGATCCTGACCCCGCATATCGGCGGTTCCACCCAGGAAGCACAGGAAAATATCGGTGTAGAGGTCGCTGACAAGCTGATCACCTATTCCGATAACGGATCGACGCTTGGTGCGGTTAACTTCCCGGAAGTTTCCCTGCCGGTGAAGGACCGCAAACACACCCGTTTCATGCATATTCACCGCAACGTTCCGGGCGTTCTGTCGAAAATCAACGACGTGTTTGCCACCCGCGGCATGAATATCAGCGGCCAGTATCTGCGTTCCGAAGGCGGCGTGGGTTATGTGGTTGTCGAGGTCGACGAGGAAATCCAGCCGGGCCTTGGCATCCGCAAGGAACTGGAAGCCATCGACGGTACGCTTCGGGTTCGCTTCCTGTTCTGATCGGATCGGAAATCGAGTCACAAAGGCGGCGGTGCAATTTGCATCGCCGCTTTTTTATTGGTCGTGGCGTAAGACTGGTATTGAAAATGTAATACCAATAAATACCAATTTTACGGAATTATGATTATTCCCGGCTGCCCTGAACATTGTGGTACTCAAAAGGTATCGTTCATGATTGGATTACCCTGCTGAGTTTGGTTGACTTCACAGTAGGACAAGAACAATGACAATAAAGAAATTGGCTGTTGGTTGTGGTGTTTCGCTGATGCTGGCGGGGGCGGTTTTTGGCACGGCACTGGCGGCGGATGCCACGGACGGGGCGCGTATTCGCGAACTGGTCGACACGGGAATGCATTATTACTGGTCGGGTGGCGACATCAAAAAGGCCGAGGCCGAAGTATTCAAGGGCATCACCCTGCATGGTCGATACGATGTCGTTGAACAGGCCTTTGCCGAGGCGTCGAAACTGGCGCCCGAACGGATTGATCTGCGCTACGGAATCGCATCGGCCCGTATTCTGCAAAAGAAACTCGACGAGGCGGCCGAAACCTATATCGGGATTACCCGCGTCGATCCGCATGCCTTCGATGCCTATACATGGCTGGCGGCACTGGCCCATATTCGCGGTGATGACGATCAGTATCGCAATTATATGGATGCGATGGCCGGCATTGACCGCGACAGTGCGGATGCCTATCGCAAACGCTTCCTGCGCGCGGATGCCAATATGGCCGAGGCCCCAAATCAGGACGTCCCGGTACTGGGCGAAAAATCCACCATCGTCATTCTGGGTTATGCGCTTGCCGAAGATGGCACCATGCGCGAACCGCTGATGCAGCGCCTTGAAATCGGCCTGAAAGCGGCCAAGGCAAACCCGAATGCCCGTGTGATGGTAACCGGGGGACAGCCGCAATCGGGCGTGACCGAAGGCGACATGATGATGCGCTGGCTGGTCGAGCAGGGCATTGATCGCGACCGGATCATGGTCGAGGACAAGTCAAAAGACACCGTTGGCAACATGCTGAATATCGCAAACCTTCTGAACCGGCACACAACCGACGATGTCATTCTGGTCACCAGTGCCAGCCATATGCGTCGCGCCAAAACCGTGCTTCAGGATGCGCTGGATCAATATGGTCTGGATGCACCGGTTCATCCCCTGATCGCACTGGATTTCGACAGCATCGAAGAAGCATCAAAAGTCAGCGACAGCGAAAAGCTTGTCGTTTATCGCGATATGCTGCGCGTATCGGGCATCTGGGCATTCCCCGGCCTGCAGCAATAGTCAGGCAATTCGAAATCGCCGATCAAACAGTGAACTGACGCCCATGTGGCGTCAGTTTTCGTTTAGGGGCGCAGCAGAAGGATTAAAGTTTGCGATACATGATCAGCGCGTCGGTTTCGCCATGTACCGGGTGCAAATAGGCACCGGGCAACCGTCCGACAATTTCAAAGCCAAGCTGCGGCCAAAGATGGACGGCGGCCTTGTTGCTGGCGATGACGAAATTGAACTGCATGGCCCTAAAGCCGCGATCCTTTGCACGTATTAGCGAGTCTTCGCACATCCGCCGAGCAATTCCGCGTCCGCCGGCATCCGGGGCGGTCATATAGCCGCAATTGGCGACATGCGCGCCATTGCCCGGCTGATTGGCCTTCAGGTAATAGGTGCCGACAATCTGCCCGTCTTCCTCGGCAACAAGGGTTTCCTTGTCCGGCCCCATCCAATAGGCACGCACTTCGTCATCGGTCATGTCGGTCGGCATGACATAGGTTTCACCAGCACGCAGGACCGGGGCAACGATTTCAAGGATTTTCGGGATATCATTCTGTGTGGCAGGCCGTATCTGCATCGGGATGTTCAGTCTTTTCTGGAAGGGGTGCGGGGTGGGGCAGGGGCGGTGGCGTCAATGATCACCTTGCTGCAATACCTGTTCGATAAATTCGGGATCGGCTTCAAACGGAAGGCTTGCCCGTCCGGCAAGCGCACGGGCAAGATCGGAACGATAGCGTTCCCGCGGGATTTCGACCACCCCGAACTGTTTTAAGTGATCATTGACGAATTGGGTATCAAGCAGTGTGTAACCGCCCTGCCGCAAAAGGGCGACAAGATGCACCAGCGCCACCTTTGAGGCATTGGTCGCGCGCGAAAACATGCTTTCGCCAAAAAACGCCTGACCAAGGCTGACGCCATAAAGCCCGCCTACCAGCCTGCCATCAAGCCATGCCTCGATCGAATGCGCACAGCCCATCTTGTGAAGTGCGCAATAGGCATCAAGGATATTGTCATTGATCCAGGTATCGTCCCGGCTGGCGGTGGGTTCCGCACAGGCACGAATGACGTCGGGAAAGGCTTTGTTTACATGGACCTTGAATGTCCCCTTGCGCACGGCTTTGCGCAGGCTTCTGGGTACATGAAAGCCGTCCAGTGGCAATACGCCACGCCATTCCGGGTCAATCCAGTAAAGGGTCGGGTCATCATGGCTTTCGGCCATGGGAAACAGGCCGACCGAATAGGCACGGATCAACAGATCAGGGGTCAGTTGGTTCGACATGATCGCGGTGATAATGGTTTCGGTCCTGTTTGCAAGTCGTCTGTTTACATATGTGAACGCGCACGGGTCTGACAAGATAGCAGCTTTCGGTCTGTCAGCTATCTTTGGCATGATAATCGAAATGGATGATTAATTCTTCGTACCGGGATCGGTAAAATGCTCGAAATTTCTTCGCTGGTTGTTTTGCCGGGGCCGCCATCGCCTCGCACCTGATGCATCGTGCTGGGTTAACGGAAATTCCCAAACAAAAGCGGGGCTCCCGAAAGGAAGCCCCGCTTTTTTTGCTTCGGGATAAAGAAAATTACTTCTTCATGCCCATGAATTTCTCCAGCCAGTGAATATCGTAATCACCTTTCTGGATATCGGGTTGCGCCAGAAGCTTCTGATGCAGCGGAATGGTGGTTTTGATCCCGCCAATCGCATATTCGGCCAATGCACGGCGCAGGCGCATCATGCATTCTTCGCGGTCACGCCCATGCACGATCAGTTTTGCGATCATGCTGTCGTAATAGGGCGGGATCGAATAGCCGGTATAGATACCGCTATCGACACGCACGCCCAAACCGCCCGGTGCATGATATTCCTTGATCTTGCCCGGTGACGGCACGAAGGTTTCCGGATCTTCGGCATTGATGCGGCATTCAATCGCATGGCCGTGAATTTCCAGATCTTGCTGCGTAAAGGACAGTTCAAGACCAGCCGCAACGCGGATCTGTTCACGCACAAGGTCAACGCCTGAAATGGCTTCGGTTACCGGATGTTCGACCTGCAGACGGGTGTTCATTTCAATGAAATAGAACTCGCCGTTTTCATACAGGAATTCGATCGTCCCGGCATTGCGATACCCCATGCCACGCATCGCGTTGGCAACGGTCGATCCGATGCGTTCGCGTTCCTCCGGTGTCAGCGTCGGCGAAGGTGCTTCTTCAAGCACTTTCTGGTGACGACGCTGCAGGGAACAATCGCGTTCGAACAGGTGGACGGCATTGCCGTGGGAATCGCCAATAACCTGAAGTTCGATATGGCGCGGCTTGCCAAGGTACTTTTCCATGTAAACCGCGGCATTGCCAAAGTTCTGCAATGCTTCCTTGCGGGTCATGGAAAAGGCTTCGGCAAGGTCTTCGTCGCGCTCGACCACTTTCATGCCGCGGCCGCCGCCGCCACCCGATGCCTTGATCAGGACCGGATAGCCGATTTCCTTGGCACATTTCTGGGCTTCGGCAGCGGTGGTGATTTCCCCGTCCGATCCCGGAACAACCGGAATGCCCAGTTTGGCTGCGGTCAGTTTCGCGGTGATCTTGTCACCCATCATGCGGATATGTTCCGCCGACGGACCGACAAAGGCAAAGCCGTGTTCTTCGACCATGGCGGCAAAGTCGGCATTTTCCGACAGGAAGCCGTAACCCGGATGGATGGCTTCCGCTCCGGTGATTTCGGCAGCCGACAGGATCGCCGGAATATTCAGATAGCTGTCTTTCGATGCGGCCGGGCCGATGCAGACGGCTTCGTCTGCCAGGCGGACATGCATGGCATCGGCATCGGCGGTGGAATGCACCGCGACAGTTTTGATGCCCATTTCGCGGCAGGCGCGCTGAATACGAAGCGCGATTTCGCCACGGTTGGCAATCAGGAGTTTGTCGAACATGCGGTGTTACCCCGGCTTATTCAATAATGACCAGCGGCTCGTCATACTCGACCGGATGGCCGTCGGTTGCGATGATCTGCGTAACCTTGCCGGACTTCGGTGCACGGATCGGGTTAAAGGTTTTCATCGCTTCGATCAGCATAAGGGTCTGGCCTTCGGAAACGCTGGAACCGACCGAAATGAACGGTGCGGCACCGGGTTCCGGCGCGAAATAGACGACACCAACCATCGGCGACTTAACAGCACCCGGATGCGAACCCGCATCGGCAGGAGCCGCCGGAGCAGGGGCCGCCGCAGGAGCAGCGGCAACCGGTGCAGCTGCCGGAGCGGCTGCAACCATGGTGCCCTGACGGGCGACGCGGATGCGATTGTCGCCTGCGGCAACTTCGATCTCGGTCAGGTTGGTCTCGTCCAGCAGCTCTGCGAGCTGGCGAATGGTATCGTTGTCGATGTTGAACTTGCTCATTTCGATATCTTTTATGATGGTGTGTGGATCAGTGATCTGATGGCATCAAGGCCAAGAATGTAACCCTGCGCGCCAAAACCACAGATCATGCCTTTTGCAGCTTTCGAGACGTATGAATGATGTCTGAATGCGTCCCGCTGATGAATATTTGACAGATGCACCTCGACGACCGGCAAATCGGATGCCAGCAATGCGTCAAGGATCGCAACCGATGTGTGCGTATATGCCCCAGCATTGATAATAATGCCAGCAGCTTCTTGCCGGGCTTCCTGAATCCAGTCAACCAGCTCGCCTTCGTGATTGCTTTGGCGAAAGACGACGGGCAGGCCAATCTTCGACGCATGTGCAGAACACATGTTGTCGATATCCTGCAAGGTGGTCGCACCGTAAATTTCCGGCTGACGCTGTCCCAGCAGGTTCAAATTCGGCCCATTCAGAATGTAGACGGGTTTTGTCATCCGTTCCCACATGCCCAACATATAGTGATGCGTTTATAACACGACCAAAGTCTGACGCAACGTTGCATTCGGACGAGGCATGTGACTGTAACCACACGATCATGTTGGCATCATCGCCATTGGTGCAGCTTTGTGTGCCCCGCATGGCAGAATCCGCCGATCACAGCTTGCCTCTCGCCCGGCAGCTGCGCATACTGCGCGCCAATAGGTGAATATTTTGATACCACAAGGACAAGACGAACAGATGCGCCTGACCATCAACGGTGAAGACCGCACCATCGAAACCGCAGCAACCGTTGCCGATCTTCTCGGCGAACTCGGGATTACCGCGACCAAGGTCGCGGTGGAACGCAATCTCGAAATCGTGCCGAAAACGGCTTATGGCGATACTGCACTTGCCGATGGCGACAAGCTTGAAATCGTTCATTTTATTGGTGGCGGTTCCTCGGATGCCGATCTTGCGTCCGCCAATGACGAGGGTTTCGTTGTCGCGGGCCACAAATTCAAATCGCGTCTGATCGTCGGTACCGGCAAATACAAGGATTTCGAAGAAACCCGCATCGCGATTGATGCCTCGGGCGCGGAAATGGTCACGGTTGCCGTGCGTCGCGTCAATCTGACCGACCCGTCCCAGCCGATGCTGGTCGATTATGTCGATCCGAAAAAATACGTTTATCTGCCGAATACGGCGGGTTGCTTTACCGCCGATGACTCGGTCCGGACCCTGCGTCTGGCCCGCGAGGCAGGTGGCTGGAATCTGGTGAAGCTTGAAGTTCTGGGCGATCAGAAAACGCTTTATCCCAACATGCCCGAAACCCTCAAGGCCGCCGAGGCCCTGATCAAGGATGGTTTCGACGTGATGGTTTACTGCAGCGACGATCCCATTCAGGCCAAGATGCTTGAAGATATGGGCTGTGTCGCGATCATGCCGCTGGGATCGCTGATCGGTTCGGGCATGGGGATTCTCAACCCGGTCAATATCGCGCTGATCAAGGAAAACGCCAATGTGCCGGTGATCGTCGATGCCGGTGTCGGCACCGCATCCGATGCGGCATTTGCCATGGAACTGGGCTGTGACGGCGTTCTGATGAATACCGCGATTGCCGGTGCCAGGGACCCGATCCGCATGGCGCGCGCAATGAAACACGCGATCATCGCCGGTCGTGAATCCTTCCTTGCCGGTCGCATGCCCAAGAAAAAATATGCCGATCCGTCCTCGCCGTTGGCCGGTTTGATCTGATCGCATAGATGCCCGATAAAAAGCCCCCGTTTCGGTATCGAAACGGGGGCTTTTGTTTTATTCAGACTGCGTAACGGATTGACTGCATCCGTAGTAGCGGTTTGGCGTAAAATCAGGACGCCTGTTCAAGTCCGGCTTTGACCAGCGCATTGACGCGTTCCATATCCGCACCCGACACCATCTGACCATTGATCAGGAAGGCCGGGGTGCCATTGACCCCGATGCTGCGCGCCATGGCGGCATATTGCTGTAACATGCCATTGATTTCCGGTGACTGCATGTCCTTGCGCATCTGATCAACGTCGACACCTGCGTCTTTGGCCAATGTGTTGATCTGTGCCTCGTCAAGGATACCGCGGTTTTCCATGAAGGCCGCGTGGATTTCCATGTATTTGCCCTGCTTGGCCGCGGCCAGTGCCGCACGTGCCGCATCGGCACTTTCTTCGCGCAGGATCGGGAATTCAACAAACATGGTGCGGATTTTACCGTCGGAATTTTCTGCAAGTTCCTTCACGCCGTCAAAGGCGCGTTTGCAATAACCGCAGTGATAATCAAAAAATTCGATCACGGTCACCGGCGCATCAAGCGGGCCAACCGATGGCACCGAACTGTCGGCTACCAGCGCATCCCAAACCGGCTCGATGGCTTCGGCCTGCTGGCGGGCCTGTTCGGTTGTCTGCCAGACCTGAACATTCTGGATCGCACGCAGCAGAACATCCGGGTTTTCCAGAAGATACTGTTCAATCACGCCTTCGATCTCGGCCTTCTGCGCATCGCTTAGTTCTTCCGCCTGTGCCGGTGCGCCCATGGCAAAACCCAGCGAAAGCATGATGGCGGCACCGCCAAGAAGGCGTTTGATCATGTGCGAATTCATCGAAAATCCCTTGTTGTCTTTGTCCCGGATGTTTCTCGCATCGCGCGGAACCTGATTTCTTTGGCTAATTGATACGAGACGGGTACCTAACGGGAAAGTAAAATATGCGAGAGATATGTGACACCGGCCACATCGGCCCCCTGATCACCAGATGCGGCAATCCCGATCCATACCAGACGGACATCGATGGTATCTGTGTCGGGCCAGTATCGGCGATGCAGTGCCGAAAGATCAAAATAATCGCGTTGCCATTCCTTGATACCGGTCATGTTCCCGCCAATCGGAAGCCGGATCACATGATCGATTGGTGGTTTGCCTGCCCCCAGATCGCTCTCGCCCCAATCGCCATGCGATTGCGCCCGGAAACCAAGGACAAGCTCGGTATCGCCGGGCTGTGCCGATGCGTTCATCAACCAATCGAATGACAGATAGGGGGATGCCAGAACCGCAATATTGGTACGACGGCCAAGTTCAAATGTGCCGATTGCCGGGCGCATGGCAAGCGCGATACGCCCGTCGATATCTTCCCAGTAAAGGCTGTTGGTCTTTGACTGTTCACCCGTATCAAGCTTTGCCGGACGTTCGGCATAATGCCAGTACCGGGGTGGGTTATTCAGCGGGAAGAGGGCATAAAGAAGCTTCAGATCCCCCTCGACGTTCACCCCGGCATCGGGCAGGCTGCATGCGGTCAACAGGTAAAACACCGCAAAGGCAAGGCCGATACGGCGAGGGGCCGGTAACCGCATCGCCGCCCATTTTGGGGCGATTGCTGTCAATTCCGGTTGTCCTTGCCTTCCGGATCGGTCGCGCGAATGATGTCTTGCGCGCGCTGCCAGGTCGCGGTGCCTTTTTCAAGTTTCCGGTCGGCCTGAACCGCATGATATTTCGCGGCTTCCCGATCTCCGGTCAAAAGGCTGTATTCCGCCTGCGAAAGCGACGCTTCGCCTTCGTTGTCCAGACGGTTTTCGATGATCGCCCGGAATCGCCATGCCGAGGCATTGCTGCGTTCAACCGAAAGAACCCCCAAAAGATTTTCCTTGGCTTCCGGCAGGACACTGCTGTCACCGCTTTCAATCAGCGCATGCGCCAGAAGCAACCGGATCAAAGGTGCACCGTTGGACAGTTCGACGGCTTTGCGAAGCGGGTCAGTGGCTTCCTTGGCTTTGCCGAATTCCAGCAGGACCTGACCTTTAAGTTCTTCGAAATACGGATTTTCCGGTTCTTCGGCGATCAGCTCGTCAATAAGCTTCATCGCCGGATCGAGTTGCGAGTCCCGGTAATAGGCAATCGCGCGTGCATAACGCCCCGAAATGCTGGTGTCGGTTTCGGGATAGGTGCGCAACGTATGCTGGATATGGTTGGTAAAGGCATACAGCTTGGCACGCATACGGTCATGGCGTTCATACAGAACCGGATCGACCTTGGCGTCCCTTAACGGTGAATTCGCAGTATAGTTTTCAAGGAACTCGACACGTTCGGTCGTCAGCGGGTGACTGCGCAGATACGGGTCCTGACGTGCAGTACTCAGCAATTCCTGACCTTCAAGCGTTTCCATGAATTCCATCAGACCGCGCGATGAAATCCCCGCATCGGTCAGGAAGTTGACACCGGCCTGATCGGCACTGCTTTCCTGTGTCCGCGAATAAGCCAGGAAATTGCGTTCTGCCACGTTCTGTCCGCCAAGAACGGCAGCCGTACCGACATCTGCACGACCGGCGGCAACACCGGCGGCAACACCGACGATGGTTGACAGAATCGATATCGCCGAGGCATTTCGAAGCTGGTCATGAATACGCGAAAGGTGCCCGCCCGCAATGTGGCCGGTTTCGTGGGCCATCACGCCCATAACCTGTTCGGGAGTCTGGGCTTTCAACAAGAGGCCAGTATTGATAAAAAGCTTTTGGCCACCTGCAACGAATGCGTTCAGGCTGGGATCTGAGACGATATAGACAGTAACGCCGCGCGGATCGAGCCCGGCAGCCTTGAATATCGGGGTCGCATAGAGATGAAGGGTTTCCTCAATCTCGGTATCCCGGATAAAAGAACGACCCTGCGCAAAAACTGTGCTGGGCAGGGCAACAAGGAAAATGGCAGTGAGAGTAATAATGCGTCTGAGCAAATTGTGCGTTCCGTGTTCTCGTTCATCCGATGTCGACCCGACCAGTGCGGACAGGTTGCCGACGCGCAAGCCATCATGGCGGATCATGACGGCAATCGCAATGACTGCCGGTCTCGCTGCCTGCAGTAGCGATAATACTGAAAATCTTGGCCAAATAGGGGCCGTCAGTGGTTTCCTTGGTGGCGTGGTCGCCGACGAACCCCGCGCGGTTCGCATCGCACGCGACGTTCTTTCGGCGGGCGGTACGGCGGCAGATGCGGCTGTTGCGCTTTACGCGACCATGACGGTGACCAAATCCTCGGTCGCCGGTATCGGCGGCGGCGGGGTGTGCGTTGTTCATGATCGCCAGTCGAAAAAGGTCGAAGTCCTTGATTTCTGGCCGCGTCCGGGGACTCGCACTGCCGACAGCCAGACCGCAACCACCATTCCGGGCGTGCCGCGCGGTCTTTATGCGCTTAGTGCGCGTTACGGTCGCCTGCAATGGCCGCAGCTCCTGTCGGCGGCTGAACAATATGCCCGCCTGGGTGTGCCGGTATCGCGTTCGATGGTGGATGACATCGAAGCCAATCGCGACCGGATCGAGGCAAGCCCGATTCTACGCGATGTTTTCATGCCCGATGGCAATACCTTGCAGGTTGGCGACCGGATTCGCTCGGTCAATCTCGGTGCGCTTCTGACATCCCTTCGGGTCAAGGGACCGGGTGAATTTTATAACGGTGCCCTTGGTGCCCAGATCGCAACCGCTGTACAGAATGCCGGTGGGACACTGACCGCCGAAGACATGCGCGATTACAAACCGCAATGGAAATCCGCGACCGAGGTCAAGGTTGGTAACGAAACACTGTATCTGGCCTATCCGCCGCGTGCGGAGTCCGGACGTGCGGTCATTGATGCCAGCACCGAACTTGGTGCGGTCCTGAACCGCTATCTGGCCGATATCGATGCTGCTGATAGCAACGTTCAGTCCAATACAGGCCGCAGCGGCTTTGTCGTGCTGGACCGTGCGGCCAATGCAGTTGCCTGCATGACCACGATGAACAAGCCGTTTGGCGCGGGTCTGGGGGCCGATGCGTTCGGTCTTAACCTTGCCGCCGGGGATGCGGGCTATGCCCAGACCCCGCTGATGGGCCCGGCCCTTATGGTGAACCCGTTCGTCTTTGAATATTATTATGGCATCGCCGGTACCGGCACCCCGGCCGGGGCAACCAAACAGATTGCGACCATGGCCGAGGACCTGATCGAAAAGGGGGCGGCTGCCAATGTTCCGATGAATTCGGATGGCAAACCGGCGGTCAATATCGTGCGCTGCCTTGAAGGGACCCCGCCACATCCCGAAAGCTGCCAGTTCATCGCCGACCCTGCGGGCGGCGGCATGGCCGGCACGCAGTAAGCCACTCTTTACAGGCATTTCATCGGGGCAGGTTTTCCTGCCCCGATTTTTCAGTTGCAAGTCAGGACCCCGCAAATGGCTTTGAAACAATCGCGTCGCGGCGCTATTTCGCCCTTTATCGTCATGGATGTCATGCGTGCCGCCAATGCGCGCGAAACCGATGGCAAGGCTGTCTTTCACCTTGAAGTCGGGCAGCCCGGCACACCGGCCCCACGCAAGGTCCGGGAGGCGGCGGCACGTGCCCTTGATAACGATCTGATCGGCTATACCAATGCGATGGGAATTGATCCCCTGCGCGAAGCCGTTGCCGGTCATTATCAGCGCAAATTCAACACGCCGGTCGATCCGTCACGCATCTGTGTCGCCAGTGGTTCGTCCTCGATCTTCGTGCTGGCGTTTCTGGCGGCCTTTGATGCCGGTGATCGTGTCGCAATGGCGGCACCGGGCTATCCGGCCTATCACAACATCCTGACCGCACTTGGCATTGAAACCGTCAATCTGCCTGCGGGCCCTGAAAGCCATTATCAGCCAACCGTTGCCATGCTGCGTGATCTTGATGATCCGATTGACGGCCTGATCGTTGCAAGCCCGTCCAACCCGGCAGGCAGCATGATCGATGTCGAAACCTACCGTGAGCTGGCGACCTATTGCCGGGAAAACGGCATTCGCCTGATCAGTGACGAGATTTATCAGGGCATTTCATTTGGCGATGTCAAAGAATGCACCGCCCTTGAATTCGGTGCAGAGGCGATCATCATCAACAGCTTCTCGAAATATTTTTCGATGACCGGCTGGCGTCTGGGCTGGGCAGTGGTGCCGCCTGATCTGATGCGCGCGGTTGAATGCCTGCAACAGAACCTGTTTATTTCGGCCCCGGCATTGTCGCAGATCGCCGCCGTTGCGGCGTTTGATTGCGAGGACGAATTGCAGGCGAACGTCGCGGCCTATGCGCGCAATCGCGAAATTCTGCTAAATGAACTGCCCGCTGCGGGCTTCACAAAATTCGCCCCGGCGGATGGGGCGTTTTATCTGTATGCCGACGTTCGCGATCTGACATCTGATAGCGAGGCTTTCTGCCGTCGCATGCTGGATGAAACCGGTGTTGCCACCACGCCGGGCACCGATTTTGATCGCCTGCGCGGCAAACATTATGTCCGCTTCTCGTTCGCGCACAGCGAGGCCACCATGCTGGGCGCGGTTGTGGCATTAAAGAACTGGAAGCGATAAGCGCATTTGCATTTCTGATCACGTCGCAAAGAAAAAGGGCTGCCGAATATTCGGCAGCCCTTTTTGATTTTGTCGGACCCTGATCTTAACGACCAAGGCTCCACCAGCCGCGTTTCTTCGGCTTCGGTTTTTCGTCTTTTGCCGGCTCAGATGCAACCGGTTCACTTGCCACCGGCTCGGCGGCCTTTTCGGTTTTCGGTGCCGGTTTTTTCGACTCTGCCTTCGGTTCGGATTTTTCCGCTGCCGGTGCTGCCGCGGGGGCAGGGGCAGGGGCCGGGCTTGCCGGTTTTTCCACCACGGTTTCCGCCGGGCTTTGTGCCGGTGCCGAAACCGCTTCCTTGGCGATTTCTTCCGCTGTTTCCGGGGCAGGGCCGCTCTGGATCGGGATGTTTTTCACATCAGCCCGGTCGTTACGGTCATTGCGATCCCGACGATTGCGGCGATTGTCATTGCGATCACGACGTTCGCGGCGCGGTCGTGCCGGTGCTGGGGCGGTCGTGCTGCGCTGGCGACCGGCGCGGACACCTTCCTGATCAAAGCTGTCTGCGTCCTGACCTTCGCTGTCGGCATCAACAACCTGATCTTCAGCATGGCCTTCCGGTGCGCTGTGATCACGATCCCGGCGAAGGGCGGTTGCCTGTGCATCATCGGCAGGCGATTTGACACGCGGTGCGTTTTCAAATTCCTGACGGCGCGAACGACGGCGACCACCACGTTTGCCGCGACGACGGCGTTTACGCTGTGCTTCGTCGTCATCATCATCTTCGTTATCGTCCTGATCGGAACGATCCGATGCACCGGCGGCATCATCGGATGCATCGGCGTCATTCTGATCATTGCGGTCATCGCGGTCATCATTGCGGCCACGACGGCGACGGCGGCGACGGCGGCGTTTGTTGCCCTGATCATCGTCATCGCGTTGATCGCGGGTGTCACGGGCTTCGGCGACGTCATCTTCTTCGTCGTCTTCGTCCGCTTCAACCGGGCTTTCAATCGCCGTCAGCGAAACGCTGTCGGTGTTCAGAACCGGCAGGGCTTCTTCTTCGTCACCTTTTTTCGCACGCGTGCGTTCGATGCGGTGATCTGGCGAAATCAGGCTGTCATCGCCAAAGATCATGACGGTGAAGCCGTAACGCTGTTCGATTTCAGCCAGCGTATCGCGTTTGCGGTTCAGGATATAAAGCGCGACTTCGCTTGCGACATGCACGGTAAGTGCACCGGAACGACGACGCATGCCTTCTTCTTCAAGCACGCGCAGAAGGTGAAGGGCGGCACTTTCAATCGAACGGACAAGGCCGACACCACGGCAATGCGCGCAAACTTCGAACGCGCTTTCAACAAGCGACGGACGCAGGCGCTGACGCGACATTTCCAAAAGACCGAACGGGCTGATACGGCCGATCTGCAGGCGGGCACGGTCATTGCGCATCGCTTCCTTAAGCTTGCGTTCAACCGATGCCTGGTTGCGATGATCTTCCATATCGATGAAGTCGACAACGATCAGACCGGCAAGGTCGCGCAGGCGCAACTGGCGGGCCAGTTCTTCGGCGGCTTCAAGGTTGGTCTTGTATGCGGTTTCTTCGATGTTGCGTTCACGGGTCGAACGGCCCGAGTTCACGTCAATCGCGACCAGTGCCTCGGTCGGGTTGATAACGATATAACCACCCGATTTAAGCTGAACGACCGGATTGAGCATCGCGTCAAGCTGGCTTTCCACCTGGAAACGGTGGAACAGCGGCACGCCCTGATCCTTGTAGGGCTGCACACGCTTCGCATGTGACGGCATCAACATCTTCATGAAGTCTTTGGCGATCCGGTAACCTTCGTCACCTTCGACCAGAACTTCATCAACATCGCGTGCATAAAGGTCACGGATGGAACGTTTGATCAGATCGGCTTCTTCATAAATCAGGCACGGTGCCTGGCTCTGAAGGGTGGTTTCGCGGATACGATCCCACAGACGCATCAGATAATCGAAGTCGCGTTTAATCTCGGCCTTGGTGCGTTCCGAACCGGCGGTACGCACGATAACAGCCATGCCGTCCGGAATTTCCAGCTCGGCCAGAATGGATTTCAGGCGTTTGCGGTCCTGTGCATTGGTGATCTTGCGCGAAATGCCACCACCACGCGGGGTGTTTGGCATCAGTACGCAATAACGGCCCGCCAGCGACAGGAAGGTCGAAAGGGCAGCACCCTTGTTGCCCCGTTCTTCCTTGACCACCTGCACCAGCAGAATCTGGCGGCGCTTGATCACTTCCTGAATTTTATAGCGTTTCTGCATCTGCGGACGATGACTGTCGGAGAATTCATCCCCGTCGTCGCCACCCAGATCGTCGATTTCTTCTTCGCCTTCGGCGGCACCGGCCGGTTCGGTTTCGATATCGACGGTCAGTTCGGCAATTTCGGCCGACATGGCAGCATTACCGCCGCCCGATCCATCGGTATCATCGCCGTCATTCGACGATGCATCCGCGCTGTCATCACCTGATGCCTCGACATCATCGGATTTCTTGCGACGGTTGCGTGTGCGACGACGGCGCGGTTTTGCATCCTCATCGCCCGCATCGTCACTTGCCGGGGCGTCTGCCGCGACAGTTGCCGCACTATCGGCATTTTCGTCGGTTGCCGGTGCTTCTGCATCGGTTTCAACCACGGTTTCGTCCGATGCTTTCGCACGCGGTTTGCGGCGATTGCGGGTGCGGGCCGGTTTCTTTTCTTTTTTCGGGGTATCGTTGCCCTCGGATGCGTCGCCGATATTGTCTTCGACGATGTCGGCATCCTTGACGTCGCTGTGGCTACGCGAAAGTGCTTCGCGATCTGCGACCGGGATCTGGTAATAGTCGGAATGGATTTCGCTGAAGGCGAGGAAACCATGGCGGTTTCCGCCGTAATCGACGAAGGCCGCCTGCAGGGACGGTTCTACACGCGTCACTTTCGCGAGATAGATATTTCCTTTTATCTGCTTCTTGGTCGAAGTTTCGACGTCGTATTCTTCTAGGCGATTTCCATTAATAACAACGACGCGGCTTTCTTCCGCGTGCGTTGCATCGATAAGCATGCGTTTGACCATTCGGAACCTGTTCCTGAAGGTCCCGCCAGTTTCCTGCGTAAAGCGATGTTGCGCTGGTATGCAAACAAACCGGCGTATCCGGAGGCGCCGTCCATCAAGGTCGCGATATGTCCTGTATATATCTGGTTCATCGCGTTTCGGCTGCTCTTCCGGTTCGGACCTGGTTTTGGTGTTGAAACAAAAATTGGTTGCGTAATCTCGAGCGCGCCAAGACAGCCTTGAATGGGAGGGCTCTATCGGGAGCGGGAATTGCCGCGTCACCGAGACACCGACCCGAGAACTGGCCTCGTCGCGTCCTCAGTCTGGCGGATTAATAAGGTTCACACCGCAAGACATAGGAATCTCGGGTGCAACATATCCCTTTTGAAGTCGCGCGACAAACAGTTTTGTTACGTTGTCCGATGACTTTATTGCGGTTGAATTGAAAATGGCAAAGTTTTTCGCCCGAATGCGCCAATCACGGATGCCTTCTGCCAAATCTATGATCCTGCAATGTTTTTACCGTTTACATTGATGTCGGGAATACCAGAACCGGGAATGCTGTTCGCGTCGTGTGTTTCATGGGCGGTCAATTGCCCGTTAACCAACGCGTTGCTATAAGCGCAAACGGGTAATCCGCATCACCACGATTAACGCAGCAGGGCGATGGTATCAGTTAAAACGGGTTCGCAGGCAAATGCGACGACAGAAAAGCTGTCCTTGGTCGGACAAAAATCCGTCCGGATGATCGCCGCACTATGTCTGTCGCTGATGGTCTGCATTGGCTTTTTTGCCACCGCAAATGCGCAGGAAACCAAGGTTCTTGGCGCGCGCCTTGGCGTTTATCCCGACTATACCCGTTTTGTCATCGATCTCGACCATGATGTCGAATTCAGCTATTTTCTGCTGCCCGATCCATATCGCGTTATCATCGACATGCCCGAAATCGAATGGAGCGCCCCCCCGGGCAAGGTGACATCCGGCGGTGGTCTGATTTCCGGGTTGCGTTACGGCCTGTTTAAACCGGGTACCTTCCGCGTGGTTCTCGATGTTGCCGAACCGGCACTGGTGTCAAAAATATTCACGTTACCGGCGTCAGAAGGTAAACCGCATCGTCTTGTCGTCGATTTGTCCCCGGCCAAGCGGGACGCCTTTATGACGGCGTCGCGTGAAAGTATGGAAGCCTATTCCGCCCGCAGCCGCAACGACACCAGTGCCACCGAACAAAGTGCCGATGTGGCCGTGGAATCCGGTCGTGGCGGTTCGGAAAAGCCGCTGATTGCAATCGATGCCGGTCATGGTGGCGTTGATCCCGGGGCGATCGGGGTGGGCGGGGTTTATGAAAAGGACCTGACGCTTGCCGCGGCCCGCGAAGTTGAAAAGGTTCTGACTGATTCCGGTCGATATCGCGTGCTTCTGACCCGTGACAAGGACGTGTTCCTGAAATTGCGCCAGCGAACCGAAATCGCGCGTAAAAACGGTGCCGACCTGTTCATTTCCCTGCATGCGGACTCGATTGGCAATTCCAAGCATCGTGGTGCGTCGGTCTATACCCTGTCTGAAAACGCATCGGACAAAGAAGCCGCCGCCTTGGCATCAAAGGAAAACAAGGCCGACGTGATCGCCGGTATTGACCTGTCAGAGGAAAACTCGCTGGTGCAGAGCATCCTGATCGATCTGGCACAGCGTGAAACCATGAACCTGTCGGCGACCCTTGCGGCCAACATGGTCTCCGAACTCGGCAAAAGCATTGAACTGCAACGCCGTACGCATCGTTTCGCGGGCTTTGCCGTGCTTAAGGCACCGGATATTCCATCGGCTCTGTTTGAAATGGGATATTTGTCCAACCCGACGGATGCCAAGCTTCTGCAAAGCCCGGCACATCGGCGCAAGGTTGCCGAAGCCGTGCTACGCGCGATTGATATCTATTTCGAGAAGCACAAATTCTAGAATCCTGAATTCCGGAATCGGAAAATTCGCATGGGTGGTTTGCGCTATTTTCCGCAAGGTGGAAAAGCCAGTCCTCGCTTTGACGGGGTGGCGGGAGTATAGTTATTCTCCGGTCTGTAAGGAAATTTGCGGTAATCGTGCGCGCTATCACAACGCTGTCACTTTTTTGCCGCTATGATAGGGCTGATTGCAATTCTCCGGAATATGCGCTTTGGTGCGCGCCAGCCGGATCAGGCCAAAACAGCAAAATGATAAAGACCTGTTTATGCGTATTTTACTAAGTATTTTCGGTGTGCTCTTCCTCATGGCGGTTGCCGGAGGGATTGGCGTTCTGGCGATCTTCTGGCATTTCGGTCAGGACCTGCCCGATTACACCCAGCTTGAAACCTACGAACCCGAAGTCATGACGCGCGTTCACGCCGGTGACGGGGCGTTGATCGCCGAATATGCACGTGAAAAACGTGTTTTCGTGCCGATCACCTCGATCCCGCATGTTGTTGTTGATGCGTTTGTCGCGGCCGAGGATAAAAACTTTTTCAGCCATCCTGGCATTGATTTCGCATCCGTGCTGCGCGCGGCCGTGACCAACGTTGCCAATATGGGCTCGGGCAAACGTCCGGTCGGGGCGTCGACCATTACCCAGCAGGTCGCCAAAAACTTCCTTCTGACCAGCGAAGTTTCCTATGAACGCAAGGTCAAGGAAGCGATCCTTTCATTCCGTATCGAACGTGCCTTTACCAAGGAACATATCCTCGAACTTTATTTGAACGAGATTTATCTCGGCAATGGCAGCTATGGCGTTGCCGCCGCGGCCCTGCGCTATTTCGATAAATCTCTTGATGAAATCAATATCGAGGAAGCGGCTTATCTTGCCGCCCTGCCAAAGGCACCGTCGAACTATCATCCGGTCCGCAACCATGACGAGGCCAAGGCGCGTCGCAACTGGGTGATAGGCCGGATGCTTGAAGAAAAATTCATCACCGAAACCGAAGCCCAGACCGCATGGGCAAGCCCGCTGATCGCCAAGGAACGCCAGTCAGTCGATACATATCGGGCCGATTATTTTGCCGAGGAAGTCCGCCGTCAGCTTGTCGACCGTTACGGCGAAAACATGCTGTATGACGGGGGGCTTTCGGTGCGTGCGACGGTCGATCCGCGCCTGCAGACCATTGCCGATCAGGCGCTGGTCGAAGGGCTGGTCGAATATGATCGTCGTCATGGCTGGCGCGGTCCGATCACCAATATCGATCTGGCTGATGACTGGCAGCAGAAACTGCGCGAAGTCGAAACGCCAAACGATGTGCCGTGGGACAAGGCCGTTGTCATGCGCGTTGGCAGCGATGAAGTCACGCTGGGTCTTCTGTCGGGCAAGCAGGGGCGCATTCCGCTGCGTTTCCTGACATGGGCGCGCGCATGGAAAGAAGGCCAGACGCTTGGTCCGGCCGTCAACAGCCCGTCCGATGTGCTGTCAGCCGGTGACGTGATCTATGTAAAGCATTTCACCGAACTCGATGGCGAGGAACTGCCGCCAAACACCTATGGCCTGCGCCAGATTCCCGAGGTCAATGGTGCCCTTGTCGCCATGGACCCGCATACCGGGCGTGTTCTGGCGATGTCGGGTGGTTTTTCGCATGATATGTCGAAATTCAACCGCGCGACACAGGCCCGCCGTCAGCCGGGCTCTGCCTTCAAGCCGTTTGTGTATCTCGCGGCCCTTGATCAGGGCTTTACCCCCTCGACCATGGTGCTTGATGCGCCGTTCGTGATCGATCAGGGGCCGGGACTTGGCAAATGGAAGCCGGGCAACTATAGCGGCAAGTTCTATGGTCCTTCGACCATGCGTCTGGGGATCGAACTTTCGCGTAACCTGATGACGGTGCGTCTGGCGCAGACCATCGGTATGGACAAGGTTGCCGATTATGCCGAACGTTTCGGGATCGTCGATGACCTGCCACAGGTTCTGTCGATGTCGCTGGGTGCTGCTGAAACCACGGCGATGCGCCTGACGGCGGCCTATGCCGAACTGGTCAATGGTGGCAAGAAAATCACCCCGACCCTGATCGACCGCATTCAGAACCGCCGCGGCGAAGTGATTTATCGTCGTGACGAACGCCAGTGTGCGGAATGTCAGGATGTGGAATTCCGCAATCAGATGCCGCCCGAACTTCCGGACAATCGCGAACAGCTTGCCGATCCGGCAAGTGCGTTCCAGATGGTATCGATGCTTGAAGGCGTGGTTGAACGCGGTACCGGGCGTCGCATTCGTGAACTCGGCTATCCGCTGGCCGGCAAAACCGGCACCACGAACGACAGCCGCGATGCATGGTTTGTTGGCTTCTCGCCCGACCTTGCGGTTGGGGTGTATGTCGGCTTTGACGATAACCGCTCGCTTGGCGATCAGGAACAGGGGGCTAGTGCGGCCGCCCCGATCTTCAAGCAGTTCATGGGCGATGCGCTTAAAGGTACCAAGGCCGTTCCGTTCAGAACGCCGCCCGGCATCCGCATGGTTCGTGTCGAGGCCCGCTCCGGCCTTCCGGCCCGTCCCGGTGATCAGAACGTGATCTGGGAAGCCTTCAAAGCCGGTACCATTCCGTCGTCGAACGACAATGTTATTGATGGTGGCGATGCCGGATATAGCGGTGTCGGTGCCGAAGGCAATACCGGCGGAGTTTCAAGCCCGGGTGGTATCTACTGATCTTTGGTGCGATCATGCGCCGATAGTTACGGGCCGGGTGCAAATTGCATCCGGCCTTTTTCATTTGAAAACCGGGCAGGGACGCGGGTGTCGTATTGCGCGCGACTTTGTCATCAAATGTTGATAAAACCATCAACGGGCCGCAACCGTCCTGTCATTTGAATTTGCCATACTCTTCAAGGTGTTACTTCAAATTTTGAAGGGGTTCTTTCAATGTCTTTTCGTGTTTCCCGCCGAAAATTCCTGACCACGACCGCCACTGTAACGGCCACGGCCGGTGCGGCATCTGCCATGGGCGGCTTTTTCATGCCGTCAATTTCACGCGCGGCTGATCGTCCGCTGATCACCCATGGCGTGCAAAGTGGCGATGTCACCGCCAATTCCGCCTGCATCTGGGGGCGTGCGGATCGTGCGTCGCGCATGATCACGGAGATTGCCACAACGGAAAATTTCGCACATTCGGTCAAAATTCCGCATGTCGATGTCCTGCCGGAACGTGATTTCGCGGGCAAGATTGCGCTTCGCGACCTGCCTGCCGGGCAGGACGTGTTTTACAAAATCCATTTCGAAAACCTCGATGATGGTCGGGCATCGTCGGAACCGGTGATCGGACATTTCCGTACGGCACCGGCGGCAAAGCGCAATATCCGTTTTGGCTGGTCAGGCGATACCGCCGGGCAGGGCTGGGGTATTGACGAGGATCGCGGCGGCATGAAAACCTATGCCACGATCACAAAACATAACCCGGATTTCTTCATTCATTCCGGCGATACCATCTATGCCGATGGCCCGTTCGCCACAGAGGCAAAAATGCCCGATGGCGATATCTGGAAAAACATCACGACCGAGGATACCGGCAAGGTCGCCGAAACCATTGCCGAGTTTCGCGGCAATTATAAATACAACATGCTTGATAAAAACGTTCGCGAATTCAACCGCCTGATCCCGGTCTACTACCAATGGGACGACCACGAAGTGACCAATAACTGGTATCCGGGTGAAATGCTGACCGGGGATGACCGTTACACCGAAAAATCGGTATCCCTTCTGGCCGCCCGCGCCAACCGGGCGTTTCGTGAAATGCTGCCGATCACCGAACATGTGTCCGAACCGGGGCGGGTTTATCGCAAGGTGTCCTACGGCCCGTCGCTTGATATCTTTTTCCTGGATATGCGCACCTATCGTGGTGCGAACGATGCCAATAACAGCTCGGAACCCAATGACAAGACCGTCTTCCTTGGCCGGGAACAGATCGAATGGCTCAAACGCAGCCTTCTGAATTCCAACGCCACCTGGAAGGTCATTGCGTCCGACATGCCGATTGGCATGGTGGTTGGCGATGGCGACAATTTCGAAAACCTTGCCAATGGGGATGGTGCCCCGGCCGGACGCGAATTTGACATTGTCGAACTGCTGCGTTTCATCAAATCGGCCCGTATTCTCAATACCGTCTGGCTGACGGCCGATGTGCATTACACGGCGGCCCATTATTATGACCCGAACAAGGCCCAGTTCCAGGATTTCGAACCGTTCTGGGAATTTGTTTCCGGCCCGCTTCATGCCGGAACATTCGGGCCAAATGCCATGGACAATACCTTTGGCCCGCAGGTGATGTTTACCAAACACCCGACCACGGAGCAGGGCATAAACCTGCCGCCATCCTTCGGTTTGCAGTTCTTTGGCCTTGTCGATATCGATGCTGAAAACGAACAGTTCCGCGTGTCGCTTCGCGATGTTGGCGACGAAGAACTTTATACCGTGACGCTTGATCCGGTTTACAGCTAACCCGCGCGATACCACCTTTAAACCCGGCGCATTTGATGTGCCGGGTTTTTCCATGCCTGATGTATGTCCCCGCGGGGGTTTCAATCGGGGCAAAAACTGCTATAAGCGCCGCCGAAGTTGCTGCGATCCTTCGCGGCCTTACAGAATTTCATATGAATAACGGAGACATCAATGCGCGCCGAAGCACAGGCATTGGTCGATGAAATCAAGCAGTCGATGGCACTGCTGAGGAGGCATCTTTGACTGGGATAACGCTCTTAGACGCCTCGACGAACTGAACGCGCTGGCAGAAGATCCCACATTGTGGGACAAGCCGGAAAACGCGCAGAAAGTCATGCAGGAACGCACCCGGCTTGATGATGCCATCAATGGCTACAAGGCGCTTGCCCAGGAACTCGAAGACAATATCGGTCTGATCGAACTTGGCGAAGCCGAAGGCGATGACGAAACCGTTGCCGAGGCCGAGCAGGGCCTGCGCAATATTCGCGAAATCGCCGCCAAGCGTGAACTTGAAAGCCTGCTTTCGGGCGAGGCCGATGCCAATGACGCCTATCTCGAAATCCATGCCGGTGCCGGCGGGACCGAGGCACAGGATTGGGCCAGCATGCTGGCGCGCATGTATGTGCGCTGGGCTGAGTCCAAGGGCTACAAGCTTGAAATGCTCGAAGAAAGCGATGGCGAGGAAGCCGGCATCAAATCGGTGACCTATAAAGTCACCGGTCACAATGCCTATGGCTGGCTTAAAAACGAGGTCGGCGTGCATCGTCTGGTGCGTATTTCGCCCTATGACAGTGCCGCGCGCCGCCATACCAGCTTCTCGTCCTGCTGGGTCTATCCGGTGATTGATGACGACATCAATATCGAAGTGCTCGACAAGGACCTTCGTATTGATACCTACCGCGCATCAGGTGCCGGTGGTCAGCACGTTAACAGAACAGACTCGGCCGTGCGTATCACGCATATTCCGACCGGTATCGTCGCGCAGTGCCAGAACGACCGTTCACAGCACAAAAACCGCGATACCGCGATGAAGATGCTTAAAGCCCGCCTGTACGAAGCCGAACTTCAGAAACGCGAAGCCGAAGCCCAGGCGCTTGAGGATACCAAATCCGATATCGGCTGGGGCCATCAGATCCGTTCCTACGTGTTGCAGCCCTATCAGATGATCAAGGACCTGCGCACCGGTGTTGAAACATCCGACACCCAGGGCGTTCTGAACGGCGATCTTGATGACTTCATGGCGGCAGCCCTGGCTGCCAAGGTCACGGGTTCCGCCGGTGAGGTCGAAGACATCGATTGATCCGAACCGGATTACCAAACAAAACACCCCGCACAGGAAACTGGCGGGGTGTTTTGTTTAGGGCGGGCTGGATGCCCTAATCGACATCACCATCGCGAAGCGTGACATAGATCAGCACCGCAAGGATGGTGATGAAAAAGCGAAAGGCCGATTCAATACCGTTCCATGTGTCGGACATCCACATGCCGAACCATTCGCCGCCAATCGACATGAACCCCACCTGCCACAGCAGAAAGCCAACGGTCAGGCCACCGATGGCATATCCCTTGCTGTTATTGAAAAGTGCCGCGGTGGCATAGCGGACCGACCATAATTTCCACGCCCCGATCCAGCACAGGATCGCGGTAAGCGCCTCGGTCGCGATAATCGCGATATAGGCGGCATGATGCAGGGCAGGGCTTTCAATCGCGCGATATTTGATGGTGCTGTCGGGAAAGATCGTGTCCATCATCAAAACATGACGGACGAATTCGAAATTGCTGCCGTAATCGGTGATGTTGCCAAAGGCGACCAGTGTTGCAAACAGGGCAATCGCCGCCACGGTCAGGATTTTGGATAAACGGATCGCAAGCATGCTGATGCCCCCGGCATGAAAGTGCAATATCGATCAGACGCAGTCTAATCTATTGTAAACTGGCAGAAAAGTTTGGTCAGGGATAATGCCCGTGCCCGAACGCTCGACAGGGCCGGAATACCGCGATTTCGATTGCTGCATTTTTATGTCTTCTGCCCGTAAAAATCCCGCTTCTGTCATAGTCTCGCCTGATATGTCTGGCAGTATATTGCCCATACGCAAAATCCGTTGAAAAACGAAAGGGCCAAGTCGTTGAAAAATAGGGCCTCGACGGGTTTTGCATCTTGAGCAAACGTCTATCAGTCAGGTGAAGTCCAAAAATGCCGCGTCAGTCCCATGGCCAGGTCGCTGTTGGCGACCAGTTCAAACTTGCCACCCCGAATGGCCCTGTTTTCGAAGTTATCAAAATCCGTGAAATGAGACCGGTCGATCATGCCCTGATCACCAAGGTTCGGGATCGAAAATCGCCGACGCTTATCGCGGTAACGACGCTGCTGGACCCGGAGTTTTATCGCCCGGTGCCCGCCGATCAGCGTTACGAAGATTACAATGACGGTATCCTGCGCGGCTAGGAAACCATTCGTTTCCGCCGTTATCAAGATGCCGGACATAGTGTTTTTCCCGTCCGCTCACAAAACCTGCGATAAATTCTGTTGGCAGGGCGGTTCATTGACGATGAAATGGACGCCATCAAAAAGCATCAAACATTTCATCGGGGACCGCCTATATGCCACGCGAAGACAAAAACGCCCTTCTTGCCACCCTGTTTGCCACACTTGAAAACGATATCCTGCCCAAAACCCGTGTGGGCGTCGCGGCTGGAAACAAGATTTTCGGGGCGGCTTTGTTGCGCAAATCCGATCATTCGCTGGTGCTGGCCGAAACCAACAACGAAACCGAAAACCCGCTTTGGCATGGCGAAGTCCATTGCCTGAAACGGTTTTACGAAATGCCTGCCGATGCGCGGCCCGCAACGTCGGATCTGATTTTCCTGTCAACGCATGAACCCTGTTCGATGTGTCTGTCGGCGATCACCTGGGCCGGGTTTGATAATTTCTATTATTTCTTCAGCTATGAGGATTCCCGCGATGCGTTTGAAATCCCCCATGACCTTAAAATCCTCAAAGAGGTCTTCACCCTTGATGCCGGGGAATACAACAAATCCAACGCATTCTGGCAAAGCCATTCCATGATGGCCATGATTGCCGACCTGCCCGAAACCGACCGCGCGCCATGGCTGGAAAAGGCAAAATCGATTGCCGCGCAATATGACGCTCTTTCCGATCAGTATCAGGACGGCAAGGGCGCAAACGATATTCCGCTGAACTAGGATTGCGGGCGCAATCCGTTGGTTTCACGTTTGAGTCCGAATCTGGCGAGTTTTATCTGCGTGATCTGCTAGACTGCCGGGCATGGAAAAGCTCAATGATGATATCTGCTATCACGCATTAAAGGCCCGGGATCGCCGGTTTGACGGTCGGTTTTATACTGCCGTTCTGACCACCGGGATTTTCTGCCGTCCGATATGCCCCGCCGTCACGCCAAAGCGCGTGAATGTGCAATTCTATCCCAGTGCGGAGGCGGCAATTGCCCACGGGTTCCGCCCGTGCCTGCGCTGCCGCCCCGAAGCCGCCCCCGGATCCCCGGCCAGTGCCGGGGTTCACGCCACCGTTGCCCGTGCGGTAAGGCTGATCGAGGAAGGCGCCCTTGAAACCGGATTGGTCGAACAGCTTGCCGGGCGGCTTGGCGTCGGGGACCGGCATCTGCGCCGTATTTTCAAGGAACATACCGGCGTCACCCCGCAGGATCATGCCAAGGCACGCCGGCTGCTGCGTGCCCGCCAGCTTATTGTCGATAGCAACCTGTCGATGACGGAAATCGCTGATATTGCCGGGTTCGGCAGTTTGCGCCGGTTTAACGATGCGATGAAAACGGCCTACGGCCACGCCCCGACCGCGTTCCGGCGCGGTATAAAGGCAGAACCCGTGTCAGATAAAAACGACGATGATCCATTCGCTCCCAAAAGTGATGATCTCATCCTGCGCCTGCGCGCGCGGCAACCCTTTGATGCCGACTACCTTCTGACATTCTTCCGGGCACGCGCCATTCCGGGGCTGGAGGCGGTGGGGGATCGCACCTATGCCCGTGGTTTTCGCATCCATGATGCCGTCGGTCTGATGATATGCCGGTTTGCTGCCGATCAGGGTGGGGTGGAAGTCATCCTGCGCGGCCCGGCGCGTGACGCTGTGCTTGAAATCGGGGGCCGGGTGCGGCGGTTGTTTGATCTGGATGCCGATGTGCCCTCGATCACGGCCCTGTTTGCCGATGATGAATTGCTGCGCCCGCTGGTCGATAAACGCCCCGGCCTGCGTGTGCCGGGATGCTGGGACCGGTTTGAACTGGCGATCCGGGCGGTATTGGGCCAACAGGTGTCGGTTGCCGCCGCCCGTACCTTGGCCGGGCGACTGGTGGCACGCTTTGGCGAGGTTTTGCCTGAAAACCTGATCGCCGGAACCGGCATCACCCATCTGTTCCCGAAACCCGACGCCCTGCAACAACAGGATCTGATATCAATCGGGCTTACGACCCGCCGCGCCCAGACACTTGCCGATATCATCGATCTGTTTGCCGATCCCGACAGTGACCGCAAATCGGGCGATGTCATATTGGCCGAAATGGCCGGGACCAAGGGGATCGGCCCGTGGACGTTGAATTATTTCGGCCTGCGCGGGCTTGGCGACCCGGATGCCTTCCCGGCGGCGGACCTTGGCATCCTGAAGGCATCTGAAATGGGTGGGGGCCCGGCAAAGCCCAAGCCATTGGAGCAACATGCAGAACGCTGGCGCCCGTGGCGGGCCTATGCCGCGCAATATCTGTGGTCGGCACTGGAACAGGAACATGCGCCGAAACCCCAGCCGAAATCAAAGAAAGGGAAATGATCATGACAACCCGCATCGACATTGCCCGCTATCACAGCCCGATTGGCAAGCTCAGCCTTGCGGTGGTGGATGGCAAACTTGTGCATCTGGATTTCGAAAACAACGATGACCGCCTGCACACGATCCAGACGCGACGTTTCAAGAATATCGACTGGCACGAAGGCGGCACTGCTCCGAAATCGGTCACGGACTGGCTGGATGGTTATTTTGCCGGTCGTCTCATGCCCTTGCCGATGGCGTGTATCCGGATGATCGGCACCGATTTTCAGAAATCTGTGTGGGATGCCCTGATCACGATCCCCAGCGGCGAAAGCCGCTCCTATGCCGGGCAGGCCGATATCCTTGGCAACCCCAAAGCGGTGCGGGCGGTGGCACGTGCCAATGCGCTGAACCCGGTATCGATCATCGTGCCGTGCCATCGGGTGATCGGATCGGACGGCACCCTGACCGGCTATGCCGGTGGTCTTGATCGCAAACGCTGGCTGCTCGATCACGAGGCGGCGATGGCCACGAAAGCCGCCTGATCCTTTAGGTTCTGATTCCCGATAATTCCGAATTATAGCGAATGCCAACCGGCGGATCATGTGCCGGAACGCTATTTCCTTGTCTGAAAGGTTTCATCTGATGAAGCTTCATGATTACGCCGGATCACAAAACGCGTGGAAGATACGCCAGCTTTGCGCCCATCTTGGCCGTGAATACCAGACACAGTGGGTTTCGATTTTTACCGGCGAAAGCCATACCGATGCGTTTTATGAAATGAACCCGGCGGGAGCGGTTCCGGTACTGGAACTTGATGATGGGCGCTGTATTGCTGAATCCAACGCCATTCTGCTTTATCTGGCGGACGGAACGGATTATTTGCCCTCTGACGCCTATGAACGCGCCAAGGTCTGTCAGTGGCTGTTTTTTGAAACCGATTATATACAGGCAACCATAGCCTGCCTGCGGTACTGGAACCTGACGGGGAAGAATGACCGGAATGCCGGGCAACTGCCGTTGCGCCGGGCCAAGGCGACACAGGTTTTAGGCATGCTTGACCGGCATTTGCGCGATCATGATTTTCTTGCAAATGCCCGCTATTCGCTCGCGGATATCGCGGTCTATGCCTACACCCATCTGGCACATGAGGCCGATCTGGATATGACCCCCTATGACGGGATCAATCGCTGGATCAAACGGATTGGCGCGATTGTCGGGGGCACGGTGCCGGTCCGCTATTACAGCGAAGACCCGCTAAGCGGTCTGGATTTGTAATCATCGCCATAAAACAAAAGGGGTCGCCGGATAGGGCGGCCCTTTTGCTTTTCCGTGCCGCTGTGGGCCCGTGATTGTGATCGATCAGATCGACATCACGATACGGCCATCAATGTTACCGGCCCGCATGCGATCAAAGATCGAATTGATGTTTTCCATCGGTTCGGTGGTGAAGTGCGAATGCACCTTGCCGTCGCCGGCAAATTCCAATGCTTCCTGAAGGTCGGCACGCGTGCCGACGATGGAACCGCGAATGGTTTTGCGCGACAGAACGGTATCAAAGATATCAAGCTCGAACTTGCCGGGCGGCAGGCCGCACAATGCCATCGTGCCATGACGGCCCAGCATGCCGACACCCTGCGCAAAGGCGGATTTGGAAACGGCGGTGACCAGAACCCCATTGGCACCGCCCATCTGGTTTTGTACTTCGGCAACCACGTCGGTTTCCTTGGCATTCAAAACCCAATCAGCGCCAAGGTCCTTGGCAAGTTTCAGTTTTTCCGGGCTGATATCAACCGCGATCACCTTCATACCCATCGCCTTGGCATATTGCACGGCCATGTGACCAAGCCCGCCGACGCCGGAAATGACAACGGTTTCACCCGGTTTGCATTCGGTTTCCTTAAGCCCCTTGTAAACCGTAACCCCGGCGCAAAGCACTGGTGCGGCATTACCGAATTCAAGCGGGTCGGGCAGGTGACCGACATAGTTCGGATCGGCAAGAACATATTCGGCAAAGCCGCCATTGACCGAATAGCCGGTATTAAGCTGTTCACCGCAAAGTGTTTCCCAGCCGGTAATGCAATGGTGGCAATGCCCGCAGGCCGAATGCAGCCACGGCACCCCAACCCGGTCGCCTTCCCTGACCGAGGTAACTCCTTCGCCGACTTCGGCAACAATGCCGACACCTTCATGGCCGGGGATAAAGGGCGGGTTCGGCTTGACCGGCCAATCGCCTTCGGCGGCGTGCAGGTCGGTATGGCAAACGCCGGATGCCTCGATCTTTACAAGGATTTTGCCAGGCGTGACTTTGGGAACGGTGACTTCCTCGATCGACAATGGCTTGCCGAATTCCCGCACGACGGCGGCCTTCATGGTAGCAGGCATGCTCGTATCCTCCTTGCGGAATGACTTTGTGCCCGAAAATCCGGGCACGCATTAAACGCGCAGGAAGGGTATAGGTTGTTGTGGTTCTAAACTTTGCGCTGCATCAAGGAACGCGATAAAAGCCGACTAATCATCCTCGCCCGGAAGCTCCAGAACATAGTCCTGATAATAGTCGGGCGGCATCCCCGCTTCATACCGGGCTTCGTCGTTAAACGGTGGTTTTAGGGGCCCGCGGAAATGTTTGCGCAGCATGTCATGCCATGTCGTGTAATAGGGTAGGCCGCGCTGATCACAGACATATTCATAATATTTCCGCCCCGCCGCAACATGGGCGATTTCATCATGGGCGATGATTTTAAGGATGCGCGCGCTTTCGGTATCACCATGCGACAGCAACCGTTCAATCGTCGGCGGGGTGGCATCAAGGCCGCGTGCCTCGAACACCATCGGAACGACCGCCAGACGCGGCAGAATGTCATAGGCCGTATCCATCGATGTCTGCCACAGGCCATCATGGGCAGGCAGATCGCCATAGGCCGCATCCATTTCACCCAGACGTTTGTTGATCATCTTGAAATGACGCGCCTCGTCGTCGGCAACCTGAACCCAGGCATCGTGAAAATGCTTGGGCATGTCGGCTTCGGGAAACCGCACGCAAAGGTCCCACGCCAGATCGATGGCATTAAGCTCGATATGGGCCAGCGCATGCAGAAGCCCGATACGCCCCTGAACGCTGCCTTTTTTGCGCTTGGGCATTTTGTTGGGCGGCAGCAGTTCGGGCTTTGCCGGGCGGCCCGGACGGTCCGGAAGATCGGTTGATCCAACCTCGGTAATCTCGCCATTGCGCCACATCGCCGCCATTTCGGCGGTGACATCGGCTTTTTCCGTGGCGTCCGCCGTCATAAGGGCATGTTTGGCGGCTTCGGCAAGGGTAAGGCGGGACATGGGCTGTTTCCGGAACATGAAGAATTACCGGCTTTCTGTGCCATGTGCGCCAAGGCGGGTCAATCCCGGCATACTGATGACACGAAAAAGGGCGACCGGAAAAACACGGTCGCCCTGTCAAAATATTATGGTCTGTTGATCAGGTAATGTTAAAGCGCGCCAGTGCCTCGGCCAGATCCTCGCCAAAGGCCGGGCCTTTGCGGATGATGGCCGTCCGGCATGGCAGGTCCCGAAGCGACGGATGGTTCGGCGCATCCGATGTCAGAACCGCGGTCGGGATATTGCGGGTTTTCGGCATGGCCTGAAGCGCATTGGCGACATCAACACCGCCAAGTTCATCGATGGTTTTGGCAACAATGATGAAATCCGGGCGGGTCCGAACGGCAAGTTCAATCGCCTCGAACGAGCTTTGCGTGACCGAACAGCGATATCCGCAGGCCGCCAGTTCGCGTTCGACAATGGCCGACATGGAACGCTGCGGAATAACCAAAAGGGCTTCGACATTGGTTTTTTTTAGCCAGTTCGGGTCAATGTCAGGCGCACGTTTTGACGGCAGTTCACGCACGAATTCGGCTGAATCAGCACCGCCACCGGACATGTCACCATCCAGCAGCCCTTCGATCTTGTCGACAAAGGCCTGAATATCGGCAATCGCCTCTTCGGTCAGTTCGCGGCATGTCGTGGCATAATCCGCAAGACGGTGGCTTGTCAGATTGACCAGCGGCGCATTGACCGACTTGCCCTTGTAACGAAGATTGAAAATCTCGCGCTGGATCGCGGTCAGGATCGCCGGATCGGCCTTGCTGCGCGCATTCTGAAGATGCACGCCAATGCTGTTGACGATGTCGTTCGCTTCATCACGGAAATCGGCGAGCATCTGATCGTCGAGATCGATAACATTCTTGCTCATTATTATATCCTGCCTTGCCGGTTGCCCGGTCATTCGCCATACGCCAGGAAGTGCAAAATCGCTACACCCATAACTCCCATATCCGGATTCTTAGCCCGACAAACAAGGCAAGGCAATATATTGAATAAGCCTGTGGTTTATTAGGTGCTTGAAAACTATCTTCTTTTAACCGTTACAAAAAATGCAAAACCGGCCGGATTTTGGTCCGACCGGTCCTGTTCGTAAGGGCAGGGCTGGAAATTACAACGCCTTGACGGCGGCAAGAACCTCGGCGACGTGGTTCTTGACCTTTACCTTGCGCCACACATTGCGGATCACGCCATCACCATCAATGACAAAGGTGCTGCGCTCGATTCCCATGAATTTTTTGCCATACATGCTTTTTTCGGTCCAGGTGCCGTAATCCTCGCAGGTCGTGCTGTTTTCATCTGATGCGAGGATAAAGTTAAGATCATGCTTGGCCTTGAACTTGTCATGACGATCCGCACTGTCCTTTGAAATGCCGATGATCTGGGCATTGACCGCACTGAAATCGGGTTCGGCATCGCGAAACTCGCAGGATTCCGTGGTGCAGCCCGGCGTCATGTCCTTGGGATAAAAATAGATCACCACCGGTTTGCCTTTAAGGTCCGATAGTTTTACCGAACCGCCACCGTCGGTCGGCAGGTCGAAATCGGGGGCCTTGTCACCAACATCAAGCGTCATTTCTTTATCCTTGTTCAAAGTGTCGCGTCCCTGACCGGCTTCGGAAAGCCATGTCAGGAAGTTTCGCCAAAGTCTGCGTGCCAAATTACAAAGCCTTATAAGCATTGCCAATTCATCCGGATCACTCTGGTCATTCCGAACGCGGCGGAAGTTTTTCTGCCGGTTCGGTGATCAGTCGGTCATAGACGGCCTTGATCCGCGTTGCTGTTTCATCAAGTTTGACCTGAAGCGCATCAAAATCATCGCACTGCCCGGCACGGGCCAGCATGCGCCGCAAATCGGTGCTGGCATTTTTCGGCTCAAACGGCCCTTCGGTCGTGAGGCGCAGCATCGCCTGCAATGCCAGCCAGAATGACCCGGCATTGGCAAGGAATGTGGCTTCCTCGGCTTCCAGAATGCCAGCACTTCCAAGGTTTTTGAACACCTCGCGCGTGGTGGGCGACAGGATTTCGGGATGGGTGTGCGCATGCGCCAGTTGGAGATATTGCGCAATGAATTCCAGATCAACCAGTCCGCCGCGCCGCATCTTGATCGCCCAGGGATGACTATCGCCTTTGCCCGCATCCATGCGGTTGCGCATGTCATAAACATCGCGCAGCAGATCATCGGGATTGCGCTTTTTCTGCAGGACCGCATTGGTGGTTTCCATCACCCTGTCACACAGGGCCTGCGGGCCATAAACCGCACGAAGGCGCGTCAGCGCCATATGCTCCCACGTCCAGGCTTCGTTAAGCTGATAGGCCTCGAAACTTTTGAAATGGGTGGCAAGCGGCCCCTTGTTTCCGCTGGGGCGCAGGCGAAGGTCGGTTTCAAACAGAACACCTTCTGCTGTCGGTGCCGAAAGGGCGTTGATGTAACGCTGGCTCAACCGGATGTAATAATGGCCGGGGCTAAGCGGCTTTTCGCCATTTGATTCCTCGGCATCCTCGGGCACCTCATAGACAAAGATCATATCAAGATCGGAACCGGGCGAAAGTTCCTGCCCGCCATGTTTGCCAAGTGCAAAGACGGCAAGCCCGCCGTCATCAAATTTGCCATGCTTTTGCGCAAAATCATCGGCAATCCGCGGGAAAAGCGCACGGATGGCAACATCGGCCACATCGGCAAGCGCCCGACCTGCCTGATGCGGGGTATGGCGGTTCTGGATGGTCTGGACATCGATGCGGAATTTCTGATCATTCGCCCAGCGCCGTGCGGTATCAAGCCAGTCTTCGACCATATACTCGCGCGCAAGCCGGGTGTTAAGTTCATCGAGCATCGTGTCGGCGTCGGGCAGTTCATCGTGGAAACCCGACATCAGGACATAATCAAGCACCCCGGCATTGCGCCCCAGATATTTGGCCATGCGCGGGGCTGTGCCCGCGATCTGTGCCAGAAGTTCCAGCAATTCCGGGTTCGCCGTCACCAGCGAGAAAAGCTGAACCCCCGCAGGCAGACCTTTGAGGAATTCGTCAAACGCCCGAAACGCCATGTCCGGATTGGTGGTTTGCGACAATGCCTTTAACAGGGTCGGCATCAGTTCGGTCAGGATTTCACGCGCACGCCGCGACCGGGTGGCGCGATACCGCCCGTGATGCCATCCCCGCACCGTGACCGAAACATTTGTCGGGTTCTCGAACCCCATCTGGCGCAAATTTTCAAGTGTTTCAGGATCATCTTCCGTGCCGGTAAAGACAAGGTTTCCATCTGCTGCCGCCAGTGGAACATCGTCTTCAAATAATTCGGCATAATTGCTTTCGACCTTGCGCAGGTGATGCAAAAGATCGGCCTTGAAACCATCAAGCGTGTCATAGCCAAGGAAGGTCGAAAGCGCATGCAACCCTTCCTCGGTTTCAGGCAGTGTCTGGGTCTGATGGTCGTTTGTCATCTGCAAACGATGTTCGACCGTGCGCAGAAACTCATAGGCCGCTAGCATTTCATCGCGCACCTGTTCGGACACCTGCCCGAATTTGGTCAGTTCGCGAAGCGCATCGCAGGTCGCCTTGCAACGCAGCGCAACGGCCCGCCCGCCCCAGATCAGTTGCTGGGTCTGGGCGAAAAATTCAATCTCGCGAATGCCGCCGCGGCCAAGCTTGATGTTATGGCCGGGAATAACGACCTTACTGCCGCCTTTATGGGCGTTGATCTGGCGCTTGATCGAATGAATATCCTGGATCGCAAGGAAATCGAGATGCTTGCGCCAGACATATGGGCGCAATATTTCAAGGAATATATCCCCTGATTTTTTGTCACCTGCAACGATCCGTGATTTGATCATTGCCGCGCGTTCCCAGTTCTGCCCGACCGTTTCGTAATAGGTTTCAGCCGCCAGCATCGACAGGATCGGCGGGGTGGATGCCGGATCGGGGCGCAGGCGCAGATCGGTTCGGAAAACATACCCGTCGCCGGTGCGTTCTTCCATGATGCGCGTGACATCGCGCACCATGCGCACAAGGTCCTGTTGCAGGCGATCATGGTCGATATAGGTGACGACCTCGTGGTCATAGAGGAAAATCAGGTCGATATCGGATGAATAGTTAAGTTCCTTGGCGCCAAGCTTGCCCATGCCAATCGCAAAGATCCCGCAATCGCGCAGCGGATCGTCGGGATGGGGCAGGTCGAATTTGCGCTGCTTTGCCGTCGCCGAAAGGCAATGGGCCAGTGCGAATTCAAGGGTCACTTCGGCTGTGGTGCTAATCGCGCCCGTGATTTTATCAAGCGACCACGCTCTGCAGATATCGGCAATCGCAATCACAAGAGCCGCCCGGCGTTTTGCCTTGCGTACCATCATCATGGTTGTCGCCTGATCGGTCTGTGCGGCATCGGAACTTTTGCGCACCGGATCAAGGGCCGCGTCAAAGGCAACGTCAAGTCCCTGATCAAACACCAGACAGATGATATCGGGATCGCGCAGACACAGATTGCCAAGATAGGGGCTGTTGCCAAACATCGCGGCCAAAACGTCGCGTTTTGGTTTGTTGGCCGCAATATCGCCAATCTGTTGTGCGAGATGCTCGAAAGCGGGGCGATCGGCAAGCGCAGACCATCTTTCGAAACCGTTATTGCAACGATCGGTATCGAAGGGTTTCGGCAAATCTGGCGTAATCCAGGAAAGAGACACTTTTTGCTTTCCTTGTGTTGCTCTTGTTATTGCTCTTGGACGTAAAACCGGGCTATCCCTTGGCTTCGTGACGCAACGCAGGATATCTCCGGCATCCGGCCACGCACGCGACATGACACGGAAAGGTTTCCTTATGCCCCCGACGATACCAAAAAGGGGACAGGGAAACAGTATCAGTTTACATTTATTGGGTTTTTCGCAGGCCGGGAAACATCATTGGCTTGACGGCGTTGTTACATTGATTGGAAATGTCATTCATGGCATCGCAAATTCGGGATCTTTAGGCAGGTGCGTCGCATCAAAATCTTTACTGGCTGGTGTGGGCTGTTTCTTGCGGCCGTGATCCTGTTTGTCGGCGTTTTCACCGGTGTTCTGGTCTGGCGCATCGCGCAGGGCCCGGTTTCCCTGCATCGTCTCGTGCCTTATGTCGTTGCCGAACTGAATGAAAGCAGCGGTGACACAAAATTCGAAGTCGGCGACATGGTCCTGTTCTGGCGCGGATGGGAAGAACGGTTTGATATCCGTCTTCAGGATGTGTCGGTGCGCGACGGGGCAGGAAGTGAAATGCTTCATGTGCCAGAGGCCGACGTGGTGTTTTCCAGCAAGGCGCTGTTTGACGGGGTTCTGGCCCTGCGGGAACTGAACCTGATCGCGCCGAAATTGCGTCTGGTCCGGCACGCCAACGGCCAGATCGATATCGGCTATAACCCCGAAGGGCAGGCCGAAGCCGAAACCCCGCTGCAATCCCTGCCAGTCCCCGATTTCAAAACAGATCCCAAAAAAGAACCTGAACCCGAAACAGCGCCAGAACCGGCACAAAACAATCCGGGCGCCCCGGCATCCGGTGATGCCAGCGGCAACAATGCCGAACAGCCGGGCGTGAATATGCCCCTGCCGTCGCCATCGGAAGGCACCGGGACCGAACCCGATCAATCGCTTAGCGATGCGCAACGCGGTATTCGCGATGGCAGTGCGGCCATGCGCGAAATTGTCGCGATCCTGTCGGGCGAGATGGCCGATTTTCCGGCCGCCGCCTATTTCGAAAGCTTCGGCGTATCTGGCGCGGATCTTCAAGTATGGGACGAGGCACTTGATCTCGTCTGGGCTGCACCATCTGCCGATATCCGTCTGTCACGCAAGCCGATGGGCATTCACGCCGAAGCAACGATGAAGGTCAATGCCGGGCTGGTATCAACCGATGTCAATGTCACGGCCGAATATGACAGCCGGGTCGAGGAAATCGACATGGTGGCCGATATTGGCGAAGTCATCCCGTCAAACCTGACCAGCATATCGGATACGTTTATTGATCTGGCCGGGGTGGATGTCCCGGTATCCGGCAGGCTTACGGCAAAGCTTGGCGCTGATGGCAGTGTCATTGAGCTTGGCACCGATCTTGACCTTGGTGTGGGCCGGGTCGATCTGCCCGCCCCAATGGTTGCGGCCTATCATGTCACCGGTGGCAAGGTGGGCTTAAGCTTCGTGCCCGGTCGGCTAAGCTTTGACGATGTCCGGATCGAAGCTGGCGAAACTGCGGCTGTCCTGAAAGGGCAGGCAATAAATCCGCTTGGCCAGTGGGCCATCGATATCACCGCGACGGCAACCGACGTCCGGACCAACGACCTGCCGCAATTGTGGCCCGAAACCGTTGGCGACAATGCGCGGACATGGGTTGTTGAAAACCTGACCGAGGGCATCGTTCATCAGGCCGAACTGCGCACCAGACTGCATCAGGACGAAACCGGCAATATCGTTGTCGATCATCTGGACGGCGAAATGAACATGACCGGCGTTACCGTGCATTACCTTGGCGATATGCCATCGGTTCTGGGCGCAGGTGGCCGGGCGGAGTTTGATCAGTCAAGCTTCAGCATCTTTGTTAATGAGGGCGAAGCCGACGGCATCGTCGTTGACGAGGCAACGCTTGTTTTCTCGCAGCTCGATACCGACAGCGAAATGGCCGATTTCGAAATCGTCGCCCATGGTGGTGCGCGCAATGCGCTTGAAATGATCGATGAAGAGCCGCTTGGTTTTGCCACACAGCTCGGTATCGATCCGGCACAGATCGAAGGTGAACAGGCAACCCGTGTGAAGCTGCATTTCCCGTTGTTAAAGGATCTGTCGTTTGATGATGTCGAGGTCGCAGCCGCTTCACGCATCGAAAATGCCGCAATTACCGATGCGTTCCGCGACCTTGATATTTCCGATGGCACCTTTGAATTGCAGGTCAATACCAAGGGCCTCGAACTGTCGGGCGAGGCCGCGATAGGCAAGGGACGAACCAACATCAAATGGGTCGAAAGCTTTGCCGACGATACCCCCGTCATCAGCCACTATGACCTTGAAGGCGATCTTGATCTCGCCGCGCTGGAGCAGGTCGGTTTTGCTACTGATCCCTATCTGAGCGGTGTCGCGACCGGCAAGGTCACCATCGAACATCTGCGCAGCAACGAGGTCGCCATCAAGGCGCAGACCAGCCTGTCTGCGGCCGATATTGCGCTTGATATGGTCGATTATCATAAAACACCGGGGCAGGATGCCAGCCTTGCGTTCGATCTGACCGTCAAGGCCAATGGCGCGGGCGAAGTCCGGTCCTTTGATCTGATGGCACCCGAACTGGTCGCCAAGGCCAAGGGGCGCTGGCGCGGTGATAGCCCGATTGCGGATAAATTCACGGTTAATCTGACCGATACGCGCTTCCGCGAAAACCTTGCGATTACAGGCGCCATTACGGTTGATCAGGGCGGCAAACTTCTGGTCGATCTGAAGGGCAAGCAGTTTGATCTGCGTACGTTTGTCGAAGATAAACCGACGGACGGTTCGGAAAAAACGGCTAACCCGGCGGGGGATTTCGATGCGATGGATATCCGCCTCGAAGCAGCCGACTTCCTGATCAAGGGCGAACGTCCGGTTCTGCGCGATGGATCGATCCTTTTGCATCAGACGGGCGAAAACCGCGAAATTGAAATCAACGCCCGGCAGGCCGATGCCCAGCCATGGCTTGTCGGTGATGATGATGCCCCGCGCGAACCCGGCCCCGCCGAAAGCCCCAATAGCGGTGGCATCGGCCAAAACGCCTCCCGGACCGGTGGGCGAACTGATATCTTCCTGTCCATCGATCAGCTGATCATGGCCAATGGTGAATTGATCGATGAAATTGACGGCTCCATTCATGTTGTTGGTGACGAATGGGATGGTCTGGTCCTAAACGGAACGATGGGGGATCGCGCCAATGTCTTTGCCCAGGTCGAACGCAAGGACCCGAAAACGCGCAACGTGCGCCTGACCAGCGACGATGCGGGCAAATTCCTGCGTGCAGTCGATCTTTATGAAAATCTGCTGGGCGGCGCACTGACCATCGAGGGCACGGTCGATGACAGCACATGGTCGCAACCCTTCACCGGCAAGGTCAATATTACCGCCTTCCGTGCGGTGAACGCACCGCTGGCCGCCCGCGTGCTCGGCGCTGCGTCGCTGACCGGGCTTGCCGATGTGCTGGGCGGGAATGGGATTGCGTTTTCCGAACTGAACGGCGATTTCACCTATGCCAATGATGTGCTCTCGCTTAGCAAATTCGCCGCCAACGGATCGGCGGTTGGCGTGACTAGCAATGGGTCGATTGATCTGGCCAAATCCGAAATCCGGCTGGCGGGATCAATCGTGCCGATCTATTCGCTGAACTCCGCCCTTGGCGCGATCCCGCTTTTGGGCGATTTGCTGGTGGGCGAGGAAGGCGGGGGTATTTTCGCCCCGACCTACACCATCGAAGGCGCGCTTGATGACCCCGAAGTCACGGTCAATCCGCTATCGACCTTTGTGCCCGGCGTGTTCCGCAATCTGATCACCGGGGCCGAACCCGGTTAAGGACGGCAGGGTACAGACAACATCAAAAAGGCCCCGGAAATGTCCGGGGCCTTTTGTATTCTAGCACGTGTTTGATCGCGACCTGCTTAGACCGGCTTGATCAGAACGTGGCGCTTCTTGCCAGCCGAGAGCTTGATAACGCCATCGGCATTGATCGCATCACCGCCAATGGTGATGTTTTCATCATCGACTTTCTCGTCATTGATCTTGGCCCCGCCACCCTTGATCAGGCGACGTGCTTCACCGCCCGATTTGGCAAGGTCGGCACGACGGAACAGATCAAATGCCGGAATACCGGCCTCGATTTCCGATTTCGGAACTTCGACAGTCGGCAGATCGTCGGCCAGAACGCCTTCCTCAAACGTCTTGCGCGCGGTTTCCGCTGCCGCAAGGGCGGCTTCCTCACCGCGGCACAGCTTGACGGCTTCGAATGCCAGAATCTTCTTGGCTTCGTTGATATCCGAACCTTCAAGCTTTGCGTATTCTTCGATCTGTTCAAGCGACAGCTCGGTAAACAGGCGCATGAACTTGATGACGTCCGCATCTTCGCTGTTGCGCCAGAACTGGTAATAATCATACGCCGACAGGCGTTCCTCGTTCAGCCACACAGCACCCGATGCCGTCTTGCCCATCTTCGCACCTGATGCGGTGGTCATAAGCGGCGTGGTCAGGCCAAACAGCGCGCTGTCATCAACGCGACGGCCAAGCTCGACACCATTGACGATATTGCCCCACTGGTCCGAACCGCCCATCTGCAGAACACAGCCATATTTGCGCTGCAGTTCGACAAAGTCATAGGCCTGCAGGATCATATAGTTGAATTCAAGGAAGCTCAGCGACTGTTCACGTTCCAGACGCAGCTTGACGGAATCAAAGCTCAGCATCCGGTTGACCGAGAAATGGCGGCCGAAATCACGCAGGAATTCGATGTAATTGATCTTGTCCAGCCAGTCGGCATTGTTGACCATGACCGCATCGGTCGGGCCATCGCCAAAGGTCAGGAATTGCTGAAAGACCTTTTTGATCCCGGCCATGTTGGCGGCAATGATTTCATCGGTCAGAACCGGGCGGGCATCATCACGGCCGGTCGGATCGCCAACGCGGGTCGTACCGCCGCCCATCAGGACAATCGGCTTATGGCCGGTTTTCTGCAACCAGCGCAGCATCATGATCGAAACAAGCGACCCGACATGCAGGCTGTCTGCAGTGCAATCATAGCCCACATAGCACACCACCTTTTTTTCTGACGCATAGGCATCAAGCCCTTCAAGATCAGTACATTGGTGGATGTAACCGCGGTCATTCATGACGCGGAGAAAATCAGACTTCAGTTCAGTCATGGTTTTTGCGCTATGTTGGTTGTGAGTGTAAAAATACGAGCACCCCAAAGGGCGGACGCGATGATCTAGCACATTCTTCCCCGGCAGGGCAACGCGCTCGATCCATGAAACCCGTGGCGACGTTGGGTTATGTGTTCTGAGGGGATTTATCCTGCGCAAGGACGCTTTCAACAAGGTCCGGTGCAACGCTTATCAGTTTGATCAAACTGCGTGCTGTTGTGTCGGGTTCTGTTCGATGCTGTTCCCAGTCACGCAGCGTTCCGACCGGAATGTGAAAACGTTTTGCAAACGCTTCCTGCGTCAGTTTTAGCTTCAGCCTTACTTCTCTGGCGTCCGAGACGGGGCGAAATTCCTGTAATTCGTCATATGTCAGCACAGGATTGTCGGGATCATCACTTGCTGCCTGCGCGATGGCGTTATCGTCCATGGCATCAAGGCGCGCTCTGTCATCACGCGACAGTTTCGGCGGGTTTTCAAAATTGAGAACGGTTTTTGAAGTAATATTGTCGTTCATAGCTGGTTGCCTTGCGTGCCGAGATGATCCGGATGACTTCAATGCCTTCGCGTGTCACTCTATCATGCGTAATGACGACGAATACGCCATTTTCGATCTGCCCCAGTATTTGCCATCTGTCTTCGCCATTGCGGGACTGCGCGTGTTCCAGACGATTGGGATCAGCAAAAATATGGCAGGCATAATCAAAGCCTATGCCATGTTTCTGGCGGTTGCGGGCGTCTTTCTCTGTGTCCCATTCAAAGTTCATTATACGGGAATTCCGTAGTTTGTACAGATGTGGATTTGACGCGGTGGGCGCGCTATTCTTTATGCTGCCTGATAGACGATAATTTAGAGTTGCAATTAAAGCGAGTATAATGGCGGTGGTAAACGCGCAAAAGAACTGGATCAAGGCCATCGGCATGATGAGCGGCACATCCCTTGACGGGGTGGATGCGGCATTGATTGAAACCGATGGCGTCGAAGTCCGGCGCACCGGTCATGCCGTTTTCGTGCCGTATAGCCCCGAATTGCGCGAACGCATGCGCGCCTGTTTTGGCAATCGCAGTGCCACCAATACCGAGCATGTCGTGGCCGACGATCTGACGCTTGTGCATGTTGATGCCGTTAATATGCTGCTGGATCGTGCATCGATTTCACCGTCTGAAATCGGTGTGATCGGGTTTCATGGCCAGACCGTGTTTCATGAACCGGGATCGGGGATCACGCGCCAGATCGGCACACCCGATATGCTGGCCGAAAAAACCGGCATTCCGGTTGTCGCCGATTTCAGGTTGGCCGATGTTGCCGCCGGGGGCGAGGGGGCGCCGCTGGCCCCGGTTTATCATGCGGCACTGATGAAAAGTGCCGGTGTTGATATGCCGGTTGCGGTTCTGAATATCGGTGGGGTATCCAATGTGACATGGATCGGCCCGGACGAAGAACTGCTGGCCTTTGATTGCGGCCCCGGCAATGCACGGATTGATGACTGGATGCTGCGCCATACCGGCACGCCGGTTGACCTTAACGGTGCAACCGCCGCATCCGGCCTGCCGGATCCGATGATCGAGGTCAGATTTCTCGAAGACCCGTATTTCGACCGCATCCCGCCCAAATCACTTGATCGCGAGGATATGGCGCTCCGCATTGATGGATTGGTGGCCGAGGCAAAACTTGGCGTTGCCGACGGGGCGGCAACACTGGCGCAATGCACGGTGGCGGCAATCGTCGCAGGCGTTAATCATCTACCCGAAGCCCCCCTGCAATGGTTTGTCTGCGGGGGCGGGCGGCACAATGACTATCTGATGGCGCAATTAAACAACCGGCTCGGCGTGCCGGTGCGATCTGTTGATGAACTTGATTGGGATGGCGATGCGGTAGAGGCCGAATGTTTTGGCTATCTTGCCGTGCGCCACCTGTGCGATCTGCCGCTAAGCTTTCCCGGCACAACCGGTGTGCCGGAACCGTGCCGGGGTGGAAAGCTCTATCACAGCAAAAAGGCCGCCTGATCAGGCGGCCTTTGGTCTTTTTGGCTGACGTTGCGCGATTACGCGTTGCGCTTGTCCAGATAGGCGACCGTTTTCTTGATCACTTCGTCCTGCTGCTTGGCAAAGTAATGATCGGCTCCTTCGATGGTGCACATATCAACTTCGATGCCTTTCTGGGCATTCAGCTTGTCGGCAAGCTTGTTGACCGAGGACAGCGGAATGTTGGTATCGTGCGACCCGTGGATCATGATCCCGGATGACGGGCAGGGAGCCAGGAAGGTGAAGTCATATTCACTGGCCGGGGCTGCGACCGAAATAAAGCCGTCGATTTCCGGGCGGCGCATCAAAAGCTGCATGCCGATCCACGAACCGAACGAATAACCGGCAACCCAGGTTGCGCGGGCATTGGCGTTATAGGTCTGCATCCAGTCGAGTGCGGATGCCGCATCCGACAATTCGCCGATCCCCTGGTCATAAACGCCCTGCGAGCGTCCGACACCGCGGAAATTGAAACGCATGACCGAATAGCCGCGATCCTTGAACATGTTGAACATGTTAAAGCACAGCTTGTTGTTCATCGTGCCGCCCTGCTGGGGGTGCGGATGAAGAATAAGCGCAATGGGCGAATCGTCTGCGCCATTGTGGTGATAGCGACCTTCAAGGCGGCCTTCGGGGCCGTTAAAAATGACCTCAGGCATGGATCAGACTGCTCCTGTCCACGAATGGAATGGGGTGAGTGAAGAATATATCCGAGTATTTTTGTAGGTTTTTTCGTTTTTGTGCATAAATTGCTTTGGGCAAATACTTGACCAGGTTACTCGGTTATCCTATATTCCGGCTAACCCGATGGCATCATTGCTGTCCGTTTTGCGCGGTTCGCGCAAGCGGGCAACGATGTCGGCTGCCGGGAATCGAAGCTACTAATTACACAGTGGACAGCCCGATGTTCAAGCTAATTCGTCAGGAAATAGACGCGATGATCGCCCGTGATCCTGCGGCGCGTTCCCGCTGGGAAGTCGTGATCAGCTATCCGGCGTTTCATGCAATCATGGGATATCGTGGCACAAACTGGCTGTGGAAGCGCGGTTTTCGTTTAACCGCACGCTTCCTGTCGCAGATTTTGCGCTGGCTGACCGGGATCGAAATTCACCCCGGTGCGACCATCGGCAAACGCTTCTTCATCGACCATGGCATGGGTGTCGTGATTGGTGAAACCGCCGAGATTGGCGATGATGTCACCCTGTATCAGGGGGTAACCCTTGGCGGGACATCGCCCAGCGTCAATAGCGACGGCCAGCGTGGGCTGAAACGTCACCCGACCCTTGAAGATGGCGTGATTGTCGGCTCTGGCGCGCAAATCCTTGGTCCGTTCATCGTCCGCAAGAATGCGCGTGTTGGTGGCAACGCCGTCGTGCTGTCCGAAGTCCCCGAAGGTGCGACCGTGGTCGGTATCCCCGCCCGCATCGTGCGTCGGGAAAAAGATGATCGTTTCTGTGCCTATGGCACGCCGCTGGGCGATCTGCCCGATCCGGTTGCCCGCGCTCTTGAAGAACTGGGCCGCGAAGTCCAGACGCTGCGCAATCAGGTTGCCGCCCTCGAAGCCGACAAGGCAGGCGCTGCTGCCGGTGCGGATAAACCGGCAAAGCCGCGGATTGTCGCGGCATCCGAATGATTTTGGCCCGCCTGAAATCGGGCGGGTACAGACAGGGGCATCAAATCGACATGTTGATCGCCCATAAAGGAAATACAGAGCTTGTGATCATTTCCCGACAGTTCGGGTCTTGATCGACAGGTAGGAGGACGAACCGTGAAGCTGAGTACAAAAGGCCGCTATGCCGTGATGGCGATGGTCGATCTCGCTGATAGCAGCAGGGACCGGCCGGTCGCGCTTGCCGATATTGCGGACCGTCAGGAAATATCCCTATCCTATCTGGAACAGCTTTTTGGCAAATTGCGGAAAGGCGGGCTTGTCCGTTCCGTGCGTGGTCCGGGTGGCGGTTATCTGCTGGCCCGCACCGCCGAGGATACCCGGATTGCCGATGTGATCCTCGCCGTGGACGAGCCGATCCGCGCAACCCGGTGCAAATCGGGATCGCCAAAGGGCTGCAAATCCAATCAGGGCCGTTGTCTGACCCATGAATTGTGGGAAGAACTTGGCAACCAGATTTATCTTTATCTGGCCTCTGTCAGCCTGGCCGACGTTGTGGATCGCCGTGTTTCCGGATCGACCCGGATGTTCGAACCGCGCACCACGAAAATCAAAGAGCCGAGCCAGGTTGCAGCCCAGTAACTTGTCCTCTATATCGAGGGCAGAATAAGAGAATGCGAATAAGGATGATTTTAAACTGATGACCAACCCGGTTTACCTTGATTACAACGCAAGCGCGCCGCTGTGCCACGAAGCACGGCAGGCAATGCATGCGGCGATGGAAGTCGCGGGTAACCCGTCATCGGTTCATGCATCCGGCCGTGCAGCGCGCAAGATCGTCGATCATGCCCGTCGCCGGATCGCCGATCTGGTTGGTGGTGACGCCGAACGCGTGATTTTCACAAGCGGCGGTACCGAGGCCAACAATCTGGCCCTGAACGGGCTTGAGGATGTCACCGTATTTACCAGTGCGGTCGAACATCCCTCGGTGATCGAGGCACGGTCTGATGCGAAACGCATTCCGGTTGATGCCAATGGCGTCATTGATCTGGCCGCTCTTGAAACCATGCTGAAAGCCGTATCCGATGCCGGGCAAAAGGTTCTGGTTTCGGTGATGCTGGCCAACAATGAAACCGGCGTCATTCAGCCGGTGGCCAAAGTCGGCCTGCTGGCGCGTGAATATGGTGCCAAGGTCCATTGCGATGCCGTTCAGGCGTTGGGCCGCATGCCGGTCGATATGGGCCAGCTTCTGGTCGATATGGTGTCGATTTCGGCCCACAAGATCGGCGGCCCCAAAGGGGTTGGTGCGCTGGCGATTGCGCCCGGTGTGATGCTGGTGCCGCAAATCCGCGGCGGCGGGCAGGAAAAATACCGACGGGGTGGTACGGAAAATACCATCGGGATCGCAGGCTTTGGTGCCGCGGCCGAACGGTGCGAAACCACCCGGTCGAAAATGGACGACATCCGCGATCTGCGTGATCGTCTGGAAACGGTTTTGGCATCAGAAGCCCCCGAACTTCTGATCGCCGGAAAAGGAACGGATCGACTGGTCAATACCAGTTGCCTGATCCTGCCGGGCATGCCGGGGGAAACCCAGGTGATGGCCATGGATCTTGCAGGGATTGCGATCAGTTCGGGATCAGCCTGTTCATCAGGCAAGGTACGTGAAAGCCACGTATTGAAGGAAATGGGGGTTACCGATGCCGGATCGGCCATAAGGGTCAGTCTGGGACTGGAAACCACCAATGACGAGATTGATACATTTATCCGCGTTTGGAGCCGGATGCGGGGCAATGCAGTGCGTAAGAAAAGTGCGCGCCACGCTGCCTGACAAAGAGTGAGTGAGGAAGCCTTAACTATGAACGAGCTTAAAGCAAAGCCGATCTATCTGGATTACCAGGCAACGACGCCGACCGATCCGCGCGTGGTGGAAACCATGCTGCCGTACTTCACCGAGAAGTTCGGTAATCCGCATTCGCGCAACCACAGCTTTGGCTGGGAAGCGGAAGATGCGGTCGAGGTCGCACGTGACCAGGTCGCCAAGATCATTGGCGCCTCGTCCAAAGAGATCATTTTCACCTCGGGTGCGACTGAGTCGAACAACCTTGCGCTCAAAGGCGTGATGAAGTTCTACGGCAAGAAAAAGCCGCACCTGATCACGGTCGTGACCGAGCATAAATGCGTGCTCGACAGTGCCCGTCACCTTGAACAGGAAGGTTTCAAAGTTACCTATCTTGGCGTCAAGGATAACGGCCTGATCGATCTTGAACAGCTCAAGGCCGCGATCACCGACGAAACCGCGATTGTGTCCGTCATGGCGGTCAACAACGAAATCGGCGTGATCCAGCCGCTGAAGGAAATCGGCGAAATCTGCCGCGAACGTGGTGTTTTCTTCCACACCGATTGTGCGCAGGCAGTTGGCAAGATTCCGCTCGACGTTGACGAGATGAAAATCGACCTGATGTCGATTTCCGGCCACAAGATTTATGGCCCGAAAGGCATTGGTGCGCTTTATGTCCGTCGTCGTCCGCGCGTTCGCGTCATCGCACAGATCACCGGTGGTGGTCAGGAACGCGGCATGCGTTCCGGTACGCTGCCGACCCCGCTGATCGTTGGTCTGGGCAAGGCCTGCGACATCGCCATGAACGAAATGGCCGAAGAAAATGCCCGCATCATGGAACTGCGTGACTACACCATGAAGCGTTTCCGTGACCGCCTTGCCGACATCTACCTGAACGGTGATGAAACGCAGCGCGTTGCCGGCAACCTCAATGTTTCCTTTGCCTATGTCGAAGGCGAAAGCCTTCTGATGGACATCAAGAACATTGCGGTCTCGTCGGGTTCGGCATGTACCTCGGCGTCGTTGGAGCCGTCATACGTTCTGCGTGCGCTGGGTGTTGACGAAGAACTCGCCCATACCTCGCTTCGTATCGGCATCGGTCGCTATACCACCCGCGAAGAGCTTGATCAGGCGATTGACTCGATCTGTGTCGCTGTCGAACGCCTGCGTGAAATGAGCCCGCTTTGGGAAATGGCTCAGGAAGGCATCGACATCAAGTCGATCGAGTGGGCCGAACACTAAGCGTAACGAATTATTCCTTCTCGTGAGAGAGAAACAGGACTTTTAGGAGGACTTTTACCATGGCTTATAGTGAAAAGCTGATCGATCATTACGAAAACCCGCGCAATGTCGGTTCGATGGACAAGAACGAAACGTCTGTCGGGACCGGTCTGGTCGGCGCACCGGCCTGTGGCGACGTCATGAAATTGCAGATCAAGGTGACCGCAGACGGGATCATTGAAGATGCAAAGTTCAAGACGTTCGGTTGCGGTTCGGCCATTGCGTCAAGCTCGCTGATCACCGAATGGGTCAAGGGCAAGTCGCTTGACGAAGCCGGTTCGATCAAGAACTCGCAGATCGCCGAAGAACTGGCTTTGCCGCCGGTGAAGATTCACTGCTCGATCCTGGCAGAAGATGCCATCAAGGCAGCGATCGCCGACTACAAAACCAAAAACGGTCAGGGCGAAGTCGAAGCTGCTGAATAAGCAGCTTCACGACCCCGTCGTTTTCGGGAATTCAGGAGAAGACTATGGCATTACCGTCCCCGATCAGTGTCACCCCGGAGGCGCTTGTTCATATCAAGGCGTTGCTTGATAGCCGCGGAAAACCGTCCGAAGGCATCCGCCTTGGCGTGCGCAGCAAAGGGTGCTCGGGTCTGTCCTACACGCTTGAATATGCAGATGATGCATCGGGCTTCGAAGAAGTCGTCGAGCTGGAGGATGGCGTGAAGCTTCTGATTGACCCAAAAGCCATCATGTTCGTGCTTGGCACCGAGATGGATTACGAGGTCAACAAGATGGAAGAAGGTTTCGTGTTCCGTAACCCCAATGAAAAAGGGCGTTGCGGCTGCGGGGAATCCTTCCACGTCTGACGGCCCGCCGGGTTTTCCCTGCTTTCTGACTGTCATGGCCCCGGTGATATCGACCGATATCGTCGGGGCCATCGACTGACAAAAGGGCGGTCGCCGTTATTGTTGGCCTTATTTTCCGGCATCTGACGTCCGTCTTTATTCGTTTTGTCGTTTGTTTTTAAATCTCGAAAGTGCATAGCGTGAGCAATACCGGTACCTCAGAAACGCGCACCGCAGAACAGCCGCAGCATAAAGTCTGCTGGTCCTGCAAGGGCCCGGTCGAGGCAACAGCCCTGTTTTGCGAGACCTGCAATGCCATCCAGCCCCCCGGCCAGCTTGACCATTTCACCCGCTTTGGCCTGGAACGTACCTTCCTGATCGATGTTGACGCGATCGAGGCAACGTACCTTAAGCAGCAGCAACTGCTTCATCCCGACCGCTTCGCATCGAAATCCGCCCGCGAACAGGCCCTGTCATCCCAGCAGGCGGCAACCCTTAACGGCGCGTTCGAAACCCTTAAAAACCCGGTCGCACGTGCGGAATATCTTATGCGTCTGGCGGGCCACGAACCCGAAGGTGGCGAGGGGCACACGGTCAACGATCCGGAGCTTCTGATGGAAGCGATGGAAATGCGCGAGGCCCTGCATGATGCCGATGATCGCAATGCGGTCGACGCCATTATCAAGGATACCCGCAAGGCTGCCCGCGCGTGTGAAAAGGACGTCGCCGACGCGCTTGAACAGAACGCATATGACCGGGCCAAAAAACTGACAACCCGGCTTAGATACCTGATGAAAATGACCGAGGAAGCGCGCGCGAAGAAATCGCGTCTTGCCGCCGCCTGATCATTTAAAAAGAACGGATAGAATTCATGGCTTTGCTAAAGATCCACGAACCGGGCCAGACGCCGCTGCCCCACGAAGATGAACGCCAGCTTGCGGTTGGTATCGATCTGGGCACGACGAACTCCGTCGTCGCGATCTCGAACGATGAAAAACCCGAGGTGCTTCGCGATACATCCGGTGGCAATGCCATCGTGCCCTCCGTCGTCTATTATGGCGCGGGTGCCGATCCGGTGGTGGGCGAGGCGGCCCGTGATCAGATCAATGATAATGCGGATCGCGTCGTATCGTCGGTCAAACGCCTGATGGGGCGCGGCATTGCCGATGTCAAATCGATTGCCGGCACGCTGCCCTATCACGTCGAAGTCCCGGCCGAAAACGCCGAAAAATCGGGTGAACCGATGATGGTGCGCCTGAATGTCGGCGACCGCGTCCTGACCCCGGTGGAGGTTTCGGCCGATATCCTGCGTGCGCTTCGTGCGCGGGCGGAGGAAAGCCTTGGCAAGCCGGTCGAAAAGGCGGTCATCACCGTTCCGGCCTATTTCGATGATGGTGCGCGCACCGCGACCAAGGACGCCGCCCGTCTGGCCGGGGTCGAAGTCCTGCGTTTGGTGAACGAGCCAACCGCTGCCGCCCTTGCCTATGGCCTCGATAACGGCGCAGAGGGCCTTTATGCCGTCTACGACCTTGGCGGCGGCACCTTTGATATTTCCCTGCTTAAAATGCAAAAGGGCGTCTTCCAGGTGAAGGCAACCGGCGGCGATGCCGCCCTCGGCGGGGATGATTTCGATCACGCCATTGCCGAACATCTTCTGGCCGAACGCAAAAGTGGCGGCACCACCGATGATCTGGATGCGTCGGATGCCAAACGCCTGCTTAAAACCGCGCGCAAGGTCAAGGAAGCCCTGACCGATGCCGATGAAACCAGCGTTACCGTCTCGCTTGGCGGGGCGGAAACCACCCACACGGTTACCCGTGCCGCGTTCGATGCGATGATTGCCAAACTGGTATCGCGTACGATTGCGATCACCGAACAGGTCCTTGATGACGCCGATATTCTGGCCGATGACGTCAAGGGCGTGGTGCTGGTCGGTGGTTCGACCCGTGTGCCCGCCGTACGCAAGGCCGTGGCCGATCTGTTTGAACAGGACCCGCTTTCCGATATCGACCCGGACGAAGTCGTCGCCCTTGGCGCTGCCCTTCAGGCAGAGGCTTTGACGGGTGGCTCGGATAACCTTCTGCTCGACGTCACGCCGCTGTCGCTCGGTCTTGAAACCATGGGCGGGATTGTCGAAAAGGTCATTGACCGCAATACCCCGATCCCGGTCGCCAAGGCACAGGAATTCACCACTTATCAGGATGGCCAGTCGGCCATGATGATCCATGTGGTGCAGGGCGAACGCGAAATGGTCGATCAATGCAGATCACTTGCGCGCTTCGCCCTGACCGGCATTCCGTCAATGGCGGCTGGTGCTGCACGTATCAAGGTGACGTTTAATGTCGATGCCGACGGTCTTCTGACTGTATCCGCACGCGAGGAAACCACCGGCACCGAACAGGAAGTCGCCGTCAAGCCGACCTATGGCATTAACGAGCTTGATATGGCCAACATGCTGCGCGAAAGCATGGTCCATGCCCGCGAGGATATGGAAATGCGCCTCCTGACCGAGGCAAGGGTCGAGGCACGCCGCAATGTTCTGGCCGTGCAGGCCGCGATGAATGCCGACCGTGCCCTTCTGACGCCGGAGGACGAAGACAATATCGCAGGCGCGATTGCCAAACTCGAAGCCGCCATGTCGGGCGAGGATCGCGACCTTATCAACGAACAGGCCGAGGCGCTTGAAGACGCATCGCGTCCCTTTGCCGAGGCCCGTATGGACGCCCGTATCCGTCAGGCCCTTGCCGGTCGCAATGTCGATCAGGTGAATTAGGGGCCAGACATAATTGACAAACCGGCCAACTGCGGCGATTGTCCCGTGCAACCGCCAAGGTCAGGTCGGACCAGAGATCGAACGAAAAAGTATTACCGAGGAGAAAGGCACAGATGCCTAAGATCGTTTTTGTTGAACCCGATGGCACCGAAAAGGAATTTGACGTTGCCGACGGTCTGTCCGTTCTGGAAGCTGCCCACAAGAATGGCATCGACCTTGAAGGTGCCTGCGAAGGATCGCTGGCTTGCTCGACCTGCCATGTCGTTGTTGACGATAGCTGGTTTGACAAACTTGACGAGCCAAGCGAAGACGAGGAAGACATGCTTGACCTCGCATTCGGCCTGACCGAGACCTCGCGCCTTGGCTGCCAGATCATCATGAGCGACGAGCTTGACGGGCTTCGCGTCATGCTGCCGTCTGCCACGCGCAACATGATGGTCGACAAGTAACATCGAAATTCCGCCCAAGCCCAAAGGGGGACACCCATGCGCTGGACAGATATTCAGGATATCGCGATCGAGCTTGAAGAAGCCCATCCCGACAAGGATAACGTCAATCTGCGTTACACCGATCTGCATAAATGGATCTGTGAACTTGACGGCTTTGACGACGATCCCGCGAAATCGAACGAGAAGATCCTCGAAGCCATCCAGATGGCATGGATCGATGAACGCGACGATTAGGACCTGCTAACACGTCATTCCCGCGAAAGCGGGAATCCAGACAGCAGAACCCGCATCGATACAAGCCAGCCCGGACCCTTCCGCAGGCTGGCTTTGTTCTATCCATACCTTATCTGCACACCATCACGGGCAGGGGCTTTGACAACCATGACCGACACCTTCACCGACATCATCCCGGCCCAAAGCCTGTTTGGCCGACTGCGCGCCAACGCCCCCGATGCGTGGCAAAGCTATGTCTGCCACGATTTCGTCAAACAGCTTGGCAACGGAACCCTGCCAGAGGCCGCTTTCAAACACTACCTCATTCAGGATTACCTGTTCCTGATCCAGTTTGCCCGTGCCTATGCACTCGCGACCTACAAGGCCGATGATCTCCGTGCCATGCGCCAGTTTTCCGGCACCGTGCACGCGATCCTTGATATGGAAATGAGCCTGCATCTCGACTTCTGCAAAGGCTGGGGCCTGTCTGAGGCCGATATCGTGGCCCAACCCGAAGCCCGCGCCTGCATCACCTATACCCGTTATGTGCTTGATTGTGGTGCGCGTGGCGATGTGGTTGATCTTCAGGTCGCCCTGATGCCCTGTATGGTTGGCTATGCCGAAATCGCAAACCGCCTGATGGCAAGTTCTGATACAAGGCTCGACGGAAATCCGTACCGCCCCTGGATCGAGATGTATGCCTCGACCGAATTCCAGGACGTGGCAAAGGCCGAAATCGATCTTCTGGAACATACCGCGCAAACCCGCGGGGGGGATGCACGGATCAAGGGCCTCACGGAAATCTTCGCCAGGGCAAGCCGCCTTGAAGCCGATTTCTGGCAGATGGGGCTTGATCTGGCAAAATAGGCGCAAATGCCTTATATGAGTGCGAACATGCTTTCTGGGCCGGTTAAAACCGCCCGGTTTGTTGATCTCTACCCGCTTTACTCTTCCCGTCATTCCGGGCGAAGCAAAGCGCAGACCCGGAATCCATCTTGCCGCACGTCGCGGCATACCGGATAGGGCTGGATTCCCGCCTTCGCGGGAATGACGCGGGGCAGGGATCATGGACCGGACGCCGATACTGGTCTCGGTCTGCCGCTATTTTACATCAACTTCTTGTCGCCGCGGCCTTGACCCGCGGATGGGTGGGAAAAATGAACTCTCTTGGCTTTGACAAAGCCCCAAAAGATACCCGCGTGGTTGTTGCCATGTCGGGCGGGGTCGATAGCTCCGCCGTTGCGGCCCTTCTGAAGTCCGAAGGCTATGACGTGGTCGGCATTACCCTTCAGCTTTACGATATGGGTGCCAATGCACCGTCACGGGCGAAATCCTGCTGTGCCGGGCGCGATATCTATGATGCGCGCAAGGTGGCCGAGGATATCGACATTCCCTATTACGTGCTCGATTACGAATCACGCTTCCGCGAAGAAGTGATCGATGATTTTGCCGACAGCTATATGCGCGGCGAAACCCCGATCCCGTGCGTGAAATGCAATCAGACGGTCAAATTCCGCGATCTGCTCGAAACCGCACATGATCTTGGCGCCGATTGCATGGCGACGGGCCATTACGTGCAGCGCAAATTGGGTGCCAACGGCCATGCCGAACTGCACCGTGCGGCCGATCCCAATCGCGATCAAAGCTATTTCCTGTTCACCACCACACAGGAACAGCTCGATTTCCTGCGCTTCCCGCTGGGCCATCTGATGAGCAAGGCCGAAACCCGTGCGCTTGCCGCCAAATTCGGCCTTGAAGTCGCCGACAAGCCCGACAGTCAGGATATCTGCTTTGTCCCGGATGGCAAATATGCCCGTCTGGTCGAAAAGCTCCGCCCCGAAGCCGGTGAACCGGGCCAGATCGTTGATCTTGATGGCAATGTGCTGGGCGATCATCGCGGCCTGATCCATTACACCATCGGCCAGCGGCGCGGTCTTAACATCGGCGGCACGGCCGAACCGCTTTATGTCGTCAAACTCCTGCCCGAAACCCGGCAGGTGGTGGTCGGCCCGAAATCGGCCCTTGCGATCCAGATGGTCTATGTCAAGGAACTGAACTGGCTGGATGGTGACGCGATTGACCCGAACGGGGTCGAGGTCGAAGTCAAACTGCGCTCCGCCATGGCCCCGGCCCCGGCCACCATCTACCCCGAAGGGCCGGGTGCGGCCCGCATCGAACTGCACGACCCGCAGTTCGGCATCGCACCGGGGCAGGCGGGCGTTTTCTATGCCGGCGACCGGGTGATGGGCGGCGGCTGGATCACCCGTCAGGAACTTTTGGCGGCGGCCCGTGTACATGATGCACCGACGGCGGCCTGATCATCCATAAAGCGGGCAGGCGGAGCATTTGCTCACCTGCCGGTTTTGCGGATATCTTTTTTCCGCAAAACACCAAAAAGGCGCTTGACGGGGGCGGTTCCCTGACGTAAAAACCGCCCCGTTCCGGCGCTTACGGAACCCACAGAATACATACGCTATATATACTCTGTGGCCGAGTAGCTCAGCTGGTTAGAGCAGCGGAATCATAATCCGCGTGTCGGGGGTTCAAGTCCCTCCTCGGCTACCAATAAAATCAAGGGGTTACGGACCAGTTCCGGCCCCTTGTTTTTATGGTTTTCCAAGATTTTCCGAACGGTTTTCCAAAATTGGCGGTTCAGGTAGCGGCATCCAGTGGGTTGCTTTACCGTTCCTGCGATCCAAGGCACATCCGTCAACTGTGATCCATTGATACGGAAGGACTTGGTCGCATCCATATCTATCTCCCCAATTTGCTTTTGATGGCTTGCCCCATCGACAGTTTGGTACACGGCGCGATCCGGGACCGCTTACCCAAATGTCAATAAGAGAATCATCCTTGGGCGCAGTCTCAATCGGCTGCCAATCCATTCACTCGCCCGCCTGTGCGCCTTCAACCTTGTCGGCGGCCTCAACGATATGGTCATCTACCGGCAAATAACGCGGCCTGTTGTCGAGAACTCCAGTTTCATATGCCTCGTTAATCGCCTTCTCGATAGCAGCAAGCATTTCTGCGTCGCCTTCTTCGCGTGGAAATCCGATATGCGCATGACAGGCTTCCAGCGTGTCGACTAAGCTGCACATCATCGGCTCGACATCTTTCCGGCTGTACCAGAAGCCTGCTGATATTTGTTCTGTCATTTCATGTAATTCCTGAAATTGCACGTCCGGCAAACAAAAGTATAGTTTCCTTTGTCTGAATAAAGGTCATGGTGCTTCTTGTGGAACAATTGACACCAAACAAGTTTAAGCCATCCCATTCACTCACCCTTCCTCTGCAAAAGTCTGATCCCTTCCGACGCTCTCTTGCGTCTATCAGCGGTTTTCGAATACTTCTCGGACATGGCCGCAGTCTTGTGACCCAATACCGCCATGATGGTTCTGGTGTCTGCCCCTGCGTCGGCAAGGGCCGTTCCGACGGTATGCCGCAACCCGTGGAACGTGAGGTTTTCACCGATCTCGCCAGCCTCACGCAGCGGCAAAATTACCTGAGATCGGAACGATGCGCGGAATCCGGATTCCGTCCAGCTTTTGCCCCGCGTGTTGACGCAGATGATGGTGCCTTTGCGCGGCGTTGTATCAAGTATCGCCTTCAACACATCCTGCACCGGCACCCAATGTGGTTCATCCGTCTTGCCTTGATTGATGTTGACCGCTGATCCGTCATAAGCGGACCACGGCAGCCGGACCACATCACCCTCACGTAGCCCGGTGAATGCACCCAACGCTATGACAGTGCGCAAGTGCTCCGGGGCAAACTCCAAAACAGCCTTTAATTCTCCCGCCGTCCATGGCCGGTTAACTTCCGGCTCTCCCTTTGGCTTTTTGATCGGCTTGATTCCGTCTGTCGGGTTGGGTCCAAGTTCGAACTTCACCTTGCCCCAATTCCAGCACAGAGAAATCACGGCCATCGTGTAATTGGCAAACCGGCGCTTGCGGTTCTGGAATGTCAGATCGCGAAGGCGTGCCATCTTTGGAGCGGTGAATGTGTCCAGGCGTTCATTCTTGGCCCGCTCCATGTACTGGAACACATCCATGTAGTCTTTCTTGGTGCGCGGTTTCAGCGCCTGCCATTCCGGGCTTTTGCGGTAATTCTCGACCAGCCAGCCCCATGTGCCTTTGATGGCCCCGGTTTTGGTGTCAATGCTGGCTGCCATTTCGTCAAGTCTGGCAACCTCGGCCGCAAATGCCGCCGTATTCGGTTTGGCGTCTATACGCTTGCCCGTGGCGCGGTGATAGTAATACAGCCGCCCCTTGGCCTTAACGCGCTTGATGCCCTTTAGCCTGATCGTTACCACCGAACTTGTTCTCCACCCAATCGCCAGACACAGCACCGGAATTCAGATCGTCAAGATACTTGTCGATAGCGGCCCTGTCATACAATACCCTTTTGCCATATGGCGTCGGCTCGACCGGGATATAACGCCGCATTGTTTCCGGCGACATACCGAGATAAGCGGCGGCCTGATCCGGCGACATGAGGCGCGGCCAGTTCGGTAGCGGTGCAAGATCAGCTACTTTTGCGACCATTCACACCTCCACCAGTTCGTCGGGGATTTCGATTTCGTCATTACCGTTCTCTGTCATGCACACAGCATGGCAAATCGCTATCTTGGCATCACGGTTTGGCTGAGCCACGACAGTGTAATCGTCATCATCACCAGTGTACTCACACGAAACCAAGAACTTGCCTTCAGCGTATCGCCGAAGGTCTTTGATCGTCAGGCTGAATTCATCAATCAGAATCCCGGTGTGAGCCCAGTTGCATGACGGCTCGAAAACTTTTTCGTTTTTCCCTAGGCAGCAATCTTCTGCGGAGATAAACCAATTATCTCGGCCATATATGTCTCGATGAAAGGCCCAAGTGATAACCTTGTCATTTCGCTTAAATTCACGAGATGGAGCGCCATACAAAACACTCGCAACTGCCCAATCAAGCGCCCGGCCTTCAAGTTCTGATACCTTTACGATCATCACTCACCCTCCACGCCAAAGCCAACTGATTTGACGGCGGCGATCATGCGATCTATCGCTTCTTTCGCAATAACCTTCGCCGCCAACCTCTGCCCATCTTGAGCATCAGAAACGGTTCTCCACAAATGTGGCTCCGCTGCTCGTGACATTATTTCGATCTGCTCGCGGGTGAGTTTGCATTCTGATGCATGAATTGCATCCGATGACATTGCATTTGCGAACGAATAGCCGACGTATACAACGTCACCATCATCCACAGGCACCACGGCCAGCTTCATTTCAGTCATGCCGCCCTCGCTTTGATGAAATCATCGACGTTGATCAGGTGAGGGCGGGACGAGACAGCCCAGACCCACGGGTTGGCTGTCCAGCTTTCCGGTCCGTTGATTGAGGTCCACAAAGTTTTATAGCTGTCGTATGCAGTGGCGCAGCATTGGGTACATGGCATTATGTAATCGCGCCATCCGTCCGTATCGCGCAAGACGCCCTCCGCTATGGCGTCTTCCTCGCTGATGCTTTGCAAGCGTTCAACCCGGATATCGGTAATTTCGAGGGTGAGGCGGCTGGCCCATCGGGGCATGTGGATACCGGGGCGCGGCTTTTCCCAATCGCCAGACGATGGTGAACCATCAGCCCAGTACCAAGTTTCAGGGATCAGTGAGACAAGGCGTCTGCCGTTCTGCATCAACAATCTGTCAGACGGCTTGGTGTCGGAAAGCCAGTATTCACCGCTCCATGTCTCCCGCACATAGAGAAGATCGCCGGGCTTGCCGTAGGGGCAGCGCATAGGATGCCAAATTTCATCTAACGGTTCACCGCGACTTTCCAAAGTCCAGTTTGACCATGTGGTTTCCCACTGCCCCCATTCGCCGTCTTCATTTTGTTCAGGCGGTTTGATGTCGAGTACGTTGCAGATACGGGTCGCAGGCTGCTGCTTTATGATACGCCGTGTCTGCGTCTTACCGGTCCCCGGCGCTTTGATCTCGCGCAGCGTGGCCAGCACCATCGGGGCAGACATAAGTATGGGCTTTACGTTATAATTCATCAGTTCGATTCCTGTTACTTTACGGTGCGGGGTTGAACGGGCGCTGGCGAGGTTGCCGCCTTGTCAGCGCCGCTTGTTTATTCCGGCTTCCATTCCCTAGCTATCTTCTTGATCATCTTCTTGCGCCCTTGTTCAACAACCGATGGCGCAACCACGGAATGAACAAGGCAAACAGTCAGGGATTTCGATATCAGTTCGTACCGGTCAAGAGACTTCTGGTCGAAGCACCCTTCAAGCTGTTCTGCGATTGATGGCCCAAAAGCGCTAATCTCGATCTCGGTTGGCAACTCTTTGAAGGCCATCACGCCATCTCCTGCTTATCGAGTTCGACAATCCGGTTAGTCATCACTGTCTCCTAGCATTTCATTGACGCGGGCATTCAAATCTTCGCTGTTCACACCGGGCAGAATGTCGGAGCAGACAACCTCAATCGCTCGTTCGAAAAATTCCCTGAAATCGGTCTGGCTCATTTTTGCAAAGCTGATTGATTTCGGTATCTCGACAATGCCCTGTGCTGTTTTCACGACATCGACATGCCCGCAGCGAATCTTGATTAGGCTGCTGATCAATTCAGCCGGCCGGTCAAGCTGTTCGGCAACAGCCCCGCACAAGGCCCAATAAAGCCTGTGCATGCGGACATTGCGCGGTTTGCTGATTTTGGCGCGGTAGACGCGACCCACTTCAAGGTCAGCGAAATATGCCTGTGTCATGGCATTATCGGCGATCAATCCTTGCGGAACACGGCGGACCATAAGATCAGACATTTTGCATACCCTCCGAAATCATCCACTGGTCGCGCACCCAAACCAGAAGGTTACGACCGATCAGTTTGTTGAAATCTTCCCGGCTCATGGCGTGAACCGCCTGCGGTCCGGTTCTGTGGTGCGACGGACACAACGGAGCGATTTGCGTGTGGTCACGTTTGCCGCCGGGTCCGTCCTTAACGTGATGCAGTTCAACCGGGCGCATTCCGCAGACAAGGCAGGGCATCTTTGCCAGCCGGTCAGCGTGACGCTTTTCGGCTGCGTTCATCGGTCTGGCGCGGACATCGCGGATACGGCCATGCTTGGGGCATTTCGGGATCATCGCTTGTACCCCAAGAAGTTCAGCCGGTTCGAAACGGCGGTACGCATCATCTGAATGACTTGCGGGTTCATCGTTTCGATTTCCGCCTTGTTCATCCGCGAGATATGCATGACCTGTTCGATTGTTCCGGCCTGCTCGATGGCCGCACAGAACGCGACGCGAAATTCGTCTTGACCGGTGACGTAAACGGAGTAGGTCATTCCAGCCCCTTTATGACTTCATAGACTTCCTCCGCCTTGGCTCGAACAACGCCTATCGTTTGACGAAGTGCGACCTGAAAGCCCGGATCGGCATGTTGCCGGATCACAAATGGTGGCAGGTCGCGATGGAAGAACAGAAGGTCGCACCATTGACGACCGCAAATCATCATCTGTCCCTGTGTCTGCGCGACGTAAGTTGATGGGCATCTTTCATTCTTGCGCCAGAACAACGCGGTCTCGACAAAGTTTTCAGCCTTGAGACACTTGATTTCGAGCATCCCATCGTCACCGACAAGGCCGTCTGGGCTACACCCCATCGTGACATCATCGTCGGTCACAAAGCCGATCTCTGTCACATCGGCCAGACGCGACAGGCTATAGAACTCACGTGCCAACGGTTCGGTTTCGTGTCCATTTTCAGTCCACTTGTTGCCGGACCATGCGTCGACCGGGGCACCGTGATATTTTTCAGCGGCCAGCTTATAGGCGTATTTATCTGCCTGTGCCGATGGTTCGCCTTTGGATGTCACCAGCTTTGAGAATTCAGAAGCTGTTGGCAACCCGGCGCGAAGCCGGTGCCATTCATCGGTGCCTTGTTCGATGTTGTGTGCGATCATTTCGGAATCCCCTGCATTGCTTTGGCAGCACGCATTGCGTCATTAAAACGTGCAGCAGGAATTTGACCGAGGTGATCGACCTTGAATTTTGCCTTGAAATTGTTGACGGCAGATACGCCGCCTTTATCCATCAGGATCGAGGTAAGCTGTTCTGCTTCATCGCTGGTCACACGCATCGACGGGATTGCTGCACCATCATCGTCCATATCCTGTGCGGCAAGTCCGGTAGCAGCCAGGAATGTGTATCGCTGCAAATACATCACAGCAGACCCGACCGCCTGAATATTGTTTTTGCCGCCGCTATCATCACGACCAGATTGCAGTGTGGTGTGCTCGCTGTGACCTTCCTCGTGCGTTACGATGCAGGTAACGCGGATCAATCCGCCTTCAAGCTGTTCGGTCTCCCATGTGTGGGAAAGGCCAAATTCTGACATGACCGGGCATACCGTTTCGACGATATGATCAAGCGTTGCATGGGTGTATTCGGTCTTTTTCCCATCTCTGTTTTCGAACGAAACCTTGCGGTTTTTATATATCTTGGGGCATCCTTTTTTGAATGCGGCCATCGCCCGCACATAGGCTTTGCGCGCCTTGCGGTCCTCGTATTCGTTCTGCATCTGCATAAGCGCACGCATCGTGTCGCTGTTAACACCGGCAGACAGGGCGTTGTTGATCACTTGAAGCGGACTCAGTGCTTCACTGTGCGCCGCGACCTGCCGACTTTCGGCCGCAACGATATCTTGTGATTTGGTTTCTTCGGTCATAACTGGTTCCTCTTTGATATCCGGATACAGCCCCGGTTCGGTGATCTGGGTCATTGAATGCCTCCACGTACTTCGATGACCTTGCCGAGGCAGAAGGCAATCGACATGGATGTGCCGAATTCTTCGCGCTGCGGTGCAAGGTATGTGCTGCGGTTGCCCCAAGGTTTGGAGACGGAATCACCCCATGCGGTCGAAACAAACGGTTCGCCACCTGATTTCGGGTGAACGAAAACCGAAAGTTCGCCCTGCTGCGGGCAAATGTCGGTGGTATCAAAAATCACCAGCTTGCCGCCAATCAGCATCGCGGCCATGCCGTTGCGGGTCAGGCCGGTTTCGGCAAGATCGGTTCCACGTGAAACAGGCGATGGCAGTGAGCGGCGATGCTCACGCACCTTGACCGGCTTTTCGGTTTCGATGGCGGGAATATCGATCCCTTTGAATTCGAGGCGGGCCAGCAGGGAAACCACATCAGCGAAATGCTGCGCTGGAACATCCTTGTAGCTGCATCCGAATTTCTTCTTGATCGCCGACCAGCACTTGACGGCAACCGCACCGCGCTGCTGCTTCGGTGCTGCCTCGGTGCGGGCACGGACCATCGCCTTGATTTCGTCCTGCTGCTCAATGGTCAGGCCACCGGTGACGGTGGTGCGGGTTTGTTCGTGGCGGAAAGTGCCATGGCGGACAGCAAGGAAAACCGAAATGAGTTCCTGACGGACTTCTGCAGCTTTATCGGTTCTGGCAAACATGCACAGCAAAAGAGATTGTGCTTCGTTGAGCCAGTATTCCTGAACATTGATCGTTCCGCCTTGCGGTCGCTTAACCAGCGCCCCACGGCGGGGCGCTGCGCCGTACGCCTGCAATTCCTTGATGTTGCGCTCGATCAGATCACGAACCTTGCGGGCGCGATCAAATCCAAGGCGTTCCCCCAGACGGGCATCACGAATACGCGGTTCATCTTTGGTGATTTTGGTGTTGAGATCGGAGACGGACAGAGTCCGGGTGCTCGAATTGGTCATAACAGACCTCCACTTGATCGGTTTTTGAACCTGATCACCGGAGGTTCCAATCTCTGGTGATCGGACGTACAGGGTTGGAACTACCGCCAAGTGGAAGCGGCCCGCTTTCGCGGCCCCATACGCCCGACCATAAGAAAAACCGCTGCCAGATAGGCGCGGTTTCGAGCGCCACTTGATATGCGGGGTTCCAATCCCGGCCAGCGAATTTGCGCTGACGTGGGAAAGATTACGCGTGCGGGTTGCCGTTGTCAAGCAGGTCATGACCGCACCTCGCGGCGATGCGCCCACCACTTCCGCAGCGGACGGGTCAGGCGGTGATAGAGGGCGGTCATTGTTCACCGTCCATGCGGGCGCGGGTTTCGTTGACGTGCTTCACATAGGCCGGACGCCAACGGAAATATGGCTCGGTGATATGCTGCCGGACGTTGGCTTTGGTGAGTTGAATTGTCCCCATCCGGCGACCGCCAGACATCCAAGCGCAAGACGCGACTGGTTCGTCATCCGGCCAAAGGAACCCTTCCAAAAGGTCTTTGCGGGTTGCGAGAACAGTAACCATCATGCATTCCCCTTCATAATCCGGTTAGAATTGACGTGGCACGCGGTGCGGGCCAGTTGCACGGTCAGCGGGTGCCGGATGCGCTGCAGCCAGATGTCCTCGCTGATCTGGTGCATCACGGCCATGCGCTGCGCCGGGTCATCGGTGGTCAGAAGGTCAGTCGACCGTTGCCAGACGACACGTGCCTCGATTGCGGTGCGGTTCGAGCAGATGTTTCCGTGTGTCATTTCAGCCCCACATCGAACCATTGCAGGTCCATAGCGTTCAGGATTTCGGAGCCGAAATATCCGACGGTAAAGCTGAGAACGAACAACGGGCCAACGATGGCAAAGAAGCGGATCGCGTCGTGCTTCCAGTGAAGTTCCGGCTCCCATTTAGGTTTGGTATCTTCGGTCTTTTCCTTGAACGACCACCCCATGCGACCAAGCGTTTCGATATCAAGCCCGATCTTTCCGAGGTCTTCGGCGTCACGGTATTTGCGGCAGGCTTCTTCGGGGGTCATGGCTTTGCCTCCGCTTTGGCGATGGCTGCAACTGCATGGCTGTACCAAGTTGCGGGGTGCGTCGGTTTTGCATCATTCTCCCAGCAAACTTTCATGCCTTTGACGATGCGCAATAACTCGTCCCGCTGCTCCAAAAGCTGGCGCGGCGTTAGGCCGGTTTCGTTGGCTACGTTTCCAGCCTCGGCGATAAGGTCAGCGTTCTCTTTGGCATTTGGTTTCTTGTAAAAATCATTGCTGTTTTTCTTGTGATACATGTCGCAGATATTATCGCCGCAATCGTTATCGACCCAAACCAACCCGGCATCAGTTTCAAAAACGCTCCACTCACCCTTGGTAATCTTCAACTCGCTCATAACCTGCTCCTTACTGATTCTCATGACAGCGCACCCGCAGATGCGCTGCGGTGAGGGTCAGTCTTCAACTTCCGTGATTTTTCCGTCTGTCAGCATGTACCAGGTGTCCGCTTTCAGTCCGCGTTTCCCGATAATTCCAGTGACGAATTTCAACGGATTGCCATTATCGTCATAGTGAACCAGCGCGATTGGCGTACCCAATGCCCCCTTGACTTTTGAACCGCGTCCAAGGGAGGCGCTGACGCCGTTATCGCCCATGGTTTGATCACTAGAATTATCCCCGGTGCTGGCGTTGCGGGCGTCATCCCCGGTGCTGGCGTTGTGGGCGTAATTCCCGGTGCTGGCGTTGTGGGCGTAATTCCCGGTGCTGGCGTTGTGGGCGTAATTCCCGGTGCTGGCGTTGCGGGCGTCATCCCCGGTGCTGGCGTTGTGGGCGTAATTCCCGGTGCTGGCGTTGTGGGCGCGATACCCGGTGCTGGCGTTGTGGGCGCGATACCCGGTGCTGGCGTTGCGGGCGTAATTCCCGGTGCTGGCGTTGTGGGCGTCATCCCCGGTGCTGGCGTTGTGGGCGTAATTCCCGGTGCTGGCGTTGTGGGCGTCATCCCCGGTGCTGGCGTTGTGGGCGTAATTCCCGGTGCTGGCGTTGTGGGCGTAATTCCCGGTGCTGGCGTCTTTTTTGCTAATCAGGTCTTTGAACCAACCAGAGATATGCCAATTGACCGAAACCTTTATGAAATCGCAAAGGCTGAGTTCGGCTTTGATGTTCAGCTTGGAAGAGACGCTTTTCTTGTCGTCGTTCCTGACATCACCATCCATCTCGACAACAGCGAAACGATTGCCGTTCTCGATAGGGTAAAAATCAAGAACATCGCTCGGATTCTGACAGGCATGGAAGCCGCTGCCACACATTTCGACCGGGCCATCATGCTCGAACGATTTGCCGACTTCGTACTGAAATCCACGGCATTTCAGGTCTTTGTCAAATCCCTTGTAGGCAATAATAGGCCCTGTCATCACACATCCTTTCGATTGAACTGAATCTCATGACTGCATCGGAATCCCGGTGCAGCGGTGAAGTTCAGGCAGCCCCACCCAAAAAATGCGGGCTGGCGATTAGCATCAGGGAATGGCGGTCTGAGTGATCCGTCGGGCGCGGTTCAAAACCTTCGATATCAATGCGGCCGGCGGCGAAATCCTTGGTCACATCTGCGTCGATCAGCGCGGCCATCTGCTCGGTCGGCTCAACAGAATCAAAGCAGTTCAGGCGCGTTGACCACAGCGATACCTCCGCATCCTCGACGACGACATCACCGTTCCGATCAACCGAAACACGGCATGAGTAATCGATATCCGGGATAACCAGATCGTCACGGACAGGGATGTTGATTGTTCCGGTGTGGTAGGTCATGGCTTGACCTCCCGTGCTGCAAGCATGGCGTCTGCCTGCATGAACCGAACACGAGCAATCGCCTTTGCTTCCAGTTCAAGTCTGCGTGCAATCTTGGCGACTTCGGTTGGCAAACTCATCCATGAAGTGAATTCTATCTCAGTGATGCGTTCATCCCGTTCAAGCGTTGGATGCAAGGCGAATATCTCCAGCACCGTGTCATCCATGGCCCGAATGCACTTGACCAAACGGTCATCCTCTTGGCAATTGCCAGCAAACCAGTCGCGCAACGACATGCCGGGATCGGCATACTGAAAATCAGGTTGAACGCTGTTTGGAAAAGCCGGGCCACCATCATTGATCTCGCTCATGACTTTTCCCCTGTCCCAGAGAACAGCGCACGAGCCTCTTTCTTCGCCCGCCTGTCACATTGCTCATTGACCCATGACCGTGCATGCCGTCCGCCCTGATGGCCTTTGACATGACGCAGGTATACAACATCGCAATGCTTTAAAGCGGCACCGATCCGGTCAATCGGCTCTTTCGCTTCCTGCGGAATTGTTGCCGCCCGTTTGATATCAGCGCCGCCATGTTTGCGGATTGATGCCCAACTGTTAGGGAGTTCGGCATTCAGCATTTGGAGGGCATGTAGGCTGTCAGACTGCAGGATGATTGACTTGTCCGCTTCGGACATATATTCGCCATCGACAAGCTGCTCGATAAACAGCGCCAAGGCCCAAAGTTCAACTATGCTGCTGTCCTTGCTGAACTTCGCAGGACCACCAGCGAGGATGGGATCGCGATCATCGCCGCGCGCCCAACCACCCCAACCGGATGCCATTTCATCAACGTAAATGCTGGCGTCGGCAAAAATGGTCAGCGATGGTTTTGAATGTTCAATCGTCCTCATGACGCACCGCCTTCGGCTTTGGCGATGGCTTCATTCTTGGTATCTTGAATGGATTGGATGTTAACCAAGTAATAGATTGCTGCTTCAATCTCTTCTGGTGTTAGGTCTTGCTGATTCCGCTCTTTGCGAACATCGCTCACGACCCCAACCCTGAATATTGTGTTTCCATGGCGCGGTCCGAAACCGTAACCATGGTCTGATCTCTGCCCGTGCCACGCGTCGTAGTGCTTTGTCCCAAAATAGTAATTCCACAAATCACCATAGATAGGTCGAATTGGTTTGCCGGTTGACAGGGATTTTATCGCATCATCAATTACTGATTGACGGTCCTTACCTGCCTTATCGTAGCTTCCGTCTACAAAAATAATCGTCTCTGCCAGACCAATTTTGTTGAGGTCTAGGCCGCGCTCTTCCGCGATAAGAACCTTTGCGCGCTTCGTAATATCGCCAAGAATACGCTTCTCTTCTGATGCTGCTCGCTCACGATGCTCCCTAAGCTGCACCTTGAGATCGCTCATTTCGCGCGCCGCCTTTGTCAGGGACATTGGGGAATCATTGCTGGCTAGTTCAAGGACTTCTGTCATCACATCCTCACATTTTGCAGAACCGTCCGGTTTGTGGTGTTGGGCCGGTTCTCGTGTTTGGTGTGAGAATACTAATTTTATTTGTGGCACACGTCAACAAGAAAAATTAGTAATTTAGTATGTGGTTCAATTTAAAAGATTTTCAGCGAATCTGGAGCGGGAAGGAGAGGGGCTGCGGCGTTGAAACACACCCTAACGGGTAGTTGTTTTTATCATGATCAACTATCAATATACTAATGTACCGCCGCAAAAGGCGGGAAGGCTTTCGCCGCGAGCTGGACCCTCGCACCATGTCAATTCACGGTATCCCGCCGACCACGCGTGGTCTGGCAGAATACTTAATACGGGGCTATGCATTGGTATAGTCCCCATATGGGGAGGGTCAACTAATGCGATTTGGGGATCTGTTATTTGATCGGGCAATAGTGTGCGCAAACGACGCGCTTGACGGGCGCTATCGTGCAGGGGAAACGCTGCTTTTGGTTTATGGTTTATCGGAAAAGTATCGATATGCCGCTGTTTTGGGGGCCGACGGCAGCCAGTGGATCGGCCTTAGTGCCGAAGCGATGGAAATAACCGGGGAAAGGTATTCGATAATTGCCTGTTGCTACAGCGCTCTTTGTCCGACGATCTTATACAGGTGACGGATATCTTCACGTTTCACGCTGGATTCGGTTTCGTCATTCCTGGCCAATAGCTCGATAGCATCAGATTTGATCGCTAAAAGTTGGCGGGGGATGGCGAAGCTGTTTTGATCGACCACCAGAACATAGTCACCGATCTGTGGTGGCTGAACGGGATCAATCCAAAGCATTTCACCATGATCAAATCGCGGCGACATGGATTCGCCAATCATGAACACAGCGAACCCGCGATTGTTGCCGATCAGCATTGGCGGGCGACCTGTGAAGGATTGAGGGGTCTCTGTATCCAGTGTTATGCCATCCATCCCGGCCGGCGTTCCGTAAACAGGCAGGTCGTTTATGGATGCGGCAAGCAGGTCATCGCGCGCCACCGGCTTTGCGGGGTATGCTGCAAAAAGTTCCGATTGGGCCACGGTTCGGGGGCGCGTCATTTCTTCTGGGGCGCTGTCTCCGCCTTGTGATCCGTAACGCAGCCATGCCTCGTTTACGCCAAGGGCCTTTGCAATCTTGCCAAGGTTGCGCGGGTTTTTCGTCGTGCCGTTTGCGATGAAGTTAATAGCCTGTTGGCTCGCGCCGACCATTTCAGCCAATCGCGATTCTGATATGCCCCGATCTTTGAGGGCGTTTTTCAAGCGTTCACCTAGCGTTTTCATGGCTTTTTGTATGCCACAACAAGGGTCGGTGGTATCGACAAGATTTTCTGGTTGACTGATACTAACAAAATTAGTAATCATATTTGTATCAACTAGGAGATTTGGTTCATGGCGTTTCATACCGAAGGGCTCCAGCAGGCGATTGAGATTGCCGGGTCGCAGGAAAAGCTTGGTGAGCTTGTTGGGAAGTCCCAGCAAACCATCAGTTTTCACCTCCGTGCTGACGAGTTGCCGTTTCGGCTGGCCCGTAAAATCCAAGAAAAAACTGGTGTTCCCTTATCAAAGCTAATCCCCGGCATTGCTGAGGTTGACGAGCTGACAGGGTCGAACGCCGCCTAAGAATTCCCGGCGCAATGCACAACCGCCGGGCGTCCGCCAGCCGTCGGTTAACGGTTAGCTATCTGGAACCCTGCCTGATAGCGCGATGACCTCCCTGAAACTTGCCCCGGTGGGCGACCAAACCCACCGGGGACTTTTCGGAGCGGAGAAGTCCGGGGAGCAACCGGACGAACAGACCATAACCGACTGACGGAACAACGTCTTTTACAATCGGAGCGAGATTTTCCAATGACAAAGCCACGCCAGCCCAACAGTGAATACAGCGCCGCCTCGTTTTGTGTTGGTGTGCTGTCATCGGATGAAATCCTTGCCGCAACTGGCAAAAGCGTTTCGATGCTGCGCCGGGCCAGCGATCCCGATGATCCCGCCGTTGAAATCCGGCTGCGTGATGCGGTTGATCTTGATGTGGCGCTGGTGGTTGCCGGACATGATCCGAAGTTCTTTGATGCCTATCGCAACATGCTTGAAAGCCGGGTTGTTCTCAATGCCGGGCATGAAGTCGGCAATCTTCTGGAACGCGTCGCGGATTCCGTATCGGGCCTTGGCCGTCTCAGTGACGAAATTCGCGCCGCACTGGACCCGCAAGGTCCGGGTGGTGCGCAGGTTATTCCCCATGAATGCGATCTGGTCAGCCGCGCCATTAGCGAGGCGATGGAAGGCCTTGAACTGATGCAGCGTGACGTCGATGCGCTGCGTGAACAGTCAAAAACCAACATCCACACCCTCAACAAGAAGGAAGCGAGCTGATGGGATACCCAGTGTATCTGAAATACCCACTCACCGAAAAGCTGGTTGATGAGATCAGCGACGAATTGAGCAGGGCCCTTTCCAAGTTTCCGACATGGCCGACTGATCCACTGCATGCAGTTTCCGTGCTTGGTGAAGAATACGGTGAATTGCAGCAGGCGATTCTTCAATCGGTTTACGAGCCGGGAAAGAAAACACCTGATGACGTTCGAAATGAAGCAATTCAGACCGCAGCAATGGCGATCCGCTTTGCCATCAGTCTTGGCGATTACGAATACAAACAAAGCCCGCAGCACAAACAGTAACCCCAAAACAGGAGGTCGCTATGTCGATCAACGACCCTCCGGACCACGCAAACCGCCATCACCACCGGCCTATGGGGCCGACCCGGTGATCAAGTCCCCCACAGCAAGCCCCTTACCCCTGCGTGAAGCCGGGGTGGGGCGTTTGGGGTAGGTGCGGCGGCGTGGAAATCGCAGACACGCAAAACAAGAAATACGCCGGAGATAGGTGCCGGGGAAGGAAATCCGTTGCATTGGGGCTTCTTGGTTCGTGCCTCGTGTAGTGACAGATGGGATCCGTTGCCCATTGCGCCGGAAGTAGCGACCGGCCCGCACCACCCGCCGAGTTTGGCGGGCAACGAGCAAACCAACCCCGTCACCGGCTTGAAGGCTGGTGCGGGGTTAAGGGGTCGAGCGGCTCAACGCTCAAACACCCCACCCAGCCGGGGACGGTTCCCCCTTACGTCCCCGGCAGCTTTTTAATGTTGAGGCACGCATGAAACGTCGAAACCCGGAAGAGATAATACACAGGGCGATTGCCGATTATCTCATGCTGTGCCTGCCAAGGAATCTGGTGTGGTTTCACGTGCCGAATGGGGGCGCACGATCAAAAGCCGAAGCCGGAATATTCAAGGCTCTTGGTGTGAAGGCAGGTACGCCCGATCTGGTGTTCATCCTGCCCGGTGGTCGCGCCGCCTTTGCCGAGATCAAAGGACCGAATGGCCGTCTTTCACCATCGCAAAAAGCCTTCAAAGAGGATGTCGAGGAACTCGGCTGTTCTTGGGTTGAAGTCAAATCAATCGATGACATGAAGGCGGCGCTTCAAAGCTGGGGAGTACTGAAATGACCCTCGACCCAATCGAAGAAATCGAACTCGAACGCAGCCTGCAACGTGAGTGGGTGCGTTTGGCCAAACTCAGCGGTGACACGCAGAAGATTGCCGATGAACGCGCCAAGATGCGGCTGGTGACTCTTGCGGCACTTCGGGCCGAGGTTGCGGCTGGTCGTGTCGGCAAAGCCGATCCTGAATATGTGAATGCGGGGAGGGTGTGATGGAACGTGTTGCATTGCTTGAAATCTATCTGACCAAGGAACAGCAGAAGCAGGTCAAACGCATGATCAGCAATGTTCCGGGTCGCGGAAGTTATCGCAGTGTCTGCCAGTCGATTATTGACGAGGTGTTGCGTGACGACGCCATCGAACATGGTGAGGCCGGGAAATGACACCGGCGCAGGTCGATGAGTTCGTCAATGACATGATCACATCCGGGCGCTTCCGGACGCAGGGAGATATTGCCAAGTGCCTCGGCATATCACGGCAATACCTGATCAAGATCAAGCGCAGGGGCGCAGACAGGAAAATGTCCCTGGCGATCATGCAGATTTCCAGCGGGCAGGATGTCGACTTCACCAAGCTTAAGCCCGTTCCAGTTCGGCGGGACTATCTGAAAATGCCCAGTGATCAGAAATCCGACAACCTGATCGGACGAGCCGCGACACCAGAAGAGGCAGCAGCATTCCGGAAGCGTGTGCGCGACCGCGAAATGGGCCGCATCAGTCAGATGAGGGCTGCGGAGTGATCATGTCAATCCTGAAGATAAAACCCCAGTCGTTGGAGGCCGGTATGCGCAACAAGCCATGGACCCAGGAGCAGGTAAATAATCTTCGGTCGTCGTTCAGCGAATTGACCCGGAACGGCCATACAACGCAAGAGGCGATAGAGGTCATTTCCAAGCGCACGGACAGATCTGTGCAGTCTGTTCGCTTTGCCGTTTACACGTATATCGATGACCGTCCTGTTGAACCCAAAAAGGCAGGGCCTGGGCGACCGTTGAAGACAGCGGTCAACACGGATCCGGTTCCGCCGGTCGCCATGATCGATGGTATCGAGGTAACTGACTTCGGATCATTCGATGTCTGGAAGAAAGCCGTCGAAAAACTGCGTGAAAAAGGCCGGAAAGCGACCATTAAAGACGGTTGCTGCTATCTCGACGGCAAGACCGTTAGCCTGATGGTGTTCTGTCAGGAAGCCGGATTGGAGCTTTCCTGATGATCAGCCCGATCCACGAAATCAAGCTTGAGAACTGGTCAAGTTCCGATCCAGCCGTTCGTGCCCTGATGGCCGAAACCAAGCGGCGTGACATGTCAATTACCGGCATGGCCTCATTGGCAGGAATACACCACAGAACGCCCTACGCGTGGCGCAGGAAAGATCCCGGTATCAGCAACCTTCGGGCCGCGCTAAACGCCGTTGGCCTCGACCTTGCCGTGGTGCCATTGCAGCGTGAGGCGGCGGAATAATGAGCACAGGCGATCTCCCATGGTTCCGGTTTTACCCATCTGACTGGCTCGGTGGCACTCGTGGCATGTCCGCGACAGAGGCCGGAATCTACATCACCCTGATTGCCAATATGTACGACCGAATGGAGCCGTTGCCGGAAGATTATGACCGGCTGGCGAGGCTGTGCGGAACGACAAAATCAGCCCTGAAAAAGACCATCAAAACCCTGATTGAAGACAAGAAGATTGTCCGAATTGAAGGCGGTTTTTGGACAGATCAATTTAAGAAATGGGATAAATTTTCTGTTCGCCAGAAGCTCTCCACCGATCTACGCCAAGAGGTCTTTAATCGTGAAGGGTATCGGTGCACGTATTGCGGCGACGAGAACGGGCCATTTCATATCGATCATATTTTTCCACTTGCACTCGGCGGCCTTGATTCGAGTGAAAACCTGACGGTTGCATGTCGCTCATGCAATTTGAGAAAAGGCGCAAAAACCCTTGAAGAATGGAGGCTGATGCAATGAGCAAATCCTCCAATCCCTGGATGAAATTCTACCCTTCTGACTGGCGGGCCGATCCGGCCCTTCGTGTCTGTTCACTCGCAGCTCGTGGGCTGTGGGTTGAAATGCTCTGCATTATGCATGAGGCATCACCACGCGGCTATCTGACCATCAAAGGCCATGCCGTGACGGATGTGCAACTAGCGGCGCTGTCTGGCGCACCCATCGACGAGGTTTCCAACCTGATTGGCGAGCTCGAAACGATGGCTGTTTTCAGTCGCGACCGTGACGGGTGCATTTACTCACGTCGTATCCTTCGTGATGAAAAGAAGTCGAAAACTGCACAAAAAAACGGAAAATCTGGCGGAAATCCGAAACTAGCAAGTAACGGAAAACAAAAGCAAAATCCGTCATCGGATAACCAACAGGATAAGGGTTGGCATAAGGGTGAGGATAAAACCCAGAAGCCAGAAGCCAGAAGCCAGACTCCAGAATATAAATCTTCATTACATTCAGATTTATCCCCCCCACCCCCCCAGTCGGGGGGCGAGGATGAGAAATGGATTTGGAATGAGGGAAGGCTCTGGTTCATTTCATGCGGCCTGACCGAAACGCAGATCCCGTATCACCTCAACGAATGGCTGAAAGCCTATCCCGCCGATCAGGTCAGGGATGCCATTGCCACGGCTGGTGTCTCCGCGCCAAGCGATCCTGTCCGGTTCGTGGCAGGGCGGCTGCGCAATGGTAACCGATCCAACCTGCAAACATTCCCGATTGACCGGCACAAAGCCAAAAAAGACGCCGAACGGCAGGAGATCGAAAGATTGCGGGCCGAGCGTCAAGCCTTGAGGTCAAACCCGAAGGAGGCCGGAAATGTCGATTGATCCGAGAATTACCACGGTTGTCGACCGCATCGCCGATGCTTGGAATTATCCCATGACGCCAGGTATGCGGCTGGAATACGAGGAAGCGCTGAACGGACTCAATCCGGACGCACTCGACAAGGCGGTGACCGATCTGCGCGATTTGGTCGATCAGAGGCCATCGATCAGCAAGATCAAGCTGGCGTACGAAAGGTATCGGCCATCACAGCGTTCCGAGCCGGTCCGGCGTGAACATCCCTACGACATGGCCCGTGCGCTGGTAAACCGCGAGCGATCCGGCGTCATCGCTTCATCGAAAGCCCTGTTCGACCATATCCCGACCGATGCCGGGAAAGCAGCGCTTCGCGCCTATCTCTACGCCGCGGCTTGGGTCATGGCGCAAGGCGTCGTCAGTTCCCAGACCGGCCAGCATTTCCACATGACGTCTGATCGCATCGCGACCGGATACATGACATGGACCGCACCAGGCGAAGACCTCAGGGAGGCACGGAACCTGTTCAGGCGTGGTGCCAGCCTTGGTCGTATCGAGATCGAAGTTCCGGGTCGAGCCATGGAATGGTTCAGAAGCCTTGAAGATGGGGTCGCATCGAAGTCAATCAAGCGTGTCCCTGTCGAGGAATTCGAGAAAGAACAACAGTTTAGTGAGCATGGAGCCGTTGCATGACACACGAAACATCAAAGATTACGAAAAATAACCCCATGGAAGCCGGTAGTGACCACGGCGTGACAAATCATGACTTCGCGGTTGCGGTGACTCGTTTCGACGACGGCCACGAGATCGCGATGCCGAAGCGGATGACCCGCGACGAGGCGGCTCGGTATGCCGCAGTGCAGGGGTTGTTCTGATGGGCGCGTGCCGCATAGCCAAGGCAAGGATGACCGAAGATCAGGCGCACTTTTGGGCCAGTCATTGCCCGCCGGTGGTCAACACCATCGTACTTTGCGCGCTTTATGACGGGGCTTACAACATCGAAACACCAGACGGTGACTGGGTGCCTGTGGAAGTCATCCGCGACGATCCGCCGAGCATTTCGTCGCATAGCAGCCGCTATGCGCACAACGACCTGTTTTAACCAAGGAGAGTGAATATGACAGATGTGGTGAAGATGAGAGTCATGGGGTGGGCCGAGATGAAGCCGGACCTGTACGGCGGTGACGATTGTGATGAGCAAATCGCGCAATGGGACGCCTACATGGACGGTGACATGGATAGTGAAAATTTGGATGTCCTTGAATTGGACGCCAGCACGTTCCCACCCGGCACAAAAGTAACAATCGAAGTGCCGGAGTGTCCAGATTGCGGATCAGCGTCTGACGAATGTGTTTGCGGATTTGACTGGGATAAGTGGACAGAGGGGAGATACGCATGACCAACACCGAGGACGCTGTGAAGCGGGTTGAGGGTTTTCTATCAGCCGTAGATGAACGAAGCCCGCAAGCCGATTGCGCGATGGTTTATCATTATGCCGGGTCAGGATTTGATGCAGTTCAGTTGGGCGACCTGCGCACCCTGCTTTCCGGGCTCGAAGCCAAGAACAGCGAGATCGAGCGGTTAAAGAATGCTTTGATTGGCAGAATCACGACTGAAATGCACCACGCAGCACAGTCAGCAGTGCTTGAGGCAAGCGAGTCAGACGGAATGTTTGAAGACGAACCGTTCAACATCGTCAACGCGATCATCAAAACGTGGGGGTTTGACCGGACATGATCTACACAATCAAACATCTGATGAAATGGAACGTCGAATGCGAGATCGGTGGCGAGTGGGTTCCATGCCGTCCAGTGACGTACATGGCTCTGACACTTCGCGAACGGTTCCGCGCCGCTTGGATGGTGTTCACCGGCAAAGCTGACGCCGTTGTCTGGCCGGGAGGGCAGTGATGAGCCGAAAAACAGATGAACTTATAGCAAGCGCAGTAGTTGTTTTATCGGTTCTGTTCCTCGTTTTTGTGGTGATGACATCATGATCACCTACCGCGTCGAAGGCCGAACCCGTCAACCATCGGGATGGACAACCGATCAGGACAACGTCGTCGAATGTTCCGACCTCGCCATAGCCGAACAAAACGCACGGGTGATGTCATCGACTTGTGACCAGGTCAGGATCGTGCCGGTGGGGGAGGTGGTGTTTGTGAAGGGTAGCGAGGTGAAACAGTGATGCTTGGTTTTTGGGACTTCGTAGCAGTCTGCGTCATTTGCTGGACAGCGTTCTGGATAGTGATGGCGATAAGAAAATAAACCGGATTTGGTGACCAACTGAGCAGGAGCGGAGCATGGCAGCGGCGGAGCAGAAGAAGAAATATCACACCGTCCCGTTGGACGAGGAACAGGCCACCGAGGCCGTTGTCCTCAGGATCACGGCAGACGGAAAACGAACACGGCAAGGTGCGACCAGGCGAAAGCATGATGCAAGATTGTTCGACGCGATGGAGAAAAGCCCGTTCCAGTGTGAGCGGGCCTTTGATCGTATCGCACGGGGTTATCTCGTGATTACTGGTCAGGTGAGGGTTAAGGTCGCACGCCTTGGCCGTGACATCGAAGTTGCATCCGGCAAATCAGACGAGGAATCATTTCAGGAATACATCACCGGTCTGAAACGCGATTACCTAGAATGGGCCGAAAGCCTGATGGGGGCTGCTGATCATCCAGATCGGTTCATTCGTCATGCCGCCGCTATCGAAATCATCGGGGAAGGACGCAGCGCCAGCTTTGTTGATACCACTCGTCGCAAACGCAACGGATGGGCGCGGGACAACCTGATTGATGCGCTGGAGGTGTACTGCAAACTGAAAAGGTGGATGTGAAAAAAACATTTGACACAATCATAGCCAATGGCTATATTGGTCACATCAGCCATCGCGGCTAACCTCAGACAAGGAATTGTAAAATGTTCGTTCTTCATCACATTAATGATGCAACTGCAACCGTCGAAGAAACCGCGCAGAACGCTGCGCGTGAAATCCTCACGTATGACGGCTTCAAATATGAAATCCGCAACGAAGACGGTGAGTTTGTTCTTTACCATAGCAGCCGGTCTGAAAATGCTGGTGGCGGTTACAAAATGAACCCGACCACCATTTCAAGCTTTAATAAAGACCGGGATGCCGCAGAACAGGAAATCTTTGAAGAAGTGGTCAAACGGTCAACCGATTTTGCATACGGAAATATTGAAGCCTATGACCGGGATGCATTCATTAAAATGTGCGATGAAATGGAATGGCCAGAACTTTTGGAGCAGATCAATGATTGATCCGGTCAAAACACTTTCCGGACTGGCGAATCTGCCGACAGGCGAAGGGCTCACAGCCCTTCGTTCTGCCATAGCATACGCGCTTGATCTTGACGCGCCGATTGCGAAGCGCCAGCTTGGGGAAATCCTCGGCTATGAAGGATCAAATCTGCATGTCACGATTGACCGACTGGAACGCGGTGACCGAGAACTCAAAGGCGGGTATCTGTTGCAGGCCACATCTATTGCGCTTGCTGCGTCCCTTCATCTGCAAGGCATTGTCGTCATACCGCAATGGACATTCGAATACCCGGTAGACGATGAAGATGATGCCGGGTTGATCTTTGTTCGTCACAACTGGTTTCCACGCGCACGGTTCTTTGTCTCGCCCTACTCAAATGCTGATCTGACCGCAATCGGCGCTGAACAGATTGGACAAATCAGATCACATGATTACCCCGATGAAATGCACACAGTCTACTGCATCGCGGAGGACCTGCTTTCAGATCAGAGCTGCTGGTCTTCATTTTACGAGACAGCCGTTGCGCATCTCGCAGACTATATGAACAGGTCGGAGATTGATGCAGCAGGTTATTGACATTCGGGGAAAACTTTGTGTATAAATTTACTAAATTTGCGAATTGCGCCTTGGGAAACCGGGGCGCATTTGGATTCTGCGGGAGCGTTTCCCTCACTTCGGTGAGAAAACCCTGCGGATAGACGAGAGCGGGTGGCTTAGGCTGCGCCGCTCTTTTCTTTTGGAGAAGGCAGACATGTGCGGCGGCAACATTATCGACTGCAACCCAGTGCAATGGAATGGCAAACCAGCTTACAAGCTGGCGGTTCTGGATGCCGACCCTAACGGCAGCACCGAACGCGAAGTTATCATTGCGGATCATGATCGCAAAATTGGCCCGAAAATCGGGGAACGTGTTTGGTGGCAGGCTGGCGAGATGCACTTCGCCGCTGATCGCATGTCGGTGAAATTACTGGCAGCTTAGATATCACTCACCGGCAGCGTGCTGTCGGCTCAGGTGCTTAGGCATCTGCAATGACCCGCCCGTTCATTCGGCGCGGGTTTTTCTTTGCCCGTTGACCGGGTAATCAGCCCCCGCGTGATGTGGGGTCAGACGGCGGTGACGTGAGAGCGTCCCGCCGTTTTTCATTTCAGACAGAGGATTAGATCGATGACCAAGAACGAAGCAGAGATTGAAAACGAGATCGTTGCCAAAGGCCTGACCGCACCGCGCATCACGCCAGACATGATCGATGATACTATCGCGACCGAGGCCTATCACGTGTTCCCCGGCACGACCCTGACCGTTTGCGCACTCACCCTGCGCAATGGTTTTCAGGTTGTCGGTGAAAGTGCCTGCGCCAGCCCGGAAAACTTCAACCCGGAGATTGGTCGCAAGATCGCCCGCGACAATGCCCGCAACAAGATTTGGATGCTGGAAGGCTATCGTCTGCGCAGTTCGCTTTTCGATGCTGCAGTTCGCGACAAACCGGCTGAATAACAAAACCACGGCAGCGCCTTTCGGGGCCTGCCGTTTTCTTTTGAGGGTGTGATGACGCCAAGACAGCAACAGCAGCAACGTATTGATGACCTGATCGAACACGGCGCGGTTATTCCAGCTGGTGTCGAGGCGTGGATCAGTCGGTGGGGCAAGCCTGGCATTGAGCGTGTGGTCAAATGCGCGAACGAGGAATACGACCGCAACGCAAGCCCATCTGATCGCGGCCAACCACGGTTCATTTCCTGTCCGTGCCCCAAGTGTTCGGTGTAGTCGTGATGTTCGATTACGAGCCGTTTGTTGGTTTTGGGCTTTGCTTCGCTCTGGCGGTCTTCGTTGGGTACTGCATCGGCAATACCGTCATCGGGTGGCTCTGATGGACAACCCGGTATTCGCAGCCTTCGTTGTCGCGTTCGTCAAGGTAACAGGCGCTGTCCGCTTGGTGTGGCGCAAATTCAAGTATTGGCGCGGTTAAGAGATAGAAAAATGCCTGAGTTTTCAACAGACAATCAACCTGATCGACGGGGCGACCCAAAGGAGGCTGGAAACGCCCATAAAAAACGCCGTGTCATGACCGATGCATTGATGCTTGCGTTAAAACGTGAGGTCGAAAACTCGGACGGGGCGAAGACAAAGCGTTTGGTTATGATCGCCGAGAAGCTGGCAGAGCGCGCCGCCGATGGAGATATCCAGGCTATCAAGGAAATCTTTGACCGCACCGAAGGCAAGGCGGCACAGGCAATTCATATTACCGAGGGCGACACCATGTCGCATGAAGAGTGGATCAAGTCGCTCAGGTAAGGCAGCGCCTCAAGGATGATTATCCGTTCTATGCCCGCAACTGTTTGCGGATCAGAACAAAGTCGGGGGCGATTGAAAGCTTTGTCCTGAACAAGGCGCAGGAATACATCCACAACCGATGTGAGGAGCAACGGGAACGTACCGGGAAGGTTCGCGCCCTGATCCTAAAAGGCCGGCAACAGGGATGCTCAACATATGTCGGTGGCAGGTACTATCACCGGGTATCGCACAGCACCGGGGCGCAGGCCTTTATTCTGACCCATGAACAGGAAGCAACCAACAACCTGTTCGCGATGGCGAAGCGTTATCACGAGAACGTGCCTGAATATGTTAGACCATCGACCGGGGCGACCAACGCCAAGGAATTGAAGTTTGACGCACTTGACAGCGGTTACAAGGTCGGGACAGCCGGAACAAAAGGCGTTGGCAGGTCAAGCACGATCCAGTTCTTCCACGGGTCCGAGGTTGCTTTCTGGCCGCATGCGGAAACACATGCGGCTGGCATCTTGCAAGCTATTCCAGATGAACCTGGCACGGAATCGATACTGGAAAGCACGGCAAACGGCTTAGGCAACCTGTTCCACAAGATGTGGCAGGAAGCTGAGTCAGGGATCAGCGATTATATAGCGATATTTGTCCCGTGGTACTGGCAGCCGGAATACCGGAAGGAGGTTCCCGAAGGGTTCAGCCTTACCGATGAAGAGATCGAATATAAAGCAGCTTATGGGCTTGACGACGAGCAGATCGCTTGGCGCAGGACAAAGCTTTCGGACCTGAAAGACCCGTCATTGTTCAAACAGGAATACCCGGCCACGGCGGCTGAGGCATTCCAGATGACCAACCACGACAGCTTTATCGCGCCGGCCGATGTTGTCAGGGCGCGAAAAGCCGATCTGGTTGGCATCGGGCCGCTGGTGATTGGTGTCGACCCCAAACGTGATGGAACGGATAGGTTTTCTATTGCGTGGCGCAGAGGTCGCAAGCTTGAGGCCGTCGAAAGTGATGCATCAAAGATCGACACGATGCGCGCTGCCGGAAAACTCAAAGAAATAATCGACCGCGATAACCCAGCCAAGATGTTTATTGATGCTGGTGGTGGTGCCGGTATCTATGACGTTCTGGTGAGTTGGGGATATGGCGATATCGTCACCCTGATCAGTTTTGCAAGTTCGCCAATCCACCCGCCCAAACTGGATATCGATGGCAAGCCGATGGCGGGATACGCCAATCGCCGGGCCGAAATGTGGGGCCTTTCCCGTGACTGGCTTTGTGATGAAGGTGGAGCCGATATCCCGGACAAAGACAGCCTCCAAACCGACGCCTGCGGCCCAGGATACAAATACGACACCAACCAGAGAATTCTTCTCGAAAGCAAAGACGAGATGAAGAAGCGTGATCTCCTTTCACCGGATGAATGGGATTCCGTGGTTCTGACCTTTGCCGAGCCTGTGGCCGAGAAACGGCGATCAAGCAACCTTCCAACCTCGACCGGCAATCTGAAATGGAGGAGACGATAATGGGTGGATTTGTGAAGACCATCGCGGACCCGCTTGATCTTATCGGGGCGCGTGCTGCTGATAAGAAGGCGGATGCCGCGCAGGCTGCCGCCGATGAAGCATTGCGTCAGGTTGCCGCTGCGTCAGAAGAGGAAGAGGTGGTAGAGCAAGAAATCGAAATCGGGGACAGCGATGAAGAACTTCGTCGTCGCCGCGCTCGTGGTGCCTCGATCCTTGCGCCGCGTGATGATCAGGCGCTTGGTGGCACCATTTCGCGCCCCGGCGCACAGACACTGGGTTAAACCATGGCTGACGCAAAAATGCTTCTCAAGGAACTTGAGAAGAAGAAAAACGGCAGGAGCATCTGGGACGATCATTTCGATGATCTTGCCCGTGTCATGCTGCCGACCCGGCGCGGCTTTGTCACCATGGAAATTCCGGGTGAGGAGCGCACCGAGGACATTTATGACGGCACACCGATGCAGGCGGCGCGCAGTCTTGCCAATGCCATTGGATCGATGTTGCGCTCGGAAAAGATGTTCTTCATCAAAACCAGCGAAGGGGTTGAGGAGAACGACGACGAAGCCAAGGCGTGGCTGGAAGATTCACGGCAACGGCTTTATTCCGCCATTATGAACCCGCGCGCCCGTTTCATGCAGTCTACTGGGGAGGTTGATCTTGATCTTGTCGTGTTCGGTACCGGGGTTCTGTATGTTGGTGAGCACCCGAGATCCGCACGGCTTCAGTTCCGTTCCAAGCACCTGAAAGATACCTTTATCGGGGTGTCGGAAGATGGGGCCGTTGACCAGGTATTCTGCGAATATCACTGGACCGCACGCCAAGCAGTTCAGAGGTTCGGCGATAATGCCGGTAAAATGGCCAAGAAGAAGCTCATCGATAAGGAACCGGACAAAAAGGTTTGCTATGTCCAGTGCGTGTTCCCGCGCGACGATTACAAAATCAATGCCGTTCTGAACCGTGACATGCCGTTTGCGTCGGTGTGGATCGAGAAAGACAGCGAAGAAGTGGTGCTGGAATCCGGGTTCGTCGAGTTCCCGTTCGTGGTCCCGCGTTGGGATACTGCATCCGGTGAGACCTATGGCCGCAGCCCGGGTATGATTGCATTGCCAGACAGCAACAGCTTGCAGGCGGTTGGCGAAACGCTCCTCATGGCTGGCCAGCGCAGCGCCGATCCTGCCCTGTTGTTCCCGGATGATGGCATCATCAATCCCGGACAAACCGCACCGGGTGGCATTTCATACTATGACGCCGCGATGCTGCGCGGTTTCAACGGCAACCCGATCTTTGCCATGCCTTCGGGGTCCAACATGCCGTTGACGCTGGAAATGCAGAACGGCATGCGCGACCAGATTTTCAACGCCTATTTCCGAAACGTGTTCAACCTGCCGATCAGCGGCCCGGCGATGACGGCAACAGAGGTCATCGAGCGCAAGGAGCAGTTTATCCGCGAGATCGGCGCGGTCTTCGGGCGTCTGGAATCGGATTACACCGGGCCCATGATAGAGCGTTCGTTCGGGATCATGTTGCGTAACGGTGGTTTCCTGCCTATCCCGCAGTCTCTGGCAGGCCGCGAGGTTGTGTTCGAGTACGACAGCCCGGTGCATCGTGTCCGTCGCCAGATCGAAGGCATGGCGGCACAGCTTTGGTTGCAGGATGTGGGGCAGGCAGCGCAGATTGACCCATCTGTGCTCGATAACGTTGATGTCGATGCCTACGCCAAGTTTCAGGCCGAGGCGCGCGGTGTCCCGTCAACCATCATGGCAACCGCTGACGCCGTTGAGGCCAAGCGTCAGGCCCGTCAACAGGCGCAACAGCTTGAGCAGATCGCATCGCTTGCCGAACGTGGTGCAGAAGTCGCATCGAAAGTACCGCAAGAGTTTGCCGAGGCCGCACAGTAATGGAAAAATACGGGCTGGAAATCTTCGTTGTTTCCATTTTGTCCCTTGTCGTTGTGGGTGTCGCCTTTGTGGCATGGCGCAAGACCAGAACAAACGGGATTGATGCCTTGACCGCGCTGATCGGGATGATTGGGCGAGAAGAACGTCTTGGGTCGAATGACCGGTATCGTCTTTACCGGCGTGTCTTCATTGATACAGCGGAAGGTCGCAAGGTTTTGAACGATATCCTTGCCAACTGTCACATCTATCACACCAGTCACGGCAAGCATGACGCCCTGAACACCGCCTTTCTTGAGGGTGAGCGCAATGTAGCGCTCCGCATTGTTCACACGATCAACAAAGAACCGGCAGAAATGCCAACCAAAGCAAAGGAAGCGAGATGACTGTTACAAAGATTGGCTCCCCAGTTCTGATGTTCGGTGACTGGCCGTTTGGCCCGCGCATCTGCTTTGATAAGGAAGGGTCTGGTGGTGGTGGCGAAGGAACACCATCTGGTGGTGCGGAAGGCGCTGCCGGAGCAGAAGGCGGAACGCCAGCCTCCGATACTGAAGGAGGGACACCAAAGGCGCCGTCTGCCGGAGGCGAAGTACCCACGGCTACATCGTGGCGTGACAGCATCACCGATCCCGATCTGCGCAAACAGGCTGAACGGTTCGGATCTCAGGAAGATGCCATTCGTGCCGTTGTCGACATGCGCAAGAAGCTGTCAACCGCCATCGTCCTGCCGGGCAAGGATGCCAGCGAGGATGACATCGCGGCCTATCGCAAACGCATCGGTGTCCCGGAAAGCCCGGACAAATACGATATGCCGGTGCCGGAAGGTTACGAGCCGACCGAGGAGGACAAGGCGTTTCGTGGAGCTGTCTCCCAAAAGTTCCATGAACTTGGCATCAACGCTGAACAGGCCAAGGGCATTTCGACATGGTGGAACGAGTTCAATGCCAAGGCCGCCGAAGCGGAAAAGACGGCAAATGAAACCTATGCCAAGCAGCAGCAGGAAATGTTGCAGAAGAAATGGCCGGGGGACGAGTTCGCCAAAAATACCGATTACGGTAAGCGCGGTCTGAAAGCCTTTGCCGAGAAAGCCGGGGTCAATGTCGATGATCTCTTGCAGATCAAGACGGCAGATGGTCGTTACCTGCTGGATAACGAGCAGATGGTCCAGGTCTTCGCCGCGATTGGTCGTGAGTCCGGTGAGGACACTATCGGTATCTCCGAAAGCGAACGCGCGACCGTTCAGGAGAGGATCGCCGAGCTTCGCGATAAACGCGACAAGGCTCAGGGCGCAGGCAAGAATGATGAAGCCAAGAGGATTGATCAGCAGTTGATGGAATTGTACCGCAAGACTGAGGGCAGTACACCGGTCATTGGTGCAGGGCAGAGGCAGTTCTGATGTCTGACCGGGAACAATACGAGGCTGCGGACTGGATCAGCGGGTGCAGCGAAAAGGTTGTCAGTCTCGCAAAGGTCTATATGGAAACCGCGTTTCGTCGTGCCATGGATGCCTATGGCGTTGTTCTCGGCGATATCGTCTGGGAGATTAAGAAGCCAGGCGATGACCGGGTTCCTAATCCGCCCGAAAACATCGAAGACCCGCACCTGCTTTATGGTGCCGCCGAAGTCCTTTACCGGAAGCCTGTTGTTGCAAAGGCCGCGGCCGGCATGATCAATGACCTTGAACCCGAAGACCTTGAGAAAATGCGTATCGCAACCCGCCGTGCGCATCGCTCTGTTTATCCGGGCGCCGCTGATTTAAGTGATGCCCAGTGTGATTCCATCATCAACCGTCAGGGTCCTGAGACAGTCGAAAAGCTGATCAGGTCAGGCACGGTTCATTGACCTTATGCCGGGTAACCGGGAAGGCGTATAGACGGCGAGTGGCCTTCGGGAAAACAACCCCGTCACCCTGTGGTCCGGTTCACGCTTTTTACGGACGCGACAGGGATTTTTAGAAACATATTTCGTTAGGTCCTTTATCGCTGGCTACCCGGAAACGGCCCCGGCACCCGACCATTTACCAAGCATCCAGAAGCCCCGGATCGACGTCGAAGGCCCCGCCTTTGCGGCTACCCTGACATGTTTATCTGGCTACCGGACGGATCGCTCTCGAAAGCAACGCTCAACGAGGGTGATTTACCATGAGCACTTCAATTACCGTGGCATTCGTCAAGTCGTACACTGACGACGTGAAGGATGCATTTCAGCGACAGGGCAGTCTGCTGCTGAACACCGTGCGTTATGAGCCGAATGTTGTCGGCTCCACGCATACCTTCTATCGCATCGGCAAAGGCACCGCGACGACCAAAGCTCGTCACGGCAAGATCACGCCGATGAACCAGACCCATAACGCTCTCGAAGCAACGCTGGTTGACTTCTACGCCGGTGACTGGGTCGACAAACTGGACGAAAACAAGATTTCGATCAACGAGCGTCAGGCTCTCGCCCGTGGCGGTGCCTTTGCTCTGGGCCGCAAGATCGACGAGCAGATTATTACGGCTCTGGACAGCACGACCGAAGCCACGGTTTCCTGGACCGTTACTTCGGAAGCGGCAGTTCGTAATGCCCTGATCGAAATGGCCGAAGCCCTTTGGGCGAATGATGTGCCAAACGATGGCATGGCATTTGGCCTGCTGACGCCGCGTTCGTGGTCTCGTGCCATGACGGTCGAAGAGTTCTCCGATTCCGATTATATCGGGATGGAAAACCTTCCGTTCCGTGATGGTCCCGCAACCAATGTGCGCATGAAGTCTTGGAATGGCATCAACTGGATGATGCACACCGGGCTTCCGGGCACAGGAACGTCGTCTGCCGACAACTTTGTTTTCCATCAGACCGCAGTTGGCTATGCCAGCGGTCAGGAAATCTCGGCCGACATCACGTGGCACGGCGATCATGCCGCCCACTTCGTCAACCACATGATGAGCGGCGGTTGCGTCCTCATCGAAGACGCCGGTGTTATTCGCGGAACCGCGAACGACGAAACCGCGCTGTCAACGTCGTAAGGGGAGGGCAAGATCATGGCTTATGTTTCTGGCAACCTCGTCCTCATGGCGCAGGGTAACGGGTTTTGCCGTTATCGTTACGACACCACCGACACTGCGGCGACTGTCGATGGCGACGGTTATTTCAACAACGATGATGACGATCTCCAGCTTCGTGTTGGCGATATGATCGAAACCGTTGTCTGGAATACCGCTGTCCGAACCGGCACCATTGCAGATGTATCGCTTCACATTGTGATGGTTGTCGATGCCAATGGCACCGTTGACATCAGCGATGATATCTATGGCGCAACGGTTACCTCTGGTGACTGATGCCTATGTTTCAGACGGGGTTTCGGCCCCGTCTGTTCTTGTTCTTGGCAATGCGGAAACATTACCCGACGATTACGCCCGCGCCCGGCTATTGCGGCCTGACGCGGATATAATCGCCGTTAACAATGCCTGCCGGTTTAAAAGGCCTGATCATTTGTTTTCCCTTCACCCGGAAAAGATGGCGGTCTGGAAAAATGTCTGCCTCTCGAAATGGGGGCAACTGCCGTGGTGTCATGGTGCCAAAAGGGCGAAATTCGCCGCGGTTGATTGCTGGTGGCCCGATGCTTCAGGCCAAGGTTCAAGCGGCTGGAGTGCCGCCAAGCTGGCGCAACTTCTGGGATATGGGGAAGTCATTCTTTGTGGTGTCCCGCTTGCCCCGATGCCTTATCACAGGCGCGGCCCGGCCAAGGCATTCACGAACCGCAAGATACTGGAACATTACCGAAACGGCGTCAGCGCAGACACTGCATGGCATAGCCCGGTCAGATCAATGTCGGGCTGGACGAAACAGCTATTGGGAACAATCGAATAATGGTCAAAATTCGCTTCCCCGGTGCCCCGATCAGGGCACGGGTTATCCTCGATATAGCCCGCGAAAACGGATATCGGAACGGGGTAGAGCTCGGGGTTTTCCGTGGCGATACGTTCCGGTGTCTGGTCAAGAACGGCCTTTTCATGGCCGGGGTTGATACATGGCGACCAGCACCGGAACAGGAAGGCAGGCATAAGGATGGTGGCCGGTCTTATGTCGAGCATGATCTCGAGGGGTTTTATGTTGGCCTGCGCGAATGGCTGGGGATTGAAGGAACACAATGGGGCAGCATCAAGAAGGCAAAATATCCTGCACAGTTGATGAGGATGACCACAACAGAAGCGGCAAGCACCATTCCTGACAACCGTTTCGATTTTGTCTTCATTGACGCCGATCATACCTATGAAGGTGTCAAGGCTGATATCGAGAACTGGAAGCCGAAAGTGCGGCCGGGCGGCATGGTGATCGGGCATGATTACAACCCCCGTGATTTTCCGGGAGTAGTCAAAGCGGTTAACGAGATATTCCCGGAATTTAGCCTGTATGACGACCGGGTATGGGCGGCGCGGGTATGAAAATACGGGAGCCGATCATAATCGTCGGGACGCCAAGGTCCGGGACTTCGATGGTCGCGGGCCTTTTTCATTGCCACGGTGTCTTTGTCGGAGAATGCCGTGAAGCCGATGGCCTGAACCCGAAAGGCTATTTCGAAAATATCGAACTTGATGTCTTGCGTTCCGTTGACCTGCTGCAACGCCGCGCCGTTGGCAAGATTTTGTGTGGGCAGGGTTATAACGGTGGGCCATGGCTGGCGAAACATACGCCCCGGTATCACCATTGCTGGCGCGAGTTCCAGCCCAAGTTCGTCAAGGTCCGTCGTGACACGGAACAGGTGTTACGCAGCCGGATCGCAAGCGGTTGTTTCGATGAGACGGAAGCCGAGGCGCGGCAGATCGTCGACCGCGATGTCAATATCATGGAACGGCATATCAAGGGGCCGGTTGTCATGACCGATGAAGTGGCACGCGGCAGTTATGGCACGCTCCGTGCGGCAATGGAATTCTGTGGCATAGCCTTTAGCGACAGCATTGCAGACGATTTCGTGGAGGCATCACTATGGCACGGATAAGCTCCCGTCACTTAAGAATGCAACGATCCCTTCATGCCGCCAGCTATGGCGTTTCAGGCTGGAAATGGGCAGTTCCTGTTGCCGTTCTGGCCGGCGAAACCGGGGCGTCAACTATTCTGGATTATGGAGCAGGCAAAGGAACGCTTTCTAAGGTCTTGGCGGATCATTTCGATGTCAGGAATTACGATCCGGTTACGTTCCCTGATGCCCCAGGCAAAGCCGATATCGTGGTTTGTACCGATGTTCTTGAGAACGTCGAGCCCGATGGTCTTGACGAAGTTCTGTGCCACATCGGAACGTTGGCGCAGAAAGGCATCTTTATCGCCATCGCCCTGCATCCCGAAGAAAAGAACCGGGACGGTCTGGTCAGGCGCGATCCCGAAGAATGGTTCGGACTGCTCCGCAAGTTCTGGCCGAATGGCCGTGCCGATATCGTCGGTACCGGAACCAAACGCGCAAGGTTTATCGTCACATGCTGAGGGTTGTCTGCTGGCTCTGGTCTGATCCGGAATACCGGTTCAACCATCTTTTCCGCTATGGCCCGGAACACGTCAACAAGCTTCATAACGGTCTCAAACGTCACCTCCATATCCCGTTTGAGCTGTGCTGCATCACTGATCTCGACGGCGGATTTGATGACGGGATCAAAATCATTCCGATCTGGGATGATCTTCGCGACATGGGCGGCTGCTGGAACCGGCTCAAGGTCTTTTCGGCGGCGATGAAGAAAACCATCGGGCCGCGATTTGTATCGATTGATCTTGATTGTGTCATCACCGGCGATGTTACCCCGCTTTTTGATCGCAAAGATGATTTCCTGATCTGGAAAAACGTGCATCGCCATACCCCGTATTGCGGGTCGATGTTCATGATGAAGGCGGGGGCACGACGTGAGGTATGGGACCATTTCAATCGTGATATATCGCTGCGGCAATGCCGCGAGACCGGATTTGTCGGAACCGATCAGGCATGGATCGGCACGGCATTGGGTCCAGACGAGGCGGTATGGACCGAAGCCGACGGTGTCTACTCACTGGCCCGCCATATCGCATCCGCCAAAGAACTGCCGGATCGCGCCAGACGGAAAGGCACGACCATTGGTCTGCCTGACAATGCCCGGATCGTATTTTTCCACGGCGCGCGAGACCCATCCCAACCTGAACTCCAACGCAAACACCCATGGATTGCCCAGCACTGGCAATAAATAAGGAACCTGTGATGACCAAATCCGAAAAAACCGAAATCAAAGCACCGCTGTATCGCGCGAAACCCGGTTCGCTGGCAATTTCCGAACCGACGCCGTTTTGCCGCAAGTTCGCCCATCGTGCCGAATGCACCGTCGAGGACATGCTGCATCCCCTGTATTTTGCTGCCGAAAGCGGCGGGATTGAAGCCGGGGATTCCATTCGTGTGGTCTGCATCCGCGGCGGACGCGTCCGGGAAATGGCCGAGATCGTTATTGTCGAGATCAATGGACGCGAACTGGAAACCAAGCTGATCGGTGACGTGATCAGCTTCGATGCGCCGGAAAAGAAACCGGGCAAGCCGGACGAACCCAAAGGCCCGGAATTTGTCAGCGATGCGGGCACTGTGACCGGCGATGACGAAAACGGCTATGTCGTCAAGGTCAAAGGCAAGGTCGTTGCCAAAGTCGGTGACAAGCAGCTTGCCGAGAACATTGCGCACGGCAACGAACCCATCCCGGTAAAATAATCGAGGCCTGTCATGGCAAGCAAAGTCGGTATCGCAAACCACGCCCTGACGCTGATCGGGGAAAGGACCATCAACTCGTTTGAAGATGGTACGGCGGAAGCAAATTTCGTCAGTCGTCGTTATGATGACATCCGCGACGAACTTTTGCGACAGCATAACTGGGGTTTCGCGACCAAACGGCAGAAGCTTGCCCAAAGCGCAACCGCCCCTGTCTTCGAATATGACTACGCCTATCAGTTGCCGTCAGACTTTATCCGCTCCATTGCGATCTATGGCGATGATGGCGGTAACAGCATGATTGATTACCGGGTTGTCGGCGAAACCATCCAGACTTCATCGCAAGAGGTCTGGATGACCTATGTCGGTCGTGTCGACGATCCGAACCAGATGCCCGTCGATTTCAGGTCGGCACTGGCCTACATGCTGGCTTATGAGGGGACGATTGCGCTTTCCGACAATTCGTCGCTGCGTGATCGGCTGGCCGGTGACGTCGATAACAAGATCCGGCGTGCCCGAAGCAGTGATGGCATGGGGGATAGCCCGACCCAGCTTGCGCAGGGGTCATGGATCAATCGTCGATGGGGCAGCGGCGGGAGACTTCGGAAATGGTGAAGTCCTCTCCGATCCGCACGGCCTTCAATGCCGGTGAGCTGTCACCGCGTCTTCTGGGCCGCGTCGATTTCGAGAAGTATCGTAACGGTTCCGAGGTCATGGAAAACATCATTCCACTGGCCGAGGGTGGCGCCATGCGTCGAACCGGAACCAGGTTTGTTGCCGAGGCAAAAGACAGCTCCAAAAAAGTACGTCTTGAACCATTCAACAGTGGCGTCGATTTCAGCTATGTCATGGAAATGGGTGAAGAATATATCCGGTTTTATCGCTTGCAAGGGCAGATACAGACATCAGGCGTGGCGGCTTGGGTGACATCAACAGCATATGTCGTCGGTGATCTGGTGACAGAAAGCGGGACAACCTATTATTGCCTGATCAATCATACATCCGGCACTTTTGCAACAGACCTTTCCAATGGTCGCTGGTACGCACTGACCGACGCGATTTATGAAATCCCGACACCGTATCAGGAAGATGACCTTTTCGGCCTGCGCGTCGTCCAGAGTGGTGACATCGCCTATATCCTGCACAACGATTATCCGGTCCGAAAGCTATCCAGATTCGGGAACACGAACTGGGTTCTTGCCGAAGTTGATTTTATTGACGGCCCCTATCTGGATCAGAACACGACGGCCACAACACTAAGCCCTTCCGGAACAAGCGGTTCGGTGACGATTTCAGCTTCGTCCGTCACGGGCATCAATGGGAACACCGGGTTTCAGTCATCTGATATTGGCAGGCTGGTTCGTATCAAGCATGGATCGACATGGGGCAACGCCACGATTACCGCGGTTGGCAGCACTACGTCTGTCACGGCAACGACAAATGTAAACTTTGGCGGCACGACCGCTGTAACGGTGTGGCGTCTTGGGGCATGGTCGGAGACAACCGGCTATCCCGGTATCGGCACGATCTTCCAGCAACGGCTTTACACCGCGCGCAGCATTTCACAGGTGCAGACGATATGGGCCAGCCAGACCGCAGATTTCGAGAACTTTACCCCGGATGACCGGAACGCGACTGTCGAAGATGATGACGCCCTGACCTATACCATTTCAGCCAAGGCCGTGAACGATGTTGAATGGCTGGTCGCATCGCGTGACCGGCTTCTTGTCGGAACCACGGGTCAAGAGTTCGTTGTCCAGAGCGACGGTGCTGTTATTACACCTAACGATATCTCGATCACCAAGCAGACCAGTTTTGGGTCCGCCAGAATTGAGCCGCTTGAAATCGGGCATCTGGTTCTGTTCGTCCAGCGTTCCGGACGCAGTATCCTTGAACTTGGCTATTCGTTCGAGGCCGACAGCAACGTCGGCAACTATATGACCCGTCTCGCCAAGCAGGTGACCAAGGGCGGGTTCATTCAATTCGATTACGCACAGGAACTGGACAGCGTAGCCTATGGCGTCAGGGCTGACGGACAGATCGCAACGATGACCTATCGTCGCGAGGAACAGGTTGTGGCGTGGGCGCGGCAGATCGCGGGCGGCACAGATGCAAAGTTCGAAAGTGTCTCGGTGATCGCTGGATCAGATGGTGTCGGTCAGTTCAAGTCTTCGCTGGACCGTGATGAGGTCTGGGTTGCTGTCAGCCGCACGATTAACGGGTCAACGAAACGCTATATCGAGTTCTTTGAAAAAAGCTGGGATCGCGATGAAGACGATCAGGCCGATTCCTATTACGCCGACAGCCTATTTACCTATGACAGCACGGCGACGGACACCATCACTGGGCTAGGCCACCTAGAAGGCGAAACAGTGAAAGTTCTGGCCGATGGATCAATTCATCCCGACAGGATTGTTACGTCCGGTTCTATTATGCTTGACGGGGAATACAGTACTGTTCAGGTCGGCATTGGCTACAGGCATCGTCTGAAATCGATGAAATTGGAATCCGGAAACCCGCAAGGCACATTCCTTGGTAAACTCAAGAAAATCCTCGAAGTCTTGCCTGTTTATGAGGTTGTGCATGTCGTCAAGTTCGGCCCGACATTCGACGATATGGTGGAATACGATTACCGCGTGGTCGCCGATCCGATGGACGCACCGGCACCATTTTTTGACGGCGAGCCTGAGGACCCGATCAAGTTGTCACAAGAGGGGTGGTTACGCGACCCGAGGATATGCATTGAGAGCGATGCACCGGTTCCGTTTGTTCTCCTGGCCATGGCCTATGACACGGACCTGAAAAACGCATGATCGTAGACTTTTTACCGTCTCACCTTTTTGAAATTGACCTGCAGCCGGCGCAGCGTGACATGACGCCGTGGCTCGGGAATATTGGCCCATTATATGCTGCTGCGGGTCCGGCGAGAAGCGTTGTTGCGGATGATGGCAGGATCATCTTGTGTTGCGGTTTGCTGCCAATGATCATTCCTGGGCTTGATATCGGTCCATTTTCGGCGGCGGCATGGGTTCTGGCCGCGAAGATGAAACGCGGTGAATTTATTGAGGCGCACAACGCTGTGCGCAATCTTTTGGAAAAATTCGGCCCACGGTTCAAGAGGATCGAGGCTTACGTCGATGTGGATTTCAAGGCAGGTCATCGCTGGATGAAGACACTTGGGTTTCAGTGTGAAGCACCGGTTCGACGTCGGGCCGGGCTTATGGGGCGCGACGATTCTCTTTATGCCAAGATAATGGGGAAATGACATGGCATTTTTAGCACCTGCACTCCCTTATATCGCGGCGGCCGCAACTGCTGCCTCGGCCTATGGTCAATACCAAGAAGGACAGGAAGCCAAGAAGCAGGCCAGACGTCAAGCCGAAGTCTATGAAGAACAGGCTGAACAGGAACGTGATGCATCCCGGCAGGAAGAACAGGATTATCGCCGCCGGGCTTCGGCAATCATCGCGTCCCGTCGTGCAATTCTGGGCGGTTCCGGGGTTCAGGTCGACACCGGCAGCCCGCTTCTTGGAACCGAGGCCACTGTGACCGAGGCTGAACGTCAGGCCGCGCGGATCAGATCCGGTGGCGAAATCGTTGCCGGGCGGTTGGAACAGCAGGCCGGATTGACACGGGCATCTGGCTCAGCAGCAGCTACATCCGGGACATATCAGGCTGGGGCGTCACTTCTTAGCGGTGCTGGTAAAGCATACGGCATGTGGGGGCAGGGATAATGGCAAGACTTCCATCTGCGGTTAACATTCAGACCGTTGGCATCCGCCGCGATCCTGGCCTGCGCGTACCGAATACAGCAACCACCGGAGCTGCGCTGGTTCAAGCCGGGCAGTTTTTGGGCGGTGTTGTCGATGCTGTTTACGAGCAGGAGCAGCAACAGAAGAAAAAATTTGACGCCTCTGTCATCGCCGAGGCAACTCTTGCTGCAGATAAGCGCGCCAGCGATGAATATCAGCGTGTTCTTCTGGAAGAGGATGCGTCAAGTCCTGACTTTATAAAAAAACAGGAAGAATGGTTGCAGAAACGCAATCAGGAGATTCTTGCAAATCTTCCGCCAGAGGTGAGCGAGGCTGCGCGTCAGGATTTGCAGTTCAAGCTGGCGCAAGACGCAAACACATGGGCCATCCAATATACCGAGGATAGCGTTGTTGCCTTGGACAGGCGCAGCAAGTCTGCATTTGAAGGTGTGGTGGCAAAGTATGAGGCCATGGCCAGCCGTGATCCGGCTCGTATGACAGACATCCTCGCCATGGCAAATGACGAACTGGATTCATTCCGTGGCACGATGAAAGCAGATACCGAGTCAGAAGCTTTTAAAGCATCACAAGGCAATATCATCAACGCCACATTCGACAGCCTGATTGCCAAAGGTGAATATGGCCGGGCGAAGGAGATTATCGATAGCGGACGATATGACGAATATATCGATGTCAATTCGTTTAACGAGAAAGTCAGTCAGTCCATTGACAAGCGGCTGGCGTCGCTTGATCGCGCGCAGAGAATGTCCGACCGGCGCGAACAGGAAATCAGCGACGAGGTAACCAAGACCGGTGTTGATCTTGCCGCAAGTGGCGATCTCACTCTGGATTGGGTGCAGGCCAACAGGGATATCCTGTCTCTGGCTGATTACCGCGCGCTAAGTAAAGCTGCAACAGTTGATACGCAGGAAGATGATCGCCAAACAGTGGCTGATTTGTATTACGATATGGGGCAGCGTGTGGATGTCTCCAAGAGAGTTCTTGACGCCTATTCCGATGGGTTGCTAACGCGCGGAACGATGACGACGATCCTGAGCAGAAACGATACCGTTCAGGGACGCAGCGGGGCGCAAACGCCGTTCGAGGCGGCTTCGAATTATCTTAACGCCGCCTTGCGTCCATCTGATCTGAACGACAACCCTGATGCTGCCGCAGCTTATGCAAATGCGGAATCCGATCTGATGGACTGGTTTGACGAAAATCCGCAGGCCACAGTCAAGCAGGCAAAGGATATAGCCCGCGAACTGGCCGGTGCCTATCGGTTGGCTCCCGGTACATCGCTGTCTCTTCCGTTCCCGGATTGGATGGCGGGTGACAGAAACATCCGCGAACCTGATCTCGACGCAACAGAACAATCGATTATCCGCGATCTGTCTGCCGGTACGATCTCGCAGGCCGAAGCCATTCGTCGGGCAAAGACAATCAACAGATGGCGTGAATTCCAGCAGGAGAGCGCACAATAATGGCACTTGCACCAAGCACCAGCGATGCGACCGTTCTTCCGGGCAATGCAGAACCGGCCAGCAATGGCGGCATGATCGAACAGGGGAATATTGACCTTGCCGCGCGTCCGGTTGTCAGAAATGAAGACGGATCGATCAGCACAGTTCGATCAATGTCATTTTCTGATGACAGCGGAGCCGAGATCGTCATCCCGACCGTGAGTGATGATGGTCGAATTATGTCTGATGAAGAGGCTGTTGATACCTATTACAAGACCGGGAAGTTTTTGGGTAAATTTGACAGCACCGACGCCGCAATTTCGTTTGCAAATTCCCTGCATGAGCAGCAGGCAGATATGTATCTTGGCGACGATGCATCCGACCAATACCTGTCGCATCGTGAAGACGGTAACGGTGCCAACGAACTTATGAACCTGATGCGTCGTGTCGAGGCACGTGATGGTATCCAGACGCCAGATCAGCAACCTTCCGGGCAAGGTCCTGACGCTACACCAGCGGGGAATGTCACCGTTCGAAGGCTAACGACTGGCGGGTATGGTGCCTATGTCGATGGAAATCTTGTCGCTGGCGGCGCCTCTCCTGAGGAAGCAATGGAAGCCGGTCTACTCTCCATTGCTTCCGAAGGCGTCATGGATCGGGTTGGCGATGTGGCATCAGATATAGGTGGAGGCGTCATCGAGGCGCCGCGGCAGGCCGTGGGAGGCGCTGTTGATGCCGTCAGGGAAACAACCAATGCAATTGATGATCTCGCGGCATGGCTGAATGAAAATGTGGCCGATCTTGATATTACCATTCCGCTTCCCGGCGTTGAGGAAGGCGAAGAATTCGACCTGACACCGACAACGCTGATTGAATCCGTCCTTCCGGAAATTGACGAAGCCAGAACGACCACCGGCAACGTGGTGAGAAACGTTGCGCAGTTTGTGACCGGGTTCTGGGGTGCTGGTAAATTCCTTCGGGGCGCGGGCCTGCCAACTGCCACAACAGCAGCCGGACGCGCGGGAACTGCCATGGGGCAGGGTGCTATCGCAGATTTCACGGTGTTCGATCCAAGCGAAGAGCGCCTGTCAAATATCATTCAGGATGTTCCGGAGCTTGAAAACCCGATCAATGAATTCCTCGCCGCGCGCGAAGGTGACACCGAAATTGAAGGGCGCCTGAAGAATGCTCTTGAAGGTGCTGGGCTTGGAGCCCTAACTGACGCTTTTGTTTTGTCGTTGCGCGGTCTGAAAAACATGCGTGCAGCCCGTAACGTCAGTGGCGAAGAAGCAGCACTGCGCGAGCAGGCGGAGAAATTTGGCAGCGTGACCAGCCGTGATTTTATGCTGCTTGGCGACCCTGACAGCGTCGATATCGTCATCAGCAGACCAACCGCCAAGGGCATGATCAAGGACGCCGCCAACGAGGTTCCGCCCGTTACAGCGGAAGAACTATTGAGCGGACAGGGTCAGGGCGACGTCATGATCAACTGGGCTAGAATTGACAGCCCGGATGACATCAAAAAGGCCATGCAGGCCATGGCAGACCTGTCAAAGGAAGGTATTGATACGGCCCGTCGGGGGGTGCGAAGCAATGAGGCCACCAAGGCCGCTGCGGCGCAAACTAACGCGTGGGATGTTCTTGTATCTCGCCGCGAAGGACAGCCACTTAATGCTGAGGATTCCGTTGCACTTCGCCAGCTATGGGCCAGTGCAACGGAAACTTTGACAGAAGCAGCCAAACGCGCCGCAGCGGAACCGGGCGAGGCCAATCTGTTTGCGTTTCGCAAGATGCTTGCAGTGCAGGACGCTATTCAGAAGCAGGTCATTGCGGCCAGAACCGAAACGGCGCGGGCATTGCAAAGCTGGTCCATCCCGGCCGGAGGCAATATCGAGCGTGCCAGAGCTGTCCAGGATATCATCAACACCACGGCGGAAGACCCGGAGGTGCATCGTGAATTGGCCCGGAGACTGGCAGCACTCGGTGAAGCCGGCGAGTTTGACAAGATGAATGAAGTTGCTCGGCGCAGTGTCACGGCGCGGACCTATGACGCGGTTGTCCAGGCATGGATCAACGGCCTTTTGTCTGGCCCCAAAACGCACCTTGTCAACATGATGTCCAATACGTCAGTGATCTTTGCGTCAATGGCGGAGCGCGAAACCGCAGCACGAATTGCCGCACTTATGGGTGATGACGGCAGCGTTCAGATGGGTGAGGCTGTTGCGCAATGGTTTGGCATGGTGCAGGGCCTCAAGGATTCCTTCCGTATCTCGTCCGATGCTGAAAAAATGGGGACGGTCTGGCAATCCATCAGAACGGGGCAGAGTGGTTTTGGGCTGCAAAAGATTGATGTTCCACGCCAAGGCGCACTTGGTTCAGATGTCTGGAATGTGGCATCCGATACCGCCCTTGGTCGCACCTTGGATGCCATGAACGTTGTGACGCAGATACCGGGCCGGGCACTTGGTGCGGAAGATGAACTGTTCAAAACCATCGGTTATCGGATGGAGCTGAACGCACAGGCGTTACGTCAGGCGCGGTCCGATGTTTCGGCGGGGAAAATCCCTGAAACAGAGTTGAAGAGTCGTGTCGCGGATATAATCGCCAATCCTCCGCAGCATATTCGGCTGGCCGCAATTGACGCAGCTACCTACCAAACATTCAATAGTGCGCCGGGCAAGATCAGTCAGACGCTAATGAAATACCGCAACAGTGTTCCGGTGCTTGGGCCACTGACAGCCCCGTTCGTCAGAACTGTCGGCAATGTCATGAAATACACGTTCGAACGCACCCCGCTTGCCCCGGTGATGGGGCAGGTCCGGGCCGATATCGCAGCCGGTGGCGCGAGACGTGATCTTGCCTTGGCCCGTATCGCACTGGGATCTTCGGTAATGGCCTTGTCGGCTGATCTGGCTCTGTCAGGTCAGATCAGCGGCAAGGGCCCGGCAGATTCAGAAATGCGGGCAACAGAGCGCCGGGCAGGAATGCAGCCCTATAGCGTCAAAGTCGGGGATCGCTGGTATGCCTATAACCGCATGGACCCGATTGGTACATTGCTCGGTATTTCTGCCGACATGGTTGACATCCTTGCCAATGGCGATATCACCGATGACAAATGGAACGAAGACGTTGAACGTGCCGTTATTGCCACGGCAGCGGCTATCGGGTCCAACATGATGAACAAAACCTATCTGACCGGCATGTCGGACTTTGTCGAGGCGATGTCTGACCCGATCCGCAATTCTGAATATTGGGCTCAGGGGGTGGCAGGTTCGTTTGTTCCAACGCTTTCCGGTGAGTTTCGCCGCGCCGATGATCCGTATATGCGCGAGGTCCGCAGCCTTTGGGATGCGATCCGGAACAAGACACCCGGACTGTCCGAGGAATTGCCGCTTCGTCGCGATCTCTGGGGACGACCGATCAGCTATCGCTCCGGGCTTGGTGCGACATATGACGCGTTTTCCCCGATCTATAGTCGCAAAGAAGAACCGGAGCCGATTGATACAGAATTGCTTCGTCTTGGCAACGGCCCCGCCATGATGCCACGCCGCACCAGTTTCAACGGTGCCACCATCAACCTTGATCAATATGAAGGAGCCTATAGCCGCATGGTCGAGTTGGCCGGGAACGAGACGAAACTTATCAAGTATGGAAATATGGGTGCAAAAGATGCGCTAAATGCTATCATCGAAGGACGTAGCCCGTTTTCGGCAATATACAAGATGCGCACCGATGGTCCAGATGGTGGCAAGATGCAGCTCGTTCGCGCCGTTGTTGCCGAGTACCGGGAAGCAGCGAAGAAGCAGATGATGGCAGAATACCCGCAGATCGCCGTCGAGGTGCAGCGCAAGCTCGACAGTCAAAGCAAGTGGATGATGCAGCGTTGAGGAAGATTTCCGGTCTGATATTCCTTCTTGGCAGTCTGTCAATGTTATGGGGCATGATCTGGACATGGATGTCCATCATCATTGATATATCGAGGCTGTATGGTCCCGGCTTCGGTGCGGGCGCAATGATCGTCTCGTTTTTCCTGCTGCATTCATGCTGGAACTGGGTGTCCCTACCGTATCTGGCATGGACCAAACTTTGGCGATCTGTAGACCGAAGGTTTGATTAAAATATAAAATCATCGTCGGGCGACGCTCCGCCGATCTGAATGTCACACCACCACAAGGCCGCTCCCATTCGGGACGGCCTTTTCTTATGGAGCAAGACCATGACACTGAGCAGCGACGTAAGCCGCGCGGAATATAACGGTGACGGGGCAACAACCGTTTTTTCGACGGTGTTCCAGTTCTTTGCTAATGATGACGTCAAGGTTTATCTCCGTGACGCGGCAGGAACTGAAACGCTTTGGACCGAGGGCACGGAATATACCTTAACCGGAGCGCTGACTGGTGGGGCAGGCAATGTTACCGTTGACACAAGCCCCACCGATTACACACCGGCGGTCGGAGAGGTTCTGGTCATTCTGCGCACCCCTGATGAGACTCAGGAAACGGACTTCCCGCTTGGCGGTCCGTTCCCGTCAACGGCGGCGGAGCAAGCGATTGACCGTGTTGTCATGCTCATTCAAGCCTTGCGCGAAGAACTGAACCGGACGCCAAAACTATCAGTCACGTCTCTTGCCTCTGGCGTGGTTATTCCTGATCCTGAAAACGGCACTATTCTTGGGTGGGAAAGCGGACAGCTTGCCAACTTTTCCCCAAACACCGACGCTTATATCGGCTTGCCTTTATCATCAACCAATGGCGCTATTGTCACATGGAACGGCGTTTCCGGAAATGCTTTGGCTGATAGCGGAATTATACCCGGCACAGCAGCGGGACGAAACATTGGAACAGGAAATGGTGAAGTCCCCACATTTGATGCAAACGGCAGTCTCAGCGGATTTGCTTTTCTCGGTCATTTGCACGGCCTTACCTTGTCAAACAACGCAACAGATGCCACCAACGATATTGATATCGCAGCGGGTGAAGCAGTAAGCACCGAGATTAACCCGGTCCTGATGAAACTTTCATCTGGCATCACCAAGCGCCTAGATGCTGCGTGGGCTGTTGGCGCCGGCAACGGTGGTCTTGATACTGGTACTATCGCGGACACCACATATCACGTCTGGCTGATCCAGCGGTCTGATACAGGCGTCGTAGATGTCCTGTTCTCGGCTTCGGCCACGTCACCAACAATGCCTGCAAGCTATGACCGAAAACGCCGTATCGGCTCGATTGTCCGGCAGTCAGGTGCAATCCGCGCCTTCCTGCAAGATGGCGATAATTTCTGGTGGGAAGTTCCCGCGGCAAACCCATCGGTGACCAATCCGGGCGGCGCACCTGTTAACAGAACTTTGACCGTTCCACTCGGGTTGCAAGTGATTGCAAAACTAAATGTTGTCATTCGGTCAGACTCTGCATCAGCAGCAGTTTATCTGTCTGATCTCGATCTTCCTGCGACCGCACCTGATCAATTTGGCGTTTTTTCTATTATTGCTAATTCGGCTGCTAGTGTTGCATCTGGTCAGGTTGAAGTCCGAACCAGTGTAACCGGTGAAATTCGGTCCGAGTTCGATGCCAGCGGTGCAAACACGTTTCTTCGCATCGCGACGGCTGGCTGGGTGGATACGCGGGGTCGTATCTGACCCCGAAAATGCTGGTTTTCGCAATCCTATGTGATACAAGAAATTGATGTTATTCGGGTATGAGGGCAATATGAACCGTCGTCAATTTCTTTCCTTCTCAGCTTTAACCGCGCTTCCATTGCTTGCTTTAAAGCACAGGGCGCTTGCCGGAGTGAACGAGATGACGTCCTATTCAACATTGCCTGGCATCCAGAAAAACGAATTGCGTGCGTGGGAGCATTCCCCGTTCGTGCTGGACGGCGATCTGTACCGTGCCGGTTTCCGACGTATGAAAGGTGAAACCGTCGGTCGTTCGATTACGATTGATAAATATCACCCGGATATCGACGCGTGGCAGCGCATCGCAAATATCCCGTTCACCCGATATCTTGGCTGCATCATTGTTGAAGCAGGGCAAGTTTTTGCCTTTGCCACCACCGATACCGCAAGCAGTCCGAACAAAATTATCAGGCGTGAAATTGACCCTGCCACTTGGACCTTCACAGGTTCTGAAATTGATGTTCGTCAATCTTCTGCTGGAACCAAGTTTTATAACACTTCGGTTTGCAAGGGGCCGGATGGGTTCATTATGGTCTGTGAAACAAACGAAGGAACCCCATTCAGTATTCGGTTCTTGCAGTCCACCGACTTGCTGAACTGGACACCTATTGGTGATCTTTGCAAATCGACGACCTATGCCGCCTGCCCGACCGTGCGCTATGCTGAAAACGGCTATTATATAGTGCCGTACCTGTTTGATCTCAGTGGTGTTGGCAATGGGCCGTGGATCACGGCAATGTCAAGAACCAAAGATTTTGTCAATATTGAGCCTTTCCCCGGCAATGCCAAATACACCGCGTATCAGCAATTGCTGGCTCCTGACGGGGATAGGGATGGTGTCAATACCTCTGATTTCGATTTGGCCGAATGGGATGGGCCGAATGGCAAGGTTGTCTACTTCGAATACCTATTCGGGAATCAGTCAGGGCTGCACGCTTCGAACGGCGGTTGGTACGAGGGAACAATAATTGACCTGTATCGGGAGTTCTGGCCAAAGCCAAATATCGTTTTTGGAGACAGCAACGCTGTAGGTCACGGGGTAGCGGCTGCTCAGTCTTGGCCGTCTATCCTGTCAGAATCGACCGGTGCCGCGAAGACGGTTCACGCAGTAAACGGACATATGGCCGCTGATCAATCGTGGCTCCTTTATGGCATATCACCAGACGAGGAAAAAAATTACATCGTTTCCGTCGGGACGAATGATGCGCAGCACTACGGGACAGGCCCCGCTAAACTGGATGCGTATGCTAATTTCCTTCGCGCAATTGCTGTCTGGTGTGCTGCGCCATTGCGTTACACGGCTCGGTCCGGTAGCATGACATTCAGCGGTGCGTGGTCAAATACCGCCGTTAACTCTATCGGTAAGAAGACGACGGATAACGGGGCAACCGCAACCAAGACAGTGAACGGAACCGCTGTCTATATCGGTTATTTGCTGCAAAACCTTGCATCCAGCGAAAGCGTTTTTGAAGTCAGCGTCGATGGTGTTCTTAAGGAGACTGTCACGCTAAATGGCGTCACTGTTGGGAGCACCCTTGTCGGCAGAAGTTACGCCCCGGCGGCTATTCGCATCGGCGGTCTCTCTGACGGACCTCACGAAGTTGAAGTCAAGAGTGTAAGTGGGAATGCGCTATTTCTTGAGTGGATCGCTGGCTCCGATCAGATATCCAGGCCGCGCGTGACTGTTGCGGACGTTCCACGTCGTACTTCTGCCGGGTACGCGTCCGGAACAAACGACGACGCAAATGTTGCGGCTTATTCTGCTTCTGCTTTTGCCGTGGCGAATGAGCTAAGCGCAGATGGCCTTGAAGTTGCCACTGTTGACTTTTCTGCCGCAGTCAATCCATCTGTTCACCTGCAGGCTGACGGAACTCATCTTAACGCTGCCGGTCACGCAGCTGTCGCTGCTGCGTTCTAACAATCAGAAAACAATTAAAACATGAGTGCGGCACTTGCCGTGCTTTTGTGCTGCCGCCCGCACCGCTCCTGCGGTGTGGTGTGTAATATGTTCCGAATATTGTTGAGAAGGAACAGAACTGATGAAGAAACATATTGGGATCGCAATGTTTGCGGTCCTTTTTTTATTGCCATCTGGCCCCATCTCCGCAGGCCAGTCCGTGGAACCGGTATGCGGGGATCGCGCAAAGGTGCTCACCAGCCTTGCAGCCAAATACAGCGAAAGCCCTGTTGCTGTCGGTGTTACTGCCAGCGGCGGCCTGATCGAGGTTCTAAGCAGCCCTGATGGCCGGACATGGACGATCCTTTACAGCACGCCAGACGGTCGAAGCTGCCTCGTTGCCAGCGGGGAAAGTTGGCAAGAGATCAAACCACAGACCACCGGACCCAAAGCATAGCCGCAGCAGCGGCTTTTTTATGCGCTCACGAGGGGGAGCAGATGGCGGACAGCAACACACAGCCGCAAAAGTTTCACATCGAACGGAGCATCAGCTTCGGTCACATCCTGACAACCCTGACATTGATAGTTGGAGCCACGATCTTTTTTGTCCGGCAGGAAACACAGATCGAAGTCCTGAAAGCCACTGTTTCCGCCCTCGAAATCCGCATGGATCGCGAGACATCCCGCACCGACAACGCCCTTGCCGAGATCCGTGTCACGTTGCGACGGATCGAAGACAAGATTGATCGAAAGGCAGACCGACCATGATCAACCCGAAACAGCTTCGCCTCAACGTGATCCGCCCGACGCTGGAAGCTATCGGCCTGTGGTCGCAGTCCGCAGAGAACCTTCTAATGGGGACGGCGGCACAGGAAAGCCATCTAGGCACATACCTGGTTCAGATGGGCAATGGTCCCGCGCGCGGTATTTTTCAGATGGAACCGGCCACGCTTGAGGATATCTATGCCAATTATCTGGCCTATCGGAAGGATCTGCAGGGCAAGGTCGATGCGTTTCTGTCTCTCGCCATGACCAAGTCCGAAAACCTGACCTGTAACCTTGCCTATGCCGCTGCAATGTGCCGGGTCCATTACTTGCGCAAGCCCGGCGCGCTACCGCCCGCAAATGATCTGGCGGGAATGGCGACCTACTGGAAGCAGCATTACAACACCGTGCTTGGAAAAGGCAATGAAACCGAGTTCATCGAGAACTATAACCGTTATGTCGGGAGTGATTGATTATGGACTTCGATTGGAAAAGCGTTGTCAAAACGGTCGCCCCGATGCTCGGTACGGCCCTTGGCGGCCCTTTGGGTGGGCTTGCCGCCCGCACCATCGCTGGCGCTGTTCTTGGCGATGAAAACGCTACAGAGGAACAGATCGCGGAAGCAATCGCATCTGCCAGCCCTGAGCAGTTGCTTGCCCTCAAAAAAGCCGATCAGGATTTCGCGCTACGGATGAAAGAGCTTGATGTTGATATCAAGCGCATCGATCAGATGGACCGGTCAAGCGCACGCGAACGCGAAGTCAAAACAGGTGATAGCCTGACGCCACGGCTCTTGGCCGCGTTTATCACGCTTGGCTTCTTTGGCATTCTCGGGTTCATGATGACACATGGACTGCCGGAAGGTGGACGTGATGCGATGCTCGTTATGCTTGGAGCCCTTGGTACGGCCTTCACCGGCGTTATTGCCTATTATTTCGGGTCCAGCGCAGGCTCGAAAGAAAAGACGGCGCATATGGCAACGTCAAACCACAAACCCTAATCGCACCATCCTTGCCGACGTTCCCCGCCATATAGCCGCCCCAAGCCTGCCGATACAAGATCACCGGTCAGTGTTCTGTCGCCAGACCTGATATCAGCCAGTATCCTGCCATACCGATCCCAACCGATATCACAGGCCAGCCATTCGTTTCCCTGTAGCCATTGCGTCGTGAAATCCCGCGCATCGATTGCGGCCCGTTTTTCGGCCTCACAGTGGCCTTTGATCTCCGGGGTGTCGACGCCGCGCACGCGGATTGAGACGCGGCTCAGATCGTCGGGAATGCCGGGTATCGTTACGGCGAAGGTATCTCCGTCGTATGGTGATCCATCAAGCGGCCAGTTGTAGCAGTTGGCTGATGCTGGAAGGGCGAGCAGGCAAAGGGTTATGGCGAGTTTCACGCACAGAATCCTAAAGTAGTTGATAATCTCGCTTATCGTGCATTTGCAATGCCATGCGCCTTGCTTCTTTCGCCTCTGCGTTGGTTGCGCCACTAAACCTGATATAGTTCGACACTTCCTTCCATGCGAACAGTGCCGCACGGTTGTTCATATTTTCTGTTCTCACGTAGTATCGCAACATTACGCGCACCATCCCGATGACACGTTTGCTCGGCGGGGACGGCTGGCACAAATAGAGACTTTTGTACTCCTCTATTTCCATCATTCACCTTCCTGTGCGCTGTATTTCATAATAAGGGTTTCTGCGTTGTCGCATGCCCGGATTTCGGCTTTTGTCTCGCAACACATTACGTTGGAGCATTCCTTGAGTGCTGCCAAAAGCTCCTTGATAATGACATCTCGGTAATCGGTCATATCGATCTCCAAAGTTTTCCAAAACCGCCATAAGCCATTGATTCTATCTTTGGAAACGGCGGTAGTTTTCCAAACAATGCACTGAAATTATTGGTAAACGCTCGGTATCATAATCCGCGTGTCGGGGGTTCAAGTCCCTCCTCGGCTACCAATTAAAAAACCCGTCAGGCAAAGCCTGGCGGGTTTTTTAATTGGCACCCTCGGAGAGGGCTTTAACCCCCTGGTTCGCGAGAAAGCGAGGCACGCAGCTTTCGAGAGACATCGCCCATCGGGCGATGGTCCGCCGGGCAAAGCCCAAGGATAAAAAGCAGCCCAATCATTCCCTTCCATCGACATTATAGAATATCAGGTTGCTCCAAATTGGGGGCGCTTACCCATGTTTTGTGCCAGTTCTGATGCCGCTTAAGAGGGAAACTCTTTATTGTTTGCGGGGAGGTATTGATTTTCTTTTGATCAGAAAGTGATTTTGGTGATTAATCATATTTGAAATCTAACTTTCAATAGGTGGATTATATGGGAATCAAAATGGGGCATTGTATTGATCAGAATGGGATCAATTGGGAGGCTGAGAACTATGAAAAAGGAAAAGGTAAAGAACCTTTAATTTGTATTAAATGTAATGCTAAAATTACTCATCAAAGCCAACACACAAGACAATTATCAGATCGTGCAATTCTCATTCCTGCATATTTTAGATTAATGCCCGGGGAAGTTCATGGCCGAGGGTGTGATTTTGCATTGGAAGCTAAAATTACAGAAATGGTTAGCGATTCTCATGGGATTATAGAGAGCATATCTGAAGGGAAGTTTTTATTTAGACTAGTTCTTCTTAAGGGCGAGTTGGAGAAGATAGCTAATTCTAGAGATGCAGATAATAATAATTCTATTAATTCTGTGGCTAAAGATTTTTCTCAAAACCAAGGAAAACTGCTTGCTTACCTGAATTCTGCATTACGTGTTTCCAAGTTAAGAGCTATTTGCGATGACGATAGTGAAATTGCAAAACATGTAAAAATAGTAGTTGAAGGGATGAAAAAGGTTCCTTGGAGAGATTTTTTCATAGAGATTGATCACTACAGTGATTTGTTTGACAAGCTTATTAAGCGAAGAGTTTTTGAGCCAAAAGCAATAAATGGCGTTGTTGCATCTATTAAGAAAATTCGTAATGGTGCTCTGGTTGTGATGAACTTGGAAAAACTACGATACCAACCTATTAATGACGTTGGTATTGGAGTGGAAGTATCTATTTTTGGACCTCCATCTGTATTCAAAGATATCAAAGTTGGAGATGAAGTTATTGTTGTAGGTAGAGTTCTAGCCCGCGAAGGTGAGGTGATTATGCTAAACAATCCAATGACTCAGAAATTCAGATCAATCAAAACAAATAAACTGAATATGAATATATTGATTAAGCAGCAGATATGTAAAGTATAGGTGGCATAGGTATCCAAGTACAAAAGGGGGGGTATTTTTATCCCGAAATCTCCACGATATTATTGCGCGGGTGTCCCGGTCCTCTTGAGTTCGATCTGTCCTCATTTTTTGCGTCGGGCAAAACATGGCGGGTTTTTAATTTCACCCTTGGAGAGGGCTTTACCGTTCCTGCTTCGTGACATGGACAATTCTAGTCTCGGTTCCAGTTCATCAAATCTGATATTCTACGCTTTCTCTCAGCAAGCACAAGTTGCTTAAAGGCCGGAGCTATTCTTATAATTGTAGTTACAGATTGCATAGCCTGATAATGTTTGGCTGCTGAATAATTACCTATTCGGCGGTTATTTTGAGGGAATTGTCTAGAAACTGCCGACTTCAGCATATCCAAAATACTGTAACACTGTGGAGGAAGGTCTAAATGGCTATTTCTTTGAGTTTCTAGATAATTGTTGTCATGTCTTCTGAGCGACGACATTGCCCCACTAGCAGCTTTATCCATTTCAGAGGTGTCACCTGAAAGCACAGTATATACCGCTAAACCGGACACAATGTTTAATTCTGATTTACCGGCCTTTTCGAGATTTTGTTTCAATAAAGAGGCGAGTTGTTCCAGTGACTCAATATGGTCGACTAGGCTGAATGCATCGACCATTCTAGCGTGGACTTGTTTTATCGCATCATGCTCAATTTGACGACGCATTGCCGAAATCACAGATAAACCGCCAGCAAGACCTAGAAGCCCAGCGCTCATAGTTTCCCATTGGAATTTACGGCCTATGTTGCAATAAACCGTACTACATCCAGCTCCCCAAATATCGGCTGTTATTCCCCATATGGTGGAAAGAGCAGCAACTAATACTGTTAGATATACAGGCCACCAGTTTTTGATATTGAGCACCAAGTATTCCACCCTGAGAATGAATAGATAGCAATTCTTCATAATTAGATTGATCTAATTTGTGTTTGTCAAACTTTAGAATACCGCCTCGGCGCACACCCCATCACCCGCTTGAACGCCGTACTGAACGCACTTTCAGACTCATACCCCACCGACACGGCAATTTCCGAAATCGGCAGTCCCGAATGGGTCAGGCGGTCCCCCGCAAGCAGCATCCGCCAGCGGGTCAGATAGGCCATCGGCGGGACGGCAACGACATCGCGGAACCGGGCGGCAAAGGCCGAGCGTGACATGCCCGCATGGCGGGCCAGTTCCTTGAGCGTCCAGGGATGGGCGGGGGCCCCATGGATGCAGGCAATCGCGGTTGCGATCTGCTTATCCGATAGCGCCGCGAACCAGTCGGGGATGTCAGGGCCGTTGGGCGCGGTTGGGGTGGTTTGCCCGGTCCGATCACTTGGGCCATTGGTGTACGCATTGCTCAGATGCAGTCGAAGCGCCTGCACCAGCACCGTATGCGCCAGATGTTGCAGCACCAGAAAACCGCCCGGCTGCGGGTTGCTTAATTCCTGCATCATCCGTTCGACCGACCAGCGCAGGCTGGACTCATTCTGATCATTTTCAATCCGCACAATCGGCGGCAGGGAAGCCAGCAGCATGTCGGCATGTGGCCCCGAAAGGGCAAAGCGGCTGCTGACGATAAAGCATTCGCCGCCGCCATTATGCTGAACGATCCCGCCGCTTTGGGCCTTGGCAAAGACCAGTGGCGCATCAATCGGCGGGCATTCAGGATCGCTTGCCAGAAAGAAGGTCCGCCCGCGCGGCAGGACAAAAGAATTTCCCGCCGTCAACAGCATCGGACCCGCAAGATCTTCGACGCTGACATAACATTGCCCGGAAACGACGGTGCCGCATTTGATGGTATTGGCCTGATCGGCAAAGCGGATCGCCCAGGGACCGGCGGCATCAAACCCGGCCGACATGTAATTGCGCGGCTTGAGCAGCGACAGGATATCGGAAAGCGGATCCATGGGGTGGGGTGCCTTCTTCTGGACGATTGCAAAAGTAATATGGATCATAGCGCATGGATCGTCCAATCACCATCGCCTATCGTTCCGGCCATTGATCATGTGAAATGTGAAGTGGAGAACGGAATTGCGTATTTTTGTAACCGGGGCGAGTGGCTTTGTCGGATCGGCGGTCGTGCGCGAACTGATCGCGGCCGGGCATGAGGTTTTGGGGCTGGCGCGGTCCGATGCGTCGGCCAATGCGCTTCTGGCGGCCGGGGCGGCGGTGCATCGCGGTGATCTTGATGATCGCCAAAGCCTGCGCGCCGGGGCGCGTGAGGCTGATGGGATCATTCACACGGCGTTTAATCACGATTTTTCGCGCTACGCCCAAAGCTGTGCCGAAGATGCGGAGGTCATTGCCGCCCTTGGCGATGCGATTGCGGGCACGCAAAAGCCGCTTGTCGTGACCTCTGGCCTCGGGCTTTTGGCCGGTGGCATGCAGGTGACGGAGCAGGACGTGCCCGATTTCGGGCCAAACGCCATGCCGCGTGTCGCGACCGAACGCGCCGTTGCCGACCTTGTCGGGCAGGGGCTTAACGTTTCGCTCATGCGCCTGCCGCCATCGGTGCATGGAAAGGGCGATCATGGCTTTGTGCCGATCCTGATTGCCAAGGCCCGTGAAACCGGCGTTTCGGCCTATATCGGCGATGGCAACAATGCCTGGCCCGCCGTGCATCGCTTTGACGCCGCACGCGCCTATGTCCGCGCGGTCGAGGTCGCGATGCCGGGAAGCGTCTATCACGCCGTTGCCGAAACCGGCATCGCCTTTCGCGAGATCGCCGGGGTGATCGGCAAACGGCTGGGCGTTCCGGTCGTATCCAAAACCCCTGATGAGGCCGCCGATCATTTCGGCTGGTTCACCCATTTCGCCAAACTCGATTGCCCGGCGGCAAGTGACATCACGCGTCGGCAGTTGGGGTGGTCCCCGACAGAGGCCGGATTGCTCGCCGATATCGATCAGGAATGTTATTTCGACCAGTAAGGATGTTGTCGCCCCGGTCAGCTTGAGCTGCCCGGGGCTGACATATCTGGGGTTGGTCGATTAAAGCGTGTCGTCCGTGATCACCCAGCCCTTTGCCTTCCATCCCTGTGCGGACTTTTCCAGCATGCTGGCAACCGGGATCGCATAACCGCCAAAGATTTCAGTCTTACCGTCCTGCATGGTGACGGAAAGGTCGTATTTTGCACCGCCCAGTGCGGCAATAACGGCCTGTCCTCCGCCGTCCACACTGCCGGAAGACACAAACACATTTTCGATACCGCCTTGCGCGGCCATGGTCGCGCCGGCAAATGACATCATATAACCAAGTCCCTGTTGTTTGGGGTTGGTTGTCATATAGCCATCCTGTGCAATCCATCCGCTGGGAACTTTGCTGAATTCACCGTCGCTTGTTGGCAGGGTATTGGTGAACTCAAGCGATGATTTCTGCGTGCTGTCGCCATCATATATTCCTTCCAGACCTGCACCTTCTGGTGAGATGTCAAAACTATGTGCATCGTCATCTGATTTGAATTTCATTTGTCGCCTCTTTGCCGATGGTATTTATGCTGATCTGCAAAGACGGTTTTGAAACTGGCTTGTGATGAGGGGCGGGTGGGGCAGGAGGTTGGCGCACAGCACCAGAAAGCCGCCCGGCCGGGATTGCCTGCTTCCGGCATCATCGGTTCGACGGCCCGCGCAGGCTGGCTTCGTGCTGATCATTTTTGATGCGCCCATTCGGCGGCAGGGGCACCATCCGCAGATCGGCAAACGACCCCGAAGGGGCAGGGCGCACCACGCCACCCAAAACCGGTCCCACACCCGACTTGCCAGAACCACCGACGCCCGAACAGACCAAGGGCCATTGCCAACCTCGCCGACCGACGGCTATCGGGTTCTCGGCTACGTCGCTCACTTTCGGGCGGTGGCGGCAACCTGCCTCTCCGGTGCTCAGGCAAACCTCAGGCCTTCACCAACCCCGCCGACGGACCACCATCGGCCTCTCGGCCCACGTCGCTCACCTTCCGGCCACGACAACAACCTGCCACTCCGGCGTTCAGACAAACCTCGGGCTTGCGCCAAACTCACCCACAAACGGTTTTCGGGCACACGGTCCTCGCACTTGTCAGCCCCGTCGATCTTCGACGGGCCATGGCTTGCTGCTGCCATGGCCATCCTTCCGGCCTTGGCGACACTTCCGGCAACCGGTGAAGCCCGGACATATCTCGGGCCTTCGCCAGTTTGCCCCGCAGACGGACTTCGGGCGTACTGCCCCCAACTGTCCATCGTCGGCGCGCCCCAAATCACTGCTGCTCGCCGCTGCCATTGCCGCCGCTCCCGGCGAATTTAACGCTCCCTTGCCAAAATGACGCACCTCTCCCGTCATGACAAATGATCGGGGTAGCCCCCTTAATCCTAGGGCAGAGCGCCGCCGTAATGGTTCCGCCATCCGCCAATCAACATCCTGTGGATCGCCCCGCCGCCCGCTCTGCGTCTTTGCCGCTGCATCCCGATCACCTCTTTCATCCGCCCCACAACGCAAAAACCCGCAAGGCACAAGGCCTCGCGGGTTTCGGTTCGGGTGCATTTCTCCCGTTGACTTTATCTTTATGCCATAAATAAAAGAACAAATCAAGAACTTTTTTCGGGAAGCTTTATAGGCGGCTTGGCTAAGCCGGACTCTTTCGCGGGTTTCCTTTACGCCCGATCAGCCGCCCATCAATCACGGCAAGCCCCAATCCGATGACGGCCATCCCGCCAACCTGGCGCAGTGCCAACGTTTCGCCAAGAAACAGTACACCCAGCAGGATCGCGCTAACCGGGATCAGGAAGGTGACGAGCAGAAGGTTGCTGGCCCCCGCACGTTTCAGAAGCTGGAAATAAAGGATATAGGCCAGCGCAGTGCTAAATGCCGCGATGCCGAGCACGGCAAGGATGGTTTCGGTTTTGGGAAACGGCAGGTTCCAGGGTGTATCGATAAATATGCAAAGCGGGATCAGCATCAGGCTCGATGCGCTGGTTTGGCCTGCGGCCGTGATGATCGGCGGGCTGTTTTTGAAACGCCGGCCAAACACCCCCGCACACCCATAAGAGACCGCGGCCAGAAGCACTGCAAATGGCGCAAGTGCGGCGATGTTTGTCACATTGCTTATGCTGGCTTCCATGGCATCGGGCAGCCCGATGACGACGATAACGCCGATAAAACCGGTCAGGACGCCAATCACCTTGCGGCGTGACAGCTTTTCATTTTTGGTCGCCAGATGGGCGATGATCAGGGTGAAAAGCGGTGTCGTCGCATTCAGGATTGCCGCCAGACTACTTGCAATATGGGTCTGTCCCCAGACGATAAGGCAAAAGGGGATCAGATTGTTAAGCGCCCCCATGACAAGAAAACCCAGCCATATTTTCGGATCACGCGGGATGTCGATATGGCGCAACAGAACCACCCACCACAGGATCATCGCGGCAATCGCCACCCGCCCCAGAACAAGGGTAAAGGGCGGCAAATCGACAAGCGCGATTTCGGTAAAGAAAAACGACCCGCCCCACAGCACCGAAAGCACAATCAGCATCAACCAGCTCCGCCCATCCATGCGCGGGGACGGGTCACTGCTCTGGCTGATTTTTCCCGGTTCTGGCCGGGGTGCTTTCGGGCCTGCCGGAATGCGCCTTGCCAGTGTGCGGTTGCGCTCCTGTTCCGGGTAAAGGGCAATCCAGGTATCCGTGCTCATATCCATGATCCGTCAAAATGTGGTGGCGACGGAATGGATGTTAAAGCGTGTTGGCGTTGCTGGCTGGCCAGATTCGGACATCAACGTCCTGTATCAAAATGCTCAGGCAAAAAGCCGCATGCCGCGCTCTGCCGCCATTTTAAAACTGCTCACGACATGCTCCGCCAGGGCACCCTCTGCCGGGCCGGTACCGGGGCGCTTGGCCAGGGTTATGCGGTATTCGCCAAGCTCGGGCAGTCCATGGCGGGCATCAAGATGGATCAGGCGATCGGAAATCACGCTGATCGGGACCGGACAGATCGCAAGGTCAGCCTCGGTTGCGGCAATCTGGGCCTGACAAAATTCGCTGGTATAGGCAACGCGGTAATTGATCCCCGCTTCGTCAAGCGCCCGCAATGCCATCGCCCGCCAATAACATCCCGGTTCGGCCAGTGCGACCGGAAGCGGGCGTTTTTCAATCGCCATTCCGTTGCGTGCGCCAAGCCAGACAAGCGGTTCACTATGGATTGGCGGTTGCGGATCAAGTTCGGGGTCATAGCTGAAAACGGCGATATCGGTGGTGCCGTCGGCAATGCGCTGGCGCAGCCTTGCGGTCGGACCAAGAAAGACATCGACCTCGACATGCGGGTGGCTGATGGCAAAACGGCGCATGATTTCGGGAATGGCGATGATCCCATTGTCATTGGGCACGCCAAGCTGCACTTTCCCTGCAAAATCCGGGGTGCGGAAGCGTAACATGACCTCATCATTGAGCTGCAGAAGACGTCGTGCAAAACCCAATAAAACCTCGCCATCCGGGGTCAGTCGCACCCGGCGGGTTTCGCGTTCAAACAGGCTGCATCCGACAATTTCCTCAAGCTTCTTGACCTGAAGACTGATGGCCGAGGCACTGCGATTGACCCGTTCTGCCGCGCGAGAAAAGTTGCCGGTTTCACAAATCGCGACAAAGGTCCGCGCCAGATCAAGGTCAAGATTTGGCAGGTTTCCGGGCAAAGAGGACATGTGTGATTGCCAATTTATGAGTTTTTCCAATCAAAGATCTTAAATCTTCTCGTTTGTCTCATCAATAAGAAATCCTCATTATCTCGCTATCAGTGATTGGGGAAAACTTGAAAAGGATGATGGCCATGGCAGCGCAAATTTCATGCGAGCCGACGGTAGCCGCCAAAACCGACGTGACCAGCAGGTCTGATGGGGTGTGGGCCAGAATGACGGGTTTGTGGGCCAAATGGCGCGTGCGTCGCGAAGCGTATCGGCGGAACCTGCGCGAGGTTGAGGCCATGCTGGCGATGGAAGACTGGATGCTGAAAGACATCTATGGGGTCGAGCATGGTGATATGATCGCAGCCAAGCGCAGCCTTATGGCCAATCGGCACAATCCCGGTTGGCGGCTTTCACGGTTTTTACAGGATCGCATAGAGGCAAACCGGAAGGAAAAGCAAAGGTGGAAAGGGCGATAAAATTGGATATGGACGATCTGTATTGCACCACCATTCTCTCGGTGCGAGTATCGCCCAAAGTGTCGTGATTACGGCGAATAAATGCCGTTACATGCGGTAAACATAGCGGGATTTGGAATGAAGATCGCAATTCTTGACGACTATCTCGACAGTATTTTTCATCTGCCATGCTATGAAAAACTGGCCGGGCATGACGTGACCATCCTCACGCAGAAATATGATGATCCGGCCGATCTGGCGGGCGCGATTGGCAATGCGGAGGCGGTCGTGCTTTTTCGCGAGCGCACCAAAATCACCGATGAATTGCTGGCACATTTGCCAAATGTAAAACTGATCAGCCAGCGCAGTGCTTATCCGCATATCGATGTCGATGCCTGCACGAAACGCGGTGTGTTGCTGTGTTCGAAACAGGGGGCGGGCAAGGCACCATCCTATGCGGCGGCGGAAATGACCTGGGCGCTGATCATGGCATCGGCCCGCCAGATCGTGGAACAGAACGCGTCGCTCAAAGCCGGGCAGTGGCAGATGGGGATCGGCAAGACATTGCGTGGGCGAACAATCGGTATCCTCGGATATGGCAAGATTTCGCGCGTGGTTGCGGGCTATGCCAAGGCGTTCGGGATGAATGTGCTGGTCTGGGCGTCCGAGGCCTCGCGCAAGGCCGCCACTGAGGACGGGCTGACTGTTGCTGCGTCACGCGAAGCATTCTTTGCAGCACCCGACATCATCACGGTGCATATGCGCCTGACCCCGGAAACCCGTGGCACGATTACCGCTGATGATCTCGCACGGATGCGACCCGGAAGCCTGTTTGTCAACACATCGCGGGCCGGGCTGGTGGCACCGGGTGCGCTTCTGGCGGCCCTTGATGCCGGACGACCGGGGAAGGCGGCGGTGGATGTGCTTGATACCGAACCCCTGACCGACCCGGATGACCGGTTTGCCAACCACCCCAACGTACTGGCAACCCCGCATGTCGGCTTCGTGACCGAGGATGAACTGGATATGCAGTTTGGCGATATTTTCGATCAGGTGGTGGCTTACGCCAACGGCGACCCGATCCACATGATCAATCCCGAGGTCTGGCACGGTCGCAAAGCCAAACCGGCATAGATTGGCAAACGGTCGCCCACGATATCGTCAGGCGACCGTTTTTTGTTCATGCCTTTGCAGCGGCTTTGGCAGCCCGGGCTTTTGCGCCGGGCAGGCGGGCAAATATCGTGATGTTGCCAAGGAAGATCATGACAAGCCCCGTCGCCCCAATCGGGGTCCAGACATAGCCTTCAAGGAAGGTGGAAACGGTCAGGGCCACAACCGGGAACAGGACAGTGACATAGGCCGCACGTCCAGCACCTACACGATGGACCAGCGCCAGATAGGCAATGAAGGCAACGACCGATCCCGGAATGGCCAGATATAGGAGGCCGCCGATATAGACCGGATCGCTCGGCATGACCGGCGTCTGACCGCGCAGCAGGGCAAAGATGAACAGCAATACCGCACCATAGGCCATGCCACGCGCAACCGCATCGCGGTTGGGGATGCCCATGGCGTTCAGTTTGACCGAAACCATGTTACCCATGCTAAACACCGCCGTCCCGCCAAGGGCGAACAAAAGGCCGGTGATGGCATGCGGATTATGCGACAGGGCATAAATCTGATTGGCAAACAGACATGCAATGCCGCCAAGGCCAAATGCCGCTCCGAAGACAAAGCGAAGACCCGGCCGCTGGCCATAAAAGGCCCAGTTGCCAAGCGCATTGAAAATGGTCGAAGTGGTAAAGATCACCGCAACAATCCCCGATGCGATATAACCGGTTGCCGAATACATCAGGATAAAGTTGATGCCAAACAACCCGCATCCCAGAAGCACGATCCAAGGATGGGCCCGCCACGGAACCGGTCGCCATTTGCGCGACAGGATCAGAAAACCGCACAACACCACGGCGGCTAGCAGGAAGCGGTAGAAGATCGACATTTCAATCGGGATCGGCCCGATCTGAAGCTTGATCGCATACCAGGTAAATCCCCAGCAGGCCGTGACGATCAGAAAAAGCAGGGCGGTCATGATAACGGGGCAACTCCGGTGACGAGAGGGGCAGGGCGAAAAACAGGATAAGGTCGATATGTGGGGCATATCATTTGGCTGTTTATAGACCGTTTGGGGGTGATCAGGCTTTCACGAACTTGCGGTGTTTTTCACAATCTTGCGCAAATCAATGCAGCCATTCGCACGACGGGCTTTGCAATATGGTGCCGCAATGCGATGATCAGACCTCAAAAACAGGACGTGCCGATGTTTGTGCCCAATGGTCGATACCAGAATTTTGAAGTCTATAATCAGCTGATCGGTGATGCCGAACTGCTGAATGCGGGCGATTTTGGTGACAGCATTTCGGCGGCACACTGGCGGCGCAACGCGGATGTCATGACCCGCTATACCGATCCTGACCATCACACCATCAGCCTCTATGTCAACGGTGGCACCGGCATTAAACGCCAGATCGGACCCGATCCGCTAACCGGTGGCGGGCCGGGGCGCTGTTGCCTGATGCCGGCACATCTGACGTCGGATTGGGTGGTGAATGGCGAGGTGGAGCTTTTCCACCTTTATATCCCGCATTCTGCATGGGAACGTGCGGTGGTCGAGGCGTTCGACATCGAACCCAACGCCGTCGAAGTCCCTGAAAAGACCTTTTTCCTTGATCCCCTGATAGAGCAGACAATCCGCCATGCCATGTTGCCGCTGGACTGGGATGCTCCGGCTGATCGTATGGCAATGTCGAGTGCGGGGCAGATGCTGATGGGGCATATGCTGCGCAGCTATTCCTCTAAACGGGATCTGGAATTTCGGGTACGGGGCGGCCTGTCGCCGCAAATCAGGCGCCGTGTCTTTGATTTTATCGAAGCCAATCTGGATCAGCCGCTTTCACTCGAACAGATTTCGGCCGAGGCGGGGCTTTCGCCCTATCATTTCGCGCGTATGTTCCGCCAGTCCGTGGGCGAGGCACCGCATAAATATGTTCTGCGTCGCCGGATCGAGGCCGCAAAGCAGATGTTGCGTGACCCGGGATTGTCGGTTGCCGATATCGCGCATGCCACCGGCTTTTCAAGCCAGGCCCATCTGACCACAAGGTTCAGTGGCTTTACCGGTCTGACCCCGGCAAAATTCCGAAGCGTCGCCCGGTAACTGCGGGGCGTCCGTGTCTTGTGCCTGCAGGCAAGAGATGGCGTCACAGAATAATTGGATAGGGCTTATGTGCCGTCGGCAAAAGGCACTGCATTTGGCCTTCCAAGCAGATACCCTTGCACATAATCCACGCCATAATCGGTCAGGAAATCAAGTTCGCCCTGACGTTCAATTCCTTCTGCGACAACATCGATGTCGAGCTGTTTGGCCAGGTCGATCAGCTTGCTGACGATGGCCTGTTTGTATTTGTCCTGATCAACATGGTCGATCAGATCCCGGTCGATTTTAATGATGTCGGGTTGCAATTGCGGCAGCATGTTCAGGGTCGAATAGCCCGATCCGACATCGTCCAGTGCAACCCGAAATCCTGAGTCGCGATAGGATTTCAAAATCGCGCCAAGATGCTCGATACTCCGCACTTTTTCGGTTTCGATAACTTCAAAGACAACCTTGTTGCGATCCAACCCGCATTCCGAAACGACGTCAATCGTTGTACGCAGGCAGGAATCCGGATCGTAGATCGAACTTGGCGTAAAGTTGATAAACAGATTGCCCGAAATGCCAGCTTCGTGCGCGTTGCGAACATTTGCCGCACGCGCCGCCCGATCAAGCTGGAACAGCAAATCGGCTGATTGGGCCGCGCCAAACAACTTATCCGGAGTGATGACATTGCCGGTTTTATCGGTCCCGCGGATCAGGCATTCGTGCGCATAGGGCTTGGTGATGTTTTCAGCCGCAAAAATCGGTTGAAAAACGGATTTCAGGCGATTTTCCCGCAGCATGTCGCCCAGCCATTCGGCACCGATCTGTGCGCGAATGGCACCAAGCGAGGTGACGCGCGCAATGTCGTCAAGTTGCGGTTCCATGCTGCCAGCCATAATCAACGCCTTGGTGTCGGCGATTTCCTCGGGCAGCAGGTTTTCGGAAATTGCATCAATCAGCGGGCGCAGACCCGGACGAACATAATCAAGATAAAGCGTTGCAACCGATGCGCTTTTTTCTGCCGAATGCCCAAACTTTTTGATATTTGCGAGAATTTTACCGGTTGTATGTGCAACGGGTGGCCAAAGGTAAAGGCGGCCTTCGCTCGGCGCAATTTCCGGTATCTGATCGCACTTTTCGCAGAAGGTCAAAATCGTCTCCGCTTTTAGGTTTGCCCGCTCACCCGAAGGCCCGTCATCCTGCAAGATGATGAATTCTTTCATTAAAACATATGGGATTGGGGTTTGGCAAAAAAGGCTAAATTTCGAGCGGCGCATTTAGTTGCGGACTGGCATATCGGAAAAGCCAATTTACTCATCTGAAATGGTGAACAGGTCAACCGGTTGCTGGCGACCGCGAATGGCAAAGGAACCCAGGGCTTTAAAGGCAATTTTTCCGCCCGTGGCGGCATCGGCCAATTCTCGGGTTGCGGCACTGATCAGAATTTCGGTGCCGGTTTCCTTGTTCATGGCTTCAAGGCGCGATGCAAGATTGGCCGTGTCGCCCTGAATGGTGAAATCGATCCGGTCCCCCGATCCGACAGGGCCGGCAACCACTGGCCCGGAATGAATACCGATCCGTGTTTGGACATTCATGGTGCCTGCGAATTTATGATGGCGGGTAATGTTTTGCATGGTGATGGCCGCTCGTACAGCGTTGGCAGCGTGATCAGGATCTTCGTGCAGGACATTGAACACGGCATGAAGCGCATCGCCGACATAGTTCAGAACCACACCGCGGTGATTGCGGATCGGTGCATTGACCAGATCGAAATATTCGTTCAGCAGGGCAATGACATCAGCCGGTTCCATATCCTCCGACAGGCGCGTAAAGCCGCTGATATCGGTAAACATTACCGTGGCAAAGCGAAGCTCGCCGGCCGCGCGGGGATCGCCGCTTTGTTCACGTTTCATGGCCAGTTCGACAACATCCTGACTGACATAGCGTTCGAACGCACGGCGCATTCGGTCTTTTTCCTCCAGCCCCGCAGCCATTCGATTAAATTCGAATGCCAGTCGGCTGACTTCATCGTCGCTGGTGACGGCGATACGGGTTGTGGTTTGTCCTGCGCCGATTTCACGCACGGCATCGGTCAATTGTCCGATGGGACGGGTAAGAGTGCGGCTGATGAAAAACAGACACAAAACGGCAGCAGTTTCCGTTGCAATCACATCAAGGATCACGGCTTGCTCAACACTTAGTCCCTGTGCTGCGCGGATATCGCGAAACAGCGTAATATCAAGCAGAATGGCTATCGATGAAATCAGGGTCAGAGCCAGGATCACAATAGCCAAGCGTAATCCGATGCGCCCGCGTCCGGGATGATATTCAATTCCCCAAAGATCATGTGTTTGTTTGCGAATGATTTCAGCACAGTCGGCCGAGGCGAAAAACGCATAGATCGCAAAATGTGCGGCATAAGCAAAGCTGAACCATGACGCGGCGTAGATTTTGGTTGCCAGATCAACCTCTGGCAGGTCGGCCTGATTGACGTTGAAGGTGCCAAGACCGAATGCGGCGAGGCAATAGGCAAGCCCGACCAAGAAGGCCCAGATTGCGGAAAGAACATGAAGCTTGCGCAGGCGTCGCAGGCCGGTACTGCGTTTGATGGGCTGCTGGTGCGCCAGTGCATTGATCATCCGCAAAATCGGTTGGAAAATCACAATTGCCCCGGCGGCATTGAGGGCAACCAGAATAACGGCATTAATGATGGCTGCCCGCCAGATGACCGAAAAGTTGCCCGAGATCAGAACATAAGCGCCGGAAAAGCACACATCGATGAAAGCCATGCCCGCCATCGACAGAATGTAGCGGACAAGCATGGCGTGACCGGGCGCAATGGTGCTGTCCGATACGGGTTGCCCGACAATGGGCGAGGAGGTGTGCGCGTGCCCGGTATCCGTTGTCACGGTGTGATCCTGTTGTTTTGCACGTTTTACGCGTCGCGTTGCTGCAGGGTTCAGTCACGGTTCCGTGTGATGCGGATTATTTCGTGTCTGTCGAAGATGACCGGTAAATGTGATGGGCTTTGTACAGAATATGGCAGCTCCGGATCGCCGTTTTCGTTTTTGGAGCGGGGGCGTAATCATTTCCAGGTTTATTACAAGTCTCGGCCTGAAGAATTGATAAGCCTATTTAAGTATTTGATTTTTATGAATTTTAACAAGTTGAGAAATCAGTTGACAAGATTGATCTCGCATATCTAAAATTTCAAACAAACTAAAATATCAATTAATGGCAAAAACGCCAATCCAACGGGAGGACTTCCATAATGAACTTTACTGTGAAAACACTTGGAATCTGTACTGTGCTTGCCGGGGCGCTTGCCGCAGGCATGCCTGCGACGGCTGCAACGACGCTTCGCATCGGGACTGTTCTCGCACCGAATGACCCGATGGGGCAGGGGCTTGAGAAGTTCAAGCTTGATGTGGAAAAAGCCACCAATGGTGAAGTGGTTATCGAGGTTTTCCACAATTCGCAGCTTGGCGACACCACCGAGATGATCGATCAGGCCCGTGCCGGTGCCGCGATTGGAACGGTCACCGATGTTGCCCGTCTTTCAAGTTTCGTTCCTTCGCTGGCGATCATGTCGGCACCGTTCCTGTTTGATAATTACGAGCAGGCCGACAAATTTGCCCTTTCGGATGAATATATCGCCTGGGGTGACGAGCTTCGCGAGAAGTCCGGCCTCGTGATGATTGCATCGAACTGGTATCAGGGCGCGCGCCATGCCTTGACGCAGCACCCGGTTTCAAGCCCTGCTGATCTTGCCGGTGTCCGGATGCGGACAATCGGTGCGCCAGTTTGGATCGAAACCATCCGCGCGATGGGGGCCGAGCCGACCCCGATTGCCTGGGGCGAAGTTTACACTGCCTTGCAGCTTGGCACGATTGACGGTGCCGAAGCCCAGCCGACCGCAATCTGGAATGCCAAACTGTATGAAGTGATCAAGAATGTGACCAAGACCGGCCATATTCAGCTTGTTACCGCATTGGTCGTCGGTGCCGATGCATGGGATGACATTTCCCCCGAGAACCAGAAAATCGTTCGTGATCTTGCGGTCGAGGATGGCCGCTATGCATCGCAACTGACCATCGAACTTGGCGAAAAGGCTCTTGAAGATGTTGCCGCAAGCGGGGTTGAGGTCAGCGAAGTCGATCTTGCGCCATTCAAGGAAGCTGTAAAGCCGGTTTACAAGCAGCTTGATCTCGAAGCGGAAGCCGCCATCGTTAATAAAGTTCTTGGCCGCTGATTTCCCGGTGACAATTAACGTGCCTTTCGAATGTGCGTTGTTCCGGATGCGGGGCAACGCACTTCAAACTTCAAGATGGAATGGAATACATGCTCAAGCAAATTGAGTTTGCCTGCGCCGGGATTCTGCTGGTTGCGGTCGTCATTCTTGTCGGCGTTGCGTCAATTGCCAGGGCCATGGGATCCCCGATTATCTGGTCGATTGAAATGGCCCAGCTGATTTTTGTCTGGCTTTGCATGCTGGCAGCTGACATTGGCATGCAGGAAAACCGGCATTTCGGTCTCCAGATTCTGCAAGACAACATATCCCCCAAAGCACGCGATCTGGTCGAGCTGTTTAACATCGTCGTGATCATCAGCTTCCTTGCGTTTCTGCTGTATTACGCGTGGGGCAACATGATTTTGATGCATCCCCGTCTTGTCGGCGCAACGCAGATTCATGCCTCTTACATCCATGCTTCGATGGTTGTCGGTCTGCTCCTTTTGATGCGGACCATGGTGTTTAAACTTGTCGAACGAATTCGAAGCAAGGGGCTGTTCTGATGCTGATACTGATTGCGGTACTGTTTACGGTTTTTCTGGTCATCGGAATGCCTGTCGCCTTTGCCCTGGCACTTGCTTCGGTGCCGGTCTTCATTCTGACCGGGGCCATGCCGCCGACTGTGGTAATTCAGAAAATGGTAACGGCAACACAAAGCTTCCCGCTTTTGGCCGTGCCGTTCTTTATCCTTGCCGGAAACCTGATGAATGTGACGGGGATTACGTTCCGTCTGGTCAAATTTGCCCGTCTGCTGACCGGCTGGATGGCCGGGGGGCTGGCGCAGGTTTCCATCGTTTTAAGCTTCATGATGGGCGGGATTTCAGGCTCGGCTGTTGCCGATGCCTCGATGGAGGCGCGCCTTCTGGGGCCCAGCATGATCAAGCAGGGTTATTCCAAGGCATCAACGGCTGCTGTTCTGGCCTTCGGGTCGGTTATCACCGCGACCATTCCGCCAAGCATCGGTTTGATCCTGTTCGGGTTTGTGAATGAGGTTTCGATCGGTCGTCTGTTCCTCGCGGGTATTTTGCCCGGCATTTTCCTGACGATTGTTCTGATGATCACATCCTGGTTTGTGGCGCATAAAAACGGCTACAAACCCGATCTGCCAACGGTGCCGAGTGCAAAAGAACTTTGGTCGAGCTTTTCGGAAAGTATCTGGGCACTGGCATTTCCGGTTATTCTGATCGTCGGTTTCCGGTTCGGCCTGTTTACTGCGACCGAGGCAGGGGCTTTCCTTGTTTTCTATGCGCTTTGTGTCGGGTTTTTCGTTTATCGGGAACTGGACTGGAAAAAGCTTTACGAGGCAGTGACCGGTTCTGTTTCCGATCTTGGAATGGTGATGTTGCTGATCATTATGGCTGCTGTTCTTGGCTATGCCATGACCATCGAACGTGCACCCCAGCAGATCACCGAATTTGTCACAACGCTTACCGAAAACCCGGTTCTGATCCTGACCCTTGTTGTTGCGGTTCTTGTCATCAGTGGCATGTTCCTTGAAGGGGCGGCCAATATCCTTCTGGTTACGCCGATTGTCATGCCGGTTCTCGTCAATGCCGGATATGACCCGGTCCACATGGGGATTTTGATCGTGACACTGATCAACTTTGGCGGACTGACACCGCCGGTCGGGGTCATCATGTTTACGGTTTGCGGCATTCTTGATGTCAAAACCGGTGCTTATACCCGGGCATCGATCCCGTTCTTCATTGCGATGGCGGTATTTTTCATTCTGATGGCGGCAGTGCCAAGCTTGACGTTGTTATTGCCCAACGCCTTGATGTAATTAGGGACCCAAAGGATGCAGGCATTGCGCAATTGCCGGGGAGTTGAGTGAAGATGAACACATTTATGGGCGGTTTCATGCCTGTTCAGGATGGCGGGATAAAAGCCAATGCGCATGTTCCGGCCTCGGCACTTGTGTATGAGGAAATCAGAAGTCGGATCATTTCGCTGGCACTTCCGCCTGAAACAACACTGGTTCGGGCGGAACTGGCCGAAAGCTTCAAAGTCAGCCAATCCCCGGTGCGTGAAGCCATCATGCGTCTGGAACAGGACGGGCTGGTTGCATCCTATCCCCAGTCGCGCACCATTGTGACCAAGATAGATGTTGCCCGCATTCGCGAAGAACATTTTCTGCGCGTTGCTGCGGAATGCGAAGTAGTTCGGCAATTGGCGGAAATGGGCGAAACCGGCGCGGTTGTCAAAGCCAAGGGCATTATCAAAATGCAGGAAGCGCTTGCAGGCGATATCGAACAGATCGATCTGTTCAAGCAGCTTGACGAGACGTTTCATGCCGCCCTGTTTACCGGTGTGAACCAGTCCAACCTGCATGTGCAGGTAACGGCGCGAAGCGGCCACCTGGCACGCGTTCGCATGCTTGATCTGCCGCGCGCAGGCAAAATGCTTTCGGTGCTTGAGGGGCACAAGGCGGTTATTGCAGCGATCCAGTCTGGTGACGGAAATCTGGCCAGTTCTGAAATGCGCAAGCACCTTTCAGGGACGATGGAACGTTTGCCGCAGATCGTCGAAGAAAACAGGGAATTGTTTTCATAAGGTTTTGGCCTTCCTCCCGGGCGACCGGTGCAATCCGGCGAGGCGTTCGTGGTAAACGCCTCGCCGGATTTTTGTTTGTCCGGATTTCGGGGGCCGAGGGGCTTTGCGGAACTGCTGCAATCGCATATCGTGTGGCTCCTGAAAAGGAACAGAAATGCAAACAAGTTTTCGCCAGTACCGGTCTGAAGCTGCCAGTCACAGCCATGATGATTTTCACCAGATCATCATTGCCGACCTTGGCATGCTTGAGCTTGAGATAGAGGGGCGTGGCGGATGTGTTTCCGGTCGCAGACTGGCCTTTGTTCCGGCGGGCGATACCCATGCCTATCGGGCGGTGGGGATGAACCGGTTCCTTGTGCTTGATGTCGATACCGAAGTCGCGGCGCAGACTGGCCTTGAAAGGCTTTGGCATCAGGCGGGGGCATCGCCCTATCTTGAAGTCGTGGCGGGGTATGCGGGACATTTGACCGGTCTTTTGCAGGGGCTTGAACAAAAGCGGGTGATATCGCGGATACGGCGCATCGCCCCTGACGGGCAGGGAAACCTTCAGCCGGAAAATCTGTCATTGCTGCATATGGCGGGGATTGCGACCTGCGAAAGTGCCTTTGCCGATGATGCCTTCATTTGCCAAACCTTGCGTGAGGTGCTTGGCCATTCGGCAGCCGCGCAGGGCCGCGATACTGATTCCGGTCAGGGCATTCCGATGCGGTTGCAACGGTTGCTTGCCTGGATTGAACTGCGCCTGTCCGAACCGATTGGGATTTCTGAAATGGCAATGATTACAGCGCAATCGGAAAGCGCGCTATTTGCCACCTTCCAGCGCCATCTGGGGACAACGCCGATGCGATGGCTTGGTGAACAAAGATTGCAGCGCGCCCATGCGATGCTTGGCGATCCGAAAAATACCATGACACTTGGCAATATCGCACGAGAGGTCGGATTCACTGATCAAAGCGCCTTTTCACGTGCCTTTTCTCGGCGGTTCGGACATGCACCGATTGCGCTTCGGCGCGGGTCGGCCACGGCAAGTGATGGTTCATCCTACCAGTCGTAATCATCAGGAATATGCGATTTCAGATCGCTTCGCCGCACCAGCTCAAGGAAGGCCATCGCCGCCGGGGAAAGGGTGCGCCCGGATCGCCAGATCAATCCAATATGTCGCAGTAATTCCGGCTTTTCCAATGGCCGGAATATCAACGGTTCCCGCCCCAAAACCGGAAGGGTCAGCGCGGGCAGGGCTGTTACGCCCAAACCTTGTGAAACGAAGGCTCCGGCTGTGGCAAGATGGGACACCTCGAACCGGGGGCGGAAGGGAATGTTGTTTTGTGCGCAGGCTGCATCAATCAATGTACGGACACTTGTGCCCGATGCCATGGCGACAATCGGCTCGGCAATCAGTTCTTCCCATGTGTAGGGACGTTTTTCATCAAGGATGCCGCCGGGCGCACCAACCGCAATGAACCGGTCCGTCAGCAGTTTTTGAAAGGACAGATTATCGGTTGCCTGAACCACCCCTGCGGTAAAACCAAGATCGGCCTGACCCATTTCGACTTCGCGTATCACACCGTCCGAAAGAACATCGTTGATCTGCACATCAATATCGGGATGTGCATCCATGAAACTGGAAATCAGTGGCGGCAGCAAGCCGGCCGTAACGGATGGAAGACCGGCAATTGTCAGGCGTCCGCGTCGTGCGGCAAGATAGGAATCAAATTCAGACAGCGCATTTTCGGCCGTACCAAGCATCCGTTCGGCGAGATGACGAAAAACGCTGCCCTGTTGGGTCAGGGCGACATTGCGCGTATCGCGATCAAACAGGCGCGTGCCGGTGCGTTGTTCAAGTCGGCTGATTTGCCGGCTTAGTGCTGATCCCGAAAGGCCAAGTTTGTCTGCCGTTGCCCGAAAACTTCCGCTTTCGGACAAAAGAATAAAGGCCCGGATTTCATCCATGTCAATATTGATGCGTTTCATGCATTAATTATGTCATTTTAATCACTTCAGGCAACAAAAGTTATAGGGCAAGCTTTGGTATGGCTGACGGAAAACAAACTGAAAAATATCCGCAGTACTAAATGCCCCACGGGGCTTAGGGAGGAATATCCTATGAACATGATCAAGATCGCTCTTGCCGGAGCGATGGCTATTGGCCTTTCGTTTCCGGCTTTCGCCCAGCAAAAGCTGCTGATTGGTTCGACCTCGGCATCATCAAGCCACTATGGCTACTTCGTCGCTGTGGCAAAACTGATCAATGACAATGTTGCCGATATCGAGGCATCGGTTGTTGAGACCGGTGCCACAATGGATAATTTGCGTCGTATCGAACGCAAACAGATTGACCTTGGGCTTGTGACGACAAACGTTGCCCAGCATGCCGTTGCCGGAACCAACAAGTTTGAAGGCCATGCAATGGATCTGGGGCTCTTGTGGGTTTATACCGGTGCACCACAAAACGTGATCGTGCGCGATGATGCCGGTGTCGAAAATCTTGCGGGTCTTGCCGATGTCCGCTTCAATCCGGGGATCAAGGGATCGGCAACAGAAAGCACAACCGAGGCGGTTTTCAATGCTCTTGGTCTGAGCGCGGATTACGTGCGCGGGTCGACAACGGATGTTGTCGACATGATCAAGGACAACCGTGTGGCGGGTTACGTAAAATCCGGTGCCGGTGAAAAGCTTGACAGTTCAACGATTGATATCGCGACCTTTACCCCCATTCGCGTGCTTGGCCTGACGGATGATCAGAAGGCAACCCTGATTGAAAAGATGCCAGATGTTTCCGTGGTTGATGTTCCGGCTGGTGCGGCGGATGGTGTTCCTGCCTACACGACCTGGAGCTTTGGCGTAGGTGTCGGTGCCGGCCCCAATCTGTCCGAAGAAACCGCTTATCAGATCGTTAAGGCGGCGATGGAAGACAAGGAAGTACAGGGGGCCGCGATGGCCAGTGTCAAGGGCGTTGATCTTGCGAAACTGACCTTGCAATACGCGACAATTCCGTTGCATCCGGGGGCGGCCAAATGGTTCCGTGAACAGGGGATCGAAATCCCGGCACGGCTTGATCCGGCGAAGCAATAAGTCGCCTATATAAAAAGAATATCAGGGAAAATCGTCATGTTGGATCGCGTTCAAAGCGGGCTTGCACTGCTGGTTGGTGCCTTTGTTTTCTATACGGCAGCGACAGGACCATTTGAAAGTCTTATCCAGCGGGCGATTTTTCTTGCGCTGGTGGTTTGTCTGGGACTTGCCATCTATCCGTTGGGGCACGAACGGCCCTGGCGCAAACTGGGCATTTGCATCGATGTGCTGATTGCCGCGATTACCCTTTGCGCATGCAGCTATATCGTTGTGAATTACGATGAAATCATGACTTCCTTGCCGTGGGCGACGACGCTGGACATGGTTTTGACAGCAGGGCTTGTTCTGGCGGTTCTGGAAGTCGGTCGCCGTGCCGTGGGTATCATTTTCCCGGCACTGGTCGTGATCGGCTTGGCTTATGCACTATTGGGCGATAACCTTCCGGGCAGCCTTGGTCATCGCGGCTTTGACGCTGCCTTTGTCACCGAAACCATTTTCCTTGGCGATCTTGGTGTTTGGGGCATGCTGACCGGGGTTGCGGCAACTGTTATTGCTGCCTTTGTGCTGTTCGGGGCGCTTTTGCTGCATACCGGCGGCGGCCAAAGCTTTATGGACCTTGCCATGCGGTTGGGCGGTCGACAGGCGGGTGGTGCTGCGAAAATCGCAACCATTGCCAGCGGCCTGTTCGGGATGATTTCCGGATCGGCTGTTGCCAATGTTGCCACCACCGGCAACTTTACCATTCCGATGATGCGTCGACTTGGCTATCCGGCACCGTTTGCTGCAGCCGTCGAGGCCGTGGCGTCGACCGGCGGGCAGATTGCGCCACCAATCATGGGGGCGGCGGCCTTTGTGATGGCGGAAATTCTTGGCATTTCGTATGTCGATGTAATGGTTGCCGCGGTCATTCCGGCTTTACTGTTTTACCTTTCTGTTTTTGTCACCGTGCATATTGTTTCGGTTCGGCGCAACCTGCGCCTCGTGCCGGAAGATGAATTACCGTCATGGTCCGAAATTTTGCAATTGCGCCGTGTTTTGCCGATTGTTGCCGCCCTTTTGGGCCTTGGGATCGGGATATTCATGGGGCGGTCTGTTGCGACGTCTGCCTTTTACGGGATTGGCGGATTGCTTGTGGCATTTGTTGCCACATCCTATGGAGCCCTTTCGGTGAAAACCATGGCTCATCGCGTTCTGGCCGGGATTGCCGATGCCGGAAAGGGGATGGTGATCATCGGTGTGCTTCTGGCTGGTGCGCAGATTCTTGTTTCAATGATCAATCTGACCGGTATCGGGGTGACGTTAAGCTCGCTGATTGTGTCTTTTGCCGGGGATTCGACCGTTCTGGTGGCGATTGTCGTCGGGCTTGTCTGCATGGTGATGGGGATGGGGTTGCCGACCACAGCCGCCTACGTGCTGGTTGCGGCGGTTCTTGCACCTGCGATGACGGCAGTCGGGGTTGAGCCGCTGACCGCACATTTGTTTGTTTTCTATTTTGCCACCATTTCGGTGATCACGCCGCCGGTATGTGTTGCGGTGTTTGTCGGGGCAGGGATTGCCGGGACCAATTGGCTTCCCGCAGCGATGGAGGCCGTGCGGCTTGGCGCGATGACCTATATCGTGCCCTTCATGTTGCTGATGTATCCGGGCATGACCGGCGGTGGCGGTGCATTATCGGTGCTTAATGCCCTTTTGTCCGGACTGGTTCTTGTGTTTGCGATCCCGGCTTTGTTGGGTGGGCAGCGTTTTTGGGGGCAGCTATGGGTTGATCGTGGCATGCTGGTTGTGGTGATCGTTCTCGCCCTTTGGCCCTTTGCCCTTGCCCCATTTATTGCTGCAGGTGTGCTTGTCACCGGGTTTTATTTTGGCAAAAAACAGCCTTCTGTTCCGGAGGTACCGCAATGAAAACCTTGCGGATCGGAACAGGTGCCGGTTTTGCTGGTGATAGGATAGAGCCTGCGGTCGAACTGGTCAGGCACGGGGATCTGGATTACCTCGTATTTGAATGTCTGGCAGAACGCACCATCGCCCTTGCACAGCAGGCAAGAATGGGTAATCCGGATGCCGGATATGACCCGTTGCTGGAACGGCGCATGAGGGCGGTATTGCCGATTTGCCGGGAAAAGGGTGTTCGCATCATTTCCAATATGGGGGCGGCAAACCCGCATGCCGCGGCACAAAAGACCTTGGCGGTGGCCCGCGAACTTGGTCTTTCCGGCTTGCGTGTCGCGGCTGTGACCGGGGATGATGTTTTGTCCGTGCTTGACCCGGAAACATTCCATATCGACGATGCAGGCTGCTTGTTGGGGACGTTTGATCGGAAACTGGTTTCTGCCAATGCCTATCTTGGTGCCGGACCTATTGTGGAGGCACTGGCAAGCGGGGCGGATGTCATCCTGACCGGGCGTGCGGCCGATCCTGCGATGTTTCTGGCACCCCAGATTTACGAGTTCGGCTGGGAAATGGATGACTGGACGAGGCTTGGACGCGGGACGCTGGTGGGGCATTTACTGGAATGCGGGGGGCAGATCACCGGCGGATACTTTGCCGATCCGGGCTTCAAGGATGTTCCGGATCTGGCCCGGCTTGGTTTTCCGTTAGCGGAAATTGACGAAAACGGTCAGGCGGTCATTACCAAGGTTAAAGGAACCGGTGGATGCGTTACTGCTGCAACCTGTAAGGAGCAGCTGCTTTACGAGGTTCACGATCCCGCCGCCTATCTTCAGCCTGATGTCATTGCCGATTTTTCCGGTGTGACAGTTTCGGAAATAGGTCCGGATCGTGTCGCGATTTCGGGCGGTGACGGCAAGCCAAGAACCGGCAAGCTTAAGGTTTCAATCGGCTATGTCGATTCCTGTATCGGTGAAGGGCAGATTTCATATGCCGGACCAGGTGCGTATGAACGCGGACATTTGGCGCTTGATATCCTGAAAGAACGCATTGGTCTTGCGGGTATCGACTGCCAGGAATTGCGAGGGGAACTGATTGGCGTTGATGCGGTGCTGGGCAGTGGTGCTGTGGACCAGCCTGATTGTGTGCCTGAAGTGCGCGTACGTTTTGTCGGGCGTACCAACAATATTTCCGACGCCGCGCGTATTGGTGAAGAAGTCGAAAGTCTTTACCTCAATGGCCCGGCGGCTGGTGGTGGAGTGACTAAATCGGCGCGTGAAATCATTGCAATTGTTTCCGGTCTGCTGCCCGAAAAAGCGGTCAAAACCACCGTCGAAATTTTGGAGGCCTGATGATGTTGTTACGCGATATCGCCCATTCCCGAACCGGTGATAAAGGCAATATTTCCAATATTTCCGTGATAGCCTACGACCCATCGCATTGGGAGCAGATATTGGAAAAAGTCACCGCAGATCGCGTCAAGCTGCATTTTGCAGGGTTGGTTGCGGGCGAGGTGATCCGCTATGAGTTGCCCGCTATTCAGGCGCTGAACTTTGTCATGCATGATGCCCTTGGCGGTGGCGTTACAAGGTCCCTGTCGCTTGATCCGCATGGCAAATGCCTTAGTTCCCTGATGCTGACCTTGTCCGTTGAATAAGGGCGACATTCCCGCCCTGTGATCAATAAATCCGGAGTTTGAGCAAAGACGTTTTCCCCATGGGGTGCTTTCATTTCCCCCGCGATTAGTTGAACTCCGGGATGGCGTCCATGACTTTGCTTGATCAACGTACGAAGGCCACCATGATTGGGGGCATTGCGATTGTGCTTTGGGCACTGTTGGCTTTGTTCACAACAGAAGCCGGCTCCATCCCGCCTTTTCAACTGGTCAGTCTTTGTTTTTCCGTTGCGGCAATTTTCAGTTTCATCTGGATTGCTCGCGGTGGTTTTTCGGCCTTTCGGGCGTTAAGGCAGCCGATTGGTGCCTGGGTGCTAGGTGTCGGCGGGCTGTTTGGCTATCATTTTTTCTATTTCGTTGCCTTGGCCAATGCGCCTGCAGTTGATGCCAGTCTGATTGCCTATCTCTGGCCGCTTTTCATTGTGCTGCTTTCGGCCCTTTTGCCGGGCGAAAGATTGCATTGGTATCACATAGCCGGTGCGGTTCTTGGGCTTTGCGGGGCTGCGGTTCTAGTGACCAAAGGGCAGGGCTTTGATTTTGATCCGGCCTATGGCGTTGGCTATGGGGCGGCGATGATTTGTTCCATCCTGTGGTCGGGCTATTCGGTGCTTAACCGGCGTTATCGCAATGTTCCGGTCGAAGCCGTTTGCGGTTTTTGCGCCGGGGCGGCAGTGCTGGGTTTCATAACGCATGGCGTGACTGAAATCTGGGTTATGCCTGATACCGGGCAGTGGCTTGCGATTGTCGGACTTGGGCTTGGCCCGGTGGGGGCTGCGTTTTTTGTCTGGGATTACGGGACCAAGCACGGTGACATACAGGCGCTTGGCGTTGCGTCCTATGGTGCGCCGCTGCTCAGCACGATTTTATTGATTGCCTTTGGCAAGTCTGATGCCAGCCCGGCGGTGATTGCTGGTTGCCTTTTGATCGTCGGCGGTGCGCTTTTGGCATCAATCAGAATGTTGCGCTGCAAGGAAATTGCGGCGTCATAAATTCGTACTTTTGCTATATGACCAGCTGACAGAGTTATTCTACATATCTCCCGAAGATTTCTAATAATCATTACCTTATAAATGATTGATTAAACCGGTGTTACCAGTTTAATCGTCGCGGAATTGTGAACGTGCTGTTTCCAAATTATTTCTGTGCAATGCAAAACAAATGACTTAGAGTCACGATTCTTAAGTGGGTCGGGGTCATTTAAAAGCACATATGTGGTTTGGGAGCGGGATGATGGCTCAGGCACAAACAGACATTGCGGCCGAGATGAAAAAGGCTATGTCGGCAGCCAGGTTCGATATGGCTGCATCAATTGGTTTGAAGCTTCTGCGAACCCATCCCAAACGGACTGACATCCATATCATGACTGCCGTTTCGGAAATGCAAGGATCGCATTTTCAGCGCGCGGGTCAAAGATTGCGACGTCTGTTTCGCAGTCTTGAGCCGGCGGACCGTTATTTTAATCCGGTTGTTCAAAATCTTTATAAATTTACACAGGTAAGCGGTGACTTTCGTTCATCAATAGAAATTGTAGAGCAAAAGTATATTTCTGCGCCCGGGCAGGCCGCTTATCGGGAAATTCTGGCCGATCTTATCTTCCGTCAGGAGATGAAGGTTAGTCCGGGGCGTAGTATTTCCGCAGACCTTGAACGTGCGATTGCACTTCTGGAAGGGATACCGGAAAACTATCCACGGTTGCGTGAAACCAAGAAGCTTCTGGTTCAGGTTTATATGCACTGCGAGATGTCGGTAAAAGCGTTTGATTTGCTTGATCAAATGATTTCCGAGACGCCCGGGGACAAAGAATTGCGCGCGTTTCAAGCGTCTGCATTTGCTCTTTCGGGGATGGTTGATCAGGCCGTAAATGCAAATCTCAAACTCATCGATGAGTTTGATGATGTTGGTGCTCAACCCTATTTGACCATCGCGTTCTTGCGTCCGCAATCAATGCCGGAAAACGCGGTTGATATTCTCTCGAAGCTTGTCTGTTCTGAAGATACTTCTGCGGGGGAAGTTTATTCTGCATGCTTTGCACTGGCCCGCACCGCAGAAGCGCAAAACGATATGGAAACCGCCTTCGACTGGTATCGTCGTGGACATGCCGCAAATCGTAAGGCATGGCCGGTTGATACGTGTGCCGAACTGGCTGAAATGGAACGTATCGGGGAACTGGTCAAGGCTGATGCCAATCGGCAAAAAGCCGACGGTGCCGAACCTGCAGCCACCATAATGGAAACCGGTCCCAAACCAATCTTTGTCTTGGGTTTGCCTCGGTCCGGAACGACGCTTTGCGAGCGTATTCTGGGTGCGCATCCAGATGTTTTTGCTGCGGGGGAGATCGGCGACTTTTCGCGTATTGTTGTCGATGTCACGGGAACGGGTAAAATCTCGGAGCAGATGGAACGTCTTGATGGCAAAATGATTGGCGAGATTCGCAAACGTTATCTTGCGGCACTGAATGCTTATGATCCGAACGTGAGATTTGTAACCAACAAGACACCAGCCAATTTCCTGCGGGTCGGTTTGATCCGGCGGGTATTTCCCGATGCTCCAATATTGCACACCCATCGCCATCCGCTGGCGACCTGCCTGTCGCTTTATACCACGCCCTTTGCCATCCCGATGCGCTACGCCGATGATCTTGGTGATCTGGCGGATTATTATCGTGCTTATGAAAAACTGATGTCTGTTCTGTTTGAAACTGACAGGAACGCAACATTGTTCGATCTGCCTTACGAAGACCTCGTGGCAGAGCCGGAGCAGGTGGCGCGTGACTATCTGGCCCATTGCGGGCTGGACTGGCGACCGGAATGTCTTGAATTTTATCGCGAGGAAAAGGCGGCCCGTACTGCCAGCATGATCCAGGTGCGTCGACCAATCAATCAGGACTCTGTTGGCAAATGGCAGCGTTTTGCCCCCTATATCGGGCCGCTTGTGGACCTGATACCGGCTGATGAACCGGATAGGGAAAAATCGAAGGGCAAAACGGTTGCCGCGTGACCCGGGGCCTTGTTGGCGTTAGAACTGGATCAGGAAAGAAAATAAAAAGATCCGGAGCGCCAATAAATGACACAGCATATCCCCAAAGCCGAATTGCATCTGCATATGGAAGGCGCGTTGACGCCGGCACTGGTGCGGAAATTTGCCACCCGGAATGCAATCACCCTCCCGGACGGGATTTATGATGATCAGGATCGGTATCTCTGGTCGAATTTTCCTGAATTCCTGATGAGTTTTGATAAGGCGAGTGCGGCCATTCGCACTGGCAAGGATTATGCCGATCTGATCCACTGGTACCTTACAGAACAGGCCAAAGCCGGTGCGCTCTATGTCGAGATTTTCTGTTCGCCGTCGCATGCGCTGGAATGCGGGATTTCATTTGATGATCATTTGAACGGCGTTGCCGAGGGCATCGACAGAGCCGAGAAGGAAACCGGGATTTTTGGCCGGATCATCATGACCTGCGTACGCCATATCGGACCGGAGAAGGCCGTTGGTGTGGCGACTGAGAGCGTTGCCTGCGGTCATCCCTATATCGTCGGGTTTGGCATGGGCGGGAATGAAAGCATGTTTTCGCAGGAAGCGTTTTATCCGGCCTTTAAAATTGCCGCCGACGCCGGGCTTGGCTGCACGACCCACGCAGGCGAGGTCGAAGGTCCGCAAAGTGTCTGGGACGCGATCGACAAATTGCCGGTCACCCGTATAGGACATGGCGTGCGATCCATTGAAGATCCAAAACTGATCGAGCAACTGGTAAAGCGCGGCATCGTTTTGGAAGTGTGCCCGGGTTCGAACATTTCCCTGTCGGTTTATCCCGATTACGCGTCCCATCCGTTGCGCAGGCTTTACGATGCCGGGGTCAAGGTGACGTTGGGTTCCGACGATCCGCCATTTTTCGATACAACACTGGCGGAAGAATATCAGCGGGCCAAAGACGTGTTCGGCTTCAGCACGGAAGAGCTTCGCGGGCTGACACGGACGGCTCTTGAAGCGGCGTTTGTAGATGCGGAAACAAAAGCCGCACTGATCGCGAAACTTGACGCCAACTGATGCAAAACGCCCCGGATATCCGGGGCGTTTTTTGTTCTGTTACCAAGGCGTTTTGCCAAGAAGCTTTTCCCCAAGCGGGGTCAGTTTTGCGCGATCATAGCGTGTCTGTTCCCAATTGCGCGGGTCGCCGGGGAAGGCGTGGCCGTGGGCTGGCAGGCGTTCGGACCAGCTTTTGGTCCGCCAATCGACAAGTTCCTGTTCTTCCGGTGTTGCCGGAGCCATCGAAATATACTGCGCAATGCGTGTCTGGTTAGACCGGTTGGCACGGATGCCATGTGCCAGCAGACTGTTGAAAATCAGAAGGTCACCGGCCAGCATCGGGATGCGTTTGGGTTCATAGGGAATATTGGCAATGTCCGGACGGAACGGATCGCGATCCTTTGGTGCGGTGGCAAGCCAATCGGCAAAATTGGCAAACAGGTCGGGCACGCACTGAAAACCACCCATATCATCATTGGTATCGACCAGCGATAAAACCCCCTGCACATTGATTGGCAACGGATCCTGACTGGTATCGGCGTCCCAGTGAATGAAGCCGTCAAAGGCACGCGCGCCGACATTGGGGGTATTAAGATTGGCGCGATCGATCGATACCCAAAGATCAGTGCGATCCCAGATATCGACAAAGGCATCATAAACCCGTGGTGTCTGGCGGTTATCCCACATTGATTGATGATGATAGGCTTCGACCATGCCGGAATTGTTCAGTTCAGTCATCGCGTGATCGCGCATTTGCGGGCGGGACCAGCTTTTCGGATCGTTCGGGTCTTTTTCCTCGAACTCCCAAAGGAAATCGACGGTGGCCTTGACCTGTTCCTGCGGGACGGCATTTTTCACGACAACATAGCCATAGGTCTGCCAGTGTTTGAAATCCGCATCCGACAGTACGCGCAGCGGCAGCGTTTTTTCAAGGTCACGCAATTGCGTACCGGTGACTTCCTTGACCGAGGCATTGCCAGGTCTGTTTGCATTCGGGCCCATTGGGGCCATCGTTGCCATGGTCGCGTTTGCCAGCATGCTCATGATTGTTTCCTCCCGCATGGTTCATGATGTTGGAACCATTCTAGGGGGCGGCAATGACTAAGCCCACTGACAGGGCGGACATAATATGATACTATTCGGCCAGGTTAATCGATTGCGATAGCCGTATAAGCGGGCATTTGAATGAAGCTTCTGTTCGAACATGTGAAAATTGCACCGGACCGGTCATGGCGTGGCTTGCATCGGAACCTGCGTGCGATCCCGTTCGAGTGGCATTTCCATCCGGAATATGAACTGACCCTGACGCTCGGAAGTAAGGGGCAACGATATGTCGGAGATCATATCGGCTCTTATGGTAACGATGATCTGGTGTTGCTGGGCCCGAACCTGCCCCATACATGGCATTCGGACAATGCCGCCCCGCCCGCAGCCGGGAAAATCGACATGGGGGTCTATGATCTTGATTTGCAGGCAAAGCCGGGCGAACGGCCACATCAGGCCTTTGTGTTCTGGTTCACGGCCGATTGGATCAATAATGTTTGTGCAACGATGCCGGAATTTGCGCGTTTGCGACCTGCCCTGACAGATGCGAGGCGGGGGGTGAAGTTCGATGCCCTGACCGCGCGAAAGGTCGCAGCCTTTACGCCCCGGTTTGATGCCGGCGATCCGGCCGACCGCTTATTGTTGCTGATAGAGGTATTACGGGTTTTGCTGGATGCGCGGGAACGGATACCGCTGGCGTCTGAGCGGTTTGATGCAACGGTGCCCGATTATCACGAGGCAACCCGGCTTGGCCGGGTTCTGGATATTTTGCATTCGCACTATGTCGAGCAGATTGGCAGCGCCGAAATAGCCCATCAGACCGGCATGAGCGAACGGACACTGCGCCGGTTTTTTAAACGCCATACAGGATCAAGCGTTCAGGATTATCTGATGGGATTGCGGCTCGGGCGGGCGGTATCGCTGCTGCTGTCTTCGGACCTTCCGATCTATCGGGTGGCGGAGGAAGCCGGTTTCCAGAACCTGTCGCATTTTAATCGGCAATTTTCCCGTCATCGTGGCATGCCGCCGAGCCGGTTTCGGCGGGACCGGTTTGAAAAGGGGATATTGCAGGCGGTATGAGGGCGAACATCGCCTATCAGAAACCGGGCAGGGTCCAGTTGTGGTGGTGATTTGCCAGATGCTGGTCGAACGACTGCCAGAAAAGAGCGCGGAAATGATCGCTTTCCTGAAGGATTTCGTGGCGGGATTCAGGGATTTCGACCATGGTGACGGATGGATGATCACCAAACAGTTCCTGTGTGGCGCGGTTGCTGACCACCTGATCGTTTCCTGATAGGACCATTGTAATCGGGGGCAGGGGGGCAGCCGCAAAATCATTGTCAGGCACCACGCGACGTGACAATTCCGCCTGAGCCCGGAAGCAGGCATCAAGCCAACCTGCTGATACCCCGCCAACCACCAGATCGGGATTGTCCTGCAAACAGGTGACGTTGCGTTCATAGCGCGCACGATCCGATGTCAGCAGATTGTCATCGGCAAAGGGTTGTAATGGCGAAAGCAGCTTTTGCCCCGGCAGGAACTGTTTATTGAACCCGTATCGGCAAAGGCCGGCTGACAAAAACTGTGCAGCAAGCGCAATCCAGTCCGGACCGCCAAGCCCGAAGAACGGGGCAATCATGACGGCACTGCCAAACAGGTCCGGGTTTTCAAGCAACATATGCATACCAACCAACCCACCGGTCGAATGAGTTAGAAGCAGATCACAGCGGGTATTGTGCTGATTGGCCAGATGCCGGAGCACATCATGGGTGTCTTCGACATAATGTCCGACATCACCAACATAACCCATATGGCTTTCCGTCACTTCGCGGGTCGATCCGCCCTGACCGCGAAAATCAAATGTGACGCATCCAAGCCCGCGTTCCGCAAGTTCGCGTGCGGTTTCATCATATCGTTCGATAAATTCACCGCGTCCCTGAAGGATCAGGACATGACCAAGGGCATTTTCGGGGGAATACAGGGCATAACGCAATGTCAGGCCGCTTTGTCCGGTAAAACGATCAATGGCAAATGTCATGTCTTCGCGAGCTTCTTATCCGGTGGTCGGAGGGCGATCAGCACTATTCATCAATTTGCGGTCTTTCCGGGGACTTCCAGTGACACTTCAATGAAATGGGTCATCTTATCAAGCATGCTGACGAAGTCCGGGTTGAAGGTGCCGCGTCGCAGGCTGCCCGGTGATGCGGATTCCGCCAGATTGAGTTCGCCGTAAACGGCATCGCTGCTGGTCTGGCATTTGCTGTTGGGGCTTTGCTCGTCGTAATGATCGCAACGACGGATGACGCCATCCATGCCGTAATGTGGATTTTCAGGGCGCATGGTAATCGCGGTATGGGCGTGGTTCAGGGTACGCCAGTCCGGATCGGCAGATTTGACAATGTCGACACCGTCGCACAACGGATGTTCGTCAATCAGGTGTTCTTCGCCCTGATACCAGATCAGGCGTTTGTTGTTGTTTGTCACCTTGCTGCAGAAGAAATTTGCGGCCAGTAAGGGATCAACTGTTCGGTCATCTGAACTGACGACCATGAAGACGGGAATATCGAACGCATCCATGGTGCCATTGCGATAGGGTTCTGTCAGGAGGTGGAATTCGGCGGCTGCATTCATTGCCATCGAGCCGTATTTGGCGGCATCGCTATTTTCACCCTGTCCAACCCAGCTTTGGACATAACGGGCATAGGGTGTCAGCCAGGCCTGATCGCTTTTGGCCGAAAAACCGGGAGATAGCAAAACCATTGCCGTCATGCGCGGATCGCGGCGGCGAGCATCAAATTCCCGTCCGATCAGGGCTGCCCCCATCGAATAGCCGATGGTGATGATGTGATCGGTACCATCGGTGAAGCCATCCATGCCGTAGCGAACCGTTTCGATCCATTCCTCGTAGGTTACGTCCAAAAGATCACCCGGCACGGTGCCATGCCCCGGAAGCAGGACGCCATGGAAGGTTGCGCATGGGAATTTGGATGTTAGCGTATCGCGGATATCGGTCATTAGAAACGGACTGTCTGTCAGGCCGTGCACCATCAGGAACCCAACATCCCTACCGTGTGCCGTATCGTTTCCGGCGGCATCGCAGGCAGCCTTATCCGGACCTGTGGCAAAGGGGGCTCGCATTGCGACCACCTGATCGAGGTTGTATTGACCAAATGGGGCGGCTTCCTGATCAAAGCGTTTGGATTTCAGGGCCGAGCGAAGCTGTTCGCTGGTTTTTTTGACGTAATCGTCAAACGGTTCGTTCGTCGCTGGTGCGGCGATGGCAAGACCGGATGGATCATGTTGCGGATCTTCAAAAAAGCATCCCGAAAGTGCGAGGGTCGCCGGAAGGGTAACCGCGACAAGTGTCGAACGCACAAAGCCGTTTACGGACATGGGATGCTTCCTTCCATCATTTCTGTTTGCAGGCGTGTTCGATAAACTCTAACTCAGGCTGGATTATGACGCGACTAACAAAAAAGCGGCCCGAAACGGACCGCTTTAAAGCAGGTTGGCAAATCAGGCACTTATTCCATGATTTCCCAGCTATGTGTGATTTCGGCAGCCTTTGAAAGCATGATCGAGGCCGAACAATATTTTTCGGCTGACAGTTCAACCGCACGGGCCAGTTTGGCTTCGTTGAGGTTTTCACCCTTTGCCTTGAAATGCAGATGGATTTTCGTGAACACCTTGGGATCGGTTTCAGCACGTTCGGCTTTGACATCTGCCTGAACGTCAGTAACCTTCTCGCGGCCTTTCTGGAGGATATGCACGACGTCAATCGATGAACATCCTGCCAGTCCCAGAAGTAGCATTTCCATCGGGCTCGGGCCAAAGCCGGTGTCCCTGTTGCCATCTATGACCACTCCGTGGCCAGATCCACTGGTGCCGGTGAATGTCAGATTTTCAAGCCACTTTACGCGTGCTTCCATGATCGGGTTCCTTGTCTCGAGAATTCCATGCTTCATCGTCTAGCCTGCCTGACCGGATCGTGCAAGCCGTGATCGTACTAGGCAGTTATAGGTTGAAAAACATCAAAGGCAGGGGTGCAAAACTGTTATAGGAGTTTTTACCTTAACAGGAGATAATGTATGTCATTCCAGACCGTTATCGCCAAGGAGGGTAAGTCATGACGCAGGATGCCGGACGCAGCAAAAGCCGTTTCATGATGGCCATGGAACATGTTTTGCGTGAAGTGAACCATGAAGTCATCAGTCCTGCGATCCCTGATATGAGCGTCGATACAGCCTTGCCGCTGATTATCAACGTCGCCAAGCTTCGTGCCGATTATCTCAAATATGCTTTCAAGCTCAGTGCGGACCGCAAGGATAATCACCCGACGGCCGAAGAACTGGCGAAGCTTAAGCATCTGCGCGAAAGCTATCAGGAGATGCTGGCAGCAGCCCGGGAACTCGAACATTGCATCGATCGGGGATATATTGATCTGCCGGTTGGAGATAAAAAATCCTGACGGATTGGCGCTGGCCGCAAGAGCAGTCTTGCCATATACTTACGTATGCAATATGAGCCTTGTAAAAGGCCTTTCAAGGGGTCTGGATTTACAAAAGATCCAATGGTTTTGGGGCATTATAGATAACACGGGAAAGGGAGTGCGTCGCAAAGCGGCGCGTACGTGTATTGTCAATTGCTCCGGACGTCGTCGCCACAGCAGCACTGGCGCGTGACGGCATTATATTTATCGGTTCGTCCGATCTTAAAATCGTTCATGCCAACCCGGTTGCGGTTAATCTTTTTAACGCATCGAAATCGGCTTTGCGTGACGGCAGCGAAATCAAACAGTTTCTTGCATTTCTGGCGAAAAATGCTGAATTCGCCTCGGGTGATGGTGTTGGAGCCGTGCGCGAGACGCTTGGCCTGATTTCCGGTGAAACAGCCAAGGCGGACTTGCCCGCGTTTCAGACGGGCGGTAAAAAAGTCACCTGGCGCAAGGCCGAAGGTCCCGAAGGTCTGACTGCGCTGGTCTTTCGCGAAGCGGGCAAGGCCGAGGAACTTGCCAAGGCTTTGTCCGATCACAAGATTTTCATCCAGCATTTAATCGATGTTCTGCCGATCCCGGTTTACCTTAAAAATCTGGATGGTGTGATTAACCGTTGCAATGACGCGTTTGCAGAGTTGATCGGCCATGAACCCAAAAAGGTGATCGGTAGCAAACTTGCCGATGTCGCCTCTAAGCCATTGGTCGCGCAGATTACCGATTACGAAGCACCACTACTGATATCCGAAGGGCATGTGCGGCACGAAATCGATTTCGAAATGGGTGGTGTTGAAAAATCAGCATTGTTTGCTGTTGCAAGTCTGAAAGGTCCAAGTGGTTCGATTGCCGGGACCATCGGTTCGCTGATTGATGTCACATCGTTGAAACGTGCGCAGGCAGAAGTTGCTGCTGCGGCACAACGTTTGACCGGATTGCTTGAAAAAGCCCCTATTGGTGTTGGCATATCCAGTCGGGATGGTGGTGAATTCCGGTTCTTCAACAAAATGTTCGGCAATCTTCTGGCACTGAACAGTGACGAGACGATGCCAACCGATACGGTCCTTCTTTCGGAACGTTACCGCGAAAAAAGCCTTCAGGATATGGATATGCTCGGCGAGTTGCAGGATGTCGAGCTTCGTATTCGTCGCCCGGCGGATTCCGACGCAAGATGGCTTAAAACATCCATGGAGCCGCTCACATTCGAAGGACAGGAATCCGTTCTTTGGTGGCTAAGCGATATCACCAAGCAGAAACTCGCCGCGCGTGAATTACAGAACAAGGCGAATAACGACGAACTGACAGGGCTAGCCAACCGTGCGCGCTATATGCAGAAACTTTCGCAGTGCGAGACGGTTCTGCGAGGTACAAATACTGCGGCGTCGATCTTTCTGCTTGATCTGGATGGCTTTAAGGCGGTCAACGATACTTTGGGGCATGCGGCAGGTGACTGGGTTCTTGTCGAGACAGCGAAGCGGCTTAAGCGGGTTGCACGTCGCGCCGAAGAAGTGGCCCGCTTGGGCGGGGACGAGTTCACCCTGTTCTTTATTAACAAGGGTGATGAAAATGAAATGGCCACTCTGGCTGATGAGATCATTACCGAGATTTCCAAGCCCTATGTATGGGAAGGAAATGCGTGCGATATCGGTGCATCCATCGGTTTTACCGTTTTTGATGCCGGTTATTGTGACATGAGCGAACAATTGCGCCGTGCGGACAAGGCCATGTACGAGGCCAAGGCCGCGGGCAAGGGACAGGCATGTTTTTATCGACTGGAACTTGAACCTGACCTGCATAGGGATGAGACCACCTGACGCGGATGTAGGTGATAAACTTCTGTTTGGGGTGGGGTGACTTATTCATCCCGCCACTTTCCTTTGTTGCCCGGTCGCCGGATCAATGCCCAGCGTATCCATCAGCGGACCAAGATATCGGGTGTAGGGGTGCCAAGCACCGATGCTGCTGCGATAGATCGGTTGCCGAACCTGCAAGGTGCTGTGTGTACGAACTTGGCGTCTGTTTTCATAGAATTTCAGGCAGGCTTCATCCCACGGTAATCCCGTGAAAGTGATAAGGCGGCGGGCTTGTCCTTCAAGGTCATTGACTATGTCTTCGTAATCGACCTCGATAAAGCGATGAGCAGGTAAAATGTTGCGCCAGTGGTCCATGAATTTCAGGTAGTTGTTGTAAAATGCGCCGAGTTCCATTTGGTCGTAGCTGAAATTCTGGGCACTTCCGAAGCGTCGACTGTAACAGGAAAAACAGGTGTCCATAGCATCACGGCGGCAATGGATAATCCGGGTGTCCGGATGCATCAGCGCAATCAGACCCGCCCGAGTGAAATTGGCAGGCATCTTGTCGATAATGCGTTTGACGGGCATGCTTTTCATGCTGCCAGAACCAGCTTTGACCCTTGCCCGCGCTTCTTTGCAATAGATGGTGCCGAGTGTCTGAATAAACGCGTCGCTGAATTTAAGAACCTCATCACGAGGCTGACCTTGTTTAACCTGATGCTCGATCAGGGCATCCTGATGATAACCAAGTGTGTCAAGTTCACCTGCTCCGTACATTTCCGGGTGAGATGCCAGAATTTGTTCGACCAGTGTCGTTCCGGATCGCGGCATGCCGACAATGAAAACATGTTGTGGCTGATCACCCTTTTCATCCGGGGTTTGCAGATCGGAAAATCGTTCTGCCGGAAAGGCCGCCTTGGTAATGCCAAGGACGTTTTCGATGGTTTGCGGGGAATATTGAATGTCGCGACGCTTGATGCGATTGCCGTCATTCAATGCTTTCATTGCGGCATCAATTTCGCCGTGTTCCATATGATTTTTGGCCAGACCAAACAGCAATAGTTCCTTTTGCCCGTCGGGAATGCTTTCAAAGGATCGTGATCTGTTCTTGTTGATCATTACCTGCCGGGACGGGTGGTCTGCCGAAACTCTGTCGATCAGGGTCAGGCAATGCCATGCGCGGATATGGCCGGAATGCCGTGCAAGGACATCTTTGAATATCGCGCGGGCCGCATCGATCTGCCCAAGTTCTTTAAGGCATTCGCCTTCGCTAATGAGGGTGTCGATATAACCGTCCATATGACCGGATTCCCGGGCATATTTCCCCGCAGTGCGGAAATGACCGATAGCGGCATTAAGATCATCATGGGCGAGGCTGACCGCCCCCATTGCATTCCATGCAAGCCATTCGGATGGTGCAAGTGCAATCGCACGTTTCAGAAATGGCACTGCCTGTCGTGCCTCGTTATTCCCGGTCAGGAAAATGCCCATTTGCAGCAACAGCTTCGGATCAAGCGGTTTGCGTTTTAGAGCCTGGGTCAGCACGGTCTTTGCCTGCGCCGGATAGCCAGATGCGCTTAGAATGGCGGATAGATCGGTAAAGTAAACCGTTTGTGGATCAAAACTGTTGCATGCCCTTTCAAGATCACGAATCGCATCAAGGGTATTGCCATCCTGATGATGCATCAGGGCACTGATATGCAGGGCGTCGGGCAGGTCAGGCTTCTCTTTCAGCAAACGATAACACAGTTTGCGGGCCTTCCGGCGATGTCCATTGGTCCACTGGTTTCGGATTTCGGCGATGGCCTTGATCGTTGTTTTCGTTTGGTGACGTTCTGCTATCTGATTTGACATCAGTTCTTCCGGGCTTTTGGGCTGGTGCTGTGTGTAAACACGTTTGCTGGCAGAAAAACTGGCGGCCGGGATAAAAGAAAAACGCCCGGCACATGGCCGGGCGTTTCGTGTTCGATGGTCCTTTCTGGTGAAAGGATCAGCCGCTGTAGTACATGTCGAATTCGACCGGGTGCGGCGACTGTTCGAAGCGGATAACTTCTTCCATTTTCAGAGCGATGTATGCGTCGATCAGGTCGTCGCTCATCACATCGCCTTTTTTCAGGAAGTCGCGGTCTGCGTCGAGGCTGTCAAGTGCTTCATGGAGCGAACGGCAAACGGTCGGGACTTCTTTGAGCTCTTCCGGCGGAAGGTCATAGAGGTTTTTGTCCATTGCATCGCCCGGGTGGATCTTGTTCTCGATACCGTCAAGGCCAGCCATCAGCATTGCGGTGAATGCGAGATACGGGTTGGCAAGCGGATCAGGGAAGCGGATCTCGACGCGCTTGCCCTTCGGCGAAGCGGTATACGGGATACGGCAGGAAGCCGAACGGTTACGAGCCGAGTAAGCCAGAAGAACCGGTGCTTCGAAGCCCGGGACCAGACGCTTGTAGGAGTTGGTCGTCGGGTTGGTGAAAGCATTCAGTGCTTTGGCGTGCTTGATGATGCCGCCGATATAGTACAGGGCGGTGTCAGACAGGTCAGCATAACCGTTTCCTGCGAACAGCGGCTTGCCTTCGTGCCAGATCGACTGGTGGGTATGCATGCCCGAACCGTTGTCACCGAAGACCGGCTTCGGCATGAAGGTTGCGGTTTTGCCATACTGGTGTGCAACCATGTGGATGCAGTATTTGTAGATCTGAACGGCGTCGGCATGCTCGATCAGGGTGCCGAATGCGATACCCAGTTCGTGCTGCGACGGTGCAACTTCGTGGTGGTGCTTTTCGCAACGCACGCCCATTTCGTTGATATAGTTGACCATTTCGGCACGGATGTCGTTGGCCGAGTCAACAGGCTGTACCGGGAAGTAGCCGCCCTTCGGACCCGGACGGTGGCCGCGGTTGCCGCCTTCGAATTCGGTGCCGGTGTTGTAGGGGCCTTCTTCGGAGTCCAGCTGATAGCCCATACCTTCGCCAGCGGTGGTCCAGCGAACGTCGTCAAACATGAAGAATTCCGGCTCTGCGCCGAAATATGCGGTGTCGCCGATACCAGCGGATTTCATGTATGCGAGTGCGCGTTTCGCGGTCGAACGCGGGCAACGCTCGTAACCCTGGCCAGTGGCCGGTTCGATAACGTCACAAACGATGATCAGGGTCGGCTGTGCGGTGAACGGATCAACAACTGCGGTTGACGGATCCGGCATCAGGATCATGTCGGATTCGTTGATTTCTTTCCAGCCGGCGATCGACGAACCGTCGAACATGATGCCGTCAACAAAAACGTCTTCGTCGATCGTGCAGATGTCCTGCGCGGTGTGCTGCCATTTACCTTTGGTATCGGTAAAGCGCAGATCGACAAACTGGATGCCTTTTTCTTTGATAAGCTTAAGTACAGAAGCAGCGTCAGACATGATGCAACCCTTTAAAACTCAAAATTAGTGACCGTACGATGTTCAATGTCAGGTAACAGACCGATTAGATCGCGTCGTTGCCCCGTTCACCGGTACGAATGCGGATCGCGTCCTCAAGCGAGGAAACGAAGATTTTACCGTCACCGATACGACCGGTATGAGCGGCTTGCTGGATTGCCTCAATCGCACGCTCTACGAGCGTGTCCTCAACGACGATTTCCAACTTTACCTTCGGCAGGAAGTCCACAACATATTCGGCGCCGCGATACAGCTCCGTATGGCCTTTCTGTCGGCCGAAGCCTTTGGCTTCGGTAACGGTAATCCCTTTGAGGCCAATCTCCTGAAGGGCCTCTTTGACCTCGTCAAGCTTGAATGGCTTGATGATGGCTTCAATCTTTTTCATTAAGCGCCCTCTGCTTTTTGCGAGAGTTGCGTAGAACTCGGAAAGCTCAATTGCTTTGCCGCGTCAATTGCACGGGCCGTGCCAGTTTTGGCCCGCACGATCATTCTAAGGAGTCTCTGCGCGAAAACCCAGCAAAACCCATGAAATTTTTAAGATTTTCTTGAATGCATCTGGTCGACTTTTAGGCATAATGTTTAAAATTTATGCAAATGGCCTGCGTGCGTCGTGTTCAATGTGGTTTCCATCTATCCGTGCTTGCCTGATCAGCCCGCATCATGCGACAGAAAATACAGAAAACACGGACCATGACGGTTGGGGATGGATCATATAATCTGTCTGCCAGAAATGTGATCTCTGCCATCAGACATCTTAAATAAAAGGCCGGTTGCCACCAACCGGTATCGATACACAGATAAGGACGCCTCATGACCGAATTTGTCGGCAATCCTCTTTTCGCTTCGGGCGGCATCACGATTTTTGAAGTGATGAATGAACTGGCCCAGAAGCATAATGCCATCAATCTGGGGCAGGGTGCACCAGATACCGACGGCCCGGCAGATATCCGTCAAGCTGCCGCGCGTGCGACGATGGAAATGTCAAACCAGTATCCGCCACTTGCCGGGGTGCCAGAACTGGTTCAGGCGGTTGCCGACCATAACAAGCGTTTTTATGGCATAGAGGTTGATCCGAAAAAAGAAGTCCTTGTTGCTGTGGGCGCGACCGAGGGGCTGGCAGATGTGATCCTTGGTTTGGTCGCTCCTGGCGATGAGGTGATCCTGATCGAACCGCTTTATGACAGCTACCTTCCGATGGTGAAGCTGGCAGGGGGGATTCCCAAGCTGGTGCGTGTTACCCCGCCGCATTGGGAATTGCCGCGCGAAGAGCTTGCCGCAGCATTTTCCGAGAAAACCAAGCTGATCCTGATCAACTCGCCACAGAACCCGTGTTCAAAGGTCTATGGCGATGATGAATTGCAGTTCATTGCCGATCTTTGCATCAAGCATGACGTCATCGCGCTCTGTGACGAGGTGTATGAACATCTGGTTTTTGATGGGCGCCAACACAAACCGCTGATGACTTTCCCCGGTATGCGCGACCGCACGGTGCGGATCGGGTCGGCAGGAAAGACATTCTCGCTGACAGGATGGAAGATCGGGTACATCACGGCATGTGCCAAACTGATGGAGCCGATCAAAAAGGCACATCAGTTCCTTGTTTTCACTGTCCCGCCGGGGCTGCAGCACGGTGTTGCCTACGGGCTTAACAAGGGTGATGATTATTTTGAGGGCTTTACGGCTGAAATGCAGGCAAAGCGGGATTTCCTGATGAAAGGTTTGAAGGAAGTCGGTTTTGGTGTTCTGGACTCTCAGGGTACTTATTTCATTACCTGCGATTTCCGTCCGCTCGGATATGATTGTGACGATGTCGAGTTTTGCCAGATAATGATCAAGGAAGCCGGTGTTGTTGCGATCCCGGTTTCAGCCTTCTATCAGGGTAAAGATGGCGGGGTGCGGAACTTTGTGCGGTTCTGCTTCTGCAAGCACGAAGAAAAAATGACCGAAGCCATCGAACGGATGAAAAAGGCTTTTGCGAAGTAGAGAAATGCTTTGGCGCATTATGAAACAGGCCGACAATTGTCGGCCTGTTTGCGTTTTAGGAGGGGGTGAACAGGGATCTGCTACAGCGTGCCCTGACCTTGCAGAGGAAGACCTGCATCCCGCCAATCCTGTTTGCCTTCATGGTAATCGCGGACATTGCTGTAACCAAGATCGGACAGGGTATCGGCTGCAAGCCCGGAATTGCGGCACGGCCCATTCGCGCAATAGACCACGATGGGGGCTGTTTTGTCGGGCAGGACCTGCGTGACTTTTTCGGCGATCAGATCATGGGGGATGTTGATCGCACCCGGCAAATGGGCATCGACATAATATTTTGCCGGAAGTGCTTCGATCAGGGTCGGGGCGTTTGGCCCGGCAAGGGCGGTTTTCAGTTCTTCGCGGGTAATTTTAACAGCCATCTGCCGTCTCCTTTATGTGACGTAGTGTTTGATGCCTTGAGTATTGATGCGCTGTTTTGCGAAGTAAATTTGTGATAAATCACATATTGTGTGCACAAAAGCGAACGGTGATTTGGATGCTGGAATGGGATGATCTGCGACTGGTTCTGTCTGTGGCGCGGGCACGCAGTGTGACGCAGGCTGCGCGTCAAACCGGACTTCATCATTCAACCCTGTTTCGGCGTCTTGCAGATATCGAAGGGCGATTGGGCAATAAACTGTTCGAGCGTAATCAGGGCGACTATCAGCCAACCAATGCCGGGCAGGTGGCGATCGAGGCCGCCGAAAAGCTGGAAGGTGAATTGTCAATTTTGTCGCGCAAGCTGGCCGGGACGGATATCCGCCCGAGCGGTACAGTCAGGCTGACCACAACCGATACACTGCTTCATGCGGTTCTGGCCCCCGATCTTGCGGCGTTTGGGGTGGCTTTTCCTGAAATCACGTTGCAGGTTGTCACCGATAACCGTTTTTATGATTTGAACCGGCATGACGCCGATATTGCCATCCGCCCGGCGAACGCACCGGACGGCAGCCTTGTCGGACGCAGGATCGGTGCGATCACATCGGTGGTTTGTGGATCGGATGTTTTTGATGATTGCGAAAACGCACCCTGGATCACCTGCGATGAAAGCCTCGCGCATATCGCTGCCGCCCGATGGCGTGATAAAAACTTCGCTGATGGCCGGGTGGCTTTGCGCAGCAATTCACTTTTGAACGTTGCGCGTCTTGTTGATAGCGGCGCGGGCGTGGCCGTTTTACCGTATTTTCTGGCGCAGGCTTTCGCCAATATCCGGGTACTGGGTAAACCGATCAATGGACTGGATAATGATCTGTGGGTTTTGATCCATCATGATTTGCAGGCTGTGCCGCGTATTCGGGTATTCAATGAATTCATGTTTGCAAGATTAAAGGCCAAATCAGCACTGTTTGCCGGTGGGGCATGAACAAACAGCTCGTTATCTTCTGGCGCAAATAGCATTCCTGCGGCTGAATTCTGCCTTCAGGCGGGGAACCACATAATCGACAAAGGTGCGCACACGCGGCGTGGATAGCCGTCCTTCGGGGATGACAAGATGAACCGGGATGGGCGGTTCTTCGTCATCTGGCAGTAATATTCGCAATTCGCCCCGTTCGACATGTTCGGCAATCTGATAGGAATATGCCCGCGTAACCCCTTTGCCTTCCACAGCAGAGGGCAGGGTACCAACAATGCCGTTGGCGATCAGGCGGGGTGTAAAACGCACGACCCGAGGCGCACGGTCGGCAGTTCTGGAGGGGAAGGACCATCCGGTTTCGCCTAACTGGGAATTGGCAATGCATTGATGGCCAGCCAAATCCACGATCTCGCGGATCGGTGGATTGTTATCCAGGTAGGACGGCGAAGCACACAGCAGGCGCCGGACTTCGCCCACGCGGATGGCTATCATGCTGGAGTCAGTCAGATGGGCGATACGCAATGCCACATCAATGCCTTCGTCAACAAGACTGACAATCCGGTCAAGCAACAGAAGCTTCGCCCGTACTGTTGGGTGCAGGTCAAGATAATCATCAAGTATCGGGCGCAGGATACCGGCCCCGCTGGTGATAGGGGCGGTTACGGTCAACAGACCGCGTGGTGCCTTTGTCTCGCTTTCTGCCAGAAGGTCGGCTTCTTCGATATCAATGAGGATGCGACGGCATGCAGAGGCATAGCGTTCACCCGCCTCGCTAAGACGAAGTGCACGTGTGGAACGGTGCAGTAATTGCACACCGATATGATTTTCCAGAAATGTCAAAGCCCGCGTGACTGCAGCCGGGGACCGGCCAAGCTTTCGTGCCGCCCCGGCAAGACTGCCTTCATCCAGGGCGGTGATGAAAACCTTCATTGCATCAATGCGGTCCATTGTTCGTTCCTTAAATCGAAAGACTGAATTGCATTTTTCACTAATTCTATCGAATGGCGCAATTAATTAAACCATTGGTAACGCTGTTGCCCAATGGGCGAATTCAAATTTCCTGAACGGAAAGTATGGCCGTGACGCCTGTATCGTTCAGTTTTGTAAGGGATGAAGTCATGAGTAACGAACGGAAAGTTGCCATCATAACCGGTGCTTCCCAGGGCATTGGTGCCGGTGTTGTCAAAACCTATCGCGAACTGGGATATGCGGTGGTTGCTAACTCTCGCAATATCGCGGCTAGTGAAGATAACGAAGTCGTGACTGTTGCCGGTGATATCAGCGACCCGGTGATTGCGACAAAGATTGTTGAAACTGCGGAAGACCGTTTTGGGCGGATTGATACCCTGATCAATAACGCGGGCATTTTTATCAGCAAGCCGTTTCATGAATATTCTGCCGAAGATTTCGAGAATGTTCTGCGGGTGAATGTTGCCGGGTTCTTCCATATCACGCAGCGTGTCATTCCCCTGATGCTGCGGCAGGGGCGCGGTCATATCGTCCAGATTACAACTGGTTTGGTTCATCAGGCTCTGGCCGGTGTTCCATCCGGTTTGGCAACCCTTACAAAGGGCGGGTTGGACTCGGTAACCCGTGGGCTTGCGATTGAGTATGCCAAGCAGGGTATTCGTGTGAACGCCATTGCGCCGAGCATCATCAAAACACCGATGCATGCACCCGAACATTTCGAATTCTTCGACGGCCTTCATCCGATGGGACGAATGGGCGAGGTTGAAAACATTGCTGATGCTGTTCGCTATCTTGAACTGGCCAACTTCGTTACCGGTGAAACCCTGAATGTCGATGGTGGTCAGCACGCCGGTCGCTGGTAATTCCGATGTTAATCCTAATTGTCAAGCCGGGCCAATGCCCAAGGAGAACAAGATGCCTTATGTAAATATCAAGATCACCCGTGAGGGAACCACCAAGGGAGAAACCAGCACCACGGTCAAGGAAAAGCAGGCCCTGATAAAGGGGGTTAGCGACCTTTTGTTCGAGGTTCTGGGCAAACCGCATAACAGCACCTTCGTTGTCATCGACGAAGTCGAGACAGATAACTGGGGCGTCGGCGGTATTCCGGTTACCGAGCATCGAAAACAGGCTGCGGCAAAGGCCGGTTGAAATCGGTTTCAAGCCAAATACAAGTACAAAGGGCGCAGCCGAATAGCTGCGCCCTTTTCTTCGTCTTCTTTTCGGTAGGTATCAGGAACTGACCATTTCCCAGCTTCCAGTACGTGCAGAGCGGCTCAGAGCATCGAGGATCTGCATATTGGCGATGGCGTCCTCGATTGGATATTCGACCGGGCTTTCGCCATTAAAGATCGCCGTCGCATTCTCGCCCTGGAGGGTATAGTGGTTGCAGATCGGGAATTTGATTTCGCGTGCTTCGTCAAAACCGGGCTGTTTTTGCGTGCCGATACGTATCAGTGCCGGATTTTCAGGGATCGGGTTGAACGGCATAATGATTTCGACGCGGCCTTCGGTGCCAAGGATATGAACGCGTTGCACGGCAGCCGACTGTGTGCCGCAAACAAAGCTTGCCTGAATGCCGCTTCCGAAATCGAGCATGCCCGAAACAAGCCGGTCGGTGCCGAATTTCGGATCCTTGTCCATCAGGGAAACCACACGCACCGGTTCCTTGCCGGTGATGTAGCGCGGGCCGACGATGCAGTAACAGCCGATATCAAGCAAACCGCCGCCGCCGATATCCTTTTTGTTACGCACATTGTTCGGATCGGCATTGAAATAGGTAAAGATGCTTTGCACCGTGGTGATCGTGCCGATCTGACCGCTTTCGACGAGCCGACGTGCTTCCTGCCATTGCGGATGATGACGGACCATGAAGGCCTCAAGTACATGCTTGCCGCTTTTGTCGCGCGCCGCGATCAGGCGCTTGGCATCTTCGGTGTCCAGTCCGATCGGTTTTTCGCACAGTACGTGTTTTCCTGCTTCCAGCGCCTTGATCGTCCATTCCACATGAAGATGGTTGGGCAGGGGATTATAGATTGCCTCGATTGACGGATCGGCCAACAGTTCTTCGTAGGAACCATAGGCGCGCGGAATGCGCAGGCTTTGGGCGGTTTCGCGCGTTTTTTCAAGATCACGTCCGGCAATGGCAAGAATTTCAAGTTTGTCGCTTTCCTGCATGGCCGGAATGACCTTTTCCGTGCCGATCTTTGCCGTGCTGATGACGCCCCACTTCATTCCGATACTCCGTATTGTTTTCTCTTTGTGGCGCACAAGACGGTTCAGGCCGGTGCGCCGTGTTAATTTCGCCCGGAATGGCGGGCGTGTTCAAGATATTGAATTGATTTAATTAGGCCACTTGCGCGATCACGCAAGATGTTCAAACGGATGGGATGCCTGTTCGGTTGGATTGGATGCAATGATATACCCGATGTTAAAACCCGCAGTCCCCCGGATTGTGCGACTTTGCGAAGTTCCGGGGAAAACAGGGCAAAAAAGTAAAAATATGCGCTTGACGTCCGGGGCTCCCGGCGATAAAAACCGCGCCACACGACGGCGGGTGTAGCTCAGGTGGTTAGAGCACCAGATTGTGGCTCTGGGGGCCGTGGGTTCAAGTCCCATCACTCGCCCCATGTGAAAAGGTCAGGCAGAAATGCCTGGCCTTTTGTCTTT
>Ga0207828_100041_pt1 | contig 246590 bp, 229 predicted proteins | sample TtaePargueraPR_11_FD_187276 | JGI IMG/M metagenome (GOLD analysis project Ga0207828, IMG submission 187276) | Aerobic enrichment media microbial communities from Bioluminiscent Bay, La Parguera, Puerto Rico - Tt and P2 (3) (SPAdes) | ecosystem: Environmental > Aquatic > Marine > Unclassified ...
ATAGCGGTATGGCACCACCTGGCTCCATTCCGAACCCAGAAGTGAAACATACCAGCGCCGATGGTAGTGTGGGGTCTCCCCATGTGAGAGTAGGACACCGCCAGACTTCAAATTAAGGAAAGCCCCGGGCTCACGCTCGGGGCTTTTTTTATGCCCGCTCGGCGCTCACAACGGGTCGCTTTGAACGCTCTCCGCGGTTCGTTAATCTCGCGCGGTTGACTGTTTAGTCTGGTTTCCAGGAAGGTATGAGGTTAAGATCAGCTTCTCACTGGAGAACGGATAAAACGATGGAATTGAACCCTACAAAACGAGTAGAGGCAGCCCGAGAAGCTGCTGAGCGTGCTTACGCACCTTATAGTAAGTTTAAAGTTGGTGCCGCCATTGAACTTAACAATGGTGACATCATTACCGGCTGCAACGTCGAAAACGTGTCGTATGGACTGTCAAATTGCGCGGAACGCACAGCAATATATCGCGCCATCGCCGAAGGCATTGATCTGAGTAATGTCAAAGCGATAACTATCTATACACCCACCGAACAGTTACACAGTCCGTGCGGTGCCTGTCGACAAGTGATGGCCGAATTTTTCTCCGCCGACACCCAGGTGAGTTCCGCCAACCGTCACGACATCACGCACTGGACGGTCGGATCCCTGTTACCGGAAAGCTTTAGCTTTTAACGCCGGCAAACTATTTTTCGATGCTGTAAATCAGATCGCCGCTTTGACTCTCGGTTGACGAATTTGACTCGATCCAAAAATGATCCGTTAGCTGGTAGCGCAGGAAAAAGGATGAAGTCGACTCTACCAAACCAATACCGTACTTAATATACAGCCTTGGGGTCAGGTATTTACCGATATATAGCGAGGTATCGTTGACGTTGTCAGTGCTCGAGTCTATCGACACTTCATCAAACCCAAAAGTATCTTTTAAGCTTTGCGTAAATGCATCGGCCATGTCACCGGTAAGCAATAAGGCGGCTTGTAATTCGAGGTTAGTCGATTCTGACTGAGAATTTGGTGCCCGGCCAAACAACAAATACGATAATACCGACGCGTCGGGCATCGGCGGCTCGGAAAATAACGACAGAGTTGGCTCTTGCAGGGTACCCTGAACTCGCGCACCTACTTGTTTAGGGTTTGCCGTTGCTTCTGGTAACTTGCGTACCACTTGTAAGTTAAGGCCTGGATTTTGTAGCGGTCCACCGTTATAAATCAGCTGTCCGCGGTCAATTGACAACTCTTGTCCATAAACCTCATAGGTACCGGCTTTAACGCCTATCTGACCATCGCCTCTGGCAACACCATAATTTGCCTGGCTGATGGTTAAGCGGCCTTGCAATTGCCCTCCGAAGCCGTAGGCGGCCACATTAACATTGTCACCTAGCGTGACGGTGATATTGGCGTCAGTTTCCAGTTTTGTCTGACGTTGTTGTTCAGCCTGTTTAATCACTACGTCTGACGACGGTCTGGTTACGTTATCCAGTTGTGGTGGCGTGATATGCGCCTCAGGAACAATAACATCGCCACGTACCGTTAGCTTATTATCGGCCAGCTCTAACCTCACATCCGGGGACACCGATACCGATACCTCCGGTGTGTTCATGACACGTAACGTATCGCCACTAAGGCTTGCTGACAACTGTTGCTGTGGCACATCGTAACGGCCGTTTAGCTGAAACCTACCGTCGCCAATCCGGCCGTTGGCGCGCAAGTCGAATACCGAGTTGTCCGCTCCTGCGGCGGTTAGAACCAGCTCAGTCTCGCTGATATCGGTGCCGGTCTCGCTGAGTACGAACTGATTGATGCTCGCTTCTGCGCTTGGTTTAAGCCGGGGCGCCCTGAGCGTACCAGTGATGCCGATATTAGCTTGCAGGTTGCCATCGGCCTGCGCAACGGCCGGACTAAGGAGTTGTAGGAAACTTAAATCGGATAGTGCGGCCGTCAACCTGCCGTCTAAAGCAGCCGTCGGGGTGAGAGCCGCCAGCGACAGTTCCCCCTTCAGGTCAAGCCCGACTTCCTCTGCTGTCGCCTTTAGGGATACTCGTGTCTGTTGTCGCTGCGGCGCTATATCAATGTTAACGGTGTCCACCGTTATGGTTTCTTCCAAGCCCTCAAGGCGAATGGCACCGGTATTGAATTGACCCGATAACCTGGTCAGTTCAGAATCAGGCCACGACCAGGTCGCATCTAATGAGATGCGGCTTTGACCTTGCACGCGCAACGGCGAATTGGGCAATAATGGGTTGATCACGGCGAGTTCAAGGTGAGGAGCGTTGAATTCAGCCCTGCTCAGGCCATTCTCGCTGTGTATTTGTACACAGGCGGGTTCGGCTAGCCGTTGTTGAGTTACGCAGAAATTGTGCAACTGCAGCGACGTTGTCTGCCAGTTATACATAAACTGAGCGTTAGTTTTCAGTTCCAATGGCTCGAGACTTTCGTGGTCAATCACCAGCCTGTTGATATCGGCTGCAATGGCCGTTGCTGACCGTTCTAGCTGGGTTTCAATGGACCACGAAGCACCCAGAGTTGTCGCCGTTATCGCGACATCCTGAGTGTTCAGGTCGCCTTCAACACTGACATCCAGCTGTTCAATGTCGGTATCGGCGATGGCAAGTGCATCGGCCGTTATCTGCACGTTGGCCCAAGGGGCGTTTATATCCCCTTCAATGATTGCGTCCACATCGAGCGCCCCGCGGATCGCAACAGGTAACGGCAAGTCGGCCAGTTGGGGGAGTGTTGCGGATAGCGTTAATTGTCGGCCTGGCGCCATCATTCCCTCTGCGGACAGAGTATTATCTTGCCATTTGGCCTGCAAGCGCGTCACGGTTATATAAGGTGAGGCGTAGCGAATATCCGTGATCAGCGAAAGTGGTTGCTCGAATAATTGCCCGGTGATGTCCGACAACACGTGTAACTCATTTTCCCAATGGATGGATGCAGAGCCTGAAACGCGCCCATCGGTGGCGGTTTCTGCCACTTCTAACTCGGAGATGGTGAGTTGTTCTTGGGTTAATTGAGCCTTAACGGCGGCGGTTAGACGGTGTTCTTCGCTCAGTCGCGACTCGCTTTGGCCTGTTAGTTCAAGTTGTTGTGCGGTTCCATTCACCGTTAACGAGCCTGAGGTTGATGTTTGCTCGTAGTTAAGCTGGTTAGCCTCAATCCCGATATTGACGGTAGGCGTGTCTGCCAGGCTAATTGTGCCGGAAGAGCTTAGTTCCCCGGTGACCAAGCCCGTCAGCGCTGTGGTCAACGAACTGACGGTGAGCTGATTATTAGCGAACGAGAGTAGGCCGCTAACGTCAGCCGCTAATTCTGGAGAGCGAATGCTGAGCTTAGGCTCGGCATTGAGCAAAGCCGTGTCAGCGTTAGCGACCGTTATGGTACCGTCAACCACTAACGGGGGTAACCCGGACGAGTTAACAGCAGCAAGCCAATCATTGAGTTGCGAATCGACGATGTCGACTTGTGCTTGCCAGCGTGGTGTTGCCAGCAAATTCTGAGCGGATGCCTTGATATTGATAACGGCACTCTTACGTATCTGCGCTGTGGCGCTTAGTTGCTCGAGGTTGCCGGAGCTTAACAGGTTTAATGTCGTGGCCGGGTAATCCGGTGAATGTAAGTCAACATCCGTGTTCAGCGAGTAATCAAACGGATAGCTCAGACTTGCCTCAGCGGTGGCGTCTAGGGTGACATACTGGTGCTGCAGGAATAGTTCGTCGATCATTAACTGACCTGACTTGCTGACATTGAGTGCTGCGTCCAGCGCTACCTGCTGCTGTGGGGCATCATTAACGAATAACCAGCTTTCAGCCATGGTGAGTTTTGACAGAGTGACTGAAAACGGTAAGGAGACTGATACCTGCTCAAGGGATGCGGCCGGCTCAGTCGACGGTTGTTGCGCCACCGGGCGGGTTCTGATTTCACCGGCGCCAAGTGCAAGCTCATCAATACGAAGCTCACCGGATAATAAGGTTGCCGGCGACCAGTCTAGGGTGATGTCGGCAAACTCGGCACTGAACGGTTGTGATTGATAACGAAACTGCTCAAGGGTAAAAGGGCCGCTTAAACGCCCCGAAAAGCGACTGAATTCTATCTGTTCAGGTAAAAACGGGCGGCTGTAGTTCACCAACCATTGGCTCAGGAAGGTCGAGTTGATGGTGACCAGCAAGAACAGTGGTAACACAATAAAAACCAATGCTGCCAGGCACAAAAAGCTGTAGGCGAGTTTACGATAAAGGCTCATAAATCTGACCCCAGAGTAAAGTGTAAACGCCAGGGGTCACCAGGTTCATCAATCGCTTGTGCGAGATCCAGGCGAATGGCGCCAACCGGAGATATCCACCGAAAACCAAAACCAACACTTTGCTTCAGCGCTTGGTTAGGCTCTATCATGCTGTTACCGATATCCGTGAACAAGGCAACTCGCCAGTTATCGGCGAAGCGGTAATCAAGCTCGGCGCTGGCAACTGCAAGATACTTGCCGCCCGTCACAGCACCACTGTCATCCTTGGGGCCAAGTTGCTCATAAGCATAACCACGCACGCTATTATCACCGCCGGCAAAAAACCGTAGCGACGGTGGGAGCACATCGAAATTGTCGGTGTAGGAAGCACCTATTTCAACACGACTTAAAAGCCGCCAATGCTCGGTTAACGACCAAACCGTTTTTAGTTCAGCATAGCCCTGCAACAGGTTGGTTTCCGATAGCACACTTTCAGCCGCACCGCGCAAGCCAAGTGTTAGCCGCCAGCCATTGCTCACATTAATACGGTCGTCGGCATTCAGATAGCGCCACTCCATGCCCGGGACAAAGAAACTGGAACTGTCCCGCTCATCACCAATTCTAAAGTCTTCGCGCAATAAGCTGATATTATATTCGCGTTGCCAGCGGGCATAGGTATACACATCCAACGCCTGTAATTGATAAAGCCGGCTGTCTAAGCTGTCATTTTCCTTATCACCGATCTCAGCACGATATTGCTGGTAATCCATCTGCGGTTTCTTGCCTGGCACATGATAAATGGCGGTTGCCTGGCTTTCGTATTGTGCCAGTTGTAATTGTGAGCGAAACTGATGACCTTGCTTGTTTACCCAACGTCGATCGAGTCCGGCGGTGAGTCGAACACCCGTATCCGTGCCGTAGCCAATACCATAACGGTACTGTGTTTGTTCGTTAGCTTGGGTTTCAACGTTTACGGGAACTTGCTGGTTGCTATCGGCATTTTGCCAGTCACTACGGATGGTCACCTGCGAAAAGTAATCACTGTTGCCAAGATCCACCTGCAAACGACTCAGTTCCGAGTTGAGATAGGGGGCTCCCTGTTTAAAGCGCGCGTAACGGCGGATCAGATCGGCGTCCAGGTGACTGTCGACCACCGTCAATTCGCCGAAAAAGTAACGTGGTCCGGTGTCAAATATCACTTCAAGGTCGGCACTGTTGCGTTCGGTATCAACGGTTATTTGTGCCTGTTTATAGTGCGCATTTTGATAACCACGTTGGATAGCCTGGCGCAATAAGGCAGACTTTATCGACTCGTAGCGGCTATGAATCAGGGTGTCGCCAGGCTCAATTTTGTTGTTAGCGAGCAGCTTTTGCAGGACCTCATCGTCGCGTCCTTCGCCGTCGATTTGCCATTGCGTTTGGGCAAAAGTGACCGGCTCGTTTAATGTGACTTGATAGCTGGCTTGCCACCTGCCATCATCGGTTGCGGTTAAACGACTGTCGACGTCAACTTGATAGTACCCGAATGGTTGTAGTGCGGCTTTAATTTCTGCTGCTGCTTTTCGGTGTAAATAACGAATTTGATAGTTTACGTAACGTCGCTCTGGGTCTAAATTAGCAATCTGTAAGTAGGCGTTGACATTGTCCAACAGCCGCCCGTCAATACCGCGGATATCAACGCTAACGTGAGTAACGGTAGAGGCTTGCAGTGGCAGCGACGCTGCGAGCAAGAAAAAAAACAACGCCAAATTGGCAAGTTTGGTTTTGGCCAGTGTTATCATCGCGTACACATCTCCGGAGCTTGCGTCCATAGTCGCACGCCGGGTGCAAAAAAGTAAAATGATAGTTGATAAAGGGAGCTTTAGATGGCGATTGTAATCACTGCCGCTGAAAAAAAGCTATTACAAAACGTCAGTATACCGCCTCGACCTCAGACCCTGTTAACGGTGAGTGCCGAGGCTAAAAAGGAAGACCCGGATGTTAGCGTGATCGCCGATGCCATTGCGGCGGATGTGGGTATCGCCGCAGCGGTTCTGCAGGTCGTGAATTCGGCGGCGTATCGTCGCCGTCAGACAATCGACTCGATTCAACAGGCGGTCATGATCTTAGGTTTTCGTCGCGTGTTCCCGATTGTCCGGGCGGTAGCTTTAAAGCGAGCGCTCAGCGGTAATTACGACTTATCCGAGTTTTGGCGTTATAACGAGTGGGTCGCGAGTGCCTGTGCGGTCGTTGCAGACAGCGTTGGATTATCCTCAGTGAAAGACCACGCCTACATGTTGGGCTTGTTTCAGAATAGCGGTATTGCGGTGATGCTGGAGCAATTTGACGATTACGCTGATTTCGTACGCCGTGCCGACAGCACCTCATGGTATGAGTTGCAGGAGCAGGAACAGCGCCAATTTGATACTTCACACACCACCATCGGGGCGCTACTGGCGCAACAGTGGAAGTTACCCAGCTTGTTGGTTGAAGCGATCTATTATTTGTACGACGACAGTTCGGTACTGAGTTCCGATTCAGAACTGCATCCGGTAGCGATTAATCTGGTTTCCATCGCCAAACTAGCTAAGTATGCCGTCGATCTGCGGACTCGCAGTCTGGCCGGTAAAGCCGAGTGGCAACAAGTAGAAGATGTGGTGATGACCCGGCTAAAGCTTGACGAGGTCGAAGTCGAAACCCTGGTTGCAGAGGTTCAGGACGCGTTATTTGAACTGAATGAGGCCTGATTGCTTATTTTATCCGCAGTTAATCAGGCTGAAGGCAGTTTCTGCTTGCGTGCACAAATGAGCTGAGTATAATCCTGAGTTCATGATGCAGGGGCGTAGTTCCAATGGCAGAACAGCGGTCTCCAAAACCGACGGTTGGGGGTTCGAATCCCTCCGCCCCTGCCAATTTATCCCCTTGCTAGCACTCTTTAAACGCTTCGTTTACACTACTCACAGAATTCTTCAACAAAACAGGATGACTGATGCCCGTTCGTTGGCGTGCTCAACAGCGTGATGCGTTAAAGGCAATGGCGATTCCTGCCTATCAGTTAAAGCAACTGCATAGTGCGGAGTCGGACGCCGATAAAACTCAAGCCGCTACTACGCTGCGTTACCATTACCGTCTGGGGCCATTTTATCTAACCGCTGCGGAGCCACTGCCGGTGCAATTGCCGCGCTGGTTGGAAGATTGCTGTGTGCTGCTGGACTGCCGTCCGGTAGCCGTTAAGGCAGCCAGTGACAGCGCCATGGTATGGGATTATCAGCAGTGTCAGCAACAACTGAGCAGCGCCGCCGGGAAACGTGAATTTTGGCACAACATTCGTCAACACATAACGCAACAATAAACCTGTCTGACAGTTCGCCCTCTGTGCCACTGTATGCGATTGAGCAACGTGCCCATCGGCGACCATGGAGCGAGAAGGTTTTTATGGCGAGCGTTGGTACCGGCTATCGCTGGCGGCAGTTAACGCTCCACCAACAAGCCGTCGGCTTTACCGTCTGTCAGCAGGTTGTCGATGAGTTAACACTGCACAATATCGCCGTTGCACCGGACTATCAGGGGCGGGGATTTGGTCGGTTACTACTGAATGATGTGCTGGATCATGCCGCACGACATGGTTTGATCGTATTCTTAGAAGTCCGTGTATCCAATCACGCCGCAATTCATTTGTACACACAAAGTGGATTTGAGACGGTAGGCAGACGCCCTAACTATTACGCCAATAACGACGGTCGCGAAGACGGCCTGGTGATGCGTTGGCAGGCCAACCGTAATCTAACCTAACAAAAGGAACAAACCCGTATGCGCGAGAGAATAGCAACCATTGCTTCCTACATTGATTTAACCAGTTTAAATAATTCTGACACGGTGGCCACCATTGAAACGCTCAGTGATAACGCGAGCTTTGATGGTATTGAGGTTGCGGCATTGTGTGTTTTTCCGGAATTGATTGTGGCGGCCAAACAAGCGCTACAGCAACGAGGTTTGTCGTTACCGGTGGCTACCGTAACAAACTTTCCTGAAGGTCATGATAATGTTGCGCGGGCTGTTGCAGAAACCGAACGGGCCGTGGCGGTTGGCGCTGACGAAGTCGACGTGGTGCTGCCTTACAATGCTCTCATCGCTGGCGATGAGGCTGTGGTGACAGAATTAGTCAGCGCAGTAAAAGCTGCCTGTGGCCAGCAGGCTCACCTAAAAGTGATCATCGAGTCCGGTGAATTAAAAACCCCGGAACGGATAAAACGAGCCAGCGAATTGGCCATTGACGCCGGTGCGGATTTTATTAAAACTTCAACCGGTAAGGTGCCGGTTAACGCAACGCTGGAAGCGACCGCTGTGATGTTGAACGCGATTAAGGCATCCGGCCGCAACGTTGGCTTTAAGGCCGCTGGTGGCATTCGGACATTAGCAGACGCCGAACAGTACATTAACCTGGCGGCGGATATCATGGGCAAGGACTGGGTGACACCTGAACATTTTCGTATTGGTGCCAGCAGTCTGGTTAACGATCTTAAACAACAGTTAGGATAAGTTATGTTTTTAGCGCAGGAAGCCATTCGGACAAAACGTGACGGCAAACCCCTGAGTGAGGAACAGATTCAGGCGTTTGTGCAAGGAATAACCGATGAATCGGTGAGTGAAGGTCAGATTGCGGCGATGGCAATGGCAATCTATTTCCAGGGAATGAACGAGCAGGAAAAAGCCACGTTAACCCTGTCCATGCGTGACTCCGGTGAGGTACTGAACTGGCAGCAACTCGATTTAGGTGGTCCGGTACTGGATAAACATTCGACCGGTGGTGTCGGTGATGTTGTCAGCTTGATGTTGGGACCCATTGTCGCTGCCTGCGGTGGTTTCGTGCCGATGATTTCCGGTCGTGGTCTTGGTCATACTGGCGGTACGTTGGATAAATTTGATGCGATTAATGGCTATCAGACCAAACCGGACAATGAGCGGTTTGCACGCACCGTCAAAGAGGCGGGGGTAGCGATTATCGGACAGACCGGACAGTTAGCGCCGGCAGACCAACGTTTTTATGCCACCCGTGATATAACCGCGACGGTTGAATCGGTGCCCTTGATCACGGCGTCTATTTTGGCGAAAAAGCTTGCCGAAGGGCTGGACGGCCTGGTGCTGGATGTAAAAACTGGCAGCGGCGCATTTATGGCTGAGTATGAGCGTGCGGTCGAGTTGGCCCGAAGTTTAACCTCGGTCGCCAATCGTGTAGGGGTGAAAACCTCAGCGCTGATCACTGATATGAACCAACCGTTAGCGTCCGCGGCGGGTAACGCGGTCGAAGTAAAACTGGCGATTGACTATTTGACCGGTCGCCATCGTGACCCTCGCTTACATGTGGTGACGCATGCCCTGGCAGTGGAAATGTTGTTGCAAGGTGGCCTTTGTACAACCCACGAGCAAGCCGCGGAGCGTGTTGAGCAGGTGCTTGTCAGCGGGGCCGCTGCTGAACGCTTTGCGAAAATGGTGAGCTTGTTGGGCGGCCCGACCGACCTGCTTGAACGGCCTGAACAGCATCTGGCTAAGGCGAAGATAATCAAACCGTTAACACTGGCCGACAGTGGACTGCCTCAACAAGGTTGGGTAAACGCAATCGACACTCGCGCGGTAGGAATGGCCGTGGTGGCGCTGGGTGGTGGTCGACGGATCGCTTCCGATCCGCTCAATTACGCGGTAGGTTTGACGGATCTGGCAGGTATCGGCTGCAAAGCAGAAGCGGATCTCGTACTCGCGACCATTCACGCCGATTCCGAGGATGATTGGCAACAAGCGGCAGCAACACTGACCGAGGCTTACCGGATTGGCGCAGAAGCGGCGCCGGAACAGCCGGTAATTTATGAGCGAATGGGTGATTAGGCAGGGATTTCAGCGGTCTTAAAGGAGGCAGCAGATGGCACGTGCAATTATTGTGGTGTTGGATTCATTTGGTATCGGCAGTGCGCCGGATGCGGCTAAGTTTGGTGATCAAGGGGCAGATACGTTTGGACACATTGCCGCGGCACGGGCAGCGCAGGCAAAACCGCTGCAACTGCCGAATCTGTGCGCTCTGGGTCTGGCTGAAGCCCATCGGGGTGCTACCGGTGATTGGGCGCCCGGCTTTGCACACCACTCAGCACAGCACAGTTATGCCTGGGCTGCTGAGCGCTCCTCCGGCAAGGACACGCCCTCCGGCCATTGGGAACTGATGGGCGTTCCGGTGCACTTTGAGTGGGGGTATTTCGAAAAACCACAGCACTCATTTCCGCCTGAATTACTTAATGCTCTGATTGAAAAAGCCCAACTAAAAGGGGTACTGGGTAATTGCCATGCGTCCGGCACGGAAATTCTTCAACGCCTTGGTAGTGAACACATTCGCAGTGAAAAACCGATAGTTTATACCTCGGCAGACTCGGTATTCCAGATTGCCGCTCACGAGCAGCATTTTGGTCTGCAACGTCTATACGAGGTGTGCGAAATCGCCCGGGAACTGCTCGATGATTACAACATTGGTCGTGTTATTGCGCGGCCGTTTGTTGGTAATAGCCCGACCGATTTCGAGCGCACCCACAATCGCCGCGACTACGCGGTTGAGCCACCTTTACCGACGGTGTTGGATAAGCTTAAGGACAGCGGCGGGGAAGTCATTGCGATCGGTAAAATCGCCGATATTTTTGCGCATCGGGGTATCACCCAAACGATTAAAGCCGCAGGAACTGACGCGCTTATTGACAAAACCCTGGAGACCATGGCAAGCGCCGGCGATCGCAGTTTAATTTTCACTAACTTGGTCGACTTTGACACGCTGTATGGGCATCGCCGCGATACGGAAGGATACGCGCAGGAGTTAGAGCGCGTTGATCGGCGTTTGCCGGAGTTACTCGAGGCTATGAACGCTGACGATATTCTGGTGTTGACGGCTGATCATGGCTGTGATCCGACCTGGCCGGGTACCGATCATACGCGAGAATTTGTGCCCTTGTTAATGGCTGGTGATGCTTTGGCGCCCGGCAGCCATGGTCAGCGCGACAGTTTTGCGGACCTCGGGCAAACGTTGTGTGAACTGTTTGAGTTACCGGCAATGGCGGAGGGACGCGCGTTAACATTGCGGCGCTGATGGGAATAGCACCCGAAACGTTGTGAATCCTGAGTAAATCAGCGAAAATAGCGGGTAATACATTAATGAGTTAATTGAGAAGGTTCATGTCAGACGCCCGCAGTAACAAAATCGCAACCGAAGTCGCAAAACGCCGCACGTTTGCCATCATTTCGCACCCTGATGCCGGTAAAACCACAATTACCGAGAAAGTTTTGCTGCATGGTCAGCAAATTCAAAAAGCCGGGACCGTGAAGGGCAAAAAATCCGGCCAGCATGCTAAGTCAGACTGGATGGAGATGGAGCAGGAACGTGGCATCTCGGTGACGACCTCGGTGATGCAGTTTCCGTATCGCGATCGGCTAGTGAACTTACTGGATACCCCCGGACACGAGGACTTTTCGGAAGATACCTACCGTACACTGACCGCTGTCGACTCCTGTTTAATGGTCATTGACGGCGCTAAAGGTGTCGAAGATCGCACCATTAAGCTGATGGAAGTGACGCGGCTGCGCGATACGCCCATCATCACCTTTATGAACAAGTTGGATCGCGATATACGTGACCCGCTGGAACTGCTTGATGAAGTCGAAGACGTTCTAAAAATCATGTGCGCCCCGATTACCTGGCCGATTGGTTCCGGAAAAAACTTTAAAGGGGTTTATCACTTATTACTCGACCAAACCATTTTGTACAAAACTGGGCAGGGTCATCGTATTCAGGAAATTGACATTATTGAAGGCCTGGATAATCCCGAGCTGGACCAACGTATTGGTGTTTGGGCGGAAGAGCTGCGTGAACAAATTGAATTGGTCAAAGGCGCTTCTAACGAGTTTGATAAAGAGCTCTTCCTTGCGGGCGAATTAACCCCGGTTTACTTTGGTACGGCGCTGGGTAACTTCGGCGTTGATCATATGTTGGATGGTTTGGTGGACTGGGCTCCACAGCCACAACCCCGTGAGGTGAACGACGGCGAGCTGATCCATGCCGACAACCCGGACTTTTCGGGTTTCATTTTTAAAATTCAGGCCAACATGGACCCCCGTCACCGTGACCGTGTGGCGTTTCTCAGAATCGTCTCCGGTAAATACGAGAAAGGCATGAAAATGCGTCAGGTGCGTACCGGAAAGGATGTCCGTATCAGTGATGCACTGACGTTTTTGGCCGGTGACCGAGAGCATGTCGATGAAGCTTATCCGGGTGATATTATCGGTCTGCACAATCACGGCACCATCCAGATTGGTGACACCTTTACCGCCGGCAGCGATTTCAAATTCAGCGGTATCCCGAACTTTGCGCCGGAACTGTTCCGCCGTATTCGTCTGAAGGATCCACTGAAACAAAAGCAATTGTTGAAAGGTCTGGTACAACTATCCGAAGAGGGAGCGGTACAGGTATTCCGGCCATTGATCAGTAACGATCTGATCGTCGGCGCCGTCGGTGTGTTGCAGTTTGATGTGGTGGTACACCGTTTGAAAACCGAATATAAGGTCGATGCCGTGTACGAGAACATCAATGTTGCAACCGCCCGCTGGGTAACCGGTGACGAACGTAAAGTGGATGAGTTCCGGCGCAAAGCGGAAGCTAACCTGGCGCTCGATGGTGGTGATAACTTAACCTATATCGCACCGACCATGGTGAATTTAAGTCTGGCGCAGGAGCGTTATCCAGATATTACCTTCAGTCACACACGCGAGCACTAGCATTAGATGCAACTGTTCGATACCCACTGCCATCTCGACTTTGAGGTGTTTAACCGCGACCGCCACGAAGTGGTAGAGCGTGCCAGAGCACAGGGTATCGAGCAATTTATGCTACTTGGCGTGACGTGCGAGCAATGGGCACAACTGCCCCGGGTGGCGTCGGAAATTGGCTCTGCCTATTACAGTTTCGGCCTGCACCCATACTTTATCGAAAAGCACCAGCCCGAGCACCTCGAAGCACTGAAACAACAGTTGTTGGAGCATGGTAGTGATGGCAGGCTGCGCGCGATAGGCGAAATTGGTCTTGATGCAGAGTGCGGTCATATGGAGCGGCAGCAACAGCTGTTACGAGAACAGCTTCGCTTGGCCAGAGAACACCAACTGCCGGTTATACTGCATCATCGCAAAACGCTTGATAAGCTGCTGAAAATGGTGCGCGAATCAGGGCCGCAGCGTGGCGTTGTGCACGCCTTCTCCGGTAGTTACGAGCAGGGCAAGGCCTGGGTCGAACAAGGTTATTATCTGGGCATTGGCGGCACCATTACCTATCCACGCGCAAAAAAAACACGGGATGCGGTGGCAAGGCTGCCATTGGACGCCATGGTACTAGAAACAGACTGTCCCGATATGCCAGTGTGTGGGCATCAGGGTGAACGCAATGAACCGGCGCGATTACGGCAGGTGCTGAGCGCATTGGCCAGCATAACGTCACTCAGCGAAAAAGACGTTGCAGAACGAACGTATCGTAATAGCTTAGCGTTGTTCGGGCTTAACCGTTGAGCTGCGTTGTTGCCAGAACCGATCGCGGATGCGATTAAAACCAAGCATGATGAAAACCCCGGCCAGCATCGCCAGTAACAGCAGTACTTGACCCTGTTGCATCAGACCATCGTGTGCGCTGGCGCTGATCGTCATCAGCTTATTTTCGTCAAAAATCACTTGCAGGTAACCCGCGGTTGTACCGTTGTCGGTCAGTTCCCGGGTCATTATCCAGGGCTTTGCCGGGGCATCGTCAGGCCAGTCGATCACACTGTCATAATTGCCCTGGGTTACCAGAACCTCGCCGTAAGGATTGCGTACCACCACCGATACCACCGCATGATGTTGTTGAAGATGCTGTGCGGCAGCCACCAACGCCTCATTCTGTTGTTGTTGGATGGCTTGTACTGCTTGATGTTCAAATTGCGACAAGGTCAGTTGCGTCAACTGCCGGGTGTGCTCAGCCAGTTGCTGTTGTGACTGTAAACTGGCAATATTCCAAACATTAAGGATGACCAAAAGCAACGCCGCCGCTACGGCTAAGCGAAGTATGCGTTTGGTGATCAATCGCAGCCACGCCCGCGTTTGTGTGTTCGGGTTTAGCACCGATTGCAGTCCACTGTTAATCATCGTTTTAAGCATAGCACCAACTTTTTGATGGAGTCGATTATGGCCGACACCCCAGCCGCCGGATTAGTAGTCTTCGATATGGATTCTACCCTAATTCAAATAGAGTGTATCGATGAAATTGCTTCTTTAACAGGGGCAGGCGATGAGGTTGCGGCAATTACCGAGCGAGCAATGCGCGGCGAGCTTGACTTCGAGCAAAGCCTGCGGGCACGAGTGAGTTGTCTTAAAGGCGTGTCTGTCAGCCAGTTTCAATCGTTATTCGACCCGATCCCGTTTACGCCGGGCGTTCATCAGCTTATTCAAACCTTGCGCGCGCAGGGCTGGAAAACGGCGCTGGTGTCGGGAGGCTTTACCTGGTTTGCCGAACAAGTGGCTTCGCAACTGCAACTTGACTGGTTTGCGGCTAATGAGCTGGAGCAGCAGCAAGGTGTTCTAACCGGTACGGTAGGCACCAAAATTATGGATGCAAGGTTTAAGGCACAAACCGTTATCGACCTTAAACGTCGTTGGCAGATTGAGTCTGGCCGCACCATCGCCGTGGGAGACGGTGCGAACGACCGCGACATGCTGCAAGCTGCTGATATTGGTGTTGCATTTTGTGCCAAACCAACGTTGAAGGAAGTTGCCGATATCTGTATCGACGACAATGACCTCAGCCTGCTGTTACCGTTATTACAGCAACGGGGCCTGTTACAGGCTGAGCCAGTGGGCTAATCGCTGTTGTTGTTGGCGGATGTGTTCGAGGCTGATATCCGCAAACTTCAGCAGATCATCGGTAACGTCCTGAGTGTCAGCAATGCCATAAACCTGCCACAGTTCTTCCTCTAGCTCATTCGCCCGATGAGCCGCGTATTGCGATAGGTAGTTCATTTCCGCCTGCACAAACTGAATATCCGGACGGCCGGTTTTGCTGAGGTCAACGGCGACGGCCACAAAGACGGCGTCTGGCAGACACTGGTCAATAAACGACAGGATCGCAGCGGTATCAAACTGATCGGCGGCATGCCATTCAGTCCTTAGCACGGCCTCGCCTTGTTCACGATAAAGTTTCAGTAACAGCAGCTTGCGTCGCGGGCGATCGGAGCGAGACAGCCCTTGTAACTCCGGCAACAGCATGGTCGTTAGACTGTCGCCGCGCAGCAGTGGCTGTACATTTAGGTTACTGGCACGACTGCCGGGCAAACCTTGTAACAGCGTTAACCAGGCGGTCTGCCAGCGGGAAAGACCGGCCCGGCGCAACGTCACCTGGCGTTTGTTATTTTGATAAAAATACAAGGGAACGGTCGGCGGAGCGTCGCAGTATAGGTTACGTAAACACAGCTCCAGGCCATTTAATGAAGTATTTTCATGCAGTAGCTTTAACTGGTTACGATGTTCTTTAATCAGATAGCGGAAGAACAGCGCGCCATCGTGTTTCTCTGATGAGTCGGGCGTTTTCAGGTTAATTGTCGTCTGGCTGATGTCGATGTTTACCACCAGGTAAGGGATGTCGCGCAGTTGAAATTTGCGGTGATGTTTTTCAAACCCGGTTAATGATACCAGCGCCACTTCACCGGCTTGCAAGGCCACGGCATCGTCCAGTTGAAGCTTTAATCCATGCACCGATAAATCTAAAACCATACCTTCGCGAATGGACTTTCCGACCCGAACACGGCAGCGGCTGCGGTAGCTAAAGCGTTGCTCCTTGCGCAGATCGACAAATTCCAGTCGCACGTCTTTGGTGCGGATGGGCACCGATGGCGGATGCATAAATGCCTTCAAGGATTTAACCAAGCCTTTATCGTAGTCGTCGTGGGCGAACTGACGCATCGACTCGGTGATATCGGTTAGCACGCCAAGGTGAGTTAATGGCTCGATGGCGTGTTTAACTTTGGGCGTCGGCGGCTGCAGACGAAAAGGGATCTGCACTTCGTAAGGCACACTTTGTGGCTGCCAGGCGCTGTTGCTGTCAATACTGCGCAGTCTAAACTGATAGACACGAAAGGATGACTTGCGCGCCGCGAAGTTTACAAAGGTGCGCCATAAATTATTTTTAATCAGCTCTTCAGCCAGCGCCGAATAATAATGAATTTTGCCTCGTGCGGTAATGCTGAAGGTCAGTATGGTAGCCGTCGCACCAGGGGTGTCCGCCAAACGTTTGAGAAAATGCTGTGATCGGCGTGGATTAAATATTGAACCCAGCGCAATCTGGTTGTGTTCGTTGATCCAGTCTTCGACGATGTGCCGGTTATTGTCGGTAGTTAATACGTAATCAGCATGTAACTGCTTATTGTGTATGGAAAAATAGATTGGCAGAGCGCCCAGGCGCGGCATCAAAAATTGTTCATGCCCCTTATTCATCAGGGTTTGATAGGTGTTATCGATATTTACCCGGTAACGTTTTTTGTAGCCATTAATGAATCGTTTTAAAAAACTGTCCAACGATGACGAGGTAAACTCGGCCTTGCGATTAAGGCGGAAATAGGTTTTTTCGCCCTGTTGGTCAATGGCAACGATCGTATAAGGTACCGCCATTTCAGGATCAATAGTGAACTCACGCGCCAAGCCGGTGAAGTATACATCAATCTCATCACCGACCTGCTTCTGCCAGGCGGCATCGAGTCGAATGCGCAGACCGGTAACCGACAAATCACTGGTGATGGCTCTTCGCTGGTCGCCGTATTCATCATTGAGTGTTACTTCAACGGTAAAATTCATGCGCTCTTCGGCACGATACGGGTACTGACCGAACTGAAAAGTATCGATGATGTAAGGCGAACGAACGTCGTCGTGTTCCGGAATTTCCTCGCGTGTCGCTATCCGTTCGGCATGCTGAGCTTTACGCTGTAATGCTTGCTCCCGTTCTTTTTCCTGAATGACCCGGTTATTATTCTCGGCGTTTAAAATTTGTTCGAAGGTATCTTGGGTAAATACGCCACCATAGATTTTCAGACCGCGTTCGAAAATGTCTTTGGCAACGTCATCCAGATAATGTTTGCGGCCTAAGAACTCATAGGGTTGGCAACGGCCGCTGACGCGATTGCGCAAATCAACGGTCTGCAGACAGGGCGATGCCAGTCGTCGCAACTCCATTTTCAACTGGAAGCGCGTTGGTCCGTCCTCACCCTCGGTTAGGGTACGGAAGATTTTGTCAAAGTCCGGCTCATTTACCACGAGTTTGAGCTGTTCGATTAATTGCTCAAAATGGTCATTCGGCATTATGGTATTTTGTTCTTATAATAGATGACTTTATTACGCATCATAGAACGAGTTGGCTAGTCATGGCAAAAACAAAAACCGCTTATGTCTGCAATGAATGCGGCGCAGACTTTCCCCGTTGGTTAGGGCAGTGCACCGAATGTAAGGCATGGAACACGCTCAGCGAAGTGCGCTTGAGCAATCCGAAAGCTCACCCCAGGGTTGCTGAGCGCAGCGGTTTTGCCGGTGCAACCCAGGCGCGGGTGCAAACCCTTAACGAAGTTTCGCTGGAAGAGCTACCTCGTTTCAGTACCACATTTAAGGAGTTTGACCGGGTGCTGGGCGGCGGTGTGGTACCGGGATCGGCGATTTTGATTGGCGGCTCGCCGGGGGCAGGGAAAAGTACTCTATTGCTACAAACCTTATGCCGCTTGGCCGAAAATAAAAAGACGCTGTACGTTACCGGCGAAGAGTCACTGCAGCAGGTGGCGATGCGTGCTCAGCGGTTGTCATTACCAACCGATAAACTCAGGATGTTGGCCGAAACGTCGATCGAAACCATTTGTCAGTTGGCGGACCAGGAAAAGCCGGAAGTAATGGTGATTGACTCCATTCAGGTCATGCACCTTGCCGACATATCGTCGGCGCCGGGCAGCGTTTCACAGGTACGTGAAACCGCAGCTTTCTTAACTCGATATGCAAAACAACACGGCGTGGCCATCATCATGGTCGGTCATGTCACCAAAGACGGTAGCCTGGCGGGTCCGAAAGTGCTGGAGCATTGTATCGACTGCTCGGTGATTTTGGACGGTTCATCTGATTCCCGCTACCGCACCTTACGAGGCACCAAGAACCGCTTTGGCGCGGTTAACGAGCTGGGCGTTTTCGCGATGACCGGCAGCGGTCTTAAAGAAGTGTCTAACCCCTCTGCGATCTTCCTGCAACGGGGCGAGGAGCAGGGCAATGGCTCTGTGGTCATGGTCGTTTGGGAAGGAACTCGCCCACTGCTGGTCGAAATCCAGGCGCTGGTTGATTATTCTGCGTTGGCAAATCCACGGCGCGTGGCGGTAGGGTTGGAAGCTACCCGGCTGGCGTTGCTGTTGGCGGTATTGCACCGCCATGGCGGATTACAGGTGTCCGATCAGGATGTGTTTGTGAACGTTGTCGGTGGTGTTAAGGTCACCGAAACCTCGGCCGATTTGGCGTTGCTGTTGGCCATTGTGTCGAGCTTTAAGGGGGAGCCGCTGGCGCGTGATTTAATTGTCTTTGGTGAAGTGGGGTTAGCCGGAGAAATTCGCCCCGTTCCCAGTGGTCTGGAACGCTTAAATGAGGCGGCCAAACATGGTTTTAAAAAAGCCATACTGCCGCTGGCGAATAAACCCAAGCAAGCGCCTGAGGGAATGACCGTAATCGGCGTTAAAAACCTGCAAGAAGCATTAGATGCGATTTAGCGGGTTATTAAGCGCCGTGGTGTTGCTGTTCAGCATCGCCTTGCCAACCCATGCTGATGAACGCTGGGTGTCGCTGAATCAGTGCGTGGACCAACTGCTGCAACGCTGGGCGCCTGAACAGTTAGCCGGTATTACTTACCTGAGCGGTGCGGACATTGATAAACCCACCCATAACGGCACGCTCGAATCGGTGCTGGCACTAAAGCCTGACCGGGTGGTCGCGACTCAGTTCAGCGATGCTAAGCTGGTGGCACGATTGCGTGACTACGTACCGGTCACCGTGTTGCCTCAACCGCAAAGCTGGTCGGCGTATCAGCAATGGTTGGCGCAGTTGGCTGAGCTGGGATTGACGGAGCAGGTCGTGCAGCATCAGCACGAAACGGAGAAAGCCTTAACACGGCTGGCGCAGCAACCACAAGACGTGGTTATGGTGATGCCAAACCAGTGGAGCTGGGGACGCAACACCTGGGCTAATGCCCTGATAGAACGGTTAAACTGGCGTAACCAGACAGCAACGTTGGGCTCGGGGTTGGTTGCCCTGCAATTGGAACAACTGCTCCAATGGCAGCCGGATCGGGTCATCCTGGAAGGATTTAGCGGGCAGACGTTTGCACTGGCCAATCAATGGCAACGGCATCCGTTAATGCAACGCTGGTTGGAGCAACAACGGGTCATGGTCATTGACAGCGCGACGGCGGCATGTCCAGTGGTTAATATCGGAAACTATCTTGAACGTTTGGGAGCGGAACAATGACAGTGACGGCGCGCGGCTGGGGCTGGCTGTTCATACTACTCGCCGTGATATTAAGCGGTTGGCATCTGAATCAGGGCGCCGCCACGGTTAACTGGCTGGACTTGAACGATCTGCAGTACACCATCGTTATGGACATTCGTTTGCCGCGTTGGCTATTGGTATTGGCCAATGGTATGGCGCTGGGCCTGGCCGGTGCAGCACTGCAGCTGTTGTTGCGTAATCCGTTGGCAGAGCCCGGCTTAATCGGCGTGTCGTCGATGTCGGCACTGGTGACCGTGACGTTACTGTATTTTGGCTGGTTAGCGGCATTTTCCTGGTGGTTACCGCTGGCGGCCGTTGCCGGTGGTCTGGCTGGTTTGTTACTGGTGGTGTTGCTGGCCGGCCGGCAGCATGACATCTACCGGATTATTTTAGCCGGGGTTGCGGTGTCGTCGTTAGCCGGTAGCGCGATGGGGTTGATCTTATACCTGGCCCCCAATCCGTTTGCCTTTCAGGAATGGAGTCAGTGGACGCTGGGAAGCCTGGCGAACCGCAGTTGGTCACACCTGGGCTTGCTATTACCCTGTTTACTGATTGGCACGCTGTTGCTGTGGTGGACACGGACGTTGCTGACCGCTTTAACGCTATCGGAACAGACCGTCGCTACTCTGGGTTTTCGCTTAGTCAGCCAGCGTAATGGTGTATTACTGGCCGTCGCTGTGCTGGTTGCCGGGAGTGTCGTCAGTGTCGGTATTATCGGTTTTGTTGGACTGTTGGCGCCGCATTTAGTGAGATTATTAGGGCAGGAACATCCGCAACGGGTGTTGTGGCTGAGCGCACCCGCTGGTGCCTTGCTGCTGCTGGCGATGGACATTGCTACACGGCTGATCAGTGGTGCCAGGGAATTACCCATTGGTATCGTTGCCGCATTAGTGGGTGCGCCATTATTGGTGGCGCTGTTGTTTCATCGCTATCAACGTCGTTTCTATGAGTGACCGATCATTAAGGAGCAGGGTACTGTGCTGAGCATTCAACAGCTGTCACTGGCCGGTATCCGCCGACCACGCTTGCAACAGGTGCAACTGCAATTAAGCGCCGGGCAACTGGTCGGTTTGGTGGGGGCTAATGGAGCCGGCAAAAGCTCACTGCTACAAGTGATTGCCGCGTTACTGACACCGTCGGCCGGCGAAGTGCGCATTGACGGCACCGTCGTCACCTCGCTCGCGCCAGAACAGCGCGCACAAGTGATGGCTTACTTACCCCAGTATGAGCAGCCGCAATGGGACATTAAGGTACGGGAACTGGTGGATATCGGCTTGTTGCACCACCGTCTTAGTCGCCGCCAGCGGCAACTGCAGTTGCAGCATGTCCTGACGGCCTGTGATTTGTTGCAACTGGCTGAACGACCGCTATCGACCCTGTCCGGTGGCGAGCGACAGCGTGCGTTGCTGGCTCGAGCGATGGTTGGACAGCCGAAATTATTACTTTGTGATGAGCCAACGGCGGCACTCGACATTCAGCATCAGTTACAAACCCTGCAACTGCTGCAGCAGCAGGCGCGCCAGGGACAACTGGTACTGTGCTGTATGCACGATCTGAGCTTAGCAGCACGTTATTGTGATCAATTGGTGTTATTGCATGAGGGGAGATTGCTGGAAGTAGGAGCGCCTGCAACGGTGTTGTCAGACGCTCATTTAGCCACTGCGTTTGGCATTCAGGCGCAGTGGTATTGTGACAGCAGCGGTGTGGCCTGGATACCACAACCGCTGCCGGCAACCGATTAACCGATAGGCTTGTATTTAATTCGGTGAGGTTCCATTGCCTGCTCACCAAATTTGTCTTTCATGTAAGCTTCGTAGTCGCTGTAGTTACCTTCGTAGAAGACCACTTCACCTTCATCACGGTAGTCAAGAATGTGCGTTGCGACACGGTCAAGGAACCAACGGTCGTGCGAGATAACCATAACGGAACCCGGGAATTCGAGGATAGCCTCTTCTAATGCCCGCAAGGTTTCAACGTCGAGATCGTTGGTTGGCTCATCGAGTAACAGAACGTTGCCGCCGGCGCGTAACAGTTTGGCCAAGTGCACACGGTTGCGTTCACCACCGGATAATTCGCCAATGCGTTTTTGTTGGTCAGTGCCGCGGAAGTTAAAGCGTCCGACATAGGCGCGGCCGTTAACTTCGAAGTTGCCAATTTTGAGGATGTCATTGCCGTCAGTGATTTCCTGGAATACGGTTTTACTGTCATCCATGTTGTCACGGAACTGATCGACACTGGCTAACTCGACGGTTTCACCGATTTCAATAGAGCCGCTGTCCGGCTGCTCCTGGCCACTGATCATTCGGAACAGGGTTGATTTACCGGCACCGTTCGGGCCGATAATACCGACAATCGCGCCTTTAGGAACGGAGAAACTCAGGTTGTCGATCAACTGGCGGTTCTCGTAACCTTTGCTGATGCCGTTAACTTCGATAACTTTATCACCCAGGCGCGGACCCGGTGGAATAAAGAGTTCGTTGGTTTCGTTGCGTTTCTGGTAGTCGCCGCTTTGCAACTCTTCAAAGCGGTTAAGACGTGCCTTGCTCTTCGCCTGGCGGCCTTTGGGGTTAGTGCGTACCCACTCCAGCTCCTGCTTAATGGTGCGTTGACGAGCTTTCTCCTGGCGCTCTTCCTGTTCAAGACGCTTCTCTTTTTGTTCCAGCCAGCTCGAATAGTTGCCTTCCCACGGAATACCGTAGCCACGGTCAAGTTCGAGAATCCAGCCGGCGACATTGTCGAGGAAATAACGGTCGTGGGTAATAGCCACAACGGTACCGTTGTAATCGTGCAGGAAGCGTTCTAACCAGGCAACTGACTCGGCATCAAGGTGGTTGGTCGGTTCGTCGAGCAACAACATGTCCGGTTTTGATAACAGCAAGCGACAAATGGCGACACGACGACGTTCACCCCCCGAGAGGTTACCAATTTTCGCGTCCCAGGGCGGCAGGCGCAATGCGTCCGCGGCGCGTTCCAGGATGTTATCGATGTTGTGGCCGTCTTTGGCCTGCAACAGCGCTTCCAATTCGCCTTGCTCTTTTGACAGGGCATCAAAATCAGCGTTTTCATCGGCGTAAGCAGCGTAGATTTCGTCGAGGCGGGTTAATGCCTGTTTCACGTCAGCGACGGCCTCTTCTACGGTTTCTTTAACGGTTTTGGCTTCATCCAGTTGCGGCTCTTGCGGTAGGTAACCAATTTGAATACCGGCTAACGGGCGCGCTTCGCCTTCGTAATCCTGATCGACGCCGGCCATGATTCGCAGCAGCGTTGATTTACCGGCGCCGTTGAGGCCTAACACACCGATTTTGGCACCTGGGAAAAACGACAGTGAAATGTCTTTTAGAATGGTTTTTTTAGGGGGAACAACTTTGCTCACCCGTGACATGGAATATATATATTGCGCCATGCGACGAACAATCCTTGATTTGGTTTAAAGAGTTGCCGATAGTTTAAAGCCAAATGGCCCAAATGCCCAAATTTGTTTGTTGTTACAAACTAGGCATTACGGGTGGTTTTAGGTTAAAATGGCGGCACTCTGGGCGTATGCCCCAAGTCAAATAGGTAAAGTGGGAGCCGTAATGCAAAAATCGCAACAAAATATCGCCGAGTTTGATGCTGAACTGTGGGACGCAATGAGCAAGGAAGTAGAGCGTCAGGAACAGCACATCGAACTGATCGCCTCAGAAAACTACACCAGCCCGCGGGTACTGGAAGCTCAAGGTTCCCAGCTTACTAACAAGTACGCCGAAGGCTATCCGCACAAACGTTATTACGGCGGTTGCGAGTACGTCGATATCGTTGAAGATTTAGCCATTGAGCGCGCCAAAGCGTTGTTCGGTGCGAAATACGCGAACGTACAACCGCATTCGGGATCGCAAGCCAATACGGCCGCGTTCATGGCGTTGATGGAAGCCGGTGATACCTTCCTTGGTATGAGCCTGGCGCACGGTGGTCACTTGACGCACGGTGCCGGCGTTAACTTCTCGGGTAAACTTTATAATGCGGTGCAGTACGGTTTATCGGAAGAAACCGGCGAAATCGACTATGCGGAAGTTGAACGTCTGGCGCAAGAGCACAAACCTAAAGTGATTGTAGCCGGGTTCTCGGCTTACTCGGGTATTGTTGATTGGCAGCGTTTCCGTGAAATCGCCGATCAAGTGGGGGCTTACTTGTTGGTCGATATGGCACACGTAGCGGGTCTGGTTGCGGCAGGTGTTTACCCAAGCCCGATTCCATTCGCTGACGTGGTGACCACAACCACGCACAAAACCCTTGCCGGTCCGCGCAGTGGGTTGATCCTGTCAGGTAAAGATGATGAAAAGCTGCACAAGAAATTAAACAGTGCGGTGTTCCCTGGTAACCAGGGTGGCCCGTTAATGCACGTCATCGCCGCTAAAGCGGTTGCGTTTAAAGAAGCGCTGCAGCCAGAATTTAAAGCTTATCAGGAACAAGTTCTGAAAAACGCCAACACCATGGTGAAAACACTGCAAAGCCGTGGCTATAAAATTGTCTCTAACGGTACTCAGAACCATTTGTTCCTGGTTGACCTGATTGACAAAGACATTACCGGTAAAGACGCCGATGCTGCCTTGGGCCGTGCTTTTATTACCGTGAACAAGAACGCGGTTCCTAATGACCCACGTTCGCCGTTTGTGACGTCAGGTCTGCGCCTGGGGACGCCGGCGATTACCCGCCGCGGTTTCAAAGAAGCGGAAGCCGAACAGGTAGCGAACTGGATTTGCGACGTGTTAGACGACATTAACAACGAAGCAACCATTGAGAAGGTTCGCGAACAGGTGAAAGCCCTGTGTGCGAACTTCCCAGTGTATCAATAACGTATGATCGGAATTGGATCGTTAAGTTAACCGGAGAGCATCGATGCATTGTCCTTTTTGTGGCACCCAAGACACCAAAGTGATTGATTCGCGATTGGTGGCGGATGGCGCATCGGTGCGCCGTCGGCGCGAATGTAATCACTGCAAAGAGCGTTTTACCACGTTCGAAACCGCCGAATTAATTATGCCGCGAGTGATTAAATCCGACGGCAGCCGTGAACCGTTTAACGAGGATAAATTGCGTAACGGCTTGTTACGGGCATTGGAAAAACGCCCTGTCAGTCTGGAACTGATGGAACAAGCCATTAACAAAATTAAATCAGCGATCCGGGCGACCGGTGAACGTGAAATCAGTAGCGATTTCATCGGTAATCAAGTGATGGATAATTTAAAGCAAATCGATAAAGTGGCCTATGTGCGCTTTGCCTCGGTTTACCGTTCATTCGAAGACATCCGCGAATTTGGCGAGGAGATCGCCCGTCTTAATGACTGATCCTACCCAAGTAATCATTGATCATCAGATGATGCACCGGGCGTTGCAGCTCGGTCGCCGGGGCATGTTAACGACGGCCCCAAACCCTGCGGTCGGTTGTGTCATCACACAGCAGCAAAAAATCATCGGCGAAGGCTGGCATCAGCGTGCGGGTCAACCCCATGCGGAAGTGCATGCGATAGCCGCAGCGGCTGGACAAACTAAAGGCGCTACCGCTTACGTCACGCTCGAACCTTGCAGCCATTTTGGCCGCACGCCGCCCTGTGTTAATGCGTTGATTGATGCTGGAGTTGCGCGGGTGGTGGTGGCAATGGAAGATCCCAATCCGCAGGTGGCGGGCAAGGGCATTGCCCGCTTACGCGAAGCAGGTATCGACGTAGAGGTTGGTATTCTGGAGCAAGCGGCACGCGCACTTAATCCGGGTTTTATTCACCGCATGACCACGCAGTTACCCTGGTTGCGTTTAAAAATGGCTGCTTCACTGGATGCCCGCACCGCATTGGCTAACGGCGAAAGCCAGTGGATCACGTCGCCGCAGGCGCGTGCCGACGTGCAGTATTGGCGGGCGCATGCCGACGCGATTCTAACCGGTGCCGATACAGTGCTGGCTGATAATCCGCGTTTAACCGTGCGTGCCGAGCAGTGGCCGGCCTCAAGGCCGTTACCGGATCCACTCAAACAACCGGTGCGTATTATCATTGATGGACAAAACCGTATTCACGATCAACTGGCTTTGTTTGAACAACCCGGGCCGGTCTGGCTGGTTCGTCATGAAGAAGCCGATGCCAGCCGCCACAGTCATTGTCACCAGCTGATAGTGCGGCGTACCGCGAATGGCAACGTGGATTTGCATGACATGATGCTGGAGCTGGCGCTACGTGAGATTAATCTGATCTGGACGGAGTGCGGTGCCCGACTGGCTGGCGCGCTTTGTGATGCAGGTTTAGTGAATGAAGTTTATTTATACCAATCCAATCAGTTGCTTGGTTCGGATGCCCGGGGCGTGGTTGATTTGACGTCACTGACTGCACTGACGCAAGCTCCGCGCATTCGTATTACCGATCGGCGTCAAGTGGGGCCGGATACTCGGATTATCGGTATTCCACAGAATCAACAGTAAAAGGTTAGCTATGGGCTTACACACTACCGAAGAAATAATTGAGGATATTCGTCAGGGTAAAATGGTCATCCTGATGGATGATGAGGATCGTGAAAATGAAGGCGATCTAATCATTGCCGCTGATTGCGTGACGCCGGAAGCCATTAATTTTATGGCGCGCTTTGGCCGCGGTTTAATTTGCTTAACGCTGACGGAAGAGCGTTGTAAGCAGTTAAACTTGCCGCTGATGGTGGACAAAAACAACGCGCCTTATGCAACCAACTTCACCGTTTCGATCGAAGCCGCAGAGGGCGTAACCACTGGTATATCCGCCGCCGATCGTGCGAAAACGGTAAAAGATGCAGTGGCCAAAGACGCAAAACCGGAAGACTTAGTCATGCCGGGTCATATCTTTCCGTTGAAAGCGAAAGCCGGTGGTGTATTAAACCGAGCCGGACATACCGAAGCGGGTTGTGATTTGGCGCGCTTAGCGGGTTTTGAACCTGCCTCAGTGATTGTCGAGGTACTGAACGAAGACGGCACCATGGCGCGTCGTCCGGATTTGGAAAAATTTGCCGCTGAGCATGGCATAAAAATCGGCACCATTGCCGACCTCATCGAATACCGTTCAATGAAGGAAAAAACCGTTCAGCGCGTGGCTGAATGCCGCTTACCCACCAGTGCCGGTGAATTCACGCTGATTACGTTTCAGGATTCTATTGATCAACAGGTTCATCATGCGCTGGTTCATGGTGAGGTTGACCCGAACAAACCGACCAATGTGCGTGTGCATTTGCAAGATACCTTCCATGATACCTTGCTGACTGAACGTGCCACTAAGCGCAGTTGGCCGATATACAAGGCGATGCGCTACCTGGCAGAGCATGACGGCGTGCTAGTGATTATCGGACGTCAGCAGACGCCGGAAGACATCATCGCTCAGGTCAAAGAATTTGAAGCGCAGGATCATGGTGAGCAGAAACCGACTGCGTCGGCGTCAAACGCATCGCGTAACGTTGGTGTTGGCTCGCAAATCCTGGCCGATCTTGGTATTCACAAAATGCATTTGATGAGCTCGCCCAAGCGCTACTCGGCGCTGTCAGGTTTTGGTCTGGAAGTCGTGGACTTTATCGAAGACAAATAAAACCCGGCCGGTGCCAAGCCATTGGCTAACGGAGTGCAGTTACCGCCTCGGTAACTGCACGATGCGTCGGCACATCGATCTGGTGTTGACGTGCCTGTTCAACAATGAAGCCGTTCATGGCATCAATTTCTGTGGTTCGCTGGTGTTCAACATCCACCAGCATCGACGAACGGTTAGCTGCCGTCGCCGTAATCACCTTTGCCACAGCCTGTGAAGCCTGGTGTGCATCAAAGGAATACCCGCACGCTGCGGCAACCTGCACAAACTCCTCAATCAACTGCTGTTTTATATCGCTGAAGCGGGCCGCGGCCAGTTCTCCGTTGGCAACCCGATAAATGGCGGTGAGTGGATTGATGACGCAGTTGATCAACAATTTGTGCCAGCGTCGATGCTCAATATCATGAACCAGGTGCAGCGGCGGGAAGCTCTGTTGCAGTATTTCGCCAATAGCGCCCGCTAATGGCTGCGGCTGATTTATGGCCTGGGCGGCAAGCCAGCTTTCCCCATAGCCGTTGTGGCTAATTGTGTGGTTTTCGCGGCTGGCAGCATGAGTTGTAATCAGCGGAAACAGCGGTCGCTCGCTGTGGACGCTCAACATACCATTGTGACTGATGATAATTGGGCAGTCCGTGGCGATTTGGAGCTCGTCCAGCCGCTCTAAGGCGGCGGCAAGGTCGTAGGACTTTACCGCCAGAATCACCGCATCGGGGGGCGGGGCATCAGGGTAGAGCGGGGTAACAAAGCGGGTCGCTTTGCCGTTCTCAGTCAGCGTCCAGTTGACGCTGGTTTCTTCCTGGGTGTGGCGACTGAGCCAGGCAACTTGTTGCTGCTGGCGCAACAGTCCCGCCGCCAATAAGCCACTAATGGCGCCGGGGCCGGTGATCAGCCAGTTGAGCTTAACGGTCATCGCGCAGGCTCTCAAGATGAGTCAAGGTATGACGAATGTGCCACAGGAACAGCAGGCTGGGTATTACCATGACCGCTGTTAATAGGAAGAACAACGCCCAGTTACCGTCGAGCGCATCAACCACCACACCGCTGTAGGACGATAGCAGGGTGCGGCCGAGGGTGCCAAGTGACGCCATCAAGGCATACTGCGAGGCGGTGAACGTACGGTTACATAACAGGCTGATAAAGGCGACGAACGCAACGGTCGACCAGGCACTGGTAAAACCATCGATAATGACTGCACTTAAAAACAGCTGCTCACTTGGGCCGACCAGAGCAATCCAGGAGAACATTAAATTGGAGGCGGCCATTGCCAGCCCGCCAAACAGCAGACCCTTGACGATGCCCATGCGCAAATTAACGGCGCTGCCAAGCAGGGCAAACAAAATCGTAACCCACCAGGTTACCAGTTTCGAGTAGGTGCCGATTTGGTCATTGGAAAAACCAATTTCCTTATAAAAGACAATCGACATGCGGCCAAGAAAGGCTTCACCAATTTTAAACAGAAAAATGAACACCAACACGGACAGTGCGAACTTAACGCCGTTGCGTTGAAAGAATTCTTTAATCGGGGCGAATAAAATGTGTTCGAGACGTCCTAGCAACCCGGCGTGGGCAAGTTGCCCATCACTATCTTGCTGGTGGTAGGTGGCTTTGCGGACAACCAAAACCACGGCAGCAATGGTCAACATGATAAAGCCCAGGATGGCGTAGGCGTCCTGCCAGTACCACTGTTGGCTGTCGACGATAAAAAAGGGAATTGCGCCCAGGCCGGCATAGCCGGTCCACCAGCCGGCGGTCGCCATCGCCGCTCCGGCACTTTGCAACCGACCTTCGGTTACCGCAAAGGATTCGATGCGGTAGGCGTCGATGGCAATATCCTGTGTGGCCGAACTGATGGCAATGGCCATCGCCAGTAAACCGACCAAGTGTAAGTGCTCGCTAACCTGCAGTTGCGAGAGTGCAAAACAAGCAGCGACAATGATGAGCTGACAGGACAATATCCAACTGCGGCGCTGACCCAGCCAACGGGTCAGTATGGGAATCTTTATTGAGTCGACGAGCGGGGACCACAGGAAGTTAATTGAGTAAGCCCCAAAAACTGCACCGAAATAGCCAATCACAGAGCGGGTCAGGCCTTCTTCCTGCAGCCAGGCTGATAACGCCGAGCCGATCATGACCCACGGGAAACCACTGGCAATGCCAAGAATAAAAATCACCAGTACCCGCGGTTGTAGATAAACGCGCAGATCGTCCCGGAACGACGGTTTAACAGCCATCAGTTGGCCGGTACAACTTCAATCCGCTTTAATACCGGTGGTTGTGCCGGCACATCGCGCCAACCGGTTTCTTTGTCATAAGCTAACGACTCCAGTTGAGCCAGCTTTTCGAGCACATCGAGGCCCTCAACAACACGGCCAAAGACCGTATAACCCCAATCGCCGTTATCAGGGTTCAAGGAGCTGTTGTCGTTGAGGTTAAAAAAGAACTGTCGAGTGGCGGTATGCGGCGCGCGCTCTCGAGCCATGGCGATGGTACCGTACTCATTCAGCAGACCATTCCCCGATTCGTTGGCGATGGTTTCAAAGGTTGGCTTTTCCTGAAAGTCTTTGTCGTACCCACCGCCTTGCAAAACGAAATCCGGCACCAGTCGGTGAAAAATGGTGTCGTTGTACTGCGCCTTTTTGACGTAGCGAAAGAAGTTTTCTACCGTCAAAGGTGCCGCTTCCCGGTTTAACTCAACGGTGATATCGCCGGCGGAAGTAACGAATACGACCCGTGGAAAAGGATTATCAGGCTGAACCTGTGCATGACTGTTGAAACTTGCGCTGACCAATACCAGCCCACTTAACACAATAGTTTTAACGAGCGACATGAAACGCATGGTGCCTCCTGATTAAAGATTACGTAGTTTTGGGTCGTTACTGATGTCCGCGAGCACGGAACGCAGCAGCTGTGAAAACTCCCGTTCAACGACCGCCTCATCCGGGCGACCGACACCTTTTGACTGCAAGCGACCACGATAGCTGTTGCTGTAGGTACGGTTTCCTCGTTGTGCTTCGACCCGCAGTACTATGGTATGTTGCAGTTCATAATTAAAAGCACCCAGTTGACCATCGATGAGGGCTTCGTCAATGCTGATCTGCCAACTAAGCTCGCCAGCCTGAGATGACGTCAGGTTTGTTAGTGAGTTCGAGATCACTTCTGTCAGTGGTTGCTGCGGCGGCGCAAATTCGGCTTTATCCTCGGCATGCGTGATGCGATAAAGGTAGGCGTGCGGACGTTGATCGGTGACGCTAATTTGCGCAACCGGTTGATTGAGCGGGTCGTTCACCTGAACCGCGCCGATGATAAGTGGTTGCGGTGGGCTTTGACAGCCGCTGACGAGGATGGTCGCCGCGATAAGTGCAATGGCTGACAGAACAGATCGGATCATTGTGATTCCCTCGAACATGATCATTCAACTGAATAACATTCGTGCTATGATACGGTAAAAAGGTGTTGCGCTTAAATGCTTTCATTCGGTTTTTCTGCCGCGATGTGTGTAAAAGCAACCAATTGCAGAAGTAATAAGGTTTAGCCGTGAAAAAATACGCAGAAATTACCGGTTGGGGGAAATGTTTACCTCCGGCTGTTATGACAAACGACGACCTGGCGACGTTTCTTGATACCTCAGATGAGTGGATCGTATCCCGTACGGGCATTTCTGAGCGCCGGGTCAGCCACGTCGGCACTTCAAAACTGGCAACGATTGCGGCCAAAAACGCATTGGCCGCAGCTGACTTGGATCCCGCCAGTATTGATTTAATTATTGTCGGTACTTGTACACCGGATGAAATCATTCCGAATGTCGCTTCCGCGGTACAGCGGGATATCGGTGCCAAGGATGCCGCAGCCTTTGATTTGAACGCCGCTTGCAGCAGTTTTCTGTATGGTATGCACATGGCGACACAGGCGATTAGAACCGGTGCACACCAGCGGGTACTGCTGATTGGAGCGGAACGCCTGACGAGAATTCTCGACTGGACCAAACGTGAGAGTGCAGTACTGTTTGGCGACGGTGCGGGTGCGATGGTGTTGGAAGCCACCGACAAAGAATGTGGTTTACTGGCCAGTCATATCAGTTGTGATGCGGAAGCCCGTGACGTGCTGAGCCTTGATTTCGGGCTTAGTTTTGATCGTTTCGGCTTTGACGGCATTATGCAGTTTGACTTTGTTGGTCAGGAAATCTTTAAACGCGCAGTGAAAGGCATGAATGCGGCGGTGGAAAATGTCTTCGCTCAGACAGGATTGTCGACGGACGATATCGATGCGTTGATTCCGCATCAGGCGAACAAGCGGCTGATCGACTATCTGGCCAAGTTATGCAAAGTGCCAAGTGAAAAAACCGTAATCAATATCCAAAATTACGGCAATACCTCTTCCGCAACCTTGCCGATTGCCTTTGCTGAAGCCGCAGATAACGGTACCATTAAGCCGGGTGATAAAATCATGTCGGCCGTATTTGGTGGTGGTTTAACCTGCGGTGCCGGTCTTATCCAGTGGGGTGATCGGGTGACTCCTAAGCGTGATAATCAACTGCAGTTAGAGCCCGGCGATCTCTCTGCACTCGACATGATCGTGCCATTACACGAAAAAACGGCAGCGGCCTGGCAAAAGCGTGAACTCTGACTGAAAAGCTGATAACCTCGTTCGTAACAGGTACAACCAGTTACGAACGAGGTTTTTTTATGGCAGAACAACACGTTGTGGTGACCCATCAAGATGGTGTTACACGCATTCGTTTAAACCGCCCGGAGAAAAAGAACGCCTTCACTCAGGCTATGTATAGTGCTTGTGAGCAAGCGTTAATCGACGCCGAACAACATCAGGATATTTCAGCGGTACTGTTTGAAAGTACCGGTGATAGCTTTTCGTCAGGCAATGACCTCAATGATTTTCTCGCCATCGAGAATCTCGACGAAAGCGCGCCGCCGTTTAAATTTCTGCAGACTCTGAATAAAGTCAATGTGCCTATCGTAGCGAAAGTCAATGGCCTTGCAATCGGCATTGGTACGACGTTATTACTGCACTGCGACCTGGTGTATGCCAGCGATGAGGCGGTATTTGCTTTACCTTTTGTCAAACTGGGACTGTTGCCTGAGGCCGGCTCAAGTTTATTACTGCCGCGTCTTTGCGGACATCAGCAAGCGGCAGAATTGTTGCTACTGGGCGATACCTTCAATGCCCATAAAGCGCAGCAGTTAGGCTTGGTGAATGAGGTACTCAGCGCGGAACAACTCGATGCCAGAACCGAGCAGGTGCTGACGCAGTTAACCACGCTGTCACGACAGGCGTTGCGAACCAGTAAACAATTACTGAAAGCCCCGCAGCAGTCGGTGGCCGAGCGCATCAGTCACGAAGCCGGCTTTTTTGCGAAAGCACTCAGTTCTGCTGAGGCACGCGAGGCGATAGCGGCAAAGCTGCAGAAAAAGTAGGCATTCGGCTAGGGTAGACAAAGACAAACCTTGTATCTGCCGAGCGAGTGAGTGATAATAGTCACGCTTATTCGTAAGCGTTATGGTGACTCTGCGGGTCCCCTCGCAACGCTAACTGGCGAACCCGGTCAGGCCCGGAAGGGAGCAGCCGTAGTCAGGGATGTGTGTGCCGGGGTGTGGCTGGTGGAGTCGCCACCCAATTTCTTACGCTTTCCATACTTCATAAGCCGCTCTTAATAATTGAGCATGGGCTCTTATTAATCGATCTAACTTACGTTGATAGCCTCCGCCAATCACGGCTGCGAGCGGGATATTCTGTTCACGGGCCAGCTTCAACACCCCAAAATCGCGGGCAAAAATACCGTTAAGGCTAATTGACAAGTGCCCCAGATCGTCCTGGCGGTAGATATCGACACCGGCGTCATAAAGGATTAAATCAGGCTGCTCGCGCTCAATTAATGCTCGCAACGCATGGTCAACGGTTTCAAGGTAATCGTTATCGGTGGTGCCTTTAGGCAGCTCAATATCGACATCTGAAACCGCTTTGGTAAAGGGAAAGTTGTTAGCCCCATGGATTGAACAGGTAGTCACCCGCGGCTCGTTGGCAAATAACGTCGCTGTGCCATCACCCTGATGAACATCAGTATCAAAAATCAAGATCTTGCTGGAGGGGCGCTGGTCAAGCACCGCACGGGCAGCGAGCGCCAAATCATTGATCAAACAAAAGCCACTGCCCCAGTCGTTATGGGCGTGGTGATAACCACCCGAAAAATGAATCGCACAGCCTTCCTCTAACGCCAGTTGAGCGGTACGAATGGTGCCGGCGGCGGAGGTCAGTGTGCGCAGTAGTAACTGTTCAGACCAGGGAAAACCGATGCGCCGCCAGCGTTGCTTATCCATCCGGTTATTGGCGAGCTCGGCGATGTAGTGGGGGGCGTGCATGGTAGCCACCGTTTGCCAGTTAATGGGCGCTGGCTGAACCCACTGCGAACGGCGCGCACCATGTGCGTCGGCCCACGCTTTTAACAACTGATATTTCTGAATCGGGTAGCGATGACGCGGCGGCAATGCAAGCGCGCTGTAGCGTGGATGATAAATAAAAGGTACGGGCATCTAGCGTCCCTCTTCTAAGCGCTGAATGTCTTGTTCCAATGCCTGGATAGCCTGCTGACAACGATTTAAGCGTTTTTCCTGCTGTTGCGCTGCCAGTGTATCGTGACGGTCGCGGCACGCTTTCACGTTATCAAGCAATCGTTGTTCGTAGCCGCGGTAAGTCACCAATTTTTGGTGCAGCGCGGCGATGCGGGATTGTTGACGCAGACGACTATCACGCTTTTCGAGCGGTAATTGATTACCCCTTAATGCGGTTGATAATGCGGTTAGCTGCTGGCTTATCTGTTCGGCGATAAACGTCCGAATGTGTTCATTATTACTGTGCTCGAGCTGCGTGGCCAAGCGTTGGGTTTCTGCAACATAGTCTACCGCGAGATTAGAGCGACATTTAAAAAGGCTATGCGCAAACCATTGTTCGCTCAATTGCTTGTGGCGACGACGATTGTCGGCATCCAATTGCTCCGCCTGTTGCATTAAGTTTTGCAAGATGTTACTCAATTGTTGCACGCGCTAATCGCTTCTTTTATTAACATTTCAACCGTATTTTATAGTACCGGAGCGCTGCTACGAAACAAAGTCATCTTTACATTCAACATAGTTAGAAATAAAGATGTTTAAATTACGTTGAAATTTGTAACGAGCTGTTGTCCGCCGATCAAAAAGTGATACTATGCGAGTAGGAGCAGTATCCAGAAGTGGGTGGTTTTTGTGCCACACTAACACTGGAATGTTACCAAATAGAGATGACAGGATGTTATCTAATGCTGTTTTAGCTGGCATAAAAAATTCGGGTATCACCTAGCCCACGGCTGTTATAACGCAGTTGACGCTGGTTATCGTCAGGTTGACAGCGTATAGCCATCGTGGGAATATTCTTGAGTTATTGCTTGTTCAGCTAAAGCAAGCAACTATTGGATTTGATCTTTTCGTCACTCAAAACTGGTGTTTCACGCCATCAACGGCGTTGAAGCGGAAGTTAATTAAAATTGGTTGGGAACTATGACCAAAGTAATCAAGAGAACCAAACTCGCTGCAACCCTGATGGGTGTGATGGCGTTTGCTGGCACCGGCGTTGCCGCTGCACAGCAAGTTGATGTAGCGAAGCTACAGAACGAAGAGCAAAAGATTCTAAAGGCTCAAGAACAATCGCAAGAGAAAATCAACTCTCTGTTTGAACAAAGCCAGGATCTGCTGATCGAGTATCGCTCAGTTGTTGCGGAGTACGAGAACTTGAAGGTCTACAACGACCACGTTGCTAAACTGGTTGCTGACCAGCAGGCAACAATCGACTCGCTGCAGCGTCAAATCGATGGTATCGAAGAAACGAAACAAGGTGTCGTACCATTGATGTACGAGATGATCGACGCCCTGGAAGAGTTTGTCGAACTTGACTTACCAATCCAAAAAGAGAAGCGTCTGGAGCGTGTTGCCCGTCTGCAAGACATCATGGGTAACTCAAACGTTTCAACCTCTGAAAAATTCCGTCAGATCATCGAAGCCTACCAGGCTGAACTGGATTATGGTTCAGGTTTGATCTCGTATCAGGGTAACCTGAATGTTGACGGTCAAGAGGTTGCTGTTGACTTCTTCCACATGGGTCGCGTTGCATTCCTGGCACAGTCTCTGGACTTGAAAAATGCTTGGATCTACAACAACGAATCCGGTGAGTGGACAGCGCTTGAAGATGAGTACCTTAACCCTCTGACGACAGCGATTCGTATGTCTCGTAAGCAAACAGCTTTCGATCTTGTGAAACTTCCAGTATTCGCAGCGGAGAGTGCAGAATGAAACAATTAGTAAAATCGTTAATGATTGCAGCAGCAGTCAGCCTTTCTGCAGGTACGACTCTCGCTGCTAACGCGCAGGACAACACAGAAGCGAAAAGCTTGGAAGAGCTGATGCAGCTGGTTGAGAAAAACCGTGTGTCTTCGCGTCAATTGAGTGCCGAGCGTGAAGCTGAATTCACAGCGGCTCGTGCTGACAAGCAAGCGCTGTTAAACCAGGCGAAAAAGCAGCTTTCTGATGAAGAAGCTCGTGGTAAGCGTCTGCAAAACCAGTTCTCTGAAAACGAGATCACATTGGCGAACAAAGAACAAGAACTTGAAAATGCTAAAGGCACTTTGGGTGAAATGTTCGGTGTTGTTCGTGGTGCAGCGACTGAAACCATCGGTCGTATCGCGACGTCAATTGTTAGCTCTCAATATCCAGGTCGTGAAGACGTTCTGGAAAGTTTAGCAGAAGCAAAAGAATTGCCTACACTGCCTGAACTTGAAGAGCTTTGGATGGCATTGCTGACGGAAATGATCCAGTCAGGCAAAGTGGTGACTTACAACACAGACGTATTCCAGTTGGATGGCGGTGTTGAAAATAAAGAAGTGACTCGTGTTGGTGTATTCAACTTAGTCGCTCAGAACGGTGAATACCTGACTTACAATGACACAACTGAACAGGTTCAGCCATTAGGCCGTCAGCCTGAAGGTTATGTTATTAGCCAAAACAGCGAATTCACTGGTACATCAGAAGGTTATGCAGGTCTTTACCTCGACCCTTCACGTGGTCAAATCCTGGGTCTGTTAACACAGAAAGCAACGCTTGAAGAGCGTTATCACCAAGGTGGCACGGTAGGTTATGTCATCACTGTTGTGCTGATCATCGGTCTATTGATTGCAGTTTACAAGCTGGTCACATTGACGGCTGTTGGCGGCAAGATGCGTTCGCAACTTAAGAACATCGATAACCCTTCAGACAAGAACCCACTGGGTCGTGTCCTGAAAGTTTATCATGCGAACAAGAACAGCGATGCTGAGAACCTTGAACTGAAACTTGACGAAGCGATTCTTAAAGAAACGCCTAAGATCGAAAGCGGCATTAACGTTGTTAAGATCTTTGCAGCTATCGCTCCGTTATTAGGTCTATTGGGTACGGTAGTTGGTATGATTGGTACCTTCCAATCAATCACACTATTCGGTACCGGTGATCCGAAAATCATGGCAGGCGACATCTCAATGGCGTTGGTAACAACGGCTATGGGTCTGATCGCAGCAATCCCATTGATTTTGGCTCACAGTATTGTGGCAGGTCGCAGCAAGTCTATCGTTCACATCCTGGACGAACAGGCTGCTGGTATCGTAGCGGCTCACTCGGAGAAGGAGTAATCCCATGCTTTACCTGATGGAACTTTGGGAATCTATCAGGGATTTTATTGCGACCGGTGGTGATGTTTTATACATCATCATGGGGGTACTCTTTCTAATGTGGGTACTAATGATTGAGCGTTATTGGTTCCTATCGGGCTCGTTCCCTAAACTCCGCAAAAAAATTATTGCGGAGTGGGACGCCCGGAAAGACACCACCTCATGGTACGCACATAGAATCCGTGAAGCATGGATTTCCGAAGCTAACGATAAACTGAATGCACGTATTCTGTTGATTAAAACCTGTGTTGCGCTTTGTCCTCTCGTAGGGCTGTTAGGTACTGTGACCGGTATGATTACGGTATTTGAAATCATGGCAGTGCAGGGTACGGGTAATCCCCGTTTGATGGCGTCGGGTATTTCGATGGCAACAATCCCGACAATGGCGGGAATGGTTGCAGCGTTATCCGGTATGTTTTTCGCGACACGTTTAGAAAGTAAAGTGCGTCGCGCGAAGCAAAGCCTGGTCGACAGTCTGCCACATCACTAAGAGAGTAAAATTATGGCACGTAATCGTATTCGCGAAGAGGAAGATGCGGCGATTGATATGACGCCGATGTTGGACATCGTCTTCATCATGTTGATCTTCTTTATCGTAACGACCTCTTTCGTTAAAGAAGCGGGTATTCAGGTCAACAAGCCTGAAGCTAACCAAGCGAACAAGGAGCCTTCAGCTAACATCTTTATCGCGATTCGCGATAACGGTGAAGTCTGGATGGATAAACGTCAGGTTGATGTTGAACGCGTAGCAGCAAACTTAGAACGTATGCTTGCTGAGCAGCCAACGGATCTTGTTGTTATCCAGGCCGACAAAAAAGCTGAACATGGTCGTGTTGTTGAAGTTATGGACCAAGTTAAGGAAGCGGGTATCGATAAGATATCCATAGCAGCGGAGAATAACTAATATGGTGCGCTTTTTAGTATCTTTACTACTAGGTGCCGCCGTTACGTTTGCTCTGTTTGCTTTTATGGCTTACTTAATCGGCGGGGGGGCGAAAAGTAATGAAGCTCCGCCCCCATCGCCGGTCATCGAGATCGTAACGTCGCCACCTGAGTCCGACGTTCAACAACGGCAGCGGACACCACCGCCGCCACCACCGCCGCCGGAGCAGCCTCCTGAGACACCTCAGGCAGAACCTGATACCAGCGACAACAGTGGTATGAACATGAATATGGGCTTTGACGTAGATGTAGGTGGTGCTGACACCGGTTTATCGGGTCCAGGCAACCTTCTGAATCAAGACGGTGACGCAACACCGATCGTGCGTATCGAACCGCGTTATCCACCATCAGCTGCCCGTAACGGCACCGAAGGTTGGGTACAACTGCGTTTCACCATCGCACCTGACGGTAGTGTGACCGATGTTGAAGTCATAGACTCTGAACCACGTCGAGTTTTTGACCGAGAGGCACGCCGCGCATTATTGCGTTGGAAGTACAAGCCTAAGGTCATAGATGGTAAAGCGGTTAGTCAACCGGGTATGACCGTGCAGCTCGACTTCACTATGGATGGGCAATAAGAAATGAAAGCAGCAATGAAGACATTTGTTAGTGCCCTTGCCTTTGCTTCTGTGCTTGCGACCGCTCCGGTTGCAGCACAGGACCTGGGACTTGATATCCCAAGCAAAGAAACCGTAGAGGCGCAAAAGAAAAACCGTAAGAACCAAGCCGCAGGTCAGAGTACCGGGCGGGCGATTATGGATGCTTTTGAGCTGTACGAGCAAGAGCAACTTCAAGAGGCGATTGCCATTCTTGAAGAAGAGTACCCCGATCTGGACCCTGGTTACGACCAGGCCTACATGGGTCGCTTCTTAGGTACCCTGTATGCGCAAGACGAGCAGACAAAACGAGCGTTAGATATCCTGAAAAACTCGGCTGACCAAGATATTCTCGGTTGGAACGATCAGGCCGCGGTATTGAAATTGGTTGGTCAGTTGGCACTTCAGGAAGAACGCTACGATATGTCGATCGACTACCTGACGCGTTGGTTAGAGTTTACCGGTGATCTTGACCCGCAAATTCTGACTTTCGTTGCGAACGCTTACTATCAGAAGAAAGAGTTTGCTGAAGTGGTGCCGTTCGCACGTGCAGCCCTGAACAACTCTGAAGAAGCTGACAAGAACATTTATACGTTGCTGATGGCGTCTTACTACGAACGTAAGATGTATCCTCAAGCAATCGAAGTTCTTGAAGAGGGTATCAATAAGTTACCTGGCGTTACGCAGTGGTGGCCTCAATTGGCGCAGTTCTACATGATTGAAGAGAACTACGACAAGTCGCTGGCTACGATGGAAATCGCCTATCTGGCGGGTTACCTGGATAAAGAGAACCAATACAAAATGCTGGTTCAACTTTATGACAACTCAGGTATTCCATATAAAGCTGCAGTAACCATGGCGAAGCACATCGACAACGGTGATATTGAGGGAACGGCGAAGAATTTCGCGACCGTTGCCAACAGTTTCCACCGTGCGAAAGAGTTCGATGAAGCTGTGGCTTGGTATCTTCGCGCTGCTGAAGCCGCTGAAGATGCTGACGACAAAGGCGAGTACTATCGTAAACGCGGTAACTTGTTAATGCTTAACGAGCAGTATGCTGAGGCAGTAGCCCCGCTACGTCGTGCGCTTGACTACTTAGAAGGTGCTGACGAGGGTCGTGTGTACATGTCACTGGCAGAAGCTTATTTCTACAGTGAACAGTACCCGGAAGCCCTGCGCGCAGTAAACCGCGCAGCAGAGTTTGACGGACAGCGTCGCAGCGCCCGTAGCTGGCGTGGCTTCATTCAGTCAACAGCGGAGCGCAAAGGCGTTAAGCTGTAACGATTGAAAGTCGCTCAACGATAAAAAAGCCCTGCCTTATGGCGGGGCTTTTTCTTTGTAAAGCGGTTTGTTAAATCGGAGATTATCGAGTATGATCTGCGCCGACTTTCATAAGAGGAATGTATTATGGCTGCCGATAATTATAAAGAACCTGCTGGCTTTAAGTTTTTACTGGCTGGATTGGTTTTATTTGTGGGCATTAGTTGCCTGCCGCTTGTACTTCGGATTGTCCAATTTTTCTCAGCGTAAAACATCCCGTTTTACCATCGCACTTAATAGGTGAATACTGACATGTCAGTCTCTATACTCGTTGTCGAGGATAAAGACCGTACGCGCGAGCATGTGCTCGATGTATTAGCGCCACTCAACTTCCATATCGTTACGGCCAAAGACGGCCTTGATGGTTTGAGCAAAGCCAAGACTGAGTCGTTCGATATGATCCTCACCGATCATAAGATGCCAGTGATGGATGGCTTAAGCTTATTAAAAAATCTGCGTGAGCTTGAGCCCTATCGAGACGCACCGATATTCTTTATGACCACTCAGGATTTAACCGAGGTTGAACCCAAGGCTCTCAAGGCCGGCGCAACCGCCTGTTTTAGTAAGCCATTGCAGGCAGAGCCGGTGCGTGAACAGATTAAAACGCACATCCAACGCTCCGTCGCCTGATCATTTAATTATCGTCTTAACGACAAGGGAAACTACCGGGTCATGACGCTTGAGCAACTCAAAAACACCATTGCTGCGATTGAAGATTATCCTAAGCCGGGTATCACCTTCCGTGATATTACACCACTGCTGCAAAATGCTGAGGCATTTTCAGCGTGTATCGATTTTTTTGTCGAGCGTTACATTCAACAGGGCATTACCCAGGTTGCTGCCGTTGAAGCGCGCGGATTTATTTTCGGTGCCGCGATTGCCAAGGCACTGGGCTGTGGGTTGACACTGCTGCGCAAACCGGGGAAATTGCCGGGTAACGTCATCACTCAACGCTATCAGCTGGAATACGGCGAAGATCAGTTGCAAATGCGATCGGACTCGTTGAAGGCGTCTGATAACGTCCTCATTGTCGATGACCTGCTGGCGACCGGGGGTACCGTAGAAGCGGCCGCAAAACTCATTAAACAGACACAGGCACGGATCCACGAAGCGGCTTTTTTAGTCACCCTCGATGGTTTGCTGGGTGAACAAAAATTGCAGCAACAAGGGTTAGCATGCTATACCTTGTGTCGGTTTTAACGATTAAGTGAGCTAAGCAAACATGAGCTACCAGGTGCTGGCACGAAAATGGCGTCCGTCACAATTCAATGAAGTGGTAGGACAAACCCACGTGTTAGAGCCATTGCGTCATGCACTGGAGAACAATCGTCTGCATCACGCCTATTTGTTCACCGGTACGCGAGGTGTTGGGAAAACGACCATTGCGCGCATTCTGGCTAAGGCGCTTAACTGTGAGCAAGGGGTTTCGGCGACGCCTTGCGGAACCTGTCAGTCATGCCGTGAAATTAACGAAGGCCGGTTTGTCGATCTGTTAGAAATCGATGCGGCGTCGCGGACCAAGGTCGAAGATACCCGTGAACTGTTGGACAACGTTCAGTATCGGCCTTCTCAGGGGCGTTTTAAAGTATATCTGATTGACGAAGTGCATATGCTTTCACGGCACAGTTTTAATGCACTGTTAAAAACCCTGGAAGAGCCCCCCGAACACGTCAAATTTTTGCTGGCGACGACAGACCCACAAAAATTGCCGATTACCGTGGTTTCACGGTGCCTGCAGTTTAATCTGCGCGCATTAACGCCAGATTTAATCACACAACAACTGCAAACGGTATTATCCGCCGAAACCATTGACTACGACGCTGAGGCATTGCCGCTATTGGCCCGCGCCGCGCGAGGGAGTATGCGGGACGGACTCAGTTTGACCGACCAAGCCATCGCCCAGGGCAGTGGTGCGGTTAACATGCAAAGTGTGCAACAAATGCTCGGCAACGTACCGCGCGCGGATATGATTGGCTTATTGAGCAAGATCGCCGCGAACGACGCCAACGGTGCGTTCGCGCTGCTTGATGAAATGGCAGCACTGGTGCCTGATATTGGCATGGTATTGGCTGAATTACAGGCGTTATTACACCGTCTGGCGTTAGTTCAGCAGTTACCGGAACTGGCAACGGATGAGGAGCAGCAGGGCGGCTTTAAACAGCTGTTAAGACAACTTCCTGCGGAAGTCATCCAACTCTATTATCGATTGGTACTTGAAGGCCGTAAAGAGTTACCGCACAGCGTTGATGACCGCAGCGGTGTTGAGATGACGCTGTTACGACTACTGGCGTTTCGTCCGGTCGACGGACTAACGGTCGATGCTACGATCAACGAAACGGATGAGCGCACAACCGCGACACCCTCTGCGGTATCCTCCGATGCGGTCGCTGAAGTGACTCCTGAGCCATCGCCGTCGGCGAGCCCGACGGCAGCGTCGACACCGCCAGCGTCGGACACTCCGCCGGAAACTGAGGTTGCCGGGGACTTAAGTGATTTATTGCAGATGCGAGAGCAGTTGCGTTCTGCTGATCGTGGTCAGACCGACGGCGAAAAAAAAAACGACATTGAACCGGCCACAGTAGAGGCCACATCCGTAACCGATACGCCTGTTGCGTCGCCTCAGGCACCATCACCGGTAACAACAACAGCCTCGGATCCGGAGGCCGTACCGAATCAACCTGAGCTCACGTCGCTGTTACCGCAACTCACCCCCGATATTCGACTCGCGGAGCAAGTCGATGATTGGTCGGCATTAATTGCGGCGATGGATATCAGCGGGTTAGGGCGGCAATTGTTGTTAAACTCAAATTTGGTGAAGGTCGCCGACAACCATTGGCTGATTAATGTCGCCCCTGCGCAGCAAAGCCTGCTGAGCGACGCGACGGCTGAATCGGTGCGACTGGCGTTGCGACAAAGTCTGGCGGCACAAGGAAAATTTGAGTTTAGGGTTGAAGAGCCCCGGGTACCAACCCCATTAATGATTCAACAACATATCGATGCCTATCGCCATCAGCTTGCGGTAGAATGGGTACAGAACGATGTAGCGGTGCTGGAATTAAAACAGCGCTTTGCCGCAGAAGTTGATGAATCAACGATTAAAGCCGTTTAAAAAGAGGAAAACAACATGTTTAAAGGTGGTATGGGCAATATGATGAAGCAGGCGCAGCAAATGCAGGAGCGCATGCAGAAAGCTCAGGAAGAGATCGCCAACCTGGAAGTCACCGGTGAAGCTGGCGCGGGACTGGTTAAGATTACGGTGCTCGGCAACCACAATGTCAAGCGCGTCAGTATTGACCCTAGCCTGATGGACGATGACCAGGAAATGCTGGAAGATTTGATCGCCGCTGCAACCAATGATGCGGTGCGCCGCGTCGAAGAGACCAGCAAAGAAAAAATGGGCGAAGTGACCGGCGGTATGGGTTTACCCCCGGGTTTTAAAATGCCGTTTTAAGGACAGTACAGCATGGCACAGGGTATCAGTCCGGCAATTGACGCATTAGTCGATGACCTAAAGCGCTTGCCGGGTGTCGGTCAGAAAACAGCGCAACGTATGGCCTTTCACTTGCTCGAGCGGGATCGCTCCGGTGCTGCGAGTTTAGCAAGCAGTCTGCAGCGTGCTGTTGAGCAGGTCAGTCATTGTCAACAATGCCGAACTCTGACCGAAGAGCCGCTGTGCCGCATCTGTGCCAACCCCGGGCGTCGTGAGAGCGGCGTCCTCTGTATTGTTGAGACGCCGGCGGATGTGTTAGCCATTGAACAAACGTCGCAGTTTAAAGGACGTTATTTCGTGCTAATGGGTCATTTGTCACCGCTGGATGGCATTGGTCCGGCCGACATTGGTTTGGATGAACTTGAGTTACAGTTAAAACAAGGGCCGATAGAGGAAATCATTTTGGCCACTAACCCAACCGTCGAGGGCGACGCAACGGCGCATTATATTGCCGATATTGCTGAGCAGTTAAACATCAACACCACGCGTATCGCCCATGGGGTACCGGTTGGCGGTGAGCTGGGTTACGTTGATCAGACCACCTTAGGACACGCATTTAGCGGTCGAAAGCAATTTTCTCGTTAACAAAACGCTTGAATTTCTCCGACTCATCCCCATTTCTACAGCAGATTGCTGAGATGATAGGAGAAAACCACTATGGCGGAAGCCGGTCAAACCGAAAAACATGGATTTCAGACAGAAGTAAAACAACTTCTGCATTTGATGATCCATTCGTTGTATTCCAACAAAGAGATTTTTCTGCGCGAGCTGGTATCAAATGCCTCTGATGCCGCTGATAAATTGCGCTTTAAAGCGCTGAGTGACAATTCACTATACGGCGATGACAGTGAACTGCATGTGCGGATTTCACTGGATAAAGACGCTCGCACCATCACCATTAGCGATAACGGTATTGGCATGACCCGTGATGAGGTGATGAACAACCTCGGTACCATCGCAAAATCGGGCACGGCTGAATTTTTTGGACAGCTGTCGGGTGATCAAGCTAAAGACAGCCAGCTGATTGGTCAGTTTGGTGTGGGTTTCTATTCGGCGTTTATCGTTGCAGACGAGGTGGTGGTGCGCACTCGTTCGGCGCTTGATAAAGGCAGTATAGGCGTTGAGTGGCGTTCAAAGGGTGAAGGTGAATTCGAAATCACTGAAACCGAAAAAGCTCGACGTGGTACGGATATTATCCTGCACCTGAAAGAAGGCGAGGATGAATTTCTGGATGAATTCCGTTTGCGCGGTATCATTAATAAATATTCCGAGCACCTGAGTATTCCGGTACAAATGTGGAAAGAACCGGTTCCTGAACAGGAAGGCGAAGACGGTGAAAAGACCCCGGCAGAACCCGGTAAATGGGAAACCGTTAACTCAGGTAAAGCGTTGTGGACACGTGACAAAGCCGAGATTTCCGACGACGAATACAAAGAGTTTTACAAGACCGTTGCGCACGATTTTGATGATCCGTTACTTTGGAGTCACAACAAAGTTGAGGGTACCACTGAGTACACCAGCTTGCTGTATATTCCGAAACGAGCGCCATGGGATCTGTGGAACCGTGAACAGCAGCACGGTGTTAAGCTTTATGTAAAACGCGTCTTTATCATGGATGACGCAGAGCAGCTGATGCCAACGTATTTGCGTTTTGTTAAAGGCCTCATTGATACCAATGATCTACCGTTGAACGTATCACGTGAGATCTTGCAGGATAACAAGATCACCCGTGCGATGCGCAACGGTAGCACCAAAAAGGTACTGCAAATGCTGAAGAAGCTGGCGAAAGATGACAGCGAGCAATATCAGCAGTTCTGGGATACCTTTGGTAATGTCCTGAAAGAGGGCCCTGCGGAAGATCACGCCAACCGAGAGCGCATCGCCGAGTTGCTTCGTTTTAGCTCAACGCATGGCGATTCATCGGCTCAAACGGTCAGTCTGGATGACTACATTGAGCGCATGAAAGAAGGTCAGGATAAGATTTACTATATTGTTGCTGACAGCTATGAAGCGGCGAAAAATAACCCGGCACTGGAAATTTTCCGTAAGAAAGGGGTTGAAGTGTTGTTGTTGTCTGACCGCATCGACGAGTGGTTGATGAGTCACCTGACGGAGTTCAAAGACAAACCGTTGCAGTCGGTCACCCGTGGCGATCTGGACTTGGGTGAACTGGATGATGAACAGGATAAGCAAGAACAGGAAAAAGCCGAAGAGGCCTTCAAAGATCAGTTGAAGCGTTTTGAAACGGCTCTGGGCGATAAGGTGAAAAAGGTGCGGGTAACCCACCGTTTGACCGACTCGCCGGCGTGTATCATTACCGACGAACACGATATGAGCACGCAAATGGCGAAACTGATGGAAGCGGCCGGACAAAAAGTACCTGAGACCAAGTACATTTTTGAGGTCAACCCGAATCATCCTTTAGTCGTAAAAATGACGGCCAAAGATGACGATGCGTTTAAGCAATGGGCGGAGGTCTTACTGGACCAGGCAACCCTTGCAGAGCGCGGTAGTCTTAAAGATCCGGCGTCTTTTGTCACTAAGCTGAATAAGTTAATGCTTGACGCTTAACCCACCTTAATGCCGTCGCAGCAACCGCGCTGCGGCGGCGCTTCTTGCTTGTAATAACGGCTTCATCGGGGTAAAGTTCCCAACAAACTTTTAAATCAAAAAATGAGGCTGTATATGCGCATCATTCTCTTAGGTGCTCCCGGAGCCGGGAAGGGAACTCAAGCTCAGTTCTTGATGAACACGTTTGGTATTCCACAAATTTCAACAGGCGATATGCTTCGTTCTGCCATCAAGTCGGGTTCAGAACTCGGTAAAAAGGCAAAGCAGGTGATGGATGCAGGCCAGTTGGTGTCGGATGAGATCATTATTGAGCTGGTGAAAGAACGGATCGCTGAACCCGATTGCCAAAACGGCTTTTTATTGGATGGCTTTCCGCGCACCATTCCACAAGCTGACGCTATGCGAGAGCACGGAATCGAGGTCGATTATGTGCTTGAATTCGACGTGCCGGACGATGTTATCGTTAAGCGCATGAGTGGACGTCGCGTCCATCCTGGCTCAGGCCGTGTTTACCATGTTGAGCATAATCCGCCGAAAGAAGAAGGCAAAGATGATGTTACCGGTGAAGAATTAGTCGTTCGTCCGGATGACCAGGAGCAGACGGTGCGTAAACGTCTGGCGGTCTACCACGAGCAGACAGAGCCATTGGTTGAGTATTATCAAAAACTGGCTAACGAAACAGATACTGAGTACCATAAGATCGATGGTACCAAAGCTGTTGAGCAAGTCAGTAAAGAGCTGGGTGAATTGCTTCAGCAGTAACCCCGGGTTTTAACCGACTTAACCTTACCAGAAAGGCTCACCGCAGGTGGGCCTTTTTACATAAAAGGAACAAACGATGACACCGTCATTCACTCCTTCGTTAACCATAACCGGCTTTTACGCCGCTCTGTTAACGCTGCTCTATCTGATTCTGGCTGTACGAATTATCCGTCTGCGCTGGAAGCACCGCGTGGGTATCGGTACCGGTCAGGCCGAGGATTTGAAAGCCGCCGTGCGCGTGCATGGTAACTTCATTGAATACGTACCACTGACGCTGATTCTGTTAGCCATTATCGAATTCAGTGGTATCGCGACGCTGTGGGTACATGGGATAGGTATCGTGCTGGTGATCGCGCGGTTGGCTCATGCGGTGGGGCTCACTCGTACGGTCGGAGCGTCAACGCCCCGCGCCATTGGGGTTGCAGGAACGTTCGCCGTGTTGATACTGGAAGCAGGGATTTTGATCGGTCGTTATATTGGCACACTATGGTGAGGTGGTGATGAAGGAATTGCAGGCAGGTGTGTATTATCGTCCGGCAGCGCAGCCGGATGCCGATACGGTGTTGCTGTTACACAGTTCGCAAAGTGCCAGCTCGCAGTGGCGTCATTTCATTCAGACGGTGGGTGAGCGGGTGAACGTGCTGGCGGTGGATTTGCTGGGCTACGGCAATGCGCCACAGGCATCGATAACGACGCATTTTCGTTTACAACATGAGATTCCTCGGGTGCAGGAAGCCATTGCCGCGGCGGCGGTGCAACAGCCGTTAACGGTCGTTGGTCACTCTTATGGTGGTGCGCTGGCGTTAAAAATTGTCGCCGACCAAGCGCTAGCCGTAAACAAGGTGGCGGTATACGAGCCGGTTTCATTTCATGTGTTGCCGGAGGACTCGCCCGGCATGATGGAAATTCGCGCCATCAGTGATGCGATGCACGGAAAAGACGCAACCGCATGCACCCGTACTTTTGTCGACTATTGGAATCAACCGGGCTATTTTGACGCGCTGCCGGCTAAGATTCAGGCGCTGATGGTAAGTCAGGCAGAAAAAGTCAGCCTCGATTTTGACGCCTTACTGAACGAACCATTGCAGCTTGATGATTACGCCCGCATAAAGCAGCCGGTATTATTGATCAGCGGCGAATATACCCGGCGCAGTGCACAGGCCGTCGTCCGGGCCTTGAGCTCGGTATTACCTAACCTGACGGAACAGCAGGTTGCGGCTGGGCACATGGGACCACTGACGCATCCGGCTGAGGTATCTCCTTTGTTATCCGACTTTATTTAGAGAGTGATGTCGTTAAATGACCCGACCAACAACTGAAATAACCAAACTTGCGCGCCTCACCGGACCCATTTTAATCGCGCAGTTGACGCAAATGTTGATGAGTGTGGTTGATACGGTTATGGCCGGCCGTAAAGGCGCCGTAGATTTGGCTGCGGTATCCGTTGGTGGCAGTATTTTTGTGCCGGTGACGTTGTTGATTTTTGGCCTCGCGCTGGCACTAGCCCCGGTCATTTCGCACTTTGACGGAGCGGGTCGGCACCGCCGCATTGCCAATATGCTGCAACAGGGATTCTACGCCTGCGCCATTATCGGTCTGTTGACGTTGTTATTGATGAGTGGCTCGCCTTACATCCTGGATGCGATGGAAGTTGAGCAACAGTTCCGGCAAACGACGCTCGACTACTTGTTTTACATTGCTTTTGGTGTGCCTGCCTTTGTTGTTTATGCGGTACTGCGTAACTTCTGTGAAGGCCTATCGAACACCATGCCATCGTTGGTGATTGGTTTTATTGGTCTCATGATCAATATTCCGGCGAACTACATTTTTATTTATGGCCATTTTGGCGCTCCCGAACTGGGTGGGGCCGGTTGTGGTCTGGCGTCGGCATTGGTGTTGTGGGGCATGGCGATTTCGATGGCGGTGTACGTACTCTACGCCAAGCGCTATCGCAAACTGCGTTTGTTACGACGCTGGTATCCGCCGAACTTTGATGATGTAACCTATATCATGCGACTGGGCTTTCCGATTTCGATGTCGCTGTTTTTTGAGGTGAGTTTGTTTGCGGCTGTGGCGCTATTGATCTCGCCGCTTGGCCCAACCGTGGTCTCGGCGCATCAAATTGCACTGAACATCAGCTCATTGGTTTATATGGTACCGCTCAGTATCTCCATGGCCGTTACCTTACGAGTGGGCTTTGCGCTGGGCGCCGGAGACCCGAAAAATGCAATGCTGAGCTTTCGTATGGCGCTTTGGATAGGTGGCGTTTTTGCCGCGGTTAACGGTCTGATCATGTGGTTAGGCGGCGAATGGCTGGCCAGCTTATACACGCCTAATCGCGAGATCATTGAGCTGGCCGGAACCCTGATGGGGTTGGCGGCAATCTTTACCTTATCGGACACCTTTCAGGTGGTGGCGATGGGCACGTTGCGTGGTTATAAGGATACCAAGTACCCGATGCTCATGGCGTTTATCTCATACTGGCCGTTTGGCCTCACCGTTGGGGTGGTGCTGGGGCTGACGGACTGGATTGTACCGGCGATGGGAGCGGCTGGTTTCTGGATTGGTTTTATCAGCGGTTTGTCCGTTGCGGCGGTGCTGCTGACGATACGACTGCGTCATATCGCCAGCAACTACGAGCGCCGTCACTATCAACAGCAACTCAATGCGGACTAGCTCTGGCGTTGCTTTAACACCTTGAGCACGGCTTCCAGATCCGTGTTTGAGGCTTGCAGTACCACCAGCAAATGATAGAGCAAGTCGGCACTCTCGTTATGCAGTTCGTCGATGTCACGAACGGTGGCGGCGAGGGCGACTTCGACACCTTCTTCGCCGACTTTTTGTGCGGCCCGCTTAATGCCGGCGGCAAACAGTTTAGCGGTGTAACTTTCGCTCGGGTCGGCGTCTTTGCGTGAGCCGATCAAGCGGTCAAGTTGCTGCAGCAATGGTGCCGGCGCTTCGGCGAAACAACTACGGGTGCCGAGATGGCAGGTCGGGCCATTCGGGAGCGCCAGCGCCAGCAACGCGTCATTGTCACAATCACTGTACAAGCCCTGTAGCTCCAGTGTATGCCCGGAACTTTCACCTTTGGTCCATAGGCGCTGTTTACTGCGGCTGTAGAAGGTCACCAGCCCCTTGTCCAGCGAGGCGGTAACGGCTTCCGCCGACATATAGCCGAGCATCAAAACCTCACCGGTCAGCGCGTGCTGTACGGTACAGGGCAACAAGCCGTCCATTTTGTCCCAGCCCAACTGCGCCTGGTTTTGTTGTGTTAACTTCATGAAAATGCCTTCCTGTCTGCGTTTTTTAAGGCTGTTCAAGCGGGCGTACAACCACATGATTGGCCAGTAATTGCTGCTTCAGTTCTGTCATGCTGATGATGTTTTTATGAAACACCGAGGCCGCCAATGCGCCGTCCACATTCGCCTGTTTAAACACATCAATAAAGTGTTCGATGCTACCGGCACCACCGGAGGCGATCAACGGTATATCGCATTGCGCGCGAAGCGTACGCAGTTGTTCGATATCATAACCTTGGCGGACGCCATCCTGATTCATGCAGTTCAGCACGATCTCACCAGCACCGCGGGCGACCACTTCTTTCACCCAGTCTTTGGTTTGCCAGGCGGAGCGACGTGATTTACTCTCGTCGCCGGTGAATTGGTGGACTTCGTACTCGCCGCTCTCGGCGTTGAAAAAGCTGTCGATACCAATCACCACACACTGCTGACCAAATTCATCGACCAGTTCATTGATCAAATCTGGGTTTAACAGTGCCGGTGAGTTTATCGATATTTTGTCCGCGCCCATCGACAATAACGTTTGTGCGTGGGCTTTACTGCGGATGCCGCCGGCGACGGTAAAGGGAATATCAATCTCGCGCGCAACACGCTCTACCCAGGACTTGTCGACCGTACGGCCATCGGAAGACGCTGTGATGTCATAGAACACCAACTCATCAGCACCGATTTCGGCATACCGTCGCGCCAACGGTAAAATGTCACCGATTAACTCGTGGTTACGAAACTTAACGCCTTTGACCACCTGACCATCGCGAACATCAAGGCAGGGAATTATGCGTTTTGCCAGCATGCGATCGCCTCCTGCAGCTCAAACTGTCCGGTTAAAAGAGATTTGCCCAAAATGGCGGAATCACAATTGACGCGTTTCAAATCGATCAAATCCTGAAGATTACTGACGCCCCCGGATGCCTGCCACTGAATTTGTGGGTACAGCGCTTTGTAGCGCTGATAGAGCGCCACATTGGTGCCGCTTAGAGTGCCGTCTTTAGCGATGTCGGTACAGAGTACATGGCGACAACCCACATCAAGAAAACGGTTTAACACGTCGTCAAGGGTCAGTTCGCTGCTCTGTTGCCAGCCGTGCGTTGCGACCATGGCTTTGCCGTCATCGGCAATGTTGACATCCAGAGCCAGTACAATGGCGTCGGTACCGTACTCGGTAAACCAGTGACGGACGCGGTCAGGTTGATTGACGGCGGTTGAGCCTATCACGACACGCTCAATGCCGGCGGCAAAGAGGTCGTCTAAATCCTGCTGAGTACGAATACCGCCACCGGCCTGACAGCGTAGTCCGGATTGTTGGGTAATCTCTTTTAACAGCGCCTGTTGGCGTTTGGCCGGATCTTTGGCGCCGTCCAAGTCGACCAAGTGCAGCCACTCAGCGCCCGCCGCTTTGTATGCTTGAGCCTGTTGAACGGGATCCAGAGGGTATTCCGTCTTCTGTGCGAAGTCACCCTGGAAAAGGCGTACAACACGGCCATCGATTAAATCAAGCGCAGGAATTAACATGTACCTAGCTCCAAAAATTGTTTCAACAATTGACGCCCGGCTGCGCCAGAACGTTCGGGGTGAAATTGCGCCCCGATAAAGTTGTCTTTTTTGATCATTGCGGCAAAAGGTTCACCATAGTTGCAACGGGCAATGGTGTACTGATCTTCGGCCACGGCATAACTGTGAACAAAATAACAGTAGGGCGTTTCCGCGGCGGCCAACAATGGATTTTGATTAACCGCACTGATGGTATTCCAACCCATATGCGGCAGAGGAAGTCCTTCGGCCTGCATACGTTTGGTCTGCGCCGGAATAACGCCTAAACAATCGACGTCGCCTTCTTCTGAGTGCGCGGTCATCAATTGCATTCCCAGGCAAATCCCCAGTACTGGTTGGGTGAGGTTTTGCAGTGGTGCCACCAGTTGTTTACGCTGCAAATTGCGCATCGCTGCGGCGGCGGTACCAACACCCGGTAAAATCACCCGATCAGCCGCGGCGATGAGCGCTGCGTCATCGGTAATCAGCGGTGACACACCGAGTCGCTCAAAAGCGAACTTAACCGAGGTCAAGTTCGCGCATTCGGTATCGACAATGACGACCTTCATGCCAACATTCCTTTGCTCGACGGTAATTGATTGTCGCCAGTACGGGCAATGGCCTGACGTAGCGCGCGACCAAACACTTTAAACAGACTTTCGACCTGATGATGGCTGTTGCCCTCAGTGGTTGAAAGGTGCAGGCTCATTGCCATGGCGTCGGTCAGTGAACGGAAAAAGTGTTCAACCATTTCGGTTGAGAGTTCACCGACTTTATCGCGGCTAAATTCAGCGTCCCACTTAAGATAAGGACGGCCGGATAAATCGATCAAACATTCGGCGCGGCACTCGTCCATCGGCAGTGCAAAACCAAAGCGGCCGATGCCACGCTTATCACCCAGAGCCTGCCGCAGTGCCTGCCCGATAGCCAGCGCGGTATCTTCTACGGTGTGGTGATCATCGATGTGTAAGTCGCCCTGAACCTTTACCTGTAAGGCAAAACCTGCGTGGGTCGCAATTTGCTCCAACATATGGTCGAAGAAACCAATGCCGGTGGCAAACTCACGCGGTCCCTGTGCGTCCAGATCCACGCCGATAAAAATATCGGTCTCGTGCGTGGTACGAGTAACCTGTGCGGTACGCGGGCGAGTAATCAGTTGCCGGCAAATGGCGTCCCAGTCACATTGCTTACGATCGTAGCGAATACCGCGGATGCCCATGCTTTGCGCCAGTTGCATATCGGTTTCCCGATCGCCGATAACGTAGCTGTCGGTGAAGTCGATAAGACCTTCCTGCAAATAGCGCTGTACCAGGCCCAATTTAGGTTTACGACAACTGCAGTTATCGTCATCGAAGTGTGGGCAAATCAACACGTCCTGAAAACGAATGCCCTGCGATTCAAATACGCTCATCATTAATTGATGAGGACCTTCAAAATCAGCCGTCGGAAAGCTGTCGGTACCCAGCCCATCCTGATTACTCACCATTACCAGTTGGTATCCGGCTTGCTGCAATTTAAGTAAGGCGGGAATCACATTAGGTTCGAACACCAGTTTGTCGAATCGGTCCAGTTGCTTGTCGACCGGCGGCTCTTCTACCAGGGTGCCGTCGCGGTCGATAAATAACCAACGCTGCTTACTCATGCTGATACTCCAAAATAATCATTCAATTCGTTTAAAAGTGCCTGGTTTTGCGCTTCATCACCAATACTGATGCGCACGCATGAGGGCAGATTGCGCTGCGCTGACTGGTTGCGGATCAAAATACCCTGGCCGGCTAGAGCCTGGATAAGTTGCTCGGCATTGTCGACAGCATACAATAAAAAGTTGGTATCGCTATCGGCAATCCGTCGCATGGGTAATGGGTCTAATGCCGATGTGAGACGCTCGCGCTCGGTGACCAAGGCGGAAACTTGTTGTGTTAAACGTTGTAGCCCCTGTTGACTCAATGCCTGTGTGGCAACTTGTACGGTCAGATCCGGCAACGGATAAGGCGCCAGAACTTTTTTCAGAACATTAATGACGTCACTGTTCGCTAACGCAAAGCCACAGCGAGCCCCGGCTAACGCAAAGGCTTTCGATAACGTACGCAATACCACCAGGTTGGGGTATTGGTTCAGTTGTTGCGCAACCGATGCTTGTGGGCAAAATTCGATGTAAGCTTCATCAACCACCACCAGGGTATCCGGACATTCCGTCAATACCCTATGCAGGTCTTCAGCCGCCAGACGTTGTCCGAGCGGATTCGAAGGTGAGCACAAAAATACCAGTTTGGCCGCAGCGGCACGGCCGATCAGCGCCGTCATGTCCAGTTGCCAATTGTCCTGCAGTAAAGGTACTTCGATCACCTCCGCGCCATGAGTCTGTGCGGAAATGGCGTACATACCGTAGGTCGGCGGGCAAATAACTACCGCGTCCCTGGCTGGCTCGCAAAAGGCACGGATGAGTAACTCGATGGCTTCATCGGAGCCACGGCAGCTCATAACTTGGTCCTGCTCGACACCGGCATAATCGGCATAGGCCTGGTTCAGTGCGCTGGATTGAAACGCCGGGTAGCGATTGAGCTGACTGTCATCCAGTTGGTAGCTGTTACAGTAGGGTGATTCATTGGCGTTTAACCAAACGTTGCCACCGCTCATGCTGCGACGGGCGGAGGCGTATGGCACCAGCTCAGCCAGGTGCGGGCGTTGCAGTTTATCAGCTAACTTCATGAGTTCACCTCTGTACGGATGGTAACAGCTCGGGCGTGGGCATCCAGACCTTCCAGTTCGGCCAGTGTGGTAATCGCATCAGCCAGACCTTGCAAACCTTCGCGACTGGCTTCTTGAACCGTATAGCGACGGTAAAAGTCGGTCAGTCCCAAACTGCTGTAATTGCGGGCATAACCGTAGGTTGGCAACACGTGGTTAGTACCGGTGGCGTAGTCACCGCCGGACTCCGGTGTGTAGTGACCAACAAAGACGGAACCGGCACGTGTTAATTGCGGCAACGCTTCGCGGGCATCATTAAACTGCAGCGACAAGTGTTCCGGCGCATAACGTTCAGACAGCGTTAATGCTTGCTGTAGCGAGTCAGTAACCAGCAACCGGCTGTTGGTTAGTGCCTGAGCGGCAATGTGTTGGCGTGACAACTGTGCGCATTGCTGCAGCAATTGCTCGCGAACCTGAGCCGCTAATGATTCTGACGGTGTTAACAGGATTACCTGCGAGTCAGCACCATGCTCTGCCTGCGACAATAAATCTGCCGCAACAAACGCCGGACTGGCGCTGTCATCAGCGATAACTAAAAGCTCTGAAGGGCCGGCCGGCATATCAATGGCGACGCCACTTTGATCCTGACTGACCTGTTGCTTGGCTTCAGTGACAAAGGCGTTACCCGGGCCAAAGATCTTATCGACGGGTTCGACCGACTCGGTACCGTAAGCCAATGCCGCGATCGCCTGAGCGCCACCGCATAGCAGGATGTCATCGATCTCGCACAATTCGGCAACATAGGCAATGGCTGCCGGAATCGAACCGTCTTTGGCCGGAGGGGTGACCAACACTTTACGCTGGCAACCGGCAATCTGCGCCGGTACACCGAGCATTAGTGCGGTTGACGGCAATGTTGCGGTACCACCGGGAATGTACAACCCGACCGACTGCAAGGCAACGTAACGTGACTCGCAGACTACGCCTGGGGCCGTTTCAACCTTGAGATCACGGGGACGTTGCTGCTGGTGAAACCGACGGATGGTTGCGTAAGCGGTATCGATGGCCGCTTTGACCTTAGGCGTCAGCGCAGCAATTAATGCCTGACGCTGTTGTGCTGTCATCAGCAGTTGACTGGCATTGGCGTCATCAAACTGGCGGGTCAGCTTAAGTACGGCGTCATCACCACCCTCGCGAACCTGTGCCAGAATGTCGCTGACACTCTGTTTTAGCTGTGCTGAACGACTTTGTTCCGGGCGTGCAAGACGCGCAGATTGTTGTTCAGCGGATAACTCATTCCAGCGTTCAACTGCAATCGTTAATGCGGACATCGACGACCTCCTTAGCCCATCATTTTCTCAATTGGCAGCACTAGAATCGAGCTACAACCAATCGCTTTAAGATCTTCCATGGTTTCCCAGAACAGCTTTTCGGTACTGACCATGTGTACCGCAACTTGTTCATCGGTGTGGCTCAGCGGCAACACCGTCGGGGTTTCCGCACCCGGCAATAAGGCAATCACTTCGTCAAGCGCGGCTTTGGGGGCGTGCAGCATGATGTACTTACTTTCTTTTGCCAGTTGTACACCATCGATTCGTGGCAGTAATTGGTCAATCATTGCCTGTTTTTCCGGTGATAACGGCTCGTTGCTTTGAATCAATTGCGCCTGCGAACGGAAAATAACTTCTTTTTCCACCAAGCCATTGGCTTCCAGCGTGGCTCCGGTAGACACCAAATCACAGATAGCATCAGCTAACCCAGCGCGCGGCGCCACTTCAACGGAACCGGTAAGGTTGACGTTCTTAGCACTAACGCCATTGTCTTTTAAATAACGTTGCAACAGGTAGGGGTAGGTGCTGGCGATACGCTTACCGTTAAGGTCCGACAGCTTTTCAAACGGCGTTTCGCGGGGCACGGCGATGGATAACCGGCAACCACCAAACTCCAGTGGCCGTAGCGGCTTGTATTCGGCAGCGTCGCCGACGGCTTCGCGCTCTAAGCGAACTTCCTCTAACACGTTCTCGCCGACCAGTCCTAAGTCGACGACGCCGTCCATGACCAGACCCGGAATGTCATCATCACGTACACGCAATAGATCGATAGGGTGGCTGGTGCTGTGAGCAATTAAACGCGCTTCGTTGATGCTGAACTTAACGCCACAGGCGTTCAGCAGTGCCAGCGACTCTTTACTCAGTCGTCCCGATTTTTGAATGGCGATGGTTAAACGTTCGGTCATAATTGCTCCTAAAATTAAAAAACCCTTCGAAAGTCGGCCTTTCGAAGGGTTGTATAGTCATGCGAAAGGCTAGCGTTATTCGGCTAGCCCATAGACAAACTGATGGCTAGCCCATGTAAAACCAATGATGATGGTGGTGCTGGCGCATTTCAGTTTGCATTTCGCGACTCCAATGTGGGTGATTAACAAATAAGTTGTATAGCATGATAACGACTCACAGGATAAATGCAACCCTCAGGTTAAATTTAATCCAGCCGATAAGGTTGAAAAGAGCCGGTTAAAATTTGTACAAATGGAAAAGGGTCTGTATACTCAAAACGAGGTCTGAGCCTGAGCTCAGTCCTACCGAGGCAACCCGTCAGCAGAGAGAACGAACGTGGCAAACTTCGATGCAATGGTACCTTTGATTCCGCGTGATGCGCGTATTCCGATCGATCAGGATCGCGAGCAATTGCGCGTCAATCAGGTAGAAAAAACCAAAGAAGTGGCTAAAATCAGTGATGAGGAAAGCAATACCATCACCGATAACGATGCTCGTCGTCAGTCCGGCAAGCAAGGGTCACAACAGCAGCAAAATGCGCCACAGCAGGATGCTGACGGCGATAATGATGGTCATATTGATACCTACGCCTAAGCCATTCTCCCGTTATCTGCCGTCAACCGAGCCAGGGCGGCTCGAATCAATAAACACAATTGCCAGTTCGATCACGCGTGTTGCTGTGTCATAATGCCCGCCTAATTTGAGTGTTCAGATAAGACCTTAGGAAGCAGTGCCTGTTATGAGTAAAGTCGCCGACGTGTTTAAACCGGGTGGGCAACTGTCGGCCGCTATTGATGGCTTTCAGCCGCGCGATGCGCAGCTTGAGATGGCTACGGCCATAGAAAAGACCATTCGCGCCGGCCGTCAGTTAGTGGTGGAAGCCGAAACCGGCACCGGTAAGACCTTTGCCTACCTGGCGCCGATTCTGCTTGCCAAAGAAAAAGCCATTGTTTCGACGGGCACTAAAAACCTGCAGGAACAGCTGTTTCATCGAGACCTGCCAACGCTGCGTAAAATTCTTGCCCCAAAGAAAGTGATTGCGCTGCTAAAAGGCCGTGCCAATTATTTGTGCATTTATCGCCTGGAACAGGCGCAGCAGCAGGCAGGGCAGTTGCCAAAAACAACCCAGCACCAGTTGTTAAAAGTTAAGCGCTGGTCAACCATGACCCGCAGTGGCGATATTGGCGAACTCAACGAACTGCAGGAAGACGCACAGGTGATGCCGCTGGTTACCAGCACCAAAGATAATTGTCTGGGCCGTGACTGTCCGGTTTACGACGAGTGTCACCTGGTTACCGCCAGAGAAGAAGCCAAAAAAGCCGATATTGTGGTCGTCAATCACCATCTGTTTTTTGCGGATCTTGCGGTGAAAGATACCGGCTTTGGCGAAATTATTCCTAACAGTGATGTGGTGGTATTTGATGAAGCGCATCAGGTACCGGACATTGCCAGTCAGTATTTTGGCGATGCGATGTCATCACGCCAGCTCACCGAACTGTGTGAAGAAGTAACTCGTTTGTGTCTGACTGAGCTGAAAGATTTGTCTCAGGCGACGCAAATGGCACGTACCTTTGAACAGGTGGTGAAGGATTGGCGACTGCAGTTTCCCCGCGATCCAATGCGCGGCAACTGGCGGGAATGGCGGCAGCAGGATGCCATGCAAGAAGCCACCAGTCGGGTTCAGGAAAAATTAGAAACCTTGGTGCAAGTGCTGCGGACGGCACGTGGTCGCCACAAAGACATGGATAACCTGATTGAACGAGCCGAAGAATATTTAAGCTTGTGGCAGCAGTTAATGGATACCGACGAAACCGGCTATAGCTACTGGTTTGAGACCACGGTTCGGCATGTGGTGCTGCACCAGACGCCGTTAAGTGTGGCAAAAAAATTCGGCGGCTTAGTGCGGCATAGCCAGCGCTCCTGGGTATTTACCTCGGCAACCATCGCAGTCAACGAAAAGTTTGAGCACTTTACCCATCGGCTCGGTATCTACGATGCTGAAACGTTATTATTAGCCAGTCCTTTCAATTTTGCCGAGCAGGCGCTGTTGTGTCTGCCGCGCTACTTGCCGGAAGCCAATGACTATAATCGTCATACGCTGCTGGCTGATATTGCGCAGCAGTGCATAGACCATAATCACGGCGGTACCTTTTTGTTATTTACCAGCCACCGAATGCTGCAGCAAATGGCGGACTTTTTACGCGATCGTATTGACCGTAAAGTACTGGTGCAGGGCGACGCCGGTAAAACGGAGTTGATTAATCAGTTCACTAAGGCCGCCAACGCGGTATTACTGGGAACATCCTCGTTCTGGGAAGGGGTCGACGTGCGTGGCGATGCGTTACGTTGCGTCATTATCGATAAACTGCCCTTTGCATCTCCCGATGATCCGTTGTTAAATGCCCGCGTTGAAGACGCGCGCTTACGTGGCGTCGACGCGTTCAGTACCATCCAGCTACCACAGGCTATTATCGCGTTAAAGCAGGGGGCCGGACGGTTAATCCGTGACCAGCGTGATCGCGGTGTGCTGATTGTCTGCGATAACCGGCTGGTAAACCGCTATTACGGCGCACGATTTTTAAAAAGCCTGCCGCCGATGGCGCGCACCCGGGATCTGCAGAAAGCTTTAGATTTTTTAGACGAGAGCAACCATGACAAACACACTACTGGCAATTGATACTTCAACCGAAAATTGTTCGGTTGCCCTGTTGGCCGGCGATCAACTCTATCAGCGGGTACAAGAAAGTCCGCGGGAACATTCACAACGGCTGTTGCCTTTTGTGGATGACGTATTGGATGAAGCCGGCTTAACTCTTGCGGATGTGCAGGGGCTGGTGGTTGGCAGTGGCCCGGGCAGTTTTACCGGCGTACGTATAGGCGTGTCGGTTGGTCAGGGGTTAGCCTTTAGTGGTCAGTTTCCCGTGTATCCGGTGTCGAGTCTGCAGGCGCTGGCGCAAAAGAGCATTCGTTGTAACAGCGCGGCTACCGTTGACAAAGGTCATCAGCCGCCGCAACTGGTGTTAGCCTGTATTGACGCGCGGATGTCAGAAGTTTATTACGCGCTGTACGAAAACGTAAATGGTATTGCCGTGGCGATAACCGAACCGGCCGTCGCCAAACCTACCGCGGCGTTGTTCAGGGAACCGCTGCTGGCGCTGAATCTGAACGGTGACGAGAAGGTAACCACCGCCGGAACCGGGTGGGATAACTACAGTGAGCTACTGACGGCTGATTTACCGTTAAGCGTCAATTTAAGCAACGATTGTCGTTTGCCCGAAGCGCGCGATATGTTGACGTTGGCTCAGGCCGGACAAGCGAATGAGGTTGATGCGGAGGCGCTGGAGCCTTTATATGTACGCAACGAAGTGACCTGGAAAAAGCTACCCGGACGTTAATTTTTGTGGATGACTTGGCATAAGCAGCGGAACTCGCCATAATGAGATCAGTCAAAGTAATGAGTAGCGAGCGGTGAATATAAACAGTATTGGCCTACAACCCGTTGATCGCTTTGCGTCCAAGGCGCCGCAGCGAGCGCAGCCGGTTGCTGATAACGCCGAGCAACGCGCATCGGAAACGGCACGGCGCAACGATGTGGTTGTGCCGGCTGATAACGGTCGTCAGCGCGCACAACGCTGGCAACAGCTTAATACATTTTATGATGCACCTCCGCCGTCATCGCGGCGCGCGCTGGAAGCCTATCAGGGCGTCCAGTTGAACGAGCGCAGAGAAGAAGTGAAATCAATGTTTGGCGTTGATCTCTACGCCTGACAGGTCGTCATCAACAAGGGTGGTTATATGAAGAACAGCTTGATTTTTGTTACGGCGCTTTTGCTGGCGGGCTGTACCACGATTCCTGAACCTATTAACACAGCGGAAGACGTACCGTTAGTGAGCTATTCCGCCGCGCTGAATAACCCCGAACAAGTGGTCGGGCAACAGGCGCGTTGGGGCGGTGTTATCGCGGATGTACGCAACGCTGAAGATGAAACCATTATCGAAATGGTTAACTTCTCGTTGAAAAGTTGGGGACGTCCGTTGGTCAGTGATGACAGTAATGGTCGGTTTCTTGCCATTATCGATGGTTTTATCGATCCGGAAGTGTATCAACCGGGACGCAGCTTAACGGTGTTAGGCACCGTTCAGGAAACGCGTATCGGTAAGATTGATGAATATACCTATCGCTATCCGGTGTTGAAGGCGACAGGGTACTATTTGTGGCCGAAGGAAAAACCAAAAATTGAGGCGCAAATCGATTACTCACCACTGTGGTTCCGGCATAACTTTTATGCCCCTTACCCGTATCGTCCTTATTATATCCCGCGGCCGCCCATTTCCAACGACGGTGGGTCAGATAAAAACTCCGGAAGTCCGAGTAAAAACCGTCACTAATGGCTGGACAGTTTCGTGAAACGCTCGCCGCCGCGACGGCGGTGAGCTATAAATTGCCGTGGGGAACGGTACGCGGACTTTGCTGGGGAGATCCTAAAAAAGTACGGGTTATTTGTACTCATGGTTGGCTTGATAACGCCCACAGTTTTTTACCCATAGCACATCACTGGTCACGCAGAAAGGGTGGTTTATTGGCGTTAGACTGGGCCGGACATGGGTTATCCGATCACCGTCCGCCCGGCACACATTACCATTTTATTGATTATGCCTATGATCTGTGGACATTGCTGGAACAACAGAACTGGCAGGATATCGTATTAGTCGGGCACTCGATGGGCGGTTTTGTCAGTAATGTGGTGGCCAGTTTATGCTCACAACGATTGCGTCACCTGTTGTTGATCGAAGCCTTTGGGTTACTGGTCAGTGACGGTGAAGACGCGCATCAACAGTTGCTCAGCGGATTTCAGTCACGGCAAAAACTCAGCGGGTCTAAGTGGCGGGACTACAGTGAATTGAGCAGCGCGGTTGAAGCGCGGATGAAATCTGCCGATTTTTCTCAACCGTTGGTCGAAATACTGGTGCAGCGAGGTTGCTATCGAAACCCGCAGGGGCGCTGGCAATGGCGCGCCGATCCCCGGGTAAAAGCGACTTCACCGTACCGTTTGCCGGCGTCGACGGTAGAGCAACTACTTCAGCAAATTTCTACCCCTATCACCTTGATTCGCGGTGAAAAAGGCTATGACAAAGTGGAACCGGCGATCGCTCGCTGGGGACATTGCGTGGAACAATTGAACGTTCACCGCGTTGCCGGTGGACACCATGTACATATGGAAAATCCAGAGCCTTTTGCGCGGCTTATCGCCGATATTACTGCATCTTAGCAACTAGGATTAACTGGTCGGATATGCGATGATGCGCGTACAACTATAAACATAATAATAGAAACTATTCGATTCGGAGCCTGATATGGATAAAATTTGGCTGAAAAACTACCCTGCAGGGGTGCCAGAAACTATCGATCCAGACCACTTTGCCTCGCTCGTTGATATTCTCGAAATGAGTGTAGACAAGTACGTTGATAAAGTTGCTTTCGTCAACATGGACCGTGAGATGAGCTTTGCCGAGTTGGGTGAAAAAGCTCAGCAATTTGCAGCGTATTTGCAAAGTACGGGCTTGAAAAAGGGTGACGCCGTTGCCGTAATGATGCCTAACTTGTTGCAGTACCCGGTCGCTTTATTCGGTATTCTGGCGGCAGGCATGACGGTGGTTAATGTGAATCCACTATACACGCCACGGGAACTCAAGCATCAACTGACCGACTCCCATGCGAAAGGCATCGTGATTCTGGAAAATTTCGCGCATACCCTGGATAAAGTGCGGGCTGAAATTCCCGAATTGCAGCAGGTGATTACCACACAAATTGGCGATATGTTACCGGCGCCCAAGCGTTGGATCGTCAACGTTGTGGTTAAGTACGTGAAACGTATGGTAGAAGGACACAACCTTAAAAAAACCATCGACTTCAACGGAGCCTTGGCGAAAGGTGCTTCGGCGTCTTACCAGCGACCAGAAATTAGCGGTGACGATTTAGCGTTTCTGCAATACACCGGTGGCACCACGGGCGTGGCCAAAGGCGCGATGTTATCGCACCGTAATATGGTGGCGAACCTGGAACAGGTTTCCTCGGTTATTACGCCGATTATGAGCGACGGTGAAGAGATCATCATCACCGCGTTACCGCTGTATCATATTTTCGCGTTAACCGCGAATTGCCTGACTTTTATTAAACACGGCGGGCGCAATATTTTGATCACAAACCCACGTGATATGCCGGGTTTTGTGAAAGAGCTTAGCAAGTACAAATTCTCGATGATTTCTGGTGTGAATACCTTGTTCAACGGCCTGTTGAATACCCGCGGCTTCAAAGACCTGGACTTTTCCAATCTGAAGGTAGCGCTGGGCGGGGGAATGGCGGTACAAAAAGCAGTCGCTGAACACTGGGAGCGGGTAACCAAGTCGCGCTTACTGGAAGGTTATGGCTTAACCGAGTGCTCGCCGGTAGTTACCGTTAACCCATACGACATCGAGCACTATACCGGTAGCATCGGTTTGCCGGTACCCAGTACGGAGATGAAAATCTGCGATCCTGAAACGGGTGAAGAACTGCCAATTGGCGAGCCGGGAGAACTGCACGTAAAAGGTCCACAGGTTATGGTCGGCTATTTGAACCGCCCTGACGCGACTGCAGAATCCATCAAGGACGGTTGGTTTGCAACCGGCGACATGGCCACCTGTGACGAGCGCGGCTACTTCAAAATTGTCGATCGGAAAAAAGACATGATTTTGGTGTCCGGTTTTAACGTCTACCCTAATGAAATCGAGGACGTGCTGGCGGAGCATCCAAAAATTCTGGAGTCGGCAGCCATCGGCGTACCACACGAGTCATCGGGTGAAGTGGTAAAAGTCTTTATTGTTGCCAAAGACAAATCATTGACCGAGCGTGAAGTCATTGAGTTCTCGAGAGAAAACATGACCGGCTACAAGGTGCCGAAACTGGTTGAGTTTCGCGATGAATTACCGAAATCGAACGTCGGTAAAATTTTACGTAAAGAATTGCGCGATGAGGAAAACGCTTGAGTCTGATAGATGTTCCTAAGTCGGTACTTGATTATCAGTTAATCGATACGACCGATGCCTTGCAGGACTTTTGTGAATCAGCCCGCTCTGCGGGCTGGTTTGCAATTGACAGTGAATTTGTACGACAACGTACCTATTACGCCAAACTGGGGTTGCTTCAGGTTCATGCGGCCGGCACCACGGCGGTGATTGACCCGTTAGTGAAACTGAATTTGGCGTCGTTATGGCAGTTGATTGCGGACCCGGCTGTGACGTCCGTATTGCACGCGGGTGGTGAAGATATTGAACTGTTTTACAATCAGTCCGGTAACGCGCCGCAACGTATTTTTGACACACAAATTGCTGCGGGCTTTTGCGGGCTCGGTAGTGCCATGGGCTACGCCAAACTGGTGGAGCAATTGTGTGGCGGAGTGGAGTTGGATAAAAGTTTATCGCGCACCGACTGGCTGCGGCGCCCGTTAACCCCGCAACAATTGGACTATGCGGCTGCCGATGCCAGTTACTTATCAGCGATGTATCCCTATTTGCTGCGCTTGTGTGAAGATAAAGACGTACTGGACATTGTGCTGGCGGAAAGTCGGCTGCAAGTCGAAAAACGTACTCAGGAAATCGCGCCGGATTTACTCTATCTGTTCATTGGCAATGCCTGGCAACTGAACCCGCAACAGCTAGCGGTGTTACAGCGCTTAACGGCGTGGCGTCAGCGTAAGGCACAAAGTCGTGATATGCCGATTGGCTTTGTCTTCAAGGATGGCGTACTGCTGGAGTTGGCGCGTCGTCAGCCGAGTTCAGAGAAGCAACTGCATGGGATTGATGGACTGCCACCGTTGACGCGGAAGTATTCCGGTGCCGAACTGATAGAAGTGATTCAGGATAGCCGACAACGGCCGCAGAGCGACTATCCGGCGCCGTTGCAACGCTTAGATGACATGCCGGGCTACAAAGACGCGGTGAAAACAATAAAACAGGGTATTCAGCGAGTGGCGACGGAACTGGATGTTGACCCGGTGCTGATTGCCTCACGCAAGCAAATCAACGACTTTTTAAACTTCCATTGGCAATTTTCATCGCATCAACAACAACGGCTACCGCAGCCAGATTTAAAGCAGGGTTGGCGCTGGCGCCTTCTTGAGGCAGAATTAAGTGGTTTAATTTAGGTTGTACGGGAGGTACCACAGATGCTGTGTGACGTATTTAGCAGTCGGCGTAAGGCGGATACCTATCTGTATTTGCAGCATGGCGCTGACTTTGACGATGTGCCGGAAGCGCTGCGAGAGAGCTTTGGGCCACCGACAAAAGTATTGACGGTTAACTTGGCCAAGCGCGATCAACTGGCGCGAATTTCTTCGGCGGATTTGATAAAACACCTCAAAGAAACTGGGTTTTATCTTCAACTCCCCCCTCAGCAGGAGTCACTCAAGTGAATAAATTTTCGATGTTAGGCGCGGCGGCGGTGGTCGCCTCGCAATTATTGGTCATGCCATTAGTGAATGCCGCAGGGCATGATCCTGAAGACGGTGAAAAACACAGTCACGAACAGGATCAAGCACAGGTTCAGCAACAGTTTAACGACTATGTTGCCAAGCTCAAACAGGAAGCCCTGGCAGCCGGCTATCAGCAGCAAACGTTGGATTTAGCCTTCGCCGACGTTGAGTACTATCAGCGAGCGGTTGAACTGGATAAGAATCAGCCGGAATTTAAACTGACGTTGGACACCTATCTGCCCCGCGCAGTGCCAGAATGGAAAGCCGACAAAGCGCTGGAAAAATACCGTGAACACCAGCAACTGCTGGAAAAAATTGGCGCAGAGTATGGGGTTCAGCCTCGCTTTATCGTGGCCCTTTGGGGGATCGAAACCAATTTCGGGTCGTTCACCGGTGGCTTTAAGGTGGTTTCTGCGTTAACCACGCTGGCGTTCGACGGCCGTCGTGAGGCGTTTTTCAAGAAGCAGTTATGGGAAGCGTTAACCATCATTGAAGAAGGGCACATTAAGCCTGAACAGATGAAAGGCTCATGGGCCGGCGCTATGGGACAAACCCAATTTATGCCGAGCTCGTTTATGAGCTATGCGGTCGATTATGACGGCGACGGTAAAAAGGACATCTGGAACAGTTACGGAGACGTGTTCGCGTCGGCGGCGAATTACCTGAAATCCGTTGGTTGGCGTGATGACGTCACCTGGGGCCGGCAGGTACAGTTGCCTGAAAATTTCGATACCACGCTGGCGGATTTGGATGTCAAAAAGTCACTGGATGAATGGCAGGCACTAGGGATCACACGCATGGATGGTTCGGCACTGCCTAACCGTAATGATATCAAAGCTTCTGTGGTGATTCCTGACGATAAAGAAGGACGCGTTTATCTGGCGTATGCCAATTACGACGCGCTGATGCGCTGGAACCGTTCACATTATTTCGTTGCCGCGGTTGGCTATTTATCTGACCGTATTCGCTTTCCTCGATAGTGGCGGTAATGGCCTGGTATGACAAGCCACTTGAGCGCCTCTCCAACGATGAGTGGGAGGCGCTGTGTGACGGCTGTGGCCAGTGTTGCTTGAATCAACTGCAGGACGAGCAGGACAACCTCTATCAAACCGATGTCGCTTGCCGTTTGCTGGATACCGGCAAAGCACTTTGCAAAGACTATGCAAACCGCACCCAACGGGTGCCGGAATGTGTGCCGTTAAGCCCCGATAATCTGGCGCAAGTGTATTTCATGCCGAAAAGCTGTGCTTATCGATTGCGGGCGCAGGGTCAAGCACTTCCCGATTGACATCCGCTTCGGCATGGAGGAGATAAAACGCCAATGAAAAAGGCCGGCTACCACGTTGCCGGCCGTTGCATCAGCGAGTCCGAGTTTGTTGGCGAACTTGAGGATCGGATTGTGACCTGGCCGCTACTGCCGGCCTCGGATTAAGTGCAGTAACGCAACAATCACCGCTAAGCTCAGCAAGCCGGCGAAGATAAAGGTCATCCAGCCGGGCATGCCCATCCCTAAAAAGGCCCAGTCGATATCGCCACACAGGCCCGGTGCGGCAAAAAAGCCAGGAATCCACTCGTGTAAGGGTAACCAGGCCGGAAAATTAGGCGCGCTTTCGCACACCGCAAAGAATGCGTTTTTCGACGTTTGTAAATCCCAGTGATCGTAGGCGATGCGCAGGCCTTCAAATGCGGCATAGCCCCATCCTAAAAGACCCAGCCAACGTGTCAGCCAAAATTTATAACCTAAGCCGCCAACCAGTGCCGCCAGTGCAATACCCAACACCGCTGCACGTTGATACACACATTTTACGCAGGGCTCCAATCCCATGCCGTGTTGAAAATACAGTGCGATAACAAACAGCAACATGGTGCCGAGAAAAAGCAGCAGCCAGGGAGTCTGGCGGGCAGGCCATTGGGCAAGCGGGGTCATGATCAGTCCTTTTGTTGATTTGGTTATAAAAATGCGCCTAAACCTTACCGAACTGACGTCATGATGTCGATATAAAGCGTGCGCCTTGCTTGTCCGACCTCATAGAAGGCTGGTAGAATTCAGGTATTGTTTCGCAGACAGGCAAAAGAATGATTATAAAAGCAAAAAGCCCCGCGGGGTTTGCTGAAGAATATATTGTTAAATCAATTTGGAATGGTCATTTTGCACCGGGCACCATTTTGCCGGCCGAACGCGAGCTGTCAGAACTGATTGGTGTTACTCGAACCACGTTGCGCGAGGTATTACAGCGGTTAGCCCGAGACGGTTGGCTGACCATTCAGCACGGCAAACCGACCAAGGTGAATAACTTCTGGGAAACGTCTGGCCTTAATATTTTGGAAACGCTGGCACGGCTGGACGAAGACGGCATGCCGGAACTGGTTGATCAACTGTTATCTGCGCGCACCAACATCAGTGCTATTTACATTCGTGCTGCGATTCGTCATAACCCGGCACGGGCTCTGGCATTGTTAGAGCAGGCCGCGGATCTGGATGATGACGAGACCGTATTTGCGGAATTTGATTATCAGTTGAACCACGACATGGCCATGGCGGCTGATAATCCGATTTACGTACTTATCCTTAATGGCTTTAAAGGGCTTTATTCGCGCATTGGTCAATATTATTTTTCCTCGCCGGAAGCGCGTCAGCTCGCCCGCGATTATTACGCGAATTTGGCGGCGGTGGCCAAACGTGGTGATTACAACGAGTCAGTTAATCTGGTGCGTCGCTACGGTTACGAATCGGCAGAAATTTGGCACAACCTGCGTGGTGATATGCCGGAAGATTTGGTCGATTAGGCTTTGCGCTTTAGGCTGCGCGGTGTGGGCTTCGCGGTATAGGTAACTTGCGCCTGGCGGCGCAAGTTACGGTATGGGGATTACGCGAAGTTTTTGTTCACGAAGTCCCAGTTAACCAGTTTCCAGAACGCTTCCAGATAGTTAGGGCGTGAGTTGCGATAGTCGATGTAATAAGCGTGTTCCCAAACATCAACCGTCAGCAGCGCTTCTACGCCGTCATGAGCCACTGGGGTGTCGGCATCGTCGGTGTTCAAGATGTCAACAGAGCCATCAGATTTTTTCACTAACCACGTCCAGCCTGAACCGAAGTTACCGGCCGCGCTGGCGTTGAATTCTTCCTGAAACTTCTCGAAAGAACCCCATTTGGCATTGATCGCATCAGCGATTGCGCCAGTAGGAGCGCCACCGCCGTTTGGCGACAGACAGTTCCAGTAAAAGGTGTGGTTCCAAACCTGTGCGGCGTTGTTAAACAGACCACCTTTTTCAGATTTGATGATGTCTTCCAGTGATTTGCTTTCTAAATCAGTACCTTTAACGGCATCGTTGAGCTTGCTTACATAAGTAGCGTGGTGCTTGCCATAGTGGTATTCAAGCGTTTCTTCAGAGATGTGCGGTTCCAGGGCGTTCTTCTCGTAGGGAAGAGCGGGAAGTTCAAATGCCATAATGTCCTCTCCATAGTTTTCTTTTTGCAAAAAGCAACTTACACAATAGCGAAAGTGCAAGCTCATTAGTAGTACTCACTACGATATATAGGGACGATTGGTTTCATTTTCAAGGCAGAAATTGTAACTTGCGTCTGCTATAATACTTGAGTATTTTAATCAACCATTAGCAGTCACCGAGACGTTAGAAATAGAGGTCCTATGGAAACCATCGATAAGATTAAACAGCAAATCGCTGAGAACCCAATTCTTTTATACATGAAAGGTTCGCCTAAGCTACCAAGCTGCGGCTTCTCATCGCAAGCTTCACAGGCGCTGATGGGCTGTGGTCAGCCGTTTGCCTATGTCGACATTCTACAAAATCCGGACATTCGCGCCGAATTACCGAAGTACGCTGACTGGCCAACGTTTCCACAGCTGTGGGTAGAGGGTGAGTTAATTGGCGGATGTGATATCATTATTGAGATGTTCCAGAATGGCGAACTACAACAATTGATCACAGAAGTTGCTGAGCGCCACCCGGAGCCAACAGAAAAGGAATAAATCAGCAAACAGGTTGGGGCGGGTCTTGAAATCGATCCAACTGACCCCCATCCTCGTACTGTACTGATTTAACGCTTTAGTTAAGCTACTTTCATATCAACAAATGGAGAGAATCAATGGCTGTATTAGTAGGTCGTAAAGCACCTGATTTCACTGCCGCAGCAGTATTGGGTTCAGGCGAAATCGTTGAGAATTTCAAACTGTCTGACCACATCAAAGGCAAAAAAGCGGTAATCTTTTTCTACCCGCTGGACTTCACGTTCGTATGCCCTTCAGAATTGATCGCATTCGACAAGCGTTTAGAAGAATTCAACAAACGTGGTGTGGAAGTAATCGGTGTCTCTATCGATTCTCAGTTTACTCACAACGCATGGCGTAACACTTCAACTGACGCTGGCGGTATCGGTCAGGTTAAGTACCCACTGGTTGCTGACGTTCGTCACAGCATCTGCAAAGCGTACGATGTTGAGCACCCAGAAGCCGGTGTTGCTTTCCGTGGTTCATTCCTGATCGACGAAGACGGCGTTGTGCGTCACCAGGTTGTTAACGATCTTCCATTAGGTCGTAACATCGACGAAATGCTGCGCATGGTCGATGCTCTGAACTTCCATCAGAAGCACGGTGAAGTTTGCCCTGCGGGCTGGGAAGAAGGCAAAGAAGGTATGAAAGACAACCCTGAAGGTGTTGCTGCTTACCTGTCGAAGAACGCTGACAAACTGTAAGTTAGTGTTGAGTTGATAAGAAACGCCGCTGATGAGCGGCGTTTTTTTATGTCTAGTCGTTGGCGCGTGGCCAACCACCCAGCACTTTCCACTCATTGACCATCCAACAGAACAGCTCTGCAGTGCGCTCGGTGTCATAAATGGCCGAGTGAGCCTGTTGTTGATCAAAGGCAATGCCTGCCGCTTTGCACGCTTTTACCAGCACCGTCTGGCCCAGAGTTAAAGCCGCCAACGAGGTGGTATCAAAGCTCACAAAGGGATGAAACGGATTGCGTTTAATGTTGCTCCGCTCAGCGGCTGCCATCATAAAACTGTGGTCAAAGTTGGCGTTGTGACCGACCAGTACTGAACGTTGGCAACCTGCCGCTTTCTGCGCTTTACGAATGGGTTTAAACATTTCTTTTAATGCCACATCTTCGGCGATGGCACCGCGCAGCGGTGAGTGAGGGTCGATACCGTTAAAATCAATGGCTGCCTGTTCGATGTTGGCACCTGCAAAGGGCTCAATATGGTAATGCAACGTTTCCGTTGGTTTTAACCAACCGTCATCGTCGAAGTCCAGCAATACCGCGGCGATCTCCAGTAACGCATCCTGGCGGGGGTTAAAACCGCCGGTCTCGACATCAATAACAACCGGTAGATAACCTCTAAATCGCTGTTTCATTAAAGACTCTGTTGAGTCGGACATGCGCGCTCCATTTGCCTGGTAATTACGAAAGTTGCCATAGTATGCCAAAAACCACCGGTGGTTGTCGCCTTAACCGTTAAAGGATTCGCGGTGACGGCCGATAGCACTGATAGAAAACCGGTGAGCTTAAGCATTTAATTTGTACGGTAGGAACCAATATGCCAGTAATTAAAAACTGTCGCCTCAAACACACTCTGGTCGCCAACACGGTTGTTGCGGTGCTGGGGTTGCTGACTGTTCCTGCAGGTTCGGCAAACGCGGTACGCCATTATAGCGCTAACCTCGACAACTCGATGTGGTATCTGGCCGAAAACAGCCGTCTTGAGTGTGGTCTTGAGCACACCATTCCGCGGTATGGCAAAGTAGAATTTAACAGCGAAGCGGGTAAGCAGCTCAATCTGCGTATGCAACTGGATATGCAGCAACTGCCGGATGGTTATGGGGTTGCAAAAATTGAGTCGGTAGCGCCGCGTTGGCAGCCAGGACAAGCGACCTACGCGCTCGGTGATATGCAGTTTTACAAACAGTTTGACGGTGAGATACAAAAGCAAATGGCGTGGACACTGTTGTCTGAATTGGAAAAAGGACGCTACCCCACGTTCTATTATCAAGATTGGTATAACCAAACTGATACCGTAGCCGTGGCCTTGTCTTCGGTTAATTTCCGAGATGCCTATGATGCCTTTCGCAGTTGCATTAACGCGTTACTGCCGTTCAGTTTTGAAGACATTGCTTACACGGTGTTGAATCATGAAGATGACAGTGAAAAACTGACGCCGGCGTCGCAGCGTAAACTGGAACAGATCAGTCAGTATCTCGCCGTAGACGACGAATTGGAGCTGGTACTGGTGAATGCCTACACCGACGCCCTTGGCGCCCGAGAACCCAATCAGGAATTGTCAGAGAAGCGTGCGGAAGAAATTAAAAATTTCTTTGTCGAACGTGGCATCGCGGAACAACGCATCGAAACGGTTGGGCATGGCGAAGACCGGCCAATAGCCGGCAATGCCAATGCGCTGGATCGGGCGAAAAACCGCCGCGTGGTGGTGCGGCTGTCAAAACCTACCGGGGTGCAGCTCTAGTCGCTGGTTTTCTGCTTAAATTCGCAGAGGTCTTCAATCACGCACGAGCCGCAGCGGGGTTTCCGCGCGACACAGGTGTAACGGCCATGTAAGATCAGCCAGTGGTGCACATCCACTTTAAATTCTTTGGGCACTACTTTTATCAGCTTTTCTTCAACGTCTTTGACGTTTTTACCCGGAGCCAGTCGGGTACGGTTCGACACGCGGAAAATATGCGTGTCAACGGCGATAGTGGGCCAGCCGAAAGCGGTATTGAGAACGACATTCGCGGTTTTACGCCCGACACCGGGCAGTGCTTCGAGTGCCTCGCGGCTTTCTGGTACCTCGCCCTGATACTTTTCCACCAGGATCTTGCAAGTCTTATAGGCATTCTCGGCTTTCGAGTTAAACAAGCCGATGGTCTTAATGTGTTCCTTGATGCCATCAACGCCTAATGCCAGCATTTTCTCGGCGGTCGGCGCGACTGGAAATAATTTACGGGTGGCTTTATTAACACCGACATCCGTTGCCTGCGCCGACAATAACACCGCAATCAGCAACTGAAATGGCGTTTCGTATTCCAGCTCGGTGGTGGGGTTTGGGTTGTGTTCCCGTAAGCGACTTAAAATTTGATAGCGTTTTTCTTTATTCATACTGTTACGACTCTGCGGTGACTCGTGCACGAGTGACCGTTTTCTCAATTTTTTCTGCTTTAGCCTCACGTTTGGCATCAATCCAGTTCTTACCGGCAATAATAAAACCCAGCCCGATAAAGGCTCCCGGTGGTAAGATCGCCAGCAGCAACGGGTAATTGACTTCAAATAATTCAATACGCAGCTGCGCTGCCCAGTCGCCAAGCAACAGTTCAGCACCATCAAACAGGGTGCCGTTGCCGATAATCTCCCGCATTCCACCCAGTAACATCAACACTAAGGCAAAACCGACGCCCATAACCAAACCGTCAAAGGCTGCTTTGGGCCATGGATTTTTCGAGGCGTAGGCTTCAGCACGACCAATGATCGCACAGTTGGTCACAATCAATGGAATGAAGATGCCAAGTGACTGGTACAACTCGTAAACGTAGGCGTTCATCAGCAGTTGGATGATGGTAACAAAGGTTGCGATGACCATCACAAATACTGGAATTCGAATTTCTTGTGGTACCCATTGGCGTACCAGCGACACGGTAATATTCGAGCCGACCAGTACGAACAAGGTGGCTAAGCCCAAGCCCATGGCGTTGGTGATTGAAGCGGTGACCGCCAGCAGTGGACATAACCCCAGCAGTTGCACCAGCGCCGGGTTATTTTCCCACAGCCCCTGGCGGGTAAGTTCTTTAAATTCATTCATCGCTGACCTCCATTACCTGCTCCTGCTGACAGCGGGGCAAGTCGGCGGCAAACAGCGTGTCGCTGTTTTGCTGTAAAAATAATGTTGCCCGCTTAACCGCCTGAACGACGGCACGAGGTGTGATGGTGGCACCGGTAAATTGGTCAAACATGCCACCGTCACGTTGCACTGCCCAACGTTTATCGTCGGCCGAACGAACCCGTTTACCACTAAAGGAACGGATCCAATCGCTTTTTTGTGTTTCTATTTTGTCACCCAGTCCCGGCGTTTCCTGATGCTCTAACGTGCGAACGCCCAGCACGGTGCCATTGGGATCGATAGCCAACAGCAAACGAATAGCCCCTGAATAACCGTTAGGGGCGATAATTTCAGCGGCCAACGCACTGCGTCGGTCATCGTTAAATGCACGATACAGAGCGGTAGGCTCTGATGTGCCCAACGCCGGTTCTTGGATCAGCCGGCAAGACTGATAAAGATCGTTATCGTGTAAGGTTGATGGAATAATTTCATTAAGACTACGAAGCGTCTGAGCGCGCTGCTGTGCCTTTATACGATCCTCGGTGAGTGCTTCTACTGCCAACACCAAAAACGTCGCTATAATCGCAAATAGCGCTAATAACAGCCCATTTTTTTGCATTGTTTTAGTTGCCATTATGATCTCCCCGCGCATGACCATAGACCGTTGGCCGAGTGTAACGATCGATCAGCGGCACACTCAGGTTCGCCAGCAGGACGGCAAAGGCAACGGCATCAGGATAGCCGCCCCAGCTTCGAATCACCCAGATAAGGAAACCAATCAACAGGCCAAACACCAGGCGTCCTTTCGGTGAGGTAGCCGCTGAGACCGGATCGGTCGCAATAAAAAACGCACCAAGCATGGTGGCGCCACTGAGCGCGTGAAACAGCACTCCGGGCATCACCGATGGGGCCAACAGGTGAGCAACGAAAGCCGGGATTAATAAGCCGGCCAGCAAGCCGACCGGAATATGCCAGCTGATGATCCGCCGTTGCAGCAGGATTGCCCCGCCAAGCAGAAAGGCCAAGTTCACCCATTGCCAGCCGACACCGGCGAGCACTCCAAACTGCGGGCGTTGAAAGATTTCGTCCAACGTATAGCTTTGCGAGAGAGCGGTTTTGACGCTGTCGAGCGGGGTTGCCATGGTCACTCCGTCGATGTTGGTGCGCAGTTGCTCGACGCTGTAGCCCGCCGGCGTGTATTCAAACAAGATGGTGTGCAGTGTCTGCCATAAACTTAAGTCGTGGCTGCTGATGGTTGCAGGCGGCAGCCAATTGGTCATTTGTACGGGGAAGGATACCAACAGCAACACATAGCCGGCCATTGCCGGATTAAACAAGTTCTGTCCCATTCCTCCGTATAACTGTTTTACGACGATGATCGCAAAGGCGGTACCGATGACGATGATCCACCAGGGGGCGAGGGAAGGAATGGAGATGGCCAACAGTACGGCGGTGACCAGCGCGGTATTATCGCGCAGCGCTGAGCGTGCATCACGATTGCGGGCCATCATGCACAAGCTTTCAGCAAGATAAGCGGTGACGATGGCAAGGATCAACTGAAACCAAACACCGGCACCAAAAAAATAGCTTTGTACTAAAAGGCCCGGTAGCAGGGCATAGCATACCCAACGCATCATTCCGCTGGTGCTTTGCTGGCTATGCCCGTGCGGGGCGGCGGCAATGCGAAAACTCATGTTCAGGTGTCCTTATCACTGGATTCTTGCTGAGCGGCTTGCTGTGCCGCTTTTTTCGCTTTAGCGCGGGCAATGGCCGCGGCTACCGCGCTGGATTTATCCTGCGCTGGCTTGGTAGCGGCAGGTTGGTCTGCGGCTGGCGCAGATTGTTGTGCCTTTTCCTGTTGCATTTTTTTACGCGCTTCGGCGGCTTTACGGTGGCGTTCAAGACGCTCCTGTTTTTCCCGTTCAAGCCGTTGCTGACGGCGTTCAAAACGTTGCCGGGCCAGTTCTGCTTTGGCTTTTTCACGGGCAATGTTGCGTATCTCCGCTTTCGCTTTGCGGTAGTAATGCACCAGCGGAATTTCGCTGGGACAAACATAGGCACAGGCACCGCATTCGATACAGTCAAACAGATTATGCTGCTCAAGCGCATCGTAATCTTTGGCTTTGGCTAACCATTGCAACTGCTGCGGTTGCAGTGTAGCAGGGCAGACTTCAGCGCAGGCGCCACAGCGAATGCAGGCCATTTCCGCTTGCGCCGGCGGTAATTCCTCCAGCGTTGGTGTCAGAATGCAGTTGGTGGTTTTAATCACCGGAACAGCCGTCACCGGAAGTGTAAAGCCCATCATAGGGCCGCCCATGATAACGCGGGTTTCTTCCTCAGCCTGAAAATTACCCTGTTGCAACAGGTGGTCGATGGGGGTACCTAACAAAGCCCAGACATTACCTGGAGTGTGCATGCACTCACCGGTTAGGGTCACCACGCGTTCCAGCAAGGGTTCGCCGTCAATGATTGCGCGTTTTACGGCGTAGGCGGTACCGGTGTTCTGCATCAACAGACCGACATCGAGGGGCAGCTGATTGTGCGGCACTTGAGCACCGGTAAGCAGTTCGATCAATTGCTTCTCACCGCCTGAAGGGTATTTTGTCGGCACCACGCGCAAGCTAATATCGTCGATGCCGGTAATGGCATTACGCATGCACTCGATCGCTTCCGGTTTGTTGTCTTCGATGGCTAACAAAACCTGTTCCGCATTACTGATGTATTGCAGAATCTGAATGCCGCTGACAATCTCGTCGGCCTGTTCACGCATCAGCCGGTCATCAGCGCAAATATAGGGTTCACACTCAACACCGTTAATGATGAGGTATTGGATAGGCTTTTGCGACGCCAGTTTTTGTGCCGTCGGAAAGCCGGCGCCACCCAGGCCGGCAATGCCTGCAGCCTGAATATGTTCGATGAGGGTGGCACGATCCTGTTGCCGAAAGTCCGGCAACGGCTGTTTGGGTCCCCAGCGGTCGTCACCGTCGGGCGTGATCACTATCGCCATTTCCGGTAACCCCGATGCATGGGCCGTCGGACGTTCTTCAATAGCGCTGACGGTGCCGGAGGTCGGTGCGTGCAATGGCAATCCCTGGCTGAGCTTTGCTTCGGTCAGTTGCTGTCCTTTTAAGACGTTGTCGCCCACCTTGACCAAACACTGACCGGAAGGACCGATGTGCTGACGCAGTGGTAACACCAGTTCGGCCGGTAATGGCAGGCGTCGCAGGGGTTGCTGGTTGGCCGGTGACTTGCGTTCCGGCGGGTGAATGCCGCCCGGGAATTGTCCGATCAAGCCGGCTTCGACAAATGACTTTATATCTCGCATACCGTTCCGTTACTCCACCATTTTGACCGGAATGTTATCTGCCATCGATACATTAGCTTTCACTGACTTGAGATCCCATTGCCAGGTTTCCGGCTTCGCTTTTACCGGTACCATGTCAATACAGTCAACCGGGCAGGGTTCAACACAAAGGTCGCAACCTGTGCATTCGTGTTCAATGACGGTGTGCATTTGCTTGGCCGCACCAAGAATGGCGTCGACCGGACAGGCTTGAATGCATTTGGTACAGCCAATGCATTCATCTTCCCGAATCACGGCTACTTTTTTCACGTCCTCGGTACCGTGTGCAGCGTCGAGGGGTTTTGCTTCCACGCCCATGAGATCGGCAAGTTGTTTAATGGTTGCCTCACCACCGGGTGGACACTTGTTGATGTCATCGCCATTGGCAATAGCTTCAGCGTAGGGACGGCAGCCGGGGTAGCCACATTGGCCACACTGTGTCTGCGGCAAAATCTCATCGATCTGATCGACGATGGGGTCGCTTTCGACCTTAAACTTAACCGCCGCAAAGCCTAAAATAATGCCAAAGATCAGTGCCAGAACACCGATCGCTATCAATCCCACGACAATACTCATGAACTAACCACCAAACCACTAAAGCCCATAAATGCCAGTGACATTAATCCCGCTGTTACCATGGCAATAGCAGACCCTTTAAATACCTGAGGCACATCCGCTGCTGCCAAGCGTTCGCGCAATGCAGAAAATAAAATAAGAACTAGTGAAAAACCCAACGCAGCCCCTAAACCGTAAACAATGGACTGGACAAAATTGTGTTGTTCGTTGATGTTCAGGAGAGCGACACCCAGTACCGCACAATTGGTGGTGATGAGTGGAAGAAAAATGCCCAACAGGCGATACAATGTAGGACTGGTTTTATGCACAACCATTTCGGTAAATTGCACCACAACGGCAATGACCAAGATAAAACTCAGTGTTTGCAGCGCCATCAGATCCAATGGCTCCAATAAATATTGGTTGACCAGATAACTGCAGACCGAAGCCAGGGTTAATACGAAGGTCGTGGCGGCCGACATCCCAATAGCGGTGTCGAGTTTATTAGAAACCCCCATAAACGGACACAATCCCAAAAACTTCACCAACACGAAGTTATTGACGAGTACGGTCCCAACCAATAGCAGTAGATAATCGGTCATGGCTCCTTCCGAATGGTTAAAAAACAGTGCGTATTATCGGTGTTTTAACGCGGATAAACAACAGACAGAACGCCGCGCTACCGGGTTTTTTGTGGATTTGTCACGATTTTGTCAACAAAGTGTCGCCCTAATGCAATATCTGCCTCGCATAGTACCGTTACGAACGTGCAATTCGAGGAATCATCATGTTGATGTTATTGACGTTGCAACGTCGTGTTCATCAGTGGGATCAACGCCTGTTTTTTCGCGTCTCACGCTGGCGAACCCGCCGCTTTGGCGCCGGTGCGTTTCGACTGTTATCAGCAACCGGCGATGGCTACTGGTATGGGATATTGGCACTGGTCATTACGCTGTCGCTGCAATTGAGCTGGCAGTACTTTCTGACGCTGGCCTTAGCGTTCGCGATTGAGCGCCCGTTGTATTGGGTACTGAAAAACAGTTTTAAACGCGACCGTCCCTCAGCCCATGCACTACCGGTAAAGGCATTATTCAATGCCCACGACCGCTTTAGCTTTCCTTCCGGACACACCTGCGCCGCGTTTGTCTTTGTAACGGTCAGTGCGCTCCATTTTCCCGACGCTGCGCCATTGTTATGGATATGGGCGACCGCCATCGGCATTGCAAGGGTCGCTGTTGGCGTACATTACCCGACCGATGTTGTCGCCGGAGCCTGCCTCGGTACGGCAATTGCTGAATTCACCTTGTTCATTATCGCTACCTACCCATTGTTCTAACCAACCGACGGAGTTGCTATGCGCATCCTATTTGGCATCCAGGGAACAGGAAACGGCCATTTGAGCCGCTGCCATCGAATTGCAACCGAGCTACAAGATTTGCCGGTCGACGTTGATTATTTGATTTCCGGACGCAAGCCATCGCGGCTTTTCAGTACCGAAGTTTTTGGTCACTTCAGTCACCGTCGGGGGCTGACCTTTGCAACTGAGCGCGGACGTTTAAGGCCGATGAAAACGCTAATGAGTAATTCATTGCCACAATTCATGAGCGAAGTGCGCCAGTTGGACCTCTCGGCTTATGATCTGGTGGTTTCTGATTTTGAGCCGGTAACGGCTTGGGCAGCAAAGCTGCAGCATAAACGTTGTATTGGTTTGGGTCGGCAGTATGCGTTTCGCGAAGCGGCTCTGTATCGCCAGTTAAAACCCTGGCATCGCAGCATCATTGATTACTTTGCTCCGGCCTCAGAGTGGTTAGGTATGCATTGGCAACCTTTGGGCGATTGTTTACCGCCGGTGGTGCGTCGTCATGAGCAGGCGCCGGTATCAGAAAAGCAGATCTTGGTTTATTTACCGTTCGAGGATCTGTATCAGGTGATTGACGCCTTGTTGCCCTATACCGATTACTCGTTTTCGGTATTTCATCCTGCCATTCATCGGGCAAAATATTTCGCCAGTGACCATATTATGGGGTTTCCGGGATCTCGCGAAACCTTCGCAGAGCAACTGGCGCTGGCGTCAGGAGTTATTGCCAATGCGGGCTTTGAAACCACCTGTGAGGCGTTAAATCAAGGGAAGCAATTAGCGGTTAAGCCATTAGCCGGACAATTTGAGCAAGCCTGGAATGCAAGGCTGTTAGCGCAGGATCATCGCGCACAGATTTTAACACGGATAGACGATACGGTGATTGGTGATTGGTTAGCACAAATAAATCATAAAGCTGCGCCTGCGGCATTACAGTGGAGTTATGTCGATAAAGCCGTCGCTGAGTGGCTTGCCGATGGTGCCAAGCAATCTAAACAGGATTTGTGTAATACACTTTGGAGTGGCTCCCCAGGTTGGATTCGAACCAACGACACATGGATTAACAGTCCACCGCTCTAACCAACTGAGCTACTGGGGAATCGCTATTGAGATGATGTCGGGAGTGATTGGCTCCCCAGGTTGGATTCGAACCAACGACACATGGATTAACAGTCCACCGCTCTAACCAACTGAGCTACTGGGGAACAACTCTCAACGGCTGCGAATATTAAAGAGGTTGGGCGGGGGTGTCAACTACTAGCAATGGATTTTTTGCTGCTTTTGGTTTGATTGGCGAATATTTCTCCGTTACTAAAGCCCAGACGTTGTTATGTCTACTTTAAGCTACAAAAAGATGGGTTTTGTATCGTAGCCTCTATTAATCCGATTAATAGACAATGTCAATGTTCTGTCACAAAGCTGACTATGATCATGATCATATAGGCTGTTGGATGTTTATTATCCACAGTTCGCTGAATCCTTTGTCAGCAATAGCCTACAGGATCTTATCCACGGATTCTGTGGATAACCCTGTGTTTAACTCTGTGAAAGAGTATGTTTGATGCGGGATGCAGCGATAATTTTGGTCTGGTTAGATTTTGGCTTAATTAAAATATATGCTTGTAAAACAATTAGTTAAATTATTTTTCTGGAATTCGCTATTGACAACTCGCGGACTCCGGCTAGATAGCATGAAGTTTCAGCAACTTGTGTATTTCTTATAAAAACTGTTGTTTTTCTAACCGCTGATTATGCCATTTTGAGCGCTGTATAAATGCGATGGGTAGGTGCTGAAGGAAGCCTTAACGAAAACGAAACGATGAAAATAAATTGTTAAATTGTAATAAAAATGTCGCAATAAAACGGCGGATAAAATGCTTCTTTTCGCCTGCGAAGCTTAAATTAAACACAAAAAAATAGGCAGTTAATCATCTTAACTGCCTATCATGAGTATTTTATCTTGTTTTCTCAGGCTTAACCGGCCTGTGCGGCGGCAAACTGACTGATCCGCTTAACCGCTTCCTGCAGCACGTTCAGGCTGGTCGCAAACGATAAACGACAGTAGCCGTCGGCACCAAAAGCTGAACCCGGTACTAATGCCACTTTCGCTTCCGTTAATAGCTTTTCACAAAGAGCAACATCGGTACTGACACCGGCTTTTGCCATCAGTTCTTCAATGTGGGCAAAGGCATAAAACGTTCCGTCACCGGCGACACAGCGAATGCCGTCAATGTCATTGAGGGCATTGACCAGATAGTCATGGCGCTTTTTAAACTCAGTGATCATGGTGTCAATACAGGATTGGTCACCGTTGAGAGCTGCTGCCGCAGCGTATTGGCTGATGCTGGTTGGGTTTGAGGTGCTCTGCGACTGAATTTTTTTCATTGCCGCAATAATGGTTTTAGGACCTGCTGCGTAGCCAATTCGCCATCCGGTCATGGCATAAGCTTTGGAAACACCCGACAAAATAACGATACGGTCTTTTAAGTCGGGCGCAACCATGGCCAGATTCGCAAAGGTGTTTTCCGGCCATAAAATGTGTTCATACATGTCGTCAGTGGCGATAAGAACGTGCGGGAAATCGCGCAAGACGTCAGCTAACGCGCTTAACTCTTCTGCCGTGTAAGCTGTACCGCTCGGGTTTGAAGGGCTATTGATGAACATTAACCGTGTTTTAGGGGTAATGGCGTCGCGCAACTGCTGTGGGGTAATTTTAAAACGTTGCTCAATACCGGCACTGACAATGATTGGGTTGGCACCGACCAGTTTGGTCATGTCCGGATAAGAAACCCAGTATGGTGCCGGGATCACGACATCATCGCCCGGGTTAAGCCAGGCGCTGAGCAAATTAAAAATGCTGTGTTTGCCGCCGGCCGAAACAATGATTTCATCAGCCTGATAAGTCAGTTGGTTGTCACGCTTAAATTTATCAATGATGGCTTGTTTCAGTTCACTGATGCCATCAACAGCAGTGTACTTAGTGTGGCCATCCTGAATCGCTTTGATGGCGGCATCTTTGATAAACTGAGGGGTATCAAAGTCCGGTTCACCCACACCAAGCCCAATCACATCATGACCCTGTTGCTTCAGTTCATTGGCTTTTTGAGTGACAGCGAGGGTCGGCGAAGGTTGGATCGAATTGACGCGATCCGACAGTTGATAATCCACGGCACATCCTTTTATCAAAGTAGGTTCGTATGAGCTCTCTATAATACGTACGCGGTCAACGAAAGTCTATCGGCATAGCCAAGAGACGGGCAGATAAGGTAGACTATAACGCTCATTTTTAGAGGAGGTATTCATGTCATCAGCCGACGCTTCACGTAGCTTAATTCATGCGCCGGTTGGAAAAACCCTATGGGAAATGACATGGCCCGTCATTTTTGGCGTAGCAACATTAATCAGCTTTAATGTTGTCGATACCTTCTTCATCAGTTTACTCGGCACCGACCCACTGGCAGCGGTCAGTTTCACCTTTCCCGTCACCTTCACGGTGGTCAGTTTAACCATTGGTTTGGGCATTGGTACCTCAGCGGTTATCGCCCGTAAATATGGCAGTGACCGACCCGCGGAGGCTCACTTTGATGCCTTCGGGGCGTTGTCCGTGTCAGCATTATTGGTGCTGATACTGGCATTCATTGGCTACCTGTTAATGGAACCGATATTCAGTTTGTTACAGGCTCATGAGCGATTGATGCCGTTGATCCGTGACTACATGTCGTTGTGGTATGCCGGCTGCGTGATGCTGGTGACACCGATGGTAGGCAACGCGGTATTGCGAGCCTCAGGAGATACCCGTACGCCCTCGATCATTATGGCATCGGGAGGACTGGCCAACGCCATTTTTGACCCCATCTTGATTTTCGGCTGGGGGCCTATCCCGGCCATGGGTGTACAGGGGGCGGCGCTTGCCAGTGTGATTTCGTGGGCGAGTGGACTACTGCTGATTTTCTGGTTACTGAAACGTAAACAGCTGGTCGCGTTTCGTCCCGCTAATGGCCTCAGCTTTGCTGCCGCCTGGCTAAAATCAGCCCGCGAAATTTTAAAAATCGGCATGCCGGCAGCGGGTGCGAATATGCTGACGCCGCTGGCAATGTCAGTGATGACGGCAATCATTGCCGCCTATGGTGCTCCGGCGGTCGCCGCATTCGGTGTGGGGACCCGGTTAGAGTCATTGGCCAGCATCATCATTTTGGCACTTTCGATGTCGCTGCCACCACTGATCAGTCAAAACTTTGGTGCCGATAAAATTACCCGGGTTCGTTACGCCTACAACACCGCGCTAAAAGCAGTGCTGTTAATTCAGGCGGGCATTTACCTGTTGCTGGTGTTAACGGCACCCTGGATCGCCGCGGCGTTTGCTGAGGAGCAGGAAGTTGCGGAAATCGTCGAGCTGTTTATTTACATCATGCCTCTGGGGTATGGTCTGCAGGGCTGGATTATTCTAACCAACTCCAGCTTCAATGCCATTCACAAACCGATGCGGGCATTATGGCTGAGTATCATCCGCTTGTTTGTGTTTTTCGTACCACTATCGTACCTAGGCAGTCTGTTGGCCGACTTAACAGGGTTGTTCATGGGCGGCGTGCTCGCCAACCTGATCACGGCCAGCATTGCGTACTTTTGGTTCTCGCGTGAATTGAGGAGGTTTGGTGAGTAAATCATTCGAACTGGTTTCTAAATACCAACCGGCGGGTGATCAGCCTGCGGCGATCGAAAAAATTCTCGATAATCTGGACGCCGGCCTGGCTCATCAAACCTTGCTTGGGGTTACCGGTTCCGGGAAAACCTTTACCATGGCCAATGTGATCGCAAAGTCACAGCGACCCACCTTAATTCTGGCGCATAATAAAACCCTGGCGGCGCAGTTGTACGGCGAGATGAAAGAGTACTTTCCGAATAATTCGGTGGAGTACTTTGTGTCTTACTACGATTACTATCAGCCAGAAGCCTATGTACCGACCACCGATACGTTCATCGAAAAAGATGCATCGATAAATGACCATATCGAGCAAATGCGATTATCCGCCACCAAAGCCCTTATGGAGCGACGAGACGTGGTGCTGGTGGCGTCGGTTTCCGCCATTTATGGTTTGGGTGACCCTGAGTCTTATATGAAAATGATGCTGCACCTGCGACGCGGTGACATCATTGATCAACGAGATATTCTGCGGCGTCTGGCGCAACTGCAATACAAACGAAACGATGCTGCGTTCGAGCGCGCCACTTATCGGGTGCGTGGGGAAGTGATTGATATTTTCCCGGCAGAATCAGAAGCCATGGCAGTGAGGGTCGAACTGTTTGACAACGAAATCGACCGTATCAGTTATTTTGAACCATTAACCGGCAAAGTCACCGATGCCGATGTTGCGCGAACCACGATTTATCCTAAGACGCACTATGTAACACCGCGCGAAGTATTGGTGGATGCCATTGAGCACATAAAGGAAGAGCTGAAGGGACGGCGCGAGTTTTTGATCAAACAAAATAAATTGATTGAGGAACAGCGAATTGCTCAGCGCACACAGTTTGATATCGAGATGATGCTCGAACTCGGCTACTGTTCGGGAATTGAGAACTACTCTCGCTATCTGTCACGGCGTGCGCCCGGTGAGCCGCCGCCGACGCTGATGGATTACCTACCCGATGATGCCTTGTTGATCATCGACGAGTCGCACGTCACCGTTTCCCAGGTGGGGGCCATGTATAAGGGCGACCGTTCGCGCAAGGAGAATTTGGTAGAATACGGTTTCCGGCTACCTTCGGCGCTGGACAACCGGCCGCTAAAGTTTGATGAATTTGAAGCCATTGCACCGCAAACGCTGTATGTCTCGGCAACACCGGGTAAATACGAGCTTGAACGCAGTAGCGGTGAGGTGGTTGAGCAGGTGGTGCGTCCGACCGGGCTGGTCGATCCGATTATCGAAGTACGCCCGGTAGCGACTCAGGTCGATGATTTAATGTCCGAAGTACGGATTCGGGTCGAGAAAGGCGAGCGAGTGCTGGCCACCACGCTAACCAAGAAAATGGCGGAAGATTTGAGTGATTACCTCGATGAGCACGGCATTAAGGTACGCTACCTGCATTCCGACATCGATACCGTGGAACGGATGGAAATCATTCGTGACTTGCGGTTAGGGGAGTTTGATGTGCTGGTTGGTATTAACTTGCTACGGGAAGGTCTGGATATGCCGGAGGTATCACTGGTGGCAATCCTTGATGCCGATAAGGAAGGCTTCCTGCGTTCTGATCGTTCGTTAATTCAGACCATTGGCCGGGCGGCCCGTAACGTGAACGGCCGTGCCATTTTGTACGCAGATCGGATTACCGGCTCGATGCAACGGGCCATCGAAGAAACCGATCGGCGCCGTACTAAGCAAATCGAATTTAACCAACAACACGGCATTACGCCAAAAGGACTGAATAAATCCATTACTGACGTTATGGATCTCGGTCAGGGGCCGGCGCGCCAGAAGAAATCGAAATCCTCGAGCGCCATTGCGGAAGTCGCGGCGGGCTATGATCCGCGGGTGACGGTGGTTAAAGACACCAAGGCATTGATGAAAGAGCTCGAGGCGAAAGAGAAGGCGATGTACGAAGCGGCCCAAAACCTTGAGTTTGAGAAGGCCGCGCAGCTACGCGACGAGGTCGCCAAAATGCGTGAACAACTTAAACGTGCTGTGTAAGCGTGGTAAAGCGAATAGTTTAATCGATATTTACAATTAGATATCGCTGTAATAATCGATAATATTATCTCTTAGACAGGAAGCATTAAGGGATAAGGTTATGAAAAAGACATGTTCGTTCGCAGTAATGCACTTTACCATTGCCTTTGGCGTGGTTTGGATAATGACGGGTGATGTTGTGCTTGGAGGCGCAGTAGCGCTGATTGAACCCTTAGTAAATACGGTAGGTTATTACTTCCATGAAAAGATCTGGCAACGCGACAGCGTTCGTGGAGAAGGTGCGCTATCTGGATAAAGAAGGGCGGGCAAGTATACCGCTGGTGTTGATGCTGGTGATTTTGTACCAAATGCGCGGTTACGTTGCCGGTATCATTTCACTTACCTTCTCGGAAGACCGTACGCGGTTATTAAACTTGTTTTACAGCAATGCCGAGCAGTTTGGCCTGATGCTACTGGTCGGTTTGCCGTCGCTACTGGTGTTGCTGGCCAGTGCTTTTGCCGCGGAAGACGACCGTAACTGGGGCAACCGGGTTATGGCAATCGCACAGCCTTTGCTGTTATTTTCGCTGTTCCTGGATGCCTTTTTGATCGCTTGGCTGTTCATTGAGCATCAAGGCCATTTCTCGTTTGGGCGCGCGGGTATCATCATGGGTTGGTTTATTTCGCTCTGGTATTTGCTCAAATCGAGACACTGGCGTTTCTACCGTAACCATTTGGCAACGCGTGAAAAAATGGTGTGATCATTTAACAAAATTGATCATTGTTTGAAAACTCAAAGCTGTCTATTATTCCGCCAGTTTTTGTAAAGAGATCCCCCCTACGATGTCGATTAGAAGTAAACTGCTATTGGTCGGCGGCGCTACCAGCCTCGCCTTTATTGCTCTGTTGTTATTAATGATGTTATTTCAGTCCCGGGTTGGTGAATTGCATCAGGCTAATGCGTTACGGCAGGAAGTGAATACCAACCTGCTTGAGTTACGCAGTGCGGAAAAAAACTTTTTGATGCGCAAAGATCGCTCAGAACAAGAGCGCTTGAATAACGTCGCAGCGAAGGTTGAACAGCAGCTTGAGCAGTTGCAACTGCTGCTGGGTTCAGCCAGTGGGGCTACCCTTATTAATAGTCTGAAGCGTGATATTGACGGGTATCAGCGAGCCTTTAATCAGCTGATAACAGCCTTTGAACAGCGCGGTCTGGATGAAAACCAAGGTGCTTATGGCGCGTTACGCAAGGCAACTCATGAGTTGGAACGGGAAGTCGCCGCAAACGGTCAGGACAACGCGTTGATTACGCTGTTGCAAATCCGCCGTAGTGAGAAAGATTTTATGTTGCGGTTTGATAACAAGTACCCGCTCAAGGTGGAAGCGTTACTGCAACAGTTAAGCCAGCAGTTGGGTTCTGACAGAAGCTTGCAGAAACGCGTTAACGATTATCGTACGGAATTTAATCGTTATGTGGATTTGAGTAAAACCATCGGACTAACCGAGAACGAGGGTGCGAAAGCTAAGTTGCGTCAGGCCGCTACAAATATTGAGCACGATCTGATTGAACTGGATAAAGAAGTCGATGATCGTCTGGCCAAGCGTCGGGCACAGATGAATTGGGTACCCGCAACCTTGTTTATTGTTGTTGGCTGTATGGTGATGGGCTTGTTGATCTGGGTTATCCGTTCGATTAACAAGCCACTTCAGCAACTGAGAACTGACATGAGGAAGGTAAGAAGTAAACACGACCTTACCTTGCGTTCAAGTAAATACCGGGACGATGAATTCGGTGAGCTGGTAGATAGCTTTAACGAGTTGTTGGGGTATTTTCAGGGAGTGATACAGCACATTAATCGTTCAGTGGATCGAGTGAATGAATTGACCGCGAGCGTAAATGATACCGTGGCACACACCTCTTCCAGTCTGGAAAACCAGTCGCTGGAAGTCGACCAGGTGGCGACGGCTATGAACGAAATGGGCACCACCGCGCATGGTATAGCAAATGATGCGGAAGAAACGGCCAATCAGGTCAATGAACTTTCGACTCGCGCGCAAAGTGGCCGGACCTCCGTGCAAATTGGTGTTGAAAAAGTCCGCACCTTATCAGAGCGGTTGAGAGGCAGTGTTAATGAAGCCAACATTTTGGCGGAGCGAAGTGGCGCAATCGGACAAATTGTTACGGTTATCAATGCCATCGCAGAGCAAACCAATCTGCTGGCGCTGAATGCTGCGATTGAAGCGGCTCGTGCCGGTGAACAAGGACGCGGTTTTGCGGTGGTCGCCGATGAAGTAAGAACGCTGGCATCGAAAACGCAGCAGTCGATTGCCGAGATTGAATCCATCACCAAACAGCTGGATCAACAGACGGATATCATTGTTTCGACCTTAAAAGACTGCAACGAGCTTGGCGAAGAAAGCGCACAGCACTCTGATGAATCCGATCAATTGTTCAAGTTAATCCATCAGGAACTGATGAACATTAATGATCGATCGGCCTCGATTGCTACGGCGGTCGAAGAACAATCGGCCGTGGTCGATGAAACCGCAGAAAACGTCACCCGTGTGCGAGATGCGGGTATAGAGGCTGCTAATGATGCCAAGCTAAATGCCGAAGCCATGCAGCAAGTCACGGCACAAACGCAGAAGTTACACGAGGCGGTGATGAAATTCCGGATTTGAGTGATGGCGGCAAAGCGCCATCACTCCGATAAACACACCACTAAAGATACTGCGCATGGAAGCGCAACTGCGCTTCAATAAAGCTCGAGATAAAATAGTAGCTGTGGTCATAGCCTTCGTGTAAATGAATTTCAGCGTCGCCATTGACCTCAGCGATAGCCGCCTGTAGCGCCTGTGGTTTTAGCTGTTCATCAAGAAAACCGTCCGCCAGCCCTTGGTCGACGCGGATAGGTAAGGGTTGGCCATGGGCTTTAATCAGTTCCACGGCATCGTATTGCGCCCATTGTTGGCGATCGTCACCCAAATAGTTGCTGAAGGCTTTTTCACCCCAGGGACAATCCGTCGGGTGGGTGATCGGAGAAAAGGCCGAAATACTGCGATACCGCTGTGGGTTTCGTAATCCAATCACCAATGCACCGTGGCCACCCATAGAGTGTCCGGCAATGGCACGGCGGTCAGTTATCGGCAGCTCCCGCTCGACCAGTTCAGGTAGCTCACTGACGATATAGTCATACATTTGATAATGTTCTGACCAGGGCGTTTGTGTTGCGTTCACATAAAAGCCGGCACCTTTGCCAAAGTCGTAGGCAGCTTCCGGATCATCCGGGACGTCATCCCCGCGGGGGCTGGTGTCCGGCATTATCAACGCGATGCCGAGCTCATTGGCGACGCGCTGAGCGCCGGCTTTGGTGGCAAAGTTTTCATCGGTGCAGGTTAGTCCCGACAGAAAATAAAGGGCTGGTACGGGCTGCTGTGTTGCCGCTTCAGGCAGATAAACACTGAACTGCATAACGCAGTTCAGTGTTTTAGCATCGTGCTCAAAGCGGATCTGGCGACCGCCGAAGCAGCGCACATCACTCACTTTTTTCATGCTCGACTCCATTAGTAATGAATCACCGAACGAATGGATTTCCCTTCATGCATCAACTCAAACGCTTTGTTGATGTCTTCCAGCGGCATGGTATGGGTGATAAAAGTATCCAAGTCAAATTTACCGTCCATATACTGCTGTACATAATCAGGTAACTCGCTGCGGCCTTTCACGCCACCAAAGGCACTCCCACGCCAAACGCGTCCGGTAACCAGTTGGAAGGGGCGAGTGCTGATTTCTTCGCCGGCACCGGCCACACCAATAATGACCGATTCCCCCCAGCCTTTATGACAGCACTCCAGTGCCGCCCGCATCACGTCGACGTTGCCGATACATTCAAAGGAGAAGTCGACACCGCCATCGGTCATCTCGACAATCACTTCCTGGATCGGCTTATCGTATTGGCTTGGATTGACAAAGTCAGTCGCTCCGAGCTGTTTGGCAATCTCGAACTTATCTTCGTTAACATCAACGGCAATAATGCGAGAGGCACCAGCTTGTACGGCACCAATGATGACCGCCAGACCAATGCCGCCGAGACCAAATACCGCAACAGTATCGCCTTGTTGTACTTTAGCGGTGTTTTTGACGGCGCCCAGGCCGGTTGTTACCCCACAGCCGAGCAAGCAAACTTTTTCCAGCGGTGCTTGCTTAGGAATTTTCGCCAACGAAATTTCCGGTAACACGGTATACTCAGAAAACGTTGAGGTACCCATGTAGTGATAAATGGTTTCGCCGTCCTTAGAAAAACGTGACGTCCCATCGGGCATCAGGCCTTTACCCTGAGTCGCACGGACAGCCTGGCAAAGGTTGGTCTTACCGGACGTACAGAACTTACACTCACCGCACTCGGCGGTATAAAGAGGAATAACATGGTCACCTACCTGTAACGAGGTTACTCCCTCACCTACGGCTTCAACAATACCGCCACCTTCATGACCCAGCACCGCCGGAAAAATACCTTCTGGATCCTTCCCTGACAGAGTATAGGCATCGGTATGGCAAACGCCGGTGGCGACAATTCGAACCCGCACTTCACCTTTTTCGGGAGGCGCAACGTCAATAATTTCTTCTTTTAGCGGTTCGCCCGGTCCCCAGGCGACCATTGCTCTTGATTTGATGGTTTCCATAACTTACTCCCGTGTCAATGAGGCTTGTTAGCCTTGTGTCGTTTATACGCATAACAATAGCGAAAGTTTAACTTTTTCTGATTTAAAGGTAATCTTGGTTTTATACAAATAACTTTTGCATTAATGAAAAAGGATTGGCGCGTGAAAGAATGGCAGGGGATCAGTGAATTTGTGGCCACGGCCGAAACTAACAGCTTTTCCGCGGCGTCGCAGCGTCTGGGTCTGTCGGTAGCGCAAGTCAGTCGCAACATTGCCGCCCTCGAAAGTCGGCTCAAAATGCAGTTGTTGTATCGTTCCACCCGCAGTGTCAGTTTAACCGAAGAGGGCAAGTTGTATCTGCCGCACTGTCAGCACTTGGTTGCGGCTCTGCGCGAAGCAAACCAGTTAATTCAGCAACGCAATGAGCAACCGCAGGGGCTGATAAGAGTCACCGCACCGGTTTACTTTGGTGAACAAATTATTGCACCGTTGCTCAACGATTTTATGCAGCAATACGATGACTTGCGGCTGGATTTGAATTTAACCAATGACACGGTCGATTTGGTGGAAGGCAGTTATGACCTGGCGATTCGGCTGGGCCATTTAGGCAACCCCAGGTTACGCGCCCGGCGACTGGGTAGCCGGCGTCATTTTGTGGTCGGTGCTGACAGCTATTTTCAGCGCTTTGGGATGCCGTTACAACTGGAAGACTTGTCACAACACCGTTGTTTTACCGGTACGGTAAAACAGTGGCGTTTTATGGTTAATGGCAAAGCACAAGCGCTGACCCCGCTCAGTCATATTCATTGTAATAACGGTATTGCCTTGCGAGACGCGGCGCTCAAAGGATTAGGTCTGGCCATGTTACCCGATTACTACGTCCAGGATGCATTGGCAACTGGTCAGTTACAGGAAGTGCTGGCCGATTATCGACAGCCCGACGACGGCATTTGGGCGCTGTACCCGGAAAGCCGGCAACAGATACCTAAAGTTAGGGTGCTGATTGACTATCTCGTTGATAACTTGCAAAGGTAAAAAAGAAATGGTGGTTGCTACTGGGCTCGAACCAGTGACCCTCGCCTTGTAAGGGCGATGCTCTCCCAACTGAGCTAAGCAACCACTCTAAAGGGTTACAACGAATGGGGATGAAGTGAGTGGTGGTTGCTACTGGGCTCGAACCAGTGACCCTCGCCTTGTAAGGGCGATGCTCTCCCAACTGAGCTAAGCAACCATCTTCACTGTGACACTTCTGCGTCGTTGCGAGGTGGCATTATAGGGAGCTGAACAAAACTGTCAAACAAAATTTTGAAAGTTTTGTTTAAGTGCTGATAATTTAATCGTTTTTGCGATTGTCTGCTGTTCGGCAGATGCTTTAGCCGCCAGTTCTTGCTAAACTTCGCAGCAATTATTGTCTTTTTTGAACGAATCAATTCAAAGGAAGTTAGCATGAGTGTGGTAACGCGTTTCGCGCCCAGCCCGACTGGGTATTTACACGTTGGTGGTGCTCGTACCGCCTTGTATTCTTGGTTAGTCGCCAAGGCACAAGGAGGTGAATTTGTATTACGCATTGAAGACACCGACCGTGAGCGTTCAACGCAGCCGGCTATTGATGCCATTTTAGAAGGAATGCAGTGGCTGGGTCTGAATTGGGACAAAGGTCCTTACTATCAGACTCAACGTTTCGATCGTTATAAAGAATTGATCGATCAGTTGCTTGCCGAAGATAAAGCCTATAAGTGTTATTGCTCCACAGAACGTCTGGAAAAAATGCGCGAAGAGCAAATGGCCGCCGGACAAAAACCGCGTTACGACGGCCATTGCCGTGATAATCCGAATGTCAGTGGTGACAAATACGTGGTGCGTTTTCGTAATCCGCAACAAGGCAGCGTAGTATTTGATGATCACATTCGCGGTCGCATCGAGTTTTCTAACCAAGAGCTGGATGACTTGATCATTGCCCGTTCTGACGGTACGCCAACCTACAACTTCTGCGTTGTTGTGGACGACTGGGATATGGGCATTACCCATGTTGTTCGCGGCGAAGATCACATTAACAATACACCGCGTCAGATTAATATCCTGAAAGCGCTCGGTGCACCGGTACCCGAATATGCACACGTGTCGATGATCTTAGGCGACGACGGCAAGAAATTGTCCAAACGCCACGGTGCCGTCAGCGTCATGCAGTATCGTGATGATGGCTATCTGCCGGAGGCGGTGATCAATTATCTGGCGCGCTTGGGTTGGTCACATGGCGACCAGGAAATTTTCAGTGTTGAAGAACTGATCCAATATTTTAAGTTGGACGACGTTAATAAAGCGGCGTCAGCGTTCAACACCGAAAAACTAAACTGGCTGAATCAGCATTACATGAAAACCCTGCCAGCAGAGCAGATTGCGCCGCAGTTGCAATGGCAGTTTGATCAACTTGGCATTGATACCCGCAATGGTCCAGCGCTGGAAAAAGTGATTGGCCTGCAGGCTGACCGTGTTAAGACGTTAAAAGAGATGGCGGATATCAGCCGTTATTTCTACCAGGCCGTGACCGAGTTTGAAGAAAAGGCCGCGAAAAAACATCTACGCCCGGTTGCTAAAGAGCCGTTGCAAAAAGCCAGAGAACTGCTGGCCGCTGTCAGCGACTGGAATGCCGCCAATATCCAAGCTGCGATTAACCAGACCGCAGAAGTGCTTGAAGTGGGTATGGGCAAAGTGGGTATGCCATTACGGGTAGCCGCAACCGGAGGAGGTAACTCTCCGTCGTTAGATGTGACCCTGGAACTTATACCCCAACAGAATGTATTGCAGCGTATCGACCTTGCTTTACAATTTATCTCTGAACGTGAAGCAAACAGCTAAGCTGTAGCGGCTAACCGAGGTCACATGCCAACCATAAAACATTTAATTGACAACAACCGTGAATGGGCTCGACAGCAAGTCGAGCGCGATCCCGAGTTTTTCCAGCGACTGGTGGGTCAACAGTCGCCGGAATACCTTTGGATTGGATGTTCTGACAGCCGCGTGCCGGCGAATCAAATCGTTGGTATGGATCCCGGTGAGTTGTTTGTGCACCGTAATGTCGCGAATCAGGTGATACAAACCGACTTTAACTGCTTGTCGGTTATTCAGTTTGCGATCGAAACGTTAAAAGTGAAGCACGTACTGGTCGTCGGTCATTACGGCTGCGGCGGGGTAAAAGCAGCAATCGAATCCAAACCTCACGGTTTAGTCGACCACTGGCTTTATCCTATCCGTGATATTTACCGTGAACATGCGGTGGAGCTCGAAGCGCTGGATGAACAGGCTCAGATTGATCGTCTGTGCGAATTGAACGTGATTGAACAGGTCAAAAACCTGGCCAAAACAAATATGGTGCAGGAAGCCTGGGACCGCGGTCAGGAACTGAATATCCACGGCTGGGTATATCGCCTTGATAATGGACTAGTGAATGACATGAACGTTTCTGTTGCAAGCCGCGAAGGTTTGGAACAGGTCTATCATGTTTACCATAAAAACCTGCCAAAGGGCGTTCGTTAAGCAATTTGAACGTTAATTGTGCAGATTGCGATATTTTTCATCAAACAGATGGTTTTTTTCAAAAAACAGTTGACACATTAACGCCCCTCGCAATAGAATGCGCCCCGCTGTCAGGGCAGTTTTGCTGCCAAGGTAGAGGGGCTATAGCTCAGCTGGGAGAGCGCTTGCATGGCATGCAAGAGGTCAGCGGTTCGATCCCGCTTAGCTCCACCAAACCTACTGCGACAGTATTGTGAATGAACTGCGTCCCCTTCGTCTAGAGGCCTAGGACACCGCCCTTTCACGGCGGTAACAGGGGTTCGAATCCCCTAGGGGACGCCACTTCATCCACAGCAGATGCAATACGAGATTGCGTCCCCTTCGTCTAGAGGCCTAGGACACCGCCCTTTCACGGCGGTAACAGGGGTTCGAATCCCCTAGGGGACGCCACTTCGTAACGCATCAAACCACAGTCCGGGTCCCCTTCGTCTAGAGGCCTAGGACACCGCCCTTTCACGGCGGTAACAGGGGTTCGAATCCCCTAGGGGACGCCATACTGCACAAACCGCCATCCGGCGGTTTTTTTGTGCCCAAAATCCGTAGCTCGCGCCTTGGCGCGAGGGGGCCTGGCAGGGGATTAAATGGCTGCTCTCACAAAGTTGAGCTGAAGCAATGGTATGGGCTAATTGCTTTTGGCAGGCACCGAGGGGGCTTTAGCCAGAAACCGCTCCAAGCACATCCGTGTGGCTTGTTTCCGGCCATCCATGGCCTCCAACATTTCTGGCTAAAGCCCCCTCGATACCTACCACGCAATTAGCCCATACCATTGCATCGCTGCAATTTTTTTACCAACGCCATTTAATCCTCTGCCAAGCCTTTGTAATACGGAAACGCTCTGATAGCTTAACGAATAAAATCCATAATAGCGGTCCTTTGGTATGGGCGAGCGTCAGGATTTGCGTCCTCGTTTTCAAAGGGTGTTGGAGGCCATGGATGGCCGGAAACAAGCGTACATGGATGTACTTGCAGCGTCCCTTTGAAAACGAGGACGTAAAGCCTGATAAAGCTCGTCCGTTCCAAAGGGCCGCTATGCTGCTGTGTTTGTTAAGCTATACCCAACCCTCGCGCCGAAGGCGCGAGCTACTTCGCGCGTTGCAGTAGCTCGAGTAGGTGGGGCTCGAGGAAGTCGGCTATTTTGGGTTGTGCTTCGGCGGTGGGGTGGATGCCATCGTTTTGTACGTAGTCGCTACTTTCTTCGATTAAGGGCTGCATGAAGAATGGGATCAGTGGTACGTTTTTTTCTTTTGCGATGTCCTCATACAAACCCGTGAACTGTTGTGCAAATCGTTGGCCATAGTTAGGTGGTACCATCACTTGGCTTAAGGCCACTTTAACGCCTTCTGCACGAGCTTGGTCGATAATTTGTTCCAGATTGGCGCGTACTGTGCTGAGGTTAAAGCCACGAAGTCCGTCATTGCCTCCGAGTTCGATAAATAATGCATCGGGCTTATGACGTTCGAGAATGCCTTCTAGCCGACGCAGGCCGCCGGTGGTGGTTTCGCCGCTGATGCTGGCGTTGATAATGGCATAGTCGGGGTGGCTTTGTTGCCAGCGACGTTGTAATTCAGCGACCCAGGTTTGTTGGCTGGAGAGGCCATAGCCGGCACTCAGGCTATCTCCTAATACAACCAGTGACACATTTGCTGAAACCGTACGTATAGACAGTAACAGAACGACTACAAGACTTAATTTAAAAAGGAAGTTTTTCATCATATGCTCATTCAAGCCCAACAACTGGAAAAAATCGTCGATACCTCAGAAGGTAAGCTACAGATTCTGCAGCCAATTAACGTATCAATCAACGCTGGCGAGACCGTTGCCATCGTTGGTGCGTCCGGCTCTGGTAAATCCACCTTATTGTCATTACTTGCAGGGTTGGACCTCGCAACGGCCGGAGACGTTCTCATAGAGAACGAAAAACTCAGCGAATTGGATGAAGAGCAGCGTGCAAAAGTGCGTGCGGATAAAATTGGCTTTATCTTTCAGCAGTTTTTGTTAGTCCCCAGCCTGACTGCTTTAGAAAATGTCATGTTGCCGGCGGAGCTGGCCGGGCATAAAGGTGCCGAGAAGGAGGCGCGGGAGCTGTTAGAAAAAGTGGGGCTGGCGGATCGTTGGCATCATTATCCGAATCAGCTTTCTGGTGGTGAACAGCAACGTGTGGCGATTGCCCGTGCGTTTGTTGGTCAGCCAAAAATTTTATTTGCCGATGAGCCGACCGGTAATTTGGATACCCACACGGGTGAAAAAGTCGAGCAATTGCTGTTTGACTTAAATAAAGATTATGGCACGACTCTGATCATGGTCACCCATGACAATCAACTGGCTGAGAAATGCCAGCGCGTGTTGCGTATGGACGCCGGTAAATTAACGGAGGCGACTCAGGATGTGGCATAAAATTTCGTTTCGGTTGTTAAAGCAGGAGCTGAAACGAGGTGAACTGACCATTATGGCGCTGGCCATTATTTTGTCAGTTACCGCGGTACTGTCGTTATCGTTGTTCAGTGAGCGCCTGCAGTCGGGGTTGCTTGAACGCAGCAGTGAGTTTTTGGCGGCGGATCGGGTGCTCAGTTCACGTCGTGACATTCCGCAGGAATGGTTGGATGAAGCGCAAGGTCGTGACATCCAAACGGCCTGGCGGGTGGTGTTTAATTCCATGGCGTTTGCCAATGACTCATTGCAACTGATTGATGTTAAAGCGGTTTCCGACGGTTATCCGTTGCGCGGAGAACTGCGCGTGGCGGAGCAACCGTTTGTTGAAGGGGAGGTTGCACGAGGCTTGCCTGAACCGGGTGAAGCTTGGGTCGCGTCGTCATTATTCCAGGCGCTACAGATTGAGTTGGGCGATTCCATCGAAGTGGGGAACAGCGAGTTTAAAGTCACCAAGGTGGTGACTTACGAGCCCGATGTGGGCTTTTCGGTGTTTACCGACAGTCCTAATGTCATCATCCGTTACTCTCAACTGGAACAAACGGGTTTGATTCAGCCGGGTAGTCGTGTTCGTTATAACGTGCTGATGGCGGGATCGCAGCAGGCTTTGGCAGACTATGAACGTTGGTTGTTGCCGCGGCTGAATGATGATACCCACAGTTGGCGTAGTATTGAAGACGGCGATAGTCCACTGGCGCGCTCGTTAAACCGGGCGGAGCGTTTTATGATGCTGGCCAGTTTGCTCGGTGTGGTGCTGGCTGCAACGGCGGTTGCGGTTGCTGCACAGCGCTATTGTCAGCGCAATTATGATGTGGTGGCGATATTCAAAACCTTAGGTGCGAGCCGCCAGCAAATTCGCCGTATTTTTATTCTTCACTTACTGCTGCTGACCGCGCTCAGTGTCGGCATCGGAATGATCTTAGGCTGGTTGGTGCAGTCGTTTGTAATAGACTGGGTTGCCCAGCAGTTGGACGCTGAATTGCCCGGGGCAAGTTGGAAGCCTTATGCGTTAGCGGCGGCAACCGGTGTTATCAGTGCGGTGATGTTTACGCTCTATCCGTTGTTCCGGTTGGTGGAAATTCCTCCTTTACGGGTACTGCACCGGCAACTGGTGGGGGCGCAGGCGGTGCGCTGGCTGCAATGGTTGCTCAGCGGTGGCACCATCTATGCGTTATTGGTGCTCTATTCTCAACAGTGGTGGTTGTCCACTGCCTTATTTGCCGGTGGTGCTTTTGCGGCGCTGCTGCTGTTAGGGATTGGTCGTCTGTTAATCCGGGCCAGTCGTCAAGCCGGTATGCAGGCGGGCAGTGCGTGGCGTCTGGCGATGGCCGGACTGCAACGGCGCGCGGCCGCAAACAGTGTGCAGATGCTGGCGTTTTCCACGGCGATCATGTTGTTGTTGCTGGTCATTGTGTTGCGTAACGACTTGTTGGCTGACTGGCAGCGGCAATTGCCGGAGGATGCGCCGAATTACTTTGCGCTCAATATTGCCGAAGAAAAAGTGCCGGAATTGCAGGCGATGTTTGAACGGGAAAATATACGTTCAACCGACCAATACCCAATTGTGCCTGGACGAGTCACCTATCACAACGGTGAACGACTGCTGGCAGAAGTCACTAAAGAAGATCGTGAAGCGCAGCAGGAGCAAGAGCAGGGCAGGGAAGGTTTTGGCCGGGAATTGTCGATGACCTGGCGTGATACGCTGCCACCCAATAATGATATTGTGGCTGGGTCCTGGTGGGGCGAGGACGCTGAACCGCAGGTGTCGGTCGAGTTGAACGCTGCTGAGCGTCTCGATATTCAGGTCGGTGACGAGCTGACGTTCAATATTGGTGGTGAGGAGTTTACGGTACCGGTTACCAGTCTCCGTGAAGCTGACTGGAGCACGTTACAGCCGAACTTTTACATGATATTCAACACAGCGACCCTGAAAGACTTTCCGGCCACTTATATCACCAGTTTCCATCTCGATGAAGAGCGCAAGGACGAGTTGTATCAGTTATTCCGGCCCTTTCCGGAAGCCTCGCTGATCGACCTGGATGCGATCATTGATCAAATCCGTGAGGTGATTGCACAGGTCAGTCTGGCGATTTTATTTGTACTGGTGCTGGTCATTATTGCCGGCTCCTTGGTGTTGATTGCTCAAGTTCAGGCGAGTATGGATGAGCGCCAGAAAGAGTTGGTGATTCTGAGAACACTGGGCGCGCCGGGTAAATTACTGAGTCGCAGTATCACTTATGAGTTCCTGGTCTTAGGGGCCATCAGTGGCTTTATCGCCACCATTGCGATGGACATTGCGCTGTTGATTTTACAAACCCAGGCATTTGGAATGGACGCTACCTGGCACTGGCGGTTATGGCTTGTTGGACCGCTGAGCGGTGCTATTATTGTAGGTGTGTTGGGACGTTTGTCGTGCGCTCGGTTAATTCGCAGAAATACCGCGCAACTGATCCGCAAATTGGCCTAACCCGCAGTCCGCCGGCCTGGTTGTAAGGTTGGCGGCTGCAACAAGGAGATATTATGAACATCTTGATGACCGGTGGTACAGGCTTAATTGGTTCGTATTTCATTAAAAAATATGGCAACAAACATGAGCTTACCGTGACCTCGCGAACGCCTGCTAAAGCGCGACAGCAATTAGGTGACAAGGTTAAGGTCATTGCGTCGCTGGATGAGGTTGAGGATATCGGCCGCTATGATGCCGTCATTAATTTACAGGGTGCCGGTATTGCTGATAAGCGCTGGAGTGCTCACCGTAAACAGGTGTTGCAGAACAGCCGCTGGCAAATAACCGAACAGCTCGCCGAGATGATTAACCGGGCGCAAACCAAGCCGACGGTGTTTATCAGTGGCTCTGCCATTGGTGTTTACGGTCCGCGTGATGCGGCTCCGGTGAATGAGGACGGCACCGCCAATAGCGTCGACTTTGCGGTGGAGTTGTGCCGGCAGTGGGAGCAGAAGGCATTAGCTGCCAAGGACAGTACTCGGGTGGTGTTACTACGAACCGGCGTAGTGCTGGCGCCGCACGGTGGAGCCTTGGCGAAAATGATGCTGCCTTATAAGCTGGGACTTGGTGGTCCGCTTGGCAGCGGCGAGCAGATGATGTCCTGGATTCATATTGACGATATGGTGCGGGGTATTGACTATTTGTTGGCCGAACCGGAATTGTCCGGACCGGTTAATATGACCGCACCGGGTCCTGTCAGCAATAAAGCCTTCAGTCGCACGCTGGCGTCGGTGCTGAAACGACCTCATGTGTTTAAAGTGCCAGCCTTTGTGTTGAATATGGCAATGGGCGAGATGGCGTCGATGCTATTGGAAGGTCAGGCGGTGGTGCCTGACAAACTGCGGCAGCATGGCTTTGAGTTTTATTATCCCACCCTTCGTGAGGCGTTGACGGACATCAGTGAGCGGCAGTGACCGCCGCTTACTGATGTCACCCTTTACCAGCCCTGGATCCGTTGCCATTGACTGTGAGAACCGTCCGCCATAACGATATGATAGACGTTGTGCATGGCGGCGGTGGCGCAGGCGTGGTTCGGCAATATGCGCAATGTTGTACCGACCGGGAAGTCGCTGATTGAGTGATTCCCGCTCAGCTCGATGACGCCATGCTCCTGTGAGGTACTATTGACACAAAGCCCGTCGAGTACCTCGCCCTCGATGCTGCAAACTTGTCCGTAGCCATAGTCCTGAGCCTGACCAGCAGTGCCGCGATCGCGCGACAATGCCATCCAACCGCTGTCTGTTAGTAGCCAGTTCTTTTCTTTGTTATAGCCGATGACGCTGGTAACAACCGACATGGCAAGATCCTCAATGTTGCACACGCCAATGTTTTTCATCACCAAATCAAAGGTGGTATAAACACCGGCGCGGACTTCGGATATGTCGCTAAAGTCCTCTCCAAAATGAGCCGTTGGTGTTGAACCTACACTGCTTATGCGGCACTCAATACCCGCTTGCAATAGTCGCTCGCGGGCGCGTCGCACGGCATCGCATTCCTGTTTGGCAAAGTCTTTCAAAGCCTCAGGTGTTGAGCAACCGTAGGAGCCGCCAGCGTGTGTCATTAAACCGCTGAAATGACTGCCCAGTTGTGCAGCGATCGCCGTTAATTCAGGCGCGTCAGGTTTAATACCGCCCCGGTGATCGTCACTGTCAATTTCAATAAATACCGAAAACGACTGTTGTGTTTTACTGGCGTAATCGACCACGGCTGTTGCCTGTTCGGGCGTATCCAGCAGGATGTGTAAGTTAACGCCATGCTGGCGTATTGCGGCGACCCTTGGCAGTTTAGCCGGAGCCATTCCGACGGCATAGAGCAGATCGGTATAACCCGCTTGTGCATAGGCTTCTGCCTCCGCCAGGGTCGATACTGTGGCGGGTGCGTTTTTATCGGGCAACAAATAAGCGGCGGCTTCTAATGTGCGTAGCGTTTTCAGGTGCGGCCGTAACTGACTGCCCAACGCGCTGATACGCTCCCTGAGACGATCAATGTTGCGCTGTAACTTAGCCTCATCGATGAGTAAATAGGGGGTATCCAGGTTGTTGACCCAAGCAGGATTAGCGGTCATTGAGTGAGCTCCTTGCTGAGTGGGATGAGAGTAGTTGGGCGTAGCGGTTGATGTCGACATTACCACCGCTGACGATAATACCCACGCGTTTTCCCTGCAGTTCTGACTGCATGGCACGGGCTGCGGCAAAGCTCAGGCAGCCGGTCGGTTCAACCACCATTTTCATGCGCTCTGCGAAAAAATGCATGGCGTCGATCAGTTGGTCGTCCGTGGCGGTTAAAATATCATCGACATTGTCACGTATGATCGGAAAGGTGTACTCCCCTAAAAACTGCGTCTGGGCGCCATCAGCGATGGTTTTTGGTGTTTCGATACGGACAATTTCACCGCGCCGGAACGACTGCTGACCATCATTACCTGCGGCGGGCTCAACCCCATAAACTTTGCAGGCAGGATCAAAATGCCGTGCTGCCAGCGCCGAACCAGAGAGTAAACCACCACCACCCAGGCAGACAAACAGAGCATCCAGTGAACCGGCTTGTTCGAACAGCTCTTTTGCGGCGGTTCCCTGACCAGCCAGAATGTGAGGATGGTCGTAAGGTGGAATGAGGGTATAGCCGTGTTGCTCGGCCAGTTGACGACCAATTTGTTCACGGTCTTCGGTGTAGCGGTTGTAGCTGATAACCGTAGCACCGTAGCCCCGGGTGGCTGCAACTTTTGCTGTCGGTGCGTCCTCGGGCATAATAATGGTTGCTTTGATACTCAGTCGTTGTGCTGCCAGTGCAATAGCCTGGGCATGGTTGCCTGAGGAAAAGGCGATGACGCCGGCCGCTTTCTGCTCTTCGGTAAACTGCAAAAGCGCGTTCATGGCGCCACGAAACTTAAAAGCGCCCATGCGTTGAAAGTTCTCGCACTTGAAAAATAATTCAGCACCACACAGTTCATTTGCGGTGCGCGAGGTCATCACCGGTGTCCGGTGGGTATAACCCTCGATACGCGCGGCGGCAGCTTCAACGTCTTTATACGTAGGTAACTTCAGGCTCATCGGTTTCTCAACTACGGGATAACTTGTTGTTAATGGTATTGGGATTCTAACAGCCAATACCTGCGTCTAGCTACTGTTGGTCTGGCTTAACCGACACTGAGCAAATAACCCAGGGTTGGTTTTTCAAGACTTCTTACATTTTAGCAGTGGATCGAGTGCCGATTTGTTCTATGCTGGTTATGGGATAGACAATATAAGGAAATAGCCATGTATTTTTTTAATATCGAGGCGCTAAAACAGCAATTGCGCGACAAACAATTGACTCAAGCTCATGCGCTCAGCTATCTGGTTGCGCTACTGGTGTTGTGGTATCTGCCCATCGGACAGTTGGGTGATGGTACTACCGCGTGGGATCAGGCCTCATTCTGGGCGTCACTGGTGATTATGGTTAGTGGTACTGTAATGGCTTATCGTGCTAACGGAGGTTCGCAGGGTGATCAGTTTCTGGAACGCTTTATCTCATTGTCATGGGTCGTTTTTTGGCGGATATTACCGATGTTGTTCCTGCTTGCTTGGCTCGCCGTCATTTTGCACACAATGACCTACGGCGATAGCCACTATCAATTAACGGTGTATGGGTTTGGCTTTTCGGTAGTCGCTGAGTTGCTTTATTACCAGCGTCTTTGTTCGCATTTACGGCAGCTTAATGGCACTGAAACGGAGGGACATTATGTCCACAGTTAAGCTTAAGCGGTGGCTACCATTAACGGTTTGTTTAATCGTCGCATTGCTCTTTTATGGTGCCGGGATGGCAAGCGGGGCGCTCAGTTTTGCGCTTGCGGGCGCGCTGTTTGAACTATTATTTTGGTTCGGGCTATTCAGAAGGTCTTCGCAAACCTAGGGCTGTGTTACCTTCATTTGTTGCGTAACTGTTAATTTTAGTTTAACGTTAGCTTAAGTGACGATGAGGTAGCCGACGCCATGAATAAACGTGCGAAAATTGCAGTGCTTAGCGTATCGTGCGTTTATGTTGTGGTGTGGTTTTTGGTCACCAATTATGCCGCCAATGCTTATGTCTCATCGCGATTTGCTGCGCAGCAGGAGCAGGCTCGACAACAGGTTTCGCTGGCGAAATCGACCCTTGAAGCCATCCTGTTCAAAGACGTTTATCTTGCAGACAGTCTTGCTACCGTCGTCAATATTGAGCCTCAGTTTGCCATCGATAACTGGCAGTCCATTTCCAAAAAGCTGATGGCCGATTCCTCACATGTTCGCAATGTAGCCATGGCGCCTGACAATACCATTCAATACATTTATCCGTTAGCCGGGAATGAGCAAACACTCGGCTTTCGTTATCAGGATCGTCCCGACCAGTTTGAATATGTGCAGCGCGCGCAGCGCAGCGGTAAAGTGGTTATTGATGGCCCTCGCGAATTGATTCAGGGCGGTATTGGTTTGATCGTCCGCTTTCCGATTTTCAGTGACTATCCGATTTCGATGGAATACTGGGGCGTCGTCAGTGTGGTGATTGATTATGATGCCATCATGAAAGAAGCCGGCTTTAACGATTTTGAGCGCGTTGAAGTGGCACTGCGACATGATCAAGACCAACAACAGCAGAGTGTCTTTTTTGGTCGTCCTGAAACCTTTGAGACGGCAGACTTTACGCTGCCCGTCACGCTTCCCTCGGGTCGTTGGCAAATGGCGGCAAAATATAGCCTGGCGCTCGATAGCAACGAACAAACACTGCTCTATGGTTTGTGGGTAGCCAGCGCGGCGTTAGCGCTGTTAATTTACCTCGCTATCCTAACCCTGTTTCGGTCTTTCCATGCGGCTCGCCAACATGCGCTTCATGATGAACTGACTAAGCTTCCCAATCGTCGGTTCCTCATGAATTACATCGAGGGCTTAATTTCGCGCCGGGGAGCACCACCACAGTTTGCCATCATTAATGTCGATTTAAACCACTTCAAAAAAGTGAACGATGAGTTAGGACATGATGCCGGTGATGCGTTACTCAGACACATCGCAAAACTCATGCTGATGCAGGTTCGGGCGACGGATCTGGTGGCACGTATTGGTGGCGATGAGTTCATTATTGTGTTGAATCGAATAACCGAAGAAGCCTCGGTTAGGCAGTTTGTAGACACATTAAAAGCGAATATCGAGCGCAGTCCGTTGCCGTATAAAGACCAGCTTATTTACCCCTCCTTGAGTGTTGGCTTCGCGCTTTCCGATGGTAAAAAATCGCGTGAGGCATTACTGTCGGAAGCGGATGCCGCCATGTATAAGATGAAGATCGCGCACCGAACAGGCCACTAGGCTTTGACGGTAATTAATGCGTTAGCGTAATATACGCCAATGCAATGCACTCTTTGTTCATCAACGGCCGTGGAATACTGCCGGGATCGCAAGCGCCGTTATTTTCGCTGTGGCAGCTGCGACCTGGTGTTTGCTGATCCTCAATCGCGCTTAACCGGCGCCGATGAAAAAGTTATCTATGACTTTCATGAGAACGACCCCAACGATCCCGGCTATCGTCGCTTTTTAGCGCAGCTATCGACACCATTAATCGAGCGTTTATCGCCGGGTATGCGAGGGTTGGATTTTGGTTGCGGCCCTGGACCTACGCTGAATCTGCTGTTGGAAGAGCAGGGCATGTCGATGGATTTATACGATCTGTACTATTTTCCGGACAAGTCAACACTTCAGCCGCAATATGATTTTGTGACGGCGACTGAAGTGGTTGAGCATTTTCGCCAGCCTGCTGAAAGTTGGCGCGAACTCGTTGAGCTGGTCAAGCCGGATGGTTGGCTGGGGGTGATGACCGCCTTGATGAACAAGGCTAGCATCGCAGAATTTAAGAATTGGCATTATAAAAATGACCTAACACACGTCAGTTTTTACTCCCCCCAAACCATTGCGTGGTTAGCGCATGCATTTAAGTTAGACTGCCATGTTCTCAGTGAACGCGTGGTTTTGTTTAAACGCAGGCGTTTCGAGTAAAAACGCAAAGCTCACGCCAGAGGCGCGAGCCATTCGTCGATTAGCGTAGAATCAGCAACGGCGTTTTACTGGCTTCAATCATTGCCGTGGTGGTACTGCCTACCAAAAACTGACGGATTTTTGAGTGACCGTAGGCGCCCATCACCATCATGCCGATTTGGTGTTGGTCCTGATACTGATGCAATGCTGGTTCAACGTCGCCGGCAACAATAGCGGTCTCGACCTGATGACCACCTTGCTGCAACGCTTCACGCGCCCAGTCAAGGGCTGCGTTGTTGGTATCGGAATCGGCACCGACCATCACGACATGCACCGGCATGCCGGCAAATAACGGACTTTTAGCGAGCAGTTCAATGGCTTTTTTGGTTGATGCGCTGCCATCATAGGCGAGCATGACCGAATTCGGTGCGGTAAACTTATCCGGCGTCAATAAGATGGGTTTATGTACCCGCCGCAACACGGTTTCCAACTGACTGCCGATGTGTGAGCCAGCGCCATGATCTTCGCCATGAACGCCCATCACCAACAGCCGTGTTTCAGCTGCTAATGCCAGTAATGATTCGACCAACGCACCATGACGCTGGCGCATGGCAACATCAGTGACCTTACTGTTAGCGAGCACCTGACGTTTGGCTTCATCCAACAGTTGGTGACCGTGCTCAAGCAGGAGTTTACCTTTTTGCGCATCCAGCTCCGCCAGTTCTTCGAGCAACCGTTCACGGCTACCGAGGCCAATATGGCCGGTCATATCCTGACGTGCTGCGGCATGACCTTCTTCGATAACATGCAACAGTGTTAACGGCGCGGTTAACTGTGCTGAAGCCCAGGCGGCCGATTCAACGACCGCTGACATCGCACTCGAGCCGTCGATACAAGCGATTACGTTACTCATGTTGTTCTCCTTATGACTGAGTGCTTAATGGCCGCTTAAAATGTCTTCGGCGTCAGCTTTATCATGCACGCCAAAACGGTCGACGATGGTTGCGCTGGCTTCGTTAAGACCAATGACTTCGACCTCGGCGCCTTCGCGACGAAACTTAATGACTACCCGATCTAGCGCATTAACCGCGGTAATGTCCCAGAAATGCGCATGAGACAGGTCGATAATGACCTTATCAACGGCTTCTTTCAAATCAAATGAGGCAATGAACTTTTCAGAAGAACTGAAAAAGACCTGACCAATGACGTCGTAACGACGAGTCTTGCCGTCGTTATCAATGCTTGAACGCACGTGCATGTAATGGCCAACTTTGTTGGCGAAAAACAGTGCGGCCAGTAACACACCAACTGCAACACCAATCGCCAGGTTATGGGTGGCGACAACGATGGCAACGGTGGTCACCATGACGATGTTGGTGGAAAGCGGATGCTTTTTCAAATCGCGAATGGAGCCCCAGCTAAAGGTTCCAATCGAAACCATGATCATCACGGCAACCAGCGCTGCCATTGGAATGATCTTGAGCCATTCGTCTAAAACCAAAATCATGATCAGCAAAAACACACCTGCGGTGAGTGTAGATAAGCGACCTCGGCCACCGGATTTGACGTTGATAATGGATTGACCAATCATCGCACAACCGGCCATGCCGCCGAATAAACCGGCACCAATGTTGGCGATGCCTTGACCGCGACACTCTTTGTTGCGGTCGCTGGAGGTATCGGTCAGGTCGTCAACAATGGTTGCGGTCATCATCGATTCCAGCAAACCAACCACGGTCAGACCAATTGAGTACGGCAAAATGATCCGCAGTGTTTCCAAGGTTAATGGAACGTCCGGCCATAAAAATACCGGTAGCGTATCCGGAAGTTGACCCATATCACCCACGGTACGGATATCGAGTCCCAGCGCTACGGCGACGATGGTCAGGGTAACGATGCAAACTAAGGGGGATGGGATGGCTTTGCCAATCACCGGCAGATACGGGAAACCATAAATGATCGCCAGTCCGGCAGCGGTCATTGCGTAAACGTGCCAGGTCACGTCGGTTAATTCCGGTAACTGCGCCATAAAAATCAAAATGGCGAGAGCGTTCACGAAACCAGTCACAACTGAGCGTGACACAAAGCGCATCAATTCACCCAGCTTCAAATAACCGGCGACGATTTGTAGTACGCCGGTTAACAGTGTTGCTGCCAGCAGGTATTCGAGCCCGTGTTCCTTGACCAGGGTAACCATGAGCAGCGCCATAGCGCCAGTCGCGGCACTGATCATGCCCGGTCGGCCACCGACAAAGGCAATAATTACTGCGATACAGAACGAAGCGTACAAACCTACTTTCGGGTCAACGCCGGCAATGATAGAAAAGGCGATGGCCTCAGGAATAAGGGCAAGTGCGACAACAATACCCGAGAGCAGATCATTTTTGGTGTTAAAGAACCAGTGTTCTTTTAAATACTTAAACATAGACAGACGTGTTCCAGCTAACGTTAAAAGTTATTTTGAGAAGTCGTGAATACAGCGAAATTTTTTACAGACAGGCGCACAGGGGCGCCGAGCGCTACAGGGGTCAGCAGCTAGGGTGGCGTAAGCAAATTGTTATTAGCAATTCGGGCGCTCATAAAAAATGGGAAAGTGACTAAAATCAAAATTTGCGCGGATAATACATGGATAAGCCCTGAAAGTAAAACTTTGTATGATAATTACTCACCGGTAAGTGATCGGTAAAATGATCTTGCTGGTGTTAAATATATGGAATACCATATATATGGTAATTCGAATGTATTGGAGTCTGAGGTGTCTCGCTCAAACTGTCGTGTGTTATTTTTGTGCACTGCTAATTCGGCGCGTTCGTTGATGGCAGAGGCCATATTTCGCCACCTGGCGGATGACCGTTTTCAGGTGGCGTCCGCCGGAACTCATCCTTCACAGCCGGAACCACGCGCGCTAAAAGCCCTGGAGGCGATCGGAATAGACTGTACTGGATTGCACTCGACAGCGTTGGCTGATGTTGACGTCAATGACTTTGATTACGTCATCAGTTTGTGTGATCGAGCCCGCACCGAGTGTCAGACGTTAGCCGGTGAGCACCGCTTTATTGCCTGGGATTTTGCCGACCCGGTTGCCAGTAAAAAGCAGGATGCATTCCGGAAAACGGCGCACGAACTGACCGAGCGCATCAAAATGTTTTTACTGATCATGCGTAAGCAAAGCACTCGTCCGCAACTGTTCGATGAGCCGCATGAGTTTTTTAAAGTGCTGGCCGATCCGTTACGTTTACAAATGATTTTGATGTTGCACCACTACGGTGAACTCTGTGTCTGTCAGTTTGTCGAGGCGACCGCTATGTCACAGCCAAAAGTCTCACGGCATCTGGCCCAGCTACGTGAATACGGCCTGCTGACCGATAGGAAAGATCAGCGTTGGGTCTACTATCGAATCAATCCGGCGTTACCGGACTGGATGGCCAAAGTGATTGCCACCAGTGCTGCGTATCATGTGCAAAAAATACCACAACAGATCAAGGACGTAACAAATGGGTGTATTTGAACGCTGGCTGTCGTTATGGGTCGCCATTGCGATTCTCGCCGGTACCGTATTAGGAAATATTATCCCCGGCGTGTTTGAATGGTTATCGGGGCTCGAGTTTGCGCAGGTTAACTTTGTCATTGCCGTATTGATCTGGTTGATGATTTATCCGGTGATGGTGCAGGTCAACTTTGAATCCATCAGCCAAATCGCTAAGGAACCCAAAGGCTTGATACTGACTGTGATCATTAACTGGTTGGTTAAGCCGTTCACGATGGCATTGGTTGGTTGGCTATTTTTTAACGGTGTTTTCGCCGATTACATTCAACCGTCAACCGCTAACGAATACTTGGCCGGGGTCATTCTGCTCGGTGTCGCGCCTTGTACCGCAATGGTGTTTATCTGGAGTCAACTGACCCGAGGTGATGCCAACTATACGCTGGTGCAAGTGTCAGTAAATGATTTGATCATGATTTTTGCTTTCGCACCGATTGCCGCACTGTTGTTGGGGGTAACCGATATTGTGGTGCCATGGCAAACGCTGTTGTTAAGTGTGGTTTTGTATGTGGTGGCGCCACTGCTGGCCGGTTTAATGACCCGGCGTAGGTTATTACAACGCGGTGAAGCGGCACTGGAAGGTTTTGAACGACGCATGAAGCCCTGGTCTATCGTCGGGTTGTTGATGACAGTGGTGTTGCTGTTTGGTTTTCAGGCGGAGATCCTGCTGACGAGACCTCTGGATATTGCCATGATTGCGACCCCATTGCTGGTACAAACCTATGGCATTTTTGCATTGGCATTTGTCATTGCTCTGTTGATTAAACTGCCGTATCGGATTGCCGCACCAGCTTGTCTTATTGGTACCTCAAACTTCTTTGAATTAGCCGTAGCGGTCGCCGTTTCGCTGTTTGGGTTGCAGTCCGGCGCAGCGTTAGCGACGGTTGTAGGGGTGTTGGTTGAAGTTCCGGTGATGTTGTCGTTGGTGTGGTTTGCTAACCGCACTCAGCATTGGTTTAGCACAAAATAAAGAGGCTATTATGGCGATAAAAGTAGGTATTAACGGATTAGGGCGTATCGGACGTTTGGCACTGCGCGCGGCATGGGACAATCCCGAATTGCAAATTGTGCAGGTGAACGATCCCGGTGCCGATGCGGAAACCTTCGCGCATCTGCTTAATTTTGACTCGGTGCACGGGCGTTGGAGCTATGAGGCTCGGGGCGAAGACGGAGCACTCATGATCGGATCCGAGCGTATTCGTTTCAGTCAGCATAAGTGCATTGCTGATAACGACTGGAGCGGTTGCGATGTCGTGTTAGAGGCCTCGGGTAAAATGAAACAAGTTAAGGTACTGAACGACTACCTCGGCCAGGGAGTTAAGCGAGTGGTGGTCTCGGCGCCGGTGAAAGAGCCGGGCGCGTTAAACATTGTGGTGGGTGTGAATGATCACTTGTTCGACCCGCAACAGCACCGGATCGTAACCGCGGCGTCCTGCACCACCAACTGCTTAGCGCCGGTGGTTAAAGTGTTGCAGCAAAACATTGGTATCAAACACGCATCGATAACCACCATCCATGATCTGACCAATACGCAGAGTATTCTGGATGCACCGCATAAGGATCTGCGCCGTGCCCGTGCTTGTGGCATGAGTTTGATTCCGACCTCAACCGGTTCAGCCACCGCGATTGTAGAGATTTTCCCAGAGCTGAAGGACAAGATCGACGGCCATGCCGTGCGAGTGCCGTTGGCCAACGCATCACTGACTGACTGTGTGTTTGAGGTGGAAAAGCCAACCTCTGCTGAACAAATCAATGGCTGGCTGAAAGAAGCCGCTGAAGGCGAGCTAAAAGGGATTCTGGGCTATGAAGAGCGGCCGCTGGTCTCTATCGACTATAAAACCGATCCTCGCTCCAGCATTGTTGATGCACTATCAACCAAAGTCATTAATGGCACTCACGTGAAGATTTATGCCTGGTATGACAATGAGTGGGGCTATGCCAATCGTGCTGTTGAACTGGTCGAAAAGGTGGGCTGATGCTGGCTAAACTGTCTCCGGCAATCCGCCAATACTTACTGGTTACCGGTAATTACTGGGCGTTTACTCTGACCGATGGCGCACTGCGCATGCTGGTGGTGTTGCACTTCCACCAGCTTGGCTACAGTGCGCTGGAAGTGGCCATGCTGTTCCTGTTTTACGAGTTTTTTGGGGTGGTTACCAACTTGTTCGGCGGTTGGTTGGGCGCGCGCTGGGGACTTAACCGTACCATGAACATCGGTTTGGGGCTGCAGATCGTGGCGTTGGCGATGTTGCTGGTGCCGGCTGCCTGGTTAACGGTGGTCTGGGTTATGGCGGCTCAGGCGCTGTCCGGTATTGCCAAAGATCTGAATAAAATGAGTGCGAAAAGCACCATTAAATTGTTGGTGCCGGATGACCAGCAAAGCCAGCTCTATAAGTGGGTAGCCATTCTGACTGGTTCGAAGAACACGCTCAAAGGCGTTGGCTTCTTCCTCGGCGGGTTGTTGTTAACCGTGATTGGCTTTCAGGGCGCGGTGCTGGCCATGGCGATCATGTTGAGCCTGGTCTGGATCGGCAGTTTAGTGTTTTTACGCAAAGAGTCCGGTAAGGCGAAGTTTAAGCCCAAGTTTAAGGATTTACTGTCAAAAAGCCGTCCCATCAACATTTTATCGGGCGCACGCTTTTTACTGTTTGGTGCACGTGACGTCTGGTTTGTGGTGGCGTTACCGGTGTTTCTTGCCAGCCAGCTAAACTGGACGCACTGGCAGGTTGGCAGCTTTCTGGCGCTGTGGGTAATTGGTTACGGTGTTGTCCAAAGTGTCGCACCAAGGTTTACTCAGTCACAGCGTGTCGCGCCCCATCGTCAAGCGGTTGTCTGGGGGGCTTTGCTGACACTCAGCCCATTGTTGCTGTCGATAGCGTTGTGGCAGTCGGCACCGGTTGCCGCCAGCATCATTATTGGACTGGGTCTGTTTGGAGCACTGTTTGCGGTTAACTCATCGTTGCACAGTTATCTGATCGTATCCTACTCACGCAGCGACGGTGTTTCGTTGGACGTTGGTTTCTATTACATGGCCAACGCCGCCGGGCGGTTGCTGGGCACGATACTGTCCGGCTGGATTTATCAACAGTGGGGGCTGGTTGCCTGCCTCGGGGTTTCGGTTCTATTACTCTTGGGCTCCACCATTGCCGTGAGCGCATTACCCGCGCGCAAATCGCTTGCTGAGGCAGCAAGCGATTAGTTGTCGAGGGTTTGCAACCAGTCGGGGATCGGGCTGGGCTTGTGAAAGTGGAAGCCTTGTAACAAGTCGACGCCGCTGTCACGTAGATAATCGGCCTGTAACTGCGTTTCGACGCCCTCAGCAACGATCGACAGACGCATGTGGCGGGCCATCAAAATCATTGAATCGAGGAGGTTGCGGTCGCGGTGACTTTCAAAGGCGTTTTGTACGAATTCGCGATCGATCTTCAGCTCACTGACGGGTAACAACTGTAACCGGCGAAGGTTCGAATAACCGGTGCCAAAATCATCCAGAGAAAAATTCACACCTTTACGGTTAAGCTGGTGCATGATGGCGCGCACTTTGTCATGATCGTGGAGTAATAAATTTTCAGTAATTTCGATAAATAACAATGACAGCGGTGCATTGTATTCACGCATCACCGTTAACACGGTATCGGCAAACTGTTCATGCAAGAACTGTTTGGGACTGACGTTCCATGCGATCGGTAACCCGGTCGCCTTGATCACCGGGGCCACCTGCCGCAGCATCCACTCGCCGATCGGAATGATAAGTCCGAGCCGCTCCGCCACCGGAATGAAGTGATCGGGTCTGATTAACTCATTGTCATGTCGCCAGCGGATCAGGGCCTCGGCTCCGGCGATGCGATACCTGTCGTCGACTTTGGACTGCAGCCAGCACTCAAAACCGCTGGCTTTACCGGTTTTTATGTTTGCCAGTTCCCGTCGCAGGGCGTTCTCCAGGCGATAATCCTGCTGGATCGAAGAAATCATTTTATCCCGGTACTGCTGCACCTGGTCACGGCCTGATTGGCGCGCGTTTTCCAGCGCCGACTCCGCATTCAGTAAAGCGCCATTAGCCTTGGTGTAACGACTGACGAAGGCAACACCGACACTGATGGTTAAATGGATATCGGTACCACAACTCAGGGTAATGGGTTCGCGTATTGTCGCTAACAGCTCATGAATGCGTGCCACAGTACTTTCAGGCTCGCAGTAGGGGGCGCGGCAGGCAACGATAAAACGGTCACCGAGATCTTTGGCAACGATAGCTTCTTTTAGGGCGATTTCGCGGATAGTACGGGCAACATGTTGTAGCGCTTCATCGCCGGCGCGTTCGCCCAATACGGTATTGATGCGGCGGAAGTAGTCGATGTTAATGCAACCAACGGCTACATCCGCCTCGGCCAGCCATTGTTCAAGTTGTTCCAACAGCCGCACGCGATTGGGTAAGCCGGTCAGGCGATCGAAATAAGAAAGAAATTCGATTCGCTCGGCGGTGTTTTTTTGTTGGGTGATATCGCGGACGGTACCGATAAAGCGTTTACCCTCATGAGTTTCGGTTTCTGAGACCGCCAAATCAATAGGGAATATGGTACCGTCTTTATGCCGAGCATTGACTTCACGACCGGTGCCGATGATCTTTCGTTTACCGGTTGAGAGGTAGTTGGCCAGATACTGGTCATGCTCGCGGGCGTAAGGGTTTGGCATCAACAGCTTAATGTTTTTTCCCAGCACCTCATCGGCCCGGTAACCAAAAATGCGTTCGGCCGGACGGCTGAAGCCCTGAATAATGCCATAACTGTCGATGGTGATGACGCCATCGAGAATATTATCAAGAACGGTGTTCAGTGATGCTGAGCTTTGTTTAAGCTGGTTAAGGGTATCGTTGGTGACCGAAATATCCTGCACGGAACCAAATAAATAGGGACTTCCCGCTTCTGTTCGATACAGAGCGCCGTTATTTTTTACCCACTTAACCTGGCCCTTGGCGGTTATGATTTTACTCTCAAACTGCCATGACTCTTTACCGGTTAACGCTTCATCGATTGCCTGCAGTACCTGTGCGCGAAAGGGGTCGGGGTAATAGCCGAGCGCGTCATCGAGGTTGATGGGATTATCAAGCGGGCGCTCGAATAATTGATAAGTCTGTTCGCTCCAAAGCAATTGATTCGTCGCGAGGTTTAAACACCACGAGCCACTGCCGGTAAGGACTTCGGTCTGTTGTAACAGCTGTTCAGCCGATACCGGCCAGCTACTGCGTTTCATCATGGTTTAGTGTTTACTGCTAAATCGTTGAATCAATTGGTGTAATTCATCCGTTGTTTGCTGCAGGCGTTCACTTGAGCGTGACGTTTCGTTCGCGTTATCGCGCGCTGTACGAGAACTGTCGGCAATATCCGTTACTTGTTGGTTAATGTGTTCGGCCACGTTACTTTGTTGCTCAACGGCGGATGACATCTGGATGGTCATTTCATTGATTGATTGTACCGCGCGGCGAATTTCTTCCAGTGCGGTTTCCGTTTTGCCAACCATTTCGACGCCTTCTTTGGCTGCGTCCTCGCCCTGCTGCGAAACGCGTACCGCATTTTGTGCTTTCTGCATCAGGTTTTCAATAATCTTATGAATGCTTTCGGTTGAATTGCGGGTTTTTGTGGCCAGTGTACGTACTTCATCGGCTACCACACTAAAACCGCGGCCATGTTCACCGGCCCGAGCCGCTTCAATGGCAGCATTTAGGGCAAGCAGATTGGTCTGTTCGGCAATGGTGGTGATGAGATCCGCTGCTTTACCGATTTCGTTGGTGGAACCCGACAGTTCTTCTACGGTCTTGGCGATGGTAGCGACCGAGTCGCTTAAGCGGTTAATGGCTTGCAACGCCTGTCCCGCAACGGCGACGCCCGTGTCAACGTTACGGGCTGCGGTTTCTGATTTTTCTGCATTATTTTCGACACTGTCGGCCACTTCCTGGATGGACGTGGACATCTGGTTAATCGCCGATGCAACGTCCTGGGTTTTACTGGTCTGTTCTTCAATCAGTGCATTACTGGCAGCGGCTTGCTCGCGGGTGGCGCGGACAATGCTGCCCAGTTTCTCAACCGAGTCTTCAACGCGGGTAATGGCGGTGCGTGAGCGCGCTGCCTCGCTGCGTATCATCATTTCCAGCTGTGCCTTGGCGCCACCGTCTTTCGAGTAGGTGTATGCCACAATTCTGTTGGTGAAGGCGTCAGGGCGCAACGCCATGAGTTGTTTGAAGGCGCTTTCGTGATGCCAGCAGGTGGTTATGCAGGTTACCATCGCCGTCACCAATAGGATGGCTGCCGCACTCCAGCCAATCAGCAACAGGCTGATTATGATGGCGACTAGGGCGGGTAACCAAACTGGTGCTAATTGACGGGTGTAGTAACGGATAAAGTCAAACAACGAGAACGGCTTTTTGCCCTGGCGCATGCGCGCGTACACCCGTGCCGCCCGCTGCTTTTGCTCCTCGCTCGGTAACACGCGTACCGACTCATAGCCGGTGATGGTGTTGCCATCGAAAATGGGGGTGACATAAGCACTGACCCAATAATAATCACCATTCTTGCGGCGATTTTTAACCAGCCCCATCCAGGGTTTGCCCTGACTGATGGTCTGCCACATATTTTCATAAACCGCCGGTGGCATATCGGGATGACGGACAATATTGTGAGGCGCGCCAATCAGTTCGTCGTGACTAAATCCACTGACTTCCAAAAAGGCATTATTCACGTATTCGATATTGCCGCGTCGGTCGGTGGAAGAGATTAAGCGTTGGTTTTCAGGGAAGCGATATTCCGTTTGGGTAACCGGTTGGTTGTTGCGCATATGTTACAAGTCGCCTCCGATATATATCATATTATTATAGCACTATAGTAACCATTTCGGCTTAAAAAATCTTTTATTGAGCTTTTATTGAAATAATTTTTAAGTAGCTGTCGATTAGGACAATCTGTTTTTCCAATGAATTTTGCACTCTCATTTTTCCACCGGTCGTCTATAGTATTTGCGTGGCTGTAACGTTGTTGTAATTAAACCAATAACCGAAAGGACTTCAATCATGAACGCAAAAAAAATACCGGTACTGTCTGCGGTCGCGTTGGCGGTGACAATGGCGATGTCAGCAGGTTCTGCGCACGCTCAGGACAAACCCTCATACCATCACAATGGCGCGATGCAGGAAGCGAAAGAAAACAGCTTCTGGTGGCCGAACCGATTAAATCTCGAACCCTTGCGTCAGCATAGCCCGGAATCGAACCCCATGGGGGAAGACTTCGACTACGCGGAAGCCTTCTCGCAGGTGGATTTGGAGCAACTGAAGAAGGATATTGAAACGCTGATGACCACCGAACAGGATTGGTGGCCGGCGGACTGGGGTCACTATGGCCCGTTCTTCATTCGTATGGCGTGGCACGGTGTTGGTACCTACCGGGTACAGGACGGCCGTGGTGGCGGCTCCGGTGGTCAACAGCGTTTCGAACCGCTGAACAGTTGGCCGGATAACGTCAGCCTGGATAAAGCCCGTCGCTTGTTATGGCCAATCAAGCAAAAATATGGCCGTTCGATTTCCTGGGGTGACTTGATGACCCTGACCGGTAACGTTGCGTTGGAAAGCATGGGCTTTAAAACCCTTGGCTTCGCCGGTGGCCGCGTTGATGCGTGGGAGCCGGATATTGTTTACTGGGGACCAGAGTCAGAGTGGTTAGGCGATAAACGCTATAAAGGCGATCGCGAGCTCGAAAACCCACTGGCAGCGGTGCAGATGGGCTTGATTTATGTGAATCCGGAAGGTCCTAATGGTAACCCGGATCCGCTGTTGGCAGCGAAAGACATTCGTGACACCTTCGCGCGCATGGCAATGAATGATGAAGAGACGGTTGCCTTGATTGCCGGCGGCCATACTTTTGGTAAAGCACACGGCGCTCACAGTCCTGAGGAATGTCTGGAAGCAGAACCCGCGGCGGCACCGGTCGAGCAACAAGGTCTTGGCTGGAAAAACAACTGTGGTAAAGGAAATGCGGAAGACACCATCACCAGTGGCCTGGAAGGGGCATGGTCGGCCGCACCGACCCAGTGGACGATGCAATACCTGAATAACTTGTTTAATTTTGAGTGGGAACAGACTCGCAGCCCGGCCGGAGCGATTCAGTGGATTCCGAAAGATGGTCAGGCATCCAACTTAGTGCCTGACGCTCATGTCGAAGGTAAACGCTCAGCGCCGATCATGTTTACCACCGATTTGTCGCTAAAATTCGATCCTGAATACCGCAAGATTGCAAAACGCTTCCAGGAAAACCCGGAAGAGTTCGAGCAGGCCTTTGCCCGCGCATGGTTTAAACTGACTCACCGTGACTTGGGTCCAAAAGCGGTTTACTTAGGTGATGATGCACCGCAGCAGGACTTCCTGTGGCAGGATCCGATTCCTGAAATCGACTATACCCTCATCGATGACAATGACGTAGCCGAATTGAAGGCGCGTATTCTGGACTCTGGTTTAACGGTTTCAGAATTGGTGCGTACTGCCTGGGCAGCGGCGTCAAGCTTCCGTGCTACGGATTTGCGCGGTGGTGCCAACGGTGCTCGCATTGCGCTGGAGCCACAACTTAACTGGGAAGCCAATAACCCGGAAGAGTTAAAGCGGGTACTGGCCACACTGAAAGACGTGCGCGCCGACTTCAATGATGATTTGTCCGGTGATAAACAAGTTTCACTGGCCGACACCATTGTGCTGGCTGGCGCCGCAGCGATTGAAAAGGCCGCTGCAGATGGCGGTTATGAGGTGAGTGTGCCCTTCGTTCCGGGTCGCAATGACACCACTCAAGAGCTCACCGACGTGCATTCGTTCTCATTCCTGGAGCCGACTGCGGATGCCTTCCGTAACTACTACAGTGATGAGAGCCGCCTGAATCCGGCACAGATGATGGTCGATAAAGCGAATACCCTTGATCTGACGGTGCCTGAAATGACCGTTTTGATTGGTGGTTTACGCGCTCTGGACGCCAACTATAAAGGGTTGGATCATGGTGTGTTCACCGATCAACCGGGTACGCTGAGCAACGACTTCTTCGTCAACCTGCTGAGCATGGACACCGAATGGTCGAAATCAGAGAATGACGAGTCGATTTTTGTCGGCCGCGATCGCAACACCGGTGAGCAAAAATACACCGCAACCACCGTTGATCTGATCTTTGGTTCGAACTCGGAGCTTCGTGCTGTGGCTGAAGTTTACGCGTTAGACGACAGTAAAGAGAAGTTTGTTAATGACTTCGTGCAAGCTTGGACCAAAGTGATGCAATTGGACCGTTTCGATTTAAACAAATCGTAGCAAAGCAACGGGTAAAACATAACGGCGGCCTGCTTTCGCAGGCCGCTTTTTTATACCACGCGCGCCAGTAAGACTTCTTGGTTAGCGCGGCTGCGCAACCAGCTCTGGGCGCACAGCAACTCGAACTCACCACTACAGTGTTCAACCACGGCAGAGCAGGAATCCTGCCAGTCGCCGGTATTCAAATAATGAGTGTCATTAAGCTGTTTATCGGCCGGAACGTGAATGTGGCCGCAGATGATGCCGTCGTAACCTTTGCGTTTGGCAAATTGGCTGGCTGCGAGTTCGTAGTCGTTAATATAGTTTAATGCACGCGCCGAGCGTGACTTAACCGCGGATGCCAGGCTCCAGTAGCCATGCCCTTTATGGGTACGGGCTTTATTCCACCAACGATTAATTCGTAATAAGGCGCTGTAAATTGAGTCTCCCAGCCAACTGAGCCAAGGGTGACAGTGCACGTCCTTGTCAAACTGATCACCATGAATAACCAGGTAACGCGCGCCGCAACGGCTGACGTAGTCGTGACGATTGCATAGCTTAATATTGGTTAAGCCGTAATCAAATGGGTAGGCCTTAAGAACATGGCGAAAGCCTTCGTCATGATTACCGGTAATGTAGATAACTTCAGTGCCGTCACGGGCTAGCGATAAAATCTTTTTTATTACCTGCAGGTGAGCTTCGGGCAGTCCAAGGCTGCGGCGTTTGATCACCCAAAGGTCGAGTATATCGCCAACCAAGTACAGTTGCCGGCAATCGATGCTATTCAGTAATTCCATCGCCGATTCGGCGTGACAGGATGAAGTACCAAGGTGCAAATCGGATAAAAACAGTGCGTTGACGCGGTATTTTGGCGCTGAATAAGGCATGCTCATTCCTCGTTGCTGTGCTCGCTGTATTACTTTCACTGACTAAGGTGACAGTCGCATGACAGTTAAATGATGCTGTGATGAAATCCGCGCGGAAATAAAAAAGCCCCTTACAAAAAGGTAAGGGGCGAAAAGGTCTAATCCAGGGAGTGGATTGTCTTTAACGAGCAACAGTCTGCCAGAGTTATGTGACAGAAATACGACAATCCATTCACTAAATTATTACTGTTTACAGGGTAAGTTGGATCAATGCTGTGATCACTCCCGGTGTGATGCCCAGTAACATCAACAAGGCGTAGCGAAGGTGTTGTCGGAAGCCAGCAATGGCCGCGAAGATAAAGCCTTTCAACAGTGTATTGCTGGCGCAGGCCAGGACAATGGCCAGCGCTGCCACTCGATCAGCCAGATCGTTCTGTGCTGATTTTGACAGCGACAACGTGATCGCATCGACGTCCATGAGTCCGGACACAACCGCCAGCGTGTAAACACCGGCATCGCCAAACCAGGTTTTCATGGCTTCGGCCAATAACATGATGAGTGCCAGGAATATGCCAAACTTTAATGCCGTCGATAGCTGCAGAGGGTTGTTCAGCTCCAGCTCCGGCGACTCAGGTTGACCGTTGCGTTGGTGTAAACGATATAACCAGAGTAATACCAGTATCAGTCCGGCCAGCATCAGGGCAATCGGTAACCACAGTGATGCAAGCAGTTGACGGTTGACCACAAACACTTCAATCAGGACACGTGGAAACATAATACTGGACGCCAGTAGCATGGCGATAACATAAAGCACGTTGCCCTGTTGCTTTTGCGCAAAGCGAGCCATGGTCAGCGTAACCGCGGTGGACGAGGCTAAGCCGCCGGCAATAGCGGTTAACAGTGTGCCGCGTCGTTGCCCCAGCAACTGTGTCAGCAAATAACCGACAAACGACAGACCCGAGATAAGCACCACCATCCACCACGTCCAGTAGGGATTGAGCGTCTGCCAGGGACCGTAGCCTTTATCGGGAAGGAGTGGCAGTAACACCACCGAAATCAGTAACAGAGTAATACCGGAATAAAATGCCTGGGGGGTGATTTTTTTTAACAATAAATGCAAACGTTGCTTATGGCCGAGCAACGCCACGACGACCGCGCTGACACTCAGCGCCGGTAACGGATTTCCCGACGCAGCCCAAACTGCCAGGGCAAAGGTGATGAGCATCGAGAATTCGGTGGTGATACCAGAGTCATCGGACTGTCGTGTGTGACCAATGTAAGAGGCAGCGATCAGCAGGCTGGTGACGATAAAACCGGTGACAATCAGTGCGTTGCCGAACAGTTGCCCCAGTATTGCGAAAATACCACCCGAAAGACCAATCAGGCTAAAGGTACGAACCCCGGCGAGACGTTCACCGTCATCACTGTCACGCCCACTCCAGCCCCGCTCGATACCGATCATCAAGCCAATCGCCAGTGCCGCCAGAAGGGATAGTGCAAGTTCGAGCTGGTAGTGCATACTCACTCTTCACATTGTAAAAATCATCGTCAGAATGATGACTTTAGTCGAGGCGCAAGGCCGGAAGCAAGTGATTTTGCCAAAGACTGTGCTTAAATTCGGAGCGAAACAGATTAAAGTGTCCGATCCCTTCGTGCGGGGTCATCGACGGCGTTAAGTCATTGAGTGTTGAGGGTGCATTGGGGTAATGCGCCAGTAAGTTCTCGATGTTATCACGCTTTAACAGCTCGTCGTCACTGATATGAAAGGCGGTTATGGGACGGTCAAAAGCCGCATAACGTTGCTGTTGTTGTGCATCGAGGTGGTCAAATAAATAGTCTTTACTGCGGCACCAACGGCTCCATTGACGCATGGCATTGGCCGGCATATCACCCACCATGCGAAGTTTTTTGCCGGGAAAGTAGCCGGCTATCGGGGTGGAGATAGGTACCGCAAAATACCAGAGTAACCAAGAGGTTCGGCGTACTTGTTGGCTGGCGTTACGCCAATAACCGGTGCCGCTGGCGACGGTGACCATTTTATCGATGGCGGCGGCATTATCTGCCAACGCCACGATTTGACCGCCGAGGCTGTGAGCCAGATAAAGCAAAGGTTCATCGTCCTGACAGTCGATGGCGTACGCAAGTACGCGGTTAATATCCTGTTCTGCCCACTGGATGATGTCGGTATCGATGCGCTGAATGGGTTTGTCGAGCGACTGACCAATGCCGTAATAGTCAAATGTGATGACCCGGTAGCCTTGTTCACACAACCATTTTGCCAGCGGCTGGTAAAAGCGCTGCTTAACCCCGAGCGCTGCGGCAATCACCAGCGTTGCACACGGCGGCTGTTGCGGCTCAAAGCGAACGCAATGTAGATAGCGTTGATCAGCCGTTAGCTCAATGCTTTGCATAGAAGATGCTGGTCAGTCGGGTAACACGGCGTTAAAGGGTTTTACGGTTGCTTTTTTGTAGACACCAGCCGCCCAGTAAGGGTCATCATTGGCCCATTGTTGGGCTTGCTCAAGCGAATCAAACTCGGCAATGACGACGGAGCCGGTAAAGCCCAGCGCGCCGGGATCTTTTTCAGCGATGGCAGGGCATGGCCCCGCGACCAACAGACGTCCGTCGGCTTGCAATGCTTTTAAACGTTCCAAATGAGCCGGCCGCGCCTGTTTTCTGGCGGCCAGTGAACCTTCATGGTCTTCCGCAAAAATGACAAACCACATCATTGCCGTGCTTCCTCTTGTTCTGCATGGCGGTACATATACACACCGGTGCCAATGGTAAACACCAGTGTGATACCGAGAATGCCGAACACTTTAAAGTTGACCCAGGCTTCCTGGCTCCAGAATTCGGCAATGTAGAGATTGAGTGCCGCCAGTGCGGCACAAAAGATAACCCAGGCGTAAGTAAGGCGCTTCCATGCTTGCGCCGGCAGTTGAATGTCTTTACCGAGCATGGCTTGCAGCGGGCTGCGTTTTTTCCACAGTAAGCCGCCCAATAACATCACTGCGATAGCCAGATAAACGATAGAGACTTTCAGCTTGATGAACCAGTCATCACGGAGCAGCAGAGTAACACCACCAAACACCATCACCACCGCCAAAATGATCCAGTGTCGGGTTGTCAGCGGGTGTTTTAGCAGTTTTAGCCCGACCAACTGTAGCACCGTACCTGCCATAAGCACTCCGGTTGCGACATAAATATCTGCCAGTTTGTAAAACACGAAAAACGCAATAATTGGCAAATACTCTAAGATCAGGGCCATCGACTTCTCCTACTACGTGAATAACGAATCTAGGTTGCCGCTTTCATCTCGGCAACAAATTGTTGCAACTGCTGCAACTGTTCGGGCTCATTGTCGAGGTTTTTCTCGATGATCGCAACTACCGCAGAGCCACTGATAGCGCCCTGTGCGCCGGCGCTGATGGTTTTGCTGACATGGGCGGGCTGTGAAACGCCAAAGCCGAGCAACACCGGAGGAGCGCCATAGGTCTTTAATTTCTCGACCAGTTCAGCGGCCGGTGCCTGCATTTGCGTTTCCGCTCCGGTTACACCGGCACGGCTGAGCAGATAGACATAACCGGAGCAATACTGCGCAACCTTTTGCAACAAGGCGTCACTGGCGTCCGGTGGGCAGATAAACACGGCATCGATGTCGTGCTGCTTGGCCAAATCGGCAAAACGAGCGGCTTCTTTGGTGGGAACGTCAGCGATTAGCACCGAATCGACGCCAACTTCGCTCATTTTGGCATAAAAGTTGTCAGCGCCCTTAGCATAAATAAGGTTTGCATAGACCAGCAAGCCAATTGGGATATTAGGCGCATAAGCCCGTACTTCACGCAAAATGTCGACAATATCCTGAAATTTAGTGTTGGCCGTTAATGCCCGTAAGTTGGCGCGTTGAATAACTGGACCATCAGCCACCGGATCAGAAAAGGGCAAGCCCAACTCCAGAGCGTCTGCACCGCCATCGATCAAGGCTTTGATGATCTTCAGACTTTGCTGAGGATTGGGGTCACCGATGGTAACGAACGGCACAAAGGCACCTTGCTGACGTTCCTTTAAAGCTGAGAACATAGCGTCATAACGGCTCATTACGGGGTCTCCTGTTGTGCTTGTTGTTCTGCAAATATGCGACGTACGTGGTCAATGTCTTTATCGCCTCGGCCGGACAAGTTGATCAGAAGGATCTCCGGCGCATCCGCTTCGGCTGCTCGTTTTAACGCATAGGCCAGGGCATGGGCCGATTCTAACGCTGGGATGATGCCTTCGTGACGGGATAACAACTGAAAGGCCTCTAATGCTTCGTCATCCGTCACGGATTCATAACGGGCGCGACCAATGGCCTTTAAATGCGCATGTTGCGGCCCGACACCCGGATAATCAAGACCGGCCGAAACGGAATACGACTCTTCGATCTGGCCCTCGTCCGTTTGCATCAGGTACGAGATGCAACCGTGCAGAATGCCTGGTTTGCCGGCGGTCAGGGTGGCGCCGTGATGTGGCGTATCGACGCCTTTGCCGGCTGGTTCCACGCCCACCAGTGCAACGTCTTCGTCATCGATGAAATCGGCAAACATTCCAATCGCATTGGAACCGCCGCCCACACAGGCGATAACTTCATCCGGCAGACGGCCGGCCTGCTCAATGATTTGCGCTTTGGCTTCTTCGCCGATCATGCGGTGAAATTCGCGCACAATGGTTGGAAACGGGTGAGCGCCGGCGGCAGTACCTAACAGGTAGTGGGTATTAGGATAACTGGCCGTCCAGTCGCGTAAGGCTTCGTTAACGGCGTCCTTTAAGGTACCGCTACCGGTATCAACAGGCACCACTTTAGCGCCCATGAGTTCCATCCGGAACACGTTCGGCTGTTGCCGTTCAGCGTCCTTTTTACCCATATAAATAATGCATTCTAAATCCAGCAGGGCACAGGCCAACGCGGTGGCTGTGCCATGTTGGCCAGCGCCGGTTTCGGCGATAATCCGAGTTTTTCCCATACGTTTGGCCAGTAACGCCTGACCCAGAACCTGATTGGTTTTGTGGGCACCACCGTGCAGCAGATCTTCACGTTTAAGGTAAATTTTCGTGTTATTCGGTGATGTTAACGGCAAATTACGACATAAACTCAAGGGTGTCGGGCGCCCGAGATAGTTTTTTAGTAGACCACGGAATTCGGCCTGGAAGTCTTCATCCTGCTGAGCGTCGATAAAGGCCTGTTCTAGCTGGTCCAATGCCGGTAACAAAATTTCAGGTACGAACTGTCCGCCAAAATCGCCAAAATAGGCTGAGAGAGAGCGACTCATACTGCCTCCTGATAACTGTCTGAAGATGATTGTGCAGAGGTCTGTCCGGCAAAGCGACCATAACCCCGAATCGTAGTAAATAGCTGTTGTATTCTGGCGGCATCCTTGATGCCTGGTGCGGCTTCCAATCTGGAGCTACTGTCGACGCCGGCGATGCCGTGTTGAACCGCTTCGGCAACATTTTCCGGACTGATACCGCCGGCCAGCAGGCAGCGTTGACGTGCACTCACCGGCAACCTATCCAACGCGTTCCAGTCAAAGGTTTTGCCGGTGCCGCCGGCACCATTGTCGAGCACCAGTCGATCAATACGGTCAGCGCCGGGTAAATGTTCAAGATCCATCGCATCATCGACGCGAATAGCCTGCCATAACTGAATGTGCTCGGCGCCCGCCAATTTCAGCTTGTGCCGCAATTGACTGAGGTAGTCGAGATCCTCATGTCCGTGTAATTGAATGGCGTGCAGTTGCAGTTCTAATGCGGTTTGTGCCACTTCATTGAGCGGCTGATCGGCGAATACGCCGACAAACCGAAGGGTGTCCGTTGCACGGATGATGTCACGTGCTTGGGACAGTGACACACAACGCGGTGAACGTTTGGCAAAAATCAGCCCACCGTAGCGTGCACCGGCCGCTGCTGCATTCAGAGCGTCTTCGGCGCGGGTGAGGCCACAGACTTTATTGTCGCCAAAAATGAGCGTGCGGCAGGCCGCATCAACATCATTGTGGGCGCTTAATGCGCTGCCAACCAAAAAGCCATTAACATAAGGTGCAACCCGACGAATATCCTGATGTGTGGAAAAACCGGACTCGGCAATCAGCAAAGCGTCGGCAGGCGCCAGCGGAGCCAATTCGGCGCTGCGGTCAGGGTTGATGGTTAAATTGGTCAGATCACGGTGATTAATACCGATAATACGCGCCCCGAGCGCGCTGGCGCGCTGCATTTCGTCAGCGTTGGCCACTTCTGTCAGGACATCCATCCGCAGTGATTCGGCGACGGCAGCCAACTGCTGGTACTGGTCGTCGTCCAGCACCGACAACATCAGCAAAACGGCATCAGCACCAAAGTAGCGCGCCCGGTACACTTGTTCTTCATCGATAAAGAAGTCTTTACACAGTACCGGCTGATGAACACTGGCGCGGACGGCGGATAAATAATCCAGGCTACCCTGAAAATGGGCTGGCTCGGTTAACACGGAAATGGCCGCCGCGTATGGCTGATAAGCTCGTGCCAAGGTCACTGGGTTGAAATCCGGACGAATCAGGCCTTTTGACGGAGACGCTTTTTTGCACTCGAGAATAAAGCCGGCCTGAGGTTGTGATAAAGCCGCGTAAAGGCTGCGATCACTCGGTTGTAACCGCTCGCGGTAGCTCGCCAACGGATAACGCTGTGCCTGCTGTTGGTTTTGCTCAACTTTGTCGGCGACAATGCCTGCCAGGATGTTCTCAGACATGATAGGTCTCCTGCGCTTGTTGGATTTGTTCTAAGTGGGTTAATGCCTGACCGCTTTGAATGTGTTCAAGAGTGGCGGCGGCCGCTTGTTTCCGATCATCAAACTGTTCGGTCAGACACAATAACGCGGCCACGTTCATAGCCACCGACTGTTGCTGGGCAACACTGCCGGCGCCGGCCAATACCTGCTTTAAGATGCGCGCATTACAGTCAGCGTCGCCTCCTTTTAGCTCACTCAGGTCGGCCTGCTGTAAACCAAAATCAGCAGGGCTCAACGGGTACTCGTGCAATTCGCCATCCTTTAATTCAACCACCTGGCTGGGGCCATGCAATGCCAGTTCGTCAAGGCCGCTGCCGTGCACCACCATGGCTCGTTTAACACCAAGTCGTTGCAAGGTTTCAGCCATTGGCCGCACCCACTCGGGGCTGTAGACCCCCAGCAACTGAGCGTCCGGACGCGCCGGATTAACCAATGGTCCTATCAGGTTGAACAGTGTACGTGTTTTTAGTGTCTGGCGCACCGGCATGGCGTATTTAATACCGGGATGATAGTGCGGAGCGAACAGAAAGCAGAAACGGTTATCGTCGAGTTGACGTGCGGCATCACGCGGATCCAGGTTGGTACGCAGTTGCAGAGTTTCCAGCACGTCGGCAGAGCCGGAGCGGGAGGAAACGCTGCGATTACCGTGTTTGGCCACACAAACGCCCATTGAGGCTGCCACCAACGCGGCAGTGGTGGAGATGTTCATGGTATTGCTGCCGTCACCACCGGTACCGCAACTGTCGACAACGGTTTGTTGCGGACGTTGGAACGGTTTGCACACTTCCAGCACCGCCTCCGCAGCGCCAGCTAGTTCGGCCGGTGTTTCACCGCGCATTTTCATGGCGACCAGCGCGGCACTGATCTGCGTGTCATTCAGTTCGCCTTTTACCAGGCGCTGGAAAAACGCTTTGCTGTCCTGTTGCGACAAGGTTTGTCCATTAAGAAGTTGATCTAAACTTTTCATACTGTCTTTCCTACACCTGTTGTGACAATAAATAGGTCATGCTGTTGGCCAGTAACTGCTTGCCTTTGGGCGTTAACAGAGATTCCGGATGAAACTGAAAGCCAAGCGCCTGACAGGCGCTGAATTCGGCCGCCATCGGGATGCCATTAACATCGCCGATAACGTTAACGGTGGCCGGCAGGTCATAGCCGCTGAGGGAGTGATAGCGCGCGACAACACAGCGGTTATTGCTGCTGACATCGGTAAAAATCGGATGTTCGCGGGTGGTCATGTCGGCGGTTTTGCCGTGTACCACTTCACCGCAGCGGGCGACCCGACCGCCGCTGAACTCAATCAGTGCCTGAAAGCCCAGACAAATGCCCAGTAGCGGGTAACGCCCGGCGCAAAATTCAAGCAGCGTCATCAGGTTGCCGGCACTGCGCGGGTGGCCCGGGCCGGGCGACAGGCAGACCACTTGTGGACCGTTGAATTGTTGCAGGTCAGCGATGACAGTTTCAGCCGGTACGGTATTTCGATACACCACCAGTTGATAATTCAGCTGCGACAGCTCATCGACTAAGTTGTATGAAAACGAGTCAATATTGTCGATAAGTACGATGCGCGCGTTAACGGTGGCGGACGAGTTAACGTTATTCATAAGGCTCCCTCCTCAGCGTATGTTTGCTGAATCGCCATCAGCACCGCTTTGGCTTTGTTTTCAGTTTCTGCGACCTCGGCATCGGCATCAGAGTCATAGACCACACCGGCGCCGGCCTGCACGATGGCCTGCTGATCCTTAACAAACGCTGACCGAATAACGATGCAGGTATCCATGTCACCGTTTCCGGCCAGATAACCTACCGCTCCGCCGTAGCTACCGCGTCCCTGTTGTTCAACCTCACGGATCAGGCGTGCAGCACTGACTTTCGGTGCTCCGGTCAGGGTTCCCATGTTCATACAGGCGCGGTAAGCGTGTAACGCATCGCAATCCTGTCGCAATTGGCCGACCACGCGTGATACCAGGTGCATCACTTGTGAATAACGGTCGACTTTCAATAGATCGGCGACATAACGACTGCCGGGTTGGCAAATTCGCGCCAGGTCATTACGGGCTAAATCAACCAGCATCAGGTGTTCGGAGAGCTCTTTCTCATCGAGCCGTAATTCCAGCTCCATTCTGCCGTCAATATCCAGGTTAATTGAGCCATCCGCATTGCGTCCGCGAGGACGAGTACCGGCAATAGGGTAGAGCTCAACCTGATTACTCTGCTGTTGATATTTAAGCGCGGATTCGGGCGAGGCGCCGAACAAACAGAAATCCGGGTGGCTAAGAAAAAACATATAGGGAGACGGGTTGTTCTGCTTCAGTCGCTGATAGGCCGCTAATGGATTATTGCAGGGCAGTTTAAAGCGACGCGATGGCACCACCTGAAAGATGTCACCGTCAAGAATGTTTTCCTTAAGCTGCATCACTATCTGCCGGAAATGGTCAGCCGATGGACTCACTTCAGTGATCGCCGGTGTGGCTGGCGGTTGTGCCGTCGTAGACATTGGCGGCGACGGTAATTGGCATTGAGCAGCCAGTTGACCGATCCGTTGTGTCAGTTGATGGTAGCGCTGTTGGTCGCTGTCGTTGCGAGCACCACCCTGGCTGAAGAAGCTGGCAATTAACTCGCTGCGTTGTTGCTCATGATCAACGACTAAGAGGGTTTCCGCCAGATAAAAAACATAGTCGGGACAGTTGTTTTCGCCCTCGGCTACCGGCGGCAGTTGCTCATAGCTGGCAACGTAGTCGTAGCCAAACACACCTCCCAGGAAGATAGAAAAAGGGTTGTTGCGAGCTTCGTCATTAGCTTTTGTCAGGCGTTGCTGTAATAGCCGCAGCGGTTCCATATTGGATAACGCTTTTAAACGTTGTTCTTCGGTTTGATCGAAGGTCGGCTGCGGAAACTCAAGTTCCAGCGTGGTGGCTGTTTGCTCACGTTGTATCGACGGTGTCAGTGTGGCGGCCAGAAACGGCAGGAGTTGTGCACCATTATCACTGTTGGCCTCGACCATGACCCGTTGGCCGCGGCACGTTAACGTCAGCGCGGTATCAATAAGCAACAGGCTTTTGAGTGCACGCTTAGTGCCAATATCGGCGGAGTCGAGCAATAGGTGGCGGCCTGTGCCGGCGCCATCATCATTGCTGCACAGTGCCTGATAGACCCTGTCGGTATCGGCCTGATAGGGGAGATCAACCCGTAAGCTGTCAACCTGTCCTTCGATTTGTTCGTTATTCACCCTACATACTCCAAGCTGAAATTTTTGTCGGTTGCTCCATCGAAGGACATAAAAAAACCCGCTCGATGGAGCGGGTTTTTGTTGACTACGATGAGTAAATTATACGCACGACGTCACGACCCGCTCTTGCGAGAAGTGCCACCACCAATGTTGTACAGTCGTTTGGATTTGCGTATTCAGCATTGCTCTCATCTAACTTGTATAGTTACTTATTGATTGACAAACTAACCAGTTGTGGTCCGCTTGTCAACCCCCAGTTCGGGCTATTTATATTCCGCTGGCACACCCGCAGCCGGTAACGACTGCTGGATGAACTCGCGCAAATCATCGTTGGATTTTTCCAGATCAGCACGGCGCAAGTACATCATATGACCGCTGCGATAGCCTTTAAAGCCAATGCGGTCTTTCATCAGACCACTGCGATCCAGTTGCCACATCGTGTATTTGGCGTCAAAGTAGTTCGTTGCACCGTCAAAATAACCTGCCTGAATCAGCACGTTCAAATACGGGTTAGCGGCCATTGCCTGGCGCAGTTGTTCACCGGTATTGTTGTTGCTGCGATCCCATGGGTGCACCGGACCAAACATGTTGTATTTTACGTCGGTAATGAAGTTAAGTTCTTCCCGCAGATAATAGTTTATCGCTGGGGTGAACGAGTGCAGCCAAGAACTTAACTCCGCGTTATAGTCAGGGCGGTCACCGGCACGGCGGCCGTCGATGCCAAGGTAGCGCGAGTCGAGACGACCAATGGTACGGTCGCGATCACGCAATAACTCTTTCCAGAAGTAAGACGTGCTGGGTGCCAGGTTATTGGATAACACCGCTTCTTTTGACAAGCCAGAATAGCGGGCAACGGCGGTGGCGACTTGATCCTGTTGCTGTTCGGATAGACGGGTTCCCTGCGCCAATGCCGGCAGGTAGGTGTCAAAGGTATAATCTTCAACTTCGGCAAGAACGTCGAGTAAATCTTTGCTCTGTAGGTCTTCCGGCAAGGCATCGTGATACCAGGCCGCAGCGGCAAAGTAAGGCAGCTGATTGGCGTCTTTTACCGGACCGTCACGGTCTATGCCGATGTCCGTTGGTGAGACCAGAATAACGCCATTAATGTACATCCATTGGCGGTTTTGCAGCGCATTGGCCAAACCTGACACTCGCGTCGTACCGTAACTTTCACCAATCAGGAATTTAGGCGATTGCCAGCGGTTGTAACGGCTGGTGAAGGTTGTCATCCACTCGGCCAAATACTGGACATCCGCGTTGACACCAAAAAACATGTCCTGTTGCTGTTGTTTTGACGGCATTTCACCATTTTTATTGGGTAAAATCCGCGAATAGCCGGTGTTGACCGGGTTAATGAAAACAATGTCGGCAACGTCCAGAATAGAGTGCGGGTTATCCTGCACGCCATAAGGCTGAACTGGGTAGCCTTCGTCACTTAAGTTAAGGACTTTAGGGCCGGTATAGGCCAGATGCATCCACACCGAGGCTGAACCCGGGCCGCCGTTAAAGGAGTAAACAATCGGACGCTCGGCTCGGTTATCAACGTCCTCGCGTTGATAATAGGTGTAAAATAACGTTGCGGTCGGATGCCCTTCGTCATTCCAAACCGGCAGGGTGCCTGCGGTTGCCGTGTAATCGACCGTTTCGCCATTGATTTCAACGCTGTGTTCCGTAACAGAGGTGGTTTCGATGGCGATTTGGCGCAAGTGTTCTGCGGGATTTTGTTGTGCGTATGCGACCGGCGCTGTTGCTACTGAACCCAGCAGTGACAACCCGGCAACTAACGCGAGAGATGTTTTCATTGAGCTTCTCCTTTGTTTTTGTTGTCTCAGATTAACAAACTTTTACGCGCAGGCGTCAAAGATTATGCGATTATTACCCGGGCTTTTACGATACGTGGCAACAAACAGGTAAATCAGACCATGCGATACGCGACTTCCTTATTTTTTCTGTTCGTCAGTTTGCTGAGCTTTGCCGGACATGCCCAGCAAAGTATTTCGCAGCGGCTGTCTCAACAACTGACCGAGTCAGCGGCAACGCAATTAAATGCCGATCTGCACCTCGGCGAGCTGACGGTTAATGGACTGACCGATGAACTGAGCGCACGCCAGGTGCGGCTGGCAACCCGAGTGGCACAATTGTCCGAGCCCTTGAATCAATTGATCATTGCCGACCAGATCGAACTGGCCGGAGACTGGCAGTCACTCGGGCAACAGCGGGTTGCAATCAAACAGTTGCGTTTATCGGGAGCGCAGTTAACGCTGGCCTACTATGGCACTGGACAGTCTAATCTTCACCAACTGTTGGATAAGCTGCAGCAATTACAGAAACCTCGCTATCAGCCGGCACAGGCGAGCGACGAGGCCGTCAGTTGGCAGTTAGAGCAACTGCAGTTTACCGATGTCACCATTAATCTGTTCGATCGCGGTGAACCAATCGCCAGTGTGCATGTACCCGAGCTTATTATTGAGGAACTTGATCGCAGCAACAGCACGGACGCCGAAATTAAAGCACTGATTTTTCCGATCATTGAACAGCTATTGCGGCAATGGCGGCAAGGTTCAGATACTATTCAGGTTAACGGACCGGCACTGACGCGGTTTTTAATGCGTGAAGCATTAGCGTTTTAAACTTGAGCAACGTCGCCGTTGCGAGTAAAGTGTGGTAAAAATCAAACACCCGTTTAAAAAGAGGCTGTCGTGACACAATCATCTTATCCGCATCTGTTTGAACCACTGGATTTGGGCTTTACGCAACTGAAAAACCGCGTGCTTATGGGCTCTATGCACACAGGGTTAGAAGAAGAAAAAGGCGGTTTTGATAAACTCGCTGCGTTTTATGAAGAACGCGCCCGCGGTGGTGTTGGGTTGATTGTTACCGGCGGTATCAGCCCCAATTTTCGTGGCCGTTTGGCGCCGTTTGGCAGTGAAATGTCGCTTCCGTGGCACGTTGCTAAGCATCGCAAGGTGACCGAACGTGTGCACCAGTACGGCGCTAAAATTTGCATGCAGATCCTGCATGCCGGACGTTACAGTTATCATCCGTTCAGCCTCGCTCCGAGTGCGGTAAAAGCACCGATCAACCCGTTTAAACCTAAAGCAATGAGTGAGCGGCAGATCGCTAACACCATCAAACACTATGCGCGCGCCGCTCGCTTGGCGCAAAAAGCGGGCTATGACGGTGTTGAAGTGATGGGGTCGGAAGGTTATCTGATCAATCAATTTTTGTGTCCGCGCACTAATCAGCGCAATGATGGCTGGGGTGGTTCGTTTGAAAACCGCATGCGCCTGGCGCTGGAAATTGTTGATGCCGTACGCGCCAGGGTCGGCAATGACTTTATTATTATTTTCCGGCTGTCGATGCTGGATCTAGTGGAAGATGGTCATACTCTGGATGAGGTGTTGCAGTTAGGCAAAGCACTGGAGCAGGCCGGTGTCACCATCATCAATACCGGCATTGGCTGGCATGAGGCTCGGGTACCAACCATCGTGACCTCTGTACCGCGAGCGGCGTTCAGTTGGATAACCGAGCGAGTGCGCCGTGAACTGACGGTGCCGGTGGTGGCGGTAAACCGAATTAATACACCGGAGATTGCGGAAACCATTCTGGCGTCCGGGCAAGCGGATATGGTGTCGATGGCGAGGCCGCTGCTGGCCGATCCTGAATTCGTCAATAAAGCACAACGTCAGCAGGCCGACAAAATTAATACCTGCATTGCCTGCAACCAGGCCTGTCTGGATCATGTGTTTGAAAACAAACGCGCCAGTTGTCTGGTGAATCCTCGCGCCTGCTACGAGACCGAGTTGGTGGTCACCCAAGCCAAACGTAAGAAGCGGGTGGCGGTGGTTGGTGCGGGTCCGGCTGGACTGGCGTTTGCCTGCACGGCGGCCGAGCGCGGCCACGACGTGCATTTATTTGATAAAGCCGATGCGATTGGTGGGCAGTTTAATTACGCGAAGCAAATTCCGGGTAAGGAAGAGTTCTACGAAACCATCCGCTATTTTTCTGAGCGCCTGAAGGACACCGGCGTACACCTCAAACTCGGCCAGGCACAATCAGCAGATGGACTGCTGGCAGGTAATTTTGATGAGGTGGTTTTGGCGACCGGGGTGGTGCCTCGGCGAATTGATATTCCGGGCGTTGAACTGCCGCACGTATTGGGCTATCTGGATGTGCTGCGCGATCACAAAGCGGTGGGCTCTAAAGTGGCCGTTATTGGTGCCGGTGGTATTGGTTTTGATGTTTCCGAATATTTGACCACCGAAAAATCACTGTCACTGGATGAAGCTGAATGGTCGCGGCGCTGGGGCATCGATAAATCGTACCAGCAACGTGGCGGCCTGCAAGCGCCGCAGCCGGAATCAAGTCCGCGGGAGGTGTGGTTGTTACAGCGAAAAGACTCGAAAGTCGGTAAAGGGCTGGGTAAGACCTCAGGTTGGGTACACCGGAGCGAACTGAAAAGCAAAAATGTGCACATGTGGAACGGTGTCACTTATCATCGAATTGTGCCCGAGGGAATCGAGATCGAACGCAATGGCGAACGCACCTTGCTGAGCGTGGATAATGTCATCATTTGTGCCGGTCAGGTGCCGATGCGTGATTTGCAGCAACAATTGTTGGAGGCCGGGCAGTCGGTACATCTTATTGGTGGCGCCGACGTGGCGGCCGAACTTGATGCTAAGCGGGCTATCCGGCAGGGCACCGAATTGGCGATTGAACTCTGATATGAGGATTGATCTGCATTGCCACAGTAATTACTCCGATGGCCAGTTGGCGGTGGATGAGCTTTTGCAGCGCGCCGTTGCCAACGACATTGATGTACTGGCAATCACCGACCACGATACTGTCGACGGTAGCCTCGCGGCGGCGGATTATTTGCAGCGACAGCCGTTACCGTTAACGCTAGTTGGCGGTGTCGAACTCAGTTGTCAATGGCATGCGTTCGAAATTCATATCGTCGGTTTAAACGTTGATTGTCATCACCCAGCGCTGCAACAGTTGTTGCAGCGCCAGCAACAGGCTCGCGAACAACGCTTTACGCAGATGCTGGAAAAACTCGAAAAACGGGGTGTGATGCTGACTCGTGAAGAGTGTCGGATAAGCGCAATGCCGACCCGCAAGCACATTGCCGACGCGCTGGTCGAAAAGGGGGTGGTAGAGCGTCCGCAGCAAGCGTTTGACCGATACATTGGCAAGGGCAACAGCGCCTATGTAAAAGCACAATGGTGTGACATTGAAACCGCTATTGCCGCTATCCACGCCGCGGGCGGTGACGCCGTTTTGGCACATCCGCATGCCTACAAACTATCGAATAAGTGGCTGCGCAAGCTGTGTCAGGAAGCCAAAAGTTGGGGGCTTGACGGCATCGAAGTCAGTATCAGTCAGCAACCGCTGGGACAGCGTAATGCACTGGCTGAATTTGCCACGGATTATCAGTTAAAAGCCTCGCAGGGCTCGGATTTTCATCACCCCAATGGCTGGCGAGACCTCGGCAAAAACCTTTGTCTGCCGGAGCAGTGTGTGCCAATATGGAGTGAATGGTTGCCCACCTAAGCTTGGAGGCGTAAATGAGCCAATATTTTGAAATTCATCCTGATAATCCACAAAAACGATTAGTACAGCAGGCTGTCGATATTATTCGCCGTGGCGGGGTGCTGGTGTACCCCACCGATTCGGGGTATGCGATTGGCTGTCAACTGGGTAACAAGCAGGGTGTTGATCGCATCTGCCAGATACGTAATATCGATAAAGACCATAATTTTACGCTGATGTGTCGCGATTTGTCGGAACTGTCGATTTATGCTCGTGTCGACAACGATGCGTTCCGTTTGCTGAAAAACAACACGCCGGGGCCTTACACCTTTATTCTTAAGGGTACCAAAGAAGTGCCGAAACGCTTGTTAAACCCCAAACGGAAAACCATTGGTATCCGCGTGCCGACGAACCGCATTGCGCTGGCATTATTGGAAGAACTCAATGAACCGCTGATGTCGACCAGTTTGATCCTGGACGACAGTGAGTTAGCGGAAGCCGATCCTCATCAGATTCGAGCGCGGTTGGAAAAGCTGGTTGATTTGATCATTGACGGTGGTAATAAAGCCGAGCATCCCACCACGGTAGTGGATCTGTCTGAGGGGGCGCCGACCATCCGTCGTGAAGGCGCCGGTGACACCGAACCGTTCGACTTTTGAACAACAACACCATGCCGGAACAGCAGTCGTTACCACTTGGATTTGTGCGCGGCGAGCCGGTCATTGAAAAACCGGAAGACCTCTACATCCCTCCGGATGCGCTGGAAGTGATTCTGGAAACGTTTTCCGGACCGATGGATTTATTGCTGTATCTGATCCGACGGCAAAAACTGGATATTGTTGAGCTCCCGGTACTGACCATCACCCGACAGTATGTTGAATACGTCGAAATGATGAAAGAGTTGAAACTGGAGTTGGCGGCCGATTACCTGGTGATGGCGGCAATGCTGGCGGAAATCAAAAGTCGACTGTTATTACCCAAGCCTCCGCAAGAGGATGAAGAAGAGGACGATCCGCGCGCCGAGCTGGTGCGGCGACTGCAAGAGTATGAGGCGATAAGACGTGGTGCGGAATTTATTGAGCAACAGCCGCAGATTGGTCGTGACAGTTGGTTAAGTGAGATAAAAACCGATGCCAAAGACTATGTAACAGTGCCACCACCGGAGGTGACGCTGGAGGATTTGACGCTGGCGTTCAGTCGGGTACTCAATACCATCAAGCTGCAGGCTCACCACCAAATCAAACGCGAACAGTTGTCCACCCGGGCCCGGATGAGTCAGGTCTTAGAGTTGCTACAACACAACCATTACGTCAGCTTCTCACGCTTATTCAAACGCAGTGAGGGTCGAGCAGGGGCTGTGGTTAGTTTTTTAGCAATTTTGGAACTTGTGAAGGAATCAATGATAGAATTGTCGCAAATGGAGCCAATGAGTGACATTCACATTCGCTTAAAACGCCAACATGATGAATTCGAATCAGCTTAAACAGTTATTAGAGGCCGCTTTGTTTGCTCATCCGCAGCCATTATCGGCGGAACAATTGCGGCAATTGTTGCTGAATGACAGCGAGACGTCATTGACGGCGGTAAAGAGAGCGTTGGATGAACTGCAACAAGACTATCAGGAACGTGGTGTGCAATTGGTGCAGGTGGCGTCCGGATATCGCTTCCAGACACGGGCGGAACTTGGGCAGCGGCTGGCGGGTTTGTGGCAGGAAAAACCACCACGTTATTCACAAGCGTTATTGGAAACCTTGGCGCTGATCGTTTATCGGCAACCGATAACCCGTGGTGAAATTGAACAAGTTCGTGGTGTCAGTGTCAGCAGCAATATTATGAAAACGCTGCAGGAGCGAGGCTGGATTAAAGTGGTGGGAGTAAAAGAGGTGCCGGGACGCCCGCAACTTTATGCAACCACCAACGAATTTTTAGATGATTTTAATTTAAAAACTTTGGATGAATTGCCGGTGATTGATTCGCCGGATGAAAAACGTACCGCTGAGACAGCGACTAACGAGAGAGATTTCCTGAATGACTGAAAAGTTACAAAAAGTATTGGCACGTTCTGGCCACGGTTCACGGCGCGAAATTGAAGCAAAAATTTCTGCCGGACGCATTCGCGTTAACGGCAAAGTGGCGCGACTTGGCGAACGTATTGATGCCGATGCTCAGGTGCGGATTGATGGGCACGAAGTACAGATTAAGCCGGAAGAGGCCGTGATCTGCCGGGTGCTGATGTATCATAAGCCTGAGGGCGAACTGTGTACACGTAAAGATCCTGAAGGCCGCCCGACGGTTTATGACCGGTTACCGAAAATGTCCGGCGCGCGCTGGGTGGCGGTTGGTCGCCTGGATGTTAACACGTCTGGATTATTGTTGTTTACCACCGACGGTGAACTGGCCAACCGATTGATGCACCCAAGTCAGCAGATTGAGCGCGAGTATGCCGTGCGTATTTTTGGTGAAGTGGATGAGGCGATGTTGCAACGTCTGCGCAAAGGTGTGCAACTGGAAGACGGGCCGGCGAAATTTAATACCATCAAAGCGGCTGGCGGCGAAGGTATTAACCGTTGGTTCCACGTTACCTTAAGCGAGGGACGTAATCGTGAAGTCCGCCGGTTATGGGAATCTCAGGAAGTTCAGGTCAGTCGTCTGATCCGTGTTCGTTATGGCGACATTCCATTAGAATCGGGGCTCCCGCAGGGGGGCTGGACAGAGTTGTCGCTGGAGGAAGTTAACTATTTGCGCAAGCAAGTTAAACTGCCGGCTGAACAACGTTCATTTATTGATCCTCGCCACAAAGAATCGAAGCAGCGGCGATTTGGTAAAATTCGTAAAGCGACCGCGAAACGCAAACAACAGTTAAAACAACAGAAGCCACGCGCAAACAAGCCGAAAAAATAGTATGCGCCATTGGTTTAAAGAGTATGCCGGCGAACAGCAACTGCTGCTCGCCGTACCTTTCCGTGATGATGTCTGGCGTGACCAGGCGAAACCTGCTCAACAAGCCCTGAGTAATCTGCGCGACAATCTGTCAGCGGTTATCGATGTCTGCTGTTTAACCCCTGAAACGGTGGCTTATGACGACATCTGGTTACGCGATACGCTGCCGTTATGGTTTATTGATGACACCCGCGACGATTGGCGCGGGCTGTTACCGCAATTTGACGGTTGGGGGGGCGTACAGTCGCATATTGAGCAGGATGCAAGGTTGTCAAAGCAGCTGTTTGGTGAGGTCGTGACCGGCACCGATTGGACGGGTGAGGGCGGCATGTTCAGCCATAACGGTGAATGGCTATTGGTCGGTTTTACCAGTTTGTGCAAGCGCAATCCCGGCTATCCCGCCGCACAACTGAAACAGCGCATCGCAGAAGATTTTGCACCGTTGCGACCCGTTTTTATCGAAACCTGTCTCAGCGCTGATGAAACCTTTGGCCATATTGATAATCTGGCGTTGTTTATTAATGATACAACGTTGATCTACAGTGCTACTGACGACCCTGAACACCCGGATTATCCTGCCTGCCGGCTTGTCCAGCAACAGCTGGCGCTGTTACCCGATTATATTCGCCAAATTGCGCTGCCGCTGCCTTACCCGCAATGGCCGACATCCCCTGAACGATCGGGACTGAAATCAGCAGCGGGGGTGATGAAACGTGACACATCCGTGGCGTTGTTGTGCAGTTACGTGAACGTGATTGTGGTCGGTCATCATTTGGTATTGCCTCAGTACGGACTGGTTGAGGACGATATCGCGCTGAACATACTGAAGTCAGCGCTGCCGGACTATCGGATAATGACGGTGAATGCGCGCGAGTTTGTACTTGGCGGTGGCGGACTACACTGTATCAGTCACTCGCTACCGCGGCCGCTGGCGCAATCTTTAACCGTTGTCGACCATGCTCCTTAGCATCGTAAAGGACATCGTCAGCTCGCTTATATAAGGTCTCGAAGGTGTCCGATGCCGTGGCGGTTGCAAAGCCCATACTGAAGGTAATGCAGTAGCTTTCGGGCAAGCCGCGGATGGGGTGCTCGTTGATGCGGTTGAGTAGACGGTTGAAAATCAGTTCCGCATCCTGTTCGGTTGCATCATACAGTACCAACAGCCACTCCTCACCGCCAAGACGGCCGAATTTATCCTGACTGCGTAAACAATCCTGAGTAACCTCAGCAAAACGTTGCAGCACTGCGTCGCCGACGTCATGGCCAAACGAGTCATTAATTTGTTTAAAGAAATCGAAATCGACAACCGCTAGCGCAAGTTGGTGCTGTCCGTGCGCGACCGCTTCCAGCCCGAGCTGACATTGCTGGACAATGGCACGACGGTTCGGTGCGCCGGTTAAATCATCTTTCAGTGCAAGCTCGGCATAACGGCGACGCGCCCGCATCTGTTGATAAAGAAAATAGCTGATCAGCAGAACGATGGCGGCACCGGAAAACAGTAGCCATAACATCAGATAATTGGAGGTCCGCTGTTCCTGTAATTGCAACTGTTGCAACTGATTCTCTTTTTGCAGTAGCTCATTGGTGGCTTCTTGCTCACGAATCTCCAGGCGTACCATGATTTCCTGAATTTGCTTATTCTGCAGTGTCTGTTGGTGTTGCAACAGATAGTCGACGGATTGCTGATAGGCCGCCAGTGCCTGTTGATAGTCTTGCTGTTGCTGGAATAACCGTGATCGCAGTTCGTAAAGGCGCTGTAACAGCTTGGTATCATTGAGCGTGTTGATTAATGACTGTGCCGCTTGCAGTGTCTGTTCGGCACTGATGATTTGTTGTTGCTCCAAATGAATTTCACTTTTTGCGAGCCACGCCTGCGCCTCCATTGGGTGGGCTCCGGCCGCTTTAAAAACCGGGAGTGCACGTTCTATCAGTTGCTGCGCACGTTGCTCATTACCTTGGGTATCTTCGATCTCCGCAAGTCGTTGTAGCGCATAAGCAATGCCCAATTGGTCGTCGATTTTGCGGCTCGACGCCAGCGCCTGATTAAAATACTGTCTGGCTTTCTGGTAATCCGAGGTGAGCGAATAGGCCCGGCCAAGATTGTACTGAGCGACCGAGACATCCCAGTCACCAAGGTGTTGCTCGGCAATCGACAGGGTATCGTGCATGTGTTGCAAAGCGATATCGTACGCACCAATTTCAAGGTAGATGGCACCTATCAGCCCATGGAACTCCATTTGCAGACGGGGGAGATCGGAGTAGCGTTGTTGCTCCAATGCCTCGAGGATTTCAAGCGCGCGGGCGACATCACCGGACTCATGAAAAACCTGGGCTTGCAGTATTTCCGCTTCGATAATCAGATTACTGTTGTCGGCATCTTTTGCGGCTTCGATGGCATAAATGGCACTGCTGGCGGCGCGTTTAAGCATACCGCGCTGGATAAAATACCAACCTTGATTAATCCGTAGCAGTGATGTTGCGGTAGGGTAATCGGCCAGTTTGGCGAAGCGCAGCCCTTCTTCAATGGCAGCCTGGACATGATCTTCGTCACCGGAATAGCGCAGCGCCTCTACCCGAATTGCGTAAGCGAGGGCGAGGTCTTTGAATTGACGATCACGATCGTATGTTTGAATCCATTCCTGTGTGGTATTGAGCCAGCGTTGCGGATGATTGCTGGCGTCAACCCGCCATTTCTGCCAGGGTTCGGCGGCGCTGCCGGCAACGCTGAAGGCCATTGCAACGAATGCTAAAACATACAATGTGATAAAGCGTGGTATTGACGTCACGGAGTCGTTGGCAGATGATTTGTTAACAAATTGTAGTACAGCGGCATGCACTTGTCCCGCTTAGTTTGTGTTTTTAATGGAAAATATGACATTCAGTCGTGCTTCAATCTGTTGTTCGCCGGGCAATGAGGGAGACTTTGAGCGGGTATCAAGTTCCGCCATTTGCATCATAATTGGCTGCGACATCGACTGTTCTTCGATGTGTAGGACACCGTCGATAATGACGCCGGCCGTATCAGCAATAAAGGTGGCTTTTTGACGGGCATTTTTAAAGGCATTTTGCAGCGCTTGTTGATACAGTTGTTGTTGATTAGATACCTCAAACTGTACCTGTCCGATACGGGTCACCCCCTGTGCCAGTGCTAAATCAATGATTTGGTCATAGAGCTCCAGTGACGGTAGCGTAACTTCCAGTGACCGCATCACGACAAAACCGCTTTGTTCACGCTTACCATCGCCGGAGGTATCGTACTGCGGATAAACATTCAACTGGTAGGAACGAATGTTGCGATCCGGTATCTCACGTTGACGCAGGTCATCAATCAGCGCGGTGGTGTATTGGTCGACTTGTGTCTTTAACGAGCTGAGCTTGTTGCCGCGTTGTTCGATGGTGAAGGTCAGTGACGCCTGGTCAGGTACCGCACTGACACTGGCGGAACCGGATACTCGCAGGCCGTGGGTGTTGTCGCTCGCAGAATATGACTGCGCGAAGGAAGTAAAAGAAATGAGCAACGCCAGACAAACTGTTAATATCAGGGTTGGTTTCCAAAATGGATCGGAGTGTTTCATTATCACCTCTCTTCTTTTAATTTAATCAGTTGGAGTCCCGCTATGGATGAAAGTTCCTCAGCAAGCGATAAAACCGTATCGGATGATACTCAAGCACTGAAAGACAGCGCTTTTCGGCTACTGACCCGGCGTGAGCACAGCCGTTTTGAATTGCGCCAGAAGTTGGTTAAAAAAGGCTGGTCGAGCGCAGCGGTTGCAGAGCTGCTTGACTGGTTGCAGGCTGAGGGGTGGCAGAGCGATGAACGATTTGCGCAGAGCTTTGTTCGCGACAAACTTATGCAGGGCCAAGGACGATTAAAAATCGTGGCGCAGGCCACACAACAGCGCGGTATTGCGCGCGAACTGGTTGAGGCAGTTCTGGAACAGCAACAGCCGGACTGGCGCAGTCGTTGCCGCGCCGCGCACCAGAAAAAATTTGGTGACTCGGCACCGGAGGATCGCAAACAGTGGGCAAAGCGCGTGCGCTACTTGCAACAAAAAGGCTTCAATGGCGATGAGATTTTCGCCGTACTCGGCGAACTCGAACGCTAGGCGAGGCTTTCGCTTCGTGATAATCTAGACAGTCAAATTCGGTTCAGGCAGAAGTTCAATAGGATGTTAAATGAGCATGAATAGCGCCCAAATTCGTGAGAAGTTTTTACAGTTTTTTGCTGAACGGGGACATGAACGTGTACCGTCAGCGTCAATGATTCCCGGTAATGATCCGACCTTATTGTTTACGAATGCCGGTATGGTGCCCTTTAAAGATGTATTTCTGGGAACCGACAAGCGCCGCTATACGCGAGCGACCTCTGCACAACGGTGCCTGCGTGCCGGGGGCAAACACAACGATTTGGAAAACGTTGGTTACACAGCCCGTCATCACACCTTCTTTGAAATGCTGGGTAACTTTAGTTTTGGTGATTACTTTAAGCGTGAAGCTATTCAGTACGCCTGGCAGTTCTTAACCGAAGAGCTCAAGTTACCGGCAGAAAAGCTGTGGGTGACTGTCTTTACCGAAGATGATGAAGCTTATGATATCTGGGCAAAAGAAATCGGAGTGCCTGAAGATCGGATTTCCCGTATTGGTGAAAAAGATAATTTCTGGTCAATGGGTGATACCGGCCCCTGTGGCCCGTGCTCAGAAGTGTTTTATGATCATGGCCCTGAGGTTTGGGGCGGCCCTCCGGGTACGCCGGAAGAAGACGGTGACCGTTACATCGAAATCTGGAACCTGGTGTTCATGCAGTATAACCGTCAGGCTGATGGCATGTTAGAACCCCTACCGGATCCATCGATTGATACGGGCATGGGATTAGAACGTATTGCTGCGATTTTACAGGGTGTTCACAGTAACTACGAAACCGATACGTTCCAGGCGCTGATAAAAGCGGCTGCACAGGCGGTTGGTGTGGATGATACCGAGAGCAAATCGCTGCGCGTCATTGCTGATCATATTCGCTCCTGTTCGTTTTTAATTGTCGATGGTGTTATGCCGTCTAACGAAGGCCGCGGTTACGTGCTACGCCGTATCATCCGTCGTGCTGTGCGTCACGGTCATTTGTTGGGGGCCAAACAGGCGTTTTTCTATAAATTAGTGGCTGAGCTTATTAATCAGATGGGAGATGCTTATCCCGAACTGAGTGAAAAGCGCCAAATTATCGAAGATGCGTTGCATCGTGAAGAACAGCAGTTTGCGAAGACACTCGAGCGCGGTCTGACGATTCTGAACGAAGAAATTGCCGGCCTTGAGGGTACAGTGATTCCCGGAGATGTGGTGTTTAAATTGTATGACACCTATGGCTTCCCGATGGATTTAACCGCAGACATCGCCCGCGAGCAGAAGCTGACCATCGACGAAGAGGGTTTTGCGCAGGCGATGGCAGAACAGCGTCAACGCGCACAACAAAGTTCACAGTTTGGCGTTGACTACAACAGCCAACTGAAATCATCGCAGCAGAGTGAATTCCTCGGCTATGACAGCAATGAAGGACATTCGACGGTTGTCGAGCTGTTCAAAAATGGCGAGTCGGTGGACGAACTGGCGGCCGGTGATGAAGGTATCGTGATTTTGTCAGCAACCCCGTTTTATGCCGAAAGCGGCGGTCAGGTGGGTGATACCGGGCGGCTGTTGCTGGCCGACGGTGAGTTTGAGGTAAGCGATACCCAATACATTGGTAAGGCGATTGCGCATCACGGTAAAGCCCATGTCGCAATCAAACGTAATGACCGCGTCGAAGCTCAAGTCGATGCACAGCGACGCGATAATATTCGCCGCAATCACTCGGCCACACATTTGTTGCACGCAGCGCTGCGAAAGCTACTCGGCGAGCACGTAAACCAAAAAGGCTCGTTGGTTGAAGCCGAACGGATGCGTTTTGACTTTTCTCACTTTGAGCCGGTCAGTAAACAACAGATTGCCGAACTGGAGCGGCAGATCAATGCGCAGATCCGTGCCAATATTGAACTCAGCACGCAACTCATGAACATTGAAGACGCCAAACAGGCCGGTGCTATGGCGTTGTTTGGCGAGAAATACGATGATGATGTGCGCGTGGTGCGTATGGGTGACGTGTCAATGGAACTGTGTGGTGGTACCCATGTTCGCGCAACGGGCGATATTGGTTTGTTCCGTATTATCAATGAAACCGGTATTGCTTCCGGTGTACGCCGTATCGAAGTGGTTACCGGCGCAGCGGCAGTGGATTACACGCTTGGTCAGCAACGCTTGCTTGACCAGTTGGCTGCAGAGTTTAAAACCGACCACGAATCGGTTCCGGAGAAAGTGGCACAGTTGCAGTCGCGCGCAAAGGAACTGGAGCGGCAGAAAGAACAGTTGCAGCAAAAACTTGCGCAACAAGCCAGTGGTGGTCTGATCAATCAAGTAACTGACATTAATGGTGTCAAAGCAATTGTTGCCGAGCTTGAGCAAACTGATCCGAAAGCGCTGCGCGGTTTAGTCGATGATTTGAAGAACCAATTGGGGTCAGGTGTCGTATTACTTGCTACAGCACAAGCTAACAAGGTGAGCTTGATTGCTGGGGTTACGAAAGATTTAACCAAACGCGTGAAAGCAGGAGATTTGGTTAATCAAGCCGCGAATGTCGTAGGTGGCAAAGGTGGCGGCCGTCCGGATATGGCGCAAGCCGGCGGTTCACAACCTGAGCACCTGAGCGAAGCACTGGCAACAGCGACAAGTTGGTTACAAAACGAACTTAAAAGTTAACGAAATTATATATGTTTCGTTATAGTGTAATTGTCGCGGATATTGTTAGACTGCCAATCAGTAGCTTAGGGAAACGTTCTAATTCGTGGTGAAGCGGGACAGTATTGAAGGAGCAAGTTATGTTGATTTTGACACGCCGAGTCGGTGAGACTCTAATGATTGGTGATGATGTATCCGTTACAGTGCTCGGAGTAAAAGGCAATCAAGTTCGTATTGGAGTGAATGCCCCAAAAGAGGTGTCTGTGCATAGGGAAGAAATCTATATGCGCATTCAGTCTGAAAAGGACGACGGCCAGACCACTGACGAATAAGTCAGACAATACCGTTCCGCTTGCCCGAGTAAAAACACTAAATGAAAAGCCAGCGTTAAGCTGGCTTTTGTCTTTTTGGCCGGTTTTGCCTGAAAACTGGTCGAGATGGTTAAATATCCCACACTTGAACGCAGAGATGGAAAAAAGCGATTGACATTATTTCCAACCTCGCTAGAATGCACGCCACAACGTTACGGAGAGGTGGCCGAGTGGCTGAAGGCGCTCCCCTGCTAAGGGAGTATAGGGTTTATAGCCCTATCGAGGGTTCGAATCCCTCCCTCTCCGCCAGTAACGTTTAGACGTTGAAATCAGCGCGCTCGTAGCTCAGCTGGATAGAGTACCTGGCTACGAACCAGGCGGTCGGAGGTTCGAATCCTCCCGAGCGCGCCAATTTCAGACACACCCCGATGATGCGCTCGTAGCTCAACTGGATAGAGTACCTGGCTACGAACCAGGCGGTTGGAGGTTCGAGTCCTCCCGAGCGCGCCATTTCTTAGTTTTTCTCCAATATTTTATCTCTTTATACCGGTTATATATCTCTTTATCTGCTTGCTAAGCCTGCTACCATAGTCTTTAATCTTTTTATAACATTTTAGGCTACCAAAGCAGGAGTGAACGTGACTGAGTTATTTGTCAACGCTGCAGAAATCATGCTGGTTGGTATGGGCGCCGTGCTGGCGTTTCTGTTACTACTGATCGTTGTTATGGCATTGATGGGGCGGCTAATTCCGCATCCTGAACCTGTGCCGCAGCGCACGCCATCTTCGGCTCCAGATTCCTCTCACTCAGATGGCAATCCATCACCTGGTGTTGTTGCCGCCATCAGTGTGGCGGTAAATCGTTATCGCAAAACTCACCGTAACTAATACTCACCGTAAATAATCATGGTCAGCCAAACCGCATAAAAAAATAAGGAGAGTTCCGCATGAGTAACCCACTTAAGCTCACGGAGTTAGTGCTTCGTGACGCGCATCAATCGTTGCTTGCAACGCGTATGCGCATCGACGATATGTTACCGATTGCCGAAAAACTGGATAAAGTCGGTTATTGGTCAATGGAATCCTGGGGGGGCGCAACCTTTGATGCCTGTATTCGCTATCTTGGTGAAGACCCCTGGGAGCGCATCCGTGAATTAAAAAAGGCCATGCCCAATACCCCGCAGCAGATGCTGTTACGCGGTCAGAACTTGCTTGGTTACCGGCATTACGCTGACGATGTGGTTAAGCGCTTTGTTGAACGGGCGAAAGATAATGGCGTTGACGTATTCCGTATTTTTGATGCGATGAATGACGTGCGCAATTTAAAAACCGCAATTAAAGCGGCAAAAGACGTTGACGGACACGCGCAGGGGACAATGTCTTACACGGTGAGCCCCGTACATACCTTAGAGAAATGGGTAGAAATGGCGCAGGAACTGGAAGACCTGGGTTGCGATTCCTTGTGTATTAAAGACATGGCCGGTTTATTGCGGCCTAATGATGCGTTCGAGCTGGTTTCGGCGCTGAAAAAGAACACCAGCCTGCCGATTGCGATGCAGTGCCACGCTACCACCGGTTTAAGTGTTGCGACGTATCAGAAGTCCATTGACGCCGGCATTGACATGCTGGATACCGCCATCTCATCCATGAGTATGACTTACGGCCATTCGCCAACAGAAACACTGGTTGCTATGACGGAAAACACGGATCGTGATACCGGTCTGGACTTGCCGTTGCTGGAAGAAATTGCGAGCTATTTCCGCGATGTGCGTAAAAAGTACGCGCAGTTTGAAGGCTCACTGAAAGGCGTTGATGCGCGCATTCTGCTGGCACAGGTGCCCGGCGGTATGCTGACCAATATGGAAAACCAGTTGAAAGAACAGGGTGCCATCGAAAAATTTGATCAGGTGCTGGAAGAAATTCCTAAAGTTCGCGAGGATTTAGGTTTTATTCCTCTGGTGACGCCAACTTCTCAAATTGTCGGTACTCAAGCGGTACTGAACGTTTTGAGTGGTGAGCGTTATGCCAATATTTCGAAGGAAACCGCGGCGGTATTAAAAGGTGAATACGGTGCTACAGCCGCACCGGTTAACGAAGATCTGCAAAAACGCGTTTTAGACGGTGCTGAGCCGATCACGCAGCGGCCTGCCGACTTGTTGGATAACGAGTTGGATAAGCTCACAGACGAGCTAAAAGAAAAAGCCAAAAATGAAGACATTCGTCTGGCTGACGCTGTGGTTGATGACGTGCTGACCTATGCGCTATTCCCTCAAATCGGGCTTAAATTTCTTAAGAACCGTGATAATCCGGACGCTTTTGAGCCGGCGCCACAAGCGCAGTCTGAAAGTCCTGCCAAATCAACGTCGAAACCGGCAACAAGCAGCGGCTCGGCTGAGCCGGAAGCGTATGATGTCGATGTCGACGGTCAACGCTATCGAGTCCGGATTGGTCCGGCTGGCGAATTAGAAGAGGTTGCACCGGCGCCGAAGTCGTCCACGGATAAGGGTGGTGATTCATCGAGTACGGGTGGCGAAACCATCAAAGCGCCATTAGCCGGTAATGTTTTCAAAGTGGTTGCCAAAGAAGGGCAAGCGGTAGCGGCCGGTGATGTGGTGATCGTGATGGAAGCGATGAAGATGGAAACGGATATTAAGGCTGAGACCGGCGGCACCGTTAAGTCGCTGCATGTTAAAGAAGGCGACGCCGTTTCTGTGGGTGATGAGCTGGTAACCTTGGGTTAAATTATGGATAAATTATTAACCTTGTGGCAGACCACTGGTATTGCGGCGATGACCATAGGCCAGGCCTCAATGATCATCGTTGGCGGTATCTTGCTGTATCTTGCCATCGCGAAGAAGTTTGAGCCGTTGTTGTTATTGCCGATCGGCTTTGGTGCTATTCTCGCCAATATCCCGCTGGGCGGCTTTAATGAACCCGGTGGGGTGCTTTATTACGTTTATAACGTGGGTATCGATACCGGCATGTTCCCGCTGCTGATTTTTATGGGTGTGGGCGCGCTAACGGATTTCGGCCCGTTGTTGGCCAACCCCAAAATGATGCTGCTTGGCGGTGCCGCGCAGTTTGGCATTTTCGCAACATTATTCGGCGCGATCGGTCTGAACGTGATTCCGGGCATCGAATTCACGCTGGCTGATGCGGCGGCGATATCCATTATCGGTGGTGCGGACGGGCCGACCGCTATCTTTTTGGCATCGCGACTGGCTCCTGATTTATTGGGTGCGATAGCCGTGGCCGCCTATTCGTATATGGCGCTGGTCCCGATTATTCAGCCACCCATTATGCGGCTGCTGACGAACAAGGAAGAGCGGCAGATAAAAATGGAGCAGCTACGCCCGGTAGGTCGTCGTGAAAAGCTGTTTTTCCCATTAGCCGTGATTCTGTTAACGCTGTTGTTCCTGCCCAGTGCGACGCCATTAGTCGGGATGTTCTGTCTGGGTAACCTCATGCGCGAATCGGGTGTGGTGGAACGCTTAACAAAAACCACGCAGAACGAGCTGATCAATATCGTCACCATTTTTCTGGGGCTTGCGGTCGGTTCAAAGCTGCAGGCGGAGCAATTCCTAAGTTTTACCACCTTGGGTATTCTGGTATTAGGTGCGGTCGCCTTCGCCATTGGTACAGCGAGCGGTATCCTAATGGCAAAACTGATGGGTAAATTCAGTAAAAGCCCGATTAACCCGTTGATCGGTGCGGCTGGTGTATCGGCGGTACCGATGGCGGCCCGGGTTGTCAATAAAGTGGGTTTGGATGCGAATCAGAGTAACTTTTTATTGATGCATGCAATGGGACCGAATGTCGCCGGGGTGCTTGGCTCTGCGGTGGCTGCCGGTGTGTTGCTGGCGCTTGTCTAATGGAACGGGTGACGGGTTAGCGACCCGTCACCCACATCATCAGCGTGTAAAATAACGCGATCACTGTACTGAAAATCGCGATGTAAGCGAACCCCTTCAATCCTTGTTTAATGGTCCAGCCGTTAAGTTTTAGGTAGATGAGCCACGCTAAGCTCAACACCAACGGGATCAGAAAAATAAAACGAATCATAACGCTCCTAAGCTTGATGGTTCTGGATAGCGTCCAGATCACTTGCGGCCAGATAGGCATGCTGCAAACGTTTTTCAAGCACCGTGATTTGATCAGCAACTTTGTCAATATCGCCGTCTGCCATGTATTTTTCAAGTTCACTGGCTTTGTTTTGCAGCGCATCAAGGCCTAAATTACCGGCCGCTCCTTTCAGAGAATGAAAATAGCGTCGGGCGCTTTCGTGCTGTCCGCGGGTGATAAAGTCAGATACCTTCATGGCGCTGTTTTGGTACTGCTCATAAAGCTGACCAACCAACTTAATGTACAGTTCAACATTATTGCCAAGCCGCGCCAACGCCCCGTCGAAATCAATCCCCTTGGTTTGCGGATAACGCAATTTAGGATGTTTATCCGGCTGCTGTTCGGTGGTTGCCGCTGAGGTATCGCTGTCTTCGCCATCGTAGTCGCCGGGAACACACCATTTGACCATCGCTTTCAGCAGTTGTACCTCATCGATAGGTTTGGCGATGTGTCCTTGCATGCCCGCCGCCAGTGACCGTTCTTCATCACCACTCATGGCGTTCGCGGTCATCGCCAGAATGGGTAACTGCTGGTAGTTGTAATGGGCACGGATCTGTTTGGCGGCGGTAAGCCCATCCATGACCGGCATTTGAATGTCCATCAGCACCAGCGCATAACGTTTGCGTTCTATGGCCTCGATGGCAGCCTGGCCATGCTCTGCAATATCCACCCGGAACTGGTGCGACTGCAGCAATTCACGGGCAACCTGCTGGTTTATTTCGTTGTCTTCGACCACCAGAATGGGGGCATGACGAATACTATCGGGTATTTTCGCATGGTTATTGCTGTCATTGATGGCAGGCTGCGCCGACGGGAACAGTGTTGAACTTAAACTGCGGCCCAGGCTGGCTGCGGTGTAGGGTTTTGACAAAATGTCATCGACGCCGGCCTGGCGCGCCTTTTCGTTCAATTCTTCGACATAGTAGCCAGTGGCAAGCACCAGCGCCGGACGTTGTTCGCCACTGTAGTGCTGGCTGATACGGCGACAGAACTCAAGTCCGTCCATACCCGGCAGGCGCCAGTCGACTAAAATCAAATCAAAGGGGTGTTCGTCGGCAACCGAACTCTGATAGATTTCTAACGCTTGCTCAGCGGTGCGACAGACTTTTACATCCACCCGATAACTGCGCAGCATTTCCTGAATCATTTCACGGGTGCTGAGATTGTCGTCAATCGCCAATACCCGCACACCTTCAAGTTTCTGCATCAAATACTGATGGTGCGAATTATCCTGCTCGTCTTGTAATGGCAGTGTCAATTCAATGTAGAAGGTAGAACCCTGGCCAACGCCGCTGGTGACCCCGATGTCACCGCCCATCAGGTAAATTAACCGCCGTGAAATGGCCAAACCCAGGCCGGTTCCTCCGTATTTGCGTGTGGTTGAGGTGTCTGCCTGAGTAAAGGCCTGGAACAGGTTGGCCCGCTGTTCTTCGTCCATGCCAATGCCGGTGTCGCTGACCGAAATACGTAACCACACTTGCGCATCGGACTTTTCCAACAAGGTAACGGCGACGTTAATCTCGCCATCGTCGGTAAACTTGATGGCGTTACTGACCAGATTGACCAATACCTGATTCAAACGCAGAGGATCGCCAAGTAACCGCGTTGGAATATTGGCCGGCAAGTTAATGATGAACTCGAGATCTTTATCGTAAGCTTTGTAGGCAAACATATCGGCAAGTGAGGTCAGGACATCCTGTAAATCGAACGGAATGCGCTCGATGGTGAGTTTGCCGGCGTCAATTTTAGAGAAGTCGAGAATGTCATTGATGACCCCCAGCAACGCCTGCGATGAGGAATCAATGACCTTTAAATAGCGTTTTTGCTTCTGATTCAACTCGGTTTTAAGGCATAGGTTAGCCATACCGACAATGGCGTTGATCGGGGTTCGAATTTCATGACTCATATTGGCCAGAAACTCACCTTTCGCCTGATTTGCCTGCTCCGCCGTTTCCTTCGCTTTTTCCATTTGTTCGGCGACCGACTTGATGCTGGAAATGTCATAGTAGCTGCCCAGAATGCCGATGACGTTGCGGTCTTCGTCGTATAAAGGCACGCTCGAGTGTTCGACCCAGCGTTGGCCACTGGTCAGTGTCAATTCGATTTCATCGTTACAGGATGCGTGCTGATTCTTAAGTGTTTGTTGATCCCGCTGGCGCAAAATTTCGTTGTTAGCGAGGATATTGATGTCACGATCGTCTTTACCACTGAGTTGCTCTTCGGCAATGCCAATGTCCTGACAAAAGGCATGGTTGCCACCCAGCAACTTAAGATCCCGATCACGCCAGTAAACGCGCGTCGGCAAGTCATTGAATACCTGCTCGAACAGGTGCAGTGAATTGGACGATAAAAACGGCTGTTGTAACGGTGACGTTAGCGATGTGCGGTGCGTCCAGAGCCACACACTGCAGGCCAGTATCAGACTGATGATAACCGTTACCAGTAACGCACTGGCGTTCCATGGGGCGGGTAACACCAGGTACAAAACCAGGCTGATGGATTGCAGCGCGATAAAGGCGATTTGCAGAAACGTCCAAATAGAAGTCATGATTGCCAGTGGGTGATGTCAATGTGTCAAGTAGTTTGCCATGAGCGGCGAAAAACACCAAGTTGTTGCGAACGATAGCGCCGCCAAACATAGACGTTAAGGTAAATTCCCAGTAAGCTTTGGGGCTAGCCAGAATGAAACGGTTCGATGGAGTTGTATTTTGCAGAATTCACTAGCAGATCGCGTAAAGGATTTGAATCAAGCGCAGCAGGGTAAGGCCTGGTCGGGTATTCACCGTGGTATCGAGCGCGAAGCGCTGCGCATCATGAAAGACGGAACTTTAGCTACGACGGATCATCCGGCCGAACTGGGTAAAACGCTGACGCACCCAACCATCACGACTGACTACTCGGAAAACTTGCTTGAATTTATTACCCCCGTTGCCAGTCGCATTAGTGACACCCTGGCGCAACTGCGTGACATTCATCGGGTTACCTATCAGGCGCTGGGTGACGAGCTGCTGTGGCCAATGAGTATGCCCTGTTATCTTGGTTCTGATGATGATATTCGTATTGCTAACTACGGTGATTCGCATTCCGGGCGCATGAAAAGCCTGTATCGGCGGGGGTTGACCCATCGCTATGGCGCGACCATGCAGATCATTTCCGGTGTGCATTATAATTTTTCTGTATCGGAAGCAATGTGGGAGCAGTTGGCGCAGCAACAGCAACGTCCTGATGATAAAGCGTTCCGTTCTGAAAAATACTTTGCGTTAATACGTAATTTCAAACGCATTGCCTGGGTGATTCCCTATCTGTTCGGCGCGTCACCGGCATTTTGTCAGTCGTTTTTCCAGCAGACCGGTACCGAGCAAAAAGACACCGACTGGAACTTCCAGCGCCTTGGTAAAGGTACTGCCTATTTGCCTTATGCCACATCTCTGCGCATGAGTGATCTGGGTTACACCAATAAAGAGCAGGCCAGCCTGGGCATTACTTATAATTCGCTGGATGAGTACGTCGCCGGATTGCGTAAAGCGATTACGACACCGTCAAAGCAATTCGCCCGAATCGGCGTAAAAGTGAATGGTGAATACCATCAACTGAACGATAATATTCTGCAAATTGAAAATGAATTTTACTCGCCGATACGGCCAAAACGTACCGCGCAGTCTGGTGAAACACCGAGCCAGGCATTAGAGCGTGGTGGTGTGGAATACATCGAGGTACGGGCGCTTGATGTGAACCCTTTCAGTGGCATTGGCATTACGGAACAACAAATTCACTTTTTAGATCTGTTGTTAATGTATTGCCTGTTGACTGACAGCCCGGAAATGTCATGGGAAGAACAGCAACAATACGATAAGAACTTTGCCAAGGTTGTGCTTGAAGGGCGCAACCCCAGTCTGGAATTATGGCAGGCGGGCCAGCAACGGTTGATGGCTGACTGGCTGGAAGAGTTGTTTGCTGACTTCACGTTGATTGCACGCTCACTGGACGAGTTCTCAGATAATCCGGGTCAGTATCAAAGCCACTTAAACGAGTTGTATCAGTGTGTGCTAAACCCGGAGCTGACGTTGTCCGGTCGGGTATTAACGATTTTGAAAGAAAATCATTGGGACTTCAGCACGCTGGGGATGGATCTTGCGCACAAATATCAGCACGAGTTCCGCAGTACCGAGTTGGAATATTATCAGCCGCAGGACTTTCTGCGCTGGAAACAAGAGTCGGAAACGGCGTTTGTGGCACGTAAAGAACACGACAATGTCGTTGATTTTGACGCTTTCTTAAGCAATTATTTTAAAGAAGCCGCTAAACCGGGTGGTTTAGCCAAATCATGAGCACAAAAAAACGCGGTCACCCAAGGTGGCCGCGTCAAAAAATACATTCAGGGGATGAACACAACATCGCTGCTCATTAACTCAGAGTCTTGTGCGTAACAGAAGTTCAACAATGAACCAAAAAAAATTAAAAAAAATCCAGCAACTCTCTCTTATCGTTGTTGCAACAGCGGCCATCAGCGGCTGTGCGACGGCACCGCCAGCATCGCCCGATAATATTTGCCATATCTTTGAAGAGAAGGAAGACTGGTACCACGCCGCAGCAGACGTCCGCGATAAGTGGGGGGTACCCATTCACGTGCCAATGGCAATGATGTACCAGGAAAGCTCGTTTAAACACGATGCGTTGCCGCCACGTGACTACCTGTTAGGTTTTATTCCCTGGGGCCGGGTAAGCAGTGCGTACGGCTATTCTCAGGCGAAAACCATGACCTGGGAAGACTATCAACGAGAAACCGGAAATGGCTGGGCCAGCCGCAGTGATTTCGAGGACGCCATTGATTTTATGGGTTGGTTTATTACCAAGACCTACACCATTAACGGGGTGTCAAAATGGGACGCCTATGGCCAGTACTTAAATTATCATGAAGGCTGGGGTGGCTATCAACGTAAAAGCTATTTGCAGAAACCTTGGCTGGTGCGCACATCGAAGATCGTGAAGCAGCGTTCTCTGCGCTACGCAGCGCAGCTGAAAACCTGTGAAGAAGATTTTCAGCATGGCTGGTTGTGGAATCTGTTTTTCGGTTAGTCGTCGTTATGCTCGTTAGTGGGTTTGTAGTAATTCGGTAGTACCCGTACTTGTTTGATCATGGTGTCACCCACTTCGATCAATTCTACTGGGTAGCCGCCCAGGCGCAGGCTCATGCGCGCAGACGGAATATCGCCAAATTGTTCGATGATCAAGCCACTGAGGGTTTTAGGGCCATCGGTGGGAAAGTGCCAGTCCATTTCTTTATTCAATTCGCGCAAGTTGGCGCTACCCTCGACCAAATAACTGCCGTCGGGCTGAACCGTGACGGTCTCGCTCGGCGGCGGTGCCATTGAGGTGGTGAAATCACCGACAATTTCTTCGAGAATGTCTTCCAGCGTGACCAACCCCTGAATATCGCCGTACTCATCGACCACCAGACCAATACGCTCTTTGCGACGCTGAAATTTGAGCAACTGCACGTTAAGCGGGGTTCCCTCGGGGATAAAATAGATGTCGCGAACGGCACGCACCAGCGATGACTTATCGGTCTGAAAATGATTTTTACTCATCAAACGCATGATGTCGCGCGCGTGCAAAAAGCCAATTGCATCATCGATATCGTTGCGATAGAGCAGCACCCTGGTGTGTTGTGCGTGTTCAATTTGCTTGGTGATTTTTGACCAATCGTCGTTGATATCGATACCAACGATCTCATTACGCGGGATCATGACGTCCTCGACCGTCACCTTTTCTAAATCAAGAATACTGGTCAGCATTTCCTGGTGCGAGGTCGGTATCAAGTTGCCGGCCTCGTTGACGACGGTGCGCAACTCATCCGAGCTTAACGCATCACCAACATGGGCGCGTTTGGGGTCAATGCCAAGCAAGCGCATGAACGAATTGGTGATAAAGTTTACGCTGGTGACAACAGGGTAGAGCAGTGTCAGCAACGGCCGTAAGATCAGCGAGCTTGGAAACGCAACCCGCTCGGGGTGCAGAGCGGCAATGGTTTTTGGGGTGACTTCCGCAAAGATTAATACCACAAGAGTCAAGACGAAAGGTGCCAACAGCAGGCCTAAATCCCCAAGCCAGCGCATGAACAAAATGGTGGCAATCGAGGAGGCGGCAATATTAACCAGGTTGTTACCGATCAAAATCAAGCCGATCAAGCGATCGGGCCGATCCAATAAGTATTGTACGCGGGTAGCTGCTTTGTGCTGGTGTTGTACCAGATGCCGTAACCGGTAACGGTTGATGGACATCATACCGGTTTCAGAACCGGAAAAATAAGCCGATAAAGCAATTAAAATAACCAAACTAACGAGTAACGTACTCGTCGATATCTCGTCCAAGATTACTGTCCTCAGGTCAATATAATATCTTTAACAAAACGACTGCCAAAGTAGCCTAACGTCAGCAGGGAACTGCCGACTACAGTCAGGATTACCATCACTTTACCACGGGCACCACTGACACGGTGCATGACATTTGCCACGACATAAACGATGGCGGCGGCGATGCTGAGAAAGGTTTTGTGGGCGACGTTTTGAGCGAACATGTTATCTAAAAAGGCAAAGCCGGATAACAGCGCTAAAATGAGTAAGATAGTGCCACTGAACAGCAAGCGGAAAAAATAACGCTCAATGGTCATCAGTGGCGGTAATTTATGGAACAACGTCGGGTTGCGACGTTGTTTTAACGTGTAACTGACGTAAGCGGCCTGAATCGCATACAGAGTAGCCAGGGCGAGTACGCCATAAGCAACCAGTGACAACACAATATGAACCAACAGACCGGCGTTCATATTAATGTAACTGCCCCATTGCGCCGGCGCTAAGGCCAGCAACAAACACGTGAGTGCGGCAAATAAATAAACAACCGGTTTCAGTAACAGACTACCGGAGTGATGGCTGCGCAAGAGCGCAAACAAGGCCACCAACCAGGACACACTGGCTAAACTGGAGGCAATGTTGATATGGTGAAAGTTATCTGCCGAAAATTCATTAAAAACCAGCAACGCGTGGCTAATGATAGCAACCAGCGCCGGAATAATATGAAATCCGGAATGCAGTTCGCGGTTTTGCAATAAGTTTCGCAAAATCACAACAGCGCTGATGACATATCCAGCGATGGCTAACAGCAACAGAATGGTGAGCATCACGGGCTCGCAATCCTCAATTGAAACGATGATTTACACCGAGTATACGATCATGATGGTACAAACCCAAGCATCTGAGGGCGAAAGTTACTTGCAAATCAGATATACTAGCCCCATCTAACAAGGCAATTCGTCAGCAAACGCGACAAGTAACGGAAGAGATCGCCCTTATGTTTGAGAATTTAAGCGAACGACTGTCACAATCGCTCCGTAATATCGGCGGCCGCGGTCGGTTAACGGATGACAATATAAAAGACACTTTACGCGAAGTTCGTATGGCTTTACTGGAAGCCGACGTTGCTTTGCCGGTGGTCAAAGAATTTATTGGTAAAGTCAAAGAACGCGCCGTTGGCACCGAGGTAAATAAAAGCCTTACCCCAGGGCAGGTCTTTGTCAAAATCGTGCAAAGCGAGTTGGAAGCGGCCATGGGCGAAGCCAACGTTCCGCTCAGCTTGAATACCCAGCCGCCGGCCGTGATTTTGATGGCGGGCTTGCAAGGTGCCGGTAAAACCACCAGTGTCGGCAAACTGGCGAAGTTCCTAAAAGAACGGGAAAAGAAAAAGGTCATGGTGGTCAGTGCCGACGTTTATCGGCCGGCCGCGATTAAACAGTTGGAGACGCTGGCAGAGCAAACCGGCGTTGAGTTTTTCCCGTCCAGTACCGACCAGAGGCCGGAAGATATTGCTAAGGCCGCGATTGCGCAGGCGAAAAAACAGTTCATCGATGTGGTGCTGGTGGATACCGCCGGTCGTCTTACTATTGATGAAGATATGATGCAGGAAATCCAACAACTGCACGCCAGCATCAAGCCGATCGAAACCTTATTCGTGGTTGACTCGATGACCGGTCAGGATGCGGCTAATACCGCGAAAGCCTTTAACGACGCCTTGCCACTGACCGGTGTTATCCTCACCAAAACCGATGGCGATGCGCGCGGCGGTGCGGCACTGTCGATTCGCCACATCACCGGCAAACCGATCAAATTCCTGGGTGTCGGTGAGAAGAACGACGCGCTGGAGCCTTTCCACCCGGATCGGGTAGCGTCGCGTATTCTCGGCATGGGTGACGTGTTGTCACTGGTGGAAGAAGTCGAGCGCAAGGTCGACCGCGAGAAAGCCGAGAAAGTGGCGCGCAAGGTCATGAAAAAAGGCCAGTTTTCGCTGGAAGACTTCCGCGATCAACTGGCGCAAATGCGTGACATGGGCGGCATGATGGGGTTGATGGATAAATTGCCCGGTATGGGTAAGATGACCGACCAAATCAAGGGGCAGATGGACGATAAGGTCACCATCCGCATGGAAGCCATCATCAACTCGATGACGCCGCAGGAGCGCGCGCACCCGGACGTCATCAAAGGCTCTCGTAAGCGTCGTATTGCCGCCGGTTCAGGCACTCAAGTGCAGGACGTCAATAAATTGCTGAAGCAATTCCAGCAAATGCAAAAGATGATGAAAAAGATGAAAGGCGGCGGCATGCAAAAAATGCTGCGCGGCATGGGCGGAAAACTGCCGCCGGGAATGTTCCCAGGACGCTAATTAACTTGCATTTGAAGAAAAAATCAGTAGAATTGCCGAGCCTTCCGACCGTGTCGGAGGGCTTTGCTGTTTTTAACAGATACGTTTTACATTTACACAATTGAAATCGAGGAACGCAATGGTAACCATTCGTTTACAACGCAGCGGCGCTAAAAAACGCCCCTTCTACCAAATGGTAGTTGCTGACAGTCGCAATGCCCGCGACGGTCGCTTTATCGAAAATGTAGGTTTCTTCAACCCGGTAGCTCGTGGTCAGGAAGAAAAACTTCGCATCGACTTAGACCGTGTTGAACACTGGGTAGGTCAAGGCGCATCGTTATCCGATCGCGTTGCGAAATTAGTAAAAGATGCTCGCGCTGCGGCGTAAGCATAAGACTTATTCAGTCATAGGGTCGTCGGCATATGGCACAATCAGATAACGTCGTCATCGGTTGCATCGGTGCGGTTTATGGCGTGAAAGGCTGGTTGAAGATTCAGTCATACACCGAAAACCCGGAAGATATTTTTAGTTATAGCCCTTGGTACCTGCAGAGTTCTGCAGCACGCCAACAAAGCGAACAGGCCGTGACTGTCGTCGAATGGCGTCGTCACAATAAAGGTTTGATTGCGCTCATCGATGGTATTAATGACCGCGATGAAGCAAGTCGCTTGACTGGCATGGAAATCAGTATTGCAGCTGATGAGTTACCAGCGTTAGCCGAAGATGAGTTTTACTGGCGTGACCTGATTGGTATGCGAGTGAAAAACAAACAAGGCTACGACATGGGGGTGGTTGAACAGATTATGCCAACACCAGCGAACGATGTGCTGGTTGTGAGTGCCAACTCGAACGATGCGTTTGGGAAGTCTGAGCGACTGATTCCGTTTGTGCAAAGCCAGTACATACTGGCCGTGGACAACGATAATCAGCTCATTCAGGTGGACTGGCCAGCAGACTTTTAGCGGACTTGCCGATGCAAGTAGGCGTTATCAGTTTGTTTCCCGAAATGTTTGCCGCGATCACCGAGCACGGTGTTACGCGTCGGGCGATTCAGGATGGCTTGCTGAGTATCGAGGTGTGGAACCCACGTGATTTCACGCAGGACAAACATCGTACGGTTGATGATCGACCTTATGGTGGCGGACCTGGCATGTTAATGATGGTGCAACCTCTAGTGGACGCCATTAATGCCGCGAAGCAACGTCTGGGTGAAGAAACACCGGTTATTTATCTGTCGCCCCAGGGGCAAAAACTGGATCATCAAGGGGTAGCACAGTTAGCCCAACATGATCGAATGATTTTAATTGCTGGTCGCTATGAAGGTATCGACGAGCGAGTCATTCAGCAATATGTTGACGCTGAATGGTCAATTGGGGATTACGTGCTCAGCGGCGGTGAGTTACCAGCAATGGTACTGATTGATGCTGTAGCGAGGTTGGTTCCCGGCGTATTGGGACATCAAGATTCCGCAGCCGAAGATTCTTTTGCTGGTGGCTTACTGGATTGTCCTCATTACACTCGCCCGGAGGTTTATAACGAGCAGCGGGTACCCTCAGTATTACTGAGCGGCGACCATGAAAAGATACGTCGTTGGCGTTTGCAGCAATCACTGGGTAAAACCTGGTTGCAACGTCGGGATTTAATGAATCGCCTAGCTCTGACTGACGAGCAGGAACAGTTGCTGAACGAATTTATCGAGCAGCACTCGTCCGAAAAATAGCGTACAGTTTACCTAGGATAGGAGAAATACCATGGCAAAAGTTAGCCAAAACATCATTAAGGCTCTTGAAGAAGAGCAAATGAAAAAAGATTTACCGGAATTCGCTCCAGGCGATACGGTCAGTGTAAATGTAAAAGTAAAAGAAGGTAACCGTGAGCGTCTTCAGGCATTTGAAGGTGTGGTTATCCGTGTTCGTAACCGTGGTTTGCACTCTGCATTTACGGTTCGTAAAGTATCAAGCGGTGAAGGCGTAGAACGTACGTTCCAAACGCACAGCCCGTTGATCGACAGCATCAATGTGAAGCGTCGCGGTGCAGTACGTCGCGCCAAGCTTTACTACCTACGCGAGCGTTCAGGCAAATCTGCACGTATCCGCGAAAAGCTGGCAACCAAGTAATTGGTGTCGCTTTGAAAAACCCGGCCTCGGCCGGGTTTTTTTATGCCTGTCATAGGCAAGCGCCGATTGCCGGCCATTCATGACCTGATAGCCTTCAGCATGTTCAATGCAGCCCGCTCTGCTAGCGTGCTTTAGTGCTAAATGCTAAGCTGGCGCTATGGACGAAGATATCGCAATACTCACGGCGGCGTTGGCGGATTTACTGCAACAAAAGTCGCAATGGACTGAACATCAGTTAATCGAAACCTTGCAAAAGCCGCCTTATGAGCTGCTGGAGGCAGGGGCTTTGCGCGATCCCTTATCGTTATTTCAGACGCATTTTTTGATCTTTCATTGTCTTTATCGACTGCGAGCTGATTGGCGTGAACGTCAACAGGCGGATTTAACGATCAATACCTTAAAGATTGAAACCTTACCCTGGCAGGCAGGGGAAGCGGGGTTGCAACCACATGACCCGTTGGCGGACTATTATCTTGATCTTACGCAATTAACGGGTACGACCTGTGCTGACGTTGAAGCGTTATTGGATGACTTTTGGCGTAAAATGGGGGCGCATAAACCCAGCGCCGGGGCGCAAATGCCGTATGAGCAAGCGTGTGAAGTGATGGAGGTGGCACCGCCGCTGACAGCGCCGCAAGTCAAACGTCAGTACCGGCGCTTAATTCATAGACACCATCCGGATAAAGGCGGTAGTCTTGTTAAAATGCAGACCATTAAAAAGGCGTATCAGACACTGATGACGCAGTTGTAATTGAAAACATTGATTAACCCATACATAGGATAAGTGAGTAGTAACTATGTCCAGTAAAAGCGCCGATGCCGCGGCTACGCAGTTGAGCCAACTGCGTGATGCCATTGATGCCGTCGATACCCAATTGGTCGACTTAATCGCACAACGTGCTGCGATCACTGCTCAGGTGGGGCAGGTAAAACGTCAGTTGAAACAACCCCTTTATGTCCCTGAGCGTGAGCATAGTTTGATTCGTGCGCGGCGCCAATATGCCGAGCAAAAAGGCTTGGCAGCGGATTTGATAGAGGACGTATTGCGCCGCATCATTCGGGAGTCGTACCGCACTCAGACTATGCAGGCGACGCCAACCTCGACCGATTTGTCACGTCCGGTGGTGATTGTTGGTGGGCGTGGACGGTTGGGTCAGTTGCTGGCTAAGTTGTTTGGGCAGACCGGTTATCAGGTGACGGTGCTGGATAAGGGCGATCAGTGGACTGATGAATTGGCTGCGCAGGCGCAGTTGGTGATGCTGTCGGTGCCGGTGAATCAGACGGTTGGGGTGATTCGGCAACTGCCAGCGTTGGCCGCTGACTGTGTTTTGGCGGATGTGACCAGTGTTAAGTCCGAACCATTGCAGGCGATGCTGGAACAGCACAGTGGACCGGTGGTGGGATTACACCCAATGTTTGGCCCGTCGGTACAAAACTTGGCGAAACAGTTGGTGGTGGTGACGCCGGGGCGGGGCGCTAACGCTTGTCAGTGGTTGCTGGATCAGTTTGTTAACTGGGGGGCTCATATTGAAACCAGCGATGCGGGGCAACACGACGAGGCAATGGGTTGGGTTCAGGCTATGCGCCATTTGAGCACCTTTAGCTATGGTTTGCATATGGCTGAAGAAAATGCGGATATCGATGCTTTATTGCAGATGAGCTCGCCAATTTATCGCATGGAACTGATGATGGTCGGGCGCTTGTTTGCCCAAAACGCGGAGCTTTATGCCGATATCATTATGGCGAACAAGCAGCAGTTTCCAACCATTGGTCGCTATCTGGAGCGTTTTGGGGAAGCCTTAGGGTATTTAGAAAAGGGCGATAAAGCTCGCTTTATTGAACAGTTTGAGCAAGTAAAGGCGTATTTTGGCAACTACGCCAGTCAGTTTCTCGATGAAAGTGAGGGTATGGTGCAGTTGGCCGATGATCAGCGCTTTCGTCAACAACACGGTGGTTGACAAAGGCGCTGTGTGGCGCTAACGGCGGAATTGCTCAAGTAATTCCGCTAGGGCATCAGGTGCAACCGGCTTGTGTAAGGTGGCGTTCATGCCGGCATCTCGGCAGGCCTCCATTTCGGTGGCACTCTGGTGACTGGTGACGGCAATGACCGGGGTATCCGAAAACTCCGCTTGTTGCCGCAATGTCCGGCAAACGTCAGCGCCGGACATGTCAGGCATTTCGAAATCAAGAAAAATCAAATCCGGTTGTGACTCCAGCGCGGCCAGCGCCTGTTCCCCATTTTCAGCGGTAATGACGTCAATGGGATGCTGGCTCAACATCGCCTTAAAGACTTCCAGGCTGATGAGATCATCGTCCGCAACCAGCACCGTCATGCGGTTAACTTCGTTCATAATACTACCGTTTTACTGATAATAGCTTTACCCTAGCATTGTCATAGCTTTTTGCCTAGAGAAAGGAGAGATACGATGGCTGTAAAGGCGCCCAGGATCAAGGTTTGGGACAGCTTTATCCGGTTTTATCATTGGCTGATGGTAGCGCTTGTCGGGGCACTGTGGTGGAGCGGTGAAAATGGCGAGATGGCATTGCACCAGGATTTCGCGATTGTATTAACCGCATTATTAATTGTGCGTATTGGCTGGGGATTTTTTGGCAGCAAAAACACTCGCTTTAGCTATTTTATCCGCTCGCCAATGAAAATTCCGCAACACGCGCAGGCATTATTGCAACGACGTTATCGCACCGGAGACACACATAATGCAGCCGGTGGGTGGTCGGTGATTGCATTATTGCTGATCCTGGCGATGCAAATTATCACCGGCATGTTCAGCAGCGATGGTATTTTGTTTTCGGGACTGTTAGCAGGGTACGCCAGTGGCGATTTGGTGGATTGGGCAACGGACTGGCACAAGGCGCAATTTAACGTGATTCTGGCGTTGGTGGCGCTGCATGTGTTAGCCGTTGTGATCTACCGAATCTTCGGTGTGCCATTGCTGGGGGCGATGTTCAGCGGCTATCGTAACAGCAAAGCCACCCAGCCCGAGTTAAAGCCGGGCTGGCAGGCAATGCTGCTGACGGTGGCGGTGTGGTTTATCCTTTATTTGCTGATCAATTAGTCCTTGTAATTGTCATGGCAGCCCTTGCAGTTCTTCGCGGCTGCCATAAACACTGGCTTGATGTCGTCCAGTGAGCCGCCGGCGGCTACTTCTGCCAACTTTTCGGCGTCAGCGGTAAAATCAACGGTGCGTTGTTTGAACTCGTCCCAATTATCCCAGATTTCAGGCAGTGCATCAGTGTTGTCGCCTGGCATCGCGCCGTCTACTGAAAACCCGGCCCATGGGATATGGCTCAGACGGGCAAAGTCCTCGGCGCGTTGCTGAAAGATGGCGGCGTCAAATGCAACATCTCCTTTTACCATATCGCCCATAGCGGCAAAGTTATCGCGCATGATTGACAATGCGTTCTGGCGGTACTCGACGGCCGATTCTGCGTCGTTAAACGCATGTTTGTCGGCCATGGCGTTGCCGGCAATACCAAAGCTCAGTAACGCCGTGGTAACGGCTGTGATCGTCAGCTTGTTCATAGTCACTTCCTTCATCTTATTGTTTTAGGTGAAACTTAACGACAAATTTACACTTTCTGTCGGTTAACACTTGTTACTTTACAGCATTACGAATAATTTGGTCATTAGGGTTAATAAGTACATTTTTTATAACGAAAACGGGGAACCCATAATGAAAGCAAAGCATCAGTTAAGTGCTTTGGCGTTGGCGCTGAGCACAGCGTTCACGACCTCAGCAATAGCTGATCAGACTTCGCGCGTTAACGGTATGCGCGACAACACACCCAGTCTGATCGCTATTCAGAATGCCACCATAGTTACTGAACCAGGGCAACAGGTCAACAATGCCACTCTGGTCATTGAAAACGGAAAAATTGTTGCAGTACAACAGAATAACCGCGCGCCGGAAGGTGCCCGCATTGTTGATGCGACGGGTTATACTGTGTACCCCGGCTTTATCGATGCTTATGCCAATTATGGTGTGCCGTCGCCGGAAAAAGCGTCGCGTCCGGACAGTCCGATCTACAACAACGAACGAGAGGGCGGTAATGCGGCAAACGACGCTATTCATGCAGATGACTCCTGGTTTCGTGCGTTTAAAACGGACAGCGCGGCGAGCAAAAACTTTGTTGATGCCGGTTTTACCAGTGTGCAGTCGGCACGTTTAGACGGCATTTTCCAGGGTCGCGCGGTTACGGTTTCACTGGCGGATAAAATCGCCAATGACGTGATTTATAAAGCAGAAACACGACACTTTGGCTCCTTTGATAAAGGCTCCTCACAACAGCAATACCCAAGCTCGTTGATGGGCAGTATCGCGTTGGTTCGGCAGACCCTGTCAGACGCTAACTGGTATGAGCAAGCCTATGGTAAACAAGCCGGTAAAGGCCCGGTGGAGTTTAATGCCGCGCTCGATTCGCTGGCGTCGATTGAAGACACCGGGATTGTTTTTAAAGTTGAAGACGAAAAGTCCCTGCTGCGGGCTGACGCGGTGTTTGACCAATTTAATGTACCAACGATCTACGTTGGCTCCGGTTACGAATATGCCCGTTTAGACGATGTTAAGAACGCCGGTAGTCCGTTGATTTTGCCGTTGAACTTCCCGGCAGCACCGGATGTTTCTGGTGTTGATGCGCATTTGGATGTTGATTTAGCCAAGCTTCGTCACTGGGAACGCGCGCCGGCTAACCCGGCAATGCTGGCTCAGGCCGACGTTGACTTTGCATTGACCATGCACGGTCTGGATAAAGCCGAACAGTTCTGGCCGAACGTCCGTAAAGCGGTCAAACACGGTTTGTCAAAACAGGATGCTCTGGCAGCACTGACAACCATTCCGGCGCAGATTGCCGGTGTCAGCGACAAAGTCGGTAAATTGGCAGCGGGCTATATGGCCGATTTTGTGATGGTAAAAGGTGACGTGTTTGACGACGGTGTCATTCAGTCGGTGTGGATGCAGGGTGAAGAAGTCGAATTGCTGCCGCGCCACGAGGTCGATTTCGCCGGCCAGTACAACATCGACTGGCAGGGTAACCAAGTGACGCTCGATATTACCGCGAAGCCGACGGCCAGTGGTGAATTTACATGGGGTGAAGACACCATCAAGTTACGCCATGTCAATGCGGCAGAGGACGTGATGGAATTCGTTGCTGATCTGCCACAGGCAACGCCGGCGGGAACCTGGCGCTTCAAACTTGAACCAAGCGCACAAAACCAGTTTCAGTTAACCGCCAAAGCGCCCGATGGTGCGGCACAACAACTGAGTGCCAGTTACAGTGCGAAACCACAGGATGCGGCGGAAGACACTGAACAAACAGTTCAATACGTAGGTGATTTAACCTTCCCGAATGTCGCTTATGGTGTTGACGGTCTGCCGGAGCGCCAGGATGTATTGATCCGTAACGTAACGGTCTGGACCGCAACCGAGGACGGCATTTTAGAAGATACGGACGTACTGGTGCGAAATGGTGAATTCGCCGATATCGGTAACAACTTGTCTGCGCCGCGCGGTGCCACAGTCATCGACGGTTCTGGCATGCACCTGACACCGGGTATTATTGACGAACATTCGCACATTGCGATTGACCGTGGTGTTAACGAAGGTTCTGAATCCATTACCTCAGAAGTACGCATTGGTGATGTTGTGAACCCCGATGACATTCATATTTATCGTTCGCTTGCCGGCGGTACCACCATGGCACAGCTACTGCACGGTTCCGCTAACCCTATTGGTGGGCAGGCACAAGTCATCAAGTTGCGTTGGGGTGCTAATGCCGACTTAATGAAATTTGACGCCGCGCCTGAGAGCATCAAGTTTGCGTTGGGGGAGAACGTTAAGCAAAGTAACTGGGGCGACGACATGACGGTTCGCTACCCACAAACACGCATGGGTGTAGAAACCATTATGCGTGATGGATTCCAGGCCGCCCTCGAATATCAGCAGCAAAAACAAGCCTATGATCGCTTAAGTCGCGCTGAGAAACAAAAACAGGCGCCGCCGCGTCCGGACTACCGTCTGGAAACCTTGATCGAAATCCTCAACAGTGAGCGTTTTGTTCACGCCCACTCCTATGTCGCATCAGAAATCCTGATGCTGATGGAAGTGGCGGAAGATTTTGGCTTTACGCTGGATACCTTCACTCACATTCTGGAAGGCTACAAAGTGGCAGACGAAATGGCTGCTCACGGTGCCGGCGGCTCGACCTTCGCGGATTGGTGGGCATACAAGTTTGAAGTCTATGATGCGATTCCACACAACGCCTGTCTGATGCATGACCGCGGTGTGTTGACCAGTATCAACTCAGACAGTAACGACCTGCAACGTCGTCTCAATACCGAAGCGGCGAAATCCGTACGTTACTGCGGTATGGATCCGCACGAAGCACTGAAGATGGTGACCATTAACCCGGCCAAACAACTGAAAGTTGATCAATACGTCGGTAGCATCGAAGAAGGCAAGCATGCTGACTTTGTGTTGTGGAATAACTATCCGCTGAGTGCTTATGCTCAAGCTCAGCAAACCTGGATTAATGGTCGTAAGTTCTTTGACCGTGAGCTGGATGCACAACGTCAGCAACGTGTACAAGCTGAGAAGAACGCGTTAATCCAGAAAGTATTGGCAGAGGGCGATCAAGCCTATATTGGTGCAGAAGACGTGTATAAAGCCGACCAGCCAACTTGGCATTGCGACACGGATCACGACGTATGGATGGATCATTTCTTAGCCGGTGCCCATAGCCATGGAGGTAAACACTAATGAAAACATTAACCAAAACTCTCGCTGCGGCAGCAATAGGTGCACTGGCTGCAACGTCGGCAACTCAGGCTCATGATCAGGTTCCGGGCGCTAAGCAGCAACAGCCAATTGTGTTGCAGGGCGGCACGTTGCATACGGTTACCCAAGGCACCTTGGTCGATACGGACCTGGTATTCAGTGACGGTAAAATTACCGCCATCGGCACCGATGTTGCCGTTCCTGACAATGCCGAGGTGGTTGATATCTCCGGGCAGCATGTTTATCCGGGCGTGATTGCCATGGATACCACCCTAGGCTTGAACGAAATCGAGGCGGTGCGAGCGACTCGCGACGCCCGTGAAGTGGGCGAAGTCACCCCGGAAGTGGCCGGGCATATTGCCTTTAATGCCGATTCCGAAGTGATCCCGACGGTACGCTACCACGGCATTACTCATGCGCAGGTCGTGCCTGAAGGGTCACTGGTCAACGGTCAATCCTCGTTGATGCAGTTGGACGGCTGGAACTATCAGGATAGCCTGGTTGCGGCGGAAGTCGGTGTGCACGTTAGCTGGCCGCGGACCTACGTTGTTGATACCTGGTGGGAGCGTCGTTCTCCGGCTGAACAGCGGGAAGCCAATGCCAAGGCATTAAAACGCCTTAAGCGTGTGTTTGCGGATGCTAAAGCCTACTATGATGCCAAGCAAGCCGACCTTAATATGCTGGTCGATCAACGCTGGGAAGCGATGTTAGGGCTGTTTGACGGCTCCAAAAAACTGTTCGTTCACGCCGAAGATAAGCGCCAGATTGAACAGGCACTGGATTTGACACAGGAATACGGATTTGATCTCGTGTTAATGGGAGCGCGTGACGCATGGCGTATTGCCGATCGGCTGGCTGAAACTCAGACCCCTGTGGTGTTTGGTTCACCGTTTGGGTTACCGGCCCGCGATGACGAAGGCTATGATCAGGCCTTTGCAACACCGGCCCGTTTAGCCGAAGCTGGCGTTAATTTCGCGATTTCTTATCCGGGTTACTGGGATGTTCGCAACTTACCGTTTGCCGCCGGTCAATCGGTTGCTTTTGGTCTGGATGTCGAACAGGCGTTAAAAGCCATCACGCTGAAACCAGCGGAATTCCTGGGTGTTGCTGATCAGTTGGGTTCACTGGAAGTGGGCAAAAATGCAACCTTCAGTGTATCAAAAGGGGATTTGCTGGATCCTATGGGTCAGGATTTGACCCACTTGTTTATCAGCGGACGAGCGGTCGAACTTGAAAGCCGCCATACGGAGTTGTACGAAAAGTATCAGCAAAAACCAGAATAATGGCTGCTGCTGAAATAAATAACCGCGCTGTTGGCAGCGCGGTTTTTTTGTACCTGAAGGCCTGCTTAATGACTGAGTAGTTTGCTCAGTATCTTGCGTAAGGTTTCGGGTTCAAAGGGTTTATCGGTCAGAGCATCAATACCGCTTTGCTTGACGTTTGCCAATTGTGGCTCATTAGCGCGAGCCGTCACCATCAACATGGGCGTGTGTGAATGCGCTGAGTGGTTACGAACGTATTGAGCCAGCTCACTACCATTAACTTCCGGCATGTGAAAATCGGTAACGATCAAATCAAACTGTTGCTCTGACAGGATGTCGATAGCCTGTTGCCCGTTCTCGGCTTCGACGCAATGCTCAACCCCCATGTTTTCCAGCACCCGGCGTAACACATGGCGGGAAGTCGAGCTGTCATCAACCACCAATACCCGTAAATCCTCAATATCGTAAAGGTCGAGTTCAAGGTGTTCAGGTTCGAGTAAATCGACGGTGGCTTTAATTGCCTTTTGCAACTGTTCCGGCGTGAACGGCTTTGGTAGGATAGCAACAATACCGGATTGCTTAAATTGTTCCAGCTGATCGGCGCGGTGCTCGCTGGACACCAACATAAAATGCACGGTGTCGTGTAAATTGTTCTGATGAATGTGTTCAATTAATTCATGACCCGTGCCATCGGCAAAGTACATGGCACTGGTGACAATGTCGGGTTGCCAACTTTGAATCAACTGTTTGGCTTCGCTAATGCTGGCAGCGCCCCGAGTTTGGTCAAGGCCGGCTTGATTGAGATGCTGCGAGATCACTTTGCGTTGCACGTCGGATGGTTCTACCAACAAAATCCGAAGTTGGTCTAGCGCTACAGACATAGGTGGTTGCATTTGATTGGTGGTGCAAAAAGATTATGGGATTTAGCAGACAAACTCAATGAAAAAAATATATGCTAATAGAACAATCAATAAAATGAGGCTGTTATGGGTGTAACACGAGAGTTTTCGGCGGACCAAAAACAGTTGGTCATTGCCATCAAAGGAAAGTTTGATTTTAGTCTGGTACAGGAATTTCGGCAGGCTTACAGCCATGTTGGTGAGACGCAACCACTCATTATTATCGACTTGCGTGAAACCGAATACCTCGACAGCTCGGCGTTAGGTATGTTGTTGAATATGCGTAAATCGCTAGGCAATAGTGTACGGGGCATCCAGTTAATTAATGCGCGCCCCGAAGTTAAGCGCATTTTGGATATTTCGCGGTTCGATAAAATTTTTACCATCAGTTAATGAAAATTCTGGTTGTTGATGATCAAAAAGCCAATCAAATCATGCTTGAGGGGCTTCTGACCAGTATTGGGCATAAGGTGCATTGTGTCGATAACGGTCAACAGGCGTTGGATGTATTTGCCGAGGTAAAACCACAAATCGTCTTGCTTGATGTGATGATGCCGGTGTTAAATGGCTTTGAAACAGCGCCATTACTGAAAGAACTGAGCGGTGATGTACACCTACCGATCATTTTTATTACCGCATTAGACGCTAAGGATACGTTGTTGCGTTGCCTGGAAGTTGGGGGCGATGACTTTCTCAGTATTCCGTTTGAGCCGGTGGTGTTACAGGCAAAAATTAATGCTCATGCCCGGGTGCGGGAGTTGAGTTACTCGCTGGCACAAAAGAATAAAACGCTAAAGTGGCACTCTAATCGGATGGAACGTGAGCAGACCATTGTCCGTCATATGCTGCACAACGCACTGAGCGAAAATGAGCTCGACAAACCCTATGTAAAATCCTTTCTGCGTTCAGTTTCTACCTTTAACGGCGATCTCTGTTTGGGCAAAGAAGGTCCGTTTGGCAATTATTATCTGTTTGTCGGTGACTTTACTGGCCACGGGCTGGCGCCGGCAACCGGAACCCTGCCCATTGCACAGGCATTCTTTGGTATGGCAGAGCGCGGTATGTCAGTGAGCGATATGGCCACTGAATTTAATCTGCGGCTGTTAAAGTTGTTACCCGATGACATGTTCTGTGCCGCCTTGATCATCGAGCTGTCGCCGGGAGGAGAGCGGTTAACGTGCTGGAACGGCGGTATACCTGACGCTCTGGTGATTAATCGACACGGACAGATTGAGCATCGTATTCCGTCACGTCATATGGCGTTGGGGATTGTTCCCGAGGAGCAATTCGACAGTCAGGTCGAGCATTTGTTTGTGCGCGCTGACCAGACACTTATTGCGTTTACCGATGGCGTGGTCGAAATGCAATTGGCGGACGATAACATGCTTGGTGAGCGCGGCTTTGAAAAATTATTGGCCGATGCCTGGCAGCAGGGAGAAAATGGATTTGCCACTGTCCGCGACCAGCTCTTGGCAATGATGGAGGCGAAACAGCAAATTCATGATGATGTGTCCCTGATCGCTCTGCAGTGCCAGCGACAGCCGCCGGTAAGAACAGAACAACCGGTGGTGCATAACCACTTACCCTTTACGTTAACCGTGACCATCAGCAAACGCGAGGTGATGCGGCTCGATCCGGTCCAGGAGCTGGTTGATTCGCTCGGCAAATTGGATGCCTTAAAAAGTCACAAAACCACTTTGTATCTGCTGTTTGCCGAGTGTTTTAACAACATTCTTGATCACAATGTGCTGCAGATGGATTCGACCATGAAGGACGAACTTGGCTTTGAGCGTTATTATTTAGAGCGGCAGCGGCGACTCGAGCAAAATGAACATTTTTGTGTAGAAATTGTGATTCATTACTTGCCAGAGGAAGAATTTATCAGTTTCGATATCAGCTCAAACGGCCTTGCGCCATACAGTCCAAAAGCGTCCACCGGTAAAGCCTCAGAAAGCAACGAGGAAGCGCTGTTTGGGCGCGGTCTGCAGTTAATTGAAACTTTTGCGGGTAAGGTGGAATGGCGTGCCGAAGGGCAGGTGTTGCACGTTGAGTACGACCTCAGCCGCCCGCCCTTTTAACCCGGTAGCCCTGTTTGGTCAGCCACTGCTCAGCCGCGTCACGTTGATCGCCCTGTAACTCGATGGTGTAGTCTTTGACGGCACCACCGACACCGCAGTGCTGTTTCAAGGTTTTAGCAATAGATTTCAGTTCCTGCTGCGGAGCAGCTATGCCACTGACAATGGTGACGCCCTTACCCTTGCGGCCTTTGGTCTGACGCTGAAGCCGAACAATGCCGTCACCCTCAGGAATCTGTTCAGGTTGCGGTTCGGGGTCGACTTTGCCACTGTCAGTAGAGTACACCAATTGGCTCAGTTGGTCTTTCCAGTCTGTCATTACCGCTTACCACTTTTTCTTCGGTTGGAATAATTCTTCAAGTTCGTCTTGCTTGCGATTAGCCGCATCACGAGTATTAACGTCACGCAATTCGTTGGTGATCTGCTCCAGTGCCTGGTCGATCACCTGGCTACGACCTTCGATATAGTCATCGCTGTACGTTTGGTCCTCGAGCATTTTTTGCGCTTTTTCATAATACTGTCGTGCGGAACCCAACATATGTCCCTGATACGCGTTTTGACCTCGACGAATCAGAGTTTCTACACTGATTTTTAACTGCAACTTCTGCAAACGGGCATCTTCGGTGGTGTAAACGCCGCTGTCAACCTTGCCGCGGGTGTGCTCGGAACGCAGCGCGCTGCGTAAACGCTTGAGGGCATTGATCATGGCAATGATTTGTTTATCGTTATGAGGCAGTTCAAAATCTTCGGTAATCAGTGACGTGTCATTACGATCCATTTGTTGCAGGCGTTGCGCATAATCATTTATCCGCGCTTTGTAGTCATCGCTTGGGCTGACTTCGTCCATACCCTCCAACAGCTCTTTGGCGCGGGCATTGAGTACTGCTAACATTGACTTACCGATCGGAAAGTAACTGGCCATGTTGAGTAAATCCTCAACTTGCTCCAGGGCAGCCCTAAATTTAGCCAGTTTCTGCCGACGCAGAATATCTTGCTTTTGTTTGTGCTGTTGCACAGCGCCTATCATGACCGCCAGTATTGCAAGCAAAACGATCAGCGAGATGATAATGGTGTATAACATGCGTAATCCGAGTCAATGCTCATATTGTTTTTATCATTAAACGGTTATGGATAAACCTTTAGGGCAACACTAATTTAAACACACTACCACCTAAGTGTCCGCCATTTTGCAGTGTAATAAAACCTTTTTTACCGTTGCGTTCGTGCGCACTGGCAATTTGCTGAGCAAAATACAGCCCCAGCCCAGTGCGGGAGCTGTTCTGCGGCTGCGGAGCCTGTAGGGTTGGCACCGCTGCCAGCATGTGCTCAGGATAACCCGGGCCATTATCACTCACGCGAATCGTGACTTCACCGGTTGGCCCCGATTCCGCCTCAATAGACAGGCTATCGGCGGTATAGCGCATTGCATTAATGACGATATCATTTAACAGGTTAACAATAAGGTCACGATCACAGTACGCCGGACAGTTATCGCTCACATCAATGCTTAGGTTAATGCCACGCTGCTCGACATAAAGCTCATTGTTCATCACCACTTCTTCGATAATTTCATCCACAAAGTGGCGTTCAATATTCAGCGAATTGCTGTGTTGCTGGTGACGATACAACTGCAGTAATTGGACCAAATTGGCGTTAATGCGTTGTGCTTCATAATAAATATTGGCGACATCACTGCCAAGTTCCGGATCATCGACGCGCATGACCACGGCTTCCAACTGTTGCAACACCAGCGCTAATGAATTTTTCATATCATGCACTGAGCTGGCCAGTACGGTCGTAAAATCGAGTTGTCGTTGTGGCTCATTCATAGTAACTGTTGGTCGAGACCGTTATTTAGTGTTTGGCATAAATAAGTAATTTACTATAGTATTTTCGCATAACCTAGTTTGGCAACGGCAGGTCGCGTTAGAATGAAATTACAGCAATTAAGATACATTGTCGAAGTTATGAACCATAATTTGAATGTATCTTCGACGGCGGAAAGCTTGTTCACGTCGCAACCTGGTATCAGTAAGCAGGTGCGGATGCTGGAAGATGAACTGGGCATTCAGATTTTTGGCCGTACCGGCAAGCACCTGACACACATTACCCCAGCCGGTCGGGAAGTGATTGATATTGCGCAGCAAGTGCTGGAACAGGTCAATGCCATTAAAGCCGTTGCGGCTGAACATAATCAGCCAGATTGTGGCAAGTTGAATATCGCCACCACACACACTCAGGCACGTTATGCGCTGCCGTCCGTCATCAGTCGGTTTATCAAGCAGTATCCGAAAGTGTCGCTGCACATGCACCAAGGTTCACCACAACAGATCAGCGAGGCCGCTGCTAAAGGCCGCGCCGATTTCGCCATTGCTACCGAAGCACTGCATTTGTATCAGGATTTGATCATGTTGCCGTGTTATCACTGGAACCGTTCGATCATCGTCACTCGAGATCATCCGCTGGCACAACTGAGCAAACTGAGCATTGCCGATATCAGCGAGTTTCCACTGGTTACTTATGTGCATGGGTTTACCGGACGTTCGGAATTGGATCGGGCGTTTGCGGCGGCCGGCAAAGAGCCTCATATCGTCTTTACCGCAACCGATGCCGATGTGATAAAAACCTATGTGCGCATGGGTATTGGTATCGGTGTGGTGGCCTCGATGGCCTACAACCAAGCAGAAGATAAGGATCTGGTGGCCATCCCGGCGCACCATTTGTTCGAACCGAGTACCACCAAGATAGGTTTCCGTCGGGGGACTTTTCTACGCACTTATATGTATGATTTTATTGAAAACTTTGCGCCGCACTTGACTAAGCCACGCGTTGAGCAGGCGATGCGTTTAAAAACCCATGAGGAAATCGAGCAACTATTTGCTGAGGAAGAACTGCCGACGCTGTAAGCCACTGCGTCGGCAGGCTGTCATGCGCTTAACATTCGATGATGTTAACCGCCAAGCCACCGCGGGCCGTTTCTTTGTACTTGGTTTTCATATCGTTACCGGTATCCCACATGGTCTTAATGACTTTATCCAGAGACACCTTATGATTACCGTCGCCACGCATAGCCAAACGCGCCGCGTTGATGGCTTTGATAGCGCCCATGGCATTACGTTCGATACAAGGCACCTGAACCAAACCACCAACCGGATCGCAGGTCAGTCCCAGATTATGTTCCATACCAATTTCAGCCGCGTTTTCTACCGTGCGTGGTGAACCACCGGTAAACTCAGCCAAGGCACCGGCTGCCATCGAACAGGCCACACCCACTTCGCCCTGACAGCCGACTTCGGCACCGGAGATGGACGCGTTCTTCTTATAGAGAATACCGATAGCGGCGGAGGTAAGCAGAAAACGCACCACTGCATCTTCATCCAGTTTCTCAATAAACTTATCGGCATAGCTCATTACCGCAGGAATGATACCCGCAGCACCGTTCGTTGGGGCCGTTACGATGCGGCCGCCGGCTGCGTTTTCTTCATTCACGGCGAGGGCAAATAAATCCACCCAATCCATGAACTGCATCGGCTCGGTGGTTTTTTCTTTCTTCAGACGCTGGTACAGCGCCGAGGCACGGCGCCGAACTTTTAAGCCGCCGGGCAGAATGCCTTCGGTACTGATGCCGTTTTCGATGCTTTGCTGCATGGTACGCCAGATCTTCATGAGCCCCTGACGAATCTCGTCTTCGCTACGAAAGACTTTTTCGTTAGCCATCATCAGCGAGCTAATGCGCAAACCGTGTTCTTCACAATGTTCGAGCAGTTCGGCCGCCGTATCAAACGGGTACGGAATCGGCTTGCTCGATTGCTCAATGGCTTCTTCCAACGTTTCGTCGAAATCTTCATCGCGCACGATAAAACCGCCGCCAATTGAATAGTACAAGTCTTTGTACAGCACTTCGCCGTCTTTCAACAGACGCAATTCCATCGCGTTAGCGTGCTTAGGCATGGTTTTGCGACGGTGAAACACAATCGCACCCTGGCGCGGGAAGTGCACCGGGTATTCGCCAAGCAGGTTAAGTTGCTGGGTTTTGTCGGTTTGTTCTAAAAAGTTGTCGACGTTGTCGGTATCAACAGTTTCCGGCAGTTCACCCGCCAAACCGAGGATCACCGCTTTACCGGTGCCATGGCCTTTACCGGTTTGGCCGAGCGAACCAAACAATTCCACTTCGACGCCATTGGCCTGTTGGAGGTGGCCGGCTTGTTTGGCAGCATGCAGAAAGTCATAGGCTGCACGCATCGGTCCGACGGTATGAGAACTGGATGGGCCGATACCAATTTTGTAGATATCAAAAACACTGATCATTAATTGTGACCTATCTCGATTAAATGTATTTACAACTTATTGTCGCACGCTTTGCGGACTTAGTTAAGGGGGCGCAGCTTATGGCGGAGCTCAGGTTGTAACTGTTCTGCCAACTCGCGCAAAATGCCGGCAGTTGCTCCCCAAATATTACGATGTTGCCAGGGAATAAAATACACCCTGTCGTAGATAAATTTGCGAATGCGATAGGCATAATGATTGTTGAGATCAAGAATATCCGCAAGCGGCACCTCAAAAATCTCTGCCACTTCACCGGCTTCTGCGACCAACGGTTGTTGGGGCGTCACAAAACCGACAAAGGGGCGAATCATAAAGTTACTCAGCACCGGGTAGTCCTGCAAACGCCCGATCACTTCCACCTGTTGCCGGGGTAAGCCAATTTCTTCTTCGGTTTCGCGCAGCGCGGTGGTGAGCAGGTGCTGGTCCTGGTGCTCGTAACGTCCGCCGGGAAAACTGATTTGACCCGCGTGTTGGCGCAGCTTCGCCGAGCGTTGGGTCAGAATCAGTGACAGCCCATGCTGGCGCTCAATGATCGGGATCAGCACCGCTGCCGGCCGCAGCCGCTTGCGCAACGGTTCGTCAACCCGTCGATTGACCGGCGCATGGGGGTGCAGGTTAAAACGCCGGATAAAATCCTGCCGCGTTCTGATGCTCATGGTTGCTCCAGTACCGGTAAGATGCGCGCCACTTTGTCCAGCGTTTCCTGGTACTCGGCGGCGTCTTCTGAGTCAATCACTAAACCGCCTCCGGCCCAGCAGTACAGCGTATTTTGCTCGGCCAGGAGGGTGCGGATGGTGATACTGCTGTCGCTGGCACCGCACAAGGAGAAATACGCCATAGACCCACAATAACAGGCGCGACGATTGGGTTCGAGTTCTTCAATAATTTCCATGGCCCGAACCTTAGGTGCGCCGGTGATTGAACCTCCGGGAAACGCGCCTTCGAACAAGTCAAACGCGGTGTTGTTGGCCTCCAGGGTACCAACAACGGTGGATACTAAGTGATGAACCGCCGGAAAGCTCTCGATGGCAAACAAATGCGGTACCTCGATGCTGCCGGGGGCGCAACTGCGGGATAAATCATTGCGCAGCAGATCAACGATCATGAGATTTTCGGCCTGATCTTTAGCGGATGCCCGCAATTGCTCCTGCTGCCGTTGATCCTGTTGCGGATCGGGATGACGTGGGCGCGTGCCCTTAATGGGCTTAGTCTCAACTCGTCGTTGACGGTCGACCGCCAGAAAGCGCTCCGGCGAAACACTAAGAATCGCGCTTTGTGGCAGTCGCATAAAGGCCGAAAAAGGAGCGCCGTTGACACGACGCAAAGCATCATAGGCTTGCCATTCGCTACCTTCGTAAGCGGCCGAGAAGCGTTGCGCCAAATTAATTTGATAGCAATCACCGGCGGTGAGGTAGGCCTGAACCCGAGCGAAGCGGTCACTGTATTGTGCGCGGTTTAAATTACTTTGCCATGGTGCCGTTAGGGTAAAGGGCCGTGTTGCGCCTGCTGAGGCTTTGTTTAGCCAACTGTCAAAATAAGCCTGGTGGTGACCGTCGGCGGCTAACACCCATAATTGTTGCCGTTGTTTGTCGACAACCAACGCTTCGGTATAAAAGCCCAGGCCGGCATAAGGCAATTGGTATTCGGTTGGACTCAGAGCCGGCAGGTGTTCGATTTGACGGCCCAGATCATAGCTTAAATAACCGGCAAAGCCGCCGTTAAAGGGCAGTTCAGTATGCGGCTCTACGCTGATGGCCGCTTGCAAATCAACAAGAATGGCATTGGCGGCCTGTAACAACGAGCGGTCGCTGCAATAGCTTTGCAATCGTTCGGCATCGGCTGCCGCGTGAGCGTTCAGTAATACTTTGGCGCCGCGCTCGGTCGCCTGTAAAAAAAATTGCGGCCGCCGTAATAAAATATGAAAGCGGCTGTTGGGATGGTTGTCGGCGGCGGAGTCGAACCATAGCAGATAATCTTCCTGCTGATGTTGCGCCACACGCGCTTTTACCCAGTCATCAATCGTGCCGCTAGTCTGAGCAGCGAGTGCGTTGGTAAAATTCTGCCATCTAAGCGTTAACCCTGAGAGCACCGCAGTATCTTCCTTATCGCTGTTTTTGGCGAGTATATCACAGCACCTCAGTGACTGGTCAGCGGGCGATTAAAACGCTATTATGCGGGCTGTTATTAAGGATTTACGTTTGCATGCCCAAACCATGAGGTGTTGTTGGATGGCTACTATTCGTCAAAGCGACTTTATTGAAAGCATCGCAGATGCGTTGCAATACATTTCTTACTACCACCCGTTGGACTTCATTCAAGCATTAGATGAAGCCTATCAACGCGAGCAAAGCGAAGCCGCGAAGAACGCGATCGCGCAAGTACTGACAAACTCACGGATGTCGGCGCAAGGGCATCGTCCGATTTGTCAGGATACCGGTATCGTCACCTGTTTTGTCAAAGTAGGTATGGGCGTGCAATGGGACAAGACCGACATGACCGTGCAGGAAATGGTTGATGAAGGTACTCGCCGCGCTTACACCAATCCGGATAACCCACTGCGGGCGTCGATTGTGGCTGATCCTGCCGGCGCGCGTAAGAACACCGGTGACAACACGCCGGCTGTTGTGCATCTCGATATGGTCGCCGGTGACAAGGTTGAAGTGATGATTGCCGCCAAAGGCGGTGGTTCAGAAAACAAGTCGAAAATGGTGATGCTGAACCCCAGTGATTCAATCGCCGACTGGGTGGTTGAAACGTTGCCGAAAATGGGGGCTGGCTGGTGTCCGCCGGGTATGCTGGGTATTGGCATTGGCGGTACCGCCGAGAAATCAGCGGTACTGGCGAAAGAGTCGTTAATGGATCCGGTTGATATCCATGAACTGATTGAGCGTGGCCCGCAAACGGCCGAAGAAGAACTGCGCCTGGAGATTTTTAACCGGGTGAACGATCTGGGCATCGGTGCTCAGGGTTTGGGTGGATTGACGACGGTGCTGGATGTAAAAATTAAATCCTTGCCAACTCACGCCGCCTCGAAACCGGTCACCTTGATTCCGAACTGCGCGGCGACCCGGCATGTTCACTTTACTCTGGACGGTTCAGGGGTTGCCGATTTAACACCGCCGAAGTTGGAAGACTGGCCGGATGTTACCTTTGAGCTCGGTGACGATGCGCGTCGCGTTAACCTTGATGAAGTGACGAAAGAAGACATCCAGGACTGGAAAATGGGCGAAACCGTGCTGCTGTCCGGTAAATTACTGACCGGTCGCGACGCGGCGCATAAGCGCATTAAGGACATGATTGAGAAAGGCGAAGCGTTGCCGGTTGATTTTAATAATCGCTTTATTTATTACGTCGGCCCGGTTGACCCGGTGGGTGACGAAGTCGTTGGCCCGGCAGGCCCGACGACCTCAACGCGGATGGATAAATTCACCGACTTAATGTTAGAAAAAGCCGGTATCATTGGCATGATCGGCAAGGCTGAGCGTGGGCCGCAAGCCGTTGAAAGCATTCGTCAGCATAAAGCCGTTTATTTGATGGCCGTAGGTGGTGCCGCTTACCTGGTGGCGAAGGCGATTAAGCAAGCAAAAGTGGTTGCGTTCGAGGATCTGGGTATGGAAGCCATCTACGAATTTGAGGTGGAAGATATGCCGGTAACGGTCGCCGTAGATAGTGAGGGGAACAATGCCCACACGGAAGGACCGGCCATCTGGAAAGTGAAAATTGCTGATATGCGTGATAAAGCGGGAGCTTAATCAGTGGCAGCGTTTCTGACACAAGAGGGTATCACCGCCTGGGTGATACCCTTATTTTTTGTGCTGCTGGTGGTGCTACTGACGGCGGTCGTGGTGTGGATGTCACGCAACCAGAACCGGCGTCTGCAACAGCAGTTGCAGCAAACACAAGCGCACAATAACGAACTGAGAGAACGGGCTCAGTATGCAGAAGCGCAGTTACAGACGTTGCGCGCCACGGCGATGCAGGAGCGCCGTAACGCCGATGAAAAATTGCGCTTATTACAGGCATCCGAAGAGCGTTTGTCGCAACAGTTTGAGAATTTGGCCAATAAAATTTTTGAACAAAAATCGCAGGGCTTGCAACAGCAGAATCAGCAAACGCTAAGCGCTACGCTGGAACCCTTCAAGCAACAGTTAGAATCGTTCAAGCGGCAGGTGCAACAGCAATACAGCGACGAAACCAAAGAACGCAGTGCATTGCGCAGCGAGTTAATGAGTCTGCGTGAACTCAACCGACAAATGGCGCATGAAGCCGAAGCCCTGACCCGCGCGTTAAAAGGTGACACCAAACAACAGGGCAACTGGGGCGAGTTGGTGCTGGAACGGATTCTGGAACAGTCGGGATTGCGCGAAGGGCATGAGTATCAAACCCAGAGTCATCATCGCGATGAAGACGGTAAGTCCTTCAAACCCGACGTAATCGTGCATTTGCCAAACCAAAAAGACGTGGTCATTGACTCCAAAGTCAGTTTGTCGGCCTATGAACGTTACTTTAACAGTGATGATGAGGCGGAAAAAGAGCGCTTGCTGCAAGAGCATGTGCAGTCGTTAAAACAGCACATCAAGCAGCTTGGTAAGAAAAACTATCAGCAACTGGAAGGCTTACGGACGCTCGACTATGTGCTGATGTTTGTGCCGGTCGAGCCGGCCTTCTTATTAGCCGTGGATCGTGAACCCGAGTTGATAAAACTGGCACTGGAACAGCAAATCATGCTGGTGAGTCCGACTAACCTGTTGGTTGCACTGCGCACCGTCCACAACATCTGGCAGTATGAATACCAAAATCGTAACGCCGAGAAGATCGCCATTGATGCGGGCAAGCTGTACGACAAGTTTGTCGGCTTTATTGAGGATTTGGAAAAAGTCGGTAGCAGTCTCCAGACATTGGATAACCGCTACCAGGAAGCAATGAAAAAGCTCTCCAGCGGCCGTGGTAACCTGGTCAGCAGAATCGAGAAATTCCGTGAGATGGGGGTGCAGACGAGTAAACGGATTGCCAATGAATGGCTCGATGACGACGACTCAGACGCGGATTCCAAATCGGTGCCACACGACCGCAAATAAAACGTTGCTCGTTAATCAGTACCATGCACAACTTGTGCTCAACCGGCCGGCTTTGGCCGTCAATGGTATGGGAGTTGAGCTTTAGCGTCAGTTGCAGACGATTGTCATCGTTGGCAAAACAAAGCGCTGCAAAGGCCTGTTTCAATTGTTGTTGAGACTCGGGGCCATGGCAGTTGAACCAACGCAACGGCGGGCACAGCCGCTGTTGATTGGGTAGGTTATAGAAAGCTTGCAGGGCATTACTGAGCAGCAATACCCCATGTTGTGGCTGATACAAATAAACGTAAGGGCTCGTCTGGCGCGCATCCATATCGCTGTCCTTCCTGATCTAACAAAACCAAACTGTTGGTTGTTTCAGTTTAAAAACAGCGCCGCAAAATACCAGTGACTGCTGACTGACGTCGATGTACTACTGTAGCGCTTTGGCGCGGTAGTGATCGACCCACAATGATGTGGCAGCAGCGATGGCCAGTGGCATGACGATAAGATTGATCAGCGGAATCATGGTAAGCACCGTAATACCTAAGCCAAAACTCAAGGACTTACCTTTTTGCGCGCGTAACTCGAAGCGCATACGGGTAAACGGCAGTTTATGATTGTCGAATGGGTAATCGAGATATTGAATCGCCATCATCCAGCAAACCCAGACAAACCAAATAACCTGGCCGATAACGGGGATAAGCAGAGAGAGCAGGAAAAAGCCGAGGGCGCGTGGAATAAAATACGCCATTTTCTGAAATTCACGGCCAAGGGTGCGCGGAATATCTTTGATTAGGCCGGCAATGCCATCGTCGGCGATGCGTTGTCCACTCTCGTACTGTTCGACCTTCTCGGCCAGTAAGCCATTGAAAGGCGCAGCAATTAAATTGGTCAGCGAGGTAAACAGAAAATAAAACATGCCAATAATAAAAATCACCAGCAACGGATAAATCAGATACTCCACCCATTGGAAATAACCCGGTAGCCATTCCATTAACTGGGTTGTCCACTGTTGTGTGGTCACCGTGAGCCAGTAGATAGCCGCACTAAACAGCAGTAAATTAACCAGGATTGGAATGATCACAAAGCGCTTTAAGCCTTTGCTTTGGATTAATTGCAGGCCACGTGCTAAATAGGCGAAACCGTTGTCACTGTAGATGGTCGTGCGCATGCTAACATCGTCCTTTTGACTAGCGTATCTGAGTACCTTTAATGCTAAGATAGTAGCGCGAGCAGGCAGTGGATGCATCCTTGAAATTGTTACAAAACACGATATAACAACAATAATGCGGCTAAAACATATAAAACTGGTTGGCTTTAAATCCTTTGTCGACCCTACAAAAGTTCCGTTTCCCGATCAAATGACGTGTGTCGTTGGCCCGAATGGCTGTGGCAAATCGAACGTCATTGATGCGGTGCGTTGGGTGCTGGGTGAGAGTTCTGCCAAAAATTTGCGCGGTGACGCCATGACCGATGTCATTTTTAATGGCTCAACGGCGCGCAAACCGGTTTCTCAAGCCAGTGTTGAACTTGTGTTTGATAACGAAAGTGGGCGCATCCAGGGCGAATATGCGGCGTTTAAAGAAATTTCAGTAAAACGTCAGGTAACCCGTGACGGGCAGTCGAATTATTTTCTCAATAACAGTAAGTGCCGCCGCCGGGACATTACCGATCTGTTTTTAGGGACGGGGCTTGGCCCGCGCAGCTACGCGATCATCGAACAGGGGATGATTTCCCGTCTGATTGAATCAAAACCACAAGAACTGCGGGTATTTATTGAAGAAGCCGCGGGGATTTCGAAATACAAAGAACGGCGCCGCGAGACCGAGAACCGAATTGCGCATACCCGTGATAACCTCGAGCGCATCAGTGACGTGCGCGAGGAACTCGGTCAACAGTTGGAAAAACTGCAACGTCAGGCTGCGGCGGCAAAACGTTATAAAGACCTGAAGGCGGAAGAGCGCCAGTTAAAAGGCGAGCTGTATGCGCTGCGCTGGTTAAAGCTTGAACAGAAACGTCAGCAATTACAGAGCGAGTTGGAGCAGCAACGTACCGAACGGGAACGTTGGCAGGCCGAGCAGACCGGTGATGAACGCGGTGTGATAGAACGGCGTGAACAGGCGGAACAACTGAAGCAGCAGGTTGATGACAAACAACAGGCGTTGTTTAATTTATCCAACCAAATCACTCGGCTGGAGCAAGGACTTCAGCATCAACAACAGTTGCAACAGCAACGTCAGCAACGGCAACAACAACTGCAGCAGGAATTGCAGCAACAGCAACAACAGAACCAGGAAGATCAGCAGCATCAACAACAACTGCAGCAGCAATACGCAGAGCTCGAGCCGCGTACAGAACAGCTCGAAGAGCAACTGCTGTTGCTTGAGGAGCAATTGCAGGAGGCTGACGAACAGTGGCAGCAATTTCAACAGCAACAACGCCAGCATCAACAACAGCACCAGCAATTGCAACATCAGCAGCAACAACTGCAATTGCAGCAGCAACGGGTTGAACAGCAACTGGAATATCTGCAGCAGCAACGTCAGCAACTGGCACAACGAGACGATCAAAGTAACTGCGAGCAGGCGCAAGCTGAGCTGGAACAGCAACAGCAACGCCTGACTGAGTTAACCGAACAACTGGAACAGGCAACCGCGCAATTGCAGCAACGTGAACAGCAAATCACGGAACTGCAGCAAGGATTACAGCGACATCAACAGCAGTTGACGGAATATCAGCGCAGCGAGCAGCAGGCCAGTGCCCGTTATGAGGCGTTACAGCAACTGTTGCAACGCCGGCAGTCGCACCTGAGTGAAGCGGCGCGGCAGTGGTTGCAGCAACACAACGCGCGGCCCTTGCGTGAGGTGCTGGAGGTCGAGCCGCGTTGGCGTGGTGCCATCGAAACCTTGGTCAAGCCTTGGCTGGAGAGCTTCTGGGTTGACGCAGAGCCGTCGCAGCGGGTGCCTGAGGGGGTCAGTCTGTTGTGGCCGGCAAGCACGGTGAATGCGCCGCAGCAGCCGGCAAATTCAGCCGCTCGTGTGGTGAGTGGTGTTACCCGGAAATGGCCACTGCTGTCGCTGTGTCTGCTGGTAGAGGATATCGGCGAAGCACAGCAACAACTGCAACAAAACCCTCAAGCTCTGATGGCGCTAACGGTAACGGGGCAATGGTGTACTCGTTATTCACTGACAACGGAAGCCGTGGATGAAGAAGACAGTGTGCTGGCCACCCAACATGAAACACAACAACTTGCCGCGCAGATACAGCGCTTGCAACAGCAACTGACGCAGCAACAGCAGACCTGTGCCGACCATCAGCAGCGATTGACGCAGGCACAGAGCGAGCTGCAGGCGGAGCAGCAAAGGGTGCAGCAGTTGCGCACCGATGTCGCAACCGGCGAACAACAACGTCACTACGCTGAGCGACAATACCAGCAGTATCAGGCGCAACAACAACAGGCGCAGCAGCAGGCAGAAGAGTTGATGGAGCAACAATTGCAGGCGCAGGAGCAACAGCAGCAACTGCAGCAACAGGCGGAACAACTTGAGCACCAGTTGTCACAACTACCTGCGCAGGATAACGCCGCCGGCGCTGAGCTGGAACAGCGACTGCGTCAGTTACAGCAACAGCATCAGCAGTTGGGCAGCAAACAGCAACAGTTGCAGCTGGAAAGGCAACACCTGAACAGTCAGTTACAGCAACAAGAAAAGCTTCAGCAGCGTCATCAGCAGCGTCAGCAGGCACTGCTTGATGAACTTGAACAATTGGCGGCAGCGCAAAACGATGTGAATGACGAACAGGTGCAACGTGAGCAACTGCAGCAATTGCTGGAACAACGGGAAGTCGCCAGCGAGGCCTTGTTGGAGCAGCGGGAGTGTTTGGCAACGGTCGAGCACGAACTGCATGAACTGAGTCAGGGAAGCTCGGTGTTACGCGAAAAAATCCATCAGATTGAACAGCGCATGCAAAACACCGAAATCGAATTGGCGAAGTTACAGGAACGAACACAAACGGTTCTGGAGGCGCTGGCAGAGACCAAAATGAGTCTTAAAACCCTGCTCCAGGAACTCAGTGATGAGGCGGACGAAACGCGCTGGCAACAGCAACTGGATAAGGTACAAAATCAGATCAAACGGCTGGGTGCGATTAACCTGGCGGCGATTGACGAAGCGGAAACGCAAAAACAACGTAAAGACTATCTGGATCAGCAATACCATGACTTATCCTCAGCGCTGGAAACACTGGAAGACGCGATTCGCAAAATTGACAAAGAAACCCGGCAGCGTTTTAAAACCACGTTTGAGGCGATCAACAATGACCTGCAGGTGTTGTTTCCGAAAGTTTTTGGTGGCGGCAGTGCACGGCTTGAGCTCACCGATGATGATTTACTGGAAACCGGGGTTACTATCATGGCGCGCCCACCGGGCAAGAAAAACAGTACAATTCATCTGTTAAGTGGTGGAGAAAAGGCGCTAACCGCTTTATCATTAGTTTTTGCGATTTTCCGGTTGAATCCGGCGCCGTTTTGCTTACTGGACGAAGTGGACGCGCCGCTCGATGACGCTAATGTCGGGCGTTTTTGCCGATTGGTCAGTGAAATGTCCGAAACGGTTCAGTTTATCTACATCAGCCATAATAAAGTTGCTATGGAGATGGCTTCGCATCTGGCCGGTGTTACCATGCAGGAGGCCGGTGTATCGCGCCTTGTAGCCGTGGATGTCGAACAAGCCGTCGCGATGACGGAAGGCGAATAACTATAACAAAAGGGTTGGCAACTGAATGAGCAATCTACAGATAACCTTAAGTATCGTCGGTGTATTACTGATCGTCGCCATCATTGGTCACGGCCTCTGGACGATGCGCCGGAACAGTCAGCAAATGACCCGGCAGGTGCGTAAAGTCGCGGCCAAACGTCAGCAACGGGAAAGCACAGAGGATAACGGCTTTGATGATGACGGCGTGGGCTCGGTTAAGGTGATTGATAGAGCCAAAGCCAATGACCCGGTTGAACAGATGTCAATGAACCTTGATATCGATGATGATGACACGCCATTACCGTCAATGCGGGTAAATGACGATGACGTCGAACCCGCCGCGGAGGAAGCATTTAAGCTCGAGCCTGAATCAGTGCCGGAGTCACAAACCGATGAGCCGCCGCAGACTTCGGTAAAGGCTTCCCGTGAGGCCACAGCATCGGCGAAACCTGAAGATAACGTCGATTCCGACACGCCGTCACAACCGGAATCGGTTTCAACGCAGCAGGACAAAGCGCCGGTGGCCAAAGCTATGGAAAAACCACAGCCGGCACAGGAAGTGATTTCGTTATTTGTAAAAGGCTCGGTGCAAGGTGCCGTGCTGTTGCAGATGATGACTGAGCTCGGTTGCAAGTTTGGCGAGATGGGGATTTTCCACCGCTATGAACAGACGTCGGGTAATGGGCCGCTGATCTTCAGCGTGGCAAACATGTATAACCCGGGTACGTTCGACCTCGACAACATTGAGAACTTTGAAACCGACGGAGTGGCGTTGTTTATGAGCCTGCCACTGGATTATGACGGCCAGCAGGCGTTCAATATGATGTTGAATGCGGCGAAAAAATTGGCGATGGAAATTCCGCAGGGGCAAGTGCTGGATGGCCAACGTCAGGTGCTGTCTCGACAGTCGATTCAACGCGCTCATCACACCATTCGCGAGTTTGAGAAAGCGCAGGCCGGTGCCTAGCCTAACCCTTTAATTGAGTTGTATTACTATGTCTGAAAAGTCGTCCGTTAAACAGCGCATCGACACCCTAACAGAGCTGCTAAGCCGATATAACCGAGAGTATTACGAGTTGGATGAACCCTCCGTTCCCGACAGTGAATACGATGCGTTATTTCGCGAGCTGCAGCAACTGGAAAAAAACCATCCCGAATTGGCAACAGCCAATTCACCCACCCAGAAGGTGGGCAGCAAGCCGCTGGACAAATTCGACACCATTGAGCATGAAGTGCCCATGTTGTCGCTGGATAACGCATTCTCTGAAGAAGAATTCGAAGCCTTTGTGGAGCGTGTCGCGCAACGCCTGGATCGTGACCAACCGATCACCTTTTGCTGTGAACCCAAGTTGGACGGCTTAGCCGTCAGTATTCTGTACGAAGAGGGTGAATTGGTACAAGCAGCAACCCGGGGGGACGGGTACCGTGGAGAAAACATCACCGCCAACGTCAAGACCATCCGTAACGTGCCGTTAAGTTTAGCCGCCGGCGCGCCAAAACGTCTGGAAGTACGTGGCGAAGTGTTTATGCCGGTGGCCGCTTTTAATCAATTTAATGACAAGGCGCGGGCTCGCGGTGATAAAGTCTTTGCCAATCCGCGTAATGCGGCCGCAGGCAGTCTGCGTCAGTTGGATTCACGCATAACCGCCAAACGACCGTTGCACTTTTACGCTTACAGCCTTGGTGTTATCGATGAGCAGGCGGAGCAACAGTTACCGGGCAGTCACTATCAGCGCTTACAACAGTTAGCGGCCTGGGGGCTGCCGGTGAATGAAGAGGTTAAAACCGCCGCAACCGTGGCTGAATGTGAGGCGTTTTACGAGGACATTCTGCAACGACGTGAGCAACTGAGGTACGAAATCGACGGCATTGTTTATAAAGTCGATGCCATCGCCCTGCAGAACGACCTCGGTTTTGTGGCGCGAGCGCCGCGCTGGGCTATTGCTCGAAAATTTCCGGCTCAGGAACAGTTAACCAAAATCATTGGTGTCGATTTTCAGGTTGGCCGTACCGGTGCGATTACGCCAGTCGCGCGGTTACAGCCGGTCACGGTCGGCGGCGTTACGGTCTCCAACGCAACGCTGCATAACGCCGATGAGATTGAGCGTCTGGGGGTGCGCATCGGTGATGTGGTGAGCATTCGACGCGCTGGTGATGTGATTCCGCAGGTGGTCAGTGTGATTACTGATCAACGGCCGGAAAATACTGAAGCCATTGAATTTCCCAGCCGTTGCCCGGTATGTGATTCAGAAATCGAACGAGTGGCGGATGAAGCGGTCGCGCGTTGCAGCGGTGGACTGATTTGTGCGGCGCAACGCAAAGAAGCCATTAAGCATTTTGCCAGCCGCAAAGCCATGGACATTGATGGCTTGGGCGACAAAATCGTCGAGCAACTGATCGAGCGGGACTGGGTGAAGTCGCCGGCAGATTTGTACCGTCTTACCGAACCGATGCTGGCGTCATTGCCACGTATGGGGCAGAAGTCAGCGAAAAATCTGGTTAATGCCATTGCCAGAACGCGCGAAACAACCCTGGCTAAATTCATCTACGCGCTGGGCATTCGGGAAGTCGGGGAGGCTACAGCAGCGTCTCTGGCGGCTCATTTCCAGGCGTTTGATAAAGTCGCCGAGGCGTCGATAGAGGCCTTACAGGAAGTTGATGACATCGGTGAAGTAGTGGCGCACCACATTCATACCTTTTTTGCCGAACCGCACAATCAGCAAGTGGTCAGTGAATTGCGCGGGTTTATTGCATGGCCGGAAGGCGAGGCAATTGCGAGCAAAGATGATCGCTTAGCAGGTAATACCTACGTGTTGACCGGTACCTTAGCGACGATGACGCGTGATGAAGCGAAGCAGGCACTGGAAGCGCTTGGCGCTAAAGTCACGGGTTCGGTGTCGAAGAAAACCACGGCGGTCATTGCCGGCGAGAGTGCCGGTTCAAAACTGACAAAAGCCGAACAGCTTGGTGTTGCGGTACTGTCAGAGGATAACTTGCAGGCATTACTGGCCGGCGATTAAGCGAACGCCGCCGGTTAACGGCGGCGTTTCACACTGAATCAACGACGAGAACTTAAGTCGCGAATAAGACCGACCCCGTCAATATCTTTGATACCGTCATCGGAGAAAACAAATTTCAACGAAGGGTGCGTGGTATCAATCAGGTAACTCATGTCATCGACATGCACAACCAGATGCTTGTAGGGTTCGTCTTCGTCAAATGCTTTACGTGGTTTTATTGCCAGGTAATGACCGCCCAGGTTTAATTCAAAGGATTCAAAGAAACCGTCGGCAAATTCGGCAATATAGATAAGGCCTTCTTTATTGATGATGACATTCAGAATGTAATTCGGCGGCATTTCCTCGGTGCGCAGGTTGGCTTCACCGGCGCTGAAAATAAAGCTGTCAAAGTTCTTCTGATAGGCAAAGCCAAAGGATAAATCCTCTGCACGGCCACTGGGATAAATGACCTTGCCTGAGCCCGGAGCATCCCATTCCTGAGCATTCACAGACTGACTGGCAATAACGCCAAACAGCATGACACACGACATCAACAGTTTTCTCATCATGATCGCTTCCCTAACCACTAACGTTTGTCACATCAACTTTTAATGTGAGCCGTTGCCCTGGCTGCAAATAACGGCTACGGTTAATGTTGTTCCATTGTTCAATATCACGAATACTGACATTAAACTTATCCGCAATGCGAGCCAGTGAGTCACCATTTCGTACCTGATAGGTGATGGTTCTTATTAAACCAGCAGCACGCTCAGATGACGAGCTATTTTTTGACCAAATGACGAGTTTTTGTCCCGGCCGTAAAAAATCACCCGGTGCCATGCCGTTCCACTTTGCCAGCTCGCGCGTGCCGACATCGTACATACGGCTGATGTCCCACAACGTGTCGCCGGCCTGAACAACATATTCGGTCTTACTGCCGTCGCGTTGACGATCCTGAGTCGCCAGTAAGCGTTGTCCCTGAGACAGGGTATAATCACTCAGTTCATTACTGGCCACCGGGATCAGCAAAAACTCACCGGCACGGATGATGTGGCTACTGATGTCATTAACTTGTTGAATCACTTCCACAGAGGTGTGGTATTGCTTTGCGATGGTTAACAAACTCTCGCCGGAACGAACCTGGTGACGCTGCCAGCTTAACCATTGTTTCGGATCTGAGTTGGCGATGGCCTGTTCAAATTGTTGGGCATTTTGTTGTGGCAACAGTAACCGGTGCGGGCCGCTGGGGGCGGTGGACCAGCGATTATAAGCCGAATTATAGGTGTGCAACAGTTCTAACGGCATACCGGCCATATCCGCCGCCTTTGCCAAATCGATTTGCGCAGGTAGCTCAACGACTTCCAGTTGCGGCTGGTTTTCAATGGGGTACCAGACAATACCGTATTTGTCACTGTTGGCAAGAATGTCAGAGAGCGCAAGAAGTTTGGGGACATAAGCGCGGGTTTCACGGGGTAAATCGAGCGACCAGAAATCGGTTGGTTTACCGGCCCGTTGATTTTTTCGAATGGCGCGACCAACCCGCCCCTGACCTGAATTGTAGGCGGCCAGCGCGTGCATCCAGTTGCCGTCAAAGTAATCGTAAAGATCTTCCAGGTAATCCAGAGCCGCGTGTGTCGCCGCATAAACATCGCGGCGACCATCGTACCACCAGTTGATGTCTAAGCCATAATGACGGGCGGTGCCCGGAATAAATTGCCATACGCCGGACGCGCTGCCATGGCTGTACGCGAACGGATCAAATGCGCTTTCAACAATCGGCAACAACACCAGATCCATTGGCAGTTGGCGTTTTTCAATTTCTTCAACAATCAGATGCAGAAATGGCTCAGCGCGTTTACCGACACGTTCTAAATAGTCCGGATGGCTCAGGTACCAGTTACGTTGTGCTTGCAAGCGCGGATTTTCCGGCGCCTTGAACTGCAACTGCTGGCGAATGCGTTGCCACAGATCTTGTTCCGGCACAGTCGCCGCCTGAGCGGCTGCCTGATCTTTCAAATAGCCGGTGCCCAGCGCCAGCTCAGGGACTGCTTGCAACGACAGCGGCTGCTCTTGCTGCACCTCCGGTTCGCGACTTGGCTCGGCAGTGGCTTGTTCACTGTTCACGCGTTGTTCGTCTAAAAACCAAGTTTCCGGAGCAGTGCTTTGGCAGCCAGCCAAAAAAAGTGCGGAAAACGAGGCTACAGCAACAGGGACAATCGTCAACTTCATGCAGTTATTATTCTCTGGTTATTTTTAAAACGATTCGAGTTTAATGAATTATGCGTTGTCTTTCCACTGTCGAATGGTGGCGAAAACCTCGGCGTCACCATTCAATGATTGGCCGGCATGTTCTTCCGCCGCGGCAATCACGGCGGTTTGGTCGAAACGTAAAAAAGGGTTAATCGCCAGCTCCAATTGCATTGAGCTGGGTAAGGTCACTTGCTGTTGCTGTCGCATCAGCTTTATTTTTTCCAGGTAGCTGTGCAGTACCGCGTTATTCGGTTCAACCAGTTTGGCAAACGTCAGGTTCGCCTGGGTGTACTCATGAGCGCAGAAAACTCGAGTGTCGCCCGGCAATCGCCGTAACTTTTTCAGCGACTCGACATACATTTCCGGGTTGCCCTCAAACATTCTCCCACAACCACCAGAAAACAGGGTATCACCACAAAACAAAAAGCCGTGATGATGGAAACTGATATGATCCAGGGTATGACCCGGGGTAGCCAGTACGTCAAAGGTCTTGCCCAGCCGTTGTACCTGCTCGCCTTCACTGAGCGGGTGGTCAATGGCTTTAATGCGCGAGTCCCGCGGGCCAAATACCGGTGCCGGAAAATCGTCCAGTAATGGCTCCAGACCATCGGTGTGATCCCAATGGTGGTGGGTTATGAAATAGCTGTCAACACGGGCATCATGGCGCTTTAGCCAATCTTTGACCGGCTCCGCATCACCCGGATCAACCACGATAACGGTGTTGTCACTGCCGGGCTGAATTAACCAAATGTAATTATCATCGTACGCCTTAATCGGATGTACTCGCATATGGCCCTCATTAACGCTAGGATAAAGTTACTGGTATTAGCCTAACACAAAGGAGCCGCCGGTGTTGTTAAAGCCTGCTTATAGCCCATCGCGGTTGCCATCTCCGCGAAGCTGGAATGAGCTTGCCTGTGGCGAATACATTCGCGCGCAAACGCAGATGTTGCTGGATGACTATGGTCGACGTCTGCGGGCCGGAACCACCGTGGGCTTGGGCAATCTGGCTGAACAACTTCAGTATCAGGCTTTTAGTCTGAATAAGCCGTTTATTGTTGCACCACACATCCAGCGGGCGGGAATCCGCGCGCAACTCGAGCATTTACCGATTAAGAATGCGGTGGCGGATCAGGTTATCTTGCCCTTTGTACTTGAATTTTGCCGTGACCCCCATCAGATCTTAAGGGAAGTGAACCGAATATTAGCCGATGACGGGTATATTTTTTTGACCGGGTTCAACCCCTTTAGTCCGGCATTGTTGAGTGGCTGGCTACCCGGTCGGCGCAAAGGCTTTCCCTGGTCAGGACGCTACTTTTCGGCGTTGCGAGTTAAGGATTGGCTGTCGCTGTTGGGTTATGAAATTGTGCAACAGGATTATTATATTGGTCGCTTTTTAGTGAGTGATGCGGAGGTCGCTGAGCACAGCCAGAAAAACGTTTGGACTGAAACGCTGTGCCGCAAGCTACCGCTGTTGAACAGCGGCTATGCGATTTTAGCGCGTAAATGTGTTTACCTGCGGCGACCACGACTGCAACTGCGCGAGACGGCACGCTTGACCCGGCAGCCAGTAGCGGCGGCGCGGGTTAAAGCATTGGATATTCACTCGACATTAAACAGAGATAATGAGGTACTGCATGATTGATGCAATGAAACTTTGCCAAATGGCAAAAAATAACGTGAACGAAGTCACTACCGAGCAGTTACAACAAGCACTTCGTGATGGCGCCCGGATCATCGATGTACGTGAACCTGCGGAGTACGCTCAGGGCCACATTCGTGAAGCCGTTAATATGCCGCGTGGCGTATTAGAGATGCAGTTAAATCAGCACCCGGATGTTGCCGGCTATGACGATGCGTTGCAACGTATTGCCGACAAACCACTTTATCTTATCTGTAAAACCGGTGGACGCTCCGCACTGGCGGCAGAAAGTTTAGAGCGTATGGGGTTTGACAAGGTGTACAGCGTCAATGGCGGTATGAGCGCCTGGGCAGAAGAAAAACGCCCGGTGGTTGCCGGCGAAAGTTAACGACTAATGGTCACTCCGGATTGGGCTGATAGCCTTTATCCTCGTGAAGCTTTGAGCCGCTCGCCGCCGCGCGGGCGAGTTCATCGCAGCGTTCGTTCTGCGGATGCCCGGAGTGCCCCTTAACCCAATCCCAGTGAACGGTGTGGCGCTGCAGTTCGGTGTCAAGTTGTTGCCACAAATCCTGATTTTTCACCGGCTTTTTTGCGGCGGTACGCCAACCGTTACGCTTCCAGCCGGCCATCCACTTTTCGATACCTTGCTTAACATACTGGCTGTCGGTTGTAATGACCACATGACAGGCGCGTTTTAGGGCGCGCAGTCCTTCAATACAGGCCAGCATTTCCATGCGGTTGTTGGTGGTACAGGTAAACCCCGCGCTGAGTTCCTTGCTGTGTCCGTTGTATTCTAATACCACCCCGTAGCCACCCGGGCCGGGATTTCCCAGGCAGGAACCGTCAGTATACAAATGCACAGCGTTTGTGTTGGTCATAAATATTGCTACTATTAGCTCAAATTTGGTCAGAGTATATCAGGAAATAAGCATGCGTCAGGTGGTATTGGATACCGAAACAACCGGTATTAACCCCGCAGAGGGTCATCGAATTATCGAAATTGGTTGTGTTGAAGTGATTGACCGTAAGTTGACGGGCAACCACTATCACGTCTATATCAATCCGGAGCGCGTGGTTGAGCAAGAAGCCATCGAAGTGCACGGGATTACCAACGACTTTCTTGCCGACAAACCGGTTTTTGCGCAAATTGTTGATGATTTTCTGGCTTTTATTAAAGGCGCCCAGCTTGTTATTCATAACGCTCCCTTCGACGTCGGTCACATGGACGCTGAGTTTACCCGGTTACAGGCCGGTTATGGCAAAACCACCGACTACTGCACGGTACTCGATTCACTGCAATTAGCACGGGAGATGCGCCCCGGCCAACGCAATAGCCTTGACGCATTGTGTAAAGCCTATGAGGTCGATAACTCAGCACGGGAACTGCACGGCGCATTGCTTGACGCCGAGATCCTTGCCGATGTCTATCTGACCATGACCGGTGGTCAAACCGATTTGAATTTACACAACAGTCAACAGCGGGGCGCTGCGCATGGTCCTGGCGAAGTACAACATCAACCGGTAAAAAATCGACCAGCGCTTAAGGTTTTAGCAGCAACGGCCGATGAACTAGAACAACATCAGCAGCGCCTGGCGCGCGTAAAAGATGAGGGTGGTAAGTGTCTGTGGCTCGAGTCCTGACCATTATTATGTTGTGCTGGCTGCTTCCTGCGGGGCTGGTGCTGGCACAACAATCCGATGCAACAAACGATGGCATGGAGTTAATTGATAACTCGATGAATAACCTGTTGCCGATTGAGGGGCAGCGGTTTCGTATTGATGCCAATGTCGATGAAATCACCTTGTTATTCTTCCGCGAACCGGTAAGCGCGCCATTGATTCTGATCCGGCCCGACGGCAGCAAATGGTACGACAGCGATTACCCACTGGAACGTGTCACCTGGTATACCGACCCTAATTTTGACATGATCAAAATCGTCGATCCGGAACCTGGTCCCTGGCAGGTAGCGGGCCGCGTTGATGAAAAAAATAAAGCGGTTATTGTTTCTTCTATTCGCTTTGAGGCTGAGCCTTTACCACAGCAGTTGTTTGAAAACGAACAGTTGAAAGTGGAGGGGGTGTTATACAATGGCGATGAGCGAGTAAAAACCGCCCGTTTTCGTGAAACTGTGTTGCTGGATGTGCTGTTCGTCAGTAGCAACAATCCGGACTTTGATAACTTTGGCGTCGATCCTAAGCGTGTCGCTGAATTTGAGGATAATGGGCAGGGCTACGATGAAGTCCCCGGGGATGGGGTGTTCACCGGGCGCTTTGCGTTAGATCTTGTCCCCGGCGAGTACATACCGAGTTACCAGCTTGAAACGCCGTTGTACGAGCGTTCGTTTGAGGATAGTCCTGTTATCGTAGAAGCGCAGCCAATCACATTTGAGTTTGAGCTCAGTGAAGAGCGTGGTGCGGATAACGTGTTAAAGGTTAAGGTGAACGATGCCTTAATTCGTCCGAAGAGCGTAGCCATTAACGGCATCATTAGTTACCCCAATGGCGAGGAGCGGCGATTTTCGGTAACGCAAATCGAAAAATTCCCGCATGCCGTGCCGTTGGATAACCTTGCTTATGGTAAGCACCGGGTTGAACTGTCGGTCTTTGCGACCTCGCAACAAGGACGAGAGATTGAGTTAGCACTGGATGATTTGAGTTTTATTTCGGTAGAGCCGGTTAAAAAGCTCAGCGCGGCCGAGCGAGCTGAACAGGCCCGACAGGAAGCCGAGCGTCAGGCAGCCATCGAACGTCAGCAACGCGAGGCTGAAGAGCGCCAATTGATGATTAATTTATTCATTGTGGTCATCATTAATGTTATTTTAATCGCCGCGGCCATTTTATGGGTTTGGTGGAAACGTCGGCAGCGCAACAATCGGGCGCAGGCAGGTGCTGAAAATAACGACAGTAATAAGGGCAAAACAGAAAAATCTGATTAAAAAAGCGGTAATCTGAGTAATATTCAGTCAAACGGTCATTTTGTTTAAAAATTTATGAAAAAAAGGGTTGACTGTTTTGCCCCTCGCTCGTAATATTCACGCCGCGTTGAGGGGAGAGCCTCAACAGCGGTTAAGTGTGGAGCGGTAGTTCAGTTGGTTAGAATGCCGGCCTGTCACGCCGGAGGTCGCGGGTTCGAGTCCCGTCCGCTCCGCCACCTTAACCTCGACCTTTACCCAAAGGTCACCACATCTCAGATGTGGAGCGGTAGTTCAGTTGGTTAGAATGCCGGCCTGTCACGCCGGAGGTCGCGGGTTCGAGTCCCGTCCGCTCCGCCATCTCAAAAAACACGCCTTCGAGCGTGTTTTTTTGTTTTTGTCCTCTGTATCTGCAACATCCATTTACCGTTTATTTGCGCTTTTCTGCCGTGCAGCTCTTGAGCCTGGCGCCATCCGCGACTAGAGTATTGGCGCACTTAATTATAATCCAGCGGGAGAATACCAATGCGTAAAACATTAGTTGCCGTTGCCATTGGCGCAGCTGTATCACTGAGCGCGTGTAGCGACAATGAGCAGCAAGCGACGGCCAATCAACAAACCGAACAACAAGTGGCCGAAGCAACTCAGCAGCCAGCAGAGCAGCAAAACCCATTTTTCACGGCGAGCACCTTGCAATACGAAGCGCCGGATTTCAATAAAATTAAGTTTGAACATTTTGCCCCAGCCTTCGAAAGAGGCATGGCAGAACACATGGCAGAAATTGAGGCCATTGCCAACAATTCCGAGCAGCCAACGTTCGAAAACACCATCGTCGCGATGGAAAAATCAGGCGCTATCCTCAATCGCGTGAGCTCAGTGTTCTATAACCTGTCGTCGTCGCACTCCAACGATGATATTCGTGCCTTGCAAGCTGAGCTGGCACCAAAAATGGCCGCCCACAGCGACAACATCAGTCTTAATGCGAATTTATTTGCACGGGTAAAAAGTTTGTATGAGCAGCGTGATGAGCTGAACCTGGATGCGGAAAGCCTGCGTCTGTTAGAAGAAACGTACAAAGATTTTGTTCGTTCGGGCGCGCAGTTGAATGAGCAGGAGAAAGCGCAAATTCGTGAAGTGAACGAACAGCTTTCCAGTCTGACCAATGAATTCCGTGACGGACTGATGTCACTGACTCAGGAAACCGTTGTCTTCGTTGAGGACAAAGCAGAGTTGGCAGGCCTTAGCGACAGCCAAATTCAAAGCCTGGCGAACGCCGCAAAGAGCCGGGACAAAGACGGCCAGTACGCGATTGTTTTGACCAACACCACACGCCAGTCGATTTTGGCTGATCTGGAAAATCGTGAATTGCGTCAGCGTATTTGGGAAGCGTCAGCTAACCGTGGTACCGGCAATACCGAAACCGATCAGAATCCATTAGTACAGCAACTGGTAAAATTGCGTGCTGAGAAAGCCAGCCTGCTTGGTTATGACAGCTGGGGTGACTATGTACTGGAAAGCAACATGGCCGGTAACCCTGAAGCCGCTAAAAAAATGTTGCGGGATCTGGTGCCGGCGGTGGTATCGAACGTAGAGCGTGAAGCGGCTGCGATTCAGGAAGCCATTGAAGCAGACGGCAAAGACTTTGAACTGAAGCCATGGGACTGGTTCTACTACGCAGAGAAAGTTCGTGCGGAGAAATACGCGTTAGATTCTGATGAAGTGAAAAAATACTTCGAGTTTAACCGTGTATTGGAAGACGGCGTATTCTATGCGATGGGTGAGCTGTTCGGTATCACCTTTAAAGAACGCAGCGACATTCCGGTTTATCAGGAAGACGTAAAAGTCTACGAAGTGTTTGACGTAGACGGCAGCAGCCTTGGCCTGTTCTACGCTGATTACTTTGCTCGCGACAGCAAACGTGGCGGCGCCTGGATGAGCTCGTTCCGTTCGCAATCGGGGCTGATGAATCAGAAGCCGGTTATTTTGAACAACATGAACATCACCCGCGCACCAGAAGGTGAGCCAACGTTCCTGAGCTTTGATGAAGTATCGACCATGTTCCATGAAATGGGTCATGCTCTGCACGGTATGTTCTCGGACGTAAAATACCCGTCACTGGCAGGTACCGCAGTATCACGTGACTATGTTGAGTTCCCGTCGACCTTCCAGGAAGACTGGATGCTGAACGAGAAAGTGATCAATAACTTTGCTAAACATTATGAAACCGGCGAGCAGATCCCTCAGGAGCTGCTGGACAAAGTGCTGGCTGCCCGTAATTTCAACCAAGGTTTTGATACCCTTGAGTACGTTGCCGCGGCATTGCTTGACCTCGAATACCACACTATCGAGCCAGGCACTGAAATTGCTGATGTTCAGGCATTTGAGCAAGAAGCGCTGGAGCGTAATGGCGTTGCGGTTGAAGCCGTACCACCGCGTTATCGGTCAACCTACTTTGCGCACGTATTCGCGGGCGGCTACTCGGCAGGTTACTACGCTTATATGTGGAGTGAAGTACTGGCAGCTGATGCGTTCAAACACATGAACAATAATGGTGGTTTGACGCTGGAAAACGGCCAGGCATTCCGTAAAGAAATCCTGTCGCAGGGCAACAGCAAAGACCCTATGCAACAGTACATCGACTGGCGTGGTCAGGAACCAACCGTTGAAGCTCTGCTGGAGCGTCGCGGCTTAACTGACCCATCCATCGATTAAGTAAAAATGTCACCCTGTTGGTAAAACAGGGATGCGAAAAAAAGCCACTGGCGTTACTATCGTCAGTGGCTTTTTTATTGGCTGGTGTTAACGCAATCAAATTATCCTTAAGGAATCGCAATGGCGGAACGCATTGTTGTGGTAGGAGGTGGTGCCGGCGGCCTCGAGTTGGCAACCGAGTTGGGTCGTAAGCTCGGCAAAAAACGCCGCGCAGAAATCATTTTGATTGATCGCAACAGTACCCATGTCTGGAAGCCGTTGCTGCACGAGGTGGCCTCGGGCGCGCTCGATTCCAGACTGGCTGAACTCGATTATCGTGGACAGGGCGCCCGAACCGGCTTTCGGTTTCTGGTTGGCACACTGGAACACATTGATCGGAAAGAAAAAACGCTACAGTTGGCGGCGATCAAAGAAGATGGTGAAGAAGTCCTGGCAGCTCGTACCGTACACTACGATAAACTGGTTTTGTCGGTCGGTAGTGTGACCGCCGATTTTGGTGTAGAAGGCGTGCCCGAGTACTGTTTTTTCCTCGACTCGACGGCACAGGCTGATAAGTTTCATCACGAACTGCTGAACGAATTTCTGCGCGTCAACCAGGCGCTTGAAGACGGCGACGAACAAACATTGGATATCGCCATAGTGGGTGGTGGAGCCACCGGTGTGGAACTGGCGGCCGAGCTGGTGCATTCGGTGTCGCTATTGAATATCTATGGCCTCACTCACCTTGACCGTCAACACCTTAACGTGACGCTGGTTGAGGCGGGACCAAGGCTACTCCCGGCTTTACCGGAGGGACTTGCACACCGGGTGCAACAAAAGCTGGAGTCATTGGGGATTAGCGTAATTCTGGGCAATCCGGCGGTAAGAGCAAGCCGTGACGGCTTGCAACTGAAGGACGAGACACCGGTAGCGGCCAATTTGATGGTTTGGGCAGCGGGCATTCGGGCGCCGGAGTTTCTGTCGAAACTGGGGCTGGAAACGCGCAAGAATCATCAGTTATTGGTTAACGACTATTTACAGACAACGACGGACGATGCCGTTTATGCGATCGGCGATTGTGCGGCTTGTGCCATTGATGATGAGCGCTTTGTACCACCGCGGGCGCAGTCGGCTCATCAAATGGCAAAGCGCCTGGCGGCAAACTTTATTCGCGAAAACAAAGGTAAGTCTGCCAAGCCCTTTGTGTACAAAGATCGCGGTTCACTGGTGTCACTTAGTCGCTTCTCTGCGGTTGGAAACCTCATGCAAAGCAAGAGTTTATCGATGTCGATTGAAGGCACGCTGGCACGCTACGCTTACGCCAGCCTTTATCGTATGCATCAGCGGGCGTTGCATGGTTGGTGGAAAATGCTGATGATCATTACGGTGGATAAACTCAACCATGCGGTGAAGCCGCGCCTCAAGTTGCACTGACGGCGGTGCGGTATCCTCGACGGCCGTTATGCTTTAAGGCACAATAGGCACTAACACAACAACCATAAAAATTTCATGACTGGCGATACCAACTTCGTTCATCTGCGCATTCACAGCGATTTCTCTATGATTGATGGCCTGACCAAAATCGGGCCGATCTGTCAGGGCGTGGCTGAGGCCGGCATGCCGGCGATGGCGTTGACCGATCAAATGAATTTCTGTGGGCTGGTTCAATATTATGGCGCGGCGCACAAACAGGGGCTTAAACCGATTGTGGGCTGTGATCTTTGGGTACAAAGTGACTACCCGCAAGGTGAAGTGTTCCGGTTGACAGCACTGGCGCTGAACAACACCGGCTATCAGCAATTGATCCAACTGGTTTCGAAAGCCTATTTACGTGGTCACGTCGGCGATAAACCGGTTATCGATAAAGACTGGTTGATTGAGCACAACGAAGGGGTGCTGTTGCTGTCCGGCGCCCGTGAAGGGGATGTCGGACGGGCGTTACTGAAGGGGCATTCGGAGGCGTTGCAACAGTGCCTGGCATTTTACCAGCGCTATTTTCCGGACCGTTACTACCTTGAGTTGATTCGTACCGGCCGCCCTGACGAAGAAGATTACCTGCATAAAGCCGTGGTCGTAGCCGGTGAATACCAGTTACCGGTGGTTGCGACCAACGAAGTGGTGTTTTTAAAAGAGGAAAACTTTGAGGCCCACGAAATTCGTGTTGCCATTCATGATGGCTACCAACTGGGTGATAAACGGCGGCCGAAAAAATACTCGGCACAACAGTATTTGCGCTCGGCAGAAGAGATGCAGACGTTGTTCGCGGATTTGCCGGAAGCGTTACAAAACACCGTAGAAATCGCTAAGCGCTGTAACGTCACCATTCGCCTGGGTGAGTATTTCCTGCCGGAATTCCCGACCGGCGACCTCAGTACCGAAGACTTTCTGGTTAAAGTGTCACAAGAAGGTCTGGAAGAGCGTCTGGCGTTTTTATTTCCTGACCCGGACGAGCGGGCACGGCGACGTCCGGAATACGACGAGCGTCTCCAGACTGAGTTGAACGTTATCAACCAAATGGGTTTCCCGGGTTACTTCCTAATCGTTATGGAATTTATCCAGTGGAGTAAGGATAATGGCATTCCGGTAGGGCCCGGACGTGGTTCCGGTGCTGGTTCACTGGTCGCTTATGCGTTAAAAATTACCGATCTGGACCCGTTGGAATTTGACCTGCTGTTCGAACGTTTTCTAAACCCTGAACGGGTATCGATGCCCGACTTTGATGTCGACTTTTGTATGGATCGTCGTGATGAAGTCATCGATCACGTGGCCGACTTGTACGGCCGTGATGCGGTATCGCAGATCATTACGTTCGGTACCATGGCGGCGAAGGCATCGATTCGCGATGTGGGGCGAGTGTTGGGTCATCCCTATGGTTTTGTTGACGGGATTTCTAAATTGGTGCCCGGCGACCCCGGTATGACCCTGGCAAAAGCCTTCCAGCAAGTGCCTGAACTGGGTGAGCGCTACGATCAGGACGAGGAAGTCAAAGAGCTGATCGATTTTGCGCGGATCCTGGAAGGCGTCACCCGTAACGCCGGCAAGCATGCTGGTGGGGTAGTCATCTCGCCCACCACCATTACTGATTTTGCGGCGTTGTATTGCGACGATGAAGGCAAAAACCCGGTCACTCAGTTTGATAAAAACGACGTTGAGTCCGCGGGGCTGGTGAAATTTGACTTTCTTGGCTTGCGAACCCTGACCATCATTCAGTGGGCGCTGGACATGGTCAATGCCCGACATCAACGTGACGGCAAGCCGCTGGTTGATATCAATGCGATACCGCTGGATGACCCGCAATGCTTTAAGATTTTAAAGCGAGCTGAAACGACCGCGGTATTCCAGTTGGAATCCGCGGGCATGAAAAAATTGATCTTACGCCTGTTGCCGGACAGCTTTGAAGACATCATCGCCCTGGTGGCGCTGTTTCGACCGGGACCACTGGAATCGGGCATGGTGGACAACTTTATCGACCGTAAGCATGGCCGTGAGGAAGTTTCCTATCCCGACGCCACCTATCAGCACGACTGCCTGAAACCGATATTGGAGCCGACCTACGGGGTTATTTTGTATCAGGAACAGGTGATGCAGGTCGCGCAGGTGATGGCCGGTTACTCATTGGGGGCGGCCGACCTATTGCGGCGCGCAATGGGTAAGAAAAAACCCGAAGAAATGGCCAAACAGCGGGATATCTTCCGTGAGGGCGCGGCGAAAAATAACATCGACCCAGAACTGGCGATGAAAATCTTCGACCTGGTGGAAAAGTTCGCCGGGTATGGTTTTAATAAATCGCACTCGGCCGCCTACGCGTTGGTTTCTTATCAGACGCTGTGGATGAAAACCCATTATCCGGCGGAGTTTATGGCGGCGGTTATGTCCGCGGATATGGACAATACCGATAAGATTGTGACGCTGGCGGACGAATGCGAGCGCATGGGGCTGAAGCTGTTGCCGCCGGATGTCAATAAAGGTCAGTATAAATTCACCGTCGATGAACAGGGACGCGTGGTTTATGGCATTGGCGCCATAAAAGGCGTAGGTGAAGGCCCGATTGAAGCGATCATTGAGGCGCGTGAGCAGGGTGGTGCTTTTACTGATCTATTTGATTTTTGCTGTCGGGTCGATTTAAAACGCCTGAATAAACGGGTGATGGAGCGACTGATCCGCGGCGGAGCCATGGATAATCTCGGGCCTCATCGGGCAACCTTGATGGCTTCGTTGGAAAAAGCCATGCGTCAGGCGGAACAGCATCATAAGGCTGAGAGTATTGGCCAGAGCGATATGTTTGGCGTGTTAACCACCGAACCTGAGGCCGTTGAGCACGAATTTGTTAACGTTAAACCCTGGCCGGAAGCGGTTTGGCTGGAAGGCGAGCGGGAAACTCTGGGGCTGTATCTGACCGGCCACCCGATCAATCGTTTTCGCAAGGAATTACGGCATTACGTTGCCGGCTTCTTATCGGAAGTGAACGAAACGCGCAAAAATGAGCTGGTTGCTATCGCTGGCCTGGTGATTGATGTGCGGGTCATTGTCAACAAGCGTGGACAGCGCTTTGCGGTAGTAACATTAGACGATAAAAGCGCGCGCATGGATGTAATGCTTTATAGTAACGAGTACGATAGTTTCCAACATTTACTCGAAAAAGACAGAATTTTGTGGGCAAAAGGGGAGGTACGATTTGATAACTTCTCCGGTGGTAATAGAATGATAGCCCGTGAAGTGATGAGTATTGATCAGGCGCGGGAGAGTTTCCTGCGTCATATCGCCATTACCGTGACCAGTGAACAGTTAAAAAATGGCATGGCCGCCAAGTTGCAAAATGAATTGCAACCCTATGCGCAAGGAACTTGCCCGTTACTGATTCATTTTAAGGGCGACAAGGCGAATGCGACGTTACGAGCCGGGCCTCAATGGTATGTGCGCCCGGCTGACGAATTAATACACCATTTAAGAGAGCTGCTGGGTGAGCAGTGGGTCTCGTTAGAATTTTAAAGGAATTGGTAGCGAATGAGCCTGAACTTTTTGGATTTTGAACAACCCATTGCCGAGCTGGAAGCACAGATCGAAGAACTAAAAAGTGTCGGCGAGCGTGGGGCATTGGATATTAATATCGAAGAGGAAATCCAACGTCTGACAAATAAAAGCCGTGAGCTGACGGAAAAGATTTTCTCAGAGCTTGGCGCCTGGCAGGTCGCTCAGCTAGCACGCCATCCGCTGCGTCCTTATACACTGGATTATATCCCGCGTATTTTTACCGAGTTTGATGAGCTGGCAGGGGATCGTACTTACGCCAATGATGAAGCCATCGTTGGTGGTATTGCACGGTTAAACGATGAACCCGTCATGGTTATCGGGCAACAGAAAGGCCGCGAAACTAAAGATAAAATACGCCGCAATTTTGGCATGCCAAAGCCGGAAGGGTATCGCAAAGCGTTACGTCTGATGGAAACGGCCGAACGTTTTAAAATGCCCATTGTAACCTTCATTGATACGCCGGGTGCCTATCCGGGGATTGGCGCCGAAGAGCGCGGGCAGAGTGAGGCCATTGCCCGCAACCTGAAAGTGATGTCGCGTCTTGGCGTGTCCATCGTTTGTACAGTGATTGGCGAGGGCGGCTCAGGCGGTGCTCTGGCCATTGGTGTCGGTGACAAAGTCAATATGCTGCAATACAGCACCTATTCGGTGATTTCACCGGAAGGCTGTGCGTCGATTCTTTGGAAGAGCGCCAGCAAAGCGCCGTTAGCAGCCGAAGCGATGGGCGTTACCGCGCAACGCAGTAAACAATTGGGGCTTATTGATACCGTTATTGCTGAGCCGCTTGGCGGCGCACACCGCGATATGGACGCAATGGCACAGTCCCTGAAGGAACGTCTGGTCACTGACCTGAATGACCTGCGCGGCTTGGAGCGCAGCGAATTACTCGATCGCCGCTATCAGAAACTTATGTCGTTTGGCTACTGCTAGTACCGAACGTTGGCGACCATGAGCGATACGTTATTTCACCGTTTTTGTTCGGTACTGGATGGCTTATCGCTCAAGCCGCAACAACAAATTGTGATCGCGTTGGGCGGTGGCGCTGATTCACAAACCTTGTTGGACTGCGCCATGCGCTACCACCGCCAGCATCCTCACTATCGTTATCTTGCCATTCATCTTGACCATAGTTTCCATCCGGATTCGGCACAATGGTCAACAACCATCGAGCAGGCTGTTAAAGCCTATGGTGTGGCGACACACTTCGAACCGCTTCAGGTTGACGTACTACCGCGACAATCGAAAGAGGCGGCGGGACGCGAACGCCGTTATCAGCGTCTGCGCGAGCTCAGCGATGACGATGCCGTGATTTTGCTGGGTCAGCATCGTAATGACCAGATTGAAACCCTGTTGTTACAACTCAACCGCGGCAGCGGACCGAAGGGTCTGGCTGCGATGGCTGAAGTACATGATTGGTATGACAAGCGTAGATTAGTACGGCCACTACTGTCTGTCAGTAAAAAGGAAATCTACGCTTACGCGAGACAGCATCAACTGACCTGGATTGAAGACGATACCAATTACGACACGCGCATCGAGCGTAACTTTTTAAGGCATCAGGTGGTACCGTTGCTGGAACAGCGTTGGTCGCAGTTCGGTGTGAGCGTATTACGTTCTACCCGCCTTTGTGCAGAACAGCAGGCTGTACTGGAAGAGTTGCTGGATCAACGCTTGCAGCAACAGTTGATCGAGCACCCGCTGCTCGGCAGCGGATTGCCGGTCGACAGTCTGCGCAATCATAACGCCGCCATGCAGCGCGCGTTATTGCGGCGCTGGCTTGAACAGGCCAGCAGCGAAAGCACACCATTACCCAGTTTTCAGCAACTTGAGCAGATTCGTCTGCAGGCGCAGGAGGCTCGGGCAGATACCCGTATGAGCGTGCAATGCGCCGGCTATCAGGTGCGCTTTTATCAGATGGCATTGTGGTGGGTGCCGGAATGGCCGTCGGCCGTTCAGGTAAAAGAGATTACAAAGCCGGGCTGGCACTCGTTACCGGAGCCTTGGGGTCGGGTGTGGCTGGATAATGAGTTAGTCGCTGCTTATCCGTTGGTGTTACAACAAGGTCTGGAACCGGGTAAATGGCAACATCCGCGCAGACAGGGACGAAAAACGCAGGCAGACTGGCTGAAACAGGCACAGGTGCCGGCTTGGTTACGGACATCCTGCCCCGTGCTTCGGGTTGGTCAGGACTGGGTTTGGCTGCCGCCGGTCGGGTGGCTCAGTCTTCGTGCGAGCGAGCAGAACGCACCGACGTTACCAGAACCACGCTGGTCAGGCACAGCCCTGTGAACCACAATGGCGGTTTTTACCGCCGTGTTTGGCGCGATAAAGGTGTTTGTCGGCTTCTTCCAGTGTTTGTGCCACGGTATTAAAACATTCAAGCTGAGCTGTGCCTGCGCTGGTGCTGAGTTGGTAGCAGCTCAGTTCCTGACAGTTGGCGACCGCCTGGCGAATGCGTTGATAAACGTCCTGAGCCTGGTGGTGATTGGTGTCTTCCATCACTACAACAAATTCATCACCGCCAAAGCGGAAGACCTGATCGCTGTCACGAACGGTGGATTTTAGCAGCTCGGCAAAAATACGCAGGATGTCGTCGCCCTGGTGGTGGCCGTGACGATCGTTAACGTCTTTAAAACCGTCGAGATCAAGTAACATTACGGCATGGCGGCCGTCTTTTTGGCGCATCTGTTTTACGTGTAGGTGCTCAAGCACCTCTTCTAACAACGCTCGATTACCGAGACCGGTGAGATGGTCGCGGACGGCCAAACGATGCAACTGCGAAAACTTCAGTGCATTGCGTAATGGAAACGTCAGTTCGCGGTGCCATTGCTCAAGACGCATTTTTTGCGGCATGCTGAGCGGCTGTTTCAGGCTGTAAACCATTTGTCCAAGGTAGGAATGGTCAGCGTACAGCATGACGGCGTGCTGATGGTGGTTATCACCAAATTCACCGATAAGGTTAAACAGTTGGTCATCGGAAACAAACTGCAGAGCTTCAATGTCGATGCGGACCTTTATAAACTCGGCATAGACGGATAATAACTGATGGGCGTCCAGAGTGGTCTGCAACACCTCGGTTAGGGTATTGGAACGGGACAGCTCTTTACTGCAGGTCAGTTGACTGACCTGAGATTGCGAACGAATGGCGTTGTGCGCTTTAACTTTTCCGAAAACGACTTTACTGAGCATAATCTTGTCCTGGCGTAATACAGATGACGCAATATTGACGATGAGAATAGATATTCAAAAACTATGCCAAGCAGATAAAGAATTATAAAAACAACGACTTAACAAAGTCATGTTAACGTCATGATGTGGGTGTTATTATTTTGACGGCGGTTTTTTGCCGCATCGGCTAACAGGGAGAACAGCATGTACGGAACCTTTACCAGCTTATTGTTATTGCTCGGCGTTGCGGTGGCGTTGGTGTGGGCGTTTCGGCGCATAAAACTGCCGGCGATCCTCGCCTATTTGTGCGCCGGTATCATTGCCGGTCCCCATGTCATGGGCTGGATTCCTGATCCGGACGAATATCATCTGATCGCCGAGCTGGGTATCGTACTGTTGCTGTTTTCCCTTGGGTTGGAGTTCTCATTACCGAAAATGATTGCGATGCGGCGGCTGGTATTTGGTCTCGGCGCAGCGCAGGTGTTTGGATCGCTGTTGGTGTTTTTAACCATTGGCTTTTTGATACTCGGCAATTGGGCGTCGGCGCTGGCAGTAGCGGGGGCGTTGGCGCTGTCGTCGACGGCGGTCGTGATCAAACAATTGAGCGAAAGCTCTCAAACAGCAACACGCCGCGGTCAGGTCAGTGTCGCGATACTGTTGTTTCAGGATATCGCGGTGGTGCCCCTGCTGATCGTTATTCCACTGCTGGCCGGCGGTGGCAGTGACGGTAGCATTGCCTACAGTCTGCTGATGGCGATGGTCAAAGGCGCTGCAGTCATCGCCGTATTGATGGCCGTGGGTAAGTGGATCTTACCGTTCGCATTTCGGGAGATTGCCAATCAGCGCACTGATGAACTGTTTGTGTTGGCAACGTTACTGGTGGCACTGGTGGCAGGGGGACTGACTCATGCGTTTGGTCTGTCAATGGCGCTGGGTGCGTTCTTGGCCGGTATGATGCTTGGTGAGAGTAAATACAAACACCAGCTTGAAGCCGATATCCGCCCGTTTCGCGACATTTTGATGGGTCTGTTTTTCACCACCGTCGGTATGCAGTTGGCATTAAACAGTTTTATACAGTCATTGCACTGGGTCTTGCTCATTATTCTGGGCATGGCATTGGTTAAGCTGCTGATCATTCGTTACGTGGCGAAGGCGCTGGGCGAGCGCGACCGGGATGCCTGGGGGAGTGCGGTATCACTGTTTCAAATGGGTGAGTTTGGTTTCGTTATTGTCGCGTTGGCCAGCAGTTATCAGTTGCTCAGTGCCGACGTGTCGTCGATATTGATTGGGGTTGGTGTGTTCAGCATGGCGGTGACGCCGTTGGTGATTCAAAAACTGCAACCGCTGGTTTCGATGCTCGTCAGAGAGAGCGAGGCTGAACCTAATATCGAGCAAAAAGTTGACGCAAGCGCGAGTGAACATCAAGTACTGATCTGTGGCTTTGGTCGGGTCGGGCAAACAGTGAGCCGCTTTTTGGATGCTGAAGGCATACGCCATATTGCGGTGGATAACGACCCCATGCGGGTACAGGAAGCGGTGGCCGGCGGCGCCCCCGTTTACTTTGGTGACAGTGCCAAACGCGATATTCTGCGAGCGGTCGGTGCCGCCAGGGTGCCGCTGATCATCATCAGTTTTTCCGACGATCAGCGCGCCATCGAAGTGCTACGTGAAATTCGTGCGATGAACGAAAAAGCTTACGTCATCGTGCGCAGTCGGGACGACCTCAACCTCGATAAGCTCAATGAAGCGGGCGCCTCACAAGTGGTACCGGACACGCTGGAAGCCAGTCTGATGCTGATTTCGCACGTGCTGAGCCATAGCGGTATTCCTATTCGTCGAATCTTATCCAGGCTGGAACAGGAACGGCGCAATCATTACGGCGATATGCACGGCTTTTATCCGGGCTCGCAAACCACCATTGATCATGAAACCGCGGATAAACTTGAGTTTTTGCATGCCGTCAACCTGCCGGAGCAGGCGTGGGCAGTCGGCCAGGCCGTTGCTGATTTAGACTGGGATGCCCATGAGGTGAAACTAAAAGCGCTGCGCCGTGACGATGTCGAGGTGGAAGAGCCGGCGTCGCAGTTGGAACTGCGTGCCGGCGATGTTGTGCTATTGAGCGGCAAGCCACGTCACGTCGAGTCTGCAGAGCGATGGCTATTGGAAGGTTAAGCTTTTTGTAATAGTCCGTTACAAGTTATCTCCGAAAAATCACAGTTCGCAACAGTTAAGGTCTAACAATTTACATTTGTTAGATCGATAATAACAGTCAGTTGAATCCATCTAACTGTTGAGCGAACTGTGATGAAATTAAAAAAACGAGCGTTTATTCCACCGCTAATTATTGTTTTAGCGATCGTTCTTTCGGTAGTGGCCAGTATGTCGGCTAAGCCACCGGAAACGCGTCAGCAGCAAAAACCTGCGGCGATGGTCGAAGTCAAAGAAGTAACTCCACTTGATATGACCTTCCTGGTCGACTCGCAGGGAACCGCCATGCCGAAACACTCGACCACGTTATTGGCGGAAGTCAGTGGTCAGATTGTTGAGGTTGCCGACAAATACAACGCGGGTGGTTTCTTTAAGCAGGGTGAGATGCTGTTGCAAATCGACCCGTCCGACTACGAAGTAGCCGTGCAGCAAGCGCGCGCCCAGTTGCTGCAGGCGCAGGCCGCGTTGGAAGAAGAAAAAGCACGTGCCAAAGTGGCAGAAGAAGAATGGTCACAGTTTACCGATGGTGAAGCTCCGGCATTGGGTTTGCGTAAGCCGCAACTGGCCAGCGCTTATGCGGCATTGGAATCTGCTCAAGCCAATCTGGCTATGGCGGAGCGCAACCTAGAGCGCACAACCATCAGAGCGCCGTACGACAGTGTACTGCGCAGCAAACAAGCAGACCTGGGTCAGTTTGTCGGTGCCGGTGCACAAATCGCGACGTTGTTCGGCACTGAAGTCGCTGAAGTTCGCCTGCCGCTGAGTGACCTTGACATTACCTACCTCAATCTGCCGGGTGAAACCGACACGCAACCGAAAGTGTTGCTGGAATCACAAGTCTCCGGTGTCGATACACAGTGGATGGGTAACCTGGTTCGCACCGAAGGCGTTCTTGACGAAGCCAGCCGTGTCATTTACGGCGTTGTCGAAGTTAAAGACCCTTATAACCTAGCGGGTCAGACACACACGGCACCCTTACGTTTCGGCCGTTTTGTGCAAGCGCAGGTTGAAGGTCAGGAAGTGACCGGTGTGATGGAAGTACCAACCTATGCCATTAACCCGGACGGCACCGTATGGACCGTTGCTGAAGATCGTAAACTGAAGAAAAAATCGATTGAAGTGGTTCGCACTCAGCAAAATACCAGCATTGTAAGTTCAGGACTGGAAGCGGGTGACTTAGTAGTGCTTACCCAGTTGAAGAACGCGCTGAATGGTATGACCGTGCGGTTGGAAGGGGATCCTTTGCCAGAACAGATGGAAACCGCTGCCAAGAGTGAAGAACAAGTGGCTGGTAATGCCAATAGCCAGAGTGAGTAAGCATTATGTCCGCAGATACTCGTAAAGGAATAATTTCGTGGTTTGCCCGCAATTCTGTTGCGGCAAACCTGCTAATGATATTGATACTGGTTGCCGGAGTGATGTCGGTATTTTCGGTCCGCAAGCAGATGTTTCCGGAAATTGAACTGAATATCATCAGCATCCAGGTGCCGTTCCCGGGCGCCGCGCCACAGGAAGTTGAGCAAGGCGTCATCATGCTCATCGAAGACGCGCTGGAAGACGTCGACGGTGTTGAAGAAATGACCTCGCGTTCGCAGGAAGGGATCGGTAGTGTCACCATCGAGGTTGAACCGGACTACGACGTCCAGGTGGTGATGGACGAAGTGAAAATGTTGGTGGATGCAATCCCCAACTTTCCGCAACAAATTGAAAAACCGAACATTTATCGAGTACGTCCTAACCGTGAAGTCATTTGGATGACGGTGTATGGCGATGTTAATGAGCGAACCCGTAAAGAATTAGCCAAAAGCATTCGCGATGAGCTGAAGTCGGTTGGCGGTATCACCAAAGTTGATGTGGTCGGCGATCGCAATTATGAGATTTCGATTGAAATCTCGCAGCAGGATCTTGAGCGTTATGGTTTGTCGTTCCAGCAAATCGTTAATGCGGTACGCGGCACTTCAATTGACGTCGCCGGTGGTTCGATTAAAACGCCTAATGGCGACATCTTGTTGCGAGCCAATAACCAAGCCTATCAGGGCGGCGAGTTCGAGAAAATTGTGTTATTGAGTCGTCCGGATGGTACCCGTTTGACCCTCGGCGACATCGCCACGGTGGAAGACGGCTTTGTCGAAACGGAGGCTTTCACGCGCTTCGATGGCAAACCGGCAACCTTTATCCGGGTGAATTCCGTCGGTGACCAGAACGACCTGAAAATTGCTGAGTATGTGCGTAGTTACGTCGAGCGCAAGCAACAAGAACTGCCTGACGAAGTTCAGTTGGCGCAGTGGGGAGACTCGTCCTATTACTTGCAAGGTCGTCTCGACTTGATGTTGAACAATATGTGGATGGGTGGCCTGCTGGTCTTCCTGATGCTGTCGTTGTTCCTGCAATTGCGGTTGGCATTCTGGGTTATGCTGGGTATTCCGGTGTGCTTCCTGGGTACCATTGCACTGATGCCGTTACCGATGTTTGATATCTCCATTAACATGATCTCGTTGTTTGGCTTTATCTTGGTGCTCGGGATAGTGGTCGATGATGCGATAGTCATAGGGGAGAGTGCCTACACCGAAATCGAGGAGAAAGGTAAGTCCATCGATAACGTGGTGGCCGGCGCACAGCGAGTGGCTATGCCCGCGACCTTTGGTGTACTAACCACCATGGTTGCCTTTATTCCGATGTTGATGGTTGACGGTGGCATGGGAGCGATCTGGGAGTCCATCGCCTGGGTGGTCATTCTGTGTCTGGGCTTTTCACTGGTGGAATCCAAACTGATCCTGCCGGCGCATATAGCCAACATGAAATACTCGAAGGTGACGACGGAGAAGCCGAATGCGTTCCAGCGTTTCCGTAATGGCTTTGCCAATTCGGTACAACGTTTTGTCAACTCCAAGTACCGTCCGTTCCTGAAAAAATGTCTGCACTACCGTTACACCACGTTGGCAACCTTTGTGGGTATGTTGATTTTAATGGTTGGTTTGATCAGTGGCGGTATCGTGCGCTGGGTATTCTTCCCGGATATCCCCAGTGACTTTATCCGGGCTAACGTAGAAATGCAGCCGGGTACATCAGAAGAACGAACCATTGAAGTACTCACCGAAGTGTCGGCGGCGCTGAGCAAGGTTGATGACAAAGCCGAAGAAAGCGAAGGTGAAGGGGTTGTTCGTCATACCAATATCTGGATGAACGGCACCGAATCAGGCACCGTATTTGCCGAGCTTAAGAAGGGTGAGGAACGCAACATTGACGGCTATGAAATCGTTAATCAATGGCGTGAAATGGTGCCGGAACTCGCCGGAGTACGGGCTATCAACTTCCAGGGCGGTATCGGCGGTGGTAGTGGCTTCGACCTTGAGTTCCAGCTTGTTGGCGAGGATCTTAACCAGTTAAAGGCTGCCGCTGATGAACTGAAAGTGGTGTTGGGTGAATACGACGGTGTGTTCGATATCGAAGATACCTTCGGCGATGGTAAAGACGAAATTCTGGTGACCACCAAGCCACTGGCGGAAGCCATGGGCATTAACCTGGCCGAGCTGGCTACCCAAGTGCGTTACGCTTTCTACGGGGCCGAAGCACAGCGTATTCAGCGCGGTGACGAGGAAGTGCGGGTGATGGTGCGTTATCCGGAAGAACAACGCCAGTCGGTCGGTAATTTGCAGGACATGAAATTACGGACGGCCGACGGTGCTGAGATCCCGTTCACCGAGTTAGCTGAAATTGAATTTGCTGAGGGTTATTCAACCATTACCCGGATTAACCGTGAGCGTTCCGTGAATGTCAGAGCACGGGTTGATAAAGAGTCGGTTGAACCTTTCCGCATCGTTAAAGAGGTTCGCGAGCAGAAAATCCAGGCAATTCTGGACAAGTACCCAAGCGTTGGCTTCCAGTTGCAGGGCGCGACTCAGGACGAAGCAGAAGCAACCGGCTCACTGGCGATTGGTGGTCTATTAGCGATGTTGGCGGTGTACGCGTTAATGGCGGTACCACTTAAGTCTTACAGTCAACCGCTGATCATTATGTCGGTGATTCCGTTTGGTATGATCGGTGCGGTACTGGGTCACTGGATCCTGGGTATGCCGGTCAGTATCTTAAGCTTGTTCGGTATCATTGCGCTGGCAGGGGTTGTGGTAAACGATTCGTTGGTGATGGTGGATTACGTCAACAAAGCACGGGCTGCAGGAACAGACTTGCGTCATGCCGTACTTGATGCCGGTTGTCGCCGTTTCCGCGCAATTACGTTGACCTCACTGACCACCTTCTTTGGTCTATTACCTATCGTGCTGGAGAAGAGCCTGCAGGCGAAGATCGTTATCCCAATGGCGATATCACTGGCATTCGGTATCATCTTTGCCACAGTGATTACGCTGTTGCTGATACCTTGTCTGTATTTGATTCTGGCCGATGCCAAACGCGGTATGCAGTCGTTCCTGTCCTGGTACGGCCTGGCAAAACCGCCGGAACCGAAAGACATGACAACCAAAGAAGCGTTGGAAAATTATTAACCGAATAACGCATCAACCAAGGCCGCAACATTAAGTTGCGGCCTTTTTTATTGGTGTGTGTCATAATTTGTTAATATAGTCGCCATAGACTGAAACCAAACTCTCAGGACGACTGCATCATGCTGTTATCAGCGCTCGATTTTATTGCCTTAGTGTTTTTCTTTGTCAGCTGGGTTGGCTATTCACTGTTTGCCCGTAAGCGAGCGAAGACCACACATTGCCTTTCTAGCATTTTGTGTACGCTGCGTATCGACTGGATGCAGACCGTGATGCACAAAGACAACCAAATTGCCGATGCGTCATTGATTGGTAATGTCGAGCGAACCGTTACTTTTTTTGCCTCATCAACGGTGTTAGTACTGGCCGGTGTGATTACCGTATTAGCGCATTCCGAGGAAGTGGTCGAAGTGCTTAACGAACTGCCGTTGACGCCGCCCTCAAGCCCGATCATGGTACAGTTTCAACTGGCGGTACTGGCAATGATCTTTATTTACGCCTTTTTTAAGTTCACCTGGTCGATACGGCAGTTTGGTTTCGTTTCGGTACTGTTGGGCGCATCGGTGAAGTATCAGCAACAAAACCGTAGCGAGGAAGAACGGGTCGCGTTTGCCAATCATGCCGCCAAGGTGCTCGATCAGTCGGGACATGAATACAACAAAGGATTGCGCACCTACTATTTCGCGCTGGCTTATCTTGCCTGGTTTTTGCACCCGCTCATGCTGATTATTGCCAGCAGTATCGTTGTCGTGATTCTGTATCGACGTGAATACAATTCGAGAGTGCTGCGGCACTTGCTTGCCACTCATGGTTTTGAACCCGGGAAAAAATAACAGGAGTCAGGTTTGGAGACAGCGGCTGAGATGACAGTGTTTGAAGACTTTCTTAAGTGGACTTGTGATAATGAATGGGGCCATAGCGGGCATTTCGAGCGACGTCTGAGCAATGGTACTCAACTGACGGTGTGGGACAGCGGCGTACTGGTGGTAGAACCACAGAGCGCCACCGACAAAGACATCATTATCTCCTGTGCGGTACATGGTAATGAGACCGCACCAATTGAAATTTGCCGTGACATCATTCAGGACATCATTGCGGAACAACAACCGGTTCAGCATCGTACTCTGTTTCTGATTGCCAACCCGGCCTCGATAAACGTTGAACGTCGCTTTGTCGAGGAAAACATGAACCGCTTATTCAGTGGTGCACACAGCAAAGGTGGTATCACCAACCCAGAACGTGAGCGTGCCGCTAAGCTGGAACAGTATGTGCAGCGTTTTTATCAGGAGGGCGGCGACAGCGAACGTCGTCGTTATCATTACGATTTGCACACAGCGATTCGCGATTCTAAGCGCGAAAAGTTCGCGGTCTATCCGTTCACTCATGGCAAACCATACAAACAGGCGCAACTGCAATTTTTACTGGCCTGTGGCGTTGATACGGTACTGCTGAATCGTGCTCCGACGACCACCTTTTCCTATTTTTCCGCACATCAATTTGAGGCTGATGCGTTTACTGTTGAGCTGGGCAAAGTGCGTCGTTTTGGTGAAAACAATCGTGCTGATTTTGCGGCGGCAGAAAAAAGTTTACGGCAGTTGGTCGGTCAACCCGAACCGGATTTGCCGGCATTTGATCCGCAACAGCACTTCGTGTTTGCTGAAGCTCAGACCATCAACCGTCAACATCAGGACTTTAGATTGAATTTCGCCGATGATGTGGCGAACTTCACGTCTTTTAACAAAGGCGAATTACTGGCGATTGACGGAGATGATAAAATCCTTGCCAAACACGATGATGAACACATTATTTTCCCCAATGCCGACGTTGCACTGGGGCAGCGAGCGTTGCTGACGGTGGTGCGGGTACCAACGGAAAGCTTAGATCTGGTCTAATCAGCCCAGATAAATTGTTAAAACTGTTCGTTTCTATTTACACTTAGCCCACTGACTATTCGGCAGTGGGCTATTTGCATAGCACTTTACGTAAAGGTAAAGTAGCGGCAAATTTCCACCCTGCTAACAACCGAAAGAGAAGGTTATGGCCAAGGATAAAAAACACAACACTGAAATTGTGACCAAACCACAGTGGTTTGACGGTGAGTCAGTCACAATTCCCATGCTGCAAATCCTCAAGGAGGACGGCAGTTTTCATCAGGGCGCTGACATGCCTGAGTACGATAAGGACCTTATCGTAAAAATTCACGATACCATGCAGTTCATCCGGACACTGGATGAACGTATGATTGCAGCGCAACGTCAGGGACGTATCAGTTTCTACCTGGCTTCACGCGGTGAGGAAGCCGAGAGTGTCGCTTCTGCTGCGGCATTGGACAGCGGTGATATGATCATGGGTCAGTACCGTGAACAGGGCGCCCTGGCGTACCGCGGCTTCACGGTTGAACAGTTTATGAACCAGCTGTTTTCTAACGAAAAAGATTTAGGGAAAGGTCGTCAAATGCCAGTACACTATGGTTGTGCTGAGCTTAACTTTATGACCATTTCCTCGCCGTTAGGGACACAAATCCCGCAGGCAACCGGTTACGCCTTCGGTCAGAAGATGGATAAAACCGGTAAATGCACCATTTGTTACTTCGGTGAAGGTGCGGCCTCTGAAGGGGATTTCCACGCTGCGCTGAATATGGCGTCGGTTTACAAAGTGCCGGTGATTTTCTTCTGCCGTAACAATGGGTACGCTATCTCGACACCGTCTCAGGGCGAACAGTACGGTGGTGACGGCATTGCACCGCGCGGCATTGGTTATGGCATCAAAACCATCCGGGTGGATGGTAACGATGTGTTTGCGGTGCTTAAAGCAACCCAGGAAGCCCGTCGCCTGGCGGTCGAGGAAAACGAGCCGGTGCTGATCGAAGCGATGTCGTACCGCATGTCAGGTCACTCAACCTCGGACGATCCGACCGGTTATCGTACTCGCGAAGAGGAAGAGGGCTGGAAGGTCAAAGATCCGTTGGATCGCCTGCAAAAGTGGATGAAGAACGAAGGCTGGCTGAACGATGAAGACGTTCAGCAGCAACACGAAGAGCTTAAAGCCAAAGTACTGGCGGCGCTAAAAGAAGCCGAAAAAGTACCGGCCCCACACATCGACGAACTGATCAACGATGTGTATGACGAACCAACGCCGCTGTTGAAAGAACAGTTGGAAGAACTTAAGGCACACATCCGCAAATACCCGGATGCGTATCCGAAAACGTCAGGGAGACTGGACTAATGGCTAAAATGAATTTACTGCAGGCCATCAACAGCGCACTAGACCTGGCGATGGCAAAACACGACAACGTCTACAGTTTTGGTGAAGACACCGGTGGTTTCGGCGGCGTATTCCGCGCAACGTCCGGCTTAACGGAAAAATACGGCAAGCACCGCAACTTTAACACGCCACTGGTTGAGCAAGGTATTATCGGCTTCGCTAACGGCTTGGCGTCGCAGGGTAGTTATGCCGTTGCTGAGATTCAGTTCGGTGACTATATTTTTCCGGCGTTTGACCAGATCGTCAACGAATCGGCTAAGTTCCGTTATCGTTCGGGTAACGAGTTTAACGTTGGCGGCCTGACCATCCGGACGCCATACGGCGGCGGTATTGCCGGCGGTCATTATCATTCTCAGTCACCAGAAGCGTATTTTGCGCACACGCCGGGCATGAAAATTGTGACCCCGCGTAACCCTTATGAAGCGAAAGGGCTGTTGCTGAGCGCGATCTTCGATCCAAACCCGGTGCTGTTTATGGAACCGAAACGTTTGTATCGTGCCTCGACCGGTGACGTGCCGGAAGAAGAATATACGATTCCATTAGGCAAAGCCGATGTGGTCAAAGAAGGTAGCGATATCACGGTACTGGCTTGGGGTGCACAAATGGAAGTGACCGAGAAAGCGGTCGAAAAAGCCGAACAAGACGGTGTTTCCTGTGAAGTGATCGACTTGCGCACGATCCTGCCATGGGACGTCGAAACGGTAACCCAGTCGGTATTAAAAACCGGACGTTTGGTGATTTCTCAGGAAGCCCCGATTACCGGCGGCTTTGCCAGCGAAATCGCGGCGACAGTGCAGGACAAATGTTTCCTGTATCTTGAGTCTCCAATTGCCCGTGTGTGCGGTATTGATGTGCCGTATCCGCTGTGTCACGAAAAAGAGTATATGGCCGATCATCTGAAAATTTATGAAGCCATCACTCGCTCAATGAATTACTAAGGACCCATCGACATGAGTAAAGATTTTATTCTGCCCGATATCGGCGAAGGGATCGTAGAGTGCGAAATCGTTGAGTGGCTGGTAGCCGAAGGGGATCAGGTTAAAGAAGATCAACCCGTGGTTGAGGTGATGACCGATAAAGCCATGGTTGAGATTCCGGCGAAGGAAGATGGCGTGGTCGAAAAGCTGTATTACGCCAAGGGCGATATTGCCAAAGTTCACGAACCGTTGTTCCGCATTAACGCCGGTGGTGATGCCACCGAAGAGCAACCGACGGAAGACGCCAAGCCCGCGCCAGAGCAAACGCGTGACTCTGGTTCTGCGGCGGCAACCACCGACTTTATCCTGCCTGATATCGGCGAAGGTATTGTTGAGTGTGAAATTGTCGAGTGGCTGGTGTCTGAAGGCGACCAAGTGAAAGAAGATCAGCCAGTGGTCGAAGTCATGACCGACAAGGCAACCGTTGAAATTCCGGCCAAAGACGATGGCGTTGTGGTTAAGTTGTATCACAAGAAAGGTGATATTGCTGAAGTTCACAAACCATTGTTTGCACTGCAGCCTGCCGGCGGTGTTGAGTCAGCTCCGTCAACATCGGCCACCCAGAAAACAACAACCGACGCCTCGGCTAAGGCGGAAGCGACGGCTGAGCCGCCAGCTAAAGCCCGTCAAGGCAAGGCCATTGCCAGTCCGGCAGTGCGCCGCCTGGCTCGCGAGAACGACATTAATATCGCCGACGTGCCTGGCTCAGGTAAAAAAGGCCGGGTGCTGAAGCAAGACATCGAAGCCTTTAAGTCGGGTGATGCAACAGCGGCCAGCCGCACGGACGATGCTCACGCCTCTGACGCAGTTCCTGCCGCTGGCACGACTACCGGCGGTACCCGCACCGAAGCGATTCGCGGCGTGAAAGCGGCGATGGCAAAACAAATGATGAAGTCGGTCAGTACCATTCCGCACTTTACCTATGCGGATGAGTTTGACGTCACCGATTTGATCGCACTGCGCGAGAAGCTGAAGGAACAGTATAAAGAAAAAGGTATTCGCCTAACGGTAATGCCGTTCTTTATTAAAGCGTTGTCGCTAGCGTTGAAAGAGTTCCCGGTGATGAATGCTCAGGTCAATGAAGACTGTACAGAGATCACCTATTTTGACGATCACAACATCGGCATGGCGGTGGACACCAAAATCGGTCTGCTGGTGCCTAACGTCAAACAGGTGCAGAACAAGAGCATCATTGATGTTGCCAACGAAGTGACGCGCTTAACTCAGGCAGCGCGTGAAGGCAAAGTGCCACAGGCGGACATGAAGGGCGGTACCATCAGTATCTCCAATATCGGTGTTATCGGTGGTACGGTGGCAACACCAATCATTAACAAACCGGAAGCAGCCATTGTCGCGCTGGGTAAAGTGCAGGAACTACCGCGCTTTGATGCCAACGGCAATGTCGTAGCCCGTAAGATCATGACCGTAAGCTGGTCCGGTGATCACCGCATCATTGACGGTGGAACCATCGCCCGCTTTAACAAACGCTGGCAGGAATTCCTTGAAGATCCTACCAGTATGTTGGTCAATATGGTGTAGATCGCGTCCTAACGCGAGATGATCGCCCGGCAGCAAGTTCGTGAGATTTGTTGTCGGGCATCCATGCTCTCCCACATTCGCCGGCGAGGGCATCGCTGCCAATCAGCAATCCAGTAGCACTTCCGCCACGTTAATTGTTGCAGTTTATCCTTCCGTGCAGTAGCGTTAAGTCAATGCATAAAGGGATTTACTGATGTTTGTGTCTATTCATCTGACCATTGCTATCATCCTCGCGCTGCTCTCGTTGGCGCCGTTATTGCGTGTTCAACACTGGCTCATTCGCGGGCTGGATTTTCCGCGGCTGCAGTTAACGGTAGTGCTGGTTTTCTGGCTGTTGATGGGGGTGTTTTATTTTGAATCCTATGGCCTGGCCGAATCGTTATCCCTGGCAATATTGGCGATCACCCTAGCGCGACAGTTGCGCTGGATTATTCCGTACACGCGCTTTTTTCCGGTTGAGGTTGAGTCGACGACGGATCAATCGGCAGTCGGCATCAAGATCATGACGGCTAATGTGCTAACGCCCAACCGGAACAGCGAGCAATTAATACGCTTTATCAAGCACTATCAACCGGATGTGATCATTACACTCGAATCGGATAGCTGGTGGCAACAACAACTGGCGGTGATCGAAGATGTCTATGCCTACACGGTTAAAGTGCCATTGGATAATCTCTATGGAATGCATCTGTATTCGCGTTTGCCGCTGCACAACAGTCAAGTGCGTTATATCGTTGAAGACGATAAGCCATCGATTCACACCTGGATAGAACTGGCATCCGGCCAGCGCATCAAAGCGCACTTCGTGCATCCGGCACCGCCAAGTCCTTCCGAAAACGAAGCCTCGACGGAGCGGGATGCGGAACTGTTGCTGTTGACGGAAGACATTGACGAGGAACACACTCCAACCATTGTCGCCGGCGATCTTAATGACGTCGCCTGGTCGCGCACGACCTTATTGTTCCGCAAAATGAGTGGCTTGCTGGATCCACGCATTGGCCGGGGGATGTTTAATACTTTCCACGCCGATTACTGGTTTGCCCGCTGGCCACTGGACCATATTTTCCATAGTCATCACTTTGCCTTGGTCAACGTCGAACGCTTACCCGCCTTTGGTTCCGATCACTTTCCGCTACTAACTGAACTCGCCCTGAAACCCGAACTCAACAGCCCCGAGGACGCTCCCGACCCCGACGCCGCCGACGAAGAGCTCGCCCGCAACCTTCGCCAGGAGGCCTGAGTCATTGCACGCTGAACAAAAAATACGGCAGGGCGATTGAAAGCTCTTAAGCAAGGGGGCAATCATCTTACCGCCTTCTTTTTTGTTCAAGGCGCAGGCGCTGTAGGATCAAGCCGCTGATGATGAGCAATAGGCCGGCGATGGTACTGGGGTAGATGGTTTCGCCGAGGATTTGATTGAGCAACAGGAGCGAAATGAAGGGCGACAGAAAAATCAGGTTGCTGATCAGTGAAGTGTTGGTGGCGGTTTTCATGGCCATCATCCAGAACAGGAAGGTGATGCCCATTTCGAACAGGCCAACGTAGCTGACGGCGAGCCAACCTTGCCAGGGAATGCCGCTCCAGTCGCTGCTGAACAGACTCCAGATGATGAGAAACGGCAGCGCCAGGCCAAATGCGAGTACCAACTGGACGATGGATTCGGCGTTGCGTTTGGTGTTAATGATCCAGTAGGCGGCCCATAAAAATGTCGACAACAGCGCCCAAAATACTCCGATTGGATTGGAAAAGCTTAAACCCAGCAGGTCGCCGCGGGTCGCAATCACGAATACGCCCAGGTAGCCGAGGGCGCTGGCGAGCCAGTCGCGTTTTCTGATCGGCTGTTTTAATACCACCGCCGCCATAAAGGTCAGTGCGATTGCCCAGGTATAGTTGAGTGGCTGCGCTTCGGAGGCGGGCAGCAATGAGTAAGCTTCAAATAACACCAGATAGTAGAGCGTAGGGTTGAGTGCGCCGATCAGGAGGTAATACAAAGGCATTCGACGCAGTTCGAGTAAGATCAGCGACTGCTTGCCTCTTATCAGTGCGATAACCAGCAAGATAGCGAAGGAAACCGCGGTCGCGGCGGTGACCATTTGCAGTGGCGTTAGGTATTGCAAGGTGATCTTAAACGCCGTGGCGACGGTCGACCACAGTAATACCGCAGTCAATGCGAAGCCCATGGCTTTTTTGTCGTTGGCAGTCAATGCCACAGCGGCTCCTTGCTTTGGTTCTGGTTACGGCTGTTACGCGGGAGCATAGCGTAAATAAGTCGTTTATGCGTATTAAAAATTGTTATGCTAAAACGAAAACAGCAGGAGTTTTGTTATGCAACCGACAATCAGTGTCGTGACGTTGGTCACCGATAATCTGGAGCGCGCAGTGCGCTTTTATCGAGACGGTCTGGGGTTGCCAACAAAAGGTATTGTCGGCAACCCGGAGGATGATACACAGGTGGCGTTTTTTAACCTTAACCAGGGGATCAAACTGGCGCTTTGGCCGCGTTCTAGTCTTGCTCGTCAATTGGGGACGACGGTGCAGGGGAGCGGACATATGTTAAGTCATAATGTCACCACGCAAACGGCGGTTGATGAGCTGGTGTTAGCTGTCGAAAACGCTGGCGGCAACGTTCTTAAGCGGCCCCATCGACAACCCTGGGGCTGTTATGGGGCGTACTTTTCTGATCCTGACGGACATTGTTGGGAACTGACCTACAACCCGAAATACGCGGGTTAGGCGTCGCGTTTAGCGACAATACGCCGCACCAGACCGGGGAAAAAACGTTTCAGTGTTGGTGCTAACGCGCTCAAACCTTTGCCGATAATCGCTTCTGCCTTATCGGCTTCAATCGCTTTGATGATGCCCTCAGCACAGTGTTCTGCGCTGATTCCCTGTTCGATTTCAGGATCGTTATGGCCTTGTTGTTGGCCATCTGCCTGTAAGGCGTTGATGGCAATTTGTGTGTTCACAAAACCGGGTAAAATGCTGGTGACCTGCACATTGTGTTCGGCCATTTCGGCGCGCACACAGTCCATATAACCAAGCACCGCGAATTTTGCACCAGAATAGCCACTGCGCAGCTTACTGCCGACCTTTCCAGCGACACTGGCGACGGTGACAATATGCCCGCAACGACGTTTTACCATCGACGGCAAGACCACCTGATTCAGCGCAACCACGCCAAAGTAGTCAATCTCCATCAACTGGCGGTACACCGACAAATCGGTATCCAGTGCTTTGCTGCGCTGAGAAACGCCGGCGTTGTTGATCAGTATATCAACGTCGATGTCGGCCAAAGCCTGCTGTGCGCTTTCTCTGGCCTGTTCCGGACGGGATAGATCCAGTGCCAACACGCGATGGTTATCGGTATTTGGCAAGGACTGGCGCAGTTCCTCGAGTTGCTGCTCTCGGCGCGATGTCAGAATGAGTCGTGCCCCACGCTCAGCGAGTTGCTGTGCCAGGGCTAAACCGATGCCTGATGAGGCACCGGTTAGCCAGATGGTCTTGTCCTTAATGGCGGTCATCGGTTAGCCCGCCGGGTAGGTGTAGCTGGCCTGGAAGCCCAATGGAATGCCCAGCGTCCAGTAAACGATCAGGAAGGCAGACCACAACACCAACAGTGATACCGTAAATGGCAGCATCATCGCCACCAACGAGCCGATACCGGTGCCTTTAACGTAACGTTGGCAATACAGCACCACCAGCGGGAAGTAAGGCAGTAACGGTGTGATGATGTTACTGGTGGAGTCACCGACACGATAGGCCGCCTGGGTAAGGTCAGGCGAGTAACCCAATTGCATCAGCATCGGTACAAAAATCGGTGAAATCAGCGCCCATTTCGCGGAGGCCGAACCGACAAACAGGTTAATGAACGCCACCAGGAAAATCATGCCGACCATGGTAACACCACCGGACAGCTCCAGGCTGGCGAGGAAGTTTGCGCCTTTTACCGATAACAGTGTGCCCAATTGTGAGTCGCCGAACGCCTTAATGAACATGGCACAGAAGAACGCCATGACCATATAGTAAGCCATGCCTTCCATCGATTTGGTCATCGCGCCGATGACGTCCTGCGAGTTGTTAAAATTGCCGGAAACAAAACCGTGTACCATCCCCGGGATGATGAACAACAGGAATATCAGCGGCACGATCATGCCCATCAGCGGCGCCGCGAACGAGGCCAGCTCGCCCGTTGCCGGGTCGGCCAATGGTGAGTTTTCCATGGTGGCGGCAAAATACAGCGCCACCAAACCCGCAACCATGGTCGCCGAAGCCAGATAAAACGCTTTACGGTCACGCGGGGTGACGTCATCAAGTGCCGGCATATCATCCTGATCACCGTCCAGCTTGGTACCCCGTAAACGTGGCTCAACCACCTTATCGGTCAGGAACCAGCCTACCGCGACCACCAGAATCGATGAGGCAGCAGTAAAGAAATAGTTATTTAACGGGTTTAACTGTACTTCCGCATCGATAAGTTGTGCCGCGGTCTGAGTAAAGCCCTGCAACAGAGGATCAATGGCTGACGGCACAAAGTTGGCACTAAAACCACCGGAAACGCCGGCGAATGCGGCGGCAATACCCGCTAACGGATGGCGCCCAGCAGCGTAGAAGATTACCCCGCCCAATGGGATAACCAACACGTAACCGGCATCAACGGCGGTATGGCTGACAATAGCGACCAGAATCAGTACGGGGGTCAGTAATACCTTAGGGGTCACGTTCAACATCAGTTTAATGGCGACGTTGATGTAGCCCGAGCGTTCGGCAACGCCAACACCCAACATCGCGACCAATACCACGCCTAATGGTGCAAAGCCCATAAAGGTGTCGACCATATTAGCGAGGAAGTCGGCCATTTCGGTGCCGCTGAGCAGGTTGACGACGTTAATGGCCTCGCCGGTCAGCGGGTGTTTCTCGTCGAAGGACACGCCGGAAAATAGCCACGACATGGCCCATACGATGAGCAACAGGCCAAAAAACATAACAGCGGGATCGGGGAGTTTATTACCAACGCGCTCGACGCCATCGAGCATGCGGTTGAGCAGACCTTTTGGCTTTTCCATTGCCTCGCGGTCCGGTTGTGGTGAATCTGCCATGAGAACCTCTGGTTGTTATTATATAATGTTACAGTTCAGAGGGTATGATAACCATTATTTAACCGTGTAACCAAGAGAGAATCCATGATTTGTGGTACCGATGAAGCAGGGCGGGGACCTATTGCCGGTCCGGTTGTTGCCGCTGCGGTTATTCTCGACCCCGATAATCCTATCGAAGGGTTGAATGATTCAAAAAAATTGAGTGAAAAGAAACGTAACGCACTCAGTCTGGAGATTAAGGAAAAAGCCCTTTACTGGGCCATCGCACAGGCGGATGTCGATGAAATCGATCGCATCAACATTCTGTGGGCGTCGATGAATGCGATGACGCGAGCGGTTGAAGCATTGCCTGTGGCACCGAGTAAAGTGTTGGTGGACGGTAACCGGGTGCCGCAGTTGCAGGTGCCGGCTGAAGCTATCGTTGGCGGTGACGCCAGTGAACAGTGCATCGCTGCGGCGTCGATTTTGGCAAAGGTGGAGCGGGATCGGCAAATGCTGGAATGGCATCAAAGGTACCCGCAATACGAATTTGACAAACACAAAGCCTACGGCACCGCCAAACATCTGGAGTTGCTCCGGCAGCATGGACCTTGCCCGATCCACCGCAAGAGTTTTCGGCCGGTGAAGGAACTGCTGGCTGGCTTGTGAAAAGGGCCTCAAAGCCTTAAAATAACCGTTTATTCTGACGTTTAAATACATTGATGGAAAACAGCATGCAGTCTGCCTCACACTCGATCCCGCACGTGGATATGCGCCAATACGACGACAATTTTGAAGCCTTCACACAGGCCGTCGGTAATGGCTACGAACAATATGGATTTATCGCACTGACCCATCATGGTGTGGACACCGCACTGATTGAACGTGCGCTGGATACCTGTCGTGATCTGTTCGCCTTACCGGAAGCGGTTAAAATGCAGTATCACCGTCCGGGACAAGGTGGCGCACGGGGTTACACACCGTTTGGGACCGAAATTGCGAAAGACGCCAAGCATGTAGACTTAAAAGAATTCTGGCATGTTGGCCGTGACGTTGAGGGTGAGCCAAAGTACCCACAATTGTTGCCAAACGTCTGGCCGCAGGAACTGCCGCAGTTTAAGCAGGATATGACGGCGATATACCGTGAGCTGGACAAATTGGGTAATAAGGTGCTGGACGCGATTGCGGTATTCCTCGATCAGCCGCGGGATTTTTTCCGTGATAAAGTCAACAACGGCAACTCGATTTTACGGCCTTTGCATTATCCGCCGATCATTGATGAAGGTACGCCATCGGTTCGCGCCGGTGCGCACGAAGACATTAACGTGCTGACGTTGTTGGTAGGCTCACGTGAACCGGGACTGGAAGTGTTGGCGAAAGACGGCACCTGGGTGCCAGTGACCATCATCGAAGGAGCCATCATCTGTAACGTTGGTGATATGCTGCAGCGGTTGACCAACCATGTGCTGCGCTCAACCACTCATCGCGTGGTTAACCCGCCGGCACCTTATAACGCACAATCACGGTATTCGATTCCGTTTTTCCTGCATTTTAATCCCGATGTGATGATCACGCCGTTAGCGAGTTGTATCAGTGATGATAATCCGCAACGCGACGAACCCATTACGGCTGATGATTACTTGATGGAACGTTTACGCGAAATCGGTCTGGTTAAAGATAACGAAGACAACAACGCATAGGACAAACATCATGGCATTAGGTCGGTTATCGGCGCTGGCAGCATCGTTTTTACTCATCGCAGGTTGTGCCAGCCAGGCACCACAGACACCGGAAAACATGCGTTTGACGGTGTTGCATGTTAATGACCACCATTCAAACCTGGCGCCCAAACAGCGCCAGTTAAGTTGGGGTGGCCAACAGTGGCAGGTAGAAAGTGGCGGCTTTCCGCGGGTGGCAGCGCAAATCGATCAATTGCGGGCGCAAAACGAGCAGGTGCTCACTTTGCACGCGGGTGATGCGATAACCGGTAGTTTATTTTTTACCCTGTTCGGCAGCGAACCGGACGCGGTGATGATGAACCAGGTTTGTTTTGATGCATTTACGCTGGGTAATCACGAATTTGATAAAGGTGATGAGGGGCTTAAGACCTTTCTTGACCAATTGGGTACACCTGCCTGTGATACCGCTAAGTTATCGGCTAATGTGAAACCCGAGCTGGGTGTGTCGGCACTCACTCCCAACAGCATGACGGACTCTTTTCGTCCTTACACGGTATTCGAGCGTGGCGGACATCGTATTGGTGTGGTCGGGTTGACCATCGCGACCAAAACGAAAAAATCGTCACAGCCGGATGAAACCACTCAGTTTGAAGATGAGCTCGTGGCCGCACGTCGTGCTATCAGTCAATTGCAGGCGCAAGGGGTCGAGAAAATCATTTTACTGTCTCACATTCAATACCAGCGTGATTTGGCATTGATTCCGCAACTTCCGGCGGTGGATGTGGTGATTGGCGGTGATTCGCACACGTTGTTAGGTGACTTCTCCGAGTTTGGCATGCAAGGCGAAGGGGCTTACCCCACGGTGTTAACCAATGCTGACGGTGAAACCGTTTGTCTGGCACATGCTTATCAATACAGTCAGGTGGTTGGCGAGCTGCAGGTGGACTTTCGTGGTGATCAGGTCGCTTCATGCGGCGGCCGCCCGCACTTTTTATTGGGGAATGAGATCACGCCGGTGGAAGGGGCCGTTACCACATTAAAGCCGATTAAAACGGCGCTGCAGAACAGCGGTGTATTCAGTTTTGTTGAGCCAGATCCGGGCGTGCAACGATTACTCGACAATTACCAGCATCAAGTGGATGAGTTTTCCGGCGAGGTGTTGGCACAGGTGCCTGAGACCATCTGTAATCAGGAGATTGATTTACCGCGTCGGCCAGGTTGCTCGGATGTGCTGAGTTCCGCGGCACACCGGCTGACGGCAGAAGCGTTCTTACACGCGGTGCCAGACGCTGATTTTGCATTGCAGAACGGTGGCAGTATCCGCGGTGATATCGAAGCCGGGGAGTTCACCCGCGGTGATGCCTTCAGTCTGCTGCCATTTGCCAATACGCTGGTAAAAATTGAAATCAGCGGCTCTGAACTGAAACAGGTCATGGAAGAGGGGCTGGCGTATGCGGTGTCTGACGGCGGTTCAACGCGAGCCTATCCTTATGGCGCCGGTATTCGATATGACGTCAATTTAACCGAAAACTTCGGCGATCGTGTCGCCAACCTGCAAGTCCGGGACAAAGACAGCGCTAGCTGGCAACCGGTGCGTCCGCGGGACACCTATATTGTTGTGACCAACAGCTTTATTGGTGGTGGTCAGGACGGCTATGAGACCTTTCACAGCTTATCCGAGCGTGGGCGGACAACCAACACCGGAATTGATTACGCCGAGGCGATGGCCAATTACGCCAAAGCGCAAGGGGTGCTGACGCGACCGTCGGATTATGCGACACAGTCGTATGTTCCGTTACCCAAAAAGGTGAATAACTGATGGCTCGTGGTTACGAGCCTGTTCCCGTCTCAGATAACGCCAGATTTGATTTAACCGTTGTTATTCTGGCGTTGTTAACGGCCTTTGCGCCGCTTTCCATCGATATGTATTTGCCGGCGTTTACCGCCATTGCCAACGACTACGCCACCGATACTCATCGTGTTGAACTGTCGTTAACGGCGTTCTTTTTTGGTTTATTCATTGGCCAGTTATTGTATGGCACCGCGACCGACAAGTTTGGCCGCAAAAAGCCACTGTATGTCGGTCTGGCAATCTATGTGGTGACCTCGGTGGCCTGCGCCTGGGCGCCGAACATCGAATGGTTGATTGCGTTACGCTTTTTTCAAGCTATTGGTGCCTGTGCCGGCATTGTGATAGCGCGCGCCGTTGTCCGCGATTTGTATACGCCACAGGCGTCAGCGCGGGTGTTTTCATTTCTCATTCTGGTGATGGGGGTCGCGCCGATCCTGGCTCCGTTGTTTGGTGCTTATGTTACTGAATTCATGGGCTGGCGCGCTTTATTCTGGATCGTCGCTGCGCTTGGCGTGGCTTGTGCGTTAACCATCCATCTGGTGTTGCCGGAAACTCGCGGACGGCGCTACGATGTGCGTATGCGACACAGCGGTAAAACCTACTGGGCGGTGTTAAAGGACGCTGACTTTTTACGCTACTCGCTAACCGGTGGCATCGCGCAGTCGGGTTTGTTTGCCTACATTACCGGCTCGCCGCTGTTATTCATCGAAGTGTTCGGGCTTAGCCCGACGCATTACAGCTGGCTGTTCGGTGCAAATGCAATCGGTATCATTGGCTTTTCGCAGCTTAATGGCTGGCTGTTAAAATACGTTGCTTCGCGCAAAATACTGAATGTGTCACTGCCTATATTAGCCTGCGTGTCGGTGGTGATGGCAGTTGCTGCGTACCTTGAGGCGCCGATTTGGGGCATTCTGATCCCTTTATTTGCCTATATTTCAACGCTCGGGCTGGTGTTTCCTAACGCCATGGCCGGCGCGTTATCGAATCATCAGGAACGGGCAGGGTCAGCGTCTGCGGTTACCGGCAGTCTGCAGTTTTTCATTGCCGGGTTGGTCTCAATGGGCGTGAATTACGTCAGTACCTTCAGCGATTACGCCATGGCTTGGGTGATAGGCGGAGCAGGCCTGATTGCGGTGGCCTGCTACCGCCTGTTGCGGCGACCGGAAGTGGTCGACGCTGTGCGTTAACTGCTGTAATAGGTCGGTGCTTCGGGGCCGACCGGCATACCCAGGGCAAACACCCAGATAAAGAACAGAATGGTCCAGCCAATAAAGAAGATGATCGAGTACGGCAGCATCATCGCAATCAGTGTACCAATACCGAGATCCTTCTTGTAACGCGCGGCCACCGCCAGGATCAGTCCAAAATAACTCATCATCGGTGTAATCACGTTAGTGACCGAGTCACCAATACGGTAGGCTGCCTGAATGACTTCCGGCGCGTAACCGACCAGCATCAGCATGGGCACAAAAATCGGTGCGGTAATCGCCCACTGTGCTGATGCGGAACCCAGCATCAGGTTCACAAAACCGCAAATCATGATAAAGAACACGAACAGCAATGGGCCGGTTAAACCCATGTTGGTCAAAAATTCGGCGCCGTTAATCGCGAAAATGGTGCCGAAATTGGTCCATTTAAAAAAGTTCACAAACTGTGCCGCGAAAAACACCAGTACGATGTACATACCCATAGTGCCCATGCTGTGTGACATGGCGTCAATCACGTCGCGATCGTTCTTCATGGTGTTTACGGTGCGCCCGTAAACAAAGCCGGGAATGGCGAAGAAAAAGAAAATATAAACTACGACGCCTTTCAGGAAGGGGGATCCTTTTACATCGCCGGTTTCCGGGTGACGCAAGATGCCCCAGTCCGGAACCACGGTCAATGCCAGCAAGCCGCCCAAGGCCAATACTGCCAATCCGGCGTAAATAAGGCCGCGTTTTTCCTGACGGTTCAACGGCTCCATGGACGACTGATCGGATAAATCGATGGAAGCTTCGTCGTCGTTATACTTACCGAGTTTGGGTTCGACGATTTTATCGGTAATCAGCGCACCCATGATGGCGATTAAGAAGGTGCTCACCATCATAAAATACCAGTTGGCTTCGGCACCGACGGTGTAGTCGGGATCGATAATACGAGCGGCTTCAGCGGTAATACCGGACAGTAACGGATCAACCGTACCGATCAGCAGATTGGCACTGTAGCCGGCGGAAACCCCGGCAAAGGCCGCTGCCAGACCCGCTAACGGGTGACGTCCAAGGCCATAAAAAATCATCGCTGCGAGCGGAACCAATACGACATAACCCAGCTCCGATGCGGTGTTCGAGATAACCCCGGCAAACACGACGGTTACGGTAATCAGTTTTGGCGGTGCCTTCATCACCAGTCCACGCATGGCGGCGGAAATCAACCCCGAACGCTCGGCCACGCCAACACCTAACAGCGCCACCAGAACCGTACCCAACGGGGTAAAGCCGGTAAAGTTGGTGACCAGGTTGGTGACTATTTTCTGTACGCCTTCCGCGGTCATCAGACTGACGGCTTCGATAACGGTTTCACCGTCTCTGGGGTCGATGGCACTGACGCCAAAGTAGGCCGCAATAGCACTGGCGATGATGATAAACAAACAGAACATCGCAAATAGAGTGATGGGGTGGGGTAGCAGGTTACCTAACCATTCAACGCCATCAAGAAAGCGCGTAAACCAACCACGCTTGCTGGTGGCGTCATAGCTGTTATTCGAAGATTGCATAAAGACTACTCTTATTATAATGATTTAATTCAGCGGATGATTCTATCGAACTTTGGACGTTAAAAAAACGGGCATAAAAAAACGGCACTCCGAAGAGTGCCGTTTGCTCATAGGATATGCAAGCGTGTTTACGCCGCTTCACCTTTACTCAGGTTTTTCAGAGCGTAGTCAAATGCTGCTTTGCCGGCCAGCAAATCAGCCGGGTCAAAGTCGTCCACGTTGATGGTGCGTAAGCGACCTTTTTCGGTACGGCGCATCAGTTCTGCTTCATCTTCGCTGATGACACCTAATTCCAGTCCGCGTTCTGCCAGAGCATCCAGTTGCGTAAAGCTAAAGCGCTCGCCGGCAGCCTTGCAGATTTTGCTGTGCAAAGGTTCGCAGGCAATCATGTCACGCAAGGTTTGCTCGAGGAAGCCAAAATGACCTTCCGGGCTCAGGAACTGGCCTTCGCCAAGACGCTCGCGAGCGCCGTTTGGCTCCATCAGCAGGCGTGCCACTTTGTGGTCGTTCTTATCGCTAGGACGTTTCGCAATGCGACCCAGCGGGAACATGATGGCGCGTAACGCCGTACCAATACCGCCGAAGTTTTCCAGCATGGCCAATTGCGCTTCCTGTAATTTATACAGGGTGTCCTGCATGGCCCAGTGCATTAACGGCTTGTCTTCGTCCAGACGACCTTGATCTTCAAAACGCTTCAGCACGGCAGAGCCCAGGTAGAGATAGCTAAGCATGTCACCAAGCCGCGCAGAGATACGTTCTTTGCGTTTCAGGCTGCCACCCAGCACACCCATGGCAACGTCCGACAATAACGCCAGGTTGGCACTAAAGCGGTTCATTTGCTGGTAGTAGCGTTTGGTCGAGCTGTTGCCCGGCGCATCGCTCAGACGGTAGCCGCCAAAACCGTAAAACAGGGAACGGACAAAGTTACTGGCGGCAAAACCGATGTGACCAAAAATGGCCTTATCGAATTCCGCCAGTGCCGCAGCACCGTCTTTTGCGGATGCTTCCATCTCCTTCAGTACAAACGGATGGCAACGAATCGCACCCTGACCATAAATCATCATACTGCGGGTAAGAATGTTGGCACCTTCAACGGTGATCGCTACCGGCACACCCTGATAACCTCGACCAAGGTAGTTGTTTGGCCCCAAGCAGATGCCTTTACCACCGTGGATATCCATGGCATCGTCCATACAGGAACGCAGTTTCTCGGTCATATGATATTTAACGATGGCGGAAATCACCGATGGCTTCTCGCCTAAATCAATGGCCGCCGTCGACAGCGTAGTGACACCGTCCATCAGATAGGCGTTACCACCGATGCGCGCCATTGGCTCTTCAACGCCTTCCATTTTACCAATCGGCAATTTGAACTGGCGACGAATACGCGAATAAGCACCGGTTGCCAGCGCCATTTGCTTGATACCGCCGGCACTGTTCGACGGCAGCGTGATGCAACGACCAACTGACAGACATTCAACCAGCATACGCCAGCCTTTGCCGGCCATTTTTTGCCCGCCGATGATGTAGTCCAGCGGCACAAACACGTCTTTACCGCGGATCGGACCGTTTTGGAACGGCACGTTCAGCGGGAAGTGACGACGACCGATTTCAACGCCATCGGTATCGCGTGGGATCAGCGCACAAGTAATACCAAGCTCTTTTTTGTCACCCAGTAAACCATCCGGATCATACATTTTGAACGCCAGACCGATGACCGTAGCAACCGGCGCCAGCGTGATGTAGCGTTTGTTGAAGTTGAGCTTGATACCGACGATTTCTTCGCCGTTCCACTCACCCTTACAAATGACCCCGGAATCCGGAATTGCACCGGCGTCTGAACCCGCTTCCGGGCTGGTCAGGCCAAAACAAGGGATTTCTTCGCCGCGCGCCAGGCGTGGCAAATAGTGGTCTTGTTGCTCTTTGGTTCCATAGTGCTGCAGTAATTCGCCCGGACCCAATGAGTTCGGTACACCGACGGTGGACGCTAACACGGTGCTGACACCGGCCAGTTTCTGCAGTACGCGGGATTGTGCGTAAGCCGAGAACTCAAGGCCGCCGTATTCTTTCTTGATGATCATGGCGAAGAATTTGTTGTCTTTCAGGTACTGCCATACGTGTTCCGGCATGTCGGTCAGCTCGTGCGTGACCTGCCAGTCGTCCAGCATCTTGCAAACTTCTTCACAGGGACCGTCTAAAAACGCCTGTTCTTCTTCGCTCAATTTAGCTTTTGGTACGTCCAGCAGTTTCTGCCAGTCGGGATTGCCGCTGAACAGTTCGCCTTCCCACCAAACAGTACCCGCTTCGAGGGCGTCACGCTCGGTGTCGGACATTTCCGGCATGACCTTGCGATAAGCGGCTAAGATAGGTCGGGTTAACAGCTTCTGACGAATGCTGGTAATATTCAGGGGTACCAGTACGATGGCCAGTAATACCCACAAAACAGGACCGACAATATCGAACAGTCCGCCGACCGCGAACATGGCTACCAAGCCCAGACTAAAGGTGACCAGGCTTGCTCGTTTGTAAATTAACACACCGGCAACGGCTAAGGTTGCGATGATCCACAGTGCGACACTCATAGTTATGCTCCGATTATTAGAGGTCTGACCAGTATTAATACGTGCAAAGTAGATCAGACGGATTGCAATTTCAAGCAAAAATTGAACAAGCGTTTGAAATAAAGGTCTGACTGAATGGAAACTGAACTTTGCAGGCTTGTAACTTGTGCATCATGCGCGAGAATCAAAAGGAGTCAACATGAAAACAGCGTTAACGATGTTTTTAGCGCTAACGGCACCGCTGACGCAGGCTGACGGCATCAGTCTGTCGCCTTACCAGGCTGAGTACACCATTACCCGTGGTGGCAGTGATTACGGTGAAGGTTACCGTAGGTTGGAAGCGTCACCGGACGGAGACTGGCAGTTGCGCGGTAAAACGGACATTTCCTGGTTTATTTTATCGGACGTTCGCGAGACCCGCTCGGTGTTTACCTATAATGAAGAACACCAGCGTTTTGATCCGATCGAGTTTTTATACATGCGCACAGGTACCGGCTCCGATAAATCGTTCCACGCCAGTTTTGATGCGGATAAACAGGAAGTGAAAAATGTCGATAACGGACGGTTGATTGACATCAGTTGGCAGGGGGCGCTGTATGATGAAGCCAGCGTGATAGAAAAACTGCGTTTGGATGTGGCAGCAGGTAATGAGCCTTACAGCTATGACATTATCGATGAAAAAGGGCGAGCGGATGAATACCGCTTTGCGGTGCTGGGAGAAGAGCAAATCAGCACGCCATATGGCCAGTTAACGACGGTAAAAGTTGAACGCGTGCGCGATAGCAATCGTCGACAAACGTACTTTTGGTTTGCCCCGGAACTCGACTACCTGCTGGTAAAAATGCAGCAATTCAAAGAAGGCGATGAACAGGCAACCATGTCGCTGCGCAGCTACCAAGCCGATTAAACCGTCGCGTGCGCCCTGAGCGCACGCAGGAAGGCCGCCCCAACCTTCCTGGCCCCCCTCAAACTCTGACGCGCGTCATCAGGGTGCGGCCTGCACGCTACTCCTGCACGCTACTCGTTCGCGTAGCCGCTTTCACCCAGTACCTGACCGTCGAGAACCGCACGGCCACCTTGCAGGGCTAAACGTCCCTGACAGAACCAGTTAACCACCAACGGATAAATGCGGTGTTCCTGCTCGTGTACACGTGCCTGCAGATCGTCCGCCGTATCACCGTCAAATACCGGCACCTTAGCTTGTAGAATCACCGGCCCACCGTCCAGCTCTTCGGTCACGAAGTGCACACTCACACCGTGTTCCTTATCACCGGCATCAAGCGCGCGCTGATGGGTATTCACACCTTTATACTTCGGTAACAGCGAAGGGTGGATGTTCAGCATCCTCCCTTCAAAGTGGCGGGTTAAATCACCGGTTAAAATGCGCATGAAACCGGCCAGCACTACCAGGTCTGGCTGATAGCTGTCGATCAGTACTTTCAACTCGGCGTCGTAAGCTTCACGGCTGTCGAACGCCTGGTGCGACAGCACCTCGGTATCGATACCCTGCGCCGCTGCTTTTTCCAGACCCTTAGCCGAGGCTTTATTGGCAATCACAGCGACCACCTGACCGGCAACACGACCTTGTTTACAAGCTTCCTGAATTGCCAGCATGTTCGAGCCGGTGCCCGAAATTAACACCACAATACGTTTCATCAGACAGCCTTAGCGTGTTTCGTCAGCTAAAATTTCTACCTGCTCGTCATCGTCAGCGGAGGTGGCAATGTGGCCGATGTTCCAGGCGGTTTCACCGGCTGCGGTAAGTACGTCAACGGCTCGCTCGGCGTGTTCCTGCGGTACCGCAATCACCATACCCACACCACAGTTAAAGGTGCGGTACATTTCTTTCATGCTGACGTTGCCGTTGTCTTTCAACCAATCGAAGATAACCGGCCAGTCCCAGCTGTTGCCGTCGATAACGGCTTTGGCGCCTTTAGGCAGTACCCGTGGGATGTTCTCCCAGAAACCACCGCCGGTGATGTGCGATAACGCGTGCACCGGCACTTGCTTGATCAACTCCAGTACCGATTTTACGTAAATGCGGGTGGGTTCAAGCAGGTGCTGTGCCAGCGTGCGACCGTGCAGGTCAGACTCTAAATCAGCACCGCTGACTTCGATGATTTTGCGGATCAGTGAGTAACCGTTTGAATGCGGGCCACTGGAGGCCAGGGCTATCAGCGCATCGCCTTCAGCAACTTTTGAGCCGTCGATGATGTCGTCTTTTTCGACCACACCGACACAGAAGCCGGCCAGATCGTAATCGCCGTGTTCATACATACCCGGCATTTCAGCGGTCTCACCACCGATAAGCGCACAACCTGACTGTTCACAACCATCACCAATGCCGGTAACCACATCCGCTGCCACATCGACGTCAAGTTTGCCCGTTGCGTAATAATCAAGGAAGAACAGAGGTTCAGCACCCTGTACAATCAAGTCGTTGACACACATCGCGACCAGATCAATGCCGACGCCGCGGTGTTGTTTTAAGTCGATGGCCAAACGCAGTTTGGTGCCGACACCATCGGTACCCGATACCAGTACCGGTTTTTTGTAGCCCTCAGGCAATTCGCATAAGGCGCCAAAACCACCAATACTACCCATGACCTCCGGCCGAGCCGTGCGTTTGGTGACCCCTTTTATCCGGTCAACCAGGGCATTACCAGCGTCGATATCGACGCCTGCGTCTTTGTAGCTAAGAGATGGTTTGTTGTCGCTCACGAAAATTCCTCAACAGGCTCAAAATTTGCGCGCAAGTCTAGCACGAAATGTGGTACAAAAGGTACTCCAAAACCCGTTTGATTTTAGGGGTCAGACCTTGATTCGTTTTGTTGCCGCTCAGTCTTCGCATCTTGATGCCGTGGTTTCCATAGAACAACAGAGTTTTCCGGATGACGCCATCAGTCGGCGCAGCTTCCGCCGCTTTATCGATGCCAGCTCGGCGGAGTTTTACGTTGCCGTTGAGGGCAGCGAGGTGGTTGGCTATACGGTAGTGCTGTTTCGTAATAACACCAACCTGGCGCGGTTGTATGCCTGGGTGGTAAAAGAAAGTGCCCGGGGTCAGGGCATCGGTCGGCAATTGCTGCAGTTTGCTGAACATCTGGCAGACGAGCGCCATTGTTTGTTTTTACGCACGGAAATTGCAACCTCCAATAAACTGGCCGAGACCTTATTAAGTGAAGACGGCTTTCATGTGATTGAATTGCGCGAAGCCTATTATCCGCCGAGTGCGACTCAGTCGACGGATGCGTTGGTGCTGCAAAAACTGTTACCGCGATATGAACTGGGCGAAGACAGCGGCGTTGGCGCGACCGATGAATATGTACCAATGCTGACGCAAACCACTGAGTTTACCTGTGGGCCGGCCAGTCTGCTGATGGCGATGGACTATTTCGACTGTCCCAGTGCGAATCCGGCCGCTGAAGAACTGGAAATTTGGCGCGAAGCCACCACCATCTATATGACCTCAGGACACGGCGGTTGTGGCCCACACGGACTTGCCCGAGCGGCTTATAAACGCGGTTTAACGGTGCGCGTTGAGGTCAATACGGACAGCCCGCTGTTTATCGAATCGGTGCGGCAGACACAGAAAAAAGATGTCATGCAACGGATTCAAGAAGCAGATATGCAGTATTTGCGGGAGCACAACGTGCCAATCAATGTGCGCGATTATAATGTTGATCTGCTGAAGCAGGATCTTGCCGCCGGAGCCTTGGTGATGGCGCTCATTTCGACCTATCAGTTTGATGGTGTGAGGGCGCCGCATTGGGTACTGATTTGTGCCGCCGACGACGACTTTGTCTATATTAACGACCCGGATTACGACACGCTGCCATGGGAATCGTCAACCCAGCGCCAGTATTTACCGATCCCCATTGGTACCTTTAACAAAGCCTTTGGTTACGGGGGCCGCAAACAAAAAGCGGCGGTTGTTTTAGCCGCTAACTGACAGCAAAAGTGATCAAAGGACCTTGATTTCGCCGTAACTCATCACAACAGCTATGCTTATGGGCATATAACAATAGCGATGGCAAAAAGGACAATACGATGAGCTCTGCATTTGATGATTTCGAGTTAAAAGGTCATAAGTTTGATAACCGCTTTGTGGTCGCGCCGATGACCCGCACCAGTGCTGACCGCAAAGGCAAGCCGACGGAACTCATGGGCGATTATTACGAACGCTTCGCTCGCGGTGGCTGGAGCATCATCATCAGCGAAGGGGTTTATACCGATCGCCAGGCCAGTCAGGGCTACATCAACCAGCCGGGTATTACGGATGCGCCTCAAACTGACGCCTGGAAGGAAATCGTCGAACGCGTGCATCGGCACGATTGCGCCTTTATTTTGCAACTTATGCACGCCGGAGCGCAGTTTCAGCATAACGAATATACCGATACGCCCATTGCGCCGAGTGCCGTTAAACCCAAAGGCGAACCGCTCGATCTGTATGGCGAAACGGATGGCTGGACCGACGTCAAGGCCATGGATGAATCCGATTTCGATGCCGTTATGCAGGGATTCGTCGGCGCCGTCAACCGGGCCGAAGAAGCCGGTTTTGACGGGGTAGAATTACACGCAGCCAACGGCTACCTGCTGAACGAATTTTTAAGTGACTATTTTAACCAGCGCAACGATCAGTGGGGTGGTGATATCGGCCATCGACTAAAGTTTGTCGCGATGGTGGCCAAAGCTTGTAAAGACGCGGCCAAAAGTGAAAACTTTATTGTTGGCATTCGGTTGAGCCAAATTACGGTGACGGACGCTGACTATCAGTGGCCGGAAGGCGAAGATGCGATGATTAAAATCGTCAAAGCCTTGAAAGAGGCCGGTATCGACTATATTCATACCACAGATACCGAAGTTGGCCGGAAACCGTTCAAAGGCGGTAGCAATAAAACATTGGCGGAAATCGTGCAGGACTTTAGTGATATTCCGCTGATCGTCAACGGCGGCATCGACCAACGGAATTATGAGCACGTCGCGGCACATTATCCCAATGCCATGCTGGCGATTGGCAAAGCGGCGTTGGCCAACCCGGACTTTCCGCAACGACTGAAAGCCGGTGACGAGATTGAACAGCTAGAGTTTGCGATGCTGCAGCCCACCGCCACCCTTGAGAATGAGTGGCGCTGGCGCAAACAACACGACAAGCACATCGAAGTGGAATAAACACATCATAGGGACAGCAAAACAAAGGGTTTTGTCATGAAAAGAGTAGCGGTTTTACTATCAGGTTCGGGCGTTTTTGATGGCGCTGAAGTGAACGAAGCAGTCTTGACGCTGTTGCACATCAGCAAGCAGGGTGCCAGTTACCAGTGTTTTGCGCCGGATACACAGCAAGCACAGGTCATTAACCACTTGAACGGTGAAGAAAGTAACGACCAACGCAATGTGTTAGAAGAAGCGGCCCGCATCGCCCGTGGTGACGTCAAGCCATTGAACGAGCTGGATGTTGCCGAATTTGATGCACTGATACTGCCGGGCGGCTTTGGCGTTGCCAAGAATTTCTGTGACTTTGCCTTTAAGGGTGCAGAGATGATGATCAACGAACAGGTGGAGCAAATCGGTAAAGCGTTCAAAGACGCGAAGAAACCGGCAGGCTACATGTGTATTGCGCCCGTATTACTGCCTTATATTTACGGCGAAGGGGTACGCGTGACCATTGGTAATGACGCCGACGTCGCCGCCGCGATAGGCAAAATGGGTGGTGAACACGTCGACTGTGGCGTTCGCGACATCGTTGTGGACGAAGCACACCGACTGGTAACGACACCGGCTTACATGCTGGCCGAAAACCTGCCTGATGCCGAGGCGGGTATCAGTAAACTGGTGGAAAAAGTTCTGTATATGGCGTCTTAGCGCAGCTATCTGTACAAAAGCTTAATAAATCACCGCTTGAGTGCGGAACTTATAGCACTTAGGCGGTGTCTGAGTTATAGTATAAGGGTTCTATCAGTAAGACTTTGGGGCTGATCAGGATTCGACGGGATACACGAAACCCAAGGTGCATGCCGAGGTGAGGCAGGCCTCGTAAAAAGCCTCAACATTATAGTTGCAAACGACGACAACTACGCTCTAGCGGCTTAATAACCCGCTAAGCCCGTCCCCCAGCGCTTTGTCTACGAGACTGGATCAGGACGGCTCGACCTAAGGTAGACTCGCGTGGATGCTTTGTCCGGAGCTGAAGCGTTAAACTTAATCGGACTCGCTCGTGAACGAAGCCTGTCAGTCGGCGTCGCACGAGTTAATAAAAAGACTGAATAAGCATGTAGGACCGAGGATGTAGGTATTGCGGACGCGGGTTCAACTCCCGCCAGCTCCACCAATTCCATAAAAGGGGATGTCTCACGACATCCCCTTTTTTCTTTCTAAGCCACGTAAAATAAGGCTTTCATAGATATTTCCCTTCCCAGCTTATCCCAAGAAAACCAGCTCCAGCCTGAGTTTTTAGTATTCCAATTTGTATTCCAAGCGATTTTGGGTAAACTCTTTGGAATACATCGAAGGGAGATATGCTTATGGTGCGCTCTACTATTGGGCTCACGGATACAGCCGTCAGACAACTCAAACCTAAAGACAAGGACTACGTTAAGTCCGATGGGAAAGGCTTACAGCTGCGAGTGAGAGTGAATGGTTCTAAGCTTTGGAACTTCAATTACATTCACCCGACGACAAAGAAGCGCGTGAATATGGGGCTGGGTAGCTACCCCGATATGAGCCTTAAAAAAGCCCGTGAGCTCACAGAAGCTGCTAGAAGCCAAGTTGCTGAAGGGGTAGACCCTAAGCTTGCCAGAGAGGAAGAAAGAGCGGCACAACGCTACTCAGAGAACGCGACTTTGAGAAAAGTTGCTGAAGAATGGTTCGAGGTCAAAAAAAGTGAGGTGACTGCTGACTACGCTGATGATATTTGGCGATCGTTAGAGCTACATGTATTTAACCGTTTAGGTGAAACGCCGGTTAGCCAGATAAGTGCTCAAACGGTCATTGATGTATTACGACCGGTTGAGAAAACAGGGCGGTTGGAAACCGTTAAACGTGTAATTCAGCGGTTAAACGAGATAATGAATTACGCTGTCATTAAAAAATTAATTATTGGAAATCCAATCGCTGCCATCAAATCTGCTTTCAAGAAGCCCAAGAAGCAGCATTTACCGACAATTACCGCAAAAGAGCTCCCTGACTTCCTAAGAAAGCTCCATGAAACCAACGTTACGTATATTACTCGGCAGGTTATTAAATGGCAGTTACTAACAATGACCAGGCCATCTGAGGCTGCTGGCGCTAAATGGAGTGAGATCCAATGGCTTGATGACGGCCAAGCTAATTGGTTGATTCCGGCTGAACGGATGAAAAAGCGTCGCCAGCACACAGTTCCACTGTGTGAACAGGCATTGAGGGTGCTGGAGGACATGAAGAGCGTAAGCGATCAATACGAACATATATTTATCTCACTGCGAAAGCCACAAACGTCCATTAACAGCCAAACAGCCAATATGGCGTTAAGACGTATGGGTTACCAGGATAAACTCGTTAGCCATGGTTTGAGGGCTTTAGCCAGCACCATTATGAACGAGGAGAGCAAAGATCCTGACCTGATCGAATCAGCGCTGGCGCATGGTGATCCTAACCAAGTGCGAAGTGCTTATAACCGTGCGGATTACCTTGAGCGTCGCCGTGAATTGATGCAGTGGTGGGGGGGTTATTTGGATGAGGCTTTTAGAAAAGATGCCGGCAGCTTTTAACTTAGAAGGTGTCTGCTGTTTTTTAGCTGCCGGAGGCGGAATCGGAGTGGTCTTGTAACTTATTGTTTTATAGAAAATAAAAAGTGTTAATCTTCAAGCGTGTTACTTACCTTGTTACTAAAACTTCAGCTTTAGTTTTTTGATTGAAAGCTTTTTCACAAATGAATCTTTTAACTTTTTGGCTATGCCCAATACTCGCTTAACACGTTGAACATAGCTATAGTGGTCTGCAACTTGTGAACGTGTAGTGGCAAATAAATTCGTGCTTCTGATCAGAGATGAAAAGCTATACTTGTTGCTTTGGTTAAAGTGAATTAGCTATTTATCAACATTTTTCCATGGGCCGAACGCTATAAAGTAAAGAAGAATGATATTTGCGATAGGGATAACAATCAGAAGACCCAATGGACCAGGGTAGCCAACTCGTTGGCAGATACGCCATGCCGGTACAATAAAAATAGCTCCCACGATCAGCATCCATAGGAACCCCATACCAGCGAACATTTCGTGATTCATCATTATCTGCTCCTTATTTGACATGCGTTTAAATGACGTTAAACTAAAATTTATTAACTTGCAAAAAAGCAGGGTGCTCGTGCACATTCGAATTCTGTTAGTAATGGCAGTGCTATTAGTGTCGATGTCGTTTTCGCAAACGGCAGATGCTCACGCATGCCATGATGACGGGCAAATGCAGCACAGCATGGTGCAGAAAGCGGACGCAAGTGATTGTGAGCATGAAGAGCAAAAGCACAACTCGTGCTGTGCTGACATGACCATTCGGCATTGCTCCGGCGGCTCGGTTTTATTTGTCGTTCAGTCTTCTTCGGTTAATGCCGCTGCAGTTAACCTCTCTGCCAAAGTCGATGCGCCCGTTGACACCTCCATTCGTGCTAAACACGCGTCTAATTTATTCCGTCCCCCAATAATTACCGCTTAATAAGTTACTAGAAATTTAACACACGCTCGGCGTGTTTCCTTAAAACTTATTAATCGGTGAATAATTATGTCTATCAAACGCAATATCGCTGTTTTGGCGATGCTGTTTTCCGTGTCTGTATCTGCAACCGATGTAGAAGAGCAGCAACTAACCGTTCTAAAAGATCCCAACTGCGGTTGCTGTGAAAAGTGGTTACAAGCTTTACCCGATAGCTTTAGTGTGTCCGTACAACATCCGGACAACCTGACCCAACGAAAACGTGACTCCGGTATTAGTGCCGAGGTCCAATCCTGTCATACCGCTATTTCTAGTAATGGCTATGTCTTTGAGGGGCACGTTCCTCCTACATTGGTTTCTCATTATTTAGCTGGGAAAAAGTCAGCCAATGGCATTGGATTAACTGTTCCTGGCATGCCGGTAGGGTCTGTTGGTATGGAAATGGGTACTCGGTTTCAACCGTATACGGTCTATGAAATCAAAGAGGACGGTTCAATTACACCTTATAAGCAGATAGCAAGTTTAGAGCAGCAGCAAGCACTCTCAAATGGAGGGCTTTAGCTATGGGATTTGGCGGCATGAGTATGGTTCAGTTAGGAGTTTTACTGGTTATTGTCATTCTTCTTTTTGGTAGTAAAAAGCTACGAACCCTGGGCTCCGATCTTGGTAGTGCGATTAAAGGGTTTAAATCATCGGTTTCTGATGAGCCGTCTGATAAAGAACAGGACGTTCAACGTTATCAAAATTTAACCTCAAAAGAGGAGCGTCATAATGAGCAATGAGTTTAACAAAGGGCGTCGAAAGTTTATTAAATCTGCATTCACTGTGGCGTCTGCTTTAGCAATCGCCAAAGTAGCCCCAACTTGGGCTGCTCCTCAGGGACGCAGTTTTAAAGATCAGATCCTGACAAACGATGAGATTGATCTGACCATTGCAAAGTCCCCACTGCTCGTGGGAAATAAAGTAGGAGCACCAATAACCATCAATGGCCAAATGCCGGGCCCTTTGATTCGTTTAAAAGAAGGGCAGCGAGCAAAGCTAAATGTGACTAACCGGTTGTCGGAAGACACGTCAATTCACTGGCACGGAATTATATTGCCGGAGAATATGGATGGCGTGCCTGGCGTATCTTTCGAAGGGATAAAGCCAGGACGAACGTTCAAATACCGCTACGATGTCGAGCAAAACGGAACTTATTGGTATCACAGCCATTCCGGTTTGCAGGAGCAATTGGGACACCTGGGGCCGTTAGTGATTGAACCGAAAGACGGAGACATTGGTGCTGATCGAGAACATACCATTATTCTCAGCGACTGGACATTCGAAGATCCGGATACCGTGTTTCGTAACTTGAAAGTTGCGGAGGGGTACTATAACTATCAAAAACGTACGATATTTGAGACCTTCGAGGACGTGCGACAGCAAGGGTTAGAGAAAACCTGGAAGCAACGAGAAATGTGGGGGCAAATGCGAATGAGCCCCCGTGATATTGCGGATGTGACGGGCAGTACTTATACCTACCTGATGAATGGCCGCGATTCACAGATGAACTGGTCAGCATTGTTTAAGCCTGGTGAAAAAGTACGCCTTCGTATCATTAACGGTTCAGCAATGAGTTATTTCGATGTGAGGATCCCTGGGTTGGAAATGACGGTAGTGGCCGCTGACGGGCAGCCTGTGAAGCCAGTGCCAGTTGACGAGTTCCGCATTGGTGTGGCGGAAACCTACGATGTAATTGTCCAGCCTAAGCAAAACAAGCCTTACACTATTTATGCTGAGAGCTTTGATCGAAGTGGTTATGTCAGAGGTACATTAACGCCGGAACTTGGTCTTGAGGCTGAAGTGCCTGAACTACGGCAAGTTTCTGAGCGAGGCATGGCCGCTATGGGCATGGGAGCGATGGCGATGTCCGGTGATATGAAAGGCAATAGCATGAATATGAAGCATATGGGCGGCAATAACAGCCATATGACGCATAAAATGACACATAAAAAAGAGCTCCCGGTCGAAAACATTAAAATCAAACACCGTGAGTCCGGACATGGCGCCGGGGCGGCTATGATTGCTACAAACCCGGTAAGCCGTTTGCATGAACCCGGGATTGGATTGGAAGACGTTGATCATAAAGTCTTAGTGTATACCGACTTGGTCGGCGCGAATGAATGGCCGGATACGCGGGAGCCCGAACGACAGATAGAGCTGCACTTAACGGGTAATATGGAGCGTTACATGTGGTCTTTCGACGGGAAGAAGTTTACCGAAGTGGATGGCCCGGTTCAGTTTCATCATGGAGAACGACTGAGGTTGGTGATGGTAAACGATACGATGATGGACCACCCCATACACCTACACGGTATGTGGATGGAACTTGAAAACGGACAGTATCCACGCCCACGCAAACATACGATTAGCCTGAAGCCGAGCGAAAAAGTGTCGTTATTGATAACGGCAGACGCGCCGGGTAGTTGGGCGTTCCACTGTCACCTGTTGTATCACATGAAAGCGGGTATGTTCCGTGTGGTCAATGTCGCATAAGGAGGACAATTATGTACGGTAAATCATTATTAGTGGGTGCGGCGTTGTTGCCAGGTTTAGCAGTCGCCGGACATGCGAAAGAGGACTGGCCTGAACCCGTCAAAGAATATTACACCGGGCAAGTACTGTTCGATCGGTTGGAGTTAACGCGAACCAACGAGGAAGAGAACCTAGCCGTCTGGGACATGATTGCTTGGTATGGCGGTGACTATCACCGAGCTGTTTTCAAGAGTGAAGGGGAGAATGTTCAAGACGACGGTGAGCCCACTGACTTAGAAAGTGCCGAACTGCTGTATGGGTATCTGGTGTCTCCGTATTGGTCGTTTCAGGCCGGTATCGGTACGCGAGGCAGCTTATCGTCGGATGCCTCGATGGAAAACTATGCGGTCTTAAGTTTTATGGGTTTGGCGCCGTACTGGTTTGAAATGGATAATTCTTTGATGATGAACGAAGAAGGCGATGTCCAATTTGTTAGCGAAACCGAGTACGAGTGGCAGTTAACACAAACCTCGTACTTACAACCTCGCATTGAGTTAACAGCCAACCTGACAGACTCAGACAAATATGAACGGCAAAGTGGCTTGAGCAACTTGCGCGTGGGGTTGCGATATCGCCATGAAATAAGTCGTGAATTTGCCCCTTACATTGGTGTGTATTGGAACGGGGCGTTAGGAAATACGGCAGATGAAATGAAACGAATGGGTGAAGACACCACAGAAACAGGCGTGGTCCTTGGGGCCAGAGTTTGGTTTTAATTGATAATAAAACAAAGAGGAAACAACATGAAAAACGTACTTAAATTAGCCTTCGGTACCGCGTTATTTTTTAGTGCATGGGCCAGCGCTCACGTCGGCCTAACATCCAGTAGCCCGGAGGACGGTGCTACTTTGTCCGAGTCACCTACGGAAATTACGATGAATTTTTCCGGTGATGTTCGTCTGGCTAAAATTATGCTGCACTCAGATGACGGTAAAATGCATCCGCTGGACTTTTCGATGAGCATGACTCCCAAAGCAGCGTACGAAATTGCTGTTAAAAACAATTTGGCGTCAGGTGGTTATACGGTTTATTGGACGGCAATGGGTGGGGACAGTCATAAAATATCGGGTGATTTTAGCTTTGAGGTGAAATGATGACCCTTTGGAGTGTGGCCAGCGTTTTAACGTTGGCCTTTATATTCTGGCTTAACGCGGTGATGACCGCCTCGCCTTATATCGTTTATTTGTCCGGTTTAAAAAAGCAGTCTGAACGAAAGAATAGCCTTGTTGCGTTGCTTCTATTACTGGCAAGCCTTCTGTATTTTTTTCTGAAAGTCGGTAGTTTTGCTGCTGAAGGCTTTGCCGGCATGATTGACACGACCTACATGCAGTTTATATGGACCGGCCCTGTTGGGTTGTTCATCCAACTTCAGATAGCGGTTGCTATTGCTTGGATTGTTTACTCCGTTGTTAAGCTAAAACGTATAAAGTGGGTGCTATATGTTGTCGCCATTGGACTCATGGGATGGAGCTTTTTAAGTATTGGTCACGGCAGTGACGCCGTCTGGTGGGGAAAGCTAGCGCTTTTAACACACTTGTTAGTCGCTTGGGTTTGGTTCGGCAGTCTTAACTCATTGCGAAAGCTGGCAACGTCGGTACCGCTTGCTAAAGCGAAAGCCATTATGGAGCGTTTTGGTGTGCATATGTCTGCAGCGGTTCCAATACTCCTTATTGCGGGCTTGGTTATGTATCGTAGTGCAACAGGGCGATGGATGCCAGAGCTGCCGCTTACGTCGTATGACACGGTACTACTAGCGAAACTTGTGTTTGTGGCGCTGATTCTCCTTGTTGCCGCATTGCATAAATTAAAGTTCGTACCGCAATTAAATGATAACGCGGCCGCCAAGCGACTCAAAAACTCCATAACGGCGGAAATGGTATTGACTGTCACTATTTTTATCCTGGCCTCTGCGCTAAGCAGCGCGTTTTCCCCCGGTTAATGTAAGGAATAAGAAGAATGAAATTACTTGTGAGTGTTTTTATGGTTTCGGTAATGTTTATTTCAGCGCCCAGTAGCGCCGAAAAACTATCTGAGCCGACCGCTGTGCTTGATGCATTTCGAACTGCTTTAACTGAAGGTGACACGGAGGTCGTTAAAGACGTGCTTTCCGATGATGTGCTTATCTTTGAAGGTGGTGGCGTTGAACGGTCCCTGGCTGAATACAGTGCTCATCATCTTAAGTCAGATATCAAATTTAGCCAGGCGGTTCCTTCCAAGCTGATTGAAAGAACACGATATGAAGTGGCTAGCCTTGCTGTGATCACTTCTCGATATAGTATTTCCGGGGCGTACAACGGGCGTGAGATTGATTTAACGATGAATGAAACTGTAACCGTTTCACATACCCCGGAGTCTGGCTGGAAAATTATCCGGATTCACTGGTCCAACTAACGTCAACCACAGGAGCTGATTATGGCGGAACACGATCACGAACACGGACATCAGGGTTATCAGAAAGGAAGCCTTAGTCTTTGGGGGGCGGTGTCGCTGGGGACTGGTGTCATGATTGGCGCTGGTATTTTTGCACTGACAGGACAAGTTGCTCAGCTAGCAAGAGAGTGGTTTGTACTGGCGTTTGTGTGCGGCGGTATCATTGCCGGTTTCAGCGCCTATTCGTATGTGAAACTGGCCAAAGCATACCCGTCAGCGGGGGGCATTGCGATGTTCCTCAGTAAAGCCTATGGGAAAGGAAGTGTGACGGCAATATTCGCACTCTTGATGTACTTTTCTATGGTGATTAATGAAAGTTTAGTCGCTCGGACATTTGCGTCCTATACCAGCCAATTAATTTCTTTTGAAGCGCAGTGGCTTGTCCCGTTGTTGGCGGTTGGTTTGCTGGTCTTTGCGTTTTTTATCAATATTTTGAGTAATCAGTTTATTCAAACGTTCTCGTTTTTTATGGCCTTTGTTAAGGCTTTAGGATTGGTGATTTTAGCGGCTGGTGGTTTGTGGGCCTCAGGCATTCAGTTTGAATCGATATCGGCTATTCCAGAAGAAGCTACCGGCGGCGGTATTTTAGCGGGGATTGCTTTAAGCATACTTGCGTACAAAGGGTTTACAACAATAACCAATAGTGGCGGTGAAATTGTTGAGCCCAAGAAAAATGTCGGGCGTGCCATTATTATTTCGTTGATTATCTGCGCGTTAATATATGTTCTGGTCACTCTGGCGGTTGGCTCGAGCCTGTCCATAGATGAGATTGTGAAAGCGAAAGATTATGCGCTTGCTGAAGCTGCCAGACCCGTCTATGGCGAGACTGGACTTTGGGTGACGGTCGCTTTTGCAATTGTCGCAACGGTATCCGGTGTGATCGCGAGCGCGTTTGCCGTCTCGAGAATGTTGGCTATGTTGACCAATATGAAACTTGTGCCACACAGTCATTTTGGGATGCCAGGTTCCATTCAGAAGCACACACTGGTTTACACTATCGTGATGGCTATGGTCTTAGCTGCTTTTTTCGATTTGAACCGAATCGCTTCGCTTGGTGCTATTTTTTATATCGTTATGGACATTGCGATCCACTGGGGGGTATTGAGACATCTTAGACAAAAAGTGAATGCCAATATTTACATACTTGTCAGCGCAATCGCGCTAGATGTCATCGTTTTAGCCGCTTTTATATGGGTGAAATGGACAAGCGATCCGCTGGTTATTTGGGCGTCTCTTATCGGTATGGCATTGATTGCCGCTGGTGAGATTTTGTTTTTACGTAAAAAGCGTTAAGAAAAAGAGCGCATAGCGCTCCTTTTCTAGTTCATTGTAAAAAACATCCAGATAGCCATAGCGACCATCATGAGGTTTTCAGTGAGCGAAATGAAGCCTAACGGCACATTACTTGAGCCACCGACACAGGCACATTTTAGCTCACGTTTGTCGACATAAACGGCTTTAAAAACGGAGACAGAACCCACGATGCCTATGAATAACGCAATAGGGATGGAAATGACATGAGCAAATTCCGCTGCCATTAACAGACCCGCCAAGCCTTCGGCGTAGGGGTAAACACGGCCATAAGGCACCCATTTTTTGGCGAGAAGATCGTAGTTGAGAAACATGGTAGAGAATTTCTCTACGTCCTGGAGTTTGAGCAAGGCCAGAACCACCATCGAGAAACTGATGAACCACTCGATGGTTTGTCCGGTAAATGCGCGACCAAAAGACAACCACGACGTGGCTACGGAGAGGAGCGCTGTCATAATAAATAATGCAATAACGGGTCGGTAACTGGTTGCGTCAGGGTCAGGAAGAGGTTTTCCAAGAAAGGCTCGAACCTCTTCGTACCCACCGATGCGTTCATCACCAATAAACACTTGTGGAGTGGTATCGACGTTGTGTTTTTCCTTGAATATGTCGGTTTCCTCGCGGCTTTCCAGTAGGTTGTCGTCCACATCGTAACCGTTGGCTTTAAGTAAGTGCCTGGTTTTTAAACCAAAAGGGCATTGGTGGTCAGGTGTCGACATTCTGTAAAGCGTGGCTTTTTGAGTTGATTGACTCATAGTGACGTCTCCTTACTTAAAAATGGTACATCTATATACGCATTATAGTCGCTGGAGGATTAGCATCTCTAATTGTGAGATTAAAAATTCATAAAAATTGAAAATATATTTTAAATTTTGAAAAACTGGACAACTTTTTTTGATGGCTTTTTAACCGTTTATAAGAGCTGATTTTAAAAGAGTTAGGATATTTAAGGGGGGTAAAAGTTGAATATACAAGCTCTACAAGCGCTGCTATTAAAGAGCTTTGTATACAACTTTAGTTTTTTTGGGTATACGGATTTAATGGTTGATGGGGCACCTTCACCCCATCAATCTGATACCACCCTCAGATGGTTGATAGATCGACTCCGTAGTTGAGTTCCTCTGCGAAGTCCGGCAGTCCGTAACCGATGGT